>Ga0247713_1000037_pt1 | contig 94703 bp, 94 predicted proteins | sample 21E_NmetaG_FD_189936 | JGI IMG/M metagenome (GOLD analysis project Ga0247713, IMG submission 189936) | Soil microbial communities from hillslope of Landscape Evolution Observatory, University of Arizona, Oracle, AZ, United States - 2-1-E_N | ecosystem: Engineered > Artificial ecosystem >... | reverse complement strand
GCCGCGCGTCTACGTCTGCGGTCACCGCGCCCCGGACACGGACTCGATCGCGTCGGCGATCGCCTACGCCGAGCTGAAGAACCGCCTCGACGGCGAGCGGCGCGAGTACGTGCCGGTGCGCCTGGGGGCGGTCAACGCGCAGACGCAGTGGCTGCTGAAGCGCAGCGGCGCTCCGACGCCGGTCGTCCTGCCGCACGCCAAGCTGCGCGTGCGCGACGTCATGCGCACGAGCTTCCCGGTCGCCAACGGGACCGACCCCGTCCGCTCCGTCGGCCTGCTCATGGCGCCGAAGGACATCGTCCCGATCGTCGACGACGACGGCGTGCTCATCGGCGTGCTCACCGAGCGTGCGCTCGCGCGCCGCTACGTCCGCGAGTCTCGCGAGGCGTCGCGGCTCGACGTCCAGACGCCGCTCGGGTCGATCGTCGACGTGCTCGAGGGCGAGTTGCTCGCCGGCGAGGCAGATCGCGAGGTCCGCGGCCGCGTCTGGGTGCAGGCGATGCACAGCACCTCGGCGAGCAAGGTCTCGGCCGGCGACGTCGTGGTCGTCGGCGACCGGGCCAAGTCGCAGCGCAACGCGATCGAGCGCGCGGTCGCGCTGCTCGTGCTCTCCAACGGCGTCAGCCCCGACGACGAGATCCTCGCGCTCGCGCGCGAGCGCGGGACCGCGATCGTCCGCTCGCCGCTCGACAGCTACGTCACCAGCCGGATGATCACGCTGTCGGAGCCCTGCCGGGCGCTCATCGAGGGCGACCCGCTGACCGTCGACCTCGACGACCTCATCAGCGACACGGCCGAGCAGATCAAGGACGTCCACTACCGGGCGGCGGTGGCGATCGACCGCGTGGGAAAGCCGATCGGCCTCGTGACGCGGTCGGACCTCGTCAGCCCCGAGCCGCGGCGCGTCCTGCTCGTCGACCACGCCGAGCGGGCGCAGAGCGTGCCCGGCATCGAGGAGGCGGAGATCGTCGAGATCCTCGACCACCACCACATCGGCTCGATCGAGACGCGGCTGCCCGTGACCGCCGTCTTCGATCCCGTCGGCTCGACCGCGACGCTCGTCACCGAGCGCTTCCGCGACGCCGGCGTCGAGCCGCAGCGCTCGACCGCCACGATGCTCGTCGGCGCGATCGCCTCCGACACGGTGCTGCTGTCGTCGCCGACGACGACCGATCGCGACCGCGACGCGAACGCCTACCTCGAGCGGCTGCTCGACCTCGACGCCGCCGCGTTCGGGCGCGAGATGTTCGAGGAGGGCTCCGACGTCGCCGACGTGGCGGCCGCCGACCTCGTCACCCGCGACCTCAAGGAATACGACGTCGACGGCGGCAAGCGACTCAGCGTCGCGCAGATCGAAAGCGTCGGCAGCGCCGTCGAGGAGCGCGCCGAGGAGCTGCTCGCCGCCGCCGAGGAGCATCGCGAGCGCCGCGGAGACCTGCTGTTCGCCGTCATGCTCACAGACATCCTCGCGAAGGACACGCTGCTGCTCGTCACCGGCAACGAGGCGATCGCCGAGCGCGCCTTCGACAAGCGGGTCGTCGACGGGACGATCGAGCTGCCCGGCGTCATGAGCCGCAAGAAGCAGGTCGCGCCGGGCCTGATGAGCGCGGCGGCGGCGGGCTGACGCATGGCCGAGCCCGTCAGGATCGCGGTCGTCGGGGGCGGCTACGGCGCCAAGGTGCCGCTGCCGGTGTACCGCGAGCTCGACGAGTTCGAGCCGGTCGCCGTCTGGTCCCGGCGCCCCGAGCGCGCGCGCGAGCTGGCCGCCGAGGCCGGCCTCGCGCTCGGCACGTCGGACCTCGACGAGCTGCTCGCGCATCCGGGGCTCGAGGCCGTCCACGTCGCGACGCCCGTCGCGCTGCACGCCGAGACCGCGATCGCGGCAGCGCAGCGCGGGCTGCACGTGCTCTGCGAGAAGCCGCTGGCGATCAGCATGCACGACGCCCGCGCGATCGTGGCCGCCGTCGAGGCGGCCGGCGTCGTCGGCTCGGTGAACTACGGCCGGCGCATGCAGGCCACGCGTACGCGGCTGCTCGAGCTCGTCGACGAGGTCGTCGGGCGCCCGCGGATGGCCGCGATCTCGCTCGTGCACGACGACCACGCCGAGCCGGGCTCGCGCCCGTTCACGTGGGTCCAGGACGCGGCGCTCGGCGGCGGCAGGCTGCAGGGCTACGGCGTCCACGACCTCGATCTGCTCGTCGCGGCCTTCGGCGACGTGGAGGCGGTCGCGGCGGCGACCGAGGTCGGCGTCGGCGAGCGCGCCGACAGCGAGGGCACGATGCGCCGCGTCACCGCCGAGGACGCATACGCGATCCTCCTGCGACTGCGCGGCGGCGGCCTGGCGACCGTGACGCTGACCGCGACGGCGCGCCACGCGCGCGGCGACGTCGTCGAGTTCCACGGCGACGGCGGGACCGTGCGCCTGGACGCCGACAGGGTCCTGTGGTGGGGACGCGCGGGCGAGGAACTGCGCTCCGAGGGGCCGCTGAAGGCCAGCTCGAAGGACGCCTTCGCACAGGTGGCTCGCAACTTCCGGGCGGCGATCCGCGACGGCGCGCCGCCCGACCCGTCGCTGCACGAGGGGCTGCGCGTGCAGGCGCTGTTCGACGCCGTGCGCGCCGCCGACGCCGAGCGGCGCTGGGTCGCCCCGGAGCGCGTCTGACGCATGGCGCACAGGGTGACGCTCGTCCGCCACGGAGAGACCGAGCGCTCCGCGCGCGGCGCGTACTCCGGCCAGCTCGACGTCGAGCTGACCGACGCCGGCCGCGAGCAGGCGCGCCGCTGCGCCGCGCGGCTCGTCGACGCGGGGATCGACGCGATCGTCACCAGCCCGCTGAGCCGCGCCCGCGACACGGCCTCCGCGATCGCCGCCGCGACCGGCGCACCGCTGCAGGTCGACGACCGGCTCATCGAGGTCGACTACGGGCCCTTCGAGGGGCTCGACCGCGAGGGCGCGCGCAAGAAGTTCGGCAAGGCCTTCGAGGACTGGCGCGCCGATCCGTTCGGCTCGCCGGTGGACGGCATGGAGCCGCTGCCGGCGGCGCTGCGGCGGGCGAGCGCGGCCACCGCCGACGCGCTCGCGACCTTCGAGCACCCGGTGCTCGTCGGCCACCAGGGCATCCTGCGGATCGTCCTCATAGCGCTCGGCGAGCTCGCGCCGGAGGACTACTTCTCGCGGCGGCTGAGGGAGGCCGAGCCGGTCGTCGTCGAGCGCCCCGCCGTCGTCGCGCCCTAGCCCGGCCGCCTGCAAGCGCACGACCGGCTGCCCCATAGCGCTTGACGGGGGATCGGCGGAACGATGTGCTAGCCGCCGTGAAGCTCGACTTCCGCAACCTGGGGCCATGGATCTTCGGCACGGAGCAGCTCAAGCGCTTCACGCAGGACTCGCCGGTGATGCCCGACGTCTGGCTGGCCTACGGCCGCGAGCCGAGCGCCGCGATCGACGTCCTGCTCGAGCCGCATGCCTCCTCGACGACCGCCGCGCTGGCGCGGGCGGTCCTGGAGGCCGATCACAGCCCGAAGCAGCCGGCGGCGCTGCGCCTGGGCTACAACGCGTCGCACGTCGCCGTCGAGCTGACCTTCGAGCAGCTGCTGCGCAGCGTGCTGCCGCTGTCGAAGTGGTGGCAGGAGCACCTGTGGCCGGCCGGCGCCGGCTCGGTCGCCGACGTGCTCACCGAGCGCCGGGAGGAGCTCGTCGGCGGGCTGCAGGAGCCGATGCGCGAGCAGGGCCGCCGGCCCGTCGGCGCGGGGCAGCTGCCCGGGGCGCTCATCTGGTTCGTCGGGCTCGTCGGCCGCATCGCATGGGAGGCCGGCCGCGACCCCGCCGCCGAGCAGCCCGACGACGAGCCGCCGCCGGGGCTGACGTACGACGGCATCGTGCAGCTCGCCGCCGACGCGCTCGGCGACCTGCAGCGCGTGCCCGACCCCCCCGGCCGGCCGCTGCTGTGGGCGGTCAACCGCAACCGCCCCGCGCGCCCGGCGCTGTGGCGCTCGCGCAACACGATCAAGGCCGACGCGGCGACGCTGCTCTTCGGGCTGACCTGCGGCGAGCTCTCCTGGGCGGTGATCGACTCGGGGATCGACGCCACGCACCCGGCGTTCGCCGCGCGCGACGCGGCGGGCGCGCCGACCGGCCGCTCGCGCGTGCGCGCGACCTACGACTTCACGCGGCTACGGTCGGTCCTGGCCGGGTCCGACGACGACCGCGACACGCTCGGCGACGCGGGCGACAGGGAGCGCAGGGAGATCGAGACCCGCCTGCGCGACGGGCGCCCGGTCGACTGGGCGCTGCTCGCACGGCAGCTCGAGATGACGCCCGAACAGTACGCCGCCCCGAAGCACGAGCACGGCACGCACGTCGCCGGCATCCTGGCAGCCGACTGGCGCACGGACGATCCCGAGCCCGCGCCGCGCCACGACGTCCGCGGCATCTGCCCGGACATCGGCGTCTACGATCTGCGCGTCTTCGACGCGGCCGGGAGGGGCGACGAGTTCGGGATCCTCGCCGCGCTGCAGTTCGTGCGCTGGCTGAACGCCAACTCCCCCGCGCCGCCGATCCAGGGCGTCAACCTCAGCCTGTCGCTCGACCACGAGGTCGGCGCGTACGCCTGCGGGCGCACGCCCGTATGCGAGGAGTGCGAGCGCCTCATCGGGGGCGGCACGGTCGTCGTCGCCGCCGCCGGCAACGAGGGCCGGGCGTTCGTCTCGATGGCGTCCGGCGTCACGGAGGGCTACCGCCAGATGTCGGTGACCGACCCCGGCAACGCCGACGCCGTCATCACCGTCGGCGCGACGCACCGCCACCAGCCGCACACCTTCGGCGTCTCGTACTTCTCGAGCCGCGGGCCGACGGGCGACGGCCGCGTGAAGCCCGATCTCGTGGCGCCGGGCGAGAAGATCACCGCTCCCGTCCCCGGCGGCGGGCTGAAGAGCCTCGACGGGACGAGCATGGCCGCGCCGCACGTCTCCGGGGCGGCGGCGCTGCTGCTCGCCCGCCACCCGGAGCTCATCGGCCGCCCGGCGGAGGTCAAGCGGGTGCTGTGCACGACGGCCACCGACCTCGGCCGCGAGCGCTACTTCCAGGGCAGCGGCATCGTCGATGCCCTGCGCGCAATCCAATCGATCTAGGGGCGCCGACACGATGATCTTCTCGCTCGAAGCACTCCAGGCCTTCCACGGCGACTGCCTGCTGCTGCACGGCGGCAGCACCGACGCGCCGCTGCTCGTGCTGATCGACGGCGGCCCGACGCGCACGTGGGAGACGAGCCTGCAGCCGCGCCTGGAGGAGCTGCGCGCCGGGCGCGCCGGCGACGGCGCGCTCGCGATCGACCTCGCGATGGTCAGCCACATCGACGACGACCACGTCCACGGGATGGTCGACCTCGCCGGCGAGCTCGTGACGCAGAAGCTCGACTCAAGGCCACTGAGCTACGACGTGCAGACGCTCTGGCACAACGCGTTCGACGACGTCCTCGGCAACGACGCCGACGACCTGCGGACGGCTGCCGTCGACGTGCTGTCGCGTCCCGTCGGCGATAAGCGCGCCGACGAGATCCGCGCCGCAGGGCTTGCGATCGTCGCGAGCGTCGGTCAGGGTCGCGAGCTGCGCGACCAGGCGCGGCAGCTCGGGTGGAGCGTCAACGACCCGTTCGACGGCCCGGTCGCGATGCCGAAGGACGGCGTGCGGACGATCACGCTCGGCGACGTGCGCATGACGGTCGTGGGCCCGCACGCCGAGCAGCTCGAGCGCCTGCACGACGCCTGGGAGCAGTGGCTGAGGGACCACCCCAAGGCGGTCGCCGGCGAGGGCGCCTCGACGGCGGCGTTCACCGACAACTCGCCCTACAACCTGTCGAGCATCGTCGTGCTCGCCGAGTGCTCCGGCAGGCGGATGCTGCTCACGGGCGACGCGCGCGGCGACCACATCCTCGCCAACCTCGAGGCGGCGGGCCTCGCCGCGGGCGGGACGACCGACGTCGACATCGTCAAGCTGCCCCACCACGGCTCGATCCGCAACCTGGCCGCCGAGTTCTTCGAGCGCGTCACGGCACGCCACTACGTCATCTCTGCCGACGGCCGCCACGGCAACCCGGAGACCGAGACGCTCGAGACGATCGTCGCCGCGCGGCCCGACGACGACTTCACGATCCACCTGACCAACCGCGCGGGCAAGGGCGACCTCGAGCAGCGCCTCGACGCGTTCCTCGCCGCCAGGGACGCCTCCGGGCGCGACTACGGCGTCAGCTTCCGCGCCCCCGACGCGCTGTCGCTGCGCATCGACCTCCTCGACGAGCGCTGACATGGGCGACCACGACGATCTGCTGCAGCGCTTCCAGCCGGCGCTGCGCTACGACTCCAACGAGCAGTTCTTCGCCGACAGCGCCGCGCAGTACACCGACGCCCCCGGCATCGAGCTGCGCCGCGGCCCGCCGGCGGCGGGCGGCGCGGGCGCCGTGATCGCGCGGGCGCAGCCGACCGGCGACGAGCCCAGGCTCACGCTCGACTTCCTCGGGCCGCAGACGTACGGCAACGGCGCGAAGGTCGAGAAGACCGACGTCCTCAGCGTGCGCGGCCGCGACTACCGCGAGCAGTACGTGCGGCTGCGCACGTCGCGGCCGGACCTCAGAAACCGGATGTACGGCCGCGCCGTCGAGGCCGGCGGGCGCCTGTGGCTGCAGTACTGGCTATGGTACTTCTACAACGACTACCAGCTCGCGCTCGGCTACGGCACCCACGAGGGCGACTGGGAGCTCGTCCAGCTGCGCATGCACGAGGGCGTCCCCGACGTGGCCGTCTACGCACAGCACCGTCACGGCGAGAAGCGCGCCTGGGCGGACGTCGAGAAGCTCGACGACGAGCCCGACAGGCCCGTCGTCTACGTCGCCCGCGGCTCGCATGCCTCGTACTTCGAGCCGGGCTTCCATCAGACCGAGGCCTGGTACGACATCTCCGACGGCAAGCGCAAGGCGCCGAGGCTCGCGCTGGAGATCGTCGACGAGACGACGCACCCGTGGCTGCGCTGGCCGGGCCGCTGGGGCGACACCGCTCGGCGCAGCGGCAAGTCCGAGCTCGACCAGCCCAGCCCGACCGGCCCGGGCATGAAGAAGCACTGGCGCGAGCCGGGCGCCCTGCTCGCCGGCGCACGGCCGTCGCAGGTGCGCGGAGGGGCACACGCGCCGGACGTGCGGATCACCCGCGGGCCGGGCAACCGGCTGCGGATCGCCTACGACTTCTCGGGCCGCGAGACGCCGGTGCGCGCGCTCGTCGTCACCGTCAACTCGCGCGACGAGAAGGGCGTACCGCCGATGACGCACACGTTCGAGGACGTCGCCGGGGCGTCGCGCGGGACGCTCGAGACCGACATCGTCGTGGACCCCGAGCACCACTACGACATCTACTCGAGCACCGTCTCGGGCGAGCCGCCCTCGCCGTCGGCGTCGTCGTTCAGCGAGCTGAACCCGGTCCGCGCACACGAGAAGCCGCCCCTCGGCCCGCGGATCGCGCGGATCCTCGGCGGGCTCATCGCGCGGATCCGCGGCGACCGCTGAGCGCCCGTCAGCCGGCGCGGACGCGCTGCGCCTCGACGGCGTCGCGCACGAAGCATCCCGCGAGGTGGTCGTTGACGATGCCGCAGGCCTGCATGAGCGCGTAGGCCGTCGTCGGCCCGACGAAGCGGAAGCCGCGGCGGCGCAGCTCGCGGGCGAGCGCCGCCGACTCGGGCGTCGTTGCGGGGATGTCGGCGAGCTCGCGCGGTGGCGCGGGCGGCGTCGCCGGCGCGAACGACCACAGCAGCTCGCGCAGCGTCCCACCGCCGTCGTGCAGCGTCACCGTCGCGCGCGCGTTGGCGATCGCCGCCTCGATCTTCGCCCGGTTGCGCACGATCCCGGCGTCGCCCATGAGGCGCTGCACGTCGTCCTCGCCGAAGCGCGCGAGGCGCTCGGGGCGAAACCCGTCGAACACCTCGCGAAAGCGCTCGCGCTTGCGCAGGATCGTCAGCCACGACAGCCCCGACTGAAAGCCCTCGAGGCACAGCCGCTCGAGCAGGAGGTGCTCGTCGGCGACGGGGCGCCCCCACTCCTCGTCGTGGTAGGCGAGGTACAGCGGGTCGCTCGTCGGCCAGCAGCGCCGCGGCTCAGCCACGGATCCGCAGCGCCTCGGTCGCGGCGGAGAAGCTCATCCCCGGCGTCGGACCGCCCGACAGCACGACGATGCTGCCGCGGTGCGAGACCGCGCCGAGGCCGTGGCGCGGCGTCGGCAGCGGCGGCTCGATGCGCCAGCGCCGGGCGCGCGGGTCGTAGGACTCGACCTCGCGGATCGTGCCGGCCGCCTCCTCGCCGCCGACGACGACGACCCGGCTCGCGACCGTCGCGGCGGCGATGCCGCCACGCGGCTTGCGCATCGCCGGAACGCGCTCCCAGCGCCGCCGCGCGGGAACGTAGCGCTCGACGGAGGCGAAGTTGCCGCGCCCGGCCGCGCGCCCCGCCAGCACGTACAGCGCCCCGCCGTGGACGGCGGCGGCGAGGTGCTCGCGCGCGATCCGCATCGACGGCGCGCGCGACCAGCGCCGCGCGCGGAAGTCATAGACCTCGAGGCGGCGCAGCGCGCGCCCGCCCGCGGCGCCGCCGACCGCGTACAGCCGGTCGCCGACGACCCCCGCGGCGAGCGCGCCGCGCGCGGTCGGCGCAGCCGCGAGGCGGCGCCAGCGATCCGCGCCGGGCTCGTAGCGCCACAGCGCGGCGGTCTCGCGCCCCAGGCCGTTGCGGGCGGTGTAGCCGCCGACGACGTACAGCGCGCCGCGGTACGCGACCGCCGCGGCGTGGTTGACGGGCTCGGGCAGCGGCGCGACGCGCGACCACCGGTCCAGGCGCAGGTCGTAGCGCTCGACGACAGCGGTCGTCGCGCCGTCGGGCGCCGCGAAGCCGCCGACGACGTAGGCGGCGTCGCCGACGCGCGCGGCGGCGACCTCGGTGCGCGCGACGGTCGCCTCCGACAGCGTCCGCCAGCGCTCGACGGCGCCGGGCGCGGCAGCCTCCTCGCGGCCGGCGCTGGGGGCGTCTCCGGCGCCGTCGCCGCAGCCGCCGGCGGCCGCGGCGGCCAGCGCCACCGTCGCCAGAGCGCACGCGCGGGCGGACGACCTCACGCCGGCCCGCGCTCCGCGGGGCGGTGCTCGTGACCCGGGCAGCTGCTCACCGGCAGCCGCGGGTAGCGCGGGTAGCGGTCGTCGTCCTGCGAGCGCCGGCACAGCGAGAACGACGAGCCGCGCGTGTTGCGCACCACGCGCTGGTGGCGGCAGCTGTTGCACAGGCCCGCGGCTGGCGGCGGCATGAGACAGAGCGTAGTACGCAGCCCGGCAGACGCCGCCTCCCCGCGTCGTCCCATAGGTTGTTGACTGGGCAACTACAATCCCGTCGTATGACGACGTTCCTCCGGCTGCTGGGCTTCCTGCGCGACCACAAGCGCGGCGTCTGGTGGTCGGCGATCCTCGCCGCGCTCGCGATGGTCGCGACCGTCGCGATCCCCGCGCTGACCGGTCTGGCGATCGGCGCGATCCAGGACGGCGACGCCGATCGGCTGCGCTTCCTCGCGCTCGCGATCGCGGTCGTCGGCCTGCTGCGCCTCGGGCTGACCGTCGCGCGGAGGCTGATCGCCGGACGCGTCTCGCTCGGCGTCGAGCGCGACCTGCGCGACCGCATCTACGAGCACCTCCTGCGCCTCGACCTCACGTTCTTCGACGCGCAGCAGACCGGTCAGCTCATGTCGCGCGCGACGGTCGACCTGTCCTCCGTGCGCTTCTTCCTCGGCTACGGCCTCGTGCTCATCTCGCAGGCCGTGCTGACGCTCGTGTTCGCCGCGATCGCGATGGTCGTGGTCGACCCGCTGCTGGCGCTCGTCTCGCTCGCGCCGATTCCGGTCGTCGTCTGGATCGCGCAGCGCTACAGCCGCCGCGCTCGGCCGGCGCTGCAGGAGGTCCAGCAGCGCATCGGCGAGCTGACGACCGACGTCGAGGAGACCGTCGGCGGCGTGCGCGTCGTCAAGGCCTTCGCGGCCGAGGAGCGGCGCGAGCGGCGCTTCCGCCACAGCGTCGCGCGCGTCTTCGACCAGTCGATGATCGCCACGCGGCTGCGCGCGTTCTACAACCCGTTCATCGCCTTTCTGCCGCAGCTCGGCCTGGCGCTGCTGCTGCTCGTCGGCGGCCGCGCCGTCATCAGCGGACGGCTGACGCTCGCCGAGTTCACGATGTTCTACGGCTACCTGCTGATGCTGCTGGGGCCGATCCGCACGCTCGGCTGGACGCTCGGCCTGGCCCAGCGCGCGGCCGCCTCCGGCGCGCGGATCTTCGAGCTGCTCGACCGCGAGCCGCGGATCGTCGCCGCGCCCGACGCCGCACCGCTGCCGGCCGGCAACGGTCGCGTCGAGCTGCGCGACGTGACGCTCGCCTACGGCGAGGAGCACGACGCGGGGACCGCGCTGCGCGACGTCTCGCTGACCGTCGAGCCGGGCACGACGCTGGCGCTCGTCGGCGCGACCGGCTCCGGCAAGACGACGCTCGTGCAGCTCATCGCGCGGATGTACGACCCGACGGAGGGCGCCGTGCTCGTCGACGGCGCCGACGTGCGCAGCGTCGACCCGTCGCAGCTGCGCCGCGAGATCGCGGTCGTCAACGACGACCCGTTCCTGTTCAGCGCGACGGTCCACGAGAACATCGCCTACGCGCGTGGCGACGCCACGCGCGAGGAGGTCGTCGAGGCCGCGCGTCGCGCGCAGGCGCACGACTTCATCAGCGAGCTGCCCGACGGCTACGACACGGTGGTCGGGGAGCGCGGCCTGACGCTCAGCGGCGGCCAGCGCCAGCGAATCGCGATCGCGCGCGCGATCCTCGCCGAGCCGCGGATCCTGATCCTCGACGACGCGACGTCCTCGATCGACGCGACGACCGAGCGTCAGATCAAGCAGGGCCTCGAGGAGGCGATGGCGGGGCGCACGACGTTCGTGATCGCCCACCGCCTGTCGACGATCGCGCTCGCCGACGAGATCGCGGTGCTCGACGGCGGGCGCCTCATCGACCGCGGCACCCACGAGGAGCTCGTCAACAGCTCGCCGTTCTACCGCGAGATCGTCCAGAAGGGCATGCCCGACCAGGTCTTCCTCACGCGCAAGCCGCTCGAGCCGGAGGTCGCGGGCCTGTGACGTCGCACCACCCTTCCGCCGCCGCGCGCGACGCGATCTCCGACCAGCTCACGAGCGGCGGGCGGCCGCTGACCACCGCCGAGCTGCGCCGGCGCCTGCGCCAGACCGGCGGGCGCGGGCGCAAGCTGCGCGGCCTCGCCGCGCTGCTGCGGCCCTACCGCGGCCGCGTCATCCTGATGTTCGTCGCGCTGCTGGCGGCGACCGCCGCGGCGCTCGCGCCGCCGCCGCTCGTCAAGATGGCGATCGACGACGGCATCACGCCCGGCGACGTCGGCACGCTGAACGTCGTCGTAGCGCTGTTCCTGCTCAGCGCGCTCGTGTACTGGGGCGCGTCGTACGCCCAGACCTACCTCGTCGGCTGGGTCGGCCAGCGCGCGCTGCAGGACCTGCGCGTGAAGATCTTCGCCCACCTGCAGTCGCAGCCGATCGGCTTCTTCGAGCGCCGCCAGGCGGGCCAGCTCATCTCCCGCATGACCAACGACGTGCAGGCGCTCGACTCGCTCGTGACCGACAGCGTCGTGACGCTGTTCCAGAGCTCGCTGACGCTCATCGGCACGATGGTGGTCCTGCTGCTGCTCGACGTCGAGCTGGCGCTGCTGACGTTCCTGATCTTCCCCGTCATGGCGCTTGCGTCACTGGCGTTCCGCGTCGCCTCCGCCGATGCGTACGCGCGCACCCGGACGGCGATCGCGTCGATCACCGCGTACCTGCAGGAGACGCTGTCGGGCATCCGCGTCGTGCGCTCGTTCGGGCAGGAGCCGCGCCATCTGCGGCGCTTCCGCGACCTCAACGCGAGCAACCGCGACGTCAACATGACGACCGTCAACCTCAACGCGGCGTACTTCCCCGCGGTCGAGCTGCTCAGCGCGCTGGCGACCGTCGGGATCCTCGTCTACGGCGGGCTGGAGGCGATCCAGGGCGACATGACGGCGGGCGTCGTGTTCGCCTTCGTCGCCGCGCTGAACCTCTTCTTCGACCCGATCCAGCAGCTCTCGCACGTCTACACGACCTACCAGGCCGGCATGGCGGCGCTCGACAAGATCTTCGACCTGCTCGACGAGGAGCCCGACCTCGTCGACGCCCCCGGCGCGATCGAGCTCGGCCGCCTGCGCGGGGAGCTCGAGCTGCGCGACGTGAGCTTCGGCTACGGCGGCGACGAGGGCGACGACACGGTCTGGGCGCTGCACGACATCTCGCTGCAGGTCCCGCCGGGCCAGACCGTCGCGCTCGTCGGCGCGACCGGCGCCGGCAAGTCGACGATCGCCAAGCTCGTCGCGCGCTTCTACGACCCGACGCGCGGCGCGGTGCTCGTCGACGGCCACGACCTGCGCACGGTCAAGCAGAGGTCGCTGCGCCGCCAGCTCGGCATCGTGCCCCAGGAGCCGTTCCTGTTCAGCGGGACGGTCGCGGAGAACATCGCGTTCGGGCGCCCCGACGCGACGTTCGAGGAGATACGGGCCGCAGCGCGGGCCGTCGGCGCCGACGAGTTCATCTCGGCGCTCGATCACGGCTACGACACGCAGGTCGGCGAGCGCGGCACGCAGCTCTCGGCCGGCCAGCGCCAGCTCATCGCCTTCGCCCGCGCGCTGGCGGCCGATCCGCGCATCCTGATCCTCGACGAGGCGACGTCGAACGTCGACCTCCACACCGAGGGGCGCATCGAGGCGGGGCTGCGTCGCCTGCTCGCCGGGCGCACCGCGATCGTCATCGCCCACCGGCTGTCGACGATCCGCCAGGCCGGCCGCATCGTCGTGCTCGACGGCGGCCGGATCGTCGAGCAGGGGACCCACGACCAGCTGCTGGAGGCGCACGGCGCGTACTGGCGGCTGTATCGCGACTGGATGGAGCAGGCGGCGTAGGGCGTTGCGCCGGCCTTGCGCGAGTCGAACACTGCCGGGCAAGGACTCGAACCTTGAATTCCAGGGCCAGAACCTGGCGAGTTGCCGATTACTCCACCCGGCAAGGCAGGTCGCGAGTATAGCCCCGCGAACCGTGAAACGTCCGACGCAATGCGGACGTGTGTTCGTGTCGCCTGACCGCGCTGCTGCAGGCGGGAATCGCGCGTGCTGAGATCGCTCGCCTGCTCGGCGTCTCGCCGGTCGACGGTGTCCCGGCGCGCAGGCCGTCTCCGGTCTGAGATCGACCGGTGCCGCCGCTCCCGCTCTCGACTGGGCGACGATCCAGTCCTACCCTGCCTCCAGCAGTCTTCGAACGTCCTCGCGCGTCTTGCCGCTTGGCGGCTGCCGCGTAACCGGTCGCGGGGTGACGTCGCCACGCTGCACCACGTCAACGGCCGCGCGCAGGACAACGGCGTCGAGAACCTGCAGTTGCTGTGCCCCAACTGCCACGGCCAGACGACGGACTTCGCCGGGCGCGACCGGAGCCGGGCTGCTGCGAGCGCCGGTTGGTCCAGCCGCGACCGCGCCCCGCTCTCAGCCCAGGTACCCGTTGGGCGCGAACTGCTCGGTGATCGAGCTCTCCAGGCCCGGGTCGAGCACGACGAGCACCTCATCGCCCGCGTCGATGACCGTGTCGGCCTTCGGCACGAAGCCCGTGCCCCCGCGGCGAAGCACCGAGATGATGAGGCTGCCCTCGGGAAGCTCGATGTCCGACACGCGCCGGCCGGCGGCGGGCGCGTTCTCGGCGACCTCGACCTCGATGATCTCGAGCTGCTCGTCGGGCAGGTCGAGCAGGTGGACGAGGCCGTGGCCGGGGACCTCGTGCTCGATGAGGTTGAGGATGAGGTCCGTCGCCGAGACCGCCGGCTGGACGCCGAGCAGCTTGAAGTGCTGCAGGTTCCGCGGGTTGTTGCAGCGGGCGATGATCCGCTCGCAGAGATACTTCTCCTTGGCGACCTGGCAGATGAGGATGTTGTCCTCGTCGTCGCCGGTGACCGCCACGACGAGGTCCGCGCGCTGGATGCCGGCGCGCTCGAGCACCCACAGCTCGGTGCCGTCGCCGTACTGGACGGCGTGCTCGAGCTCCTGCTCGATGCGCAGGTAGGTGCGCCGGTCGCCCTCGACGAGCGTGACCTCCTCACCGTGGCGGATGAGCTCGCGCGCGAGGTTGAGCCCGACCTTGCCGCCGCCCACGACGACGACGTACATCAGCTCCGCGCGGCCTCCAGGACCGCCTGCTCGAACATCGCGATCCCGAGCTTCACGGCACAGATCGTGTGCAGTCCCTGCTCGGCGTACCAGTCCGAGCGGGCCGGGTCGAGCACCCGCACGATGACGCGCGGCACGCCGAAGCGCTTCTGGGCGACCTGTGCGACGAGGATGTTCGTGTTGTCGCCGCGCGTGGCCGCGATGAAGATGTCGGCGTCCTCGATCCCCGCCGCGAGCAGCGCGTCGATCTCGATCGCGGTGCCGACCGTGAAGCGCCCGCCGGCGTCCTCCCACGACGTCGGCTGGCCCGCGTCGAGGCGCTCGTGCGACAGCGGGTCCTCGTCGAGCACGGAGACCGTGTGCCCCGCGGCGAGCGAGGACTTCGCGACGGCCGCCCCCACCCTGCCGGCCCCGACGACGAGGACCATCATCGCGCGCGGATGCGATCGCGTACGCCGCCGGCCACCGTCGAGCAATGGCGCGCTGTCATCGATCGGATGCTAGAGCACCCTGCGGCCCCGGCGCACGGCTCCCCGCCGGCGGCACCTCGCCGGGCGGCGCGGTGAGGATCACGCGGCACGGCGCCTTGCGCACGACGTACTTCGTCGCGTCGCCGACGAAGTCGTCCAGCGGCCCGCCGGTGCCTCCGAGCCGCGCCCCGCCGCGGATCCGCGAGGGCTCCTCGGCGGCGAGCACGATGAGCTCGACGCCGCGGCGCGTCGCCTCGGCGACGATCCCCTCCCCCGCCCGCCGCGCGCGCGTCGTCGCGGTCGCGACCTCGACGCCCTCGTACTCCTCGCCGACGGCCTTCGCGCGCGCGAGCGCCGCCCGCGCGCGCTTGAGCTGCGCATCGGGCAGGCGCGCGTCGAGCGGCAGCGAGAGCGGCACCTCGAAGACCCAGATCGCCTCGATCGTCGCGCCCTCGCCCTCGGCGGCGTCGGCGTGCTGCGCGGCTGCCAGCCGCCCGGCGGTCTGGACGATGTCGTCGTCCAGCGGCGAGCCGAGGATCGGCACGAGGATCGAGCCGTACTCGGCGCGCAGGGAGTCGGGGCGCAGCGCCTGCTCGGGCACCACGACGCGGCGCAGCAGCGGCAGGTTGGTGCTGCGCCGGTAGGCGACGTAGAGAGCGACGCCGACCGCCATCCACGCGATGCCGACGTAGCGGGCGCCCTCGTGGAAGACGAGCAGGCTGAGGAACCCGACCGCCGCCATCGTCGCGCCGAGCACCGCGGGCAGCGGCAGCTCACCGCCGCCGACGCGAACCGACAGCGGGATGCGGTAGGGGCGCGGGCGGTCGGGCTCGCGGTAGCGCAGGACGCAGATCGAGACGTGGGCGATCGTGAACGCCAGCAGCGCCCCGAACGCGCAGATGCCCATGAGGAACTCGACGTCGCGCGGCATGACGAGCGCCGCCGCCAGCACCGCGGCGACCAGGATGACGACGTACGGCGTCGCGTGCACCGGGTGCAGCCGCCCGATCGCGTTCGGGATTTGGCTGTTCGTCGCCAGCGAGTAGGCCAGGCGCGACAGCCCGAGCATCGCCGCGTGCGACGCGATGACGAGCGTCAGCGTGGCGAGGCCGGCGACGGCGTAGAACAGGACGTCGCCGAGCGTGCCGGCGCCGAAGCGCTCGACGACCGCCAGCACCGGCGCGTCCAGCGCCTCGCCCGCCAGCGGGCTGGCGCCGGGCGTCACCGGCAGCGCGGCGACCGCGACGAGCGAGATGCCGACGTAGATGACGACCACCGACGCGGTCGCGCCGGCGACGAGCCGCTTCAGGCGCCGGCGCCCGACCGACACCTCGCCGGACAGCCCGGATGCCGCCTCCAGGCACGTGAACGCGACGGTGCTGATCGTCGCGGCGAAGATGAGCTCCGACCAGCGCGGCGTGGTGCCGAGCTCGATCGAGCTCGTCAGCGCCTCGACGTCGACGACGAGCACGGCGCCGACGGCGATCAGCACGAGCTGCAGCGCGAGGTCGAGCACCGCGAGCCGCGCCACGCGCTCGCGCCGGGCCCCGGCGCGGAACCCGCCGACGTTGCGCGCCGCCACGTAGACGACGATCGAGAGCGCGATCGCCAGCTCGGGGACCGGGTCGCCGAGCGGCGCCCAGAACGCACCGACGTAGCTGGCCGCGACGAACGCCGTGACGGCGATCAGGATCAGGAAGTCGAGCAGGACCGCCCAGCCGGCGATGAAGCTCCACAGCTCGTTGAACGCGTAGCGCGCGAACACCGTCGAGCCGGCGCGCTCCTGATGCAGCGACGCCCCCTCGACGTAGGTCATCGTGGCGAGCGCGAAGAACACCGCCGCGCCGAGGAAGACGAGCGGCGTGAGGCCGGCCGCGTTCGACGCGACGACGCCCAGCGAGAAGTAGACCGCGCTCGCCAGCGACGTCCACACGATCGCCAGCAGCACCGGCGCTCCGAGGCCGCGGCGGTCCATCACAGATGGCGCCAGGTGACGTAGAAGCGACCGGCGCCCGCGCCCAGGAACAGCAGCCCGAGCACGAAGCCGAGCGTCAGCGGCCCGCCGCCGTTGACCAGCGTCACGACGAGGATCGCGACGCCGAGCACCGCCATCGCGGCCGACAGCACGAGCGTCGCGTGACGGTGCAGCTCACCGCGCCGGCGCATCGCTGGGATCGATCTCGATGATCACGCGGCACGGTCGCTCGGCGAGGACCGTCTCGACGGTCTTGCCGAAGACCGTCGTCCCCGTCCTCGGCGGCAGCGGCATGACGATCGCCTGGGCTCGCATCTCGCGCGCCTCGTCGACGATCAGCCGGCCCGACTGCCCGGGACGCACCTTCTCGACGTGCCCGGTCACGCGCCGGCCGCCGCGCCGCCTCGCCTGCGCGATGACGGCCAGCGCGGCGGCCTCCTCCTCCGGCAGCGGGTCGTCGATCGCGTTGCTGTGCGGGACGGTGACGAGCGCCAGGACGTGGATGCCGTTGCGGCGCGGGGCGGCGAGCTTGACGGCGGTCGCGACGGTCTGCGGCACGTAGCGCCGGGCGTCGAATGCGACGAGCACCGAGTCGTACTCGGCCTCGGCCTCGGTGACCGGCTGCGCCACGGCGACCTGGTGGGTGGAGACGAGGTCGAGCCCCTGGCGCCGGCGATAGGCGACGTAGCCGGTGAGCCCGAGCGCCATCCAGGCGAAGCCCGCGGCGGCGACCGTGAGGTCCAGCACGCTGACGACGACGAACGCCAGGCCGGTGCCGGCGAGCCCGACGAGCGCGAAGGGCGGCAGGTCGTGACCGCGCCACCGCACGCGGCCCGGGCTGCGGTACGGCCGGCCGGCGTCCGGCGCGATGACGCGCAGGCGCACGACCGACAGATGCGCCATCGAGAACGAGAGCATCGCGCCGAAGGCGTAGATCTTGCCGAGGAAGTCGGCCTGCCCCGGAAGCAGTGCCAGGCCCGCGAACGCCGAGAACAGCAGGATGCCGACGTACGGCGTGCGGTAGCGCCGGTGCAGCTGGCGCATCGTGTCGGGCAACTGCCGGTACAGCCCCATCGAGTACGTCAGCCGCGAGACGCCGAGCACCCCGGCGTTGGTGGCGACGATGAGGATCGTCACGGCGAGGACGCCGACGTAGAACTCGGCGGCGCCCTGCATGGCGCCGAGGTCCATACCGCTGACGACGCCGATGATCGGGTCGTTGGCGAACCCGTTCTCCTCCGGGCCGACGCCGAGCAGCGTGCGGCACTCGCCGCCGGCGCACTCCACCGGCAGCGCCGAGAGCGCGACGATCGGCAGCGTGAAGTAGATCGCGAACACGGCGATCATCACGCGCTTGATCGCGCCAGGGACCGTCTCGTCGGAGTCGCGCGCCTCGCCGGCCATGTTCGAGATCGTCTCGATGCCCGTGTAGGCGACGGTGCCGATCGGGATCGCGAGCAGGAACTGCGTCAGCGTCGGCGTCTGGCCGAACAGCGAGAGGTTGTCGAGCAGGATGTCCGGGTTGACGACGAGGAAGAAGCCGAGCGCGACGATCGCGAGCTGGCTGAGGAAGTCGACGGTCGCGAGCACGAGGTTGACCGTGACGGCGTCCTTGACGCCGCGGACGTTGATGAGCGCCAGGACGCCGACGATCCCCGCGGCCAGCACGACGTCCCACGGCGCGCCCTTGAAGCCGTCCCAGGTGATGCGACCGGCGTAGTGGGCGGCGAAGAACGCGGAGATCGCGATCGTGATGATGTAGTTGAGCATCTGCGCCCAGGCGGTGAAGAACGACGCCAGCTCGTTGAAGGCGCGGCGCGCGAACAGCGACGACCCGCCCGCCTCGGGATACATCGCGGTCGCCTCGGCGTACGTCGTCGCGGTGCAGTAGAACAGCGCGCCGGTGATGATGAAGACGACCGGCGTCAGTCCCGCGGCGAGCGCCGCGACGAGGCCGAGGGCGTAGTAGATCGATGAGCCGACGTTGCCGTAGGCCGTCGAGGACAGCGCGTTGACGCCGAGCACGCGCTGCAGTCCGTGGAGCCGGCGCTCAGCCATCCGCGGCGGGAGTCTACGCGCAGGACCCGGCGGCTCGGGGCCGTCCGCCGCGGGGCCAGCCGCGCGGCGGACGGGCGCTCAGGCGATCAGCGGGATGATCAGGATGGCGACGATGTTCGCGACCTTGATCATCGGGTTGATCGCCGGCCCGGCGGTGTCCTTGTAGGGGTCGCCGACCGTGTCGCCGGTGACCGACGCGGCGTGGGCATCGGAGCCCTTGCCGCCGAAGGCCCCGTCCTCGATGAGCTTCTTGGCGTTGTCCCATGCGCCGCCGCCGGCCGTCATCGAGATCGCCACGAAGAGCCCGACGACGATGACGCCGATCAGCAGGCCGCCGAGCGCCTGGACGCTGAGCACGCCGACGATGAGCGTCACGACGATCGGGATGAGCGACGGAAGGATCATCTCGCGCTGCGCCGTCTTCGTGACGATGTCGACGCAGGTCGCGTAGTCGGGCGTGTCGGTGCCCTCCATGATCCCCGGCTTCTCGCGGAACTGGCGGCGCACCTCCTCGACGACGGCGCCGCCGGCGCGGCCGACGGCCTCCATCGACAGCGACGCGAAGAGGTAGACCATCATCCCGCCGACGAGCAGGCCGATGAGCACCTCGGGCTCGTTGAGCAGGAACGAGACCGGCTCCTCGCCCGCGGCGGCGAGCTCCTCGTCGAGCTCGATCTGGAACGCCGCGAAGAGCACGAGCGCCGCGAGCACCGCCGAGCCGATCGCGTAGCCCTTCGTAACCGCCTTCGTCGTGTTGCCGACGGCGTCGAGCGGGTCGGTGACGTTGCGCACCTCCTCGGGCATCTCCGCCATCTCGGCGATGCCGCCGGCGTTGTCGGTGATCGGCCCGAACGCGTCGAGCGCGACGATCAGCCCGGTCAGGCCGAGCTGCGCGACGACCGCGACGCCGATGCCGTAGATGCCGCCGAGCTCGTTGGCGGTGAAGACGCCCAGCGCCAGCACGATCGCCGGCAGCGCGGTCGCCTGCATGCCCTGCGCGAGGCCCGAGATGATGTTCGTCGCGTGACCCGTCTGCGACGCCGAGGCGGTCTTCTTCACCGGCCCGAAGCGCGTCGACGTGTAGTAGTCGGTGAGCACGAACAGCAGCGCCGTGACCGCGAGGCCGACGAGCGAGCACAGGTACAGGTCGCCCACCGACGGGACGGAGATGTCGACGTCGGCGGTCCGCGTCGCGAGTCCCTCCATGAGCCACTTCGTGACGGGGTAGAACGCGGCGGCCGCGATGAGCCCCGAAAGCACGAGCCCCTGGTAGAGCGCGCGCTCGACGTTGCCGGCCTTCGACTTGACGGCGAACGTCCCGATGATCGACGCGATGATCGCCACGCCGCCGAGCACCAGTGGGTACAGCGCGACCTGGGTGGCGTTCTCGCCGGCGAACGTCAGGACGCCGAGCAGCATGACCGCGACCGCGGTGACCGCGTAGGTCTCGAAGAGGTCTGCGGCCATCCCGGCGCAGTCGCCGACGTTGTCGCCGACGTTGTCGGCGATCACGGCCGGGTTGCGCGGGTCGTCCTCGGGGATGCCCGCCTCGACCTTGCCGACGAGGTCGGCGCCGACGTCGGCGCCCTTCGTGAAGATGCCGCCGCCGAGGCGGGCGAAGACGGAGATGAGCGAGCCGCCGAAGCCGAGGCCGATGAGCGCGTCGATCGCGTCGCGCTGGCTCTGGTCGAAGAAGGCCGTCAGGACGCCGTAGTAGCCGGCGACGCCGAGCAGCGCCAGGCCGACGACGAGCAGGCCGGTGATCGCGCCGCCGCGAAACGCGACGTCGAGCGCCGGCGAGATCCCTCCCCGGCCGGCCTCGGCGACGCGCGCGTTGGCGCGCACGGAGACGTTCATGCCGATGAACCCGGCTGCCGCCGACAGCACCCCGCCGAGCGCGAAGCCGATCGCGACCGAGACGCTCTGCAGCGGGATGAGGATGACGAACAGCACCACCCCGACGAGCCCGATCGTCAGGTACTGGCGGCGAAGGTACGCCGAAGCACCCTCCTGGACGGCCCGGGAGATCTGCACCATGCGCTCGTTGCCCGCCGAGAGGGCGAGCAGCGAGCGCGTGGTCAGCGCCCCGTAGAGCACGGCCAGACCGGCGCACACCAGCGCGACGACGACCCCGTGGTCCATCAGGAAATCACTCAAGAAAACCGGCCTCCAGAAGTCTTTGACGTCAAGGGTCCGCGGCCCGCCGACGGGCAGGCTGCAGCAGACCCCAACCGCGAGAACCGCGCCGCGAGTCTACTGGGAGTCGCAGACGCGACGCTCCGACGCGTCCCGGGCGCGCGCTACTGCCCGGGCACCCAGAGGCGTCCGCTGGACTGTGCGGGGCCCGCGTCGCCGGCCTCGGGCTTCGGCTCGTCGGCCTTCGTTCCGGCGCCTGCGCCTGCGCCGCTCGCCGCCGCCGCGCCGGAGCGCGCGTACGCGAGCTGCAGCTGCGACAGCGCGTCGCGCAGCTGCGCGGCCTCGGGCCCGAGCGCCGGCTCGACGAGCGGCAGCAGCGCGCGGGTCGCGTCGATCGCCTGGCGGACCTGGTCGAAGTCCGGCTCCTCCGGCGCGCCGGTCAGGCCGGCCTTGCGCGCGGCGAGGTTCAGCAGCGACACGACCGTCTGCACGAGCACGTCCTCCACGCGGACGCGGGCGAGCTCGGCCTCGTAGGCGGCGCGCAGCTCCTCCTGGCTGAGGTTCGACAGGTCCGGCTCGCCCTCCGGCGTCGGCGTGCCGCCCGGCTCGGTGCTCATCGCGGGCCCCTGCGGTCGAGGTCGCTGTGGACGTCGGTCGGACTCTGGCGGCGGGCTGTCATGCGGCAACCTCCTGGGCGTATGTCGTCATCGTCTCACGGACGGTCGCAGCGTAAACCTCGTGCAGGTCGCCGCTCTCCAGCAGCGCCGCGCGCTGGCGCTGAGCGCCGTTGGCGCCGTCGCGCGGGGCGTCGATGCGCAGCTCGCGCCGAACCGGCTCCGTCCACGTCAGCAGCGCTTCGGCCGCCGCGCGCGCGCTGACCTCGACGCGCCGGTCGAAGTCGATCATGTTGCCGTCCATCCCGTGGCGGATCGCGCGCCACAGGTTCTCCTCGATGAGCCGCGGCGGCGGGTCGTCGAACGGGACGCCGTCGTCGACGTCGCGCAGCGCCTGCCCGACGCAGGCGACGACGAGCGCCGCGAGGTCGTCGGACTCCGCTGCCGTGATCTGCGCGTCGCAGATGCGCACCTCGACCGTCCCGAACGTCGCGTGCGGCCGCACCGACCACCACACCTGCGTGTACTCGACGATCGAGTTGGTCTGCATGAGCAGCTCGAGGTAGTCGCGAAACGCGCGCCAGCTGCCGTAGGCGTCGGGCACGCCGCAGCGCGGAAACGACTTCGTGAAGATCTGGGTGCGCACGGAGTGCAGCCGGCTGTCGTGGCCCTCGAGGAACGGCGAGCTCGCGCTGATCGCCAGCAGCACCGGCAGCAGCGGGCGCAGCCGGTCGCACGCGCGCACGGCGCGGTCGGCGTCGCGCGCGCCCACGTGCACGTGCAGCGAGAAGGTGTTGTTGCGCCGCGCGACGTAGCCCAGCCCCTCGACGACGCGGCGGTAGTGCTCCGTGTCGATGTTGCGCTGACGGCGGTAGTCGGCCCAGGGGTGCGTGCCGGTCGAGCCGAGGGCCAGCCCGCGCTCGCCGGCGAGCGCGAACAGCCGCCGGCGGCGATCGCGCTGGCGCGCGAGCGCGTCGTGGATGTCCTCACCGCGGCCCGAGACGATCTCGATCTCGGAGGAGATCAGCTCGCCGGTGATCGCCTCCGACAGCACGGGGTCCCGCTCGGCGGCCGCGTCGCGCAGCTCCTCGAACGCCGGCACGAGGTCGAGCGTCTGCGGGTCAAGGACCGCGAACTCCTCCTCGATGCCGACGGTCAGGTCGCCGGACCCGGCGAAGATCTCCTCGGTGCTGTCGAGATCGATGGGCATGAGAGCGCGAGGCGCCGGGCTAGTGGTCGGCGGCGACCACTACGTGAGGTAGAAGTACAGCGCGTACAGCAGGTCGACTGCCGGCGAGGACGTGTGCACGGTCACCTCCGGCGGCACCTGCAGCAGCGCCTCGGAGTAGTTGAAGATGATCTTCACGCCGGCGGCGACGAGCTCGTCGGCGATCGGCTGCGCCGCCGACGTCGGCACCGCGAGCACGCCGACGACGATGTCCTCCTCGGCGACGACCGACTTCAGCTCGGAGCTGTGGCGCACGGTCGTCGGGCCGACGCGCTGGCCGACCTTGCGCCGGTCGTTGTCGAAGATCGCCACGACGCGGAACCCGTGGTCGGCGAAGATGTCCGACGACGCGATCGCCGTCCCCAGGTGGCCCGCGCCGAACAGCGCGATGTTGTGCTGGCCGGAGGTGCGCAGGATCTTGCGGATCTGCGAGACGAGCGCGTCGACGTTGTAGCCGACGCCGCGCTTGCCGAACTTGCCGAAGCCCGAGAAGTCACGCCGGATCTGCGTCGGGTTGACGTGCGTGTAGTCGCTGAGCTCGCGCGAGGAGATCGTCTCCTTGCCCATCTTCTTGGCCTGCGTGAGCACCTGCAGGTAGCGCGACAGCCGCGCCGCCACGCCGAGCGACAGCCGTTCACCACCGCCGACCACGCTGTTGCGCGGGACCGCCGAGTCCGGCTGGTGTGACGCGCGCTCGCCGGTCGTCATCGACGGTTCACTCTATCCAGTAGCTTCCGGAGCGCCGCTTCGTCGACGAAGAAGTCGAACAGCTCGTCACCGTCGAGCGCGACGACCGGGATGCGCTCGAGGTACGCCGCCAGCAGCGCGTCGTCGCTCTCGATGTCGATCTCGTCGAACGGCTCACCGATCCGTTCGAGCACCGCGCGGGCGTCGTCGCACAGGTGACAACCCGGCCGCCCGTAGAGGACGAGCCGGCGGCTCACGCGAGCGCCCGCTGGCCCGACGCGTAGGCGTCCAGCGCGAGGTAGTCCGGGAACGGCTGCGCCTCGGCGTAGCGGCCGGCCGAGGCGATCATCGCCGCGTTGTCGGTGCACAGCTCGCGCGGTGGCACGCCGAGCGCGACGCCGAGGCCGGCGAGGCGCTCGCGCAACGGGCCGTTGGCGGCGACGCCGCCGCCGACCGCCAGGCGCTCGAGGCCGGTCTGCTCGAGGGCGCGCTCGCAGCGCTCCGCGAGCGCCTCGACGATCGCCCGCTGATAGCTCGCGGCGAGGTCGGCGGCGCGCTCGGCGACGGCTCGCTCGCCGAGGTCGCGGACGCGGTACAGCAGCGAGGTCTTGACGCCCGCGAAGGAGAAGTCGAGCCCCGCGACGCCGCGCGCGACCGGGAACGCGAACGCCTCCGCGTCGCCGTCGCGCGCCAGCCGCTCCAGCGCGGGGCCGCCCGGAAACGGCAGGCCGAGCAGCCGCGCGCCCTTGTCGAAGGCCTCGCCGGCGGCATCGTCGAGCGTCCGCCCGAGCAGCGTGAACGTCGCGCGCTCCTCGACGCGCGCGAGCAGCGTGTGCCCGCCGCTGGCGATGAGGCACACGAACGGCGGGTCCATGACGGTCTGCCCGCCGACGCGCAGGAAGTTCGCGGCCACGTGGCCCTGGAGGTGGTCGACCGCGGCGAGCGGCAGGCCGCGCGCGGCCGCCAGCGCTTTGGCCGTCGCGATGCCGACGAGCAGCGCGCCGACGAGTCCGGGTCCCTGCGTCACGGCCACGAGGTCGACGTCGTCGAGCGTCGCGCCGGCGCGGCGCAGCGCGTCGTCGACGGCCGCGTTGACGAGCTCGAGGTGGTGCCGGGACGCGATCTCGGGGACGACGCCGCCGTACGCGTCGTGGATGCCCTGCGAGGAGATGACGTTCGAGCGCACGTCGCCGTCGCCGGTGACGACGGCGGCACAGGTGTCGTCGCAGCTGGTCTCCAGGCCGAGGACGAGCGCCATCGTCAGGCGGGCGACGCGTTCGGCACGTCGTCGAAGCGGCCGGCGAGCGTCGACTGCGTGCGCCACATCACGACGGCGTCCTCGCCGTTGTCCTGGTAGTAGCGCCGCCGGCGCCCGGCGGCCCGGAAGCCGAAGCGCTCGTAGAGCTCGATCGCCGCGAGGTTCGACGCGCGGACCTCGAGCGTGAAGCGGGCGGCGCGCGAGTCGATGCGCCGGAAGAGGTCGCCGAGCAGCGCCGTGGCGATGCCCTCGCGGCGGTGATCGGGGTCGACCGCGACGTTCATGATGTGCCACACGGTGTCGTAGCGCGAGCAGATGAGATAGCCGATCATCCGCCCGCCGCGCAACGCGGTGAGGCATACGCCGGCGGGCTTGGAGAGCTCGAGGACGAACATCGCCAGCGACCACGGGGTCGGGAACGCGCGGCGCTCGATCGCGATGACGTCCGGCAGGTCGGCGTACGTGAGCTTGCGGATCTCGAGCGCGTCAGCGGTCACGTGGCGGCACGGTTGCGGGAAAGGGCGGCGTCGGGCGGGCGCAGGTATTGCGGGACGACCAGGTCGCGCGCCGCCGCCGGCGGCGCCTCGAGCGCCAGCCGGCAGATCGTCCCGGCCGACACGCGGTGGTACGGCGACCGTTCGGGCGCGACCGTGCAGCCGGGAGCTTCCAGGTCGAGACGAAAGCGTAGCGCCCCGTCGCCCACCGCCAGCCAGCTCGCACCTAGCGCGCGCAGGCGCTCGGAGAGCGCCGCCGGCGGCAGCGCGACGTCGTCGAGCAGCTGCTCGCCGTCGCGCCAGCCGGCGGCGAAGACCTCGCCCCGGCGCGCGTCGACGACGGCCAGCACGCCCGTCCCGGCGGGCGCCGCCGGGGCCGCCGCGGCGGCGAGCGCGCGCAGCGTCGAGACGCCGACGAGCTCGGCGCCGGCCGCCTGGCTCAGCGCGCGCGCCGTTGCCACGCCGATCCGCAGCCCGGTGAAGGTCCCCGGGCCGAGGCCGACCGCGATGCGGTCGACGTCGGCGAAGGCGATCCCGGCCTCGGCGAGCAGCCCGTGCGCCAGCGCCAGCAGCTGCGCCGCATGCCCCGGCCGCTCGCCGGCCGCCGGCTCGTGGCGGCGCTCGCGCAGCTCGCCGCCGCCCTCGAGGAGCGCGACGGCGGTCGCCGGCGTCGCGGTGTCGAGGCCGAGGACGACCACGGCGTCTACTCCACCCGCACGAGGCGCCGGTCGCCGCCACGGTGCTCGAGGCGGACGCGCGCGGCGACGCGCTCGGCATCCAGCCCGGCGGGCGCGCCGACCTCGGGCCACTCGACGAACGCGACGCGGTCGGCCGCCAGCTCGTCGGCGAGCAGCGCCGGGTCCTCGTCGGCGAGGTCGCCGAGCCGGTAGAGGTCGAGGTGGGAGATCGGCACGCGGCCGTCGTAGCGGCGCGCGATCGTGAACGTCGGGCTCGTGACGGCCGCTGTCACGCCGAGCGCCCGGCACGCGCCGCGTACGAACGTCGTCTTGCCGGCGCCGAGCTCGCCCGAGACGAGCACGACGTCGCCGGGCCTCAGGCGCCGCGCGAGCTCGGCGGCGATGGCCTCCGTCGCCTCCGGCGCGGCCGTCTCAGTACAGGTCGGCATCGGCGGTACGGAGCCGCAGCCCCACGCCGAGCAACGTCAGCGCGACGCCGCAGAGGAACAGCAGCCGGGGATCGGCGCCGGTACTAGGAAGCTCGCCGGGGGCCGGGGCCACGGGGCGCGCCGCCGCGGGCCGCTGACGCTCGCGGTCGCGCTCGGTGAGCGGCACGGGCGGCGTCGTCGAGACGCCGGCGTCCCCGCGCGGGGCGGTCGTGGTCTGCCCCGCCGCCGTCGCCGGAGCGCCAAGCGCCGCGGCCACGAGGACGGCGGCGATGCGTCGCGAGATCGGCACGTGCGGCACTCTAGTCGGTGGTGTCGGCGGATCCCGCCCAGATGCGCTCCGCTACCGTCGCGCCGGTGCTGACCCATGCTCAGGCCGAGCGGCTGGAGGCCTGCGCGCGCGTGCTCCCGGCGCTGGCGCGCGTGGTGATGACCGGTAGCGTGGCGCCGGAGGCGCTCGCCGCAGTGCGTGCGGGCGCGGGCCCGGACGTCGACGTCGTGGTGCTGGGCACGACCGAGGTCGGCGGCGTGGAGGGCTCGATCGACATGCTCTTCGTCGGCCCCGCGACGCCCTACGACGCGGCGGTCGAGCTCTTCCAGCACTGGCCCGGGCGCGTCGTGCCCGGCGGCACGCTGTTCGTCCACGGGGCCTTCGCGCTGATGCCGATGACGGCCGCGCTGCTGCGGACGGTCGGAGCGTCGCGCGCGTGGCGCTACTTCGGGCGAGAGGGGGCGCTCGCCGAGTACGTCCGCGCCGACCTCACCCACGGCGAGCGCGCGCTGGACGCGATCGCGCACGGCGCGCAGACCGCCGCGTTCGCCCGCCGCCTGGCGCGCCGGCGCCTGCGGCGTTGAGCTGTGCATAAGCAGCCGCCGCTAGATTGGCGGTCATGGAGAGCAGCGATCAGATCACGAAGACCGACGAGGAGTGGCGGGCCGAGCTCACGCCCGAGCAGTACGAGGTCCTGCGGCGAGCGGGGACGGAGCGTCCGTTCACCGGCCGCTACGTGCACGAGAAGACGACCGGCACGTACCGCTGCGCCGGCTGCGGCGCCGAGCTGTTCTCGTCGGACACGAAGTTCGACTCCGGAACCGGCTGGCCGAGCTTCACCGATCCGGTGTTCGCCGAGGCCGTCCGGCTGCGCGAGGACCGCAGCCACTTCATGGTCCGCACGGAGGTCGTCTGCGCGCGCTGCGACGGCCACCTCGGCCACGTGTTCGACGACGGGCCCGGCCCTGGCGGGCAGCGCTACTGCATCAACTCCTGCGCGCTCGAGCTCGAGCCCGGCGCCTGACCTAGTCGAACAGCCCGAGCTGCGGCGTGCCCGACGGCGCGGCGTCGGGCACCGGCTCGCGCGGCTGCTCCGCTGCGGCCGCGAGCGCCGGCTCCGGCACCGCGGCGCGCTCGATGCGCTCGGGCTGCTCGGGCGGCGCGAGCGCCAGCAGCGCCGGCAGACGGCCGAAGTCGGCGCGCAGCGTGTCCAGCAGCGCGCGCGTGTACAGCGCCGCGGCCGGATGGAAGAGCGGGTACAGGCGCACGGCGCGGCTGCCGAGCACGCGGATCTCGGCCTGGCCGTGCAGCCGCGAGATGCCCGTCGGGTCGGCGCGCAGCAGCTTCGTCGAGAAGTTGCCCAGCGTGCAGATGACGCGCGGCTCGATGAGCTCCACCTGGCGCAGGAGGTAGTCCTGGCAGTTGTCGATCTCGCTCGGCAGCGGGTCGCGGTTTCCCGGGGGGCGACATTTGAGGACGTTCGCTATGAAGACGTCGTCGCGGGCGAGCCCGACCTCGCCGAGCAGCTCGTCGAGCAGCTTGCCGGCCGCGCCGACGAACGGCAGGCCGCGCTCGTCCTCGCGCGCACCGGGCGCCTCGCCGACGAACATGAGGTCGGCGTCGGCGTTGCCGGCGCCGAAGACGACCTGCGTGCGCGTGCGCGCGAGCTCCGGGCAGCGCGTGCAGGTCCGGGCCTCGGAGAAGACCGCCTTGAGCTGCTCGCGACGCTCCGCGCTCGTCGGCACGCAGCGATCGTAGAGACTCGTCCGGCGCGCGTCGCGCGTCAGCTATCGTCCGCGGCACACGAGCGCGACCGGTACCTCGCAAGACGAGGACTGGACCGACAGATGGACACGCTTTCCCCGCCCACGCGGCGCGCCGAGGCGCGCACCCCCCGCTGCACCATCCTCGCCGGCGCCGGCCGGCCGGGCGCGGCGCCGGCGGCCGCGCCTTGGATGGCGGGCGCATGAGGACCGTCGGCTCCGTCGCGCAGCTTCGCAAGGCCCTCGAGGGCCCGCGCCGCGCCGGGCGCCGGATCGGCCTCGTGCCGACGATGGGGGCGCTGCACGCCGGCCACCTGTCACTCGTCGCGCGGGCGCGCGACGAGTGCGACGAGGTCGTCGTCAGCCTCTTCGTCAACCCCGCGCAGTTCGACGACGCCGCCGACCTCGAGGCCTATCCGCACGACCCGGAGCGGGATGCCGCGCTCGCGGCGGAGGCGGGCGCCGACGTGCTGTTCGCGCCGCCGCACGCCGAGGTCTACCCGCCCGGCTTCGCGACGACCGTGACGGTCGGCGGCGTCAGCGCGCCGCTCGAGGGCCGGGCGCGCGGCGCCGCGCACTTCGCCGGCGTCGCGACCGTCGTCTGCAAGCTGCTGAACATGGCGCAGCCGCACGTCGCCTACTTCGGCCAGAAGGACGCCCAGCAGGTCGCGGTGGTGCGCCGGCTCGTGCGCGACCTCGACATCCCGGTCGCGATCGAGGTCGTCGCCACGGTGCGCGACCCCGACGGGCTCGCGCTCTCCAGCCGCAACGCGCGCCTGCGCGCCGACGAGCGCGCCCGGGCTCTCGCCCTGCGCCGCGCGCTGGACGCCGTCCGCGCCCGCGCCGCCGGCGGCGAGCGCGATCCCGCCGCGCTCGCGGCGGCCGGCCGCGCGGCGATGCAGGCGCTCAGCGTCGAGCCGGAGTACGTCGCGCTCGTCGCCCCGGACACGTTCGCGCCCGTCGCCGCGGTGGGCGACGACAGGGTGCTCGTCGCCGTCGCCGCGCGCATCGGCGACGTGCGCCTGATCGACAACGACATCCTCGAGGGAGGCTCCTGACGCGGATGCAGCGAACCATGCTCAAGTCGAAGATCCATCGAGCGACGGTCACGGGCTCGGATCTGCACTACGTCGGCTCCATCACGATCGACGCCGACCTGCTCGAGGCCGCCGACATCCTCGAGCACGAGCAGGTGCACGTCCTCGACGTCGACAACGGCGCCCGCTTCGAGACGTACACGATCGCCGGCGAGCGCGGCAGCGGGACGGTGCAGGTCAACGGCGCCGCGGCGCGCCTGGTCCACGCCGGCGACACGATCATCGTCATCTCCTACGCGGCATACGACGCGGGCGAGCTCCAGGGTCACGCGGCGCGTGTCGTCCACGTCGAGGCAGGGACGAACGCGATCGTCGACGTCGACGGCGAGGTCGCCAGCCTTCTGACCGGCCGGGAGGATCGATAGATGTCGACGCATCCCAACCACATCTCGGTGGCCGCGACGCCGGCCCGGATGCCGGTCACCCTCCCGCGACTGGCGGAGATGAAGCGCCTCGGCGAGCCGATCGTGATGGTGACCGCATACGACTTCCCGAGCGCGCGCGCCGCCGAGGCGGCGGGGGTCGACGTCGTGCTCGTCGGCGACTCGGGCGCGATGACCGTGCTCGGCCACGCCTCGACGGTCGCCGTCGAGCTCGACGAGCTGCTCGTCCTCGCCAAGGCGGTGCGTCGCGGGCTGCGCACGCCGCTGCTCGTCGGCGACCTCACGTTCGGCTCCTACGAGCCCTCCGACGAGCAGGCGATCCGCAGCTCGCTGCGCTTCGTCAAGGAGGCCGGCTGCGACGCCGTCAAGCTGGAGGGCGGCGGCGAGGTGTCGGTGGCGCGGGCGCGCGCGATCGTCAGCGCCGGCATCCCGGTGATGGGCCATGTCGGCCTGACGCCGCAGACGGCGACCGCGCTGGGCGGCTACCGCGCGCAGGGCCGCACCGCGGCCGCAGCGGCCCGCATCGCCGCCGAGGCCCTGGCGCTGCAGGAGGCGGGCTGCTTCTCGATCGTCTTCGAGGCGATCCCCTCCCAGGTGGCCGCCGAGCTCATGGCCAGCATGGAGGTGCCGGTCATCGGGATCGGCGCCGGCGCGGCGACCGACGGCCAGGTGCTCGTCTTCCACGACCTGCTCGGTATCCGCGAGGGGCTGGGCGCCAGGTTCGTCAAGCGCTACGCGAGCCTGCAGGACGAGATGGTGGCCGGTGTCGCCGCGTTCGCCGAGGACGTGCGCAGCCGCCGCTACCCAGAGCCGCAGCACGGGTACGCGATCGACGCCGAGGAGCTTTCGGCGTTCCGCCATCGCCTGACGTAGACTGCCGCCGCGATGGCTCGGCTCTCGCAGGCCTTCACCACGAAGGACCGCGTCTTCTTCGACCTCTTCGAGGAGTCGGCCAACAACGTGCTGCGCGCCGCCGAGCTGCTCGACGAGATGCTCGGCGCCTATCCGGAGCAGGCGCAGCTCGCGCGGGCGATCCTCCTCTGCGAGCAGGAGGGCGACCGCATCACCTACGACATCATCCAGCGGCTGAACTCGACGTTCGTCACGCCGATCGACCGTGAGGACATCCTCGCGCTCGCCTCCGGGCTCGACGACATCGTCGACCTGACCGAGGAGGTCGCCGACTACCTCGGCCTGTACCGCATCGACGCGCCGATGGAGCAGGCGCAGCGCCTGGCGCGGATCCTCATGGAGGCCTGCCGGCTGATCGCCGAGGCGATGCCGCGTCTGCGCAGCTTCCGCGACGTGTCGCACTTCACCGGCGAGATCCACCGCCTGGAGACCGACGGCGACCGCGTGACGCGCGAGGCCATCGCCTCGCTTTTCGACACCGGCATCGACCCGATGGTCGTCATCCGCTGGAAGGACATCTTCGAGCGCCTCGAGGACGCGGTCGACGCGACGGAGCACATCGCCAACACGCTGGCGAACATCGTCGACAAGAACAGCTAGCGCCGCGGGCCCGTCGTGGACAGCGACATCATCTTCGTCATCGTCGTCGCGACGGCGCTGGCGTTCGACTTCACGAACGGCTTCCACGACACCGCCAACTCCGTCGCGACGTCGATCTCGACGCGGGCGCTGGCGCCGCGCCCCGCCGTCACGCTGGCGGCGATCCTGAACTTCGCCGGCGCGTTCATCTCGCTCGAGGTCGCCGCGACCGTCGCCGGCGGCATCGTCGACGCCGAGCTCATCACGACGACCGTGATCTTCGCCGGCCTCATCGGGGCGATCGCCTGGAATCTGCTGACCTGGTACTTCGGGCTGCCCTCGAGCTCCTCGCATGCGCTCATCGGGGGCGTCGTCGGCGCCGCCTTCGCGGCGGCCGGCACGGACGCGATCCTCGCCGCCGGCCTGCTCGAGAAGGTCATCGTGCCGGCGATCGTCGCGCCGATCGTCGCGTTCAGCGCCGCCGGCGGCGCGATCCTGCTGACGTACCGGATCGTCGGGCGCCTGCGCCCGGGCCCGGTCAACCGCGGCTACCGGCTGGGGCAGATCGCCAGCGCGAGCCTGCTGTCGCTGTCGCACGGCACCAACGACGCGCAGAAAACGATGGGCATCATCACGCTGGCGCTCATCGCCCACGGGGACCTGTCGGGTCCCAGTCCCGACCCGCCGCTGTGGGTCATCGTCTCGGCCGCGACGGCGATCGCCCTCGGCACCTACTCCGGCGGCTGGCGGATCATCCGCACGATGGGCAGCCGCATCATCAAGATGGACCCGGCCCAGGGCTTCGCCGCGCAGAGCGGCGGCTCGGCGGTGCTGCTGACCGCCGCGCACCTCGGCTTTCCGCTGTCGACGACGCACTCGATCACCGGCGCGGTGCTCGGCGCCGGCGCCGCCAAGCGCCTGTCGGCGGTGCGCTGGGGCCTGGCCGGGAACATCTTCCTCGCCTGGATCCTGACGCTGCCGGCGGCCGCGGCCGTCGGGGTGGCGACGTACGGGCTCAGCCGCGTCTTCGGCAGCGGCGCGCTCGGCCCGCTGCTGATCTCGATCTCGCTGCTCGCCCTCATGGCGGCGATGTTCGGCCAGCGGCTGCGCCGCGGGCCGGCCCTGACGACCTCCCCCGTCGAGCCGTGAGAGCCGCGATCGACACCGACGCGCTGCTCGAGCTCATCTGGGCCGCGCCGCTGGCGGTGCTCACCGTCACCGTGGCGTGGGGCCTTGCGATCACGGGCGCCACGCGCGCGGCCGAGGCGCGGCGCGACGGGCGCGGCACGGTCGCCGGCATGTACGCGGTCATGGCGTTCACCGGCACGGCGCTGTTCGTCGCGGCGGTGCTCGCGGGCCTGCTGATCATGATCCGCAAGCGCTGACCGCCGGCCCCGCGCGCCGGCCGCTGCAGCCTGCGTTGCAGCGAAACGTAACTGTGCGCGACGACGTGCAAACGGCACGCGTCGGAGGCATGTTGGGCGCAACCGAAGAGAGGAATCCATGCGCCCCGTGCGAATCAGCATCGTTGCGGCTTTCGCCGCGCTGCTCGCCGCTCCGGCCGCGAGCGCCCATGTCCTTCACACCGTCGCGCCCGGCGAGACGCTGTGGTCGATCGCGGCGCAGAGCAACCTCACGACCCGCACGGTCGCGGCCTTCAACGGCCTCTCCTCGGATGCGCACGTCGTGCTCGGCAGCACCGTCGCGATCCCGTCGGTCGCCGAGGGCGCCGCCGCGCTGGTGCGCGCGGGCCACGTGCACGCAGGCTCGGCAGGCGCAGCGACGGCCGCGCGTCCGACGTCGGTGCCGGCCGGCGCGCCGCCGCCGCAGGGCGCCTACATCGTGCGCCCGGGCGACACGCTGAGCGGGCTGGCGGCCCATTCGGGCGTGAGCGTCGCGCAGATGGCCTACATGAACGGCCTCGCCCCCACGGCGAAGCTGCTGGTGGGGACGGTCATGAAGCTGCCGACCGGTGCGCGCCCGCCGGCGCAAGCGTCGCAGCCAGCGCCGGCGACGCGCGTGGTCCCCGTCGCGGCTCCGCTGCCCACTCCGAGCCGGCTGAGCGCCGAGCGCGTCAAGCACCTCGCGGCCGAGCACGGCGCCCCGGCCTCGCTCGCGGCCGCGATCGCGTGGCAGGAGAGCGGCTTCAACAACGCGATGGTCTCGTCGGCCAACGCGCGCGGCGTCATGCAGGTCATGCCCGGGACCTGGAGCTGGGTTCAGAGCAACCTCGCCGCCGGGCCGCTGAACCCAGCGTCCGCCGAGGACAACGTGCGCGCCGGCTCGCTGTACCTCGCGCGGCTGCTGCGCGAGACGGGTGGCGACGTCCGCCTCGCCGCGGCGGGCTACTACCAGGGGCTCGCGTCCGTGCGCAGCCGGGGCATGTTCGACGACACGAAGCGCTACGTCGACAACGTGCTCGCGTTGCGCGCGCGCTTCGGCGGCTGACGGCGGCGGCACCTAGGACTTCGGCGGGCGCTCGTACGTGATCGGGCGCAGGACCTTCGCGGGCGCGCCGGCGGCGATCGAGAACGGCGGCAGGTCCTGCGTCACGACGCTGTTGGCGCCGACGACGCAGCGCTCGCCGATCGTCACGCCGCTCGTCACGACGACGTTCGCGCCGAGCCAGACGTTGTCGCCGATGCGCGTCGGGCCCTTCGTCGTGAAGCCCTGCCAGGGGACCGGCATGTCCGGGTCGTCGAAGCGGTGGTTGCCGTCGGTCACGAAGCAGCCGTTGGCGAGCATGCAGTGCGATCCGATCTCGACGAGCGCGACGGCCGCGACCATGACGCCGACGTTCAGGAACGTGCCCTCGCCGATGCGCACGCGACCCGGCGCCGGCGCGGTGATCCAGACGTGCGGCTCGAGCAGCGCGTGCGCGCCGATCTCCAGCCGGCCGTCGCGGAGCGCCTCGAGCACGTCGCCGTGCAGCGGCCAGCGCGCGAACGCCTCGCGGCGCATGAGCTGCCAGTGGATGCGCGCCCGGTTCCACGGCACGTTGTTGCGCTCGTACCAGCGCCACTTGCGGGCCCAGAGCAGCGCCTGACGGGCGAGGTCGCCGCTCACGGCCGCTACGCCGCCGCCGCCACCTTGCGCCCGGCGCCGCGCCGGGCGCGCGGCGCCGCCGGCCGCAGTCCGGCGTCGCGCAGGAATGCGCCGGTGTGCGAGCCCGGCGTGCCGGCGACCTCCTCGGGCGTGCCGGCGGCGATGACCTCGCCGCCCTCCTCGCCGCCCTCCGGCCCCATGTCGACGATCCGGTCGGCGGTCTTGATCACGTCGAGGTTGTGCTCGATGACGACGACGGAGTTGCCCTGCTCGACGAGGCGGTGCAGCACCTCCAGCAGCCGCTGCACGTCCGCGAAGTGCAGGCCGGTCGTCGGCTCGTCGAGGATGTACAGCGTGCGGCCCGTCGCGACCTTCGACAGCTCCGTCGCTAGCTTCACGCGCTGCGCCTCGCCGCCCGACAGCGTCGTCGCGGGCTGGCCGAGCCGGATGTAGCCGAGGCCGACGGCGTTGAGCGTCTCCAGCCGGCGGCGGATCTTCGGGATGTGCTGGAAGAACTCCAGCGCCGTCTCGACGGGCATGTCGAGCACGTCCGCGATCGTCCTGCCCTTGAACCGCACGTCGAGCGTCTCGCGGTTGTAGCGCTTGCCGTGGCACTGCTCGCAGGGCACGTAGACGTCGGGCAGGAAGTGCATCTCTATCTTGATCTGGCCGTCGCCGCGGCACACCTCGCAGCGCCCGCCCTTGACGTTGAACGAGAAGCGGCCGGGCTTGTAGCCGCGCGCCCGCGCCTCCTGCGTCTTCGAGAACAGGTCGCGGATGACGTCGAAGAGCCCCGTGTAGGTCGCCGGGTTGGAGCGCGGCGTGCGGCCGATCGGCGACTGGTCGACGGCGATGATCTTGTCGAGCCGGTCGAGGCCGAGCACCGCCGTGTGCCGTCCCGGCCGCGTGCGGGCGCGGTGCAGGCGGTTGGCGACCGCCTTGAAGAGCACCTCGTTGACGAGCGTCGACTTGCCCGACCCGGAGACGCCGGTGACGCACGTCAGCGCGCCGAGCGGGACCTTCACGTCGACGCTCTTGAGGTTGTTCTCGGCCGCGCCGCGGATCTCGACGTAGCCGGACGGCGTTCGCCGCCGCGACGGGATGTCGATGACCCGCGTGCGCGCGAGGAACTGCCCGGTGAGCGACTCGGGCACGCGCTCGACGTCGGCCGCCGTCCCCTGCGCGACGATCCGGCCGCCGTGCTCGCCGGCGCCCGGACCGAGGTCGACGAGGTGGTCGGCGGCGCGCATCGTCTGCTCGTCGTGCTCGACGACGATGACGGTGTTGCCGAGGTCGCGCAGGCGCTCGAGCGTCGCGATGAGCTTGGAGTTGTCGCGCTGGTGCAGCCCGATCGACGGCTCGTCGAGGATGTAGAGCACGCCGACGAGCGACGACCCGATCTGCGTCGCCAGGCGGATGCGCTGGGCCTCCCCGCCCGACAGCGTGGCGGCGGCGCGATCCATCGACAGGTAGCCGATGCCGACGTTCTCCAGGAAGTTCAGCCGCTCGGAGATCTCGCGCAGGATCAGCCGCGCGATGTGACGCTCGGTCTCGGTCAGCTGCACGTCGCCGAGCCAGCGCAGCGCCGCGCGCACCGACAGCCGCGTGAACTCGTGGATCGCCATCCCGCCGACGAGCACCGCGCGCGACTCGGGACGCAGCCGCGCCCCGCCGCACGCCGGGCACGGGCGCACGCTCATGTACTCCTCGATCTTCTCGCGCGACAGCTCGGAGTCCGTCTCGCGATAGCGGCGCTCGAGGTTGGAGATGATGCCCTCGAAGCGCGTCGCGTACGAGCGCCGGCGGCCGTAGCGATTGCGATACGTCACGTGCACGGGCTCGCCGTTCGTGCCGTACAGGAAGAGGTCGCGGTCCTCCTGCGACAGCTCGCTCCAGGGCGCCTCGAGGTCGACGCCGTAGCGCTCGGCGATCGCCTCGCTGATCTGCTCGTAGTAGTTCGACGCGCTGTTGGCCCACGGCACGAGCGCCCCCTCGCCGATCGAGAGCGCCGGGTCGGGGACGATGAGGTCGGGGTCGATCTCGCGCTGCGAGCCCAGACCGGTGCAGCGGTCGCACGCGCCGTGCGGCGAGTTGAACGAGAAGATCCGCGGCTCGAGCTCCGGCATCGACGTGCCGCACTTCAGACAGGCGAAGCGCTCGGAGAAGGTCAGCGTCCGGTCCTCGCCGTCGCGCTGCAGGACCTCGACCTCGACGATCCCGTCGGCGAGCCCGACGGCCGTCTCGATCGAGTCGGCGAGGCGCTTGCGGACGTCGTGGCGCATGATGAGCCGGTCGACGACGACCGAGATGTCGTGCTTGAACTTCTTGTCGAGCTCGATCGGCTCGTCGAGCAGCCGCAGCTCGCCGTCGATCTTCGCGCGCGTGAAGCCGTCGGTGCGCAGCTCTTCGAGCAGCCTGCCGTACTCCCCCTTGCGGCCGCGGACGATCGGCCCGAGCACGATGAAGCGGGCCCCCTCCTCGAGCTCCATGATCTGGTCGACGATCTGCTCGGCGGACTGCCCGGCGATCGGCGCGCCGCAGACCGGACAGTGCGGGTGGCCGACCCGCGCCCACAGCAGCCGCAGGTAGTCGTAGATCTCGGTGACGGTGCCCACCGTCGAGCGAGGGTTGCGCGACGTCGTCTTCTGGTCGATCGAGATCGCCGGTGACAGGCCCTCGATCGAGTCGACGTCGGGCTTGTCCATCTGCCCGAGGAACTGGCGCGCGTAGGCGCTCAGCGACTCGACGTAGCGGCGCTGGCCCTCGGCGTAGATCGTGTCGAAGGCCAGCGACGACTTGCCCGAGCCCGACAGCCCCGTGATGACCACGAGCGCGTCGCGCGGGAGCGACAGGCTGATGTCCTTGAGGTTGTGCTCGCGGGCGCCCGAGACGACGAGCTGGTCGTGCTTTGCCACCCGCCCAGTGTAATGCGGCGAACAGACGTTCGGACAGATCCCATGCCGCATATTGCGCTATCGTCGCGCCCGTGAAGCTGGCGATCGCGGGCAAGGGCGGAGCTGGGAAGACGACCATCGCGGGGACGCTGGCGCGCCATCTCGCGCGCGGCGGGTACGAGGTGCTGGCGCTCGACAACGACCTCAACCCGAACCTGTCGCTGACGGTAGGCATCGACGCCGAGCGGATGACCGACCTGCCGGCGATGGGCCCAGACGTGGCCCGGGTCGTCGACGGCCGCCTCGAGATGACGCAGACGCTCGACGAGATCCGCGAGGCGCACGCGATGACGGCGCCCGACGGCGTCACCGTGCTCGTCGCGGGCGAGCCCAAGGAGGCCGGCTACGGCTGCATGGGCGCGTGGCACCTGGCGATGCGCAGCGTCGTCTGGGCGGCGCCGGACGCGCCCGACTACATCTGCATCCTGGACACGGAGGCCTCGACCGAGCATCTGAAGGTCGGCACCGCCAAGCACGTCGATGCGCTGTACGCCGTCGTCGAGCCGTACTTCAAGTCGCTCGAGTCCGGACGGCGGGTGCTCGCGCTCGCGCGCGACCTCGGCATCGGCCACACGGCGCTGCTGGCCAACAAGGTGCGCGAGGGCGAGCTGGCGACCGTGCAGGAGTTCGCCGACGAGCACGGTCTCGAGCTCGCCGGCGCGGTGCCCTACGACGAGTGCTTCTACCACGCCGAGCGCGCGGCGCAGGCGCCGATCGACTTCGCGCCGGACTCGCCGGCGGTCGTCGCGATCGGCGGGCTCGCCGGCCGCCTGATCCGCGGCGCCGCCTCCTGACCTCCGCCCTCGCGGCGCAGGCGAGGACGTGCCGAGGCCGCGCGAGCGCCGCCGGGTTCGCCGGCGCGCGTCTGCGCCCACCTCATTAGGTGACGGCGCCGGCAGCGCGTCGCCGACGCGGTGTGAGAGCCGCCGCGCGGCCTGCGCATTCCCGTCGTTTTTCGACCTTGACAGCGCACCGCATTCTGGCACGCTGGCATGTGCAGGGGAGATCTCCGCGTAAGGGTCGTCGACGCGATCCGCGCTGTCTGCGTCACATCATCAAGCGGATCTAACAGAAAAGGAGTCACCCGTGCGAAAAGCTTTCGGGATTGCCGCGCTGCTGGCGTTGCTTGCCATTCCACTGACGGGTTCGGCGAACGCCACGTCGACGTACCCGCCGAAGACGACGGTCTGCGCCAAGGTGCTGATCAGCGCGCACGTCGACGCGAACACCGACGTTCGCCTCTTCGGCGCGCACATGTACGACAAGAAGTACGACGACAACGATCCCCTGCTGAGGACCACGGCAGAGGTCGACGGCAAGGTCTTCGCCGTCGTCTGCGTCGTCGTCGACGCGACCGTGGCGCTCAAGCTCGATGCGGACGGCCTCGTCAAGGTCGGCATCGGCCCCAACGGCGGCGTCCTCATCACCGCCAGGGCGAGCCTGCAGACGTTGCTGCTGAGCGGCAAGGTGAGCGTCTTCGCCAAGGTCTGCGCGAGGGCGCACGGAGATCTCGACGCCGAGGCCGACATCTCCAAGCTCGACGTCAACGCGTACGCCACGGCGGACGCGAAGGTCGGCTGCATCAACCTCGATGCGCACGCGTTCCTGAAGGCGTTCACGAAGGTCGACGCCAAGGTGCTCGCGAAGTTCGAGGTCGTGACGCTGCCCAAGAAGCACTACTACTAGTCCGCGGCGCCACGCCGGGCGGGTCGGGGGGCGGTTCGCCGCCCCCCGATTCGTGCGTTCAGCCCTCGACGGTGGAGTACACCTCGTCGAGCAGCGCGCTGCGGTCGCGAAGGTCGAAGTTGTCGGCCAGGTAGCGGTCGGTCTCGGCGCGCGACTGGCCGTTGAGGGCCATGTTCAGCGCGATGAGCCGCGCCCCCTCGACGTCCTCCTCCTGCTCGTCGCCGCCGGCCGGCTCGCCGGCCGCGGCGGTCTCCTCGGGCAGGGTCTCCTCGACGGGCTGGTCGGCTTCGGGCGCGGCGACGCTCGCCGCGGGGTCGGGGTCCTCGGTCGCCGTCGCCTGCGACGCTCGCGCCGGCGCGCTCGTCGTCCGGCCCGCCGCCGCGTAGAGCTCGCCCATGTTGCCCGACAGCAGCGAGAGGTCGGCGCTCAGGCGGTTGGCGCCCGTGCGCAGCGACTCGAGCAGCGCGCTCAGCTCGCTCTCCATGGCATCGACGCGCTGGAGCATCAGCGCCGTCGCCTCGTGCACCTTGCCGACGTGCTCCTGGGAGCGCTCGATCGCCTCGTCGCGGGTGCGCTGAGCGTCGCGGGAGGCGTCCTGAGCGACCTGCTCGGCGTGCTCGCGCGCCTCGCGCTCGATCGCCGCCGCGCTGGCCTCGGCCGCCTCGACGATCGCCTGCACCTGCGCGCTCGCGACCGCCGCGAGCGAGGCGCCGCCGGCCGATGCGGCCTGCGTGCTCGCGGACGTCGATGCCTGCGCGCGCTTGAGCGCCTCGACCTCGCGGGCGATCGCGGCAAGGTGCGAGTCGACCGCCGCGGGCTCGTAGCCGCGGCGGCCGACTGGAAAGTCTCGCTTCTCGATGGACTGGCGGTCGAGGGCCAACGGATGCCTCCGTGAGTTCCGGTGGACGTGAGCGAGCAGACCCTAGCGCGGCCGGCCCGGGAGTCGCACGCTCGACGCGTCGCGCTCGACGAGGCCGTCGCGCTCCAGCGCCGCGGGCGGCGCGCGGCGCGATCGTCACCCGGCCGCGCGACGGACACCAGGCAGCGGCGGGGCAGCTCGCGCCGGCCGGCGCACGCGCGCGGCACACCCGCGCGCCGAGCTCCATCGCGGCCTGGTTTGAGTCCGCGTGGCGGCGCGCGGGCAGCAGCTCGCCCGGCGCCCCGCCCCGATGCGCTGCGCGACGCGCCGGACGTTCGTGTCGACGGCCGCCACGCGCTCGCCGAACGCGAACGAGGCGACCGCCGCCGCGGTGTACGGGCCGACGCCCGGCAGCCGCCGCAGGCCCGCGGCGTCGCGCGGCCAGCCGTCGCGGACGACGATCGCGGCGGCCTCGCGCAGCCGCAGGGCGCGGCGCTTGTAGCCCAGCCCGACCCACTTCGCGAGCACCTCGGCGGGCGCCGCCTGCGCGAGCGCCGCCGCGGTCGGCCAGCGCTGCAGCCAGCGCTCGTAGCGCGCCACCACGCGCGCGACCTGCGTCTGCTGGGCCATGACCTGCGAGACGAGGATCGCGTACGGCTCGCGCGTGCGGCGCCATGGCAGGTCGCGCCGCGTCTCGTCGTACCAGCGCAGGACGGCGCCGACGAGCGCCTCGTGGCTCAGGCGGGGGCCTCGTTGGCCTGCGCGACGTCGAGCTCGCGGCGCAGGTCGCGGATCTCGTCGCGCACGCGCGCGGCGTACTCGAAGCGCAGCTCCTCCGCCGCGGCGAGCATCTCCTCCTCGAGCTCGACGATCGTCTGCTCGAGCTCGGACAGCGACATCGCCTCGGCCGCCGCGGCCCCGCGCTTGCGCCGGCGCCCCTTCTTGCCCGGGAGCTTGGACTCCGACTGCAGGAACTCGGCGATGTCCGAGATGCCCTTGACGATCGTCGCCGCGGTGATCCCGTGCTCCTCGTTGTAGGCGAGCTGGATCGCGCGGCGGCGCTCGGTCTCCGACAGCGCCGCACGCATCGCGTCGGTCTCCTTGTCGGCGTACATGAGCACCGTGCCCTCGATGTTGCGCGCCGCGCGGCCGATCGTCTGGATGAGCGACGTCTCGCCGCGCAGGAAGCCCTCCTTGTCGGCGTCGAGGATCGCCACGAGCGAGACCTCCGGCAGGTCCAGCCCCTCGCGCAGGAGGTTGACGCCGACGAGCACGTCGTACTCGCCGAGCCGCAGGTCGCGGATGATCTGGATGCGTTCGAGCGTGTCGATCTCCGAGTGCAGGTAGCGGACCTTGAAGCCCATCTCCAGCAGGTAGTCGGTGAGGTCCTCGCTCATCTTCTTCGTCAGCGTCGTGACGAGCGTGCGCTCGGAGCGGTCGACGCGCGCGCGGATCTCGTTCATGAGGTCGTCGATCTGGTTGCGGGTCTCGCGGACCTCGACGTGCGGGTCGACGATCCCCGTCGGGCGCACGATCTGCTCGACCACGCGGCCGGAGTTCTGGCGCTCGTAGCGGCCGGGAGTCGCCGAGACGAAGACCACCTGCGGCGTGATCTGGAGGAACTCCTCGAACGTCTGCGGGCGGTTGTCCAGCGCGCTCGGCAGCCGGAAGCCGTAGTCGACGAGCGTCTGCTTGCGCGAGCGGTCGCCCTCGTACATCCCGCCGATCTGCGGCACCGTCTGGTGCGACTCGTCGAGAAAGCAGATGAAGTCCTCGGGGAAGTAGTCGATCAGGCAGTAGGGCCGCGATCCCGGCGCGCGGCCGTCGAGGATCCGCGAGTAGTTCTCGATGCCGTTGCAGAAGCCCATCTCGCGCAGCATCTCCATGTCGTACTGCGTGCGCTGGCGCAGGCGGTGCGACTCGAGCAGCTTGCCCTGGGCCTCGAGCTCGGCGCAGCGCTCGTTGAGCTCCGCCGCGATCTCCTGCACGGAGCGCTCGATCATGCCCTCCTTGACGTTGTAGTGCGTCGCCGGCCAGACCGCGACGTGCTCGAGATCGTCGGCGATGAGCTCGCCGGTGAGCGGGTCGAAGTGCTGCAGGCGCTCGACCTCGTCGCCGAACAGCGTGACGCGGAAGGCGGTCTCCTCGTAGGCCGGAAAGACCTCCAGGCACTCGCCGCGCACGCGGAAGGTGCCGCGCCCGAGCGCGGTGTCGTTGCGCGTGTACTGGATCGAGACGAGCTTGCGCAGCAGCTCGTCGCGGTCGACGACGTCGCCCCTGCGCAGCACCTGCATGTTCATCTCGTAGGTCTCGGGCGAGCCGAGGCCGAAGATCGCGCTCACGCTGGCGACGATGATCACGTCGCGTCTGGCGAAGAGCGCTGCCGTCGCCGCGTGCCTGAGCCGATCGACCTCCTCGTTGATCGCCGAGTCCTTCTCGATATAGAGGTCGCGGGAGGGGACGTAGGCCTCGGGCTGGTAGTAGTCGTAGTACGACACGAAGTACTCGACCGCGTTGTCGGGGAAGAACGTGCGGAACTCGTTGCACAGCTGCGCGGCGAGCGTCTTGTTGTGCGCCAGCACGAGCGTCGGGCGCTGCAGCTCCTGGATGACGCCCGCCATCGTCATCGTCTTGCCGGTGCCGGTGGCGCCGAGCAGCGTCGTGAAGCGGTCACCGGAGCGCACGGCGTCGGCGACCTGCGCGATCGCCTTCGGCTGATCGGCCGCCGGCGTGAACATCGCATCGAGCCTGAACGGGGGCACCGCCCCACGATAGCGGCGGCAGCGGTGGCCTCACGAGGGGCGAATCGGGTGCCTGTGGCGACTTGACCCCCATATCCGGGGTCAAGTCGACATCGCCGCGCGGATCGCCTGGCGCCAGCACGGCACGGTCGCGCGCGGGCAGCTGCTGGAGGCCGGCATCGACGCGCGTCGCATCGACCGCTGGCTCGCGGCGGGCCGGCTTCGGCTCGTGCATCGCGGCGTGTACGTGGTCGGCCACCGCGCGCCGTCGCTCGACGGCGAGCTCATGGCCGCGGTCCTCGCGTCGGGGAAGCGCGCGGTCGCGAGCCACCGGTCCGCGGCACACAGGTTGGGCATCGTGCCCGCGGCCCCGGCGCTGCCCGAGGTGACGGCTGCGACGACCGCGCCGCGCAGGCGCCCGGGCATCTTCATCCACCGCGTCAGGGCCCTGCCGTCGCTCGATGCCGCGGTCGTCTACGGCATCCCGATCACCACGGTCCCGCGCACGCTGCTGGACCAACTCCGACGCTCGCGCCGGCCGATCTCGCCCGTGCCTGCCACGAGGCCTGGATCCGCCACCGCACGACGCCCGGCCACGTCGCGGCGTGCGTCGCCCGCAATCCCGGCAAGCCCGGCGCCGCGCGGCTGCGCCGCGCGCTCGGCGCCGACGTGACGCTCAGCGCGCTCGAGGACGACTTCCTCGCGCTGCTGCGCCCCGCCACGGGCTGCCGTCGCCGCGCACGAACGTCGACCGCCACGGCGACAGGGTCGACTGCCACTGGCCGAGAGCGGGCCTCACCGTCGAGCTCGTGTCCTACCGCTACCACGCGACGCGTCACGGCTTCGAGCAGGACGTCGCGCGGCGGCGGCGCTCGGACCACCTCGCGTTCACCTTCGGCGACGTCCACGAGCGCGGCGACGCGACGGTCGCCGAGCTCCGTCAGCGGCTGTTGCCGACGACGCTCGCGCGCCGCGCGTAGGCGACGTAGACGACGACGCCGAGGGCCATCCAGACCAGGAAGCGGATCCACGTGTCGGTCGGCAGCGTGACCGCGAGGTACAGGCAGCCGGCGATCGCCAGGATGGGTACGAGCGGCACGAGCGGCGTGCGGAACGGCCGCTTGCGGTCGGGATCGGTGCGGCGCAGCAGCAGCACGGCGGCCGACACGAGCATGAACGCGAACAGCGTGCCGATGTTGACCAGCTCGGCGAGCGTCGTCAGCGGGACGAAGCCGGCGAGCGCCGCGACGACGACCATCGTGATCGCCGTGATCTTGTGCGGCGTCCCGAAGCGGGCGTGGGTGCGGCCGAGCCCCTCGGGCAGCAGCCGGTCGCGCGACATCGCGAACGCCACGCGCGACTGGCCGAGCATCAGGATCATGACCGTCTTGAGCGTCGCGACGAGCGCGCCGACGTAGATGATCGCGGCCGCCCAGTCCTTGCCGACGCCCTTGAACGCCTCGGCCACCGGCGCCTCGCTGTTGAGCTCGCGGTACGGCGCCATCCCGGTCAGCACGAGCGCGACGGCGACGTAGAGGACCGTCACGATCGCCAGCGAGCCGATGATCCCGATCGGCATGGAACGCTGCGGGTCGCGGGCCTCCTCGGCGGTCGTCGCGACGACGTCGAAGCCGATGTAGGCGAAGAACACGAGGGCGGCCCCCGAGACGATCCCCTGCAGGCCGAACGGCGCGAACGGCTCCCAGTTCGACGTCCTGACGTCGGTCGAGCCGACGGCGACGACGAGCAGCAGCACGGCGAGCGTGAGCGCGACGAGCACCGCCGTCGTGCGCGCGGTGATGCGGATGCCGCGGATCAGGACCAGCCCGACGAGCAGCACGATCGCGATGCCGAAGACGTTGACCGTGCCGCCGTCGCCCGGCGGCGCGGCCAGCGACTCGGGAAGCGTGACGCCGAAGAGCTGGTCGAGCAGCGCGTTGAGGTAGCCGGCGAACCCGACCGCGACCGCCGCGGCGCCGATCGTGAACTCGAGCACGAGGTCCCAGCCGATGATGAACGCGACGAGCTGCCCGAGCGTCGCGAAGGAGTACGTGTAGGCACTGCCCGCCACCGGGACGAGCGCTGCGAACTCCGCGTAGCACAGCGCCGCGAGCGCGCAGACGACCGCCGCCAGCACGAACGACACCGAGATCGCCGGCCCGGCCTCCGTGGCGGCGGCGACGCCGGCCAGGACGAAGATCCCGGCGCCGACGATGACGCCGATCCCCAGCACCATGATGTCCAGCGCGCCGAGGTCGCGGCGCAGGCGATGGGTCTCCACCTCCGTGGCGTCGAGCGTCTCTTCGATCGTCTTGCGCGGTCCGAGGACGCCGCCCACGCTGGCCATGGGCGGCGCCCTACCCGCAGCCGTCGCGAGCTGAACCGCTCAGAGCCCGAGCTCGCGCGCGTACTCCGCCCGGTAGCGGGTGCGCACCTCGAGCACCTGCTGGACGTACCGCCGCGTCTCGGCGAAGGGGATCGCGCTCGTCGTCAGGCGGTGCTGCGTCGAGTGGGCGCTTGCGACCCAGCGGTCGACATTGCCCTCGCCCCCGTTGTAGGCCGCCAGCGCGAGCACCTCGTTGCGGTCGTAGCGGTTCAGCAGGTAGCGCAGGTAGTACGTGCCGTAGGCGATGTTGATCTGCGGCGTCGCGAGGTCGCCCTGCTCGAAGCGCGTGCCACCCGACAGGCGGGCGATGTAGCGCGCGGTCTGCGGGGTGATCTGCATGAGGCCGCGCGCGCCGGCCGGCGACGTCTGGTCGCGGAAGCGCGACTCCGTGTAGATGACGGCGGCCACGAGCGATGGGTCCAACCGCTTCTCGGCCGCCTGCTGGCGGATGATGTCCTCGTGGCGCAGCGGCAGCGCCAGCTCGCGGACGGCGTCGGGCAGCCGTGGCAGCACGACCGCCGCCGCCAGCGCGGCGACCGCCGCCACCGCGAGGAGCATCCCGGCACGCCGGCGCCGCCGCGCGCGCCGGCGGCCCGAGCGGCCGCTGCGCCGCGCCGCCTGCCGTCTGGAGGGCGCCCGGCTCACGCCGCCCTCAGCCGCTCCAGGATCTCCGAGAGCTGGCGCTCGAGCTGCTCGCGCGTGCCGCTGTTGTCGACGACGAACGTCGCGCGGCGCGCCTTCTCGGCCTGCGTGAGCTGGCGTGCCTCGCGCTCGCCGGTCGCGACGTGCTCGCGCGCCGCGGTGCGGGCCGCGCGCACGTCCTCGTCGGCGACGACGGCGATCGTCGCGTCGTACGCACGGTCCATGCCGGCCTCGAAGAGCAGCGGCGTCTCGACGATCGCCGCCGTCGGCTGCGGCCGCCGGTCGGAGACGTCGCGCAGCCAGGCGCTCACGCGCGCGCCGACGCGCGGCCACAGCTCGCTCTCGAGCCAGGCGCGCTCCCGGGGCGACGCGAACACCCGCGCGGCGACCGCCGCTCGGTCGACGACCCCGCCGGGCGCGACGCCCGGGCCCCAGCGGGCGACGACGGCGTCACGGACCTCGGGGTCGCCGTAGAGCTCGTGCACGACGGCGTCGGTCGACAGGGTCGCGGCGCCGAGACGCTCGAGTGCCGCGAGCGCCGTCGACTTGCCCGCGCCGAGACCTCCGGTCAGGCCGACCGACGGGACGCGCCGCAATGGCCCGCGGCCGCGGTCAGGACGCCGGCGGCTCGTCGGCGGCCGGCGCGGCGGCCGGCGCGTCGGCGACTGCCTCGGCCTCGGTCTCGGTCTCGGCCTCGGCCGGCGCGGCGTCGTCGGCGAAGACGTCCTCGCTGAGCCCGAGCTCGGGCACGTCGTCGAGGTCGCCGGCGCCCGCGTCGGCGTCCGCGTCGGCCGGCGCGGCCTCCTCGGAGGGCGGCAGCACCTTCGGCTCGAGGACCTGCCCCTCGACGCGCTTGACGCTCAGCGACAGCCGCCGGCGCTCGGAGTCGATCTCGAGGATCTTGACCTTCACGTCGTCGCCCGGGGCGACGATCTCGCGCGGGTTCTCGACGTGATGCGGCGCGAGCTCGGAGATGTGCACGAGGCCCTCGACGCCGTCGAGGATCTCGACGAAGGCGCCGAAGGTCACGACCTTCGTGACGGTCCCCTCGAGCTCGTCACCAACGTTGTAGGTGTCGACGACGCGCTGCCACGGGTCCTCCTGCGTCTGCTTGAGGCCGAGCGAGATGCGCTGGCGCTCGCGATCGATGTCGAGCACCTTGACGGCCACGGTGTCGCCGATCGAAAGGATCTCGCTCGGGTGGTTGACGTGCGACCACGACAGCTCGGAGATGTGGATGAGGCCGTCGATGCCGTTGAGGTCGACGAACGCGCCGAAGTCGACGATGTTCGAGATCTGGCCCTCGACGATGAGGCCCGGCTGCAGGCGGTCGAGGATCTCCTGGCGCTGCTCCTTGCGCTCCTCCTCGAGCACGGCGCGGCGCGACAGCACGACGTTGTTGCGCGAGCGGTTGAGCTCGATGACCTTGCACTCGATCTTCGTGTGCAGGTACTCGTCGAGGTTCGGCACGCGACGGATGTCGACGAGCGAGGCGGGCAGGAAGCCGCGCACCCCGAGGTCGATGATGAGGCCGCCCTTGACGACCTCGATGACCGTGCCCTCGACGGGCTCGCCGGACTCGGCCGCCGCCTCGATGCGCCGCCACGCCTTCTCGAAGCGGGCGCGCTTCTTGGACATGATCAGGCGGCCGTCCTGATCCTCCTTGGTGAGGACGAGGGCGTCGACCTCCTCGCCGAGCTCGACCTCCTCGTGAGGGTCGACGGCCTTGCGGATTGAAAGCTCGTTGGAGGGGATGACCCCCTCGCTCTTGTAGCCGATGTCGACGAGGACCTCGTCGTTGTCGATCCGGACGACGCGGCCGGTGACGACCTCGCCCTCCTCGAACATCGTGAAGGTCGCGTCGTAGTTGGGGACGACCTGGCCGTCGATCTCGAGCAGCAGGCCGTCGGACCCCTCGACGACCTTCGCTTCTGGTGCGGCGTCGGTGATGGTTGACATGTGGAGGGGAGGTTAGCGCCCTTGGAGGCTCTCGCGGTACTCGCGCCCACGTAGAATCCCGCGTCGATGCCGACTCGAGCCACGAAGCGGGGCGATGCGCGCACGCCGCTCCGCGGCGAATGGGACGTGCTCGTCTGCGGCGCGAGCTTCGCCGGGCTGACGGTCGCTCGGGAGCTCGCGCGCACGCCGGCGCGCGTGCTGATCGTCGACCGCTACGAGATCGGCGAGCGCCAGACGAGCGCCTGCGCCGCGCCGACGCAGTGGCTCGAGCACCTCGGGCTCACCGGAGCCATCCAGCAGACCTTCGGCGAGCTCGTGGTGCACGTGCCCGGTCGCACGCTGCGCTGGCCGCTGCCGTTTGAGTTCTCGACCTTCGACTACCGCCGCATCTGCGCGCTGCTGCGCGAGGGCTCCGCGGACACCGCGGAGTTCGAGACCGCCACGATCAAGGGGCCACCCGCCCGGACGGGGTTCACCGTCCACACCGACCGCGGCGACGTGCGCGCGCCGCTCGTCGTCGACGCGCTCGGCTGGCGGCGGATCCTCGGAAGCGGCGCCAACGTCCAGCCGCCGAACGCCCGCCTGTCGCGCGGCCTGGAGGTCCATCCGCACGCCGGCGGCGAGGACCTCGAGCTGTGGATCGACCCCAAGTACGTGCGGCGCGGCTACTCGTGGTCGTTTCCCGCCGACGGCGAGCTGCGCGTCGGCGTCGGCTCGTTCGACCCACGCGACCACGTCAAGGAGCCGACGCTGCGGCTCGCCGACGACGTCGGCGTCGCGGCCGAGCGCTGGCAGGGCAACTGGATCCCGCATCAGCTGCGCCCCGCGGTCGAGGACGGCATCTTCTTCGTGGGCGACTCGGCCGGCCACTGCCTGCCGACGACGGCCGAGGGGATCCGCCCGGCGTTCTACTTCGGGCTCGCGCTCGGCCGCGAGCTCGCCGACGTGATCGAGGGCCGGCAGACGCGCGAGCAGGCGCTCCAGCGCTACGGCGCGTTCTCCGACGAGCACGAGTGGCAGTACCGCTGGCTGCTGCGCGTCCAGCACCTCGTCGGGCGGATCACCCCCACGCCGCTGCTGACGCCGGCTATCCGCGCGCTCAGCGCGCCGTGGCTCGTGCGCTGGTCGTTCGGGCACTACCGCGACATCTGCCCGCCGGAGTTCGCGCTCGACGAGCCGCCCGCCGCGCGCGAGGCGCCGCGCGCGGCAGCCGCCTGAGTCCGGCGCGCGCCGCGCGCCGTCACTCGCGCACGACGAGGAACGTGCCGACGCCGAGCAGCACGACGCCGAGCAGCTTCGCGGCGCCGGCCGGATCGCGCTCGACGCCGAGCCAGCCGAAGTGGTCGGCGAGCACGGACAGCGTCAGCTGGCCGGTGATCGTCGCCGCGACGACGCCGCCGGCGCCCAGCGAGCGCACCGTGACGAGCACCGTCGTGACGTACAGCGCCCCGAGCAGCCCGCCGGTGAGGTAGTACCACGGCAGCTCGCGCGCCGCCCCGATCGTGCCGAGTCCGTCCTTCACGAGGCCCGCGATCAGCGCGAGCACGATCGTGCCGAGCGCGAAGGACAGGAACGCCGCCTGGAAGGTCCCAATCTGCTTGCCGAGCACCGAGTTGATCGGGGCCTGCAGCGCGATGAAGCCGCCGACGATCGCCGTGAGCACGACGGCCATGCCGCGGTCCACTACTTGGCCTCCATCCACGTCGGCCCGACGCCGACGTCGACCGCCAGCGGCGGGTCGTGCTCCCAGACGGCGGTCATCTCCCGCCGGACGAGCTCGCGGACCTCGTCGACCTCGCCGGCCGGACCCTCGAACAGCAGCTCGTCGTGGACGGTGAGGATCAGGCGCACCGCCGACTCGCGCAGCGCGGCGTCGACGCGCACGATCGCGAGCTTCATGACGTCGGCGGCCGTGCCCTGGATCACGGTGTTGACCGCAAGCCGCTCGCCGAGCGTGCGCACCTGCCAGTTGCGCGCCTTGAGCTCCGGGATCTGCCGCCGCCGGCCCCAAAGCGTCGTGACGTGCCCGAGCTCGGTCGCGCTCGCGATCGTGCCCTCGATGAAGGCGCGAACGGCCGGAAAGCGCTCCAGGTAGGTGTCGATGATCTGCTTGGCCTCCTCGCGCGGGATGCCGAGGCGGTCGGCCAGCCCGAAGTCGCTGAGGCCGTAGACGATGCCGTAGTTGATCATCTTCGCCTTCGAGCGCTGGCCGAGGTCGAGCTGCTCGGGCGGCGTGCTGAAGACCTTCGACGCGGTCGCGGTGTGGACGTCCTCGCCGCGCACGAAGATCTCCTTGAGCACCGGCTCGTCGGCGATGTGGGCGAGAACGCGCAGCTCGACCTGCTCGTAGTCTGCGCTCAGCAGGACGTTGCCCGGCTCGGCGTCGAAGCAGCCGCGGATCTCGCGCCCGAGCTCGGTGCGGATCGGGACGTTCTGCATGTTCGGGTTCGTCGAGGCCAGCCGCCCCGTCGTCGCCGCCGCCTGCAGGAACGTCGTGTGGATCCGCGAGCGCTCGTCGACGAGCTGCGGCAGGACGCCCAGGTAGGTCTTGTCGAGCTGGTTGAGCTCGCGCCAGCGCTCGACGAGCGGGATGATCTCGTGCTCGTCGCGGATCGCCTGCAGCACCCGCGCGTCGGTCGAGAAGCCGGTCTTGCCGCGGCGCTTGCGCGACAGCCCCAGCTTGACGAACAGGACCTCGCCGAGCTGCTGGGGAGACCCGATCACGAACTCGGTGCCGGCGAGCTCGAAGATCCTGCGCTCGAGGTTGCGGATCTCGTCGCGCACGCGGGCGGTGATCTCGCGCAGGCGGGCGGTGTTCAGGCGTACGCCGGCGAGCTCCATCCGTCGCAGCACCGGCACGAGCGGCAGCTCGATCTCGTGCATGACGGTCTCCAACCCGCGCGCGGTGATCTGCCGGCGCTGCCAGGCGGACAGCTCGCCGACCAGGATCGCCTCGGCGGCGACCTCGTCGTCGATGCCGGGCGCGCCGAGGCCGCGCTCCTCGAGCAGCTCGCGCAGCGGATAGCCGCGGCGCGCGGGCTCGAGCAGGTAGGCGCCCAGCAGCGCGTCGTGGGCGAGGTTCGGCGGCACGACGCCGAGCGCCTTGGCGTCGTAGGCGACGACGGGGCGCTCGCCGGCCGCGGCCACGAGCTGGGCGGGGTCGTCCATGTTGCCGGTCAGCACCTCGCCGCCGGCCGCGACGGCGAACCTCCACGACGTGTCGGGCGCGAGCAGCTCGCCCTCGGGCACCTCGGGGGCGCGCGCGACCAGGACGACCTCGTCGCCGTCCAGCGCGGCGACGTCGGCGAGCCGGCCGGCGCGGACGCGCGCCGAGACCTCCTTCGACGCCTCCGGCGCGGGCGCCGCCTCCTCCGGGCCGAGGAACTCCTCGAGCCGGCGCAGCGGGTCGCGCAGCTCGAACTCGCGGAAGACCTCGCGCAGCCGCGATCGGTCCGGCTTCAACGACGCCGCCTCGACGACGTCGAGGTCGACGGGCAGGTCGCGGCGCATCGTCGCCAGGACCTTCGAGATGCGCGCGGCGTCGGCGTGCTCGACGAGGTTCTGCTTGCGCTTCGCGCCCGAGATCCGGTCGACGGACGCGAGCACCGACTCCAGGTCGCCGTAGGTCTGCAGCAGCTGCGAGGCGGTCTTGTCGCCGATCCCCGGGACGCCCGGGATGTTGTCGCTCGTGTCGCCCTTGAGGCCGTAGAAGTCGGGGATCAGGTCCGGGCCGATCCCGTAGCGCTCGACGACCGCGGAGTAGTCGTAGAGCTTCGTGTCGGTGATGCCGCGCGAGGTGGCCATCACCGTGACGAGGCCGTCGGGATCGACGAGCTGGAAGGCGTCGCGGTCGCCGGTGACGATGACGACGGGGATGCCCTTGGCGCGCGCGCGGTCGGCGAGCGTGGCGATGACGTCGTCGGCCTCGTAGCCCTCCAGGCGGGTGTTCGTGTAGCCGAAGGCCTCGACGAGCGGCTCGAAGTGCGGCCACTGCTCCTTGAGCAGGTCCGGCCGCGCGGTGCGCTGCGCCTTGTATTCGGCGTAGACCTCCTTGCGGCCGCTGGCACCGGCGTCCCAGACGACGACCGTCGGCTTCGTGCCATGCTCGGTGAGGATCTTCACGAGCATCGACGCGAAGCCGAAGATCGCGTTCGTCGGAAAGCCGGTCGAGGTCGCGATCGACTCGGGCAGCGCGAAGAACGCCCGGTAGACGAGCGAGTTGCCGTCGATGAGGAACAGCTCGTCGGGACGGTCGGCCATCGGCGGGCACTCTACGGCCGCCGCCCGCAGAACCGATCCGGCGGCGACCTCGGACCGTATGCTCCGGTGATGAGGGTCACGGTCACGGGTGCCACCGGTCGCATCGGCTCGCACCTCGTGGCGGCGCTCAGGGCCCGCGGCGACGACGTGACGGTGCTCTCGCGCAACCCCGGGCGCGCCGGCGAGCGCCTCGGCGTCGACGCGGTCGCGTGGGACCCCCAGCGCGAGCCCGCGCCGGTCACGGCGCTCGCCGGCCGCGACGGCGTCGTCCACCTCGCCGGCGAGGACGTCGGCCAGCGCTGGACGTCCGCCGCGAAGCAGCGCATCCTGGGCAGCCGCGAGCAGGGGACGCGCAACCTCGTCGCCGGGCTGCTCGCCGCGCAACCGCGCCCGGCGGCGCTGGTCAGCGCGTCGGGGTCCGGCTTCTACGGCGCGCGCGGCGACGAGCGCGTCGACGAGCGAGAGCCGCCCGGGCGCGACTGGCTCGCCGAGGTCTGCGTGCGCTGGGAGCGCGAGGCGGGCGCAGCCGCCGCGGCCACGCGCGTCGTGACGGTCCGCACCGGGATCACCCTCGACGCGAAGGGCGGGGCGCTGGCGCGGATGCTGCCGCCGTTTCGGGCGGGCATCGGCGGGCCGATCGGCGGCGGCCGGCAGTACGTGCCGTGGATCCATCTCGACGACCTCGTCGGCATCTACCTCGCGGCCCTCGACAACCCGCGCTTCGAGGGGCCGATCAACGCGTCCGCGCCCGAGCCGGTGACCAACCGCGAGTTCTCCAGGGCGCTCGGCCGCGCGATCAAGCGGCCCGCGCTGGCGCCGGTCCCGGGCGTCGCGGTCAGGCTGCTGTACGGCGAGATGAGCCAGATCGTCCTGGAGGGCGTCCGGATGGTGCCCGGCCGCGCGGCGGATCTCGGCTACGAGTTCCGGTACGTCGATCTCGACGAGGCGCTGCGCTCGACACTCGGTCGCTGAGCGCTCCGCGGCCGCCGTCAGGCGCGCCGCTGCTTGCGACGACCCCAGTCCGAGGTCGGCTTCGCGGGCACGACGAGCCAGATGATCACGGCGAGGAACGTCAGCAGCAGCCCGCAGGCGAGCCCGATGCGCTCGCCGTAGCCCTTCTTGCCCGACAGGAAGCTCGCCACGATCGCCGACAGCAGCCAGCCGTAGAGCAGGTACAGCGCGCTCACGCCGATGACGCCGAGCACTGTCATCCGCCGAGATACGCCTTTTGGACATCGGGGTTCGTGCGCAGCGCCTCCGACTTGTCGCTGATCGCGACGACGCCCGTCTCGAGCACGTATCCGCGCTGCGAGACGCCGAGCGCGTAGTTGGCGTTCTGCTCGACGAGCAGGATCGTCGTGCCCTGCCGGTTGATCTCGCCGATCGTCTCGTAGATCCGCTCGACGAGGATCGGCGCGATGCCCATCGACGGCTCGTCCAGCAGCAGCAGCTTCGGCCTGGCCATGAGCGCGCGCCCGATCGCGAGCATCTGCTGCTCGCCGCCGGACATCGTGCCGGCCTTCTGGCGCTCGCGCTCCTGCAGGCGGGGAAACAGGTCGTAGACGCGCGCGATGTCCTCGGCGACCTCCTTGTCGCGCCGCAGGTACGCCCCCATGTCGAGGTTCTCGCGCACGGTCATGCGCGGAAAGCACCGCCGCCCCTCCGGCGACTGCGAGATGCCGAGCTTCACGATGTCGGCCGGCGGCGTTCGCGTGATGTTCTCGCCGCGGAAGCGGATGTCGCCGGTGCGCGGGGGCGTGAGCCCGGAGATCGAGCGCAGCGTCGTCGACTTGCCCGCGCCGTTGGAGCCGATCAGCGTGACGCACTCGCCCTCGTCGACGGTCAGCGAGATGCCCTTGAGCGCCTGGATGTTGCCGTAGAAGGTGTGGATGTCCTCGACTTCGAGCATCGCCATCAGGCAGCACCTCCCTGCAGGCGCTGGCGCTCGGCCTCCTGCTTGCCGAGGTACGCCTCGACGACGCGCGGATCGGTGCGGACCGTCGCGGGGTCGCCCTCGGCGATCTTCTCGCCGTGGTCGAGCACCGTGACGTGCTCCGAGACGCCCATGACGACCTTCATGTCGTGCTCGATGAGCAGGATCGACAGCCCGCGGTCGTCACGCATCCGCTGCATGAAGCGCGTGAGGTTGTCGGACTCCTGCGGGTTCATGCCGGCCGTCGGCTCGTCGAGCAGCAGCAGCGTCGGGTCGGAGGCGAGCGCGCGCGCGATCTCGACGCGCCGCTGATCGCCGTAGGACAGGTTCGTCGCCAGCTGCGAGTGCTGCTCGGAGCGCAGCCCGACGTACTCGAGCATCTCAGCCGCCTTCTCCCGCACGCGCTGCTCCTCGCTGCGCACCCACGGCATCCGCAGGATCGATCCGAACAGCCCCGCCTTCATCCTGGCGTGCTGGCCGACCATGACGTTCTCGAGCGCGGTCATCGTCCCGAAGAGGCGGATGTTCTGGAACGTCCGCGCCACGCCGAGCGCCATGATCTTGTCCGGGCGCCCGCCGGTGATGTCCTTGCCGTCGAACGTGACGCGCCCGAGCGTCGGCTTGTAGAGGCCCGTCAGGATGTTGAAGAACGTCGTCTTGCCGGCGCCGTTGGGCCCGATGAGCGAGACGATCGCGCGCCGCGGGATCGAGAACGAGACGTCGTTGACGGCCGTCAGGCCGCCGAACCGCTTCGTGACGCCGCGGGCGTCGAGGATCGCGTCGTCGGGGGTCATGGCACGGTCGCGTGGACGACGGGCTCCTCGTCCTCGTCGACGGCGAGGTCCTCGATGCCCTCCGACAGCTCGATCTGCCGCCGTCGCTCGGGGATCAGGCCCTCTGGCCGCAGCACCATCATGATCACGAGCAGGAAGCCGAAGATGCCGAACGACAGCTCGGTGAGGTCGAAGTCGAGGCCGATGTTGCCCGGGATCTCGTTGAGGACGTCCGGGATCAGCCGGTTGTTGATGAACGACAGCGCGATCGCTCCGACGACGACGCCCCAGATCGAGCCGAGGCCGCCGAGGATCACCATCGCGAGGATGAAGATCGAGAACGAGAACTGGAACTGGTCGGCGTTCACGGTGTTGAGGTAGGAGCCCAGGAAGGCGCCGGAGATGCCGCCGAAGGCGGCGCCCGTGCCGTAGGCCAGCAGCTTCGTCTTGACCGCCGGCACGCCCATGCTGACGGCCGCGACCTCGTCCTCGCGCAGCGCGATCCAGGCGCGCCCGAGCCGCGAGTCGCGCAGCCGGAAGTTCACGAACAGCACGAGCAGCACCATCACGAACGCCACCCAGTACCACGGCCTGAGGTTCAGCGAGGTGAACGGCTCGATGAACGGCAGGTCGATCTTGTCGACGGGCGTGATGCCCTGGCGGCCGTTGGTCAGCTTGGTCCCGAAGCCGGTGATCTCGTCGCCGTTGAGCGCGATACGGCCGACGATCTCGCCGAAGGCGAGCGTCACGATCGCGATGTAGTCGCCGCGCAGGCGCAGGGTCGGCAGGCCGATCAGCATCCCGGCGATCGTCGTCGCAATGATCGCCAGCACGACGATGAGCAGGAAGTTCAGGTGAATGCCCGGCAGCTCGGCTGCGGGACCGGTCACGAGGACGTGGATCCCCTCGCCGCCGTTGGCCTCGATGTGGAACAGCGAGCCGAAGTAGCCCATCGTGTAGGCGCCGATCGCGAAGAAGGCGACGTAGCCGAGGTCGAGCAGTCCGGCGAAGCCGACGATGATGTTCAGCCCCAGCGCCATCACGACGTACGCCAGAGCGAGCGTCGCGTCGTCGATGAAGCCGCCGCCGGCGTCGAGGAAGAACGGCAGGATCACGCCGGCGACGATCGCCGCGGCGGTGAGGGCCAGGCGCGGGCCGCGCGCCAGCTTCGGCGCGCGCGGGCGCGTGCGGGGAGCGGCCGCCGTGCTCACTAGCCGGCCTCCCGCGTCTCCTCGCCGAGCAGCCCGGACGGCTTGAAGACCATGATGAGCACCAGGTAGGCGAAGACGATCGCCGGCGTCCACTGGCTGCCGATCCGGTTGTCCGACGTCTGCTGGATGACGCCGATGATCAGCCCGCCGAGCACCGCTCCGCGGATGTTTCCGATCCCGCCCATGACAGCCGCCGTGAACGCGATCAGCCCGGCGGTGAACCCCTGGAAGTACCAGACGGTCGTCTGGTACAGCGCGTAGATCAGTCCCGCCGCACCGGCGAGCATGCCGCCGATGAGGAACGTCGCCGAGATCGTCGTGTCGACGTTGATGCCCATCAGCCGTGCCGCATCGGGGTCCTGCGCGGTCGCGCGCATCGCCTTGCCGAGCCGGCTTCGCGCGATGAACGTCGTCATCGCCAGCACGAGCGGGATCGTGACGACGATCGCCAGCGCGTCGCCGTGCGTCACCGAGACGCCGGCGGCCGCGAACAGCTCCTCCTGCGAGTCGATGAGGTCGACGATCCCCTGCTGCGAGCCGCCGCGCCACAGCAGGCCGACGTTCTGCAGGATGAACGAGAAGCCGACCGCCGTGATCAGCGGCGCGAGCTTCGGCGCGCCGCGCAGCGGGCGGTACGCGACACGCTCGATCATGACGTTGAGCGTCCCGCAGGTGGCCATCGCTACAAGCAGCGTGACCGCCAGCCCGATGACCAGCCCGGCGGGCCCGACGGCCGTCGTCAGGCCGATCGTGCCGAAGAACCCGGCGGCCGAGAACGAGCCGATCATGAAGACGTCGCCGTGGGCGAAGTTGATCAGCTCGATGATCCCGTAGACGAGCGTGTAGCCGATCGCGACGAGGGCCCAGATCGCTCCGTTCGACAGGCCGTCGAGGAGGTTGTTGCCCAGCCGCGAGAGGTCGCCCTCGGTCCGCAGGTCGTGGATCCCGAAGGCGACCGGCATGATCGCCAGCACGAGGATCAGGCCGTACTTCCCCAGCAGCGCGCGCAGCGCCCGGACCGGGGCGGCGGAGGTGCCGGGAAGGCTGGCGGCTGCCATCGCTCGTGGTTGCTCGGAGGACCGTCGTCGTGCGCCGGGGCGGGGCCGCAGCCCCGCCCCGGCGCACGTGGTGCTAGCTCGCGGCGGCCTCGATGGTCTTGTCGAACGCGAGCTCGCCGTTGCGGATGCGGTAGACGCCGTAGTCGGTCAGCGTCGTGTCGCCGTTCTCGTCGATCGAGTACGTGCCGAGCACGCTCGAGCGGTTCTCCGTCGCGAACAGCGCCTTGACGATGTCCTCCTTCTCGCCCGTGCCGGAGCGCTCGATCGCGTCCAGCGCCAGGCGCATCGCCTCGTAGCCGTAGATCGCGTACGGGTCGGGGCTGGGGTCGCCGTACTCGCGCTCGAACTCCTCGAAGAACTCCCTGCCCTCGGGCGGGTAGCTGTCGGGATCGAGCGTCGCGACCGTCACCTTCGTCTTCGCCGCGACCGACGCCGGGATGCCGCCCTCCTTCGGATCGAAGAAGCTCGTCTCCGCCACGCCGTCGGGGCCGTAGAGCTTCGCGTTGGGCAGCGCCGCCTCGAAGTCCTTGAAGATCTGGACTCCGTTGTTCGACGTGATGCCGCTGAAGACGAAGCAGTCGGCGTTCTGGCTGCGTGCACGCGATGCGAGCGAGCGGTAGTTCGGCGCCTTCGGGTCGATTCCCTCGTTGAAGAGGATCCTGAGGTCCTGCCGCTCGGCGGCCATCTCGATGTTCCGCGCCAGGCCAGCCCCGTAGACCTCCTTGTCGTTGGCGATCACGACGCTCGTGCAGCCGTCCTCCTTCATGACCGTCGCCAGCGCCGCGCCCTGGATCGTGTCCTTCGGGACGATGCGCACGTAGTTGCGGAAGCCGGACGGGTAGTACTTCTCGGGCTCGCCCTTGTCCGCGCCCGGCTCGTCGGACGTCAGGCCGACCGCCGTGTTGGCGGGCGAGATCTGCGGGACCCTGGCGTCGCTGAGGATCGGGATGGAGACGGCGCTGGCGCCCGAGTTGAACTCGCCGATGTAGACGGCGGTGCTGTCGTCCTGGGCCGCCCGGCGGGCGTTCGCCGAGACCGCCTCGGGCGTCCAGCCGCCCTGCTGGGCGGTCGAGTCGTCCAGCGACCGGTACCTGATCGTGAAGTTGCCGGCGCGGTTGTTCGTCTGCTTCAGCGCGAGTCTGATGCCGTTGACCATGGCGGTCGTCTGCGGTCGCGAGGCGCCCTGCAGCGGGAGGCTCGAGTAGATCGTCTTCTGGCCGCCGGCGCTGGTCGTCGTACCGCCTGCACCGCCCTCCTCGTCGTCGTCGCCGCAGGCGGCGACACCGAAGGCGGACAGGGCCAGAACGCAGCTGAATGTGACAAGTCGATGCAGTTTCACGTCGTCCTCCGAGGGACCGTGGATACGGAAAGCCGGGCGATGGTACACGCCTTGACACAAGGCTCGCGCAGCTGTACGCGCACGTGCAACGGATTCCGGTCAGCCAGCCACTTCCAGGACGGTGTCGAACACGAGCTGCGAGCCGCGGATCCGGTTTGCGCCGTACGTCGACAGCGTGGTGTCGCCGAAGCGATCGATCGAGTAGCGGCCGAGCACCGAGTCGCGATCGCGGATCGCGAAGAAGGCGTCGCGGACGGCCTCGCGGTCGTTGCCCCTCGGCGCCGCCGCGCGGATCGCGTGCAGGATGGCGCTCGCCGCCTCGTAGGCGTGGAGCGCCTGCGGCGCGGGCCGGCGGCCGAACGTCGCCCGGAAGCGGCCCGCGAAGGTGCGCGCCGCCGGCGGCAGCAGCCGCAGCGGCAGCGTCGGCGACGTGACGCGCATTCGCGGACGGGCGGCGGCGGACAGCTGCGCCACGAAGACGTCGTCGGCCACGGCGCCGGGACCAAACAGCAGCATTCGCGGTTCCGCGCTCGCGACGGCGTTGAAGATCCGCGCCGCGCCGGTCTCCGTGGTGCCGGCGAAGACGAAGGCATCGGCGCGCGTCTCGGCGACGTTCCTCGCCGGACCCGACAGGTCGCCCCTGCGCGCGTCGATGCGTCCCTGGTCGAGGACCTCGATGCCCTCTCGCGCGGCGGCCCGCTGAAGCTGGGCGGCGAGCCCGCCGCCGTAGATCTGGCGGTCGGCAAGCAGCGCCAGGCTGCGCGCGCCCTCGGACTTCATGTAAGCGACGAGCGCCGACGCCTGCACGTGGTCGGCGGGCACGACGCGGGCGAACGTCCGCTGCCCGGAGGGATAGAAGCGCTCGGGCTCAGCCGGGCGCCTGCTGCCGGGGCGCGTCAGGCCCGCGTACGTGCTCGCGGGACTCACCTGCAGGACGTGGCCCTCGTTCGTCAGCGGCAGCGACAGCGCGGTCGCGGCCGAGTGCAGCTCCCCGATGTAGGCGATCGTGTTGAGGTCGCGCACCGCGGTGCGCGCGTTGTCGAGCACGCGGTCGCTCGTCCACTCGCGCTTCGCGGCGGTCGAGGAGTCCAGCGATACGTACGTCATGGTCAGCGGACCGACCCTGCCGCCGGACTGCTGCAGCGCGAGCTTGATCGCGCTGACCATGTCGCGCGAGCGCTCGCGCGTGGGCCCGTGCAGCGGCAGGCTCGAGTAGATCGTCAGCGTCCGCGGGCCGCTTCGCGGCGCGCCGCCGTCGTTGCCGTCGCCGCCGCAGCCGCCCGCGGCGAGCGCGACCACGGCAAGGACAGGGGCGCAGGCGGCCCGAAGCCCTCGCTGCACGAGGGCTACTCCCGGCCGGGGAGGTACGGGGCCAGTATCCGGCCGGCGGCGCCGAGCAGGATGACGGCGGTCGTGAGGATGAAGGCGTCGAGCGCCTTCGCGCCGACCGACCAGAGGACGATCCAGAGCGCCAGGGCGAGGGTCGAGATGACGGCGAGGCCCATGAGCAGTGCGCCAGACTAACCGATGAGCCCGGCGGCGAGAGCCCCTACCACGTCGCCGGCGGCGCGCGCCGGATCGTCGGCCTCGGCGGCCGCGCGCACGAGGCGGCTGCCGACGATGACGCCGTCGGCGCCCGCGCGGGCGGCGGCCGCGGCCTGCTCCGGCGTCGCGATGCCGAATCCGAGCGCGACCGGCACCGACGTGTGCGCGCGGACGCGCTCCAGGATCGAGCGGAACTCGTCCTCGCCGGTCGTGCGCTCGCCCGTGGTGCCGGTGACCGACACCGTGTAGAGGAAGCCGCGGGCGCGCGCACCGATCGCCGCCAGCCGCTCGCCGGGCGTCGTCGGCGCCACGAGCGGGACGAGCGCGAGCCCCTGGTCGGCACAGGCCTGCTCGATCTCGGGCGCCTCCTCGAGCGGCAGGTCGGGCACGATCAGCCCGCTGACGCCCGCGTCGCGCGCGGCGTGGGCGAACGCGCCGGTGCCGCGCGCCAGGACGACGTTGACGTAGCACATGAGCACGACCGGCAGGCGCGGCGCGAGCGCCTCGGCGACCCCGAGCACGCCCTCGAGCGTCGCCCCCGCGCGCAGCGCGGCCGTGCCCGCGGCGTGGATGACCGGGCCGTCGGCGAGCGGGTCGGAGAACGGGACGCCGAGCTCGATCAGGTCGGCGCCGTTGTCGGCGTAGGCCTCGCCGATCGACCGCGACGTCGCCATGTCGGGAAAGCCGCCCATGAGGTACGGCATGAGCGCCGCGCGCCCGCGGCGCTGCGCGAAGGCCTGCGCGATGCGCCGATCGCCGGCGTTCGGCTCGGGCGCGGCGCCGTCGCCGGCCGCCTCACCCATCGTGGGCGAGGACCTCGGCGAGGTCCTTGTCACCGCGCCCGGAGAGGCAGACGAGGTCCAGCAGCGACCCGTCGGCGTTCTCGTGCAGCGCGTAGTGCAGCGCGTGGGCGGTCTCCAGCGCCGGAATGATGCCCTCCAGCCGCGTCACCCTGCGAAACGCGCGGACCGCGTCGTCGTCGCCGACGGCGACGTAGCGCGCGCGGCCGGAGTCGCGCAGGTAGGCGTGCTCGGGGCCCGAGCCGGGATAGTCGAGCCCGGCGGAGACGGAGTGCGCCTCGGTGACCTGGCCGTCGTCGTCCTGCATGATCGCCGACAGCGAGCCGTGCAGCACGCCGGCGCGGCCGCCCGCCGTCAGCGGCGCGCCGTGGCGGCCGCTGTCGAGCCCCTCCCCCGCCGCCTCGACGCCGACGAGCACGACCTCGGCGTCGGCGACGAACGGCGCGAAGATCCCGATCGAGTTCGAGCCGCCGCCGACGCAGGCGATGACGCGATCCGGAAGCCGCCCCGCGCGCTCCAGGATGGCGTCGCGCGCCTCGTCGCCGATGACCCGCTGCAGGTCGCGGACGAGCGCCGGGTACGGCGCCGGGCCGACGGCCGAGCCGATCGCGTAGTGCGTCGTGGCCACCGACGAGACCCAGTCGCGGATCGCCGCGCTGACGGCCTCCTTCAGCGTGCGGGCGCCCGCCTCGACGCTCGTGACCTGGGCGCCGAGCAGGCGCATGCGCTGGACGTTGGGCGCCTGGCGGCGGATGTCCTCGGCTCCCATGTAGATCACGCATTCGAGGTCGAGCAGCGCGCACGCCGTCGCCGTCGCGACGCCGTGCTGGCCGGCGCCGGTCTCGGCGATGACGCGCCGCTTGGCCATCCGCCGCGCCAGCAGTGCCTGGCCGAGGGCGTTGTTGAGCTTGTGCGAGCCGGTGTGCATGAGGTCCTCGCGCTTCAGCCAGATCTCGCGGCCGGCGAGCTCGGACAGGCGCTCGGCGAGGTACAGCGGCGTCGGCCGGCCGGCGTAGTCGCGCAGCAGCCCGCCGAGCTCGGAGCGGTAGCCGGCATCCTCGCGGGCGGCGACCCACGCGGCCTCGAGCTCGGCGAGCGCCGGCATGAGCGTCTCGGGGACGTACTGGCCGCCGTACGGTCCGAAGCGATGCTCGACGCCGGTCTCGAGCCTCACGCCCGCACCTCGACGCGCCGCACGGCCTGCGCGAAGGCCTCGAGCTTGTCGGGGTCCTTGACACCGGGCGCGAGCTCCGTGCCGCTCGCGACGTCGACCGCGAACGGGTCGGTCGCCGCGATCGCCTCGGCGACGTTGTCGGGGGTCAGCCCGCCGCTGACGATCAGCGGCGCGGAGAGGCGCCGGCCGCGCAGCAGCTCCCAGTCGATCGTCCGCCCGGTCCCGCCGCGGGCGCCCTCGACGTGCGCGTCGAACAGATGGAAGTCGGTGTGGAAGGCGGCCGCCGCCTGCAGGTCAGCGCGCGAGCGCACCCGCGTCGCCTTGATGACCTTGGCCCCGGTCCGGCGCCCCACCTCGGCGCAGAACGCCGGCCCCTCGTCGCCGTGCAGCTGCACGAGCGACAGGCCCGCCAGCTGGACGATCGCGTCGATCTCCTCGAGCGAGGCGTTGACGAAGACGCCGGCGAGGTTGACGGTGCGCCGCAGGCTGGCCCCGATCCGCTGGGCCTCCGCCGGCTCGCAGCGGCGCGCCGACCCCGGCCAGAAGATCATCCCCAGCGCCCACGCACCCGTCTCGGCGGCGCGGTGCGCGTCCTCGAGGCTCGTGATCCCGCAGTGCTTGATGCGCGTCGCCATCCGCCCATCGTAGAGCGGGGCCGCCGACGGCCGCGGCCGGCGGCGACCGCGCGTCCCGCCTACAGCGCGGCCATCTCGCTCGTGTCGTCGGGGCCGCCGCTCAGGGCGCGCAGCGCGGCCTCCGGATCGGGCGAGCGCATGAGCGACTCGCCGACGAGCACGCCGTCGACGCCGACGCGCTCCAGCTCGTCGAGCTGGTCTCGCGCGCGAAAGCCCGACTCCGACACGACCGTCTTGCCCGCCGGGATGTCGGCGAGCAGCTCGAAGGTGCGCTGCACGTCGACGCTGAAGTCCTCCAGGTTGCGGTTGTTGATCCCGATGACGTCGGGGTCGACGCGCTCCAGCGCGCACTCCAGCTCCTCCTCGTCGTGGACCTCGACGAGCACGTCGAGGTCGAGCGCGCGCGCCTCGTCGTGCAGCTCGCGCAGCATTCGAGGCTCGAGCGCCGCCACGATCAGCAGCACGGCATCGGCGCCCGCCGCGGCGGACTCGTAGAGCTGGTAGGCGTCGACGATGAAGTCCTTGCGCAGGATCGGCAGCCCCGACGCGGCGCGCGCCTCGCGCAGGTCGTCGAGCGAGCCGCCGAAGTTCGGTCCCTCCGTGAGGATCGACAGCGCCGCGGCGCCGCCGCGCTCGTAGGCGCGCACGAGATCTGCCACCGTCGTGCCCTCGCGGATCGTCCCCGCCGAGGGCGAGCGGCGCTTGTGCTCGGCGATGACCGAGACGCCGGGCCCGGCGAGCGCCTCGTTGAACGGCCGGTCCTCGCCGCGCGAGGCGAGAGCCCGCTCGAGCCGCGAGAGCGGGACCTCCTCGCGGCGCCGGCGGACGTCCTCGCGCGTGTCGGCGACGATCCGCTCGAGGACGTTCACGGCGACGCCTCCGCGAGCCGGCGCGTGAACTCCACCAGCGCGTCGAGCGTCCGTGCCGCGGCGCCGTCGTCGATCGCGGCCTGCGCCGCTGCGACGCCCTCGGCGAGGTCGCCGGCGCGGCCGGCCGCGTAGATCGCGGCGCCCGCGTTGAGGACTGCGAGGTCGCGCGCCGGGCCGGGCTCGCCGGCGAGCACCGCCCGCGTCGTCTGTGCGTTGTCCTGCGGCGAGCCGCCGGCCGTCGCGTCCGGGTCCTGCGCCGCGGCGAGGCCGACGTCCTCGGGCCTGACGCTGTAGCGGCGCAGGTCGGCTCCGTCGACTTCGACGACAGTGGTGGGGGCCGAGATGCTCATCTCGTCGAGGGCGTCTTGGGAGGATACGACGAGCGCGCGCTCCGCACCGAGCAGTGCCAGGGCGCCCGCCATCGTCTCGACGTAGCGCGGATCGGAGACGCCGATGAGCTGGCGGCGCGCGCCGGCGGGGTTCGTCAGCGGCCCGAGGAAGTTGAAGATCGTCCGCACCGCGAGCTCCTTTCGCACGGGCACGACGTAGCGCATTGCCCCGTGGTGGGCCGGGGCGAACATGAAGCCGAACCCGACCTCGTCGATGCAGCGCGCCACCGCCGCGGGCCCGAGGTCGATCCGCACGCCGAGCGCCTCGAGCACGTCGGCCGAGCCCGAGCGGCTCGTCGCCGAGCGGTTGCCGTGCTTGGCGACCGCGCAGCCGGCCCCCGCAGCGATCAGCGCCGCGGTCGTCGAGACGTTGAACGTCGGGCGGCCGCCGCCCGTGCCGGCGGTGTCGACGAGGGTGTCGCGGCTCGCGTGCACCGGCGCGGCGAGCGCGCGCATCGTCCGCGCCATGCCCGCGAGCTCCTCGACGGTCTCGCCCTTCGTGCGCAGCGCCAGCAGCAGCGCTGCGATCTGCGCGTCGGAGGCCTCGCCGGCCATGATGATCGAGAGCACCTCCGCGGACTGCTCGAAGCTGAGATGCGCGCCGGACGCTACGGCGTCGATCGCACGCGTGAGAACGGGATCGGGCATCGGCGAAGGGGCGCCAGCCTATCCGCCCGGCGGCGCGGCTTCGAGCTTCGCCCGGCGGCCGGCGGGCGAGATCGGGGCCAGCGCGCGGACCTCCGCGGTGACGCGGGCCGCGAAGGCGGCCGGCGACTCGGCCTGGCGCGGGCCCTCGGCCGGCGGCAGGAAGCGCACCCGCAGGCGCGGGCGCCTCGGAAAGCGCGCGATGTCGGTCGTCCCCTCGATGGCGACCGGCACGACGACCGCCTCCGGCACCGCCGCCGCGAGGCGGCCGAGCCCGCTGCGCGGGCGCAGCGCGCGTCCGAGGCTGCGGGTGCCCTCGGGGAAGACGCCGATGCAGGCGCCGGCGCGCAGCTCCTCGATCGCCCGCTCGAGCGCGTCGGCGTCGCCGGTGCCGCGCATGATCGGAATCTGGCCCATCCCGTCGAGGACCCTGCTCAGGCCCTTGACCTTCCACAGCGAGGACTTCGCCAGCGCCTTGATCTGGCGGCGTCTCATCGCCGCGATCCCGACGACGAGCGGATCCCAGTAGCTGTCGTGGTTGCCCGCCAGCAGCACGGGGCCCTGCTCGGGCAGGTGCTCGAGCCCCTCGACGTCCAGGCGCCCCCACCAGCGGACGATCGGCACGCACAGCGCGAGCGCCGCGCGGTACATCCGCGTCATCGGCTCGCCGGCGCTCATCGCGCGGAGGCCACGCCGAGGAAGTTGGCCAGCAGCCGCCGGCCGCCGTCGGTGAGCACGGACTCCGGATGGAACTGCACGCCCTCGGCGGGGAGCTCGCGGTGGCGGATCGCCATGATGACCCCGCCGCCGCGCGCGGAGACCTCGAACGTCGGCGGCAGCCGCTCGGGGTCGACGACGAGCGAGTGGTAGCGCCCGACCGTGAGCGTCGGCGCCGCGCCGGCGAAGATCGTGCGCCCGTCGTGGGAGATCTCGCACGTCTTGCCGTGGACGGGCTCGCCCCGCACGACGGCGCCGCCGAACGCCTGGGCGAGCGATTGATGGCCGAGGCAGACGCCGAGCGTCGGGATGCCCTCCTGCGGGAAGCGCCGCATCGCCTCGACGCTGATACCGGCCTCGTTCGGCGTGCACGGCCCCGGCGAGACGAGGACCCGGTCGGGCGCGCGCTCGAGCAGCTCGTCGACCGTCGCGCGGTCGTTGCGCACGACGTCGATCTCGGCGCCCAGCTCGCCGAGGTACTGGACGAGGTTGTAGGTGAACGAGTCGTAGTTGTCGACGACGAGCACGGACGTCACGGCCAGTCCCCCTGCCGCGACGCGAGCTCGATCGCGCGCAGGACGGCGCTGGCCTTGGCCTCCGACTCGCGGAACTCGTAGTCGGGGCGCGCGTCGGCGACCGTGCCGCCGCCGGCCTGCACGTGCGCGCGGCCGTCCTTGACGACGACCGTGCGGATGTGGATGCAGGTGTCGAGGTCGCCCGTGTAGGACAGGTAGCCGATCGCGCCGCCGTAGCCCCCGCGCTTGACCGGCTCCAGCTCGTCGATGATCTGCATCGCGCGCACCTTCGGCGCGCCCGACAGCGTCCCGGCCGGCAGCACGGAGCGCAGGGCGTCCATCGCGGTGACGCCCTCGCGCAGGGTGCCCGACACCTCCGACACGATGTGCATGACGTGCGAGTACGTCTCGACGGCCATGAAGCGGTCGACGGTGACCGAGCCGTACTCGCAGACGCGCCCGAGGTCGTTGCGCCCGAGGTCGACGAGCATGACGTGCTCGGCGCGCTCCTTCTCGTCGGCCAGCAGCTCCTCGGCGATGCGGGCGTCGTCGGCGACCGTCGCGCCGCGCGGTCGCGTGCCCGCGATCGGTCGCGTCGCCACGTGGCGGCCGCTGACCGTCAGCACCGGCTCGGGGCTCGCGCCGGCGACCTGGAAGTCGAGGAAGTCCAGGAAGTACATGTACGGGCTCGGGTTGACGACGCGCAGCCCGCGGTAGATGGAGAACGGGTCGATCTCGACGTCGGCCGACCAGCGCTGCGACGGGACGACCTGGAAGGCGTCGCCGGCGTGGATGTACTCGACGATCCGGGCGACGTTGGCCTCGAACTGCTCGCGCGGCATGTTCGGCGAGAACTCGGGCCGCGGCCGGGGCGGCGTCGGCGGCGTGCGCGGCACCGGGCCTGCGAGGAGCTCTCGGGCGCGGCGGATCGTGGCCAACGCGTCGGCGTAGCTCTCCTCGAGGTCGTCGTCGCCGCCCTCGGCGTAGACGTTCACGAGCACGCTGATCGTGTGCTTGAGGTGATCGAAGACGACGAGCACGTCGGAGAGCATGAGCGCCATGTCCGGCAGCCCGATCGGGTCGGGGTTGGGGTCCCCGAGCGGCTCGACGGTGCGCACGAGGTCATAGCCGAAGTAGCCGACCGCTCCGCCGGCGAACGGCGGCATCTCGGGCCACGGGGCCTGACGGTGGCGCGCGACCTCGTCGGCGGCGAGCGCGTACGGGTCGGCGGGCTCGTCGCCGAGCGACCAGCGCACGACCTTGCGCGGGCGCACCCCGATGAAGCTGTAGCGCCCGACCTGCTGGCCGCGCTCGGCGGACTCCAGCAGGAACGACGGCGACGACGGCTCGCGGCCGCGCAGCTTGAGGAACGCCGAGACCGGCGTCTCGGTGTCGTCGATGAACGAGTGGCGCAGCGGGATCAGGTTGAAGTCCTCGCGCACGAGCGCGCGGACCTCGTCGAGGCTCGGCTCGACGGGCAGCGCCCGATCAGCGACGACGGCCATTGAGGACGACCTCGGCGTCGGTCAACGAGCGCCCGCGCCCGCACAGCAGGACGGCGAGGTGGTACAGGACGTCGGCGGCCTCCTCGTCGACGTGCTCGGCGGACTCCTCGCGCGCCGCGCGCGTCACCTCCTCGGCCTCCTCGCGGACCTTCTCGCCGGCCAGCTGCGGATCGGCGAGCAGCTGCGCGGTGTAGGAGCCCTCGGGACGCTCGGCCGCGCGGCGGGCGAGCGTTCGCTCGAGGGTCGGCAGCGCCTCGTGCGGCGCCGGCGGCTCGAGCTCGCCGTTGTGGAAGCACGTCCGCTCGCCGGTGTGGCACGCCGGGCCGGCGGGCTCGACGAGCGCCAGCAGCGCGTCGCCGTCGCAGTCCAGCCGCAGCGCCCGCACGGCCTGGGTGTTGCCGCTCGTCGCGCCCTTGTGCCACTGCTCGTCGCGCGAGCGGCTGAAGAGGTGCAGCTCGCCGCTCTCGCGCATGCGCCGCACCGCCTCCGCGTTGGCGTAGGCGAGCGTCAGGACCTCGCCGCTGCGCCAGTCCTGCACGATGACCGGCACCAGGCCGCGCTCGTCGTAGGCGATCTCCATGCGCGCAAGAGTGTAGGACCGACGCCGCCGGGGCTCAGAGGTTCGCCATCGCCGCGCGCGCGTCGCCGGCGCCGGCGCGCTCGGCCAGCAGCGCACGCGCGACCTCGAGGTCCGTGGGGCGCCCGACGGCGGTCACGGCCACGAGCCGACCGTCTTGCACGTACCAGACGCTGAACTCGCCGGCGACCGGCTCGCCGTGCACGAGCTCGTCGTCCCAGCCGGACGCCGGGCCGACGTACTCCAGCGTGGCCCAGTCGGCGAGCTCCGACCAGAAGTACGGGATCTCGGCATACGGCTCGTCGAAGCCCAGCATCGCCCGCGCGGCGTGCCGGCCCTGCGCCGCCGCGACCTCCTCGTGCTCGATGCGAAGCCGCCGCCCGTGCACGACGCTGTCGTACTCGCACATGTCGCCCGCCGCGAAGACGCCCTCCGCCGAGGTGCGCAGCGAGCGGTCGCAGGCCACGCCGCCGCTCGGCCCGAGCTCGAGCCCCGCCTTGCGGGCTAGCATGACGTCGGGCGTCGCGCCGATCCCGGCGACGACGACGTCGGCCTCGGCGCGGCGGCCGTCGGCGCAGACGACCGCCTCGACGCGCGCGTCCTCGTCGTCGGGGCCGGCGAACTCCACGACGTCGGCCTCGGCGAGGATCTCGACGCCGTGGCCCTCGAGCAGGTCGCCCACGTAGCGCCCGACCGTCGCCCCGAACGCGCGCTCGGTCGGCAGCGCCTCCTGCATGACGAGCGTCACGCGCTTGCCGAGGACGACCATCGACGCCGCCACCTCGGTCGCGACGAACGAGCCGCCGACGACGGCGACCCGGTCGGCGTCGTCGAGCTCCGCCCGCAGCCTGTCGGCGTTGCCCAGAGCGCGCAGGTAGTGGATCCCGTCGCGCTGGGCGCCTCCCGCCTGCAGCCGGCGCACGCCCGCGCCGGTCGCCACGAGGGCCTGCCGGAAGCCGACCTGCGCGCGCCCGAGCTTGGCCGTGCGCGCCGCCGTGTCGAGCTCCATCACGGGGGTGCGCGTGCGCAGGTCGACGTCGTTGGCGGCGTACCACCCCTCCGGGTGCACGAGCGTCGACGCGCGGTCCTCGCGCCCCTGCAGGTAGGCCTTCGTCAGCGGCGGGCGGTGATAGGGCGGATCGAGCTCGCGCGTCGCGAGCACGATCGAGCCGTCGAACCCGCGGCGGCGCAGCTCCGCGGCCGCGCTCGCGCCCGCGATCCCGCCGCCGACGAGCAGGACGTCGGTGAAGTCGTCGGTCACTGCGCGGATCCTAGGTTGCGGGGGGCTCTCGCGGCGGCGCGGTGCGGGCGTGCGGCGCGGGCGGCCCGGGCGGCGCTCGCACGGCGATCACGGAGGACGAGGGGCCGCGGCGCCTTTCGGTCGCATGCGAAACGCCAACGCGCCACGCCTCGCCGGCCACGGCCACGGCCACGGCCGCGGCCGCCGCCAGCGGCCTCCTACTCGATCCCCAGCCGGTCCAGCAGCGCGTCGTCGGCCCGCCAGCGCCGCCGCACGCGCACGGAGAGATCGAGGTGCACCCGGCTGCCGAGGTGGCGCTCGAGCTCGCGTCGCGCGGCGGTCCCGATCGACTTGATCATCGCGCCCTGGGCGCCGATGAGGATGCCCTTCTGCGACTCCGCCTCGACCCACGCGAGCGCCCGCACGCGAACGAGGTCCTCGCGCGAGTCGTCGATCTCCTCGACGACGACCTCGACGGCGTGCGGCACCTCCTGAAACGTCCGGCGCAGCACCTGCTCGCGGATGAGCTCGGCCAGCGCGACGGCCTCGGGCTGGTCGCTGGCGTCGGCCTCGTCGAACAGGAACGGGCCCTCGGGCAGCAGGCCGACGAGGTGCTCGACGAGCGGCTCGACGTTGCTGCCCTTGCGCGCGGACACGGGGAAGATCTCGTCGCCGACGTCGAGCTCGGCCGCGGCCTGCAGCACCGCGACCGTCGCCACGCGGTCGAGGCGGTCGACCTTGTTGACGGCAATCACGACCGGCACGTCCACCCGCCGCAGCGCCGCGGCGATGAAGCGGTCCCCCGGGCCGACTCCCTGCTCGCCGTTGAGCACGAGCAGCGCTGCGTCGGCGTCGGCGACCTCGCGGTCGACGCGGCTCTGCATGCGCTCGGTGAGCGCGTCGCGCGGGCGCTGGACGCCGGGCAGGTCGACGAGCACCAGCTGGGCGTCGCCGCGGGTGGCGATGCCGCGGATCGCACGCCGCGTCGTCTGCGGCTTGTCGGAGACGATCGCGACCTTCTCGCCGACGATCGCGTTGACGAGCGTCGACTTGCCGACGTTCGGGCGCCCGGCCACGGCGACGAAGCCTGCGCGCGTCGTCATCGCCCCGGGTCGGGCGTCACCCACGACATGATCTCGCGCTGCAGCGCGAGCATCTCGCCGTCGTCGACCTCGTGGTCCATCCCCGCGAGGTGCAGCGCGCCGTGGACGATCGCCTCGCGGACGTCCGTGGTGTGCGGCGGGCAGATGACGATGTCGCCGAGCTCGGCCGGCCCGGGCGACCGGTCGGCGCCGTCGACGGGGAACGACAGGACGTCGGTCGGGCCCGGCTTGCCGCGGTGCGCCTCGTTGAGCTCGGCGATCCGCTCGGCGCTGACCCACTCGATCGCGACGTGGCCGTCCTCGATGCCCGCCGAGGCGAGCGCCAGGCCGACGAGCCGCTCGACCTCGTCGAGCGCGAGCGACGGGCCCTGCCCGAGCACCTCGACGTCGAGCGAGTGCTCGGGGTCGTCGGCGGTCAAGCGCGTCGCCGGTCGGCGGGCCTGAGCTCCGGCGTGCGCCGCTCGGCGTGCTCGGCGTACGCCTCGACGATCCGCTGCACGAGCCGGTGGCGGACGACGTCCTCGCCGCCGAAGCGCACGAAGTCGATGCCCTCGATGCCCTCGAGGATGTCGGCGACGACGACGAGCCCGGAGCCCTCGTTCTTGGGCAGGTCGATCTGGGTGATGTCGCCCGTGATCACCATGCGCGAGTTGAAGCCCAGCCGCGTCAGGATCATCTTCATCTGCTCGGGCGTCGTGTTCTGGGCCTCGTCGAGGATGATGAAGCTGTCGTTCAGCGTGCGGCCGCGCATGAACGCCAGCGGCGCGACCTCGATCTGCCCGCGCTCGAGGTAGGTCGCGACCTTCTCGGCGTCGAGCATGTCGTGCAGCGCGTCGAACAGCGGCCGCAGGTAGGGGTCGATCTTCGCCATGAGGTCGCCGGGCAAAAAGCCCAGGCGCTCGCCGGCCTCGACGGCCGGCCGCGTGAGGATGATCCGGTTGACGTCGCGGCGGCTCAGCGCGGCGGCCGCCAGCGCCACCGCGAGGAACGTCTTGCCGGTGCCGGCGGGGCCGACGCCGAACGTGATCGTGTTGCGGCGGATCGAGTCGACGTAGCGCTTCTGGTTGACGGTCTTCGGCGCGACCTGCTTGTTGCGGTGACGCCAGACGACGTCCTCGAGGATCTCCGCCGGCGAGCGATGCTGGTCCAGCGCGCCGGTGACCGCGGCGATCGTGCCCGGCGCGATGTCGTGGCCCTGCTCGATGAGCCCGGCGAGCTCCCGGATGACGGTCTCGGCCGCGCGCACCGCCTCGGCCTCGCCGTCGAGCGTCACGACGTTGCCGCGAAGGAAGACATCGCACTCGACGTGGCCCTCGAGCGCGCGCAGGACCGCGTCGCCGCTGCCCGCCAGCTCGGTGGCGGCATCGTTGGAGAGCTCGAGCCGGCTACGCACCGAGCGCCTCGCGGACGACCGTCGAAACGCGCTTGCCGTCGGCGCGGCCGCCGACCCTCGCCATCGCCGCCTTCATGACGCGCCCCATGTCCCTCGGCGACGACGCGCCCGTCTCCGCGACCGCGTCGGCCGCGATCGCGCGCAGCTCGTCGTCGCCGAGCTCGGCCGGCAGGTAGTGCTCGATGACCCGCGCCTCGGCCTCCTCGGCGTCGGCCAGCTCAGCGCGGCCCGCGTCGCGGAAGGCGCTCGCCGACTCCAGCCGCCGCTTGCGCTCGCGCCGCAGGACGGCGAGCTCGTCGCCGCCGTGGTCCTTGGCGTTGCGCTGCAGCTCGCTGAGCAGCAGCCGAAGGGCGCCGACACGATCCCTCTCGCCCGCCTTCATCGCGGCGGCGAGGTCCTGCTTCACCGTGTCGGCAAGCGTCATCTACCGTGAGCATAGCCGCGCGTCCGCTCCCCGCGACGGCGCGCTGCGCGCCGCCGCGCGACCGCGTCCTAGGCGTCGCGCGGGCTCGCCGGCGCCGGCGACGCGCCGCCGTCACCGTCGCGTCCCGCGGCGGGCACGGCCCCGTCCGCGCCGCCGGCACTGCCGGGGTCGTCGGCGAGCGTCGGCGTCCCGCCGAGGTGCCCGAGCTCGGCGGTGTCGCGGCCGAACAGCAGCCCGATGTTCCAGTCGACCAGCAGCCGCGCCCGGCGGCCGACGCCGGGCATCATCGCCAGGTGGTAGCTGCGCGCGAGCATCCAGGCGGGCGTGCCGCGCCACGTCAGCGGGCCGGTCGTGGCGACCGCCTTGCGCCGCCCCATGTCGACGAAGACGCCCTTCGTCTTGTACGTGAACCTGCGCCGGCGCCCGCGGCCGCCGAGCGCCGCGGCGACGTTGCGCGCGACGACGCGGCCCTGCCGGATCGCGTGCTGCGCGGTCGGCGGCGACGGCTTGCCCTTGCGCGCCGGGTCGGGGACCGCGGCGCAGTCGCCGATCGCCCAGACGTTGTCGAAGCCCTGCACCTGCAGGTGGCTGTCGGCCGCGATCCGACCGTGCCCGTCGAGCGGCAGCCCGAGGCGCGCGACGACCGGATGCGGCTTGACGCCGGCGGTCCACACGAGCGTGCGGGTGCGCAGCGTCTCGCCGTCGCTCAGTCGGGCGCTGTCGGCGGTGACCTGCTCGAGCGTCGTGCTCGTGCGGATCTCGATTCCGCGCCCGCGCAGCTCGCGCTCGGCGAACTCTGCGAGCTCTGAGCCGATCTCCGGCATCACCCGCTCGGTCGCCTCGACGAGCACCCAGCGCATCCCCGTCACGCGGCAGCGCGGGTAGAGGTCCATGACGTCGGCGGCGAAGTCCTGCAGCTCGGCGAGCCCCTCCAGGCCGGCGTAGCCGGCGCCGACGAACACGTACGTGAGGTACTCGCGGCGCTCGTCGGCGTCCTCCAGCGTCTCGGCGAACTCGAGCGTGCGGATGACGTGGTTGCGCAGCGCGATCGCGTCGGGCAGCGACTTGAAGCCCTTGCCGTGCTGGGCCAGCCCGGGCACGGGAAGCGTGCGGCTCACCGACCCGACCGAGACGATCAGCTGGTCGTAGGCGAGCTCCTCCTCGCGGCCCTCGAGCGAGCGCACGTGGACGACGTTGCGCTCCGGCGACGCGCCGGTGACGTGCGCCAGGCGCAGCTGGATCGAGTTGTCGAGCACCTCGCGCAGCGGCACGACGACGTGGCGCGGCTCGAGCGTCCCGGCCGCCGCCCCCGGCAGAAGCGGCGTGTAGAGCATGAAGTTCTCGGCGGTGACGAGCCGCACCCGCGCGCTGTGGGGCGCGAGCACGCGCGCGAGCGTGCGGGCGGCGTAGAAGCCGCCGAAGCCGCCGCCGGCGATGACGACGTTCCATGCCATGGGCGGCAGCCTAACCGGCCGGCGGAGCGAGCCCGTGGAGCTCCTCCCGGACCCACGACGCGACCTCCTCGGCGAGCCGGGCCCCGGCGAGCGACACGATGTCGTTGTGCCCGGCGCCCGGCAGGATGCAGAGCCGCTTGCGACCGGGCGCCGCGTCGAACAGCGTCCTGCCGTGCTCGCACGGGACGATCATGTCGTCGGCGCCGTGCAGCACGAGCAGCGGGCAGCGCAGCTCGCGGATCCGCCGCAGGCTCGGATACGCGTCGGGCACGAGCGCCGTCGGGACGACGCCGTAGTGCAGCCGCGCCATGTCTCGCACGCTCGTGAACGCCGACAGCAGCACGACGCCGGCGGGCGGGCGGGCGAGCGCGAGGTCGAGCGCGACCGCGCCGCCGAGCGACTCGCCGAGGTACAGCACGTGCGCGGCGTCGACGCCGGGCTCGGCTAGCAGGCCCGCGAGCGCGGCGCGGGCGTCGCGGTAGGTGCCCTGCTCGCCGGGCCGGCCGCTGCTGCGCCCGTAGCCGCGGGGGTCGAACAGCAGCACGCCGAAGCCGGCATCGCTCAGCACGGCGGCGAGCGCGATGCGGTCGCCGATGTTGCCCGCGTTGCCGTGGCACACGAGCACGTCGCCGAGCGGCCGCGCACGCGGCTGCACGTACCAGCCGTGCAGGCGCTCGCCGTCGTCGGTCGCAAGCTCGAGCTCGCGGTACTCCAGTCCTGCGTCCGCCGGCGTGCCGTCGACGACGCGCGACGGGAAGTACAGCAGCGCGTTGAGCAGCGCCCGCATCAGCGCGGCCGGTAGATGCGCTCCTCGTACTCCGCCAGCATCCGCGTCGCCGAGAACGCCGGGATCAGCGTGCGCATCGAGTGCTTGACGCGGCGGATCCACGCCTGCGGGATCCCCGCCTCGTCGCGGTCGTAGAACTCGGGCACGACCTCGCTCTCCAGCAGCCCGTACAGCTCGCCGGCATGGCGCGCGTCCTGGCCGGGATGGTCGTGGTCGACCGACCCGTCGAGCGCCCAGCCGTTGGCGCCGTCGTAGCCCTCCGCCCACCAGCCGTCGAGCACGCTGAGCTGCAGCCCGCCGTTGACGGCCGCCTTCATGCCGCTCGTGCCGCTGGCCTCGAGCGGCGGCCGCGGCACGTTGACCCAGACGTCGCAGCCGCGGACGAGCCGCGCGGCGACCGCGAGGTTGTAGTCCTCGACGAACACGACGCGCTCGAAGGCGCGCTCGTGCGAGCGGACGGCGAAGAGCTGCTGGACGAGCCGCTTGCCGTCGTCGTCGCGCGGGTGCGCCTTGCCGGCCACGAGCAGCTGCAGCGGGCGCTCGCCGCGCAGCAGGCGCACGCTGCGCGGCAGGTCGTGCAGCAGGACGTTCAGGCGCTTGTACGTCGCCAGGCGCCGCGCGAAGCCGAGCGTCAGGGCGTCGGGGTCGAAAGCGCGCGCCGCCGCCTCGGCGTACTCGCGCGTCTCGCCACGGGCGATCCGCTGCAGCTGACTGAGGTCGCCGACCTCCTCGACGAGCACGCGGCGCTGCTCGCAGCGGACGTCCCACAGCTCCTCGGCCGGGATCGCGTCGATGGCCGCGAACGTCGCCGGGTCGGCGGCGCGCCGGAGCCAGTCGTCGCCGAGGTGGCGGTCGAGCAGCCGGCGCATCGGCGGGCCCACCCAGGAGGGGACGTGGACGCCGTTCGTGACGTGCCCGATCGGCACCTCGGCGACGTCGCGGCCCGGCCACAGGTCGCGCCACATCTCGCGCGACACGCCGCCGTGGCGCAGGCTCACGCCGTTGGCGGCGCGGCTGGCGCGCAGCGCGAACTGCGTCACACCGAAGCGCTCGTGCTCGTCGTCGGGACGCGTGCGCCCGAGCCGGATGATCGCCTCGGCCTCGAGGCCGACCGACTGCGCCAGCGGGGCGAGCGCACGTCGCACCTCGTCGGGCGGATAGCTGTCGTTGCCGGCCGGGACCGGCGTGTGCGTCGTGAAGACCGTGCGCTCGCGCACGGCGGTGAGCGCGGCCTCGAAGTCGTGGCCATCGGCGGCGGCACGCGCCAGCTCGAGCGCGGCGAAGGCGGCGTGGCCCTCGTTCATGTGCACGACGCCCGGCTCGATGCCGAGCGCGCGCAGGGCCGCGGCGCCCCCGGCGCCGAGCAGCACGTACTGCGCCAGGCGCGTGCGCGGGTCGCTGTCGTACAGGCGCGCGGTGATCCAGCGAGCGACGCGCGGGTTCTCGGGCACGTCGGTGTCCAGCAGAAAGAGCGGCACGCGCCCCACGTCGACGCGCCAGACCTGCGCCACGACCTCCTCCTCCTCGAGCGGCACGGTCACGCGCAGCGGCCGCCGGTCCTCGCCGGTCGTCACGAGCGCGGCGGGGGTTCGGGGCGGGTCGGTCGGCACCCAGAACTCCTGCTGCCAGCCGCTGAGGTCGACGCGCTGGCGGAAGTACCCGTGGCGGTACATGAGCCCGACGGCGACGAGCGGCAGCGCGCGGTCCGAGGCCTCCTTGACGATGTCGCCGGCGAGCGCCCCGAGGCCGCCCGAGTAAATCGGCAGCGACACGTGCACGCCGTACTCGGCGCAGAAGAAGGCGACCGGCCGGTCCTCGGCCACGACGCCCGTCGCGGCCGGGCGCGCGAGGTCGGCTTCGACCTCCAGCAGCAGGCGCTCGGCGCGGGCGACGAGCGACGCGTCCGCGGCGGCGCGCAGCAGCGCCTCGGCCGACGCCTCCTGCAGCAGCCGCACAGGGTTGCGGTCGCATTCGCGCCAGCGCTCGGGATCGACCTCGCGGAAGACGTCCTGGCCGCCCGGCAGCCAGGCCCAGCGGTAGTTGTAGGCCAGGCGAGCGAGCACCTCGAGCGGCCACGGCAGGCGCGACGCCAGCGCACTCGCGGCCCGCACGACGTCCTCTGCGCCAGCCGTCATCGCGCCGAAACCTTCCCACACCGCGCCGTCTCGGAACCTCGTCACCCGCGGACGAGCGTCAGCGCCGCCCACTCGCCGCCGTGGCGCCGGGCGCGCTCGCGCAGGCCGTGGGCTCGGAAGGCGGCAACGATCTCGTCGGCCTCGCGGCGCAGCAGCCCGCCGGCGATCAGCACGGTGGGCGGCTCGCGCTCGAAGCCCGCGCGCGCGACGTGCGCGAGCAGCGGGCGCACGAGGTTCGCGGCGACGGTCGGCGCGCTCGGTACCGGCCGCTCGCGCAGCAGGTCCGCCCGGCGCGCGGAGACCTCGACGTCGTTCGCGGCCGCGTTGTCGTTCGTCGCGGCGACCGACTCGCGCTCGTGGTCGACGGCCGCCACAGGCGCCCAGCCGAGCTTCGCGGCCGCGATCGCGAGCACGCCCGAGCCGCAGCCGAGGTCCATGAAGCCGCCGCCGGGCTCGAGCTCCAGCAGCGCCTCGAGGCACATCCGCGTCGTGTGGTGTGCGCCGGTGCCGAACGCCTGTCCGGGATCGACGACGACGTCGACGAGGCCCGGCGGCCCGTCCGCCGGCGGCTTCTCCCAGGGCGGGCGGACGTGCACCCGGCCGCCGATCGTCAGCGGGCGGTGAAACGTCCTCCAGCGCGTCGCCCAGTCGTCGGCGACCTCCGTCGTCGTGACGTCGACGAGCGCCGCGCCGGCCGCCGCGCGCACGTCGGGCAGCGCCGGAAGCTCGCCGGGCGCGCCGTAGACGGCGAACTCGATCGTGTCACCGTGGTCGACCTCCTCGACGCCCCCGGGCACGAGCTCGAGCAGCTCCACGAGCGCGATCTCCGCATCGGCTCGCGCGACGCGCAGCGCGAGACGGATCACGGACCGGCCACGCTAGACGCGCAGCGTGCGCTTGAGCTTGGCGAACATCGACTCCTCCGAGCGGTTGTTCGCATCCGTCATCGTCTCGGCCAGGCGCTCCAGCAGCCCGCGCTGCTCGTCTGTGAGCCGCCGCGGGACGACGACGTTGACGACCACGCGCAGGTCGCCGCGGCGACCGGGCCGGCGCAGCAGCGGCATGCCGCGAGCGCGCAGCACGATCGTCTCGCCAGGCTGCGTGCCCGACGGGATCTGCACCTCCTCGGGGCCCTCGAGCGTGGGTACCTCGAGCGTGGTGCCGAGCGCCGCGAGCGGGGCCGGCACGTCGAGGACGGTGACGAGGTCGTCGCCGTCGCGGATGAAGGACCCGTGTCGGCGCACGGCGACGTTGACGTAGAGGTCGCCCGGCGGCCCGCCGCCGTCGCCGGCGTGACCGCGGCCGGAGACCCGGATGCGCTGGCCGTCGGAGATGCCCGCCGGCACGTCGACGTCGACGGCGCGGGTGACCACCTCGCGGCCGCGGCCGTCGCAGCGCGTGCAGGGCTCCTCGGCGACCCTGCCGTCGCCGCCGCAGACGTCGCAGGTGACGGTTCGCGCGACCTGCCCGAACGGCGTGCGGCTGACCGCCTGCAGGATCCCGTTGCCGCCGCAGCGCTCGCACGTCGTGATCGGCGTGCCGGGCTCTGCGCCGTTGCCGCTGCAGCGCTCGCAGCGGTCGACGACCTCGTACTCGACCTCGACCGACGCGCCGGCGGCCGCCTGCTCGAGGTCGAGCTCGATCTCGACCGACGCGTCGCCGCCGGCCCGCGCGGACGAGCCGCCGCCGAAGCCGCCGCCGAAGCCGCCGCCGCCGCCGCCGAAGAACGCGTCGAAGAGGTCGGAGATCGACCCGAACCCCTCGAAGTTCGGGCTCTGCCCGCCGCGGCGCAGGCCGTCGTGGCCGTAGCGGTCGTAGATCTGGCGGCGCTCGGCGTCCGACAGGATCTCGTAGGCCTCGGCGGCCTCCTTGAACTTCTCCTCGGCCTGCGGGTCGTGCGCGTTGACGTCGGGATGCAGCTCCCGCGCGAGCCGGCGGAAGGCCTTCTTGACCTCCGCATCGTCGGCGCTGCGTCCGACCCCCAGCACCTCGTAGGGGTCGCGCTTCACGTGGCGTACAGCTCTTCGACGAACCGCGAGAGCTGGGCGGCGGCGTCGCGCACGATCCCGATCGTCTCCCCGTAGTCCATCGCGACGGGACCGATCACCGAGACCGTTCCGAGCGAGCGCACCGGCAGGCCGTAGGCCGCCGACACCATCGCCAGCGAGCGCAGCGCGGGCGCCGTGTTCTCCGTGCCGATGCGGACGATGACGTCGCGCTCGTCGACGGCGTGGCGCAGGATCTCCAGCAGCGCGACGCGGCCCTCGAGCAGGCGCATGAGCTCGTTGATCTGCGACAGGTCCTGGAAGCGGTGCTCGGACAGCAGCCGGGCGGCGCCGTCGACGTACAGCGAGTCCTCGGCCGTCGCGGCGAGCTCGGTGAACGCCGGACGGATGCGCTCCAGGAACGTGCGCTCGGTCGCCGGCAGCGCCGGGTCGGCGATGCGCGACTGCAGCTGGCGCGCGCCGAGCCCGAGGCCCACGAGCTCCTCGTTGAGGAACTCCGCCGCCCAGTTGACGAGCCCCCTGTCGACCGGCGCGTCGAAGGCCAGCACGCGCTTGGAGACGCCGCCGGTGGAGGTGATGATCACGACCATCACGATCTGCGGCTGCAGGAGAAGCACCTCGACGTGACGGATCGTCGCCGTCTCCAGCGGCGGCGCCGAGACGATCGCCAGCAGGTTCGTGACCTGCGACAGGGTCTCCGTCGCCAGGCGCATCGCCTCGTCGACCTCGCGGCGCGTGAGCTGCAGCTCGATCGACTCGCCGCCGCGGCGCTCTGGCAGCAGGCGGTCGACGAAGTAGCGCAGGCCGGAGTCCGTCGGCACGCGCCCCGCCGACGTGTGCGGATGCGCGAGCAGGCCGATCTCCTCGAGGTGAGCGAGCTCGTGGCGCACCGTCGACGGGCCCGCGTGCAACTCGGGGTCGGCCGCGATCGTCCGCGACGCGACGGGCTGCACCGTCGCCTGGTAGGCGAGCACGACCTTGCGGAGGATCAGCTCCTGGCGCGGGGTCAGCATGACCCGTCGATTGTACGAGCCGGCTGTGCCGTCCTCCGGGCGCCGGGGTTGACGGCATCGCGCGCGCGGGGATATGGTCGCGGTCGGGAGACGGACAGGGCGGTCTCCCTCAGCGACGGTCCCGTGGCGGGAGGACCGCACGCGCGATGGGAGACCACGCCGCGTCCGTCAGGCCGCGGTCACAGACGCATGCGGTGAATCGACAGCGAGGAGACGTACACCCATGGCATACGATCCGAGAACCGACACTGGGATCCCGACGGAGCCTGTCGGCTCCCTTCCGCGGCCGAGCAGCCTGCAGGCTGCGTACGCCGACTACGACGCCGGCAAGATCTCCAAGGAGGACCTCGAGCGCGAGCAGGACGCGGCGGTCAAGGACTCGATCGAGCGCATGGAGGCGACGGGATCGCCGATCGTCTCGGACGGCGAGCAGCGGTGGTCGAGCTTCGCGACGTACCCGATCACCGACACGCTGGCCGGCACGGGGCTGGCACCGAACCTCGCCCCCGGCGGCCAGTTCTTCGCGATCTTCGCCGACGGCCACGGCCGCCAGCTTCCGAAGCTGACCGGCGGCCCGCTGAGGTACAACAACTACGCGGCGGATGCGCTGTCGAAGTCGATCAAGTACGCGACCAAGCCGATGAAGCAGGCCGTCATCGCGCCGTCGATGCTCGCGCTGCTGTACCCGCTGCGCGACCCGGTCGAGGGCTACTCGCGCGAGGAGTTCGAGCAGGACATCGTCAACGAGTGCGTGACCGACATCCGCAAGGCGTTCGAGGCGGGTGCCGCGCGCGTGTCGATCGACTTCACGGAGGGGCGCCTCGCCACGCGCGAGGATCCGCGCAACCCGTGGACCGGCGCCGGGCTGCTGCCGCACTTCATCGAGCTCAACAACCGCGTGCTGGCGAACTTCTCCGACGAGGAGCGCCGCAAGATCGGCGTCCACACGTGCCCGGGCGGCGACCGTGACTCGGTGCACTCCGCCGACGTGCCGTACACGAACCTCCTGCCGGAGATGTTCAAGATCAACGCCGGCTACTTCCTCATCCAGCTCGCCAGCGAGCGCGACAAGGACACCGTCTACGAGGCGATCGGCCAGCACAGCCGCGACGACCAGATGTGCTATATCGGCGTCACGGTGACGCAGTCGCCGCGGCCCGAGAGCCCGCAGGAGATCTGCGATCAGCTCGTGCGCGCGGCCGACTTCATCCCCAAGGAGCGCCTGGGCTCGACGGACGACTGCGGCTTCTCGCCGTTCTCGATCGACGAGAAGCCCAACCACGGCTCCCCCGACTACGCCCGCGAGATCGCCTTCCAGAAGATCAAGGCGCGCGTCGAGGGCACCCGCATGGCCGCCGAGAAGCTCGGCGTCGGCTGATCGCACGAGGGGGTGCCGTCCCGCGACCGCGGGGCGGCACCCTCGCGTCGGGCGCGCGCCGCCGCCGGACGTAGGCGTTGCGCAGCCGGCCGCCGGCTGTGAGGATCCGCCGGCATGCGTGAGGAGGAGCGCAGCGCCGATCCGCTCGGGCTCGATCCCGAGCTGATGCGGGAGTACGGCTACCGCACGGTCGACATGCTGGTGCGGCGGCTGTGCGATGCCTCCGCCCCGCCTCTGCGGCGCGCCTCGCCGGCCGAGATGCGCGCCCGCCTCGCCGGCCCGCCGCCGGCCGCGGGCAGTGACTTCGAGGCGATCCTCGAGCGGCTGGACCGCGACGTGCTGCCGTTCGCGAGCCGCGGGGACCACCCCGGCTTTCTCGCGTTCATCCCGTTCTGCGGCACGTGGCCGGGCGCGCTCGGCGACTTCATCGCCAGCGCCTGCAACATCTACGCGGGCTCGTGGATGGAGGCGGCCGGGCCCACGCAGCTCGAGCTCGAGGTGCTCGGCTGGTTCAAGCGCTGGATCGGCCTGCCCGACGGCGCCGGCGGCGTGCTCGTCGGCGGCGGCTCGGCCGCGAACCTCACCGCGCTGGCGTGCGCGCGCGAGGCGGTCGCCGGGCACATGTCCGACGACCTCGTCGGCTACGTGTCCGATCAGGCGCACTCGTCGGTCGCGCGCGCGGCGCGCGTCCTCGGGTTCCGCCCCGACCAGCTGCGCGTGCTGCCCAGCGACGCGCGGTTCCGTCTCGACCCGCGCGCGCTCGAGTCGGCGATCGCCGCCGACGTGCGTCGCGGGCGCCGGCCGCTGTTCGTCTCGGCCACCGCCGGCACGACGAACACCGGCGCGATCGACCCGCTGCCCGAGATCGCCGAGCTGTGCCGCGCCCGGGGGGCGTGGCTGCACGTCGACGCGGCGTATGGCGGCTTCGCGACGCTCACGGCGCGCGGCCGCGAGCTGCTGCGCGGGATCGAGCTGGCCGACTCGGTGACGCTCGACCCGCACAAGTGGCTCTATCAGCCCTACGAGTGCGGAGCGCTGCTCGTGCGCGACGACGGCCTCCTGCGAGCCGCGTTCGAGGTCACCCCCGACTACCTGCAGGACTCCTTCGCCGTCGAGGAGGTGAACCTGTCCGACCGCGGCGTGCAGCTCACGCGCAGCGCGCGGGCGCTGAAGGTCTGGATCTCGCTGCAGTTCTTCGGGCTCGACGCCTTCGCGGCGGCGATCGAGCGCTCCGTGGACATCGCCGGACGCATCCGCGAGCGCGTCGAGCGCAGCGACGCGTTCGAGCTCGCGGCCCCGCCGTCGCTCGGCGTGGTCTGCTTCCGCCGCCGTTTCGACGGCGCCGGCGACGACGAGCAGGACGCTCGCAACGCAGGGCTCGTGGCCGCGCTCGAGCGCAGCGGCCTGGGGCTCGTGTCCTCCACGGTGCTGCGCGGGCGCTACGCGCTGCGCGCCTGCGTGCTCAACCACACGACGGGCGCCGCCGACGTCGATCGCCTCATGGACTTCCTCGAGCACGCCGAGCCCGCGGGCGTCGCCGCACCGGCCGCCTACCTCGAGCGCGACCACGTCGTGGGGCGATCGAGGACGCGGCGCAGCGTCCCCGCGACCGGCCCGTGCGGCGCGGACGTCGAGACGGTGGCCGCGCTGACGCTGTTCTGCGAGCTGCCCGCGACCGACGTCGCGCGCATCGCCGCGCTGGCGCGGACCGAGCGGCGCGCGGCCGGCGAGGTCGTCGTCGAGCAGTGGGAGCCGTCGCTGGACTTCTACGTGATCGTCGACGGCCGCGTCGAGGTGCTCGTCGACGGAGAACGCGTCGACGAGCTCTCCGACGACGAGTTCTTCGGCGAGCTCGCGGCGCTTGACTGGGGCGCGGGCTACGGCTATCCGCGCGTGGCGTCCGTACGCACGGTCGAGCCGACGACGCTGCTGACGTTCCCGTCCGGCTCGATGAACGAGGTCGCGCGCGACCATCCGTCGATCGCGCGCCGGATCCGCCGCACCGGACTGCGGCGGCTGCACCGCGACACGCGGTGACGGCCGCCGCGAGCGTGCGGCCCCGCGCGGGGGTGCGGAACGTCGTACGAGCCGCGCTCGCCAACGGCGACCTGCGCCGCACCGGGCTCGCCTTCGCCGGCTTCAACGCCGCCGAGTGGGCCGTCTGGATCGCGCTGCTCGTCTACGCCTACGGCCAGGGGGGCGCGGCGACCGCGAGCATCGCGGCGATCGTGCAGCTCGTGCCCGCCGCCCTGTTCGCGCCGTTCGCCGCCCAGCTGGCGGACCGCGGCTCCCCCGGCCGAGTGCTGCTCGGCGGCTATCTGGCGCAGGCGGCGACGCTCGCGATCACCGCCGCCGCGCTGCTGGCCGCCGCGCCGCCGTTCGCCGTCTTCGCGCTCGCCGGCCTCGCCGCCAGCGCGACGACGATCACGCGCCCGGCGCAGGCGGCCGTCGTCCCGGCGCTCGTGCACACCCTCGACGAGCTGACCTCGGCGAACGTCGTCCTCGGCTGGGTCGAGAGCCTCAGCGTGCTCGTCGCGCCGGCCGTCGCGGGCGCGCTGCTGGCGGTCAGCGTGCCGGGTGCCGTCTTCGCCGTCATGGCGGCGGTCGCGCTGTCCGCCGCGGTGCTCGTCGCGCGCGTGGCCACGCCGGCCGACGCCGCTCCGTCGCACGACGACCGGCGTCCCGCAGCGCTCGCCGAGCTGCTCGCCGGCGCGCGCGTCGTCGCGCGCGATCCGCAGTCGCGCACCCTCGTCGCGGTCGTCGCGGTCGAGTTCGTGGTGATGGGCGCGCTCGACGTCCTGTTCGTCGTGCTGGCGATCGACGTCCTGGCGCTCGGCGGCTCCGGCGCGGGCTACCTCAATGCCGCCTTCGGCGCCGGCGGCGTTCTGGCGATCGCGGTGACGGTGCGACTCGTCGGCCGCGCGCGGCTGGCGCCCGCGCTGGGCGCCGCGGCGCTCGTATGGGCGCTGGCGATGCTGGCGCTCGGCCTCTGGCAGGCGGCCGGCGCGGCGTTCGGCCTGCTGGCGCTGGCCGGCGCCGGCCGCGTCGCGCTCGACGTGGCCGCGCGCACGCTGCTTCAGCGCAGCGCCCCGGCGGGCGTGCTCGCGCGCGTCTTCGGCGTGCTCGAGACGCTCGACGCGGTCGGGCTGGCCCTCGGCGCGGCGCTCGCGGCGCTGCTGGTCGCCGCGCTCGGCCCCGGAGCGGCGATCGCGGGTCTCGGCGCCCTGGCGCTCGTGCTGCTCGCCGCCGCCGGGCGGCGGCTGCGCGAGGTCGACGCGGGCGCCGACGTTCCACTCGTCGAGATCGCGCTGCTGCGGCTGCACCCGTTCTTCTCGGCGCTGAGCCCGCCGGCGCTCGAGCGCCTGGCGCGCGAGCTGTCGCCGCTGCAGGCGACCGCCGGGGAGAGCGTCATCCGCGAGGGCGAGCCGGGCGAGCGCTACCTGCTCGTCGCCGACGGACGGCTGCAGGTGTCGCGCGCGGGCGTGCCGATCGCGAGCGTCGGCCGCGGCGACGGCGTCGGCGAGGTCTCGCTGCTGGCGCGCGTTCCGTGCACGGCGACCGTCACCGCGCTGACCGACGCACGGCTGTACGCGATCAGGCCGGAGACCTTCGTCGACATCGTCGCGGGCCACCCGGCGACCGCCGGCGTCGCGGCGCGTCTCGTGCGCGAGCGCCTGTCGCAGCGTCAGCCGTCCGCGAGCACGTAGGCGAAGACCAGCGGTGCGACGATCGTCGCGTCGGACTCGATGACGAACCGCGGCGTGTCGATCGACAGCTTCTCCCACGTGATCTTCTCGTTGGGCACGGCGCCGGAGTAGGAGCCGTAGCTCGTCGTGGAGTCGCTGATCTGGCAGAAGTAGCTCCACAGCGGGACGTCGGAGAGCCGCAGGTCCTGGCGCAGCATCGGCACGACGCAGATCGGGAAGTCGCCCGCGATGCCGCCGCCGATCTGCAGGAAGCCGACTTCGCGCTCGGCCGACTCCGCGCGGTACCAGGCCGACAGGGCCATCATGTATTCGATCCCGCTGCGCACGGTGTGGACGTCGGAGATCGTCCCCTCCAGGCAGTGGGAGGCATAGATGTTGCCGCTCGTGGAGTCCTCCCACCCCGGCACGAAGATCGGCAGGTCGCTGTCGCAGGCGGCGACGACCCACGAGTCGCGCGGATCGATCTGGTGGTGCTCCTCGAGGCGACCGCTGCGCAGCACGCGGTAGATGAACTCGTGCGGGAACAGCCGCTCTGCGGCGCGGTCGGCGCGCACCCACTCGTCGAGGATCGCGCCCTCGATGCGGCGGATCGCCTCCTCCTCGGGGATGCACGTGTCGGTGACGCGGTTGAGGTGGCGCTCGAGCAGCGCCTGCTCGTCGTGCGCGCTGAGCTCGCGGTAGTGCGGCAGGCGCACGTAGTGATCGTGGGCGACGAGGTTGAAGATGTCCTCCTCGAGGTTCGCGCCGGTGCAGCAGATCGCATGCACGCGCCCGGTGCGGATCATCTCGGCGAGCGAGATGCCGAGCTCGGCGGTGCTCATCGCGCCGGCGAGCGTCACGAGCATGGCGCCGCCGTCGTTGACGAGCCGCGTGTAGCCGTCGGCGGCGTCGACGAGCGCCGCCGCGTTGAAGTGGCGAAAGTGGCGGCGGATGAACTGCTTGACCTCGTTTGCGTTCTCCACGCCGCTCACCCTCCCTCGATCGCGTAGGTCATCGTCTTGTACAGCAGCTTGGCGACCGCGAAGTCGGCGGCGTGCATGCCCTGCTGCGGCGCGAGCTCGACGCAGTCGACGCCGACGATCGTGGCGCTCCGCGCGGTGGTACGGACGATCTCCAGCGCCTGCGCCCACGACAGGCCTCCCGGCTCGGGCGTGCCGGTCGCCGGCACCACGGCGGGGTCGAGTCCGTCGACGTCGATCGTGAGGTGCACCCGGCGCCCGGCGAGGCGCTCGCGCAGCTCGCTCTGCCACCCGCCCGCGTGGACCTCCTCGGCGTACCACACGCGCACGCGGTCGCGGTGCTCGCGCGCGTACGCGACCTCCTCGGCGTCGACGGACCGCACGCCGAGCTGCAGCGCCTGCTCGACGCGTGCGTCGTCGAGCATCCGGCGCGCGACGCAGGCGTGGCTGAAGCGCGAGCCGTCGTACGCCTCGCGCAGGTCGCAGTGGGCGTCGATCTGCACGACGGTCAGCGGGCCGCCGAGCGCGTCGAGCAGCCCCGCGCTGACGCCCGCGCTGATCGTGTGCTCGCCGCCGAGCGCGACGACGAGCCGACCGCCGGACGCCGCGCGCGCGACCGCGGCGGCGATCGCGCCGACGGCCGCCTGCGGATCGTCGCCGAGCTCGGCCGCGTCGAGCGTGTGGACGCCGTAGGCGAGTGCCGGCTCGCCGTCGTGCTCGCGGTCGTAGAGCTCGACCTGCGCGGAGGCGGCGATGATCGCGGCGGGCCCGCCAGCTGTGCCGGCGCCCCAGCTGACGGTCGCCTCGAGCGGCAGCGGCAGCACGACCACGCGCGCGCGCTCGTGGTTGCAGTGCGGCTCTTCGAGGCCGAGGAAGTCTCCGGCGCCCACCGCGCGGGCGCCGGCCTACGCGTCGCCGACGCGCAGGTGCGCCTCGGCGTTGCGGATGATTAGCTTGCCGTTCTGCTCGCAGTTCGTCTCGACGATCGCGACGCCGTCGTCGACCTCGCGCACGGTGCCGGTGACCGTCAGCTCGTGCTCGGGCAGTCCCATGCCGCGGAACTGGACGCTGAGGCGCTTGAGGGCCTCGGGGCCGCCGGCGGCGTCGGTCTGCGCGCGCGCGACCTGGGCCATCGAGTACAGGCCGTGCAGGATGCGCCCGGGCAGGCCGACCTGCCGGGCGAACTCCTCGTCGACGTGGATCGGGTTGAAGTCGCCCGAGGCGCCGGCGTAGCGGACGGTGAGGTAGCGGTCCGGCGTCACGTTCAGCGGCGGGATCTCGTCGCCGGGCCGCAGCGCCATGTCAGCCGCTCCGGACGATGTTCGTCCAGCGCCCGACGCAGACCGTCTCGCCGCGCTGGTTCGTCGACGTCGACTCGAAGACGAAGAATCCGCGGCCGGCGCGCTCGGTGACGTCGCTGATGGTCGCGGTCGTCGTGATCTCGTCGCCGGCGACGACGAGCGGCCCCCACTCGAAGTCCTGGCCGCCGTGCACCATGTGCGCGAAGTCGATCCCGACGTCGGGGTCGAACAGCGCCTGCGCGACCGCCGGCATGCTGTAGACGACGGCGAACATCGGCGGCGCCACGACGTCGTCGTAGCCGGCCGCGCGCGCCGCGTCGACGTCGAGGTACAGCGCGTTCGTCTCGCCGACCGCGAGCGCGTACTCGCGGACCTTCTCGCGCCCGACCGCGTACGTCGTGGCGGGATAGGTCTTGCCGATGACGCCGGCGTTGACGGCCATGCGCCGCAGTTCTAGCAGGCGGCGCCGCCGCCGCCCGCTCAGATGATGCTCGCGAAGGTCCCGCCGTCGGCCGACCAGGCGGCGCCCGTGACGGTGCTCGCGCGCGCCGAGCAGAGGAAGACGATCACCGCGGCGATCTCCTCCGGCTCGGCGAGGCGCCCCAGCGGGATCTTCGCCGCCTGCGCCTCCAGGGCGAGGTCGCGCGAGATGCCGCGCGCCATCGCGGCCTGGTCGGCGAGCCCGCCGGCGGCGGTCCACAGCGGCGACGACACGGCGCCCGGCGCGACGGCGTTGACGAGCACGTCGTCGGCGGCGTAGCGGTCGGCGAACACGCGCGAAAGGGACAGCTGCGCGGCCTTCGTCACGGCGTAGGCCGGGTTCGTCAGCGACGGGCGCTTGCCGGCCGACGAGCAGACGTTGACGATCCGCCCGCCTCCGGCGGCGGCCATCCGCGGCGCGGCGGCGCGCATGAGCCGCATCGGCCCCATGACGTGCAGCTCCCACTGCGACTGCCACTCGTCGTCGGTCAGGTCCTCGAGCGTGCGCACGAAGCTCGTGCCGGCGTTGTTGACGAGCACGTCGACGGCGCCGAAGCGCTCGACGCACTCGGCGACGATCCGCTCGTCGTCGTCGTGATCGGTGACGTCGGCGCGGAAGACGTCGTCGCCCGAGCGCGCGACGGACAGCACGCGGGCGCCCTCCGCCTCGAGCAGCCGCACGGTCGCCAGGCCGATGCCGCGCGTGGCGCCGGTGACGATGCAGGCCTTGCCGGTGAGCCCGAGCTCCATGCCGCGAATCCTCTCGCCCCCGCCCGCCGCGTGCTCGCCGGGATGCGACGCTCAGTCGACGGGAACGCTGCCGACCGGCACGACGACCGAGCCGGCCATCTTGTCGTGCCATGTCTGCTTCTCGCGGTCCCAGAGCATCCACAGGTAGCCGAGCAGCAGCACGATGCCCGAGGCGAAGCGTCCGATCCAGCGGATGAAGCCGCGCTCGTAGCCGATCGGGCCGCCGCCGGCGAGGTCGACGACGCGGATGCCGAGCGCCCTCTTGCCGAGCGTCTGGCCGCGCGAGCCGCCCTCCAGCAGCGTGTAGTAGACGGCCTGGCCGAAGAAGCTGACCGCGTAGTACGCCGCGACGTCGATGGCGGCGAACGGCGTCGACACGAGCGTGATGACGACCCCGTCGAGGAACGAGGCGGCGAACCGCCGCCAGAACCCGGCCCGCGGCCCCGACGGCCCCTTCACGGCGCCGGCGTCGCTCTCGAACGGGTCCGGCTGCTGCGTGGCTGTCATCGGCACCTCCCGGTCGTCAGGGCTCCCGCGCCGGTGACCGTACTCGTTCTGCGCAACCATGACGAGCCATGCGCTCCCACACCGTCTACCGCACGTTGACCACGAAGCAGCGCCGCCAGTTCGTGCGCATCACCGATGACGTCCAGGCGGCGGTGCAGGAGGCGGGCGTGCAGGAGGGGATGGTGCTCGTCTCGGCGATGCACATCACCGCCGGCGTCTGGGTCAACGACGACGAGCCCGGCATTCTCGAGGACACGCTGGAGTGGCTCGACAAGCTCGCTCCGCCGTCGTGGCAGGAGCCCGCCAACGACGTCGCCGCGGCGCTGTCGCCGGATCCCGGCGACTTCCGCCACCACCGCGGCGGCGAGGACAACGGCGACGCGCACTGGAAGAACCTGCTCGTCCACCACCAGGTCGTGCTGCCGATCACCGACGGCAGCCTCGACCTCGGCCCCTGGCAGGCCGTCTTCTACTGCGAGTTCGACGGGGGACGGCCGAAGAAGCTCGTGATCAAGGTGCTCGGCGAGTGACGCAGGGCGTCAGCGGCGCGGATCGGGGGCCAGCAGCTCGACGTTGCGGTCGCGTGGGCGTCCCTCGGCGCCGGACCCGCCGCCGGCCTGCGGGTCGTTGAACGAGAGCTCGCGCGCGAGCGCCGCGAGCGTCGCCGGATCGAAGCGGCTCGCCGCGGTTCCCGGCCGTGGCGTTGCCAGCGGCGCGCCGTGGTCGACGAGCGTGCCGAAGATCGACAGCGTGCCGTCGCGATTGTCCATGACCTCGAGCAGCCGCGACTGGATCGGCCAGTCGATCTCCGACGCGGTCTCGATCCCCCAGAAGCCGCCGCCGCCGGGGCGCGGGAAGGCGGTGACGCGATTGTCGTGCGTGTGCCCGGCGACGTAGGCGATGACGTGCGGATGGGCGAGCAGCAGCGCATGCAGGTCGCCGCCGAGGCGCAGCGGCCGCGAGCGGCGCGGGTCGAGGTCGCAGCCCGGCCCGGTGAGCGCCCGCGTCGCGCAGTCGCCGGCGGACTCGTCGGGATGGCGGTTGGTGAGGGTGCGGATCGGGTGGTGGCCGAAGACGATGACGAGCTCGCCACGTCCGGCGGCGGCCGCCAGCTCGCGGCGCAGCCAGCGAAACTGCGGGTCGTCGATGTTGCCGTCGGAGTCGAGCATGTCGCCCTCGGCGACGGTGTCCAGCGCGATCATGCGCAGCCCGCGGCGCGGCGCGAACGCGTAGTAGGCCGCATGGCCGCGCGAGGCGCGCAGCTCGTCCTCGTCGACGTGGCCGAAGCCGTGCGCGTCGGCCTGGCGGCCGGTGGCGTGCAGCGCCTTGTACGTCGGCCGGTCGGCGAAGCGGCGCCGCGGGTCGGGCGGGACGACGATCGTCCGCAGCGGCGTCGTCAGCAGCGCGTCGAGCGAGCCGACGCCGGTCGCCGCGAGCGCCTTCAGGCATCCGCGCGCGATGTCGTCGAGCGCCTGCAGCGCGTGGACGTTGCCCTGGACCGTGCCGTCGTGGTTGCCGAGCGCCACGTAGCTGGGGCGCCGCAGGCCGGCGGCGTGAAACGGCTGCTGCGCGCGGTCCATGAGCCCGGGGTAGCGCGGCCATGCGCCGAACGCGCCCGACGGCCGGTCGGGGTCGTAGAAGCGCCCGGACTCCAGGACGTCGTCGTCGTCCTGGACGCCCGTGTAGCGCCGCGCCTCGCCGGGCGGGCCGGCAAGCGGGCCGCAGATGCCGCCCACCTCGCCGGAGTTCGGGTCCAGGCGTCCGCCCTCGAGCAGCCGCACGACCCACTCGGTCTCGTTGACCTGCTGGTTGTCGGCCGAGTCGCCGGTCGTGATCGTCAGCGCCAGGCGCGCGCGGCGGCGACCCCGGTGGCGGATCGGGCTGGCGTCGAAGCGGTTGATCTGGCGCACGACCTGGTCGACGGTGAACGGCTCGAGCGCCTCCTGCGGCCGCCAGGCCGACGTGTACGGGGTGTTGGCGATGTCGAGCGCCTCCGCGCGCGCCGGCGACTCCTCGTCGGCGAGCTGGAAGTCCGACAGCTGGGCGAAGTACAGCAGCGACCGCCTGCGCGCCTGGCGGCCGGCACGCGCGCCGGCGCCGAGGTCGTCGCGCACGACGCGCCGCCAGCCCGGCCGCGGGCGCAGACGCGAGTACGGCGCCTGCGCGTCGCCGCCGATCGTCGCGTACGACGTCGTCGGCGGCGGCGCGGCCGCGGCGCCGGCGGGCGCCGCCGCGGCGGCCACGACGGCCGCGAGCAGGACGGCTGAGGATCGGCGCACGACCGCAAACGTAGCGTCCGCGGATACGCTCGGCTGCAGGTGACCAGCTCGCTCTCGCCGTCCATCCGGCGCAACACCGCTCTGCTGTCGGGATCGCTGGCGATGAGCTCGGCGATGCTGCAGCTGTCGGCGGCCGTCGCGTCGATCACGCTCGTGCGGGTCGTCGGCGTGCAGGGGCTGCTCGGATTGGGGCCGGCGATCCAGCTCGTCTCGGGGGCGCTCGTCGCTCTGCCGGCGGGCGTGCTGATGGACCGCATGGGCCGCGTGCCGGTGCTCGCGGGCGGCTTCGCGGCGGGCGTCGCGGGATGCCTGCTGTGCGCCGCCGGCAGCGCGGCGTCGTCGCCGCCGCTCGTGCTCGCCGGCCTGGTGCTCGTGGGCGCCTCGAGCGCGACGGCGCTGCTGGCCCGCACCGCCGCAGGCGACATGTACCCGCCGCAGCGCCGCGCCCGCGGCATCGCCCTCGTGCTCTTCGGCTCGGTCTTCGGCGCGATCCTCGGGCCGGCGGTCTTCAGCCCGCTGCTCGCGGGACGCGAGCTCGACGGCGACGCCCTGCGCACGCTGTGGCTCGCCGCCGCGGCCTTCATGGCGGTCGGCATCGCGCTCGCCAGCGGCGTGCGGCCCGACCCCAGGCGGATCGCCGAGCTCCTGCGCCACGAGCCGGCGCCGGCGGGGCCGACCGCGGCGGCGACGCCGCTGCGCACGCTCCTGCGCCGTCCGGGCGTCGTCCCGGCGCTGATCGCCGCGCAGGCGAGCTTCGCGGTCATGGTCGCGATCATGACGCTCACCGGCGCGATCGTCGTCGACCACCACGACCACGGCGCCGAGAACGTCTTCGTGATCATCGGCGCGCACGTCATCGGGATGTTCGGGCTGATCCTCGTCGTCGGCGAGGTCGTCGACCGCGTCGGGCGCACGCCCGCGCTCGCGGGCGGGCTCGCGCTCATGGCGCTGTCGGTCATCAGCCTGCTGTGGCTGCAGAGCGTCGCCGCGGTGGCGCTCGCGCTGTTCGCGCTGGGGCTCGGGTGGAACCTCTCGTTCGTCGCGGCGACGGCGGTCCTCGCCGACAGCACCGAGGCGGCCGAGCGCGGCAAGCTGCTGGGCTTCAACGACCTGCTCGCCGGCGTCACCGGCGCAGGGCTGGCGCTGCTCGGCGGCCTGGCCCTCAGCGCGCTCGGCGTCGCGGCGCTGGCGATCGGAGGCGCCGCGCTCGTCGCCGCTCCCGCGCTGTGGATCGCGCGCAGCGGCGCGTCGCTGCGGGCGCTCCACGGGGAGGCGTGACCGCGCAGCTCGTCGCCGTGCCCGCGGAGCTCGAGATCGTCGGCGACGACCCGGCCGACGCGGGCCGGCTTTCGAGCGAGGGGCGGGCCGACCTCGCTAGCGTGAGATGGCGAAGCGCGTCGTGCGGGTCTCGCCTTCGGTGGAGACCCGGAGCTCAGCGCGCACGCGCGAGCGCGTCCTCAGCAGTCGGTTGACGCGCGCCTTGCCCGACCGCGAGAGCTTCAGGCGGAGCTTCACGCGGCCGCGCGACAGGTTCGCGCGGCGCAGAGACCCGACGCGCCGGCCGTCGACCCTCAGCTCGGCGCGGAGCGTCGAGCGGTTCACGGGGACCGCGCTCTCGAAGCGGACCCCGAACAGGACGACGTGCCGTCGGCGCTTCGTCGACAGGATCCTGATCCTGCGCGAGAGCGTGTCGGGGCGCGCCGTGGTGCCCGCTGCTGCCGGCGACGGACTCGGGAGGCTCGCGACCGGAGGGGCAGGAGGCGGCGCGGGCGGCGGCGTCGCCGGCAGAACCGTCTCGAACTGGCTCATCATCGAGCTGTCCTCGTGCTCGAGCACGTGGCAGTGGAAGACGAACTTGCCGACGTGGTCGGTGAACTTGATGTCGATGACCACCTCGTCCCCGGGCGCGAGGTACCACGACTCCTTGACGCGCTCGTGTGCCGCCGGCGGCTGGCCGTTTCGGCTGACGAGCTTCTGGTCGCCGAGGTGCACGTGGGCGATGTGAGGAAGCGTCGTCGGGTTGCGGAAGATCCAGCGTTCCGTCGTGCCGAGCACGGGCTGCGCGTCCACGCGCGCCGGGTCGAAGGGCTTGCCGTTGATCGTCCACTCGCCGCCGCTGCGGTCGAGGTCCCACGTGCGCGTCGTGACCGGCTCGTCGGTCGCGAACACGGGCCGCAGCGTGTCCGGCACGGGCGAGCTGTCGTCCGTCACGTCGCGGGTCACGCGAAACTGCATCACCTCGCCGTCGCGGTCGCCGGGCCCGAACGCGGCGTCCGCGTTCTGCAGAACGATCTCCTCGCCGAGGCGGCCGGCAAAGTCGATCACGACGTCGGCGCGCTCCGCCGGGCCGAGCCGGATCGCCGTGCGCGAGACCGGCGCCGGCAGCAGACCGCTGTCGGTCCCGATCTGCGTCATCGCCTGGCCGTTGCTGAGCGCGAACGTGTAGTCGCGACGGTTGGAGGTGTTGTAGAGCCGGAAGCGGTAGCGCCGGTCGCCGACCTCGAAGAACGGCTGCGGGACGCCGTTCACGAGGATCACGTCGCCGAAGACGCCACCGGACACGAACCTGTACGGGATCTGGTTGTCGGCGTCGAACTCGCGGTCGGTGACCATCAGCGGCACGTCGTACGCCCCCTGGGGGAGATCGAGCGACTGCTCGAACGCGTCGTCGTAGATGAACGCGCCGGCGAGGCCCATCCAGACGTTGCGGCCGGTGACCATGTCGCGGTGATCGTGGTACCACTGCGGCGCCGCGCGCTCCGGAGCGCCGTTGTCGATCCCCGGATAGTTGTACGTCCGGCTCGCGCCGGGCGCGATCAGGTAGCTCGCCGGCTGCCCGTCGTCCTCCTCGGGTGCCTGCGTGCCGTGGTGATGGACGGACAGGGCGCCCGCGCTCGGCGGCAGGTCGTTCGTGAACGTCACGTTCGTCGGGACCCCCGTCGGCCGGCGGATGATGGGCCCCGGGAAGGTGCCGTTGTAGGTCCACATCGTGGTCTTCTTGCCGGGCAGGATCTGCTGCTCGGTCTGGGCGATGTCGATCTGGATGTCCTGACCGGTGAGCACGGGCGGGATCGTGAGCGGCGCGCCGAACTTCGGATAGTCAGGGCTCGCCGCGCCGCTGACAGGAACGATCGCCGCGGTGCCCGCCATGACCAGCGTCGAGACGCCGAGCACGCGCAGCCTGCGGCTCTCGAGCGGTACGGAGCGCGTGCGCCGGCCGAGCAGCAACCACAGCGCTGCCAGCGCCAGCACGAATGCGATCGGCACGGCGAGCAGCGCGTCGCTCGCGCCGTGCAGCAGGGCGTCGAGCAGGCCGCCGCCTTCTTCCACCCGCATCGCCGCCATGCGCGGCGAGTCGTCGCCGGCGGCGTGGGCGACGGCGGCCTCGTCGGCGCCGTGCAGCGCCTGGTGAGCGGCCGCCGCCGGGCTCAGGAGGGCGCCGAAGGCCAGCGCGATGCGCGCCGCGGCCGCGGTGACGGCGCGCGGCGAGCGCAGCCCCCACAGCGCGGCCGCGAGCGCCAGCGGCGTCGCGAGCAGGCCGTCGCGCACGAGATGCGCACCGCCGGGGTCCGAGTCGCCGCCGAGCAGCAAGGCGTGCAGCGCTTCCATGTAGGCGAGCGTGCCGAAGCCCAGCACGACCGCCAGGACGCAGACCGCCGTCTCGACGCGGTGTCGACGCCTTCGCACGGGTGTGAGCCGCCTAGCGGATCCGGAACGTCGCGGTTTGCGCTGACCCTACGTTGCCCGCGGCATCGCGCGCGACGGCGGTGAGCCGGTAGCGACCGGCCTTGAGCGTGCGGCCGCCGAGCCTGCCGCTGAAGCGCAGCGCGTTGCTGCTCGCCGCGCCGGCGGTGTCGCCGAAGCTGCCGCTGACCTTCACGTAGCGCGAGCACGACGCGCCCCGCTTGTTCGACGCCGACGGGCGCTGGCAGGACCCGCCTCTCTTGCGGCCCTTCTCGATGCGGTGCACGGTGAAGGTGATCGTCGCCGCTTCGGACACGCGGTAGCGCACCGTGGCGCCGCCCGACCTGGCGATCGTCGGGCCGGACGTCTTCGCCCTGAACGACGACGGCCTGACCGCGAAGCCCGACAGGATGGGGGCCGTGACGTCGGAGCTCGCCGCGACGGGCGCGACCGGCGCCGCCGGCAGTGCCGGGATGGCCGAGGGCGCGGGTGTCGGCGCCGGCGGTGATGGCGGAGGCGGCGGCGGAGGAGGAGGAGGAGGAGG
>Ga0247713_1000036_pt1 | contig 95643 bp, 91 predicted proteins | sample 21E_NmetaG_FD_189936 | JGI IMG/M metagenome (GOLD analysis project Ga0247713, IMG submission 189936) | Soil microbial communities from hillslope of Landscape Evolution Observatory, University of Arizona, Oracle, AZ, United States - 2-1-E_N | ecosystem: Engineered > Artificial ecosystem >... | reverse complement strand
CACCCCGACTCCCCTGCCGCTGCCGACGCTGGTGCTCGGGACGCCGGAGCCAACACCCGGTCGGACCCCCTTCGAGGTCGAGGTGCGCCAGGGCCCCGGCCATGTCACCTTCGGAAGCAGCTGGAATCGACGCACCTTGGAGATGCAGGACGTGAGCGCCACGTTCTCCCGGGGCGGCCGCATCGCGTGGAGCGCGATTCTCTCCGAGCCTGCTGGAGCTCCGGCGTTGACCGTGGAAGCGGCCCGCCTGGACATCGAGCAGGACACCGAGGATGTGACCTGGGAAGAGCTCTACGAGATGCAGAACCAGCAGTCGGAGCGAATCCTGCGGAGAGTGCCGATCAACCGATTGACCGGCGGGCAAGCCGGCATCTACGTCGTACGCTATCTGCGCGACGAGGAGGTCCTTGCCGAGGGCTATTTCGAGCTGGTCGATCCGAATGCGCCGGACGACGACGAAGGCGACACGGGCGACGAGGACGAGGGCGACTAGCGGGCGCCGAGCGGCGGCGCCGCCGTCGGCGCTAGATGAACAGCGGTCCGAAGATCAGCGAGACGATCGCCATCAGCTTGAGCAGGATGTTGATCGACGGACCGGAAGTGTCCTTGAACGGGTCGCCGATCGTGTCGCCCGCCACCGCCGCGGCGTGTGCGTCAGAGCCCTTGCCCCCGAAGTGACCCAGCTCGATGTACTTCTTGGCATTGTCCCAGGCGCCGCCCGCGTTGGCCATGAAGCTGGCCAGCAGGAAGCCGGTCACGATCGAGCCGACCAGCAGGCCGCCGAGCGCCTCTGGGCCGAAGAGCAGGCCGACGACAATCGGGGCCAGCACGGCGATCGTGCCCGGCGGCATCATCGCCCACAGCGCCCCCTGGGTCGAGATGTCGACCGCCCGGGCAGCATCAGGCTCGACGCCCGGGACGCCCTCGCGCAGGCCGGGGATCTCGCGGAACTGGCGCCGCACCTCCTCGATCATGCGGTTGGCCGCGTTGCCCACCGCGTACATCGTCAGGGAGGAGAAGAGGAAGGGCAGCATGCCGCCCAGCGCCAGCCCGATCAGGATTCGAACGTCGGTGAGCTGCAGCTCGGTCACACCGGTGACCTGTGTGTAGGCCGCCATCAACGCCAGCGCGGTGAGCACGGCCGACCCGATGGCAAAGCCCTTGCCGGTGGCCGCGGTCGTATTGCCCAGGGCGTCGAGCGCGTCCGTCCGGTGGCGCACCTCCGGAGCCAGGTGAGCCTGCTCGGCCAGGCCGCCGGCGTTGTCGGCAACCGGCCCGTAGGCATCGGTGGCGAGCGTGATGCCGAGCGTCGACAGCATGCCCACCGCCGCCAGCGCGACGCCGTACAGGCCGGCCAGCTCGTTGGCAAGCCAGATGCCGGCAACGATGGCCAGCACGGGCACGACCACGCTGGCCAGCCCGACAGCCACCCCGGCGATAACCGTCGAGGCGTGGCCGGTCACCGACTGCGCCGATATCCAGCGCGTCGGGCGGTACTCGTAGGAGGTGAAGTACTCGGTCGACGTGCCGATCACCTGACCAACGACGAGGCCCGCCACGACGACCCAGAACAGCTCGAGCGGCAGGTCGAGCAGGAAGATCAGCCCGAGGGTGGCAGCGACGGCCAGGCCACCGGCGCCGAAGATGCCGAAGCGCAGCGCCCACAGCAGGCGCGACATCGAAGCCTGGTCACCCGTCCGAACGAAGAACGTGCCGATGATCGAGGCCAGGATGCCCGCACCGGAGATGGCAAGCGGCAGCACGATCAGGCTGACAGGGGGCTCATCGCCCAGGCCGAAGGCGGCCGCCCCGACGACGGCTAGGGCCAGCGCCGCGATCATCGCCCCGACATAGGACTCGAACAGGTCGGCACCCATGCCGGCAACGTCGCCGACGTTGTCGCCCACGTTATCGGCGATCGTCGCCGGGTTGCGCGGGTCGTCCTCGGGTATGCCCGCTTCGACCTTGCCGACCAGGTCGGCGCCCACGTCGGCAGCCTTGGTGTAGATGCCCCCGCCAACGCGGGCGAAGAGCGCGATCGTGCTCGCACCAAAGCCGAAGCCGGCAACGACGTTGGCATCCTCGAACAGCAGCCACAGGATGGTGATGCCCAGCAGGCCGATGCCGACGACGGTCAGGCCCATCACCGTGCCAGTCGAGAAGGCCACGCGCAGGGCCGGGTTGAGCCCCTCCTGGGCGGCCGTGGCGGTGCGCATGTTGCCGCGCACGGCGATGCTCATGCCGATGAACCCGGCCGCGCCGGAGGCAAACGCGCCGAGGATGTAGGCCAGCGCCGTCCAGGGCCCCGTGCCGAAGTTCTGCTGCGCCTCGTTCAGCTCGGCGATGCGCGCATTGTTCAGCACGTTGAAGTCGATCAGGGCCGCGACGACCACGGCGACGATCACCACGAAGACGGCCAGGATCGTGTACTCCCGGCGCAAAAAGGCCATTGCGCCCTGCTGGATGAGCCGGCCCGTCGCGCGGACCAGCTCCGGTCCTTCGTCGTGGCCCAGCACATAACGGGCGAGCACGGCAGCGGCCAGCAGGCCGATCACGCCGCAGGCAGCGGCAAACAGGAAGTAGGTAAATGTGTCCACGAGCACTTAGGTTAACGGACGCACGTGGAGGCGATGGCGTAGGTCTACGCGCGCATGCATACCGCTGCCGAGCCGCCGGTAGTCGGAAGCCGTCAGCAGCAGGACCGGGCAGCTGATTTCGTAGAGCATCTCCGCGACCAGCGACCCGACCAGCAGGATCCCGTCAGGCGCGGCCAGCAGCAGCGCGCGCGGTCCATTGCCCAGGCGCAGCGCTTCGGCCAGCACGCTGCTCGACGAGCTCGAGCCGCGGCCGGCGGGCAGCGCCAGCATTCGACCGGCGAGGACCTCGCCATGCTGCGGATGGTGGACGTCGATCACCCGGCCGCTGAGCGGGTCGAGCCCACCCCACATGCTCAGAGGCTGGTCGAGCACGAGCAACGGCCCTTCGGCGGCGCCCGCCAGCAGCGGCCGACCCTCAGCCGACCAGCCAGCCCGGTCGCTCACGGATGACCCTGCCCTGTTCGGCTGAGGCGAGGCAGTCGTCGAGCGAGCCGAAGCACACGTCGACGCCGAGATTGCCCGGCGCATACCAGGCCCACTTTGCCGAGTTGGTCATGACGGTGGCTGCCCGAGGGTGAAGGATCGGCGTGATGTACGTGCAGGTGTCGACGACCAGCTGCACGCCGGGCCGGCGAAATGCTTCCAGCAGCCCGCGCCGCTCGAGCTCCTCGGCCAACTGGCGTGCCGTCGAGACGTAGACGGTCACCCCGTCAGCGATGGACAGGCTGAGCAGTCGCGGGACCAGTCGCTCCAGCTCGATCAGCGACATGTGCGGTGTGCCCAGGCTGACTGCGTCCAGACGCGCCCCGTTGGCGGCTGTGGACAGCTCGTCCCAGCCGGTGCGCAGGTCAGCCATGCTGAGTCGGGTCGTCGGGGGCCGACCGCCACCCGCTGCGTCGGCCAGCGTCGGCGCCTCCGGGGTCACGCCCACCACGTGGAAGAGTGCTACCGCGCCGGATGAGGCGGCCGCCGCGCCGAGCGCCTTGAGCTGGTCCTCGCTGCCGACCGGCAGCCCGACGATTGCCGGCACGGCGCTGCCACTGCGCTGTCCGACGAGGTGGCCCACCAGCGCGTACAGCTCCGCCTGCTCGTAGGCCTCGGCTGGGAGGTCCGGCAGCTCGAAGATCATCCTCGCCCGCCTTGCCTCGGCCGTATGCAGGCCGGCCAGCGGCACCCGTCCGGCGAGCGCGGCGCAGATGTCACTGAAGTCGCCGTAGCGCTCGGTCCTGGCACCGAGCACCGAGTTAGCGAACGCGATCGCATTCGACTCGCCCCAGGCCACCTGCGCTCCGAACCCCGGGCGCCCGGGCAGCTGGTATGGCGCGCAGGTCCACGCCGGCTCGCCGCCCAAAGCGACGTACGCGTCCATCAGCCGCGCAGCCTCCTCGCGCTCGCGGCCCTCCAGGCGAACCAGCTCTGGCTGTCGGGTGTCCAGCGAGGCTACGTTGAGCGTGGTCGGGACGCGAACCCTGCCTCCCCCGGCGACAAGGCGCTCGGCGAAGTCCAGACCGGCGCGCCCGTGGTAGAGGCAGCTGTCGATGTGAGCGGATTCGATGGCCACCATCCGCTGCGCTCCCGCTGCCTCGCCGAGGGCGACCAGCACGCGCATCGCCACCGCCGCGGCAGGGCCGGCCTCGCCGCCGAGGATCGCCCGCTCCTCGCTGCTCAGCCACATACGCCGCCCCCGCTCCGCCTGGTCACGGGCGCAATCTTGCCACCCTGTCCGTCCGCCGCCTGGTGGGCCCGGGTTATCCTGAGTGCACGCCAGGGGAGCTGACAGTCACCGTGCATGCTCGCGTCTCGTCCCACGCCGTATCTCGCGCCACGGCAACAGCGCTAGCGGTGCTGCTGCTGTCGATAGCCGCCGCGTGTGGGGGCGGCAGCCCGGCCGCAACCCCGCGGCCGCTGCCCACGGTATCGCCGACGGCGGGCCCCACCGGTCTGCCCGGCGTGCTGCCCACGCCCGGTGAGCTGCCCACGCCCGTCAGCCAGCCACCGTGGCCACAGGGCTGGGATGCCGCGCTGTGTGCCACCTTCGACCAGCTGGTCGTGACCCAGGAGCTGGCCGTGGACATCGGGCGGGCACTTGAGGAGGAAGATCGAGAGGACGCTCGCGGACTGACTGCCGAGCTTGCCGAGGTCGCCACCACCACCCGTGAGCTGCTCGCCGAGATGCCCGAATGGCGCACCGCCGAGACGATCGAGGCAGGCATCACTGAGCTGCTCGACCTCGCCGACGAGGTGGCGCTGCGCTATGACCGTTACCTGAACGACAATCGCCGCGCGGCGCTCGGCCGGGCGCAGGAGGCAGGTGGGCAGATGGCCGGCGTCGCCGAGCCGCTGTTGGAGCGGTTGACACTGCTCGGCGAGCAGGGCCTGCGCTGTCCGGGCTTGCCGTTCCGCCTGGAGACGCCGCCGGAGACATGAGCGACCTGCCGGGCGGCACCGTCACCTTCCTGTTCACTGACATCGAAGGGTCGACGCGGCTGGTCCAGGCGCTCGGCGATGCCTACCCGGCGGTCCTCGGTGATCAGCGTCGGCTGATCGAGGATGCGGTCCGGGCCCACGACGGCGTGCTGTTCGGCGCGGAGGGCGACGCGCTTTTTGCCGCGTTTTCAGCCGCTGGCCCGGCAATCCAGGCGTCCGCCGCCGCGCAGCGCGCCCTGGTCAATCACCCCTGGCCGGACGGAGTGGAGCTTCGCGTCCGTATGGGCATCCACACGGGCGATGCGACGGTGGTCGGGGACGATTACGTCGGCCTGACCCTGCACGAGGTGGCGCGCGTCATGAGCGCCGGCCACGGTGGGCAGGTGCTCGTATCCGGCGACACCCATGGCCTCGTCGCGCATGCCCTTCCCGACGGACTGGACCTGGTTGACCTGGGCGAGCACCGATTGAAGGACCTACCGCGGGCGATCCGTCTCTTCCAGCTGGCCGCGGACGGATTGGGCCGTAGCTTCCCGGCGCTGCGGACGCTCGACGCGCGGCCGAACAACCTACCTGTCTCGGTGACCACTTTTGTAGAACGGGCCGAGCTGGCCGCTGCCCGCGAAAGTCTTGCCGGCTCCCGGCTGCTGACCCTGACCGGCCCGGGCGGCACGGGCAAGACCCGTCTGGCGCTCGAGCTCGCTGCGGCGGAGCTCGGTTCCTTCGTCGATGGCGTTTACTTCGTCGCTCTCGAGACGGTCACCGATGCGGACCTCGTTCCCGCCGTCGTCAGCAACACCGTCGGCGTCAGCCCGGCGCCGAACAGGACCCCGCTGGAGGCCCTGACCGATCACCTGCGCGATCGGCGGCTGCTGCTCGTCCTGGACAACTTCGAGCAGGTGGCCGAGGCCGGGCCGACCGTCGCCCAGCTGCTGCGCGACGCGCCGGGCGTCAAGGCAATCGTCACCAGCCGCGTGGTGCTGCGGGTCTACGGCGAGCACGAGCTGGCAGTCCCGCCGCTGGCCGCGTCGGAGGCCGTGCGGCTGTTCGTCGAGCGTGCGCGCGCCGTCCGGCCCTCATTCCGCCTCGACCCGCACAACGCTGCGGCCGTCGACGAGATCGTCACTCGGCTGGACGGCCTGCCGCTGGCAATCGAGCTGGCCGCCGCGCGCACCCGCGTGTTGTCGGTTGAGGCGATTCGCTCGAGGCTGGACCAGCGTCTGGCCCTGCTGACGGGTGGCGCACGCGACCTGCCCCAGCGCCAGCAGACGCTGCGCGGCGCCATCGACTGGAGCTACGAGATGCTCGAGCCGCCCGAGCAGCAGCTGTTCGAGCGCTTTTCCAGCTTTGCCGGAGGCGCGTTCCTGGCCGAGGCAGAACAGGTCTGCGGTCCGGCGGCCGAGGTGGGCGGCGACATGCTTGATGGTCTCGCCGGGCTGGCCGACAAGAGCCTGCTGAGGGTCATCGTTGGAGGCGGCGAGGAGCCGCGCTTCGCAATGTTGGCCACCATCCGCGAGTACGCCGCCGGCCGGCTGGCCGAGCGGGGCAAGACCAGCGCCGTACGCGATCGCCACCTTCGCGCCTATTCCGCGCTGGTCGAGCGCTGTGCCCCGATGCTGCTGAGCAGGGAAGGGGCTGATTGGCATACCCGCCTCGAGGTCGATCACGACAACCTTCGAGCCGCCTTCGATTGGGCCGTCGAAAGCCAACGGGTGGACGCGGCGTTGGGCCTGGTTTCGGGCCTGTGGCGCTTCTGGCAGGCACGCGGGCACCTGCACGAGGCGCGGCGCCGCGCGGAGAAGGTGCTGGCCATGCCGGGCGCCGGCGAGCAGCCAGCCGACGTGCTCGCCGGCGCCTACGGTGCCGCCGGCGGCATCGCCTACTGGCAAGGGGACTTCGTGGCCGCCAACCGCTGGTACCGGCAAGCGCTGCGCGCCGCCGAGGCAACGGGCGACCAGGCGGCGATCGCGCTGGCCAGCTACAACCAGGGCTTCGCGGCGCTCGAAGTAGAAGCCGACCAGGAGGACGCGATACAGGGCCGGGAGGCCCTGGTTCGAGCGCGCCCTGGAGTCCTACCGGCTGCTCGGCCACGAGCAGGGCACGGCCGACGCCGAATGGGCCCTTTCCCTGGCCGCCGCTGGCTTCCGCGACCTCGAGGCTGCCAGCGAGCATGCCGGACGGGCGCTCGAGGCGTATGAGCGGCTTGACAACCCCTTCGGGGCGGGCTGGGCTGCCCACATGCTGGTGCTGTACCGCATGGCCGCCGACCAGCTCGGCGAATCAATGGAGCTGGCCAGGCGGGCGATGGACATCTTCGAGCGGTCACGCGACGTCAGCGGCATGGTCCTGGTCGCCTACGACATCGGGCTGGTCCTCTTCCGCCAGGGGCGGACGGCGGAGGCGCAGCGCATCGCCGGCGCAGTGGACCGCCTGACAAGGGAGGCGGGGGTCGGTGTCATCGGCGACGGCTTCGACTACCTCGGCTGGAGCAGGCCCAGGCCACCGTCTGACCCCGACCAGGTCCCAGCCTGGCAGGAGGGAGCAAGCTGGTCGGTCGATCAGCTCGTCGAGTTCGCCCGGCAGTGCCTGTCGGAAACGCAGCAGGCGTAGGTAGCGCTGGACGCCATCCGGACCAGCCGCAACCTCTCGGCGCATGGCCCAAATGGGCCGGCGCCATACCGGGACCGGGGACCTGCGAGGGGCTCGATGGGATAGTTGGTCGGGGCGAGAGGATTTGAACCTCCGACCTCAGCGTCCCGAACGCTGCGCGCTAGCCAAACTGCGCCACGCCCCGACCGTGTGCACCGGGCGCCATCAGCGCCGAGCCATCGACGAGTATAGCGAAGGCCCTTGGTGGAGCCTCAGGTCGCTTCCGACTCCCCGTCCGCGGGATCGAGATTGAGGGCGGCAGAGTTGATGCAGTAGCGCAGCCCCGTCGGCGCCGGGCCATCGTCGAAGACGTGGCCCAGGTGTCCGCCACAGCTGGCGCACAGGACCTCGGTCCTGACCATCAGCCAGGAGCGGTCCTCCTCGGTCTGGACGGCACCGCTGTCAGCCGGACGATAGAAGCTCGGCCAGCCGCTGCCCGACTCGAACTTGGTGTCGGACTCGAACAGCTCCGCCCCGCACCCTGCGCAGCGGTAGACGCCCGGACGATGCTCGTTCCAGTACTCCCCGGTGAAGGCGCGTTCGGTGCCCTTCTCGCGCAGTACCCGGTACTGCTCCGGGGTCAGCTCGGCGCGCCACTCGTGCTCGGGCTTCTCAATCTTGCGATCCATCGGTCCACCTTACGACGCCAAGCGCGATATCGCTTCCGGCCGGTCGGCCAGCCAGCAGGCGGAGGCCTGGCCATCGCCGACGTCGATCAGCGGCGGCTCTTCCACCCGACACCGATCGAACGCCAACGGGCAGCGCGTGTTGAAGCGGCAGCCCGGCGGTACCGCCGACGCGTCAGGCGTCTCGCCGGCCAGGATCGTGCGCCTGGCGCGCTCGCCATCAGCCGGCGGCTCGGGCGAGGGCGAGACCGAGACAAGGGCCGCGGTGTAGGGATTGCGCGGTGCAGATATGACCCGTTCGGCCGGACCGATCTCCATCACCTTGCCCAGGTACATCACGGCAATGCGATCGGCGATGACCCAGGCCAGCGAGAGGTCGTGGGTAATGAACAGGTAGGTCAGCGAGCGCTGGTCGCGCAGGTCGAGCATCAGCCTCAGCAGCTCGGTCCGGATCGAGACGTCGAGCATGCTCACCGGCTCGTCGGCGACCACCAGCTCGGGCTCGAGGACGAGCGCTCCGGCGATCACCACGCGTTGACGCTGGCCGCCGGACAGCTCGTGGGGGTAACGCAGAGCAAACTCGCGCGCCGGTCGCAGGCCGGCGGCCTCCAGCGCGGCAAACACCTGTTCCTCCCGCTGCACCGCACCATCGCCGATGCCATTGACCGACAGCGGCTCGGCGACGAAGTCGTGCACCGTCTGCTTCGGGTTGAGCGTCTCGTAGGGGTCCTGGAAGATCATCTGTACCCGGCGTCGGTAGGGCCTCAGGTCGCGGACGCCCCAGCGGTCGCTGACGTCCTCTCCGTCGAAGAGGACACGGCCCTCGGTCTGGCGGGTGAGCTTGACGATGACCCTGCCGGTGGTGGTCTTGCCCGAGCCGGATTCGCCGACGAGTGCCAGGACCTCACCCGCCCGGATCGACAGGTCAATGCCATCGACGGCGCGAACCACACCGCGGTCGCGCCGCAGCAGGGCGTCCAGCGGGCCCTGGCGCAGTGGAAAGTGGACCTTTACCCCCTCCAGCCGCAACAGCTCCGTCATGACGGCGGTTTACCTGGAGCGGCCGCTGCCGAACTCATCGCCTCGCCGTGCGGAGCCGCGACCGCCACCGAGCCGGGGCTGCCCGGCGGGAAGAGGTGGCAGGCTACGCGCACGCCGTCCTCGAACGTCACCTCGGGCGGCACCTGCTCGGAGCAGACCGCCATGGCAGCCGGACAGCGTGGGTGGAACCGGCAGCCGGTGGGTGGGTTGCGCAGGTCGGGCGGCGAGCCCGGGATGACGTCGAGCGTTCGCCGTGACGCGCGAATGCTCGGGAACGAGCGCAGCAGGCTGGTGGTGTATGGGTGGCGAGGCGCTGCGAAGACACGTCGCACCGGCCCCTCTTCGGCAACCATGCCGGCGTACATCACCAGCACGCGGTCACACGTCTCGGCGATCACGGACAGGTCGTGAGTGATCAGTACGAGCGACAGGCCGAGTTCGCGCCGGAGCTGCTCCAGCAGCTCGAGGATCTGAGCCTGGACCATCACGTCCAGGGCGGTCGTCGGCTCATCGCCGATGACCACTGCCGGATCACAGGCCAGCGCCATGGCGATCATCGCTCGTTGGCGCATGCCGCCCGACAGCTCGTGCGGATACGCGTTGCCACGCTGGCGCGGGATGCCGACCAGATCGAGCAGCTCCAGCGCCCGCCTGCGGGCCCGACCGCGCGACTCGCCCAGCCTCATCTCGAGCGGCTCGGCGATCTGGTGTCCCACGCGAAGCACCGGGTTGAGCGCGTTCATCGCGCCCTGGAAGACGATTGATATCTCCCGCCAGCGGTAGCGCTGCAGCGCACTCTCCGACTTCGGGACCAGGTCTATCCCGAATAGCTCGACCTTGCCCCGCTTGATACGCGCATTGGCCGGCAGCAGCCGCACCAGGGACAGGGCCGTCGTGGTCTTGCCGCAACCCGACTCGCCGGCCAGGCCGAGCGCCTGTCCATCGTCTAGCCGGAAGCTGACGCCGTCGACTGCCCGCACCCAGCCGTCCTCGAGCCGGTAATGGACGGTCAGATCGTCGACGACGAGCAGCGGCGCGTTCGGGTCGGCCAGCTTGGGAAGCGGCCACTGGCGACGGCCTCGGGTCCTCTCGCGGGCCTCGATGACCGACGGCGAGATCGCCTGCCGAGGGGCCTCCGGCCGGTCGTCAGATGCCGCGCTGTGCTGGGCGCGGCGGTGCTCGTCGGCCAGCGCGTCGGGGCGCTCGCGGCCTAGCCGCTGCGGGTCAGGCGGGTTCATCGGCGAGCCCGCAGGCGCGGGTTGAGCAGGTCGTCGAGCGCAGACCCGAGCAGCGTGAACGCGAGCACGACCAGGATGATCGACGCGGCCGGCCAGGCCATGAACCACCAGGCCCCGATGGGCAGCGCGCCGGCGGCGTTGGCGGCATACAGGATCTGGCCCCACGACGGCTGGAACGGGTCGCCCAGGCCGATGAAGGAGAGCGTCGTCTCGGTCAGGATCGCGCCGGCGAAGACCAGCACCGCGTTGGCCACGACCAGGCCGACCACGTTGGGCAGGATGTGGCGGCGCATGATCTGGCCGCTGCCCGACCCGATCACGCGAGCTCGGGCAACGAATGTGCGCTCGCGCAGGGACAGAGCCTGGGACCGGATGATGCGGGCGGTCGAGGCCCAGCTCGTGACGCCGATCACGACGACGATGACGACCAACGTCACGCGCATGCCGAACAGCTGCGCATTGGCCCCGATGATGTCCAGCAGGATTGGGGCCAGGATCAGGGCCAGCACGAACGTGGGCAGGACGAGGAAGAAGTCCGTGATCCGCATGAGGATCGTGTCGACGAGCCCGCCGAGGAAGCCCGCCACGATGCCGATCAGCGCGCCAAGGAAGACAGTGATTGCCGTCGCCAGGAGGCCGATGACCATTGAGATTCGTGTGGCGTGGACGGTGAGGTTGAGCATGTCCCGCCCGAGTCGGTCCGTGCCGAAGGGGTGCGCCGCGCTGGGCGGCTGGAGGCGGCTTCCCGAAGCGGTTGTGGCCGTCTCGAGCGCCCCGACCAGCAGCTCAGGGACTGCCGCGAGCACGCTGAAGAACGCCAGGATGATGATCCCGAGCAGGCCCTCCGGCCTCGACAGCAGGCGTCGGCCGAAGCTGGCGCTGTTACGCAGCCGGAGGCGCAGGCGAGCAGCTCGCAGCTCGCCGGGCGAGACGGTCGTCGCGCTCATGCCCGGACTCGCGGGTCGAGAACGCCGTAGATCAGATCGGCCACAAGGTTGGCCAGCACCACGGCGACCGACAGCAACAGGAAGATGCCCTGCAGCACGGGGAAGTCGCGGGCACTCAGCGCCTCGACGGTCAGGGTCCCCAGCCCCGGCCAGTTGAAGACCACCTCAACGGTGATCGCCCCGGCCACCACGTAACCGATGTTGATGGCGACGAGGGAGGCGGTGGGAAGGATGGCATTGGGCAGGGCGTGTGCGCGCAGGACGTATCCGTCGCGCAGCCCTTTCGCCCGCGCCGTCGTGACGTAGTCGTCGCCCAGGGTCTCGACGATCGAGGCACGCATCAGGATCGAGTACTGCCCGATGAGGCCGATGGCCACCGCGGTAAGGGGCAGGAAGAGGTGCCGGCCGAAGTCGATGAGCTCATCGGCGAGGGTGGCGTGACGCACGCCGAGCGACGACATGCCCGCCGTCGGGAACCAGCCCAGCATGCTGGCGAAGACGACGAGCAGGACCATGCCGATGATGAAGTAGGGTGCGGAATAGAAGATCAGCGATATGCCGTTGCCGACGTAGTCGGCCACACCTCCCCTCTTCCAGCCGGAATACGCGCCCAGCGCTATGCCGACGACGACGGCGATCAGCTGGCCGAGGCCGAACAGGATGACCGTCGGCCAGAACCGGCTGCCCAAGACATCCAGCACCGGCTGCCCGCGGTATTTGAACGAGTACCCGAGGTCCCCCTGGGCGGTTGCGCCAAGGTACGAGACCAGCTGGACGGGGAGCGGCTCGTCCAGGCCCCATTGGGCACGGATCTCGGCCTTGGCTGCCGCTGAGATGTTCGGATTGCGCAGCAGCACGCGCTCGGGCGAGCCTGGCATCGCCCGGAAGAGCACGAAATTCAGGATGACGATGGCGAGGATGGTCGCCATCGCCTGGAGCAGCTTCCGACCGATGTAGCCGCCCGCCATATGGCGCTCAGCCGGGCACGCCCGAGGCCGCCCGACAGGCGTGGCCTCGGGCGATCGTTCTGGGGGTCTGGGGCTGGAGCCGGCTCATCCGAACCGGGTCACGACGGCTGCTACTCCTCCTCGACCTCCGGCCCACGGCGCCGACGGAGGGCCAAAAAGCCGACCACTCCCAGGGCCGCCAGCGCGAGCAGGCCGAGAATCATCGGCATGTTGTCCCCGCCAGCCGGGTTCGTCGGGCCCCCGGGGCCGGCCCCCGGCGTCGCGGCCGGGCTGCCCCCGGGCTGTCCGGGGGTGGCCGCCGCCGGGTCGGTCGTGTCGGGCGTCGCCGCCGGTCCGCCGGGCGTCTCGCCGGCAGCCGGCGTTTGCTCACCTGGGGCAGGCGTCGGCTCGCCGGTGGCGGGGGTGGCGGCCGGCTCCTCGCCGGCCGGGGTCAGCGCGCCATATCCGAACGAGCCGTAGTTGAACAGCGGCACGCCGTCCTCGGGCTGGTTCTGCCAGCCTGTGAAGCGGTCGGTTCGATACGCGGCCAGCACGTCGTCGTAGTAGAGGATGTGGTAGGGCGCCTCGTCGTAGATCAGGTTCTGCATGCGGGCCAGGATCTCTGCCCGCTCCTCGGTGGACTCCGCGCGGTTCTGCTCCTGGAACATCTGGTCGTACTCGGGGTTGCAGTAGAGGGAATCGCTTGACTGCCCGATCTGATCGCAGGTGAAGATTTCGAGCAGTGAGTTGGGATCGATGTCGCCGCCCCAGCCCCAGATGAACATGTCGAAGTCAGCGTTGTACTCATCGCCGGCCTCCGGCGGCAGGAGCAGCTCGCCGAGCGCGCCACTGTCCATCTGCTGCGCCGAGACGCCGATCCCCAGCTCGCCGAACCAGTCGGCGATGAACTGGCCGGCCGCGGCGTAGTCCTCCGAGCTGTCCGGGAAGTAGAGCCGCAGGTTGATCGGGTTGCCGTCCTGGTCAAGGCGCCGGCCCTGGTCGTCGAGCTCATAGCCGGCGGCCTCCAGGCGGCTGCGTGCCTCGTCCAGGTCGAAGGTGCGCAGGTTGTCGGGCTGGACGTGGTATTGCGTCTGGAACGGCGGCACGTGGCTCGCGCCGGGCTCGCCGTACCCGTTGAGCAGCCGCTCGACAAGCAGCTCACGGTCGATGGCATAGCCGAGCGCGTCGCGGAAAGCCGCGTCCTGCAGGGCCGGGGTGGACGCACCGCCCCCACCTTCGATCACGTTGCCCGTACCTGTGCCGTAGGTGTTGAAGGCAAGCTCCGTGTAGCCGTTGCCCTGGCCGTTCACGGTCACGATGCCCTCGTCGCTGGCCAGCCGGTCGAAGTGCTCGGCCGAAACGTTATGGGCGTAGTCGAGCTCGTTGTTGCGCAGCGCCTCGGCCATCGAGGCCGAGTCGCGAAAGATCTGGATGACGAGACGGTCGGCGGCGAGCGTTGGGCCGTCGTAGTGGGGGTTGCGCTCGAACTCCACTCGTTGGCCGGTCACCCAGTTGACTGCCTGGTACTTGCCCGTGCCCACGACCGGCGCCTCGTTGGGATCCTCGTCGAAGTTTCGATCCTCCCAGATGTGCCGAGGCAGGATCGGGATGTACATGTACAGGACCTGCGTGTTGGGGCGGTCGGTGGTGATGACCAGCGTCTGCGGGTCGGTCGCCTCGACCGAGGTGACCCCCGCGTTGGTCAGGTACGGGTCGAGGTACCCGTAGCCGACGTAGCCGTTCTCGTCGACGAGCTCGAGCATTCGGTTGAAGGTGAATGCAGCGTCCTCGGCCGTGGCCGGCTCTCCATCGGACCAGCGCTTGTCGGGGCTGATCGTGAAGGTCCAGGTCAGCCCGTCATCGGACTGCTCCCAGGCCTGCGCGAAGGCGGGCATGGGCTGCAGGTTCTCGTCCCACTCCACCAGCAGCTCGTAGTTGAGCGCAAAGACCTCGAAACCGACCACCAGGTAGGTGATGAAGGGGCTCATCGAGTCCAGGTCCTGCGTCGTGCCCACGCGCAGCACCAGATCGTCCTGCGCCCGGGCCACCCCGGCGGGCAGCACCAGCGCCACGGCCAGCAGGGGCACGAGCCCGATCCGGGAGATACGGGTGAACGCCGACCGTCGCATTGGGTCCTCCTCCAGGCAAGCGGTGCGTGAAGACCCTAGGTTCCCACGCCGGAGGCGTGGATGCAACGTGAATCTACGCATGGGCGTCAACCGGGTCGAGCGCCGGTCGGTCGATGGCGAACAGGTCCAGCTCGGCCGGCGGTGGTCGACACTGGCCATCCAGGGCCAGCTCCGCCAGCAGGATCCCCATCAGCGCGGCGAACTTGTAGGCGTGGGCCGCGCCCAGCGCGACGACCACGTTCGGCGCCTCGGGCAGCCGATCGACGATGAAGTCCCGGTCCGGCGTCGTGGTGTAGAGGCATGTCTTCGCACCCTGGAGGTGAACGAACGCACGTGGCAGGTGCTGATCAAGGAACCGCCTCAGCCGCGCGGCAACCGCCGGGTCCGGATCGAAGGTGCGCGTGTCGGCGGTCGTCTCCCGGCCGCCCAGGTCCTCGCCCACCTTTGGGCCGCGCTGTCTGTGGGCGGGGAAGCCGTAGAAGGAGGGCAGGTCCAGCCAGATCCAGATCGGGAAGCGGCCGCTCGCAAACGCCCCGGGGTCGCGTGCCTCGAACCAGCTGACCTGCTCGAGCGTCACGCGCAGCGGCAGCGGCCGTCCGAGCGGTGCGAGCAGATCATTGGTCCAGGCGTCGGTCGCCAGCACGACCGAGCCCGCGGCGAAGGTGCGGCCGTCGGCCGTCCGGACCTCCAGCTCGCCGCGGTGGTCGCGCAGCTCGGTCACGCGTGCTCGCTCGCGCACGTCGGCGCCGTGCGCCAGCGCCAGCTGCTGATGCGCGGCGTTGCCCACGCTCGGGTCGGCAATGCCCGCGTCGGGTTGGTAGAGCCCCCGAGTGTCGGAATGGAGCTGCCACTGGGGCCAGCGCCGAGCGAGCTCGGCGGCATCCAGCCACTCGAACGGCACCCCAGCCACCGACATCGATGCGGCATAGTCTTCGATCGACTCGGCGGCGCCGGGAGGGGCCAGGTCCAGGCCACCGGTGATGGTGATGACCCGCGCGTCGGCCTCCGCCTCCAGCTCCCGCCAGGAGACATAGGCTCGCTTGGCCAGTTCGACGTACTCGGGCCGGTGATACGACAGCCTGATGATGCGCGACTCATCCTGCGAGGCGCCGCGGTCATGGCCCAGCTCGAACTGCTCCAGGCCGAGCACCCGCGCCCCCGACCGGGCGAGCCGGTAGAGTGCCGCGCTGCCGATGCCGCCCAGCCCGACGACTATCGCGTCGTAGTCGCCCCCGTTTGAGCGGCTGCTCACTCCTCGCCGAGGCTCTCTGCGACGTAGCGCCGGATGTCCAGGCTCATGTCCTCCATCGGCGCGTAGTAGCCGGCATCGAAGACGCGCGAGGTCATGCCGCCCTGGGTCGCCTCGCAGATCACCCAGTCCTGCCGGTTGACCAGGTCCCAGAACTCCACCGCGTCCGAGGGGTCGAAGGAGGGCTTCTCGATCTCCGTCGGATGGAAGAGCCAGTCGACCACTATCTGCGTGCGGTCGGGCGAGCGGGGCAGGAGCATGAACGAGGCGACGTGGTCGGCCGACAGGCTGATCATCAGGTTGGGATAGGCCAGCTCGCCCTTGTGCCGCTCCTTTTCCTCGTCGGACAGACCTGGAAAGGGCGCCCGGTCGGTCGTGCCGGTGAAGGTGAAGGTGAACGTGCCCTCCGCCTGCGGCACACCCTCATCCCAATCCAGGCCAAGCCCGAAGTCCTTCTTGAAAGCGGGCACGATCTTGCACAGCTCCGGGTGCACGCCGGCGCAGTGGTAACACTCGTTGTAGTTCTCGAGGATCACCTTCCAGTTGGCGGCCACGTCGTAGACGATCCGTCGCGCTGCCCGCAGCTCGGCCAGCGGATAGCGGCGCAGGCGCTCCGGGATGGGGCCGAGCTGGTCGTGCAGCGATCGCTCGGTGCGCCGGTTGGCTGAGATCCCGTTGTTTGAGTCGCCCCGGCTCAGCCGCACGAAGATCCAGCCGCCCCAGGTGTCAAGCTCCACCGGGTGCAGAGCGAAGGCGGCCGGGTCGAAGTCCTCACGCTCGCCGAGGAAGGGCGCGTTGCGCACGCGGCCATCCAGCTCTATGTCCACGAGTGGTATGAGCAGCGGATGATGCCCTTGAAGCGACCGTCGGCGGACGGAAAATCGCATCCCTCGGGCACCGGCTCGCCCAGGGCCAGCCGGCTGCCACGGTGGCGGCAGACGTTGTAGTGCGCGCGCAGCTCGCCGGTGCGCGTGCGCACGACCAGGATCCGCTCGCCGGCAACGTCGACGTGAAGGTAGTCGCCGGCCTCCGGCACCATCTCCACCCGTCCGACACAGAACCACTGGCGGTGGAAGATGCGGTCCCGCTCGCGACTGAAGTGCTCGGGCGAGACATAGGCTTCCTTGGGCAGCGAGCGCTCCAGCGCCGACCGCTCCATGCGCACCTGCTGCTCGACCGTCATCTAGACCTCCCTGCCGCCGGCCCTGCCTTCCACGATAGACCACCCCGTCACGTGGGTGCCGCCGTCGCCCTGGAGGGCCTCGGCCGAGTGGGCCTGACTAGACTGGCCGGCATGGAAGAGCGAGCAGCCAGCCGGCCCGCGCATGACGTGGCGGTGCGGCAGAGTCTCGTTATCCCTGCTCGCGACGGCATCCAGCTGTCGGCCAACCTGTTCATGCCCGACCAGGAGGGTCGCTGGCCCGCCGTGCTCAACATGGATCCCTATCGCAAAGACGATTGGTCGGCCAGCTGGGACATGGCGCTGGGCAGCTACCTTGCCGAACGGGGCTATGCGTACTGTCGTTTGGACGTGCGCGGGACGGGCAGCTCGGGCGGCCTCGCGCTGGACGAATACACCCCCGCCGAGACCCAAGACGGCTACGACGCTGTCGAGTGGCTGGCTGCACAGGAGTGGTCGAACGGGCGGGTCGGGATGTGGGGCCTGTCCTACGGAGGATTCACCTCGCTGCAGGTTGCCTGCCTTCAGCCGCCGCACCTCTTCGCGATCGTGCCCATCCAGGCGACCGACGACCGCTACACGGATGACGTCCACTACCTGGGCGGTGCGATGACGGTCAGCGAGCTGTCGCAGTACGCCGTCAGCCAGGTGGCGATGAACGCCATGCCGCCCCTGCCCGAGGCCTGGGGCGAGGATTGGCGCGGGCGCTGGCTCGAGCGGCTCCAGGGCACCCCGGTCTGGCTGTTCGAGTGGGCCCGCCAGCAGCGCGACGGTCCGTACTGGCGCCAGGGCTCGGTGGCGCCCGACTACGGCCGTATCAGGGCAGCTGTCCTGCAGCTCGCCGGCTGGATGGACGAGTACGTCGACGCGGCGCTGCGCATACAGCAGCACTGCACCGCAGCGGCTGCCCGGCGGACAATCGTCGGGCCGTGGGTCCACGGGCTGCCCGACCACGCCTACCCCGGGCCCAACATCGACTGGCTGCACGAGATGGTGCGCTGGTTCGATCGCTGGCTGAAGGCGGCCGACAACGGCGCCGAGATGGAGCCGGCACTAACCTGGCTGCATCGCCAGCACACGCCCCCCGAGCGCTTTCCGGCGCGGCTCAATGGTGCGTGGCGGGCCGTCCGTGACTGGCCCGTCCCGGCCACGCCGCTCAACGTGTGGCTCGATGCCGGGGACGAGCCCGGCCGAGGCGTACTGGCGACCGAGCCGACGGTCGATGAGGGCGAGGACCTTTTCGAGCATCGCCCGACGGCCGGGTCGCGCGCCGGCTCGCTGTGCTGGGGCAGCGGGCACCCGCCCAACGGCCTCGCCGCCGACCTGCGCGCCGAGGAGCACAACGGACCCGTCTACACCAGCCAGCCCTTGTCAGAAGCGGTGGACATCCTCGGCCCGCCAGTGCTTGTCTTGCACGTCTCGTCCAGCGAGCCGGTGGCGCACCTCGTTGCGCGGCTGGGCGACGTCGCCCCGGACGGAGCGGTGGAGCAGGTCAGCGCGGGCGTCCTCAACCTAACCCATCGAGAGTCGCACACCGACCCAACCCCACTCGAGCCCGGCCGCAAATACGAGATCCGGCTGCCGCTGCGCGCCGCCGGCTACCGGTTCCTGCCCGGACATCGCATCCGACTGAGCCTGGCCAGCTCGCACTGGCCTGTCGTCTGGCCCTCGCCGGGGCAAGCAGGGCTCGCTGTCGGACGTGGACCGAGCAAACCCTCCCGCCTGCTGCTGCCGCTCGCGCCGGCGGAGGACCGGCTGGTTGCGCCACCGGCCTTCCGAACGGGGCCCGCTGAGCTGCGCGAATTCGGCAGCGAGACATCGGAGCCTGTCCGGTGGGAGGTGACGGAGCGGCCCCTCGACGGTACCGTCTCGGTGCGGACGCACGAGGCCTCGCGCATGGTGCTGCCCGATGGTCGCTCCGAGCTGTATCTGTCGGAGACGCTGTCCATGTCCGCTTCGGACCTGTCGCCGGGCGAGGGTCGTTTCGACAACAGATGTCGCTACGAGCTCGATCGCGACGGCCGTCACGTGGCGATCAGGGCATCGGGCACAACGATCGCCGGCCCGCGCGAGCTGGAGATGCGCGTCCGGCTGCGAGTCGACCTGGACCGGGGGCGGCTGTTCGAGCGACGCTGGCGGCGGACGATTCAGCGCGACCTGCTCTGAGCAGGCGCCGGAGGCGTCCAGAGGTGATGCGCCCCTACCTGTGACAGCTCGCTTACGCCGAGCAGCGCCATATCGCGCCGGACCTCGGCGCGGAGCAGGTCAAGGGCGTGCGCCACGCCGGCCTCGCCACCGGCACCGAGGGCAAAGAAGATCGGCCGTCCGACGAAGGTGGCGCGTGCGCCGAGCGCCAACGCCATAAGCACGTCGGTGCCACGCCTGACGCCCCCATCCAGGTACACCTCCACTCGGCCATCAACGGCCCGGACGACTTCCGGCAACGCGTCGAGGGCAGCCGGAAGCCGGTCCAGCTGTCGGCCGCCGTGATTGGAGACCACAACGCCATGCACCCCCATTTCCACGGCGCGTTGGGCGTCCTCGCCAGAGAGGATGCCCTTGACGACGATCGGAAGCTCCGATAGGCCGCGGAGCCAATCGAGATCGTTCCAGCTCAACGTGGAGTCGGTGAAGCCGCCGATGACCGCCGCGAGAACGCCGTCGGCCGCCTCCGCACGCGTCACCTCGATGTTGCCGTACGCCTGCGGATAGGGAAGGCCCCAGCGCAGGTCGCGCTCGCGATTGCCCGCCACCGGGAAGTCAACCGTCAGCACGATGGCGGTGTAGCCGGCGGCGGCGGCGCGCCGGACGAGCTCCGCCGATCGGCGCCGCTCGCGGTGCACGTAGAGCTGGAACCAGCGCGGTCCGGATCCGGCCTCGTCGGCGGCCGCGGCGACCTCCTCGATCGAACGGCTCGACATGGTCGACAGGCAGAACAACACGTTGGCTGCCGAGGCTGCCCTGGCCGTGGCCAGCTCCGCCTGGGGGTCGGCGAAGTGCTGGAAGGCCATCGGCGCGACGGCCGCCGGCAGGCTGACCGGGTGTCCGAGCAGGCTGGTCGAGCTGTCGACATCGGATACGTCGACCAGGACCCGCGGCCGCAGCCGCAGGCGCGCAAAGGCCGCCCTATTTGCCGCCATGGTCAGCTCGTCGTCGGCGCCGCCCGCCACGTAGTCGAGCTCGGGCCGGCCCATCCTCTCGGCCGCCAGCGTCTCGAAGTCGCTGAGGTTGACTGCACGGCTCAACGCGGGAGGCTGGCTCAGTTCGGCCATGGTCGGCTGATGGTTACACAGCGTGGCTGCCCGGTGGCTCCTCGCCGGCGGCCGCCAGCCGCTCGCGAACCCGGATCGGCAGCACGAGGCAGGCAGCCGCCACGAACGCCAGGGCCATCAGGACGAAGGTCAGCGGCAGGCCGGCCGGCTCGCCCAGTGCGTCGATGAGCGCGCCGTAGAGCAGCACCCACAGCGAGCCGATCCCGAAAGCGAGCGTGAAGTAGGCCGCGAAGGATGCGTCTCGCAGGTCGCGCGGTGCGATGTCGGCAAGCAGCGCCTGCAGCTGCGGGCTCTCGACGAAGTTGAAGACGCTCAGCAGGACGATGGCCAGCCAGAGCATCGGCACGTCTGAGCCTGCGGCCACGAAGAGCAGCAGCGATGCGGCACCGGCCAGATAGGTGATGACGATCAACAGCCGCCTTCCGAACCTGTCCGACAGCCAGCCTGCGACGATGGGACCGGGCACGCTTCCGACCACCAGGACCGTGTACATCAGCGCCACCGTCATCGTGTCCAGCCCGATCACCAGCGCCAAATAGAGCGGCACGAACACGTTGAGCACGCCGAGCCCCCGCCCGCCTCCGCCGAGCACGGCCGAGGCGTAGACGAGCAGCAGGTCGCGATCACGCAGCACCGCCGCGTAGGCGGAGCGGACCGAGCCGTAGGCCTTCGCCGCTGCTCGATCGACACCCGATTCACGCACCAGCGCCCAGATCGCCAGCGCGACGAGGATGGCCGGCACGCCGAACAGTACGACCGTCCAGCGCCAGCCGATGCCGGCAATCAGCCACGCGCCGATGAGCGGCACGGCCACCGTGCCGACGTTGCCGCCCGCGATGTGAGCGGCGATGGCGAACCCGCGCCGGTGCGGCGGAAACTGCTCGGCCAGCAGTCCGTTTCCGACCGGGTGCTGTGGCGAACCCCCGATGCGCGAAACGATGTTCGCGGCGGCAAAGGTGGCGAAGCCCGGCGCCAGCGCCTGGGCAGCCATCCCTCCGCCGAAGACGATCCCTCCGACAGTCATGATCGAGCGCCGCGAGAAGACGCGCGTCAGCCAGCCGTAGCTGATCTGGAGCAGCCCCGCCGAGACGTTGCCCGCCGCGGCCAGGAATGCGACCGCCGCGACACCGATGTCGAACTCGCTGATGATCGCCAGGTACACCAGCGGCAGCAGGGCGGCCTGGGCGTGGTTGACTGCGTGGCCGGCCGACAGCAGCCACAGCGTGAGCCAGGGTTTGACGTGTTCCGTCGGCGTCCCTTCCGGGTGGGCGGCCATCGTGGTGGGCATGCGCCGGCCAGAGTAACGCCCGACCGGCGATAGACTGGCTGTCCATGAGCAACCAGCAGCAAGCAACCGATGGGCGCGAGCGGTGGGCGGTGATCCTCGGTGCCAGCAGCGGGTTCGGCGCAGCCGCTGCCCGTGCTCTGGCCCGCGACGGATACGGCATCGTCGGCGTGCATCTCGACCTGCGCGCCACCAAGGCTGCCGCCGAAGCGGTTCGCGATGAGATCGCCGAGCTCGGCGCGCGCGTGGTCTTTCACAACGTGAACGCCGCCGATGAGGAGAAGCGACGCGCGGTCATCGCGGACATCGAGCAGCGCTTCGCGCAGCGGCGGGCCGAGGGCGCCGATCCCTTCGTTGCGGTCTTCCTACACTCGCTCGCCTTTGGAACCACGCTTTCATACGTTGCCACCGGCCCGGAGGAGAGAGAGGTCAACCAGAAGCAGCTCGAGATGACCGCCGATGTGATGGCGCACTCGATGGTTTACTGGGCCCGAGACCTGTTCCACGCCGGCCTTCTCGGTGATGGCAGCCGGCTCTTCGCCATGACCAGCGAAGGAGCTGTCAAGGTGGTGCCCACTTACGGGCCCGTCAGTGCGGCCAAGGCCGCGCTGGAGTCACACTGCCGGCAGCTTGCGCTTGAGCTGATCCCGCATGGCATCACCGTCAACGCAATCCGCGCCGGGGTGACGGACACGCCAGCTCTGAGGCGCATTCCCGGCCACGAGGGGTTGATCAAGGCCTCCCTGGCGCGCAATCCCGGCGGCCGCATGACGACGCCGGAGGATGTCGCCGAGGCGCTCGTTGCGCTCGCCTCGCCCCGCCTGCACTGGATGACCGGCAACGTCATCGGCGTGGATGGAGGCGAGCTCGTCGGAGAGCGTCGCAGCTAGGCCGGCAGCCGACCGCACAGGGCCCAAACGTTTGTTATGCCACGGCGATACGAGAGTCCCGCCCGTGGTCTCTCCCTGATCCCCCGCCCGTCAGGCTGGATGATCCAACAATCAGCAGTGGGGGACACCCATGGATCAGACGACGGGCGGCGACGAGGTTCGCCGCAGCGCGGAGAGCACGGTCTCGACGATCGCCGAGCAGGCCCAGCAGACGGCCGAGGCGCACGTCTCGACACAGAAGGATCAGGCCGCCAGCGCCCTGCACTCGGTCGCCGAAGCGGTCCGACGCAGTGGCCAGGATCTGGGCGAGGAGCAGCCTCAGCTGGCCTCGTTGGCCAATCAGGCAGCCGACCGGGTTGACCGGGCGTCCGACTACATTCGGAGTCACGATCTGCGCGACTTCGTGCGCGAGGCGGAAGGCTTTGCTCGTCGCGAGCCGATGATCTTCCTGGGCGGCGCCTTTGCCCTGGGCTTCCTCGCCGCGCGCTTCATCAAGGCCTCCAGCCCGAGCCAGGGCCAGGGCGGTTACGGCGCCACGGGTGGCTACGGCGCGACCCGTGGCTACGGCGCGACCGGTGGCTACGGCGCCGCTGGCGGCTACGGCAGCCAGGGTGGCTATGGCGCGACCGGCAGCTACGGCAGCCAGGGCGGCTACGGCGCGACCGGCGGCTACGGCAACCAGGGCGGCTTCGGGGGCTATGACGCCTACGCCGACAGCGAGCGCGAACGCAGCCTCGGCACGGCCGGTACGCTCGGCGAGACAGAAGGCCTGCGCGATGGCAGCGGCCTGACCGACGCCGACACCGGCGCGGCCGAAGAGGAGACGGTCGGCGGCTCGACGCTCCGCTCGGGCGGAAGCTGAGTCGCGCGATGACCAACGCCCCGCGCGAAGAGCGCTCGCTTGGCGACCTCTTCGCCGAGCTATCCCAACAGGTCTCGACCCTTGTTCGCAAGGAGTTCGAGCTGGCCCGCCACGAGCTGACGCGATCGGCCACCCGGCTCGGGCGGGCGGCGGCCCTCATCGCGGTTGGCGGCCTGCTGGCCTACGCTGGTCTGATCGTGCTTCTGATCGGGCTCGGCTTCCTGCTGGCAACCCTCGGGCTGCCGACATGGCTGGCGCTGCTCGTGGTGGGCATCGCCGTCGTCGCGATCGGCGGCTTCCTCGCCTGGCACTTTCTCAATGAGATGAAGAAGACGGCGATAGTGCCCGAGCGGACGGTCGAGACCATCCAGGACAACGTCCAGTGGGCAAAGGAACAGACCGAATGAATGAGCAACACCAGCGCGACGATGCGTCCGAGGTGGACATCACCGAGGAGCAGATCGTCGTTGAAATCGAGCACACCCGCGCCGACATGAGCGGCACGATCGATGAGATCGGCCACCGGCTGAATCCGCAGACGATTGCCAGCCAGGCGCGCGACCAGGTACGGGAGGCAACGGTAGGACGAGTGGAACGCTTCGTGGAAGACGCGGGTCAGACCGCGCAGGAAACCAGCAACACGGTTATCGACACGCTTCGCCAGAACCCTGTGCCGGCGGCGCTCGCCGCAATCGGCATCGGCTGGCTGGCCATGCGCGCGCGCGACGCCTCGTCGGGCAACGGCGGGTCACGTCGGAGTGACTATCGCTACGCCAACACGCCGCACGGCTACGCTGACTACGCCACCGGGTACGGCGGCGCCGGTGGCTACCGTGGCTCAGGCACTGGCTATCAGGGCGTCGGCTCCGGCGCTGGCTACCAGGGCGGCCAGGTCGTGGGCGACCGCATGTCCGAGGTGGGCGACCGCATGTCCGAGGCAGGCGACCAGCTTCGGCAGCGGACCGACGAGATGGGCCAGCAGGCTCAGCGCGTGGCCGACGACGTGGCCCAGCGATCACAGCAGGCCCTGTCGGACGCGCAGTGGCAGGCGGAGCGAGCCGCGGGCCAGGCGCAGCGACAGTTCGACCGCACGCTCCAGGAAAACCCCCTCGCGCTTGGCGCGCTGGCGATCGGCGTCGGCGCGGCGGTTGGCCTGGCCATTCCCGAGACGCGCCGCGAGCGCGAGCTGATGGGCGAGCAGCGTGACCGCCTGGTTCACCAGGTCGAGCAGGCTGCCACCGAAGCGCTGGGGCAGGCCGAGCAGGCCGCCCGCGAGACCGGCGAGCAGCTGCAGGAGGAGGCCCGCCAGGGCTGACACCGACTGCAAACGCACGTCAAAAAGGGCCGCCCCGCTGGGGGCGGCCCTTTCTTTTGGTGCGCTCGTCAGTCGACGCTCGCTGGCCTATGCCGGGCGACGCCTCAGATGAGCTTGCACGCGGTCACGGCACCCGCCGCGTTGAGCGTAAGGCGCAGCTTGACGTTCACACCGACCACCACCGTCAAAGGCAGGCTGACGCCGGCCTTGATCTTGAAGGTCTGGCCGCCGACAGTGATCGAGCCCGCAGTCAGGAGCGTCGCGGGTACGTAGGCCGACACCTTGCCGGAGACGGTCACGTGCGCGCTCACGAACGTGCACAGGTCAACCAGGCCCGCTGTATTGAGGCGCAGCTTGAGGCTGACGTTGACACCAACCTTGACCGCAGCCGGAAGGCTGACTCCCGCCTTGATCTTGTAGACCTTGCCACCGATGGTGATGGAACCGGTCGTCGTGGCTGTCGCCTTGACGTAGGCCGTCACAAGGCCGCTGGCGCTGACCGTCGCGCCCGCCAGGGTGCAGCCGGTGATGGCCCCAGAGGAAACCTTCAGGTTGACGTTGACCACGGCGCCAAGCTGGACGCCGGCCGGGAGCGTGACACCGGCCTTGATCTTGAGCTTGACCCCGCCGATCGTGATCGAGCCGGCGGTCGTGGCGGTCGCCTTGACGTAGGCCGTCACCTTGCCCTGCAGGGTCAGGTCGCCGGCCACGATGGAGAGGACATTGCACCCCGTGACAAGGCCAGCGGCGTTCAGCAAGAGGTCTGCCTTGAGGTTGACGCCGACCTTGACGTACGCCGGCAGGCTGACCCCGGCCTTGATCTTGAAGGTCTGGCCGCCAACCGTGATCGAGCCGTTGCTGGTCGCAGTGGCCTTGACATAGGCAGTGATCAGCCCCGAGACGGCAACCTTGGCGCTGACCAGGGCGCAGGCGGTGATGAGGCCGGATCCATTGAGCGTCAGGTTGAGCTTCACCCAGGCCCCGACCTTCACTCCCGCGGGCAGGCTCACCCCGGCCTTGATCTTGTACGCAACCCCGCCGATGGTGATCGAGCCGTTGGTCGACGCGGTCGCCTTGGTATAGGCCGTTACCGTGCCGGATGCGGTGAGCTTCAGGCTGACGAGCGTGCAACCGACGATCAACCCGTTGAGATTGAGGCTGATCCTGAGCTGCGCCCAGACGCCGACCTTGAGGTGGGACGGCATGCTGGTGCCGGCCTTGATCTTGTACGCAACCCCGCCGATGGTGATCGAGCCGTTGGCCGCGGCGGTGGCCTTGACGTATGCGGTCACCTTGCCCGAGACGGTGACCCCGACCCCGACCAGTTGGTTCTGAACGGCCGGCGTAGACGCCGTCTCTGTGTACGCAGCGGCCGCCCTCCCGGACGGGGCGCCCAGGCTGGTCGCGACCAGAAGTGAGACCGCCAGGACCCCGACCGAGATGCGTAGCCGTGTTAACCGTGACATTTCGCTCCTCCCGTGCTGATGACGTGTGGCGGCACGTTAGGCACGGGAATGACCGACACCGACCCTTGCCGGCAGTCCATTTCATTACGTGGGCATATACCACCCCCGATAGTGGTGACCACGCGCAACAAGCGTCGGTGGATGGCTGGGTCAACAGTGCACATACTCATGGATGGCCATGTCAGGCCGTACGAGCACAAAAAGGGGGCCGTCCGTCGGGACGACCCCCATGCGCAGCAGAGTGACTGCTAGAACGCTTCGAGGTAGCGCTCGATCTCCCAGGACGAGACCTGCATGCGGTACTCGTCCCATTCATGGCGCTTCGCCTCGACGAAGCGACTGAAGATGTGCTCGCCGAGGGCATCGCGGATGACGTCGTCCTGCTCGAGCTCGTCGATCGCCTCGCCCAGGGTCCCGGGCAGCTCGCGGATGCCGCGCTCCCGAATACGCTCTGGTGTCATCTCGTAGAGGCTCTCCTCAACAGGGTCGGCCAGCTCCATGCCCTTCTCGATGCCGTCGAGGCCGGCGGCCAGCATGGCGGCAAAGGCGAGGTAGGTGTTCGAGGCTGGATCCGGACAGCGCACCTCGAGCCGCGTGGCCTCGATCGACCGGCCGGGCGAGACCTTGGGCACGCGGATGAGCGCCGAGCGGTTGGTTCGTCCCCAGGTCAGGTAGGTCGGTGCCTCGTAGCCCGGCACCAGCCGCTTGTAGGAGTTGACCAGGGGCGCCAGCACCGCGCTCATGCCCCGTGCGTGGGCCAGCACGCCCGCCGCATAGGATCGAGCGAGGTCGGACAGGCCGTACTTGGCGTCCGGATCGGCAAAGGCATTTCGACCGGCCGAGATGTCGTACAGGCTCTGGTGCGTGTGCATGCCCGAGCCGTTGATGCCGAAGATCGGCTTGGGCATGAAGGTCGCGTACAGGCCGTGCAGCTGGGCGACGGCCTTGAGCGTGAACTTGAAGGTGACCGCGTTGTCGGCCGTGCGCAGGCCGTCGGCGTACTCGAAGTCGATCTCGTGCTGACCGGGCGCGACCTCGTGGTGAGCTGCCTCGACGCGGATGCCGAAAGCCTCCAGCGCGTTGACCATGTCCTGCCGCACTTCCTGGGCAAGATCGGTCGAGAAGTCGAAATAGCCGGCGCTGTCGTGAGGCAGTGCCTTGAGCGCGCCGTTCTCCCGTCGAAAGAGGAAGAACTCGAGCTCCGGACCTGCGTTCCAGACGTACCCCAGCGCACGTGCCCGCTCCAGCTGGCGCTTGAGGATGTAGCGCGGGTCGCCCAGGAAGGGATCGCCGTTCGGTGTGAACACGTCGCAGATGACACGGGCGGTGCCCCGGCTGCCCAGGGGTCCGGCTCCCTGGCTGCCGTGACCGGGCTGCCACGGGATCTCGGCAAAGGTGTCCATATCCGGCTTGAGGTACTGGTCGCTCTCGGCGATGCGGGTGAACCCCTCGACCGAGCTGCCGTCGAACCAGGTGCCGTGCTCGACCGAGCCGGCGAGCTGGTGGAGCGGGATGGTGACGCTCTTGACCGATCCGATGATGTCGGTGAACTGAAGCTGAACGAAGCGGATGTTGTTCTCCTTGGCCGCCTCTATCTTCTCCAGCGCGCTCTTCTCGCCGAGATCCATGACCATGCCGTCAGCTAGCCTCCACGGTGTTCTGGTGCATTTGGTGCCGGACGCCACACGGGCGAGGCGTCAGGACTGGTGACTGCGCCAGTTTAGGGGCTCAAACGGCCGGGTAGGCCAGTTTGTCCGACGCGTGCTGATCCTCGACTTGGGCGTTTTGAACAACTCTGACCGCGACCGACAGAGAGAAGCGAAGCAGTGGATCGGACAGTTTCCAGCCAGTTCGTGACTCGATGCGGTCGACCCGGTAGGCCAAGGTGTTGCGGTGGATGCCCAGTGCGGCAGCAGCCTCAGCCAGCCCAACGTGGTCGAGCAGCGCACGCAGGGTAGCCAGAGTCCGGCGGTCGCGCGATGGCCTGCCGCTGAGGATCGGCGCAAGAAGCTGGCGTGAGTGGCGCTGAGCGTCGGTCAGCGCGGTCACGCCAGCCGCCAATCGGTACGCGGGCGCGAGGTCTGTGCGTGCGACCGTGCCGCCGTCGGAGGTGGCCAGGGCATCCCTTTCGGCGAGCGGCAAGGCCTCGAAGGCGTCCAGCGTCGCGCGAGCCTGGGCTTCGACGAGCGCTCGCTCGGTCGGCTCCTCGAAGGGCGGCGACACCGCCACCACCCGCCCGAGACGCCGGCTGAGCCGGTCGGCAATCGCCAGGCCACCCGGGTCCGCCGGGCCGGGCGCCGCGACCATCCGAAGCTCGACGCTGGTGGCGTCACCACGGAGCGCCAGCCGGCGGGCAGGCTCAGAGGTGCGCAGCTCGCTGCGCACTCGCTCGCGCTGCTCCAGGCTCTGCGGGTGATCCTGGACCACCTGGCGTGCGAGAAGCACCACCCACGGGGGGCCGTCGGCTGGCAACCCGCCCGCCGCGCGCTCGAGCGCGGATGCCGATGCATCGGTGGCACGCCCCAGGAGCAGGGCCAGGAAGCGAGCGGCGCGCCCGGCTACCACCCGCTCCAGCTCGCTGGGCGGCAGGCTTCCAAGCAGGACCAGCCAGCCCGCACCCGGCAGCTCAGCGCGCAGGGCTGTGCCGCGCCGACGTCGCAGGTATTCGGTCACCTGATGGGCCTCGTCGGCGGCTTCGATCGGGGCGTGGACTGCCAGCGGTGCGCCATCCAGACCCTCGATCGCCGTCGGCCGCGCCAGGAATCGGGCGATCGTCGCCGCCAGGCCGTCGACCCCTGCGCCGGAAAGGGCAGCATGCTCCAGCTGCGTCTCGAGCGCGGCCGCTCGCTGCTCGAGCTCCGCACGACCGTTGACGACGTAGCCAATGGCCGACCGTTCGAGAGCGGAGACGTCACCGCCGGCCAGGCTGAAGCTGGCCAGGCCCAGGCGGGCCGCCTGCTCGAGGGTCAGGCCGACGAGGTGCCCGTCGCTGCCGGCATCACCGACCACCACCAGCCCGCTGGCGCCGGCATTGGCAAGCGCCTCGGCCACGGCCGCCGGCTCGACGGCCAGGCCGGCCAGGCTGCGCAGGGTCGACTCGGCAGCAAGTGCCAGGTCGTCCGCCTCAAGCACGTCGAAGGCGGGAGTGCGCGCCTTGAGCACGCGCACCCACGCGACCGTACGGCCGAGCGCCGCAGTGCCTTGCCCGGCACGGTCGGGAGCCGTCAGCCGGGCGCCCGGGAAGACCGCCCGCCAGAGCTCCTCGACGGTCGGCACGGCGTCAGCTGCGCGAGGCGCCAACGCTGGGAGCCCGTCCGCGCTCGGGGCGCCTGCCCAGCCGCACGGCCAGCCCATCGAGGAGCTGCTCGAACTCGCGCTCCGCGTTGACATAGCGGTCGGCCGTCAGGGCGACGCTGAGGCGATCGCCGTCGAGCCTCGCCCAGACCCGGCGACGCGGGAAGTAGAAGGTCAGCACGAGGCCGGTGATCAGGCTGAGGTACGCGATCCAGATCAGCACCTGTCCAGGGTCTCGCTTGACGACCATCCCGGTGAACGAGCTCGCCTGCCGCCAGTTGATCGAAAAGCCGCCCGTCTGGGTCGGATCGCTCGTGCCGCCCAGGCCCAGCCCGCGAACGAAGGCCACTTCAGCCTCCTCCGCATCGGCACCGGGAGTGAGCCCGGTCACGGCCAGCACGGGAACGCCGTCCGTGGTCCGGTCCAGGACCAGCAGCAGGCCCAGCTCGGAGCCCGGCACGGTGATGAAGCCCTGCGGCCGATCCGCCAGCTCGCCGGCCAGCAGCACCGGGCCGTCCCAGACCAGCGACCCGAGCGAATCGCGTATCTCGAGCACGGCCGCGGGGCCGAAGGTGTTCTGGTGGAATACCCAGCCATCGATCTCGAGCGGGTCGTTGACCCGGATCGTCTTGCGCTCCAGCAGCTGGCCGTTCTGGTAGACGGCCAGATCCGTCCGGAAGTCGATGAACGAGCCGTCGGGCCGTGTCGGCGCCTCGAAGCTGATGTTCTTGACCAGCATGTTGTCGGGCGTGCCGACGGGCCGGACGGGCGCGGTCTGGCCCTCACCGACGAAGAGGACCGTCTCGAAGCCGAAGGCAACGGTCACCGCCCCGCCCGCGAGAAAGAGGATCAGGCCGAGGTGGGTGAAAAGGGTCGCCATCTTGAAGTAGCGGTTGCGATCACCGTAGAGGTGGACGGCTGTCGAGCCGGCGCCATCTTCCAGGGCATCCTCGCGACGGACCTTGAAGCGCCGTTGGCGCAGCGCGGCCGTGACGTCGCCAAGGGCCGCTTCATCAAGGCCGGTGAAGCGAGCTCGTTCGTCGAGCCGCAGGTCATAGAAGGCTGCCGGCTGAACCGGCTTGATGTGGTGCACGCTGCGCCACAGGCGGGGCGTCCGATCCAGCGTGCACACGATGATGCTGACCACCAACAGGGTGAGCAGCAGGATGAACCAGGGTGCTGAGAAGATGCGGAAGAAGCCCAGCCGCTCGAAAACGTCGACCACTACAGGGCCGGCGTGGAAGCCGAGCACGGCCAGCGACTCGAACTGGCGCTGCAAGCCGGCCATCTCCTCGGCGTAGGCGGCCGGGTTGTGCAGGGCAAAGGCGGGCAGCTGCGGCACGAGCGTGCCGATCAGCCCGGCGACAGCCAGCAGGATGATCTGGACGACGGCGAAGCGGACGCTGGTCAGCGTCCGCCAGGCGACGCGGCCCATCCGGCCGATGGGATCGATGAGGGTGGCCGGCCTGCGCCGGCCGATACTGATCGTTGCGATGACAGGTACTTCCGATGTGCTACGCCGGGGTGGCCACCGTGGCGGCACCGGAGCCGGCCCGGCGGGCTGCCGCCAGGCCCGACTTGAAGTCGGCCACCAGGTCAACCTCGTCCTCCAGCCCGACAGAGACGCGGACCAGGCCGACCGGGATCCCGGCCGCGGCCAGCTCTTCGTCGCTCATCTGCCGGTGGGTGCTTGACGGCGGGTGGACGCAGATGGTGCGCACGCTGCCGAGTGACGCCGTTCGCGGCGGGATCGACAGGCCATCGACGAAAGCCGCTGCCGCCTCGCGGCTCGGCAGCTCGAAAGCGAGCATCCCGCCAGGCCCGTCCAGCAACCGCTCGGCAACCCGATGCTGGGGATGCGATGGCAGGCCGGGATAGAAGACGCGCTCGACCGTGGGATCAGCTTCAAGCGCCTCGGCCAGCACCCGCGCGCTGCGCACGTGGCGGTCCATTCGGACGTGCAACGTCTCGATGCCCCGCAGCACCAGGAAGGCCGACATCGGCGCGGCGCTGGCACCGGTATCGATCTGGAACAAGCGCACCCGCTCGATCAGCTCGGTCGACCCGCAGACCACGCCGGCGAGCACATCCGAGTGCCCGCCGAGCCACTTCGTCGCCGACTCGATGACCAGATCCGCGCCGTGCTCCATGGGCCGGCACAGGTACGGCGAGGCAAACGTGTTGTCGACCGCCACCAGCAGCCCGTGGCGGTGGCCCAGGTCCGCGAGCGCGGGCAGGTCCGACACGACGATGGTCGGGTTGCTGATCGTCTCGAGGTAGAGCAGCCGGGTCCGTCCGGTGATCGCGTCGGCGACCGCCCGATGATCCGTTGCGTCGACCCAGCTGACGTCGATGCCCAGGCGCCTCAGTCTCCGCTCGAAGAGGACGTATGTGCTGCCGTAGACGGCGCGAGTGGCGACGATATGATCGCCCTCCCCGAGCAGCGCGAGCAGGGCGCCGTGGATCGCGGCCATGCCTGAGGCAAATGCGTAGCCGGCCGGCGCCCCTTCCAGCTCGGCCACCGCCCGGGCCATGGCATCCGTCGTCGGGTTGTCCAGGCGAGCGTAGGCATAGCCCGGCCGGCGGTCGCCCAGGATTTCGCCCAGGTCGGCCGAGTCGGTCGCGCTGAAGGTCACCGACTGGTAGATCGGGACTGCGTCGGGCTCCTGCTCGACCTTTGGCTGGCGAGTCGCCGCGCGGATCGCGCGTGTGCCAAAGCCGGAGGCCGTGCGCTCACTGCTCACCGGTCCATGCTACCCCGGCTTGTGCGCGATGCACGAAAAGCCGGTCGCTTCAGGCGAAGGGCGGCTCCTCGCGCCGGTAGGGGTCGGCTTCGACCGGCGCCGGCTCCGACTCGGCCAGCGTCGACACTGCCTCCCAGGGTGCCTGTCGGGGGTCGGCTTGCCCGCTCCGATCACGCCACTGGCCCATCGGCACCGGTCGCCGACCGCCGACCGCGTGGTAGCGCACGATCTGGTCACGCCCCCGACGCTTGGCCTCATACATCGCCGCGTCGGCGCGGCGCAGTAGCTCCGCCGCCGACCGGCCATCATCCGGGAACGCCACGACGCCGATGGAGACAGTCGAGCGGACCATCTGGCCGGTATCGGGCAAAGACATCTGGGCAATGTCGCGGCGCAGCTTCTCGGCCACCCGCACGGCACCGCCGGCATCGGTTTCGGGCAACAGGATGAGGAACTCGTCGCCACCGTAACGGCCGGCAAAGTCAGTCACCCGCACGCTGCCGCGGATGACGTCGGCCACTCCCCGCAGCAGCCTGTCGCCGGCCTCGTGACCGAACCGGTCGTTGACCGGCTTCAGGCCATCCAGATCGAACAGCAGCAGCGCGAACGGACGGCCGCTGCGCGCCGAGCGCAGGATCTCCTGCTCAAGCGCCAGGCCGATGTAGCCGCGGCTGTGCAGCTGGGTCAACGAGTCGTAGCGCGAGAGCCTGAGCGCCGACTCATGCGCCTTGCGCTGCTCGCGCCCGATGACCGACGCGACGTAGGAGATCAGGGCCAGCGCGACGAGATTGAAGGTGACCGTGGCCCATGCCTGGGGAGGCAGGCCCTCGGGGGCCAGCGCCACTCCGAGCAGGTACGTGCCGAAGGCCGCCACGGCCAGGATGTACGGCCCGACCCCCTGCGCCCACAACGACGTCCCGGCGATCAGCAGGATGTAGCCGACGAAGAATGGGCTGCCATAGCCGCCGGTCAGGATGATCAGCAGCGTCAGGAAGGCGAGCACCGTGCCTGCCTCTATCGGACCGCGCCAGCGGCCGAGCAGGTGCATCGGCAGCAGGTCCTGCGCCGCCACCACGAGCAGCGCCCCGGTGGCCAGCACGACGTACAGCAGGGGCTGCAGGTCGGCCGGCCCCACGACGGTGATGACGATCAGCGCCGAGCCGATGAACAGGTAGGAGACCACGCGCGTGACCCGCGCGTACAGGCCGCGCGTCAGGGGCTGATGGTCGACGGTCTGGACGGAGCTCGGGTTGTCGGTCACGCGCACTCTCGGGAGGGGGCGGTGGTGGCTGGGTGATTGGTCCCCTCTGGCTGGGCCGATGGTACTGCCGGCTGACTGCCACTAACCGCACCAGCCGCAGATTCGTGTCGACGGCTGGCAACGCTCTGCGCAGTGTTGGCTCTGTCACGCCGCCTGAACGTCTCCGTCGCAGCCGTTGCTGGCAGGCGCGTGGGGAGCGGCTAGCGTGGGCACATGGATGTGGACCGGGAGCCTGGGCTCCATCGCGTGGTAATCATCGGCGGCGGCTTCGCCGGGCTGACGGCTGCGGTCGCGCTGGCCGACGCGCCGGTGCGGGTCACCCTCGTCGACCGGCGTAACTTCCACCTGTTCACGCCACTCCTCTACCAGGTGGCGGTGGGTACCCTGGCAGCGGCCGACATCTGTCCTCCCCTGCGCCGCGTGCTGCATCGCCAGGCCAACGCGGAGGTGCTGCTGGGGGAGGCACGGGATCTGGACGCCGAGCGACGACTGGTGGTCATGACCGACGGCACCCGCATCGAGTACGACACGCTGGTGCTGGCCGCCGGGGCGCGCCCGAATTTCTTCGGGCACGAGGAATGGGAGGGCTGGGCTCCGGCGCTGAAGACGATCGAGGACGCGACTGACATTCGGCGCCGGGTTCTGCTGGCCCTGGAGGCGGCCGAGCGCGAAGTGGACGCAGCCGAGCGCAGGGCCTGGATGACCATCGCCGTGGTAGGGGGCGGACCGACCGGGGTCGAGCTGGCCGGCGCGCTGGCTGACGTGACCCGTCGCTCGCTGCGCGGCCACTTCCGGCGCATACGCGCAAGCGACGTGCGGATCGTGCTGCTGCACAGCGGTGACGCACTGCTCAGCCACTTCAGCCCGGGCCTCCAGCGGCTGACTCGCCGCGAGCTCGAGCGGCGCGGGGTCGAGGTGCGTTTTGGCTCGCGTGTGATCGGCGTGGACAGCGACGGGGTGAATATCAGGGCCTCCGACGGCGAATCCCGGCTGGCCGCCCGCACCGTGCTCTGGACCGCCGGAGTGCGAGCGTCTCAGGTGGGCAAGGCCGGGGCTCGCTCCCTGGGAGCCGAGATTGACCGCGCCGGCCGGGTGGCGGTCGAGCCCGACCTGACCGTCCGGGGCCACCCCGAGGTGCTGGTCATAGGCGACCTGGCCCATCTTGCCGACCGTAACGGCGACGCCATGCCCCAGCTGGCGGCCGTGGCGACGCAGCAGGGCCGGCACGCCGCCGAGGTGATCCGAGCCCGGCTCGAGGATCGCCTGCCAATGCCCTTCAGCTATCGCTCGCGGGGCAACATGGCGACCATCGGGCGCGGCGATGCCATCACGGAGGTGGGTCCGCTCCGTTTCGCCGGCTTTCCTGCCTGGGTGGCGTGGCTGGCAGTCCATCTCGCGTACCTCGTCGGCTTCGAGAATCGTTCGGTTGTCCTGCTGCGCTGGCTGGTCGCCTTTGTCGCTCACCGCCAGCCATCGCTCGTCCTGACCGGCCAGTCACTGCCACCGGAGGTGCCTCAGCCCCGCGCGGAGGAGGGCACGCGTTGGGTGGAGGAGGAGACGGGCGGCGCCCAGCCCGTCGGCTCGCGAGCTGGGGATACGCCCGTCGCCCTCGAGCGGGATTGACCGTCGACTGATACGCCCGGGCGGCGGAGGACGGCGCCGCTGTGGCTGCCTCCGGAGGAGGCTGGCACCATGCTGACCGACGCACTTCGAGGAGCCGTAGCCGGGGCTGTCGCGACCTGGGTGATGGACCAGGTCACGACGGCAATGCTCAAGAGCCAGCCTGATGAGGCGACCCGACGCGAGGAGGAAGCGCGCCCGAACGGCAAGAGCGCCATCGCCAACCTTGTCGATCGGGTCGAGAGCGTCACCGGCTTCGAGGCCGACGGCAAGACACGCCCGAGAGTCGAGTCCGCCGTCCACTACGGCCTGGGTATCGTCCCGGGAGCGCTGTACGGCCTGCTTCGGCGACGCGTGCCGTTGCTCGGGGCCGGGGGCGGCCTCGTCTTCGGCGCCCTCCTGTGGGCGCTTAACGACGAATGGCTCAACTCCCAGCTCGGGCTTTCAGGCCCGCTCGACGCGTACCCGGCCGTGACGCACTGGCGCGGCTTTGTCGGCCATGCCGTGCTCGGCGCGATGACCGAGTCGACGATCGAGCTGCTGGGCGGTTAACCGCCGCGGGTGCTCGGGCGCCTCGTGCCGATCGGTTGGTGATCCGGCGCCTTGCTCGCCACCGCGTGGGTTTCCCGCCGCTCCGGCGACCCGGCTTCAGTCGTCGAGCCGCTCCGGCAGCTGCATCAGCGGCAGGCCACAGCCAGGGTCGATCTCGCGCGTCACCGCCTGCGGCTCGGGATGGAGCCAAAGCTCCACGTTCGGGTTGGCCACCGCCGCGATGACGTGGCCGCCCAGCAGCGAGAGGTCTCGCCGGCCGATCGAGGCATGCAGGTGCAGGGCCGGCTTGCCCTCGCGCATGGCCGCGTTGCCGACAAGGCTCACCAGCTCCACCTGCTCCTCGATCTGATGGACCTCGTACTCGCGCGACTCGCGCGCCCAGTAGGCCAGCTTGATGCTGCTCAGCGCACCCAGACCGGTGATCGCCGCGTAGCCAACTTCCTCGGCCTCGAGCAGCTGGAGCAGGCGCGCGGCCACCTCCTCACCCGGCTCCAACCGCACCTGCAAGCGATCATCGAAGCGCATGAATCGCATCTCGCCGAGTATCGTACGGCCCCGCGCGACGAGAGCTGCCGGTTGACTACCCGAGCAGCGTGTTTGTCGCCGCCCGCTCGCGCACATCGGCGCCGCGCGGCGCCTCGCCCGGCTCGACGTACTGGGGCAGGCTGAACCCGAACTCAGCCCCCGCGCCGTCGGCGTTGGCAGCCCAGATCCGGCCGCCCATCGCCTCGACCAGGCTGCGGCAGATGAACAAACCGATGCCGGCGCCGGGGGCGGCGCTGGTCTCCGCGGCGCGGTAGTAAAGGTCGAAGATCTGATGCGCGTCCGACTCGGTCAGCCCCGGCCCATCGTCAATCACCCGCACGAGGACCTCGTCTTCGGCGGCCGTCGCCGTCAGGTGGACGGTGGCCAAATGGCCGGCGTACTTGCCGGCATTCGAGATCAGGTTGCGCACGACCTGCCCGAGGTAGTCCTCGTCGGCAGCAACCAGCGGCAGGCCTGCCTCCACGTCGAGCTCGATGGTCATGCCCGGCCAGAGCTGTCGCTCGCGGGCCACCAGGCTGCTGAGCAGCTGGCGCAGCGCCACCGGCCTGAACTCGAAGAACTGGGCACCGCGCTCAACGCGCGCCAGCACGACCAGGTTCTCCGTCATGCGAAGCAGCCGCTCGGCCTCCGAGGCAACGCTGCTGAGCACCTCGCGGCGGCTGTCCGGGTCGAGTCGCTCACCGCGGCTCATCAGCAGCTGGGTCCCGCCGTAGATGGAAGTGATCGGCGTCCGCAGCTCATGTGAGAGCACGCCGAGAAAGCGGTCGCGCAACTGATTGGCCGTCGCCCGCCAGGAGGCATCCGACAGGACGAAGAGCTCATACGTGCGGCTTTCGAGCTCGAAGGCGGTGGCCGCGACGTCGACGGGCAGCGTCGAGCCGTCTGCGCGCTGCGCGATCAGCTCGGCGCGACGTACACGCCCGTCGCTCGAAGAAGTGTTGAGATCGAGGCCATGATCCACGAACAGGTCGCTCAATCGGCGTCCCGACAGCTCCGGCACCGGCGTGCCGAGCAGCTGACCGGTAGGGCCGGTTGACCAGACGATCGCACCTGCCTGGTCGACTGCCAGCACGGCGCTCGGCACCGCCTCGAGCAGCGCCCTGAAGCGGGCCTCGCTGGCACGCACGGCGGCGGCAGCCTCGAGCTCACGACCGGCGTCGGCCAGCCTGATCATCGCCTCTTCGCGCTCGACCGCCCGCAGCGTCATCGTGCCCAGGAGCTTGAGCACCGCGATGTCCTCCTCGAGGAAGAGGACACGTCCGGCCGTCTGGGCCAGGAGGTGCGGTGCGGTGGAAGGTGCCTCGACAAGCGGTATGTCGACATGGGTCAGCGGCTCGTCAGGAGCCGTCGCAAGGGCGCCAGTCGGTCGGTCCATGCCCTGCGGCGGAACCTCGCCCGCCGCTGCGAGCTGCTCGCCGCCCTCGGTCACGATCTCGACCCAGCCGGCCCGCAGCAGCTGCCGGGCGGTCGTGGCCAGCGTGGCCCACAGCAGCTGCGGCTCTGTGCCGGCGGGTGCCGTCAGTAATCGGCTGCCGAGATCGAACGCGACAGCGCGCTGGGCGACGTTGTGCAGCCAGGTCGGCGGCAGGAAGGCGACCAGATAGGCCAGGCCGGCGCCCAGCGCCAGCAGGTTGGCCAGCGGCAGGGCCGGATTCGGCTGACCGTTGGCGGCAACTGCGCCGAGCGCTGCAGCCACCACGGCGCTGGCGAAGAACATCGTTGCCACGCTGGCGGTGCGCAGGCGCAGGCGGGGCAGACCGAAGCGCTCCTGAGCGAGGCGCAGGAATACCAGCGCCGCGAGACCCTCGCCGATGGCGAAGTAGGCGGCGATGAACAGCGTGACCGCGTTGATGCGCTCGGCCGGCAAGAGATAGCCGGCCATCGAAATGCCGAAGCCCACGACGAGCAGCCCGAGCAGCCAGCGCGGCTGGGGCTTGACCAGGTGTATCAGCCAGAAGATGAACAACGGCTGGGCGAGCAGGAGGCTTACCGAGAGTCGTGAGAGCAACGGCTGCAGGTCGGGCAGCTGGCCCGCTACGGCGCCGGCCGCGAATATGCCCGCCGTGGAGCCGAAGACAGCGAGCAGCGCCAGCTCCACTCGCCCGGGGCGACGAAAGAAGCGCCAGGCTGCCACGCCGGTAACGACGTAGAAGGCCAGCTGGAGGCTGATCGCGATTAGGTCCACTCGCCCCTCGTTTCAGGAGGGCCGCCCCGGCGGCCGCCGGGCAGTTCCGGGTGCATTATCAACGGGCGCGCCAGACGGAGAGTCAGGCAACTTCGAACGCTCCCGAGCGCTGCCCGCGCGCGCTAGGCTGACGCCCTCATGAAAGGCGGTCACTCGACGTGGACCTGATTCTGCTCGCCGCCGGACTGGTGGCATTGCTCGTCGGGGGCGAGCTGCTCGTCCGCGGCGCCTCGAGGCTGGCCGCGCTCATCGGCATATCGCCGCTCATCGTGGGCCTCACGGTCGTCTCGTTCGGCACGAGCGCGCCCGAGCTGGCAGTCAGCCTGCAAGCGGCATTCAGCGGCTTCGCCGGGCTGACCGTGGGCAACATCATCGGCAGCAACATCTACAACGTGCTGCTGGTGCTGGGAGCCGCGGCGATCATCGCCCCGCTGCTCGTCCAGCAGCAGCTGATCCGGCTCGACGTGCCGCTGATGATCGGCGCGTCGCTCGTGTTCTGGGCCGTGGCGCTCGACGGTGTGGTGACCTTCACTGAAGGCGGGTTGATGTTCGGCCTGCTGCTGGTCTACCTGGTGTTCGTCTGGCGCGTATCACGTCGCGAGCGTGCCGATGTTGTCGCCGAATACGCCGGCGAATTCGGCTACCGGGCAGCACCCGGCTGGCGGCCCAAGCTCATCAACATGGCACTCGTGGGCGGCGGCGTGCTGCTGCTCGTCGCGGGGGCCGGCTGGCTGGTCGATGGCGCGGTGTCGCTGGCCAGCGCGCTGGGGGTCAGCGACCTGGTCATCGGGCTGACGATCGTCGCAATCGGCACGTCGCTGCCCGAGCTGACCACATCGCTCGTCGCGGCCTTCAGGGGCGAGCGCGACATCGCCGTCGGGAACGTCGTTGGAAGCAATATCTTCAACATCCTGAGCGTGCTGGCGCTGACAGCCCTGGTCGCCCCGGCGGGGGTGGCGGTGAGCCCGGTCGCCCTCGAGGTGGACCTTCCCTTCATGGTCGCGGTGGCGATCGCCTGCCTGCCTCTGTTCGTCACCGGGCGCATCATTGCGCGGCGGGAGGGTGCCTTTCTGCTCGCCTATGGCCTCATCTACACGGCATTCGTGGCGTTGACCGCGTACGGCGCCGGGTTGCCTCCGTTCACCTTCCTCGGGCTGCTCGTGATCGCGCCACTCTCGATGCTGGTGCTCGTGCCGGCCCTGCGACGGCGGGTCTCAGGGGGCCGCGCCGCGCGCTGAGCACGGCCGGTCCGCAGCTAAGGCTCGATCTGCCGCCCGCGCCCGTCGGCCGGGACATGCACCTCCGGCGTCGGACGGTCCGCCACCCCAGCCTCTTCCTCATCGTCCGGCTGACCCTGTCCGCCGTGCTCCGCGGGCGGGTCGGTCAGGGCGGGCTCGTCAGCGTCGGTCGGGGCAAGCCCCCTTGGAGTGGCCTCTGCCGGGGAGCTGCCGGAGGCTCGCCTGAACGCGTAGGTGTAGATGCCGATGCCGACGGCCGTAAGCGGCACTGACAGGATCGCACCCATCAACCCGGCGATGGCGGCACCCAGGATCAATACGAAGATGATCAGCGATGGGTGGAGCTCAACCGCGTCGCCCTGGATCTTCGGCACCAGCACCGCGTTCTCGAACTGCTGGACGATGAAGTAGAGCGCAACGACCGCGATCAGCGCGACGAGCGGATCGTTGGTGGTCAACGCGAGCAGCAGCGTCGGGATCATGGCCAGGATCGGACCGATGATCGGCAGCAGCTCGAGCACGCCGGCGATGACGGCCAGCAGCAGCGCGAACTGCAGGAAGCGCGGGTCGACGAACCAGCCCAGCAGCAGCAGGCCGAAGTAGGTCGCCACGCCGATGATCACGCCGAGCAGCAGCTGGGCGCGCAGCCAGCGACCGAATATCCGCTCGATGATGCGCAGCACTGCCCACGTGTCGGCGCGCCAGTCGGCCGGGATGCGCCGGTCGAGGCCACCCGTCAGGCGGACGCGATCGCGCAGCAGGTAGAAGGCCCAGATCGGCACGATCAGGAAGCCGAGGAAGCCCGCGACCGTGCCCAGGATCGTCTGGGCGATGGGCAGCAGGGCGGCCGGGTCAAAGTCGGCCCCCTCCACCGCGTCAGCGATGGCCTGGTCGATGAACTCGCGCATCTGTGGCGGCAGGTCGAGCGCCTGGTAGGAACGACCCAACTCGGCCAGCGCTCCGTCGACGGCCGCCACGAGCGCCGGCACGTCTCCGATGAAGTCGACCAGCTGTCCGACCAGCGGGCCCAGCAGCCAGGACAGGCCCTGCACGACCGCGACGAAGACGGCGACATAGACGAGCAGCACGGCCAGGCCGCGCGGGATGTGCCAGCGGCGGACCCGCAGCCGACTCACCAGGCGAACCAGCGGGTCGAGGACATAGACCAGCAGCGCGCCGATGATGAACGGGGTCAGCGCGTCCCGGCCGAGATAGAGCAGGACGGCGACGAGCACCGCGCCAGCGATCGCGACCGCCACCCGCGGCGTGGGCGCACGGAGGCGCGGACGGTCATCCTTGGCAGCGGCGATTGCATCACCCGACATGGGAGCGCAGCCTAGCGCGATCGGCCGGAGAAAGGAGTGCACATGGAGATCAAGCCAAAGCCGCCGACCAACAAGGCACCCGCCGAGACATTCACCGGCGACGCGTGGCTGGACGTGATCGTGCGCGGCGACGAGCCCTCACGCGTTCGCGTCAGCATGGTCCGCTTCGCGCCCGGCGCGCGCAACGCGTGGCACGCGCATGCGGTCGGCCAGACCGTCCACATCACCGAGGGAGTCGGACGGATGCAGGCACGTGGTGGCCCCAGGCTGGAGGTACGGGCGGGCGACACGGTCTACACGCCGCCTGGCGAGTGGCACTGGCACGGCGCCGCGCCGGAGCACTTCATGGCCCACCTGGCGATCTGGGAGGCGCCGCCCGAGGGCGAGGAGACCGACTGGGGCGAGCAGGTCACCGATGAGGAGTACGGCGCCGAGGGCTAGGTGCGGGAGGGAGACTCCCGGCAGCAGTCGCGGTCGGGGATGGGCGCGGCGTCGCCTGGCTCAGGCAGTCGGACGCGGGAAGCCGGCTCGCTCGGCCTCGACCATGGGCCGTGTGAAGCAGCCGTCCAGATGGTCGTTGACCACTCCCATTGCCTGCATCGCCGAGTAGAGCGTGGTGGGGCCGACGAACGACCAGCCACGCCGGCGCAGCTCCCGGCTCATCTGCTTCGCCTCGGTGGTCGTCGTCACAGACGTGAGGGTGGCGCGGTCAACCAGCGCAGGCCGGCTGTCGGGCGACGGCTCGAAGGACCACAGGAAACGAGCCAGACTGCCGAACTCGTCGACGAGCTGCGGGTGCCGGCGCGCGTTGTTGATCGTTGCGAGGATCTTCGCCCGGTTGCGCACGATCGAGGCATCCCCCATCAGCCGATCGACGTCGTCGTCGGTGAAGCGGGCGACGCGGCCGGGCTCGAAGCCCGCGAACGCCCGGCGGAAGGAGTCGCGCTTGCGCAGGATGGTCAGCCACGACAGACCCGACTGGAAGCCTTCCAGGCTGATCTTCTCGAACAGCGTGCGCTCGTCGGCCTGGGGCCGGCCCCACTCCTCGTCGTGGTAGCGCCTGTACAGGTCGTCGCCGACGCACCACCAGCAGCGGGCCAGTCCGTCGGCGCCGATAACCAGCCCCGGAGATGTCTCGTCGCGGTCCATCCAACCCTGCAGCCACCGCCCGTGGGCACCTGGACGTGGTCGGGGCGGCGGGATTCGAACCCGCGGCCTCGTGCTCCCAAAGCACGTGCGCTACCACTGCGCTACGCCCCGACGTGAATCACGCTCAGTAAGCCTACATAACTCCGTCTGAACGTCGATTTAGGCTACCCCAGCGAACGCGGCCTGGCCCGCGTCAACAGGTTCATCACCGTCCGGACCTCCCCGACCCGCCTAGCGGAGGGTGAGGCGGCCGGACACTAGATGTTCGCCCGGTGCGCAGCCATACTCCGGCTGGCGCGTGTATGGGCACGGCTTGACAGATCATCGACGAAGGCGAGGAAGTGGCCAACAAGGCGGGCGACCTAAGCGATGTGGCGGTAGTTGGCACTGGTTTTGCCGGCCTGTCTACCGCTATCGGCCTGCGCCGCCATCGGCTCAGCACAATTGCGTTTGATGGTGGACCGGTGCGCAACGAGCAGGCGAGCGAGGTGCACGGCTACCTTGGTGCCGCCGGCCTACCAGCCAAGGAGCTGCGCGATCGAGGGCGCACACAAGCGATCGAATTGGGCGCGCAAATCGTCGAAGCGCAGATCGAGCAGGTCGAACGGACCGGCGAGGTATTCATGCTGCGCGATGTTCAGGGCCGAACCTATGGTGCCCGGCGACTGGTATTGGCCACCGGTGTCGTGGACCAGCTGCCCGAGATAGCCGGGCTCGGGTCTTTTTTCGGCCGATCAGTCCATGTCTGCCCGCATTGCGATGCTTACGAGTGGCGCGACCGACCGATCGCGATCATCGGAGATACGGCGGAGCTGCGCGACTTTGCAATCAAGTTGAGCCATTGGAGCGCTCGGGTCACAGTAGTCGGCGACAACCGTCCGACCAGGGTCGAGGAGTCGGACCGCACGATCCTGGCGGTTCACGGCATTGGCGTGATCGAGACGGGCATCGATCGACTCGAGGGCGAGGACGGCCAGTTGAGCGCGATACGCTTCCTCGACGGCGAGGTCTTGGCTGTTGATGCGGCGTTCTGTCACGCCGACCAAACCTACCGCACCGAGCTCGCTGAGGCACTGGGCTGCAAGCTCACCGAGGCAGGAGCGATCGAAGTTGACGACGAGGGGCACGCCAGCGCCGAGGGAGTGTGGGCAGTCGGTGATGTCGCCGGCGACTCCCAGTTCGTCTCGGTTGCGGTGGCTCACGGCATCAAGGCTGCGGCCGACATTTATCGCACGCTCGCCGAGACAGACCCCGACACAAAGGAGCCGTAGATTGCCTCACCGCCGATGACGAAGAAATTGGCGTTGGCGGTCTTGCTGGTAGTGGCGTGTGGAGGCAGCCCGCCTGCAACGCCGGACCCCGGCGCCCCCACGCCGTCCGCTCCAGCCGAGCACGACATCGCAGCCTATGTGGTCGATCCGCTCAGCTCATAGCTGCTGCGGCGGTATGGCCTCGAGCCGGCAGGACCGAGCGAGTCGTCGACCTATCAGGTCACGGGGCCGGATGAAGGGGGCTGGGACATTTCGCTCGACGCATCACGAGAGATCGGTCTCGACTAATCGCGCTGAGAGGCAGGCCCGTCGAGATGAGAACAACACCGGTCGTGGGCAATCTGGGGCCGCAGCATGATTGTGTGGGCTGCAGGCGGGCGAGTCCACGTCCTGGTAGTCAACCAGCAGGTCGTTGGCGCGTGGCTCAGCCGAGCGAGCGCCCCGTCGTGGGCAGGCGCTCGAGGGAGTTGCAGGCCGTAGCGCCGACCGAGGAAGACGTCGTCACGGAGATGGCGCGCTGCCTGCGAGAGATTGCCGCCGGCCGCTCGCCCAAATAGCCGCCTGGGCGGCAGCGGTAGACCGGCGGCGACGGGGCGCCACTGGGATAATTTCTATCCGGCGTTCTCAAGGCAGTAGGGGAGCAATGCCATGCCAAGCATCGAGTCACGCCCGTTCACATCGGCCGACGAGAGCCGCTCCGGCAATGGGGTCGAGGCGCACTACATCAAGCTGGGCAACGTCGAGTTTGCCCATTTGAGCTACGAGCCAGGCTGGCGCTGGTCGGAACGCATCAAGCCTGTTGCGGGTACCGAGAACTGCGAGGTCGAGCACGTCGGCTATGTCCTCTCGGGAGCCGCGCACTTTGTTCATTCCGATGGCACTACGCAGGAGGTGGCGGCCGGATCGGTCTACCGGGTAGAGCCTGGCCACGACGCGTGGGTCATTGGCGATGAGCCCTACGTCGTACTTGAGCTGTACACCGACTGAGGTGCTCAGTGGTCGGCAGACCTGAGGCACGACCGCCGAGCGCGAGATGGCGCCGTGTCATTTCGGGCGGTCAGCTGGGGCGGGGGAAACAAGAACCCCCTGCTACGGCCAGGGCGGGTCAGCGACAGCACGGGCGCCAGGCCGAGCCGAGAGCTGTTCGAGCCATGCAGCAAAGTCGTAGCGTGGGTGAAAACCGAGCTCCTTGGCGAGTCGGCTGACCGGAAATACCTCCGTGATGGGTTTTAGCGACCGGACGCCACGAGCGCGGAGCAGTTCGGACGATCCTGGCAAGTGGCGCTCGAGCGCCGCCAAAGGATCGCGTCGCAGGTCAGGCGCATCCTCCACCGTGAACGGCACCGGCGCCTCCACGTTATACGCCCCATAAGCCACTTCGCCGCGCCCCAAGGCAGCGAGCGCCGCCAATACGGCGTCCGCGGCGTCGACCTCATCGACACCGCCGTACAGGAGGCGTATGCCGTACCGGAAGAACGACTCCGGGACGAACATTCCGAAGCGGAGCGCTATCGACGGAATCCCGTGATCGCGCCAGTGGTAAGCGCACAGCTCCTCGCCGACGACCTTGCTCCAACCGTAGATGTCAGACGGGCGTAACGGAACCCCCTCCTCCACGAACGCGACGGCGTCATTCGCGCTCGGCGTTCGGCTTTCGCCGTAGACACCCATCGTGCTACTGAAGACGACGCCCCCGACTCCGTGCTCGACGGCGGCCTGCCAGACGTTGAACGTCCCCGTGACGTTGAGGTCGTAGAACTCCCGTAGTGAGTGATCACGCAGATGGATGCCGTGGAGGGCGGCGGCATGGACGACCATGTTTACGCCGCGCGTCGCCGACGACACGAACTTCCCGTCTCGCACGTCGCCGACGACGCCCTCGGCCACATCGCTGCTGGGCACGAGGTCCAAGGCAACCGGCTCATGACCTGCCTCGATCAGTCGAGGAATGAGGGCCCGCCCGAGAGTGCCGGCAGCGCCAGTTACGAGGACGCGCATGCGCAGATCATCACACGCCGTACGACCCTGGCTCACCCTCCAACTTGAATGGTCCCTCGCCGATGTCCGGTCAGGCCTCGCCCTTGTCGCCCATGTCCATGGTGGGCATCCAACTTCAGACTGGGTCAGAGCGTGCGCAGCGGGAGCGACGTCGCCGGTGGACGGCGGCTCAGGCGATCAGGGCGTCCAAGACGTCCGCAAACGCGCTGCCCGTGTGGAGGCTGAGATGGCCGTCGCCCGAGCGAAAGTGTGCGCGCGCTGTCGGTATGTGGGACGCCAGCCATTCGCCATGTGCGGGATGGACGCCGCGGTCGTCTGCGCCATGCCAAACGTGAACGAGCGCGGTAATCGAGGTCGCGTCGAATCCCCAGTCACCTACGAAGGCACGCTCGTCGTCAAACCAGCCCCCATAGGAGTCGCTCAGGGCTGTTCGGAATAGGGCCGCGATCCAGTCACTGAAACCCGGTGAGAGAGCCTGGAGATCGGCTCCGGCAAACTCGCCAGCCACCAACTCTTTGAACTCCTGACCCGTCAGACCACGCATCACTGGCCAACGCTGCTCGATCTCCTCGCGCAACGCGTCGGGCCCGTTGAGTGCGGCGCTGACCAGGCGATCGTCCGGGCCTGGTCGCCACCCTAAATCAGGCGCGCGGTAGGGGGCGACGCTGCCGATCGTCGCCACGCCGATCACCCTTGTTGGCAGCAGGGCAGCCAGGGCGAGCGCGTGCGGTCCACCACCCGACCAGCCAAGGGCGTAGGCCCGCTGAGCGCCGATGTAGTCGAGGGCAACGGAGGCATCGGCGGCAACGCTCGCAACGTCCCGCCCGGGCCGGCGCGTCGATCCGCCATAGCCAGGCCTGCTCCATGCGACATAGCGAAGTCCACGTTCGGCCAGCGCACTCAGGTTCTCTTCGTAGGGCAGGCCGGTGGCAGGCGTTCCATGCTGGTACAGCAGGGGGATCCCGTCATCCGGTGAAAGATAGAGTTCCAGTGTCGCCCGGTCGTTGGTGGGTATCAGGATCGGCTCGTACACCACGCAACCATGCCACAGCGGTACACCCCGGCCTCGTGGCGTCGCCCATTTCCCGCCGGCCTTCGGCGCTTAGTCGAGCGTGGCTCGCGTGCCCAGCCTCCACGAAGAGTCAGAGTGATCCGCGACGGCCTCCAGTGCGAAGTAGTAGTACGGCCGGCAGTGCAGGCGGTCATCGACCGCCCGCTGCAGGATCCGATATCGGGAGGACCCATAGATGGTCCAATCCTTCCAAGTAAGACAGCGCTGGCTGGGAGCCGGGCTGCTGGTGGCATTCGTCGCCACCCTGGCACTCGGGATCGGCATGGCACTCGCGTCGCCTGCCGTCGCGGGGCACAACTCGGCAGCCGGAGCCGCCAAGGGCACGACAGGCGGCTGGCTCGACGGTCGAGAAGTCACCTTTTTCTATCCCAAGGACTTCTTCTGCTCGCAGCCACCGAGCAGCGATGCGGCGTCCGGCTGCGAGGTCGGCGCTGAGCCTGAGCGGGCCCCGCGCCCCGGCGGAGGCCTTCCTGTGCTCTACGTCATGACGCCTTTCGGCATCAACGTCGACGCAGGTACGCTTCAGTGCCCGACCAGTGGCGAGTGCATCAACCACCCCGGCGACCTGGACGTTTCGCGCCTGCTGGGACCCGGTGCGGTGATCCCTCTGCCGCCGCACAGCCACATCGTCGATGTGGCCAAGGGTGGATGGTGGGAGATCGAGGTGATCCTTGTGACGGACGAAGAGGTCTGGAACGAGATCGCTCAAGCCAAGGATCTGGCCACCGTGCGTGCCCTACAGGACGCCGGAGTCGGCATCACTGGCGACATCCCGACCAACCTCTTCCTGTTCTTCAACGTGCAGAACTGAGATCAACTCAGCTGGCGGGTCGCTCGACGGCCCGCCAGCTGGCCGGAGGCCTCTCGATGAACAGCGTCGCCCTCACCCCAGCGTCGAGCATGCGCTCGAGGCTGCGCAACCTTGCGCCCCAGCCCCTTGTTTCCACGGTAGGCGGAATGATGGTTGGGATCGGAGCAGTCCTACCCTGGATCACCTTGTATGCCGGTCATGTCGCCCTACGTGGCATCGACGGACCAGCTGGACTCGCCCTGGCCCTGGTGGGTGCCGTCGTCGTCGTGCTCGGCGTCATCTCGGTGCGCAGCAGCGCAGCAAGCGTGATCGCCGTCCGGCGGATGATGGTCGTTGCGGTGGTGCTCATCGTGACCTACCTGCTCGTGCAATTGGTCATAACTCACGCTCAACTGGCCGCAGAGCCGTTGCTCTTGGCCGCACTGGGCCCAGGCATGTTCGTGGCGGCCGCGGGTGCGAGCCTGATGGTCATTGCCGAAGCGATGCCTCTGCTTCGGGTGACCAGGCCATCCCGGCGCAGCTGGCCGGCCAGAATGCTGACTGGCGCGGCGGTCGTCGGCCTGCTCGTCGCCGGATCCATTCATCTCGGTTTGGCGCCCGGGCACCTTGGCGCGTCGCCGGTGTTGGCGCTGGGCTTCCTGGGTGCTGGGCTTGCCCAGGCGACCTTGGCGCTCTTCCTGATTGTCGGAGGGAGTCGGCGCACGCTGATCAGCAGCGCGGTGCTGTCGGTTGGGCTACTTGGGCTCTATGGGATCGACCTATTGATCGGATTGCCGTTCGTGGGCCACGCTGCGCTGCACGCCCAGGCGGAACTGCACGCCCATGGAGCGGCGGGCATCGACCTAGCTGGAGTGATTGCCAAGTCCGCCGAATTGGGAACCATCATTGCAGCGGTCGCCGCGCTGCGAGAACATCACCGCTAGTCGGGGCGGGTGAGATCAGTACGGCCAGCGCTGGCCGAAGCGCCAGCGGCGGAACGGTGCAACGCTCGGGGCCAGCAACGGGAGGCCGGACACGACGCCCACCGAGGCGCCGATCAGGATGGTGCCCGCGAACGAGCCAACGCCGAGTGCGGGAGAGAGCAGCTCGGACATGACACCGCCGGCGACACCGCCGACCGGAATGACGCTGTACCCGATGGCGCCTCGAATGGCTGCCACCCGAGCCTGCAGGTGCCTTGGCAGTGCCACCTGGCGGACCGAGATGGCGACTATGTTCCAGATGACGCCCCAAAAGGCCGAGAGCGCCAGCGAAGCCGCCACCAGCGGCACCGCTGCGAACCCGGGCGCAAGCGCGATGCCCGCCAGGAACGCTGACTCAAGAACGGTCGCGACAACGAGCACCCAGCCGACACCCACCCGAGCGGTCAGCCGATTTGCCGCCGCGACGCCGATCAGCGCTCCTATCCCTGGAAACGCCAGTAGCACACCCGCAATTGCCGGGTCGAGCGCCAGGGCGCGGTACAGGTGCAACAGCAGGACGGTGTGTGCGGCCACCAGCCCCAGGTTCGAAATAGCGGCCGTCAGGGTCAGCCGCAACAGTACGGGCTCCCCTCGCAGAGCTGTGAAGCCCTCGACGAGCTCGGCTCTGAACCGGCGCGTGTGGGAGGTAACGGTACGCGGCGGAAGTCGTATGCGACGCAGCAGTAGCGCGGAGGCTCCGAAGGCCGCCACGCTGTGAGCGACAACGAAGACCGAGCCAACAGCCGATATCAGCGCGCCGGCGATACCCGGGCCGGCCACCTGGGCGATCGACCGACTGGCCTCCAGCCTCGAATTCGCCAGGGGAATTTCGGAAGAAGGCAGCGCCTCGGCGACGTACGCCGTGTTGCCCAGCTCGAAGAAGACGCCCGCCGCGCCGACGAGGATGGCTGCGCCGATCAGCATGGGCAGGTTGAGCTGGCCCGCGATCGCCAGCAGCACCACGAGGCCGAAGACGAGGGCTCGGATGAGATTGCCCAAGATCATCACTCGGACTCGGCTCGCCCGATCGATCCACACTCCGGCCAGAACTGCCAGAAAGGGCCAGCAGATCCAGGCGGCGGCGGCCAGGAGGCCGACCTCGAGCGGCCGAGCGCCGAGCACCAGGATGGCGAGCGTCGGCAGGGCAACTCGACTCAGCTCGTCACCGAACAGGCCGACCGTATTCCCCGCCCACAGCACAGGGAAGTCGCCCGCCTGCGGAAGCCGCAATAGGCGCGCAGCGTTGGGCACTCTGGAGCGCCGCACCAGCCGCGGTGTGGTGCCGTCGAGGTCCGGCGACACCGGCGTCAGGCCGAGGCCCGCGGCCGAACCGGCTGTCGCGAACGCTGCGCGTTGATTGCGTCGCGACGGTTGAGCCAGAGTTGGCCTTGTGCGACCTGCCAGTCGGGTCCGTTGAAGCCGAGCGTGAACTGCGTAAAGCCGATCTCGAGGTACGTTTCGAAGTCTCGCTCGAGGAACCGATCCAGATCGTATGGCTCCACGCCGACTGCCCACTCAATGTCGTTCGCATCACGACCGATCTCGGCGCACCACCGGCGAAGTGCCGCGACCTTGGGCAGCACCTCGTCCGGCCGGTCGGGAAAGCCGACGTGCCAGGCGTCGGCGTACCGCGCGACGAGCCTCGTGGTGAGCTGCTCGCCGCCGCCAGCGATCAGCAGAGGCATGGTTCCGAGAGGCGGCGGGTTGAGCACCTGGAGTCGGTGGCGTATCCGGGGCAATGACTCGCCAAGCTGGCGCAAGCGAGCAACTGCGTCCGGGAACACAAAGCCGTACTCGCGATAGTCCCTCTCGAACCAGCCGGCACCGAGACCGAGAGTCAGCCGGCCGCCGCTGATGTGGTCGACCGTTCGAGCCATGTCGGCCAGTAGATCGGGGTTCCGGTACGAGTTACAGGCGACGAGTGGACCCAGTGCGATCCGGCTGGTTGCCTCCGCCCAGGACGCAAGAAGCGTCCAGCACTCGTAGTGCTGCCCGCTCCCTTTGCCGTACAGCGGAGAGAAGTGGTCCCACGTGTAGAGCGCGTCGTAGCCCAGCTCCTCGGCCTGCACGGCGGCTCCGCGGAGGGCCGGCAGGTCGCCATGCTGCGGGTGCAGTTGCGCGGCCACGCGTATTGGTTTCACGGTCTCCTCACCTGCGTGCGTCGCCAGTGCGAGCACCGTGAGGGTTCCCCTAAGGGGAATGTCAAGGGGTATTCTTCGCCGCGTGTTTACCGTCGGTGCGTTTGCCAGCCTGAGTGGCGTTTCCGCCAAGGCCCTCCGCGCTTACGACGAGATCGGACTCTTCAAGCCCGCCTGGGTAGACCCGCAGAACGGTTACCGCCTCTACTCGCCTGCCCAGCTTCCCGAGATCCGCCGCATCGTCGCCCTGCGCAGCGTGGGCATGGGGCTGGCCGACATCGCAAAACTGCTTTCAGGGGGCGACGACCTGCGCGCGGCACTGGACCGCCGGCGCGCCGAGCTCGAATCCGAGCGGCAGCAGGTCGAGGCGCGGCTCGCCGCCCTGGGCATTCATGTCGAGCTGGCAGCCGCCGGCGACAAGCCAGACGTGGTCATACGGCCTGTCGCGGCCCAGCCGATTGCGGCTCTGGCAATGTCGCTCGTTCCGAATGGCAACGTGGAGCGCGCCTATTACGAGCTGGAGGCCTACGTCCGCGATGCTGGACGCCGCGCTCCGCGACCGCCGGGCCTGATCGCGTCCAATGGCGAGGACGGCGCAGAAATATTCGTACCGCTCACCGGGCCGATTGCGCCAACCGAGCGCATACGGTATCGCCGCCTTGCCGCGATGCGGATGGCGACGACGCTGCACCACGGCTCCTACGCCACGCTTCCCGACACCGTCGGCGAGCTCGAAGAGTGGGTCCGTGGCGCCGGCCTGACCATTGCGGGGCCCCTTCACATCCTGTACCTGCAGTTCGGCGCGGAGCCGGAGCTGCGCATTCCCCGCGGGTACGTCGTGGAGGACTCGACCGACTACCTCACCGAGGTGCAGCTGCCCATCGGCGATTGAAGTCCCGCCGGCTTCGCTCAGTAGTGCTCGGGCACGAATTTCTGCTCTCCCAGGGGCGGACGCACGTAGGCCCGGTCAGGCTCGCGTGGCGGTAGCTCGATGGCTTCGGGCGTGAGGTCTCGGTAGGGTATGAGCTCGAGCAGGTGGCGGATGACATTGAGGCGCGCGCGCTTCTTGTTGTCGGCGTTGACCACGTACCACGGGGACTGGTCCGTGTCGGTGTGGGCGAACATGGTGTCCTTCGCCTGTGAGTACTCCACCCAGCGAGCGCGCGACTCGAGATCCATCGGGCTCAGCTTCCAGCGCCTGGTGGGATCCTTGATGCGCTTCTGGAAACGGCGCTCCTGCTCGGCGTCACTCACGCTGAACCAGTACTTGATGAGAGTGATTCCAGACCGGATGAGCATGGCCTCGAACTCTGGGCAGGCGCGCAGGAACTCCTCGTACTCGTCGTCGGTACAGAACCCCATCACCCGTTCAACGCCCGCGCGGTTGTACCAGCTGCGGTCGAACAGGACCATCTCGCCCGCCGCCGGCAGCTGCGCCACGTAGCGCTGGAAGTACCACTGCGTCTTCTCGCGCTCAGTCGGCGTGCCGAGCGCAACCACGCGCGCATAGCGGGGATTGAGGCGCAGGGTGATCGTCTTGATGGCCCCGCCTTTGCCGGCAGCGTCTCGGCCCTCGAACAGCACGACGACCTTGAGGCCACTGTGCCTGATCCACTCCTGCAGCTTGACCAGCTCGACGTGCAGCCGGTCGAGCTCGCGCGCGTACTCCTTGTTGGTCATCTTCCTGGGCGGCGCATCCGACTCGTCAAGCCGATCTGGCGAGATGGAGTCCGCCTCGGGCCTCTCTGCAGAGGCGTCATCTTCGGCGTGCGGCGCGTCGCTTTTGTTCGTCATCGGATGAGGTTGGGCGCAGGCGTGCGTTTGGTCAACCCGTGAAAGCCAATCGTCGTCGCCATCCCCGAGCTACAGCAATGGCGCGGACACTCTGTGGCATCACGCGCCGGTATTCTGGCCCGATGCGTGTAGGACTCGTACTTCCGATCGGTGAGCGTGGCGATCCGCCACGCGCCACCCCGTACCGCGACATGCGCGAGCTCGCCGTCCAGGCAGAGAACAGCGGGCTGGACTCGATCTGGGTCGCCGACCACCTCTTCTACGCGCCGGAGGGTGAGAAACCGCGCGGGATGTGGGAGGCATGGACGGTGCTTGCGGCGCTGGCCGATGCGACGCGGCGAGTCGAGCTCGGCCCACTGGTGCTGTGCGGCCCATTCCGCAACCCCGGCCTGCTGGCCTGGATGGCCAACACGCTCGACGAGGTCAGCGGAGGCAGGCTCGTGCTCGGCCTGGGCGCCGGCTGGCACGAGCCTGAGTTTGAAGCCTTCGGCTTCGAGTTCGAGCGGCGGGTGAGCTACTTCGAGGACATGCTGGAGATCACCGTGCCGCTGCTGCGGGAGGGCCGTGTCGCGCATGACGGCCAGCTCACCAGCGGGCACGGCGAGCTCCGGCCGCGGGGTCCCCGCGAGGGTGGCCCGCCAATCCTGATTGCCGCTGTTCGGCCGCGAATGATGCGGCTGACTGCGCGGTGGGCGGATCGCTTCAACACGGTCTGGTATGGCCGCCCTAATGAGGCCTTCTTCGACGATCGACGTCAGCTCGAGCAGGCCTGCGAGGACATCGGCCGGGACGTCAGCGAGATCCAGGTGACTGCCGGCGTGCAGGTCGCCGGCGAGCTGACTCTCGATAGTGTTGCCCGCTCCGAGAACACGCTCTCCGGCTCAGCCGAGCGGGTCGCCGACGGCCTGAACGCCTGGCGGGAGCAGGGCGTCCAGGAGGTGATGTGCCGGATCGACCCGGCTACTCCGCAGATGGTCGAGCGCATCGCCCGCGCGAAGGACCTTCTCGACGCCTGAACGCCGCTACGCCCCTTATCAGTAGCCCCGGTCGCGCAACAGCCTGCCCATGGCCCGCGCCGCCTCCGCGCGGTGCGAGATGGCGTTTTTCTGGGCGGGGGTCAGCTGGCCGACCGTCCGGCCCCCGATCGGCTCATCGGCCGGCTCGAAGATCGGGTCGTAGCCAAAGCCACCCGCCCCGCGTGGCTCAAGCGCGATGCGGCCCTCCAGCGATCCGTCGCTGACCTCGACCACGTCGTCGGGCCCCACGAAGGCCAGCACGCAGCGGTACCGTGCCCCGCGCTGCTCGGGCGGTACGCCCGCCAGAAGCCGCAGAAGGTGCATGTTGTTCTGGTCGTCGGTGGCGTCCTCGCCGGCGAAACGGCGGGTGCGCACCCCCGGCCGGCCGTCGAGGTGGTCGACCTCCAGCCCGGAGTCGTCGGCCAGCGTCGGCAGCCCCGACAGGCGGGCATACCAGAGCGCCTTGAAGCGGGCGTTCTCCTCGAATGTCTCGCCGTCCTCCGGCGCATCGCCGGCCAGGCCCAGGTCCGCCAGCGAGACAAGCTCCGTCGCGGGCAGCTCGAGCAGCTCGCGCAGCTCGTCAAGCTTGTGCTGCGAGCCGGTTGCCACGAGGAGCCGGCGGCTCACGACTTGGCGAGCACCTCACGCTGGGCGGCGAAGAGCCGCTGAAGGCCCTCGTCGGCAAGGCCCAGCAGAGCGTCCATGCCGGCCCGGTTGAAGGGCTTGCCCTCGGCCGTGCCCTGCACCTCGACGTACTCGCCGGCGTCTGTGCCGACGACGTTGAAATCGACCTCCGCGCGGGAGTCCTCCGAATAGTCGAGGTCGAGCAGCGGCACGCCATCGACGATGCCGACGCTGATCGCGGCAACCTGGCCGGTGAGCGCGCGCTCGGTGCCGATCTTGCGCAGGGCCAGCGCCAGCGCCACGTAGCCACCCGTTATCGAGGCCGTCCGGGTTCCGCCATCCGCCTGCAGGACGTCGCAGTCGACCGTCACCGTGCGCTCGCCGGTCTTGGAGGTGTCGACCACGCCGCGCAGGGCGCGCCCAATGAGCCGCTGGATCTCCATCGTGCGGCCCCCCTGGCGGCCCTTGACCACCTCGCGCTGGGTGCGCTCGTTGGTGGCTCGGGGAAGCATGTTGTACTCGGCGGTCACCCAGCCGAGACCCTTGCCGCGAAGATGCGGCGGGATCCGGTCCTCGATCGTCGCCGCGCAGAGCACGCGTGTGTCGCCCATCTCGATGATGCACGAGCCTTCGGCCCACTTCTGCACGTCGAGCGCGATGCGCAGCTTGCGGAACTGGCGCGGGCTGCGCCCGTCGTTGCGGAACTGGCCTCCACCGATGCTCACCTGGCTCCCTCCAGCGATCCCTGCTTGGCCTCGCGCCACAGATCATCCAGTTGCTCGAGCGTCATTTCCCGCAGCGCCAGCCCTCGCTCGGCGGCAAGCCGCTCGACCGCGGCGAAGCGATCAGCGAACTTGGCGCTCGCCGAGCGCAGGGCCGCCTCGGCGTCGATCCCGAGCCGGCGGGCCAGGTTGACGATGACCAGCAGCAGGTCGCCGAGCTCCTCGCGGCGCGCACCATCATCCGTGGCTGCGGCGAGCTCGGCCGACTCCTCGGCGATCTTCTCGATCACACCTTCGACCGACGGCCAGTCGTAGCCGAGCGCTGCCGCCCGACCCTGGATCTCCTGCGCATAGGCCAGCGCCGGGAGCGACCTCGACAACCCGGCGAAGGCAGCCGGCATGGCCGGGTCGACCGGCGCCGGCTGCCGACCGGGGCTGGCAGCAACGCCGTTGCTCGTCGCCTGCTCGGCGCGCTCGTCGGCCTTGATCTGCTCCCAGTTGCGGATCACCTCGTCGGCCGTGCCGGCGACCGCGTCGCCGAAGACATGCGGGTGGCGGCGGATGATCTTGGTCATCGTCGAGCGAGTTACGTCGGTCAGGTCGAAGACGCCGGCCTCCGCGCCATAGTGGGCGTGGAGGACCACCTGCAGCAACAGGTCGCCCAGCTCCCCGGCCAGCGCCGGCGTGGACCCCTGCTCGAGGGCGTCGTAGACCTCGTACGCCTCTTCGAGCAGGAACGGCCGCAGCGACAGGTGATCCTGCTCGCGGTCCCAGGGGCAGCCGCCGGGTGCGCGCAGCCGTGCGACGAGCCAGGGCAGCCCGTGCGGGCTGGCCACGTTCAGGATCGGCTCCAGCGCCGGCAGCAGGTACGCATCCACCTCGAGCGACTCCACGCTGAGCCGTCCGACGACCGTATCGGCTGCTCCGGCGAGACCATGCGCGGGGTGATCAGCCGGGTAGAGCGATCGAAGCAGCTCCGCGGCATCGGTGGCATGGGCAGCCCGGCCAGGCATGGCAACCGACGCCTTATCGTCAGCCTGCTCATCGTCCATCGCTGAACGGGCCGCCGGTGCCAGGATCAGCGCCAGCCCTGGGTCGAACGGGCGGCGCGCCAGTGCATCAGCGCTCAGCACCTGGACGCCGTCAGCCGCACTCAGGCCAAAGCGGCGTGTCGCCTCATCGAGCAGGCGGTGCATCGGTCCAGCCTAGCGCGACTGCCGCCGGGGAATGTCCCGCGCACCTGCTCAGGGCAGCTCCCCATCGTCGATGGCGGGGTCCTCGTCCGGGCCGAAGCCCTCATCCAAGCCGGGCTCTTCGTCGATACCGGGGACCTCCCCCGGCTCCTCGCCGAAATCGATGCCCGGATCGGTGTCCGGCTCCTGGTCGGTCCGCCGAATTGTGCCGTCCGCCTCGGCCTGGTCCTTGCGGTCGGCGTACCAGTCATCGAAGTGGCCGGTGCCGGTGCCCGGCTGGCCGCGGATGAAGCGGGCCATGTCGGCATCGATCTCTCGCTCGGCCCGCTCCACGACCCTGAAGACGTGCGTCGAGTTGCCCAGCCCTATCGGGTCGGCGATGCCGCCGGTTTCGAGCGCAAAGACGGTGTCGCCCACCTCGTCCTGGATCTGGTTGAGCATCGCCCGGGTAAACCAGCCGATCTCGCCACCCTCGTCTCGGCTCTGAGTGTCGTCGGAGTACTCCTCGACCAGCGCCTCCCAGTCGATGGTCGGCTGATCCAGAGCCTCGCGCAGCTGCGCCAGGCGTTCCGCCGGCGGGTCGAGGCGCTCATGGAACCAGAGCAGGTAGTAGCCGTTCTCGGCGCGCACCGGCCCGATCAGCGTCTCTTCTTCGTGCTGCTGGTCGAACAGCGCGTCGGCCACCTCCGACGGTGGAATTTCACGGGTCACGGCGCCCGCGTCGCCACCTTCGGCCGCGCTGCCTTCACTGTCGCTCTGCTCGCGTGCGATCTCCCGAAAGCGCTCGAGCTGCTCGGTCTCGTCCTCGATGGCCTCCAGCTCGTCGGCGACCTGCTGGGCCTGCTGCTCCGCCTCTGCCCAGGCGGGGTCGTCCTCGTCGAGGTTGGGAGCCTCGATCGGATCGTCGCCCGGCGAGAACAGGATCTCGCTGTAGCGGACCTCGTCCTGGTCCTCACCGCCTATCTCGTCGTCGGGCGAGACGTTGTCAATGCGGATGTGGGCCAGTCGCACCTGCTCGTGCGTACCCTCGAGCGCCTCGGCCGTCACCCGCTGCTCGAGCCGCTCGGCGGCAATCTCCCAGGCAAGGAACTGGCGATAGGTCTCGATCGACAGCCGCTCCTGCACGCGCGACCGGAAGACCTGGTCCTCGGTGCCCGGCCGGACCTCGACCAGCTGCCCGATGTAGTAGTTGCCGTCCTGTCCGCGGATGACCTGGGTATGCTCGTTCGGCTCGAGCTCGAAGAGCCGGTTGAGCAAGGCGAAATCGAGCGGGTTGAAGCGGGAGATGAAGCCCAGGTCCCCGCCTTCGGCCAAGCTGTCGTCGTTGCCGAACTCTGCCTCAACCTGCTCGAATGGAACGCCCTGCTGCAGCTGCGCAAGAGCCTGGCCCGCTCTCTCGCGGGCGGCTCGCTGCTGGCCGAACGTGGGACCGGTCGCCCCTTCGGAGGTCTCCGGCTCGATCGAGATGACGCGCACATGGCGTCGCTCCACGCCGGACATCTCGCGGGCCTCGCGCGCGGCCACTTCCTCCTGGCTGACGGTGATGTCCATCTCGGCCGCGAGCTGCGACTGGTAGACAAGGTCGATCAGGCTCTCGGTGGAGGTGAAGCGCAATTCCTCGCGACGGGTCGAGAGCTCCTGCAGCCTGGTTGCGGCCTGGCTCGATGTCAGCTCGTCAGCGGCCCGGGCCTCGACGACCCGATCCTCCTCGCGGGTGAGGCGCAGCAGCTCCAGGCTGGCTCGATCGCGAACCAGACCGGGCGAGACCTCAAACCCACCGACGTTCGCCACCGCCCGGATGTTGGTCTGGTAGAAGTTCAGCGCCCACGCACCGAGCAGCAGCAGCACCAGCAGTCCGATGACGGCGGCGAAGCCACCCACGATCAGCGCGCTCCGACGGTCCTCGTCACCGAGCGAGAAGCGCGAGCGGCGGCGCGTGGTCGGTCGAAGGCGTGACGGCGTGGTCATGGGCTCCGGTCTCGAACGCTTCAGCGACGCCGGAGGACGGCGAGGGCTATCCCAAACGCCCCGCCCAGTGCCGCCGCCGCGCGCCAGTCGAGCAGCGGACGAACGTCGCCGCCGACGCTGCGAGCGATTATCAGCATCGCGTTGGAGCCGCCCTCGAAGGTCATCTCGTCGGCCGCGGCCGCGCCCACGCTTGAGCCACCGCGCAAGTGGATCCGGCGCGCTCGTGCCAGTCCGACGCCCCCCTGGCTGACCGAGAGCTCGTTCGCGCTGACCCTGGCGGCGCCGCCCTTGGTGATGCTGACGGTGGTGGCCTGGATCGAGTTGGCGCCGCCCCGGCTCAGCTCGACGTGCTCGGCGCGTAGGTCATCGGGGCGCGGCTGCCCGTCGGCGGTGACTGTCTGGGTCAAGTGACGATCTCCTGACGCTCTCTGCGTGCGCAACAGCCTACCCCGAGACGCCCGATGGCGCAGCCGGCCCGGTCAAGTCGGCGGCGATTTGACGCTCGCCCGGGCAGCGTCGGCGTAGACCTGGCGGGTCTCACGGGCCACGTCACGCCAGCGGCGCTCATCCGCCTCCGCTCGCCTGCGGGCCGCCCCACGGATCTGTTCGGCCAGTGGGCCTCCCGCCCACAGCGCATCGATCGCCGATGCCATCCGCCGTGGATCTCGCGGCTCGACGATGACGCCTGCCCCACCGACTTGCTCGGGCAGCGCGCCGGCTCTCGAGCAGATCACCGGCACCCCCACCGACAGGGCCTCGAGCACCGGCAGCCCGGTCGCCTCGGACAGGGCAGGGTAGACGAAGCCCGTCGCCCCCCCGACCAGGGCGGCCAGCTCGGTGCGCGACAGGTCGGGCAGGACCACCGCCCTGGACGTCGCTCGGGCGCGGTCCACCGCCCGCTGAAGAGCGGCCTGGTCCGAGCTGGCGTCATATCTGCCGGCCAGGGCGACAAAGGGTCCGTCCTCCGCCCCTGCACCGGCAGATGACAGCGCCGCAAGGAAGGTGGCCATGTCCTTGCGCGCGTCATAGCGTCCTCCGAATACCAGGTAACGCTCGGGCAGCCCGAAGCGACGGCGCAGCGCAGCCTGCATTGCGCGGTCTCGCCCGGCTTCTCGAAAGTCGTCGTCCACGGCCAGTGGTACCACCGCGACGCGGGCTTCGGGGACGTGCAGCAGCCGCCGCGCCGCGTCGCCGGTTGCGCGCGAGCAGACGATCAGCCGAGCTGCGTCCTGCAGGATCCGTGCCCGCAGGCGATGACCGAAGCGCGCTGCCGGGGTGGCCGCATAGACGTTCGGCAGCTCCCAGGGGGCCAGGTCCAGCACGGTCGCGACCAGAGGCAGGCGCGATGCCAGCGGCGTCGCCCCGCCGGCGCTGTGGTAGACGGCACCACGCGTGCCGACCTCCGCGCCGCGCAGCAGGAACGAGTCGAGGGTCAGGCCGGCCGAGCGCAGCACTTTGCCCGTCGGCGGCAGCAGCCGCCGGCCCTCGACGGCCAGCCCCTGTTGCTCGAGCTGCTGTGAGGGATCGGCGCGCATCGTCCGGGCAATCGTGACGAACGACTCGCCGGGAAGCGGATCCGCCGCAAAAGCCTGTGTCAGCCGGCCGAGGTATTCGGCGGTGATCGGCATCCGCTCCGGCTCCTGCAACGGCCGCAGGTCGATGACCACGCGCGTCGGCGGCAGATCGGGCAGCGGCACGGGCTCCAGCCGTGCCATCAGCGCGGGGTCCGGCGGCGCAGCTCTTCCCAGCGCAGGCGCAGGACGACGACGAGCGCCTCGACGATGATCCGCCGCGACATCTTCGACGCGCCGGCCCGGCGGTCGACGAATACGATCGGCACCTCGCGCAGGCGGGCGCCGCGGCGGACGGCAAGGTAGGTCATCTCGATCTGGAAGACGTAGCCGCCAGAGTGCAGTCGGTGCCACGGGGTCGCCGCGAGCGTCTCGCCGCGCCACGCCTTGAAGCCGCCGGTCAGGTCGTGTGCCGGCAGGGACAGCACGAGCCGGGCGAACATGGAGCCGCCGCGCGATACGAGCCGACGCAGCAGGCCCCAGTTGCGCACGCCGCCACCGCCGACGTAGCGCGAGCCGATTACCAGGTCCGCCTCGCCGAGCGCTTCGACCAGATCGGGAAGGTGGTCGGGGTTGTGCGAGAAGTCGGCGTCCATCTGGATGACCTGCTGAGCGCCTTCGGCGAGGGCGTGGCGGAAGCCGGCGACGTAGGCCGGGCCGAGCCCTTCCTTGGCCTGCCTGTGCATGACTCGGACCCGCGGATCGGTGGCCGCCATCTGCTCAGCAATCCGGCCCGTGCCATCAGGCGACGAGTCGTCCACGACGAGGAGAGTGGCCAGCGGCAAACGGGCCAGGATCGCCGGCGCGATCACGGGCAGGTTCTCGGCCTCGTTGTACGTCGGCAGCACCACCCAGGTGCCCCCGTGCATGGCGCTCTGCTCTGGCACGCCGGCAAGTCTAGCCGCCGCCGATCCAACCAACAGCCGCCCGGTCATGTGACCGGGCGGCTGCCTGTGGCCCCTGGGCCCCTCCGCGTCAGGGTTTGGTGGTGATCGTTATCGGCGGCGACAGAGCACTCCTGCGGCCGGCCGAGTCGATCGCCCGCACCTGGTAGGTGAACGTGTTGACCTTGTTGCGCTGGTCGATGAACGTCAGTGCCGTCTGCTTCGTGCCAATGGCCTTGCCGTTACGGAACACCCGATAGTGGATGGGCCCGGCCGCACTGGACGAGCTCGCGTGCCACGTCAGCTTGACCACGAAGCCGGTTTCGGCCGTGGCCGTGAGCGCCTGCGGGACCGTTGGGCCGGTGTTCTGGCCGGGGTTGGTGCTTCCGGAGCTACCCGCCACCAGGACCGACGAGACGGTTACGGCCGCCGACAGCGCGCTCTTGTTGCCGGCCGCGTCGATGGCCCGGACCTGGTACTTGAAGGTGGCAGCCGCCAAGTGCTGGTCGGTGAAGGTCGTCGCTGTCTGCTTGGTCCCGATGGCAACGCCGTCGCGGAAAACGCGGTACCTGACCGTGCCCGCCGCTGCCGACACGCTGGCGTTCCAGGAGAGCTTCACGACGAAGTTGTCATGGGCGGTGGCCGCCAGACCCTGCGGCACGCTCGGTGCGGCGGCCGGCGCCGTTGTAGGCGAAGGTGACGGGCTGGCGCTGGGCGAAGGTGACGGGCTGGCGCTGGGCGAAGGTGACGGCGATGCTGTCGGCACCGTCACCTGGACGCTGACCGGCGGCGTGGACAGATCGCTCTTGTTGTCCGCCGCGTCGATTGCCCGCACCTGGTAGCTGTACGTGCCCGACTTCGACGGCCTGTCGACATAGGTACGCGCCGTCTGCTGGCTGCCGATGGCGGAGCCGTTGCGAAACACGCGGTACCTGATCGTGCCGGCAACGGTCGCGGTGCTCGCGTTCCAGGCCAGCGACACGGCGCCGGTCGCATCGGCTGACGCGATCAGGCCGGTGGGCACGCTCGGCGGGCTGGACGGGGGCGGCACGACTTCAGTCGGCGGCTGCCCGCCGGACCACTCGCTGGTTGTCATCTCCAGGGTGCCGCTGAGTGCCCGCAGGAAGCCGCTCGTCGAGTGCGGATCGAGATGGTTCCTGAAACCGGGCATGCGGCCGGAGTCGAGCCGACGGTTGTCCCAGCCAAGGAAGCCCGACGAGGGGCTGCTGCCCGAGCCGCGCGTCATGAAGATCTCGTCCATGGTCTTGGTCGTGGTGAAGAGCTGGTCGACGATGCTGTTGACCGACTGCCAGCCGTAGGCAAAGACGGCTCGCGCGCCGACCGCCAGGAAGGCGGCGGCATAGTTGTCCACGCGCTGATGGGCGACGCTCCAGGTGGGGATGGGCATGCTCGGCTCGCCGTTGCCCTCTGCATAGCAGAGCCCGTTGAGCAGGACCACCGCGTTCTGGGCCAGGGTGACGTTACTGCGGATCCAGTTGCCACCGTGGTAGGCCACGTCGTTCTGCGACCCGCCCTCGACGGCATTCAGGCCGATGCCATTCTTGGTTCGTTCCTGGAACGGCGCATATGGGCTGGGCCAGCCGTTGCCATGACCCAAATAGGCGACGATGTTGGCCCCCTGGATGTTGTTCAGCACGCGCTGGGGTGTGGCCCTCGGATGGAAAACGCGTCGAACGTCCATGCCGTACTTCTCGCCGGTCTGGGCCAGCGTCTCTCCACGCGAGAGATAGCTGCTGGTCGAGCTGTGTGTCGGTCCAACGATGACGACCATCTTCAGCCGGGCAGCGTTCTGCGGCTGGCCATCGGTGCCAGCGCCGGCAACCGGCGCGGCTTGAGCGGCGGCCGGGCCGACGGCGGTGGCAAGGAGCGCGATGACGACGGCGGCCACCAGCAGCACGAGTCGTGACTGGCGCAGATCGGCAGCATGTCGAACGGCGATGGACTGCATCTCCCTCTCTCTCATTCCGGCAGTTGCTGGGGCACGCCCGGAAAACGCACCTGGTGACTTGCCGCCAGCGTCGCGGCGCGAGGGTTCATGGCCAATGCCGATTTGGTCACCGTCCGGCTAGCCCCATCGGCGGGCGGTTTGACGGCCCGGCGGGCCGCCGCGGCGTTGCAGGCGGCCCCGCTACGGGTGTGCTTGACGCGGGAGCAGTGCGCTGAGGTGTGAACGGATGCACTGGGCGGTACTGGTCCGCGACCACCCGCCGGTAATGGCGCTGACAGGCTGCAACACGTAGCGACCACGTAGCCGGTCCCAGTGCGCGCGGACTGATTCCCCGGTGAACGCTACCCTTGCGCCCGGTGGTCGAGCCGCATCCCGAGCCCGGGAACCCTGACGCAGCCCCCGCTGCCTCGCCGCCGTCCGGTCGGCGCAGGCTTCATCCGGCGCTGCCCTGGGTGGTGGCCGTCGCCGCTTTGCTGCTGTTGGCCGGCATCGCCGGTCTGGGCACGGCCTATCTGGTCGCCAACCTGAGCGCCGCCCCCTCGCCCGATGCGGCCTTCCTGCCCACGCCCACGCCACCATCGACGCCGACAGTCCCGCCGACCCCCGCCACGACCGACCCTGCGCCTGAGCCGACTGGCGCCCCGACGGCGGAGCCCTCGCCGGAGCTGACGCCAGAGCCGAGCCCCGGCGCGACACCGCTCGAGTACGTGGTCCAGCGCGGAGATTCGATCGGCCGGATCGCCCTCCGCTTCGGCGTTACGCCGGAGTCGATTGTCGAGCTGAATCAGCTGCGCAACCCGAACCGGATATTTCCCGGGCAGGTGCTGCTCATCCCCGAGGGATCCGCTACACCCTCCCCCTGATCGCTGCGACCGGCACATGACGGAGGTCCGGCGCCCGACAAAGAGAAGCCGCCCGGCACTTCGTGCCGGGCGGCTGTCAAGTTCTCCCCAGCAGGGTCAGGCCCTGCTGCGGTTCCCCACCACCATCCGGGCGATCGCGATGACGATGACCGCGCCGATCACGGCGACCACGAACCCGGCGATGCTGAACGCATCGGGGCTTTCGCCCGTCAGCGCCTGAGCAAGGAACCCGCCGATCACGGCACCGACGATGCCCAGCACGATCGTGGCGATCGTGCCCAGACCGGTACCGCCCATGAGCACGCCGGCCAGCCAGCCAGCCAGCCCGCCGACGATGATCCAGGCGATGATGTTGATCAACATCCTTTGGCTACCTCCCTTCCCACGTTGAAGCGGCCCGTCATAGGCCGCTTGGGAGAAGTTTCGCGCGTCTGGCAAGCCCCGTCGACCCCGGTTTGCAGCGGGCTGCTATCAGTTCCGTCTCAGGGAGCCGGAACGAGCGTCCGGTTGGGGGCCTCGGTGGGCGTGTTGCCGGGCGACTCCCCCGGCTCGAGCGTGGGGCCAGTGGTGTAGTCGGTGATCACGAGGACGTACTCGAGTCGCTCCAGCGGCGCGGCCGGCACCAGCAGCGCCGACTGGACGACCTCGGCCGGCGGGCGCTGGACGTCTACGACGGTGCCGATCAAAAGCCCCCGCGGGAAGGGCGAGCGGATACCGCCACCCAGGTCGATGCCGGCCGTGATGACGGAGTCACCGACGCTGATCTCCTCCGTCGCCGGGATGTTGGACATGGCCAGCGGCCGGTCGAGCTGACCCGTCACCAGCCCCGTCGACCGCGTCTCCTCGTCGAGGCCGACCACCCGAAACCGCGAATCGTTGAGCAGGTGGACATGGCTGAAGCCGGTGCCGACGGCCACCACCTGGCCGACCAGCGCACCACCGCCGGCGATCACGACGTCGCCCTCGCGAACGCCCGTCTCGGCACCGCGACCGAGGGTGACCACTCGCTCGCCGGTGGTCAGGCGGCGGCTGATGACCTCCGCCGCGACGGTGTTGTAGCCGAGCGACGCGCGAACCTTCAGCAGCTCTGCGAGCTGCTCGTTCTGCCGGCGAATGCTCTCCAGCTGGCGGTTCTCGAGCTCCAGCTCCTGGGCACGCTGGCTCAACTCGGCGTTGAGTACTCGCAGCCGCTCGATCTCGCCGATGGCGGCGAAGATGGACGTGACCTGGCGGGTGCCGTCTCGCAGCGCGCCCTGGATGGGAGCGACCGCGAAACCGACCCCTCGTCGCAGCTCGAGCAGGGGCTCAGATGCGCTGAAGGCGAGCAGCAGCAGGGTGATCGCGACCAGGACGGCGTAGATGGCTCCCCTGCGGCGGGCTGATGGCGACGAAAGCATCCGCTGGCGCCGGCCCGATCAGCGAGGGGCGCGCGAGTAGGTCTCCGCGACGAGGGTCCGCTCCATCACGTCCAGCTCCTCGAGCGCCTTGCCGGTCCCGCGGGCCACGCACGTCAGCGGGTCATCGGCGACGTGGACCGGCATCTGGGTCGCCTCGGTAACACGCCGATCGAGCCCCTGCAGCAGGGCCCCTCCGCCGGCCAGCACGATGCCCTGATCCATGATGTCGGCGACCAGCTCGGGAGGCGTCTCCTCGATCGTGTCGCGGATGGTGTCGACGATCTGCTGGACGGATGGCTCGAGCGCCTCGCGCACCTGCTCGGCCGTGATCTCGACCGAGCGCGGGAGGCCGGTGAGCAGATCGCGACCGCGCAGAGTCACCCGCTGGTCATCCCACTCACCGGACGTCGCCGAGCCCACGGCGATCTTGATGTCCTCTGCAGTGCGCTCGCCCAGCAGCAGGTTGTACTCACGCCGGCCGAAAGCAATGATGTCCTGGTCCATCTCGTCCCCGCCGATGCGGATGCTGCGGCTGACCACGATCCCGCCGAGGCTGATCACGGCCACCTCGGTCGTGCCGCCGCCGATGTCAACGATCAGGCTGCCGGTCGGCTCCGCAACGGGAAGCCCGGCACCGATCGCGGCGGCCATCGGCTCCTCGATCAGCCGGGCCCAGCGCGCGCCGGCATTGAGCGCCGCGTCGCGGACGGCACGCTTCTCCACCTCGGTGACGCCGGATGGGATGCCGAGCAGCATGCGTGGCCGCGGGATCAGCCCGATCCGGTCGTGGACCCGGTGGACGAAGTACTTGATCATCTGCTCGGTCACGTCAAAGTCGCTGATCACGCCGTCACGCAGCGGTCGCACGGCGATGATGCTGGCCGGCGTGCGGCCGAGCATGCGCTTGGCCTCCGCGCCGATGGCGAGCACGCGCTTGGAACGGGCCTCGATGGCGACCACGCTCGGCTCGCTTATGACGATGCCGCGGTCACGAACGTGGACGAGCGTGTTGGCTGTTCCAAGGTCGATGCCGATATCGCGCGAGAACAGGCCGAGGAAGGCGTCGAGCATGAGCGGGGTGTGCCTCTGGCGTGGATGGTCCGACTGGCGCCACGCCGGCGGTCGCGGTCGGCCGACGAAGGCGCTCGCAGTGTATAACGATCGACCCACCGGGCCGGTCCGACCACCGGCGACCGCATGGCGAGCGGGCTGCCGGTCAGCGCCGCGTGGTGGGACGATCGAAGGCGACACCCCGGTCGCGCAGGCTGACGTGGCCGCCGCTGGCGATGACGATGTGGTCCAAGACCGGGATGTCCAGCAGCCTGCCGGCGGCGATCGCTTCGGCGGTCAGGTGCAGGTCGTCGGGGCTGGGCTCAGGGTCGCCCGACGGGTGGTTGTGGACCACGATCAGGCCAGCCGCGTGGATGCGCACCGCGTCACGAAACAGCTCCGCCACCCGCACCAGCGCGGTTGACACGTTGCCCTGGTAGACAAGCTGCTCGCGCAGCACGACGTTGCGAGTGTTGAGCAGGAGCACACGCAGCTCTTCGCGCGGCAGGCCGGCCATCGTGGCAGCCAGCCGATCGACGACGTCGCGCGGCGAGCGGATCGACCAGCGACCCGGTCCGCGACCGGACAGGCTGCGCCGACCGATCTCGAATGCAGCGACCAGCTGGGCGGCGCGGGCGCTGCCGATCCCGGCCACCGCCGTCAGCTCCAGCGGATCCGCGTCGGCCAGCTCGGGCAAGCCGCCGTGGCGGCTGAGAAGGTGGTTGGCGAGGTCAATCGAGGACCCGCGGGCGCCGCGCGACCCCCACAGCACGGCCAGCAGCTCACCTGCGCTCAGGCCGGCCGGACCGTGCAGCGCCAGGCGCGCGCGGGGCTGCTCGGAGACCGGCAGGTCTGCGACGCGCCCGGTTGCAACTGTGGGTTGGGGCAAGTTGAGGCAACTCCGTGCGGCGGCTGCGAGGGGGATGCCCTCGCACCCGGACAACGGAGCCCGCCGATTTCCCCGCCGTCCGAATGCGAGAGCAGGGCCATCGTAGAACGGGCCTATTAGCCAACGGTTGGCTTCGCCTTGCCGGTCAGTTTGTGGATCAGGACGGCGGGGTCATGTCCTGCGGCAGTCCCTCGGCCAGCAGCCGGCCGAAGTAGCCGATGCCGTTGTAGATGGCATGCGCGCCCATGGCCGCCAGCAGCCCGCGGCGAGTGAACATCAGGCCCAGCACGACGCCGACGGGCAGGATGATCAGGATCACCCCCAGCGCCTGGCGAGCACCTTCATCGAAAGTGGTCGCCTGGATGTTGATGATGTGGAACACGGCGAAGAAGAATGAGCTTCGCGCGACGGCCGCCCGCTCGCCGAGGTCACGCAGCCAGGCGGTCAGGGCGAAGCCGCGGAAGAAGAGCTCTTCCGCTATGGGGACCAGCAGGACGGCGGCCAGGCCCACGAGCGCGAGCTGCAGTGGATCGCGAGGCGTCGGCACCACCTGCGGCGGTGTAACGCCGAGGACCGTGAACACGATCGCCGTGACGATCAGGATGATGAGCGTGGCCGGGACCATGACCGCAGCGCCGACCAGCACATCCCCGAGCAGTCGGCCCGCTGTCAGCGGCCGGCGCAGATCCATGTCATGCCAGCTCAAGGCCCCCGTCCGCACCGCAAACAGCCAGATCGCGACGATATAACCCGCCACCTGCGCGATCAGCGCCAGCGCGATGCCCGTCGGTGTCTGGATGTCGAGTCCCAGCGCTACCAGGGCCACGACGATGGCGTTGACCAGCACGAAGAACGCGCCGAACACGATCAGTGGCGCCGGCCCGCGGTAGGCCGACGGCGGACGGTCGCGACGGGCGACCACCTGATAGCCGGCGGCGGCGGCGAGGCCTGCGGTGACCATCAGCAGGCCGGCCATCAACAGCAGCCCGCGCGCGGGAGGGTCGGCCATCGAGCCAAGGAAGGCCACCGCCACGCCGCCTCCTGAGAGCAGCCAGGCGACCAGATACAGGCCCGCCGCGGGCCGGCCCTCGAGCGAGAACGTGCCGCCACCCGGCGGCGAGCCGGTTGGCGCCTCGCTGGGCGATCCGCGCTGGGCGGCTTCGTCCGCGGGCTGCTGGCTCAGCTGCCGGCCGGCGCGCCCTTGCCGATCAGTGATCGCCCGGTGCCGCCTGGGCTCGGCCGGCGCCGCTGGTACGCGGCTGCAGTCCGCCCGCATCGATAGCCGGCACCTCTGACTGCTCGGTGTCGGATGGGAGCGCCGGACCGCTATCCCCGGGCGAGATCGGGCGCCCGACCGGTGGCGGGACGGTCACCTCGTGCAGCAGGTCGGGGCGCTCGAAGTCCTTGCCGCACCACGCGCAGAGGGACCAATCCAGCTCGACCAACCGGCTGCAGTTCGGGCAGACCCGACGCAGCCGGTTGCGGCAGGTGGGGCAGATGATCCAGTCCTCGTGGACCTGGCGCGAGCAGTTCGCGCAGTGCGGCTGCGACTCGATCTCGACCATCATCGCCTCTTCGGCGAGCGCCCTCTCGTTCGCCTCGGCGACCGTCTCCGACGGCCGGATGATCCGGTAGATGATGTAGCCGAAGACGAAAAAGAACGGCGTGAAGAGGATGATCAGAACCGCGGCCAGGTATGGCGCGATTGGGTTGCTGGTGCGCTGCTGCAGGTCGCGGTAGGCCCAGTAGGCGGTTGCTGCCCAGAGCGCGAACAGGTACCAGAAGATGGCCAGGATGACCAGCTGGACGGCCGGCGAGGCGAAGAACGCACCGATCTCGTCGGTCAGCCTTTGGATCAGCTGCTCGAATGCGTTGGGCATCTGAAAGGAGTCTCAGTCGGTCCTGCTAGGGCCCGCGCCAAAGATCAGAGAGGGGAGCAGCGGGCGCGGCCGAGTGTAGCACCGGCCGATCGGCCACTCGGCCACAGCGACCGGCGGCCGTCCTCAGAACGCCTCGGTCAGCGCAACTCCTCGCTGGTCCACAGGCCGGCACGCAGCGATGACGCGATACCGGCGAGGCCCAGGCCGCCGAGCCAGACCACGGTCAGCAGAGTCGCCGTCGTCAGCAATACCGGCAATGCGGCCGGGGACAAGCCGGCGAGGAATTGCGCCCGAACCGCGCTCCAGGCCAGGCCGAGCGCCCAGCTCAGCGGGGCGAGCACGGCGAGCATGGCCAGCCAGCCGAGCAGCGTCGTCGAAACCGTCGACAGCGGCCGCACAAACGGTCGGCGTACCCCATGCCCGATGGCGGCCAGCGCGGACATGGTCATTCCACGAGACCGTGCCGGGTCGGCAGCTGACGACCCGGCCAGCCCATAGGCATGGCACATCAATCTGCGGCAGGCGATGGCCGAGACCATCTCCACCACGACCAGCGCGACCAGCAAGGCGAACAGCGGCAGCCCGAGTTGGGCCAGGACCCGCTGGTACAGGGCGCCGCCGGCAAGGTTCGGCCGCATCAGCTCCTCGTAGGTCACCTGGCCGGCCATCACCACCAGCGGCACCGCCGCCGCGACGAGCACCAGGAAGCCGACCAGCTGCACGATGACCATGCCGCCGATCAGTCGGCGCCGGCCTACAGCGCTCGGGCGCACGGGCTGTGCTCCGAGCGCAGACCGTGCCGACGGCGCCCGCAGGAAGCGCTCGAAGGCGACGATGTCGGCCACCGCGCTGGTGACCATCGCCGCGGCGACCAGGCACAGCAGCAGCGCCAGGCCCGCGGCCACGGCGATGTAGAAGTCGTGCGTGAACCCGTACGATCCCAGGTAGCCGCCCAGCATCAGCCGGATGGAGATCGGGGAAGGCAGGGTGAGGATCGCCAGGGTCAGCAGGACAGCGCCTCCCCTCAGCAGGTAGCCCAGCGCGCCGAGCAGCCACAGGCTCGGCCTCTCGGCCACCACCGACAGCGCCGCTGCCACGCCCGCGCGCCAGCCAGGGCCAGCCGAGGTGCGCAGGCCGGGCGCGACAAGGATCTGTGACGGTCCCATCGGTGGCCCGATTGTAACGCTCCTGAAATCACGCGCCGACCGGGCCGTCGGTGCGGGTGCCTGGGCGGACCCGTCCGCAGGGGACTACGAAGGTCAGCCCGGTCGGCCGACCGCCTCACACGCCGCGGCGAAACCGCGCAGGATTTCCCTGGCCAGCTGGTTGTCGCGCAGCACCGCTGCCCTGACCGGGTCGAAGCGAACGGCGAGCGCGAGGGCCAGCGGCCGCTCCCAGGGACGCGACTCGTCGTCGGCGGCGGGCATGCGCAAGCGCAGCATTTGCCGACCGCCTTCCTCGGCAATCAGGCCCTGCAGCGCACCGCTGATGCGCGGGCCAAGCGCATCGAGGGGCGCACCCGGAGGTGGTCCGGCCAGCGGCGCGATCTCGCTGGCCGGCACGACCCCGCTCTCGTCGGCGAGCCAGACGTGAGCCAGCCACCAGCCGTCGTCCATCACGCTTGGACGCGTCATGCCAGCGGTCAGCCGACGGTCCGCTTCACCGGGCCGACCGCGAAGCAGCACCGGTTCGTCGCGAATGAAGGACGGGCCGGGGGCCGGCAGGCGGCCTACTCCCATTCAATCGTGGCGGGCGGCTTTGAGCTGATGTCGTAGACGACGCGGTTGACGCCGGGCACCTCGTTGACGATTCGGCTCGAGATCTTGGCCAGCACCTCGTAGGGCAGCTTGGCCCAGTCGGCCGTCATGCCGTCCTCGCTGGTCACCGCGCGGATCGCGACGACGTTGGCGTAGGTGCGGCCGTCGCCCATCACGCCCACTGACCGGACGGGCGTCAGGATGGCGAAGCTCTGCCACAGGCTGCGGTACAGCCCGGCTGCCTTGACCTCGTCGATGACGATCCAGTCGGCCTCGCGGAGCGTGTCGAGCCGCTCGGCGGTGACCTCGCCGATGATCCGGATGGCCAGTCCGGGCCCGGGGAATGGCTGGCGCAGGACCATGCTCTCGGGCAGCCCAAGCTCCAGGCCGACGGCGCGCACCTCGTCCTTGAACAGGTAGCGCAGCGGCTCGATTAGCGAGAAGCGCAGGTCGGCCGGCAGGCCGCCGACGTTGTGGTGGGTCTTGATCTTCTGCGCGGCCTTGGTTTCCGGCGCAGTCGACTCGATGACGTCCGGGTAGAGCGTGCCCTGGGTCAGGAAGTCGATGCGGCCCAGCCTGGCCGCCTCCTCCTCGAAGACGCGGATGAACTCGTCGCCGATGATCCGCCGCTTCTCCTCAGGGTCCTCCACGCCGGCCAGCCGGCGCAGGAAGCGCTCCCGCGCGTCGACCATCAGCAGGTCCATGCCGAAGTTGTCGGCGAACGTCTGGCGCAGCAGCTCCGACTCGCGCTTGCGCATCAGCCCGTGGTCGACGTAGATGCAGGTCAGCTGGTCGCCGACTGCCCGGTGGACGAGCGTCGCGGCGACCGCCGAGTCGACCCCGCCCGACAGCGCGCAGATGACTCGCCCGTCGCCCACCCGGCCGCGGATGTCAGCGACTGTCGACTCGATGAAGGAGGCCGGTGTCCACGTCGGCCGGGCACCGGCAATGCCGAGCGCGAAGTTGCGCAGGATATCCCGACCAGCGGGAGTGTGGACCACCTCAGGGTGAAACTGGATGCCGTACATCCGGCGCTCATGGTCGGCCAGGCCGGCGTAGGGCGTCGAGTCGGTCATCGCCAGCGGCCGGAAGCCGGGTGGCGGCTGAACAATCGAGTCGCCGTGGCTCATCCACACTTGCTGGCTCGGATCGAGCCCCGCGAACAGGCTGTCGTCGGTCGTGATCTGGACGGTGGCCGGCCCATACTCCCGCTTGTCCGTCGGGACCACGCCGCCGCCCAGCTCGTGGGCCATCAGCTGGAGGCCGTAGCAGATGCCCAGCACCGGCAGCCGGGCCTGCCAGATGCGCGGATCCGGGCGAGGCGCGCCGTCCTCGTAGACGCTGGCCGGACCGCCGGACAGGATCAGCGCCTTGGGCCGCCTTCGCTCGAGCTCCTCCCAGGGCGTGTCGTAGGGGAGCAGCTCCGAATAGACGTTCAGCTCCCGTACGCGGCGGGCGATCAGCTGGGCGGTCTGGCTGCCGAAGTCGAGCACGACAATCGCATCCGGCGACGGGTGCTCGTCAGCCGCACGATTCGGCGCGGGCGCGTCAAGGGCGACCTCGAGATATGCCTCGACCTCGGCGTCATCCGGCGCCAGCACACGATGCCCGGAGTTGGCTGGTTCGCCGTGGACCGTCTTGCCACGCTTCGGCGATGGGTCGATGGCGGCGCCTCCTCGCGTGCGAAATGCCCTGCCGTGAGTCTAGCCGAGCGACCCGCCCCGAGCCGTGTCGACCGCTGGCGCGTTCAGTAGAGCTCGGTCAGGCCCGCTCGCCATTCGGGCCGCTCGAACTCCGGGCCGAAGTAGGTCGTGGAGCGATGGATCAAGCCATCGAGCAGCTCGACGATGGTGATGATGTGCCACACCGAATCGTCGGGATAGCGAGTTCGCAGGACCGCTGTGTACCGGTCGGGGCCAGCCAGCGGCAGGACGGTGTAGCCCGGGGTGACAACCCAACGTTCCTCGTCGCCGAGCATCATCGTCGTCTCGGTATTGGCCCCGCCGGCGGGAGCCCCACCGGGGTACTGCTCGAGTTGCGCTCGGAAAGAAGCGAATCCGCGAAAACGTTCGCGCGACTGCGGGTACTCACCCACGTATTCCGGATGCAGGAGATGCTCGAGCGCCTCGAAGTCGAGATCGTTCATCGCCTGGACGAACTGGCTCATCACCTCACGTGCCGGCCTAGGCATGCGTCACGCCCGCGGGTGCTCGGGTGCCGGCAGTGGTGTGCCATCGGACCGGGCCAGCCGCGCCGCGTCACGCGTCGAGAACGCGCGCGTGCGGAGCACCGCGCTGGCCGCGTCATGCTCGGCCAGGATGCGCTCGAGCAGTGCCAGTCGCACAGGCTGCGGGACCGACGCATCGCGTTCCAACTGCTGATAGCCGGCATGACTCATGTAGGCACGGGCGAGCGTGTCCAGCTCGTCCGCGGTCAGCCAGGTGGCAAGCTCCGGCAGGAGGCGCTCGAAGGAAGCGCGGCTGAGCGGCTGGTACACGCCGTGCCGCAGGGCGACGTCCACGTCGATGCGGTTCACGGCCAGCTCGAAGTACACGGCCCGGGCGGCGCTGCGCGCCTGGCGGTGGTGCTGACGGCGCTGCATGTACAGACCGACGACAAGCCAGCCGGCGGCGCCGAAGAAGGCGCCGATCAGAGCGCTGACAACCTGCTCCGGACTCATGGCTGCTGCATCCTACGCTCCGTCGGCCAGGGCAGTCAGGGCGTCGGCGGGCAGGGCGTGGGCGACGACATCGTTGCAGCCCTGCATCGTCTCAGCGGCCACCAACGCGTTGACGATCGCTTCCTCCGTGGCCTCGACGGCTGCCCAGAACAGCTCGCTCAGCGCCCGGTCGGCGACGGTCCGCACGTGCCGCACCTGCGTCTCAGCCTCCGGATTGGTCAGCTGGTTGCCGGTAGCGAAGCACAGGAAGATGTCGCCGCTGCTGCGCTCACCGGCGCCCCCCACTCGAGCCACCCCCAGGCCGGCGCGCTCCGCCAAGGCCCGGCACTGGTGCGGCAGGAGTGGAGCGTCGGTGGCGAGGATGACGATGATCGAGCCGCTGCCAGCCTCTGGCGGGGGTCTGAGACGGGCATAGGGCGAGGGCACCTCGGTGCGGGGGATCAGCTGGCCGACCGGCTTACCCGCCACTGTCAGCCTCTCGCGGCGTCCATGGTTGGCCTGCACGAGCGCCCCGACGACGTAGCCGCCGGCACCCGGGTCGATGATCCGCGAGGCGGTGCCGATGCCGCCCTTGAACTCATGGCAGACCATGCCGGTGCCGCCACCGACGTTGCCCTCGGCCACCGGGCCGCCGGCCGCGGCATCGAGCGCCGCGAACAGGTGCTCGCGGCGAACATGCTGGCCGTTGATGTCGTTGAGCAGCCCATCCCAGGTCTCGGCCACGACGGGCAGGGCCCAGTAGAGCTCCTGCTCGGGACGGTTGCGTGCGCCGGCGGCGACGATGGCGTCACGCACGACGCCCACGCTGTGAGTGTTGGTCAAGCCGATGGGTGTGGTCAGCATGCCCGAGTGACGGATCCATTCGAGCCCGGTCATCTCGCCGTTGCCATTCAACGTGTGCGTGCCGGCATAGACGGCGTCGCGTTCGTCACCCGGCGGGACGACGACGGTAACGCCGGTGCGCACCGGGCCCTCACCGCGGCGCAGCGGACCGTGCCCATGGACCAGCGTGGTGTGCCCGACGCGCACGCCCTCGACATCGGTGATCGCGTTGTTGCGCCCGGTCGGCAACAGGCCGATCCGAATGCCCAGTTCGCGCGCCCGCGGTCGTCGGTCGGTCACCGGCCCATCCTAGGCGCCGCATCTCGGCTCATTCGGTCGCGACCGCCACTATCTCGTGCAGATAGAGCGCAAGCGCCCAGATGTCCGGAATGTCACCCAGGCCCAGACCGTCCTGGCCGGGCTGTCCATGGCCGAACCGGCCGAAGCGAGTGAACTTGACGACGCGATCGCCAAGCGCCTCGTCCAAAGCGATCGAGTGCGCCACCGAGATCGCATCGTCGCCATCGCCGTGCAGCAGGAAGACACGCGTGCCCACCCGCTCGCTGAACTCGAGCGGTGAGATCGCAGCCAGGTCCGCGCGCAGCTCGGCCGACGCGGAGTCGATCAACCCTTGCGCCTCGGCTCGATGCTGAGCGGCGAACAGCTGTCCTGTCATCTCTGGATCGTTACTTGCCTGCAGGAAGAGCTGGCGGACGTCACCGGTGATGCCCGCGTCGGCCGGCCACTCAACGGTCTCTCCCTCGAGCACCGTCGTCCGGGTCGCGACGTCCACGAGCAGCATCTCGGCGTCGGCGTAGCCGCCGAACGAGCTGACGAAGTGGAGCCGCTCGTCGATCCGCGGATCGGCGGCCGCGATCAGGGCAATGCTCGCGCCGGCCGAGAACCCGGCCAGCCCAACCCGCTCGGGGTCGACCTCCGGCCGGCTCATCAGCGCGAGCACGGCGCTGGCAAGGTGCGCCGGCTCACCTGGCTCAATGCGCGTCTGGCGCAGGGCTGTCGAGTCGGGCACGCCCACGACGACGCCGAGCCGGGCGATGGCCGACGCGATGCGCCTGATGTCCGGCGAGTCGAGCGGCTGGGGATGGACGCCGAGGGCGAGGACCACCGCCGGGTGCGATCGGTCGGAGCGAACGTCGCCGGGCAGGTAGATGTCCAGCCGGTCGGCGGGCTCCCCGTAAGCCGTCGTCTCGCGCAGAGGTTCCGGTGTGACCAGTGACAGCGGCCGGATGGGCAGCTGGATCAGCTCAGGCAGCAACACTGCCGTGCGGGTGGCAGTCTGGATGGGCGGCACCAGCAGCAGGCCGATGACGTAGATGCCCACCAGGGCCAGCAGTCCGAGGCCCAGCTGGCGCAGGCACCCGCCGCGCCGGATCCTTCGCATGCCCGCATTGTGCGGCCCAGCGTGCTCAGCGCAGGTCGATAAGCACCGGCTCGCAGTCAGCGCACAGTGGCTGCTCGGACAGCTGCAGCCGGAACGGGCTCTCCGGCAACGCCTCCCGCTGCAGTGCCACGAGGAAGAACGCCCCCCCGACGAGGTCGGCTGTGCAAGGACGCGGGCCCAGCGGGTCGGACGTGACGCTGAAGACGCGCCGGTTGGCATGGTCGATCACAACCTCGTCCAGCCTCACCTCCTGGCAGCTGCTGCCGATCCCCTGCACGAAGACGGCCACCATCTCCGTATCGACATCCACCGCGGGTCTCTCGCTGAACGGGTCCAGACGCTCCCAGAGCGCCTCGTACGACGCCTCGTCGAGAGCGGGCTCCGCGGTATAGGCCAGCCCGCTGTCGCGATTGATGCCCGCCGCCAGGAGGCGCCAGCCCGGCCCCTCCAACCGGTTGTGCCATGCCGCCGGAAGCGGGTGGATGTCCGCTCTGAGGAGGTCGCCGTAGCGCTCTCGCAGCAGCTCCGCCGCGTTGGCCAGGTTCGTCCTGGCCTCCAGCTGGACGACGTTGCTCATGGTGTCGAGCCCGACCGAATTGACCTGGAAGCCGAGTGCCTGCAGCTCCGCCATGTCGTCGACGATCGCCTGCATGACCGCCTTGAGCGCGGCTTCGGTGTTGGGGCAATGGCGGACGTCGACGTCCATCAGCGGAGCCAGACGCTCGGCCGCGCGGCGATGCTCCTCGAGCCGCGCGGTAAAGCACATCACGACCGTTGCCCCCTCCATCCACAGCCCGCCAAAGGTGTCGTGCTCTCGGGCACCGTAGGCAACGAGCTCCATGCGCGGGCCGCCCTGGCTCATCTGCGTGTTGATGCCCGCGTTCTCGTCACCTGTCACCCGAATGCCCAGCTTGCTCAGGATCGAGCCAGGGTCCGCCTCCACCTGCTCGATCCACTGGCGGTCAGCGCGCAGACCCCACTCTTCGCGCAGCTCGATGATCCGCCGCAACTCGGCTTCCGGATCCGGCGTGGCGACCGCCCCGGACCCGCCAGGCGATGGGGACGGCGGGACTCCCGGCACGCCCGTGCAGGCCGCTGCCAGGAGCGTGACCAGAGCCAGTGTTGCCAGCCGTTGCATGGGTCCGTCGACGCCCCAACCTGCGGACAGGTTCCGGCGCCGCGGAGAGATCATGTCTCGAAGGAGCAGATGCGCCAGCCGGCCTCCTCCCTCTGCAGCAGTGCCTGCGCCCGTCGTCCGTGCTGCTCGGCGCGGTAGTAGATCGCCACCTGGCCGGCTGACCGGGGGTAGGGCAGCTCGTCCTCTACGAACGGCGCTCCGAGCTGCCGGCCGAGCGGCGCGTATGGGTCGAGCAGGCCAGTGGTGCCCTCGCACTGGAACCGACGGGCGCGATCGTGATCACCGCGCCGGTGCGCTGCAAAGTATTCGCGGACCACGTCGTGCGGCTGCCAGATGTATCGATCCGCCAGTGGCTCCAGCGCGTTGCCCGCGGCAAGCAGGCCGGCGCCAATGGCGCCCAGCAGCAGGATGACGAGCGCGCAGCCCAGCCAGCCACAGCCGCGCTGCCTGACAGAGGGCCCGGAATGATCCTCCTCCGTCATCGGCGCGAGCCTACTCCGCGGTCGTCGCCGGCGTAAGCCGGAAAGCAGGCCCACGACCGAGTCTCTCGGCCGGCGTGCCGTATCTCAGGATCAGCTCGCGAACTGCGCGGGCATGCTCTGCCCGGTCTGCCAGCTCTTCGGCGCGTAGCGTGATCGAGCGCTCGCCGATGGTGGCCCGACAGCGGCGATCTGCGCGCAGGTTCAGCGCCCAGTCGGCGTCCGCCTCGCCGGCGGCCACCAGCAGGCTGCCATCAGGTTCCTCGACATAGCCCACCGCGGCGGTGGTCGGTCGACCGCTCCGCCGTCCGCGCGTCTCGAGCAGTGCGACCTTGCCCCATTCGGCGAGCTGCTCGCCGAGTGATTGCTCGGCGGTCAGCGCGCGGCCCGCTGCCAGGCCTTGCCCTCGGTCGCCACGCCCGGGGCGTAGACGATCTCGACCTGCTGCATCGCGCGGATGTCGCGAGCGCCGAGTGCGGCCATCGACTGGCGCAGGGCGCCGACCAGGTTTTCCGTGCCATCGGTGACCGACGCCGGCCCGAACAGGATCTTCTCCAGCGATCCGACGGTGCCGACATTGATGCGCGTGCCCCGCGGCAGCGTCGGGGAGGGAGCGGCCATGCCCCAGTTGGTGCCCCGGCCGGGCGCCTCCGCCGCGCGGGCCAGCGGCGAGCCGAGCATCAGCAGATCTGCACCGGCGGCGATCGCCTTGGCCAGCTCGCCACCGCGTCGCATGCCACCGTCTGCGACGACGGGAACGTAGCGGCCGGTGCGCTGATGGTGCTCGTCGCGTGCTGCCGCAACATCGCTGATGGCTGTGACCTGTGGCACGCCGATGCCCAGCACGTCGCGGGTGGTACACGCTGCACCGGGCCCGACGCCGACGAAGACCGCCGCCGCGCCCTGCTCCATCAGGCCGAGAGCGGCCTCGTACGAAGTGGTGTTGCCGACCGCCACGGGGATGGGCATGTAGCGGGTGAACTCGGCCAGCGCGAGCGGCTCGTAGCCGGCGGCCAGGTGGCGCGCCGATGAGACCTGGGACTGGACGATGAACAGGTCGGCGCCGTGCTCGGCGCAGAAAGGCCCCAGTCGGCGGGCCGCCGCCGGCGTTGCGGCCACCGCCGCTGGCGAGCCGGCGGCGTGGACCTCGTCGATCCGACGTGCGATCAGGTCGTCGCGGACCGGCGCGCCGTACGCCTCGGCGAGCAGGTCCTGAACGGACTCCGGGCGCGCCGTGGCGATCCGCTCGAGCCAGCGATCGGCATCCTCGTAGCGCGTGTGGAGCCCCTCCAGGTTGAGCACGGCCAAACCGCCCAGCCGAGCAAGCGTGCCGGCGAACGCCGGGTCGACCACTGCGTCCATCGCCGATGCCAGGATGGGCACCGCCAGTCGCAGGCCACCGAGCTCGGCTGACACGTCGACGTCCGCAGGATCGATCGTCTCGACGCCCGGGGCGAGCGACACATCATCGAACGAGTAGGCCGGTCGGATCGAGTCGACCTTTGATGGTCTCCGCGGCGCGCGCTCGGGATCCGCCAGTTCGGGGTAAGGCGCAGCGCTGGTCGACGTCACGGCGACGCTCCTTGTGCGAAGGGACCTCGTGGCAGGCAGTATAGCCGCGTGCCCCGAGCCGCCGACCCACTGCCGGAGCCCCCTGGCGCGATCAAGCTCATCTCTCTGGCCGACATTCGGCAGGCTGCCGACCGACTGCGCGGCATCACGGTGCGCACTCCCCTGCTGCCCTTCGGCGAGAAGGGCCTGGTCAAGCCCGAGAGCCTCCAGCCGACCGGCTCGTTCAAGCTCCGGGGCGCATACAACGCCCTCGCTCAGCTGGCCGAGAGCGGCAGCCGCAACGGGGTCGTCACTCACTCGAGCGGCAACCACGCCCAGGCGGTCGCCCGCGCCGCCCGTCTGCTGGGGCTGCGCGCGGTCGTGGTGATGCCCGAGAACGCGCCGCGAGTGAAGGTGGACGGCGTGCGCGCCGACGGCGCGGAGATCGTATTCGTCGGGCCGGCGAACGCGGAGCGCGTCGCGCGCGCTCACCAGATCGCAGACGGGCAGGGCCTTGAGCTCGTTTCCTCGGCCAACGACAGCCGGGTGATGGCCGGGCAGGGCACCTGCGGACTCGAGATCGTCGAGCAGCTCGCCGAGATGCGGCTCGCGACCGACGAGCCGGTGACCGTGCTCGCCCCGATCGGACTGGGAGGGCTGGCCGCCGGCGTGGCCGTCGCGGTCAAGGAGCTCCGCCCGGCGACGAAGGTGATCGGAGTCGAGCCGGCATTCGCCGCCGACACGCGCGACTCGCTGGCCGCCGGGCGGTTGCGGCGATGGTCGGCCGAACAGACCGGCCGAACGATGGCCGACGGCCTGCGTGGCGAGGCGCCCGCAGCGATCCCCTTCGCGCATCTGCAGCGCTATTTGGACGGGGTCGTCACGGTCGAGGAGGACCAGATCGCCGCGGCAGTCAGCCGCGCGGCCGCCGAGCTCCGCCTGGTGCTCGAGCCCTCCGGTGCGGTGACCCTGGCCGCGATGCTCTTCCATGCCGAGCATCTGCCGAGCGCTCGCCATGTCGCCATTGCCAGCGGGGGCAACGTGGATCGGGAGCGCTTCGTGGCCCTGCTGGCGCGCGGCTATCATTCGCCGGAATGGAGCGAAACGAACCGCAGCTGACCCTGCTCGATGCCGCTCGCATCGTGGCGCGCGGCGGCGATCTCGAGTCGGAGCTGCAGGCACTGGCCGGCCACGTCCTGGCCGCCACCGGAGCCCGCGCCGCGGTTGTCTATCTGCTGGACCCGAACGCCCAGTCGCTCATTCCGGCCGCGGCCGCGGGCATCGACGCCTCTCGAGTGGCCGCCGCGGACAGCGTACCGGTGGACACCTCCGCCGAGCTGGTGGCGAGGGTCGCGCGCGATCGGCTCGCGGCCAAGGCGGCCGGCGGCGAGGGTGCACAGGCGCTGGAGGGCAGCAGCCAGTCGGGCGGCGGGCTTGTCGGCCTGCCGTTGATGGCGGGTGATGACGTCGGTCGCGAGGAGATCGAGGGCGTGCTGCTGGTCTCGTTCACCGGCGAGGCGCCCGAGCCCGGCTCGCTTGACGAGGCGCTCGTCGCACTCGCCGACCTCGCCGCGGTGGCCATCAGCAAGGCCCGCCTTTCGCATGCGCTCACCCAGCGCTCGGAGTGGATCGAGCGGCTGGCCAGCACGGACGTTCTGACCGGCATCGCCAACAGGGCTACCTTCGAACGCATGCTCGAGCTGGAGCTGGCGCGCGCCGTTCGCCAGCAGACAGAGGTCAGCCTGGTCCTCTTCGATGTTGACGGCATGACCGAGCTGAACCAGCGGGAGGGTCAGCTGGCCGGCGACGACGTGCTGCGCCATGTCGCGGCGCTGCTTGCCGAACAGGTCCGGCTCATCGACACCATCGGCCGGCTGGGCGGTGACGAGTTCGGAGTGATCGCGCCGGGCGGGGGCGGGCAGGTGGTTGCGGATCGGATCAGCAAGGCGGCCGCCAGGCTCGCCACCCGCGGCGGGGCGGCCATAGCGCTGCGCACTGCGGTCGCTGTCTATCCGCGCGACAGCGATGCCGCCGACGGGCTGCTGCAGCTCGCCACGACTCACTTGGAGAAGGCGCGCGCCTAGGCTCTCTGCCCGCCGTCCAACAGGTCCCGAACGGCCTGCCACACCAGCTCGCTGACCTCCGCCGGGCCGACCGTGGCATCGACGACGCGCCACCGTTCCGGGTCTTCCTGCGCCATCCGACGGAACCCCTCCCGCACGCGCTCGTGGAAGGCCAGGTCGTGGGTATCTCCCACCTCGAAGCGGGTCAGCTGGGCGGCGTCTCCACCTCGTCGCCGGGCCAGCCCGACCTCGGCTGCGACATCGAGCAGCACCGTCCGGTCCGGGACCAGTCCGCCGGTAGCCATCTCGGCAAGCCGACGCAGCTCGTCCAGCGGTGCGCCGCCGCCATAGCCCTGGTAGCAGAGGGTCGAATCGGCAAAGCGGTCGCACACCACGACGGCGCCGCCATCGAGGGCCGGGCGGATCACGTCCATCACCAGCTGGCGGCGCGCGGCGTTGAAGAGCATGGCCTCGGCCAGTGCGTCGCGCTCGCCCGTCTCGACGTCGAGAAGCAGCGCCCTGATCCTCTCTCCAAGCGGGGTGCCGCCAGGCTCGCGCGTCAGCAGGACGCTGCGGCCGCTGGCCGTGAGACGCTCGGCGAGGACCGCGGCCTGGACGCTCTTGCCCGCACCGTCGGGCCCCTCGAGGGTCAGGAACAGCCCTCGGCCGGGATCGGTCACGAGCTCAGCGCCAGGCGCGAGCGTTGTCCGGATAGATGCGGACACGCCGGAAGGGCTCGCGGCCCCGCGACTGGGTGACAAGGTTCGCCTGCTCGGCCCGCTGGTGCTGCAGGCGCCGGATGTAGGCGTTCTGCGGCGAAAGCTCGATCGGCTTCGCCTCGCGCTGGACGAGCCCGATAGCCTCCTCGACCTCCCTCAGCGCCGCATCGCTGGGGTCGATCTCGAGGGCAAAGATCGAGGTCAGGCACGCCTCCATCTGCATGATCGTGTTCGATTTCAACACGAAGATCGGCAGGCCGCGTTCCTCCGCCTCGCGCAACGCCGGCGCCTTCTGCCGAAAGTGGTTGCGCAGGGTGATGACGACATCGGCCTCCTCGGCCTCACGCACGATCTCGACCGGCAGCTGCAGCTCGCGGACGGCCTGCTCCAGTCGCTTGCGGCTGACGCCGAAGCCGAGCACGCGGAGCGTCTCAAGGCGCGTCCCGCCGACCTCGGGCAGCGGCGTTGGCTGGCGCTCACCGGCCAGCTCCTCGTCATTCTCCAGAGTGGCCGGCTCGGCGTCGAGCCACTCGGCCGGGTCGATCGGCTCGTCGTCTTCGTCCGGCTCGGCACCTGCGGCCGCCAGCGCGCGTGTCGCTGAGTCGCGCCAGGCCCGTTGCCGATCGAGCTCGCGAGCGTCGCGCGCGCGTGGCTCGGGCGCCGGCGCGGATCCTCGCTCCACCGGCCCGCGGTCTGCGATCTCGCCCGACTGAAAGCCGAGGCCGGGGTCCAATCGGGCGGCCGGGCCAGGCTCCTCGTCCCACGTGCCACCGGGCCTGCCCGAGCCGGACGCGCCGCCACCGCCCCGACCGCCGCTGCGCCCACGCCGCCAGCCGCCGCTCGCACCTGGCCGGTAGCCGGGTCGGTAGCTGCGTTCCTGCTCGCCCGCCACCGCATCGCGGCCGAAGCTGACCTCGCCCCGCCTACCGCCGGGACGCCAGCCCGGCTCCGTCCGCCACGTCGAGCCGGTGCCTGAGGTGACCAGGCCACCGAAGCGCTCACCGGGCATCTGGGCCTGCGGCCCGGGACGCGGTCGCGCCTGCGATCGCTGAACCCCGCCCTCGTCACGCCAGCGCAGCTCGGGCGCGATCGGGTCGCCGCGCAGCAGAGCGTCGACGGTGTCGGCCACGTCGGCGTGGACCATCACCCGGTCGCGCGACTGGATCTCTACCACGACATCGAAGGTCGGCGGCGCCTTGCGCTCCAGAACGGACTTCTGGGTACGCCGGCGGCGGGCCTCTTCGTCACCCAGGGTGACGCTCTGGATGCCGCCGATCAGGTCCGACAGGGTCGGATTGAGCATGAGGTTGTCGAGGTTGTTGCCGTGGGCCGTGCCGATCAGCTGGACCCCGCGCTCGGCGATGGTGCGCGCCGCAGCCGCCTCGAGCTCGGTGCCGATCTCGTCGATGACGATCACCTCGGGCATGTGGTTCTCGACCGCCTCGATCATGACCGCGTGCTGGAGCTCCGGCGTGCGCACCTGCATTCGTCGGGCGCGGCCGATGCCGGGATGAGGGATGTCGCCATCGCCCGCGATCTCGTTCGAGGTGTCGACCACGACCACGCGCTTGCCCAGCTCGTCGGCGAGCACGCGCGCGGCCTCGCGCAGCATGGTCGTCTTGCCGATGCCGGGCCGACCCATGATCAGCACCGACTTGCCGGCCTCGACCAGGTCGTCGATGATCTCGATCGTGCCGAAGACGGCGCGGCCGATGCGTGCCGTCAGGCCCACGATCTTCCCGCTGCGATTGCGAATGGCGCTGATGCGATGGAGCGTCCGCTCGATGCCGGCGCGGTTGTCCTCGCCGAACGAGCCGATGTGGTCGACGACGTACTGGATGTCCTCTTCGCCGATCTCGCGCTCCAACAGGACCTCTTCACCGCCTCCGCCAAAGCGAGCCTCGGGCCGCCGCCCGAGGTCCATGATCACCTCGATCAGGTCACGTTCCGGGGGCAATGCGCGCAGGCGCTCGCAGATCTCGGGAGGCAGCGCGCTGAGCAGCGCTTCGAGGTCGTCCGGCTGGCTGGTCGGGTGGTCGGTCTGTTGGCTCATCGGCTGGTCACGGGAACGAGCGCCGGCTCGGCGACGCGCACCGCGGTCTCCTTCAGCAGCAGGGTGACCCGGGCGATCGGCACGAAGCCCTGCTCTTCGAGCCGCCGGTCGAGAGGCGATTCATAAGTTCTGACTGCGCTGACCAGGCCGTGGTCGCTGCGCTGGTTGCGTGGCCCAATGATGCCCATTCCGAAGCGAATGAGTGCGCTCGGGTCATGTTCGGGCCGGCTCAGCACGCGCAGGTAGTGAGGCTGCTCGGCTTTGGCCACGCCCACCTGGAGGAACGCCAGCGCGCGAGCATCCGCGGCCGGGCTCTCGAGCTGGATGAACGCCTCCACGTCGGCGAAACGAAGGATGGGCGTCAGCGCCGAGCGCGGCACGCGCCAGTGGCTGCCCTGCTGCTCCCAGTCGTTCAGTCGGTACGCCTCGAGGCGGCTGACCGGAACAGGCGTTACCGACCGGTACAGCTGGTCCAGGCGCAAAGCATCGAGCGGCACGCTCGGACGGATGTTGCTCGCGGCCGCCTCGTCGGCGGTCATCGCGGGGGGAAGCGGCTGGTCGGAGGGACGATAGAGGATGACTTCCTCGCCGTATCGGGCAAAGCCGGCCTGCATGAACAGATCGACGTTACCGCCGCGATCTGAACACGCGACGTGGTAACGCGCGGTCCCGCTCTTGCTGCCGTCTTTCATCAGGTGCTGCACCAGCCGAAAGCGGACGTCGCCCGCTCCCGGTCGGTCGAGCGAGTCGAGCTCCACGACCGTGGACTCCGAGCGGCGAGCGTCGTGCTCGACGCGGGCCAGGCCGTGCACGCGTCCGCGCTCCTCGTAGACGTAAAGCCGATCGTGTGGCTGGAAGGCACCCAGTGGCAGCCGGAAGAGGCTGAAGAAGCCGATATGCCCGCTGCTGACCGGCAGCCCGAGGGAGCGTACGTGAACTCCGTCATCCGGGCCGGCAGAGCCATCCACGTCGGTCAGGTGCGAGCGGCGAGAGAGGTCACCCAGGGCGGCCAGGTCGGTCAGGCGTGCAGACCGAACTCTTCCACTCCGCGCCGCGCCGCGCGTGGAGGGCGTCACCGACCGGCCGTCCTCGTCCGGCGCAGCGGATGTCGCCGCCGGCCTGATCCCTCCGCGGGCTCGGCCCATTCGCTGGCCATCGTGGCGATCAGGCGATGAAAGCGGGTCTCGCCCGAAAGCTCCGGGTGGAAGGCCGTCGCCACCACCGAGCCATCTCGAACCGCCACGACGCGACCATCATCGAGCCGCGCCAACACGTCCACTTCCGGCCCGACGCGCTCGACCACCGGGGCGCGGATGAAGACCGCCTCTACCGGTCGATCGCCGAGCACGGGCACATTAAGCGGCGCCTCGAAGCTGTCCAGCTGCCGGCCAAAGGCGTTGCGCTTGACGCTGATGTCCAGGCGCGGGAAGACCGGCTCGTCGCCGTCGCTGATCTCGCGCGCGAGAAGGATCATCCCGGCACACGTGCCGAGCACCGGCGTGCCCTGCTCGAGCAGCGCCTCGATCGGCTGACGCAGCCCCCACCTATCGATCAGCTTGCGCATGGTCGTGCTCTCGCCGCCGGGCAGGATCAGCCCGCTGACGCCTTCCAGATCGGAGGGCAGGCGCACCGCCACGGCATCGACACCGAGCTCATGCAGCCGATCGATGTGCTCGCGGAAGGCGCCCTGAACGGCCAGCACGCCTATGCGCACGCCTCTCCTGGGCGCGGCGGCGGGGCTGCGGTCCGCCGACCTCTCGGTCATCCTGCGGACTCGCCTACCAGCCTCGGACCGCCAGCCGCTCAGCCTCCGGGATAGTGCCCAGCTCCATGCCCCTCATCGGGCTGCCCAGGCCCCGGGAGACCTCGGCAATGATCTGCGGATTGTCGAAGTGAGTGGTCGCCTGGACAATGGCGTTAGCGGTCCGGGCCGGGTCCTCCGACTTGAAGATCCCCGAGCCGACGAAGACTCCCTCCGCCCCCAGCTGCATGGCCAGCGCCGCGTCGGCCGGGGTGGCGATGCCGCCGGCGACGAAGTTGACCACGGGCAACCGGCCGTCGCGGGCAACCTGCTGCACGAGCTCGATCGGCGTGCGCAGCTCCTTGGCGGCCACGAACAGCTCGTCCTCGCGCATCCCCTGCAGCTGGCGGATGCCGGACTGCAGTGCGCGAATGTGGCGCACTGCTTCGACGATGTTGCCGGTGCCGGCCTCGCCCTTCGTACGGATCATCGCCGCCCCCTCGCTGATCCGGCGCAGGGCCTCGCCCAGGTCGCGGCAGCCACACACAAAAGGCACCTTGAACTGGTGCTTGTCGATGTGGTGGACCTCGTCGGCGGGGGTCAGCACCTCCGACTCGTCGATGTAGTCAACCCCGAGCGCCTCGAGCACCTGCGCCTCGACGAAGTGTCCGATGCGCGCCTTGGCCATGACCGGGATCGTGACCGCGTCCATGATCTCGCTGATCAGCTGTGGATCGCTCATCCGCGCGACGCCGCCCGCTGCGCGGATATCCGCCGGCACGCGCTCGAGCGCCATCACCGCAACGGCTCCGGCCTCCTCCGCAATCCGGGCATGGTCGGCCGTGACGACGTCCATGATGACGCCGCCCTTGAGCATCTGGGCCAAACCCTTCTTGGTCGTCCAGGTCGAGGTCGCGCTTGTCACGGGCGGATTATCGCACCTGCCGGCACCCGCGCCCCGGATGCTTCAAACGGGCCCCTGCGTGCATCTAACCGGGCAGCCAGCCGACATTGATGTCCTGCCACTCGAGCCGATCGATGCGCCAGCGCTCGGCGCTCTCGCCGCTTCCGAACTCGAACACCACGTTGGTCAGGACGAGATGGGCCTGGCCGGTCGGGAACAGCGGGTCATTGCCCTGCGGGACGATCCGGATCCGGGCCGTGCCTTCGAGCGCCTCAGTCTCGGCGAGCACCTCGGCGCCCTCCATGAGCACGTCGTTGCACAGCAGGGTCGAAAGCTGACGGCCGACCTGCAGCCGTACCGACACGTCGTCGGCCGGAAGCTGGCGCTCGCCCTCGAACTCGCCCGCCGTCGCCGCCCGGGTAGCTGCCTGTGGCCAGGTCACGACCACTGCCAGGTCCTGCGCTTCGTTGACGGCGTAGAGGACCGCATCGGCGCAGCCGCCGGCGCGCGGCAGATCAGCCGCCCCCAGTGCGGGCTCAGGGGAAGGCGATGGCACTGGCGCCGCGCAGCCGGCGTGGACGAGGGCAATGAGGATCAGGGCGGTCAGGGACAGCGGGCGGTTCATGAACATGCCTGCATTGACTGCCCGAGGGCACGCCTGGTTCCCACGCGCCTGGTTCCCAGCGGGCGGGACACGCGCCTGTCCGGTGTGAGCCCTCGCGCCGTGCCCGATCAGACGCCGGCGCGCACGTGCTCGGGCGCCTCCTTGAGCGCCTCCTGACGCTTCTCGCTTCCGATACGGGTTCGCTCTGCGGCCCACTCCTCGCGGTAGGAGCGCAGTCTCTCGACGACCGCTTCGGCGGCGGCAAGATTGCGGATGGCATCCCGGTCGGCCGGAACGATCAGCCAGGGCGCGTCCGGTGTCGCGGTGGCGCTGATCGTCGCGGCCCACGCCTTCATGAAGTCGTCCCAGCGGCGGTGGTCCTCCCAGTCGCTCGCCGAGATCTTCCACGCCGTCTCGTCCTGCTCCATGCGCTCGACGAGGCGCCGCTCCTGTTCGTCGCGACTGACGTGCAGGAACAGCTTGATCACGATCGTGCCGGCGTTGTGCAGGATGCGCTCGAAGTCTCGTATGTCGCGACAGCGCTCGGCGGTCTCCTGCTCGTTCGTCTCGCCATCGACGATCGGCTCGACCACCTGCTCGTAGTAGGAGCGGTCGAAGACGACCCACTCGCCGCGCGCCGGAGTGACGTTGTGGGCCCGCCACAGGAAGTCATGCAGAGCCTCGTCCTCGGTCATCTCCGAGAAGTGCTTGACGCGGATAGCTTCGGGGTTGGCCGTGCCGAGCGCCTGCTGGATGGTCAGGTCCTTGCCCGCCGCGTCCATGCCCTGCAGGATGATCAGCACGGCGTGCTTCTCGGCTGCCTGCACCAGTGCCTGCAGGTCGAGAAGCTCGGGTACGAGCTTCTCGAGGCGACGCTCGGCCTGCTCATCAGACCGACTCTCGCCCCCGGACGGATCCACCTCGTCAAGGTCGAATGAGCGACTACCGTCGACCACGAACGCCTGCGACATGCTGCTCCGATCTCCTCGTGTGTGCGCTCAACTCAGCGCGCGGAATGGTCTCAGAGCAGCGCAAGGCGTCGTCTTCTGTCCATGACCGGTGCCATCGCGGGTGGCTTGCACGCTGACGACGTGCCCGGGCCGTAGGCGGCTCCGGCACCTCGTGCATCTGCCAGCCCTCAGCTGGAGCTGGAGCTCGTGCCGCGGCAGCCGCCACCGCCTATCGTCGATCAGCACGAAATTCGAACAATTCGGGGCAGAGGCCACTCATACCGTGCGGGGGAATGGCACGAGGTAGCCAGCTGTGGATCCCGGCATCATCGACCGAGCACGACACGGCGACGAGGACGCGTACACGTCGATCGTGTTGCACTTCGGCGATCGACTCTTCTCAGTCGCGTATCGGATCCTTCGCGATGTCGGACGAGCCGAAGATGCTGTTCAGCAGGCCTTCCTCGTGGGTTGGCAGGAGCTGCCCCGCCTGCGCGACGACAGTCGCCTCGAGGCGTGGCTGTACCGGCTGCTGGTCAATGCCTGCTACGCCGAGGTCCGGCAGACCAGGCGCTGGCAACCGGGCCTGCGACTCGTTGCCGACCTCGACTCTGACCACCTCGCCAACGACGAGCACCTGCAGGTCGAAAGGCGAGATCAGCTGGAGCGCGCGTTCCGCAGGCTGCCAACAGACCTGCGCTGCGTGCTCGTGATGCACCACTACCTCGGCCTGTCCGGCGCAGAGATCTCCGACACGCTCGGCCTCTCGCCCGGCACGGTCCGATCGCGCCTGCACTACGCAAGACAGCAGATGAGAGCGGCGCTTGACGCCGACTCGCGCTCGGTTGCAACCGGAGGCATGGCATGACCCGGCAGCTCGACTTCGACCGCGCCTTTGAGGCGTGGCTGGCGGAAGGCCCGAGCCAGCTCTCCGACAGCTCGATCGAAGACATCGTCAAACACCTTCATCAAACCAGGCAGCGGAGGCCGGGCTGGCCTCCGAGGAGACAAGACATGAGCCGCACATTGCTTGCACTTGGCGGCGTAGCCGGAGCGGCGGTGGTGGTGGTGATCGTGGGCGTGCTGGCCCTTGGCCTGAACGCCGACAGGCCTGGCATGGGCGGTCAGCCTAGCCCACCGCCGACGAGTGGGCCGACCCTGCAGCCGACTGCCGAGCCAACAGCTCAGCCATCGCCGACCGCCACCCCACGTCCGACCAGGACGCCGGAAGCCGACCTCCCCGTGGGTCCGTTCGAAGTCGAAGACTTTGGGACGGTCATGACGGTCACCATCCCAACCTCCGGCTGGACGTTTGGGGACGAATGGAACGGCCTGGTCAAGGGAGTCGAGCGCGACAACATGCCCGAAGCGCAGATCGTGTTCTGGACCCATCCGGGTGTGTCGGAGTTCGACGTGTATGGCGACCCTTGTCAGTGGGCATCGACAACTCCCGAGACCGTCACCACGGTCCACGACTTTGCAGCTGCCCTCGCCGCCCAGGCATCTCGCGATGCGTCGGAGCCGACGGACGTGACGATCGGAGGAGTCGCCGGCAAGTCGGTCGTCCTCCATGTCCCCGACGACGTCGAGTTCAGCGACTGTGACCAGGGCAGATTTGCCAGCTACGGTCGAGCGGGAGCGAACGAACCGGACCGTTGGCACCAGGGCCCGGGTCAGATCGACCAGTTTTGGATCCTGGACGTCGACGGAACCTTCGTGACCATCCAAGCGATGTGGCGCCCGGACACGTCGGCGGAGCTCGTCGAGGAGATGCGCGGCATCGTCGAGTCAACCACCTTCGAGGTGCCCTGACCACCTCGCCAGCTGATCGCAAACCGGGCACGGAGCCCGGTCGACTTCTTTCGCCTGCTTACGCACTTGCCGATTTTCAGCTCTCCGGGTCTGGCCGAGAGGCCGCCCCGGCCGGTCAACCCTGATGGGAAGGAGAACCTGACGTGCGTTCACATCGACACTCGCTGCACCTGCTCGTTGCGCTCACCCTGTTGACACTGGTCGTTGGTCCGGTCGCGGCCAAAAGCTTCGGTGACTGGTCCACGCCAAGATCGCTTGAGTCGTTGCCCGGTTCTGGCGCCGAGGTCAACACGGCCTCGTCGGATGGGTGCCCGATCCTGTCTCCCGACGGCCTGAGCCTGTACACGGCCAGCAATCGTCCGGGCGGCGAGGGCGGCATCGACATCTGGGTCGCGCACCGATCCTCGACCGATGAAGGCTTCGGCGACCCGGTCAACCTCGGCCCGCCGGTGAACAGCGCGGCGGATGACTTCTGCCCGACGCCCGTTCGTGGCAAGGGGCTGTTCTTCGTGAGCCGCCGGGCCGGTGGCTGCGGACCGAACAGCGCCGACATCTACTTCGCTCGCAACAACCCGGCCCACGGCTGGACATCGGCGCAGCATCTGGGCTGCACGCTCAATTCGGCCGGCGACGAGTTCAGTCCGGCGTATCTCGAGGAGAACGGCATCAACGTCCTGTACTTCTCGAGCAACCGGGGCGGCGATCACGACATTTATCGGAGCGTGCAGCAGGCAGACGGCAGCTTCGCCGCAGCGACTGCGGTTGCCGAGCTCAACACGACGGCCAACGACTTCCGCCCGAATGTCCGGCGCGACGGCCTGGAGATCGTCTTCGACTCCGACCGCGCAGGTGGTTACGGTGCCACCGACCTTTACGCCGCGACGCGCTCGTCCGTCGGCGACACGTGGTCTACGGCGGCCAACCTCGGCTCCGAGATCAATTCGGCGGCCGGGGAGAGTCGCGCCTCACTTTCCTGGGACGGCCGCACGCTGCTTTTCGGCTCCGGCAAGCCCGGCGGCGAAGGCTCGGCCGACATGTACTACTCGACGCGCGAACGGCTCGACGGCAACCCCTGAGGCCCGCTTCGCCACAAATGGCCGCGCCCCTCAGGGCGCGGCCTTTGTGCGCTTGCCGCGCGAGTATTGAGCGTCTCGCGTTGCTGGTGAGTCATACCAGCAGACCACGCTGCTGGAGGTCCGCATGGACCGCGCTCTCGTCGATCGGGCCAAGAAGGGGGACAGGGAGGCATTCACCTCGCTTGTCCTCGTGCGAAATGGTCGAATCCTGGAGATGGCGCCACATCGGCCCTGATCATCTCAACTTGGCAGCACGGGCCGCGGCCTTTCGGGATCGCGGCCCTTACGTCTCTCGTAGGCACGACGCGCCACCGAGCGTTAGGGCGACGGCCCTATCATCGCGGCGATGGCCGTGCTCATCTCGCATGTCGACCCCGCTGGCGATGAAGCAGCAACCAACCGCGCCGCCATGCAGGCGCTTGTCGACGATCTGCGCACCCGCACCCAGGCGCTGGCAGAGAACGGCGCCGCCGGCGACGAGCGCTCGATCGCGCGTCACCGCGAAAGGGGCAAGCTGCCCGTCCGCGAGCGGATCGATCGACTGCTCGATCCCGGGTCGCCGTTCCTGGAGCTGAGCGCCCTGGCCGCCAACGGCCTATATGACGACGAGGCGCCGGGGGCCGGCATCGTCACCGGCATCGGCACGGTCAGCGGCACAGAGTGCGTCATCGTCGCCAACGACGCGACCGTCAAGGGCGGCAGCTACTACCCGATGACCGTCAAGAAGCACGTCCGAGCACAGGAGATAGCGCTGGCCAACCGGCTGCCCTGCTTGTATCTGGTCGACTCGGGCGGCGCCTTCCTGCCGCTGCAGGACGAGGTCTTTCCCGACCGCGACCACTTCGGCCGGATCTTCTACAACCAGGCCCAGCTGTCGGCGCGCGCCATCCCGCAGGTCGCCCTGGTCATGGGTTCGTGCACCGCCGGGGGGGCGTACGTGCCGGCGATGAGCGACGAGACGGTCATCGTCCAGGGCACCGGCACGATCTTCCTTGGTGGGCCGCCGCTGGTGAAGGCCGCCACCGGCGAGGAGGTCACGGCCGAGGAGCTGGGCGGCGCGGCCGTCCATGCCCGGATCAGCGGCGTGGCCGATCACGAGGCGCTCGACGATGAGCACGCCCTCGCCCTCGGTCGCCAGATCGTGGCCAGCCTCTCCCGGCTCAAGCCGGACGCGCCCTGGCCGCGCCGGGAGCCACGTCAACCCGCCTATGACCCGGAGTCCATCTACGAGGTCGTACCTGCCGACCTTCGCCGCGGCTACGACGTTCGCGAGGTCATTGCCCGTCTCGTCGACGGCTCAGAGCTGCACGAGTTCAAGGCGGGCTATGGCGAGACGCTGGTCACCGGCTTCGGCCACATCGACGGCTATCCGGTGGGGATATTGGCCAATAACGGGGTGCTCTTCAGCGAGTCTGCGCTGAAAGGCGCCCATTTCATCGAGCTGGCCAGCCAGCGCCGCATCCCGCTCGTTTTCCTGCAGAACATCACGGGGTTCATGGTCGGCCGTGAGTACGAGCACGGCGGGATTGCGCGGGACGGCGCGAAGCTGGTCACGGCAGTGGCGACGACCAACGTGCCCAAGTTCACGGTCATCATCGGCGGCTCGTTCGGGGCGGGCAACTACGCCATGGCCGGCCGGGCCTACGGCAGCCGGGGCCTGTGGATGTGGCCCAACGCCCGGATCAGCGTGATGGGGGGTGAGCAGGCCGCGACGGTGCTGTCGATGGTCGGACGATTCGACTCGGACGAGGCGCGCCAGGCGCACCAGGCCGAGATCCGTGGGAAATATGACGCTGAAGGTCATCCATACCACTCGACCGCGCGGCTGTGGGACGACGGCGTGATCGACCCCGCCCAGACGCGTGACGTGCTGGCGCTGGCCATCTCGGCCGCGCTCAACGCACCGATCCCCGAGCCAGGCTTCAGCCTGTACCGGATGTGACCCACCCCGGAACCGAGCGCCTCCTGCGGATCAACGGCATCAAGCTCAACGTGACGGACACCGGCAGCGGCCGACCGATCCTGCTCCTCCACGGCTTTCCCGATTCTCTCCGCCTGTGGCGCGAGCAGGTTGCGCCGCTCGTTTCCGCCGGCTTGAGGGTCATCGCATTCGATCAGCGCGGATTTGGCCGGTCGGACGCGCCGACCGACCGCCGAGGCTACGCGTTGCCGGTGCTGGCAGCCGATGCGCTGGGCGTGCTGGATGCGCTGGGCGTGCCGGAACCGGTCGCCGTGGTCGGCCATGACTGGGGCGCGACCGTTGGCTGGTACCTGGCCGCCGTTCATCCCAAGCGCGTCGATCGGTTGGTGGCGATATCGGTCGGCCATCCGCAGGCTTTCCTCGATGCCGGCCCGAGGCAGCTGCTGCGCTCGTCTTACATGCTCCTCTTCCGGGTGCCGATCCTCGCCGAGAAAGTTCTCAAGGCGGGCGACTTCGCGCTGCCGCGGCGGCTGCTGAGAGGCGAGAAGGACCTGCAGCTGTGGCTGGCCGACCTGCGCCGGCCGGGCCGGCTGACCGCCGGCCTCAACTGGTACCGCGCGAACGCGCGCCTTCAGACGGTTGAGCTGCCGCCGGCGCAGCGGCCGGTGATGGGTGTGTGGAGCACGGGCGAGCCCGCGACGACCGAAAGGCAGATGCGCCTCTCACGCCGGTACGTCGCGGGAGATTACCGCTACGAGCGGGTCGATGGAGCGGGGCACTGGATCCCGCGCGATGCACCCGGTCGGCTCACCTCGCTGCTGGTCGATTTCTGTGGCAGAACGGCCGGCTCGCCGGCCGCTGCGCTGCCACCTGCAGGGCGGCACGAAGTGCGCTGACGCTGCGGCATAGCGATCGTGCCCAGGAGGGAGGTTCAGCCCCGGCCGGCAGGGGTGACCCATGCGGGGTGACTGGGCCAGCCTGTAGCATCGGCCAGGCATGGCTCAGGCGGCTCGCGTACTGCAGGTAAACGTCTCGCGCGGCGGCGTGCCCAAGCTGCCCGTCGAGCAGGCGTGGGTCAGCCGCTACGGGGTGGAGGGCGACGGGCATCACGACCGGACGCTTCACGGTGGTCCCCATCGGGCCGTCTGCCTCTTCTCGATCGAAGCGATCGATCGGATCCGTTCCGAGGGCCATCCGATCGAGCCGGGCAGCACCGGCGAGAACCTGACCACCGTCGGCATCGAGTGGGCGACGCTGCCACTCGGCACGCGCGCCCGGATCGGACAGCAGCTGGTCATCGAGCTGGCCGACTCGGCCACCCCGTGCGCCACGATCAGGCGCAGCTTCAGTGGCGGCCGCTTCAGCCGCATGAGCATCGAGCGCCATCCATCGGACAGCCGGATGTACGCACGCGTGGTCGAGGAGGGATCGGTCAGCCCCGGGGACCAGATCGAGCTGCTGCCCGAACCGCGTCTGGTCGAGGCGGAGCACGAGCGCCTGCTCTCCGACCTCGACCAGGCAGTGGCCAAGGCCAGTCTGGTGGCCTGGCGCGCGGCCGGCGCGGCGGGGCTGGACGTGCGGGTGAAGGAGGACGGCGACCTGGCAATGGTGGCCTCGCCGCAGCTGCCCGGCCCTGCGTTCAACCACGCCACCGGCTTCGCACGACTGCCCAACCTGGGGCGGGACGCAACGGACTTCTTCGATCGCCACCGTTGCCCCGGGTGGATCGAGGGCGATGAGCCGCCGTGGCCGGGGGCGGAGCCCGTGCTCGAGCTCGCTGTGATGGCAGCCCTCCCGACCGAGATCGGGCGGGCGGAGACGCCGCCGGGGGTCTCGATACGCGTCGTCACGCCCGAGCGGGCAGCCGCGGCAGCCCAGCTGATGGTCGCCGCGGGCTCCAGCGGCACCGACACGGCCCGCGCCGCCGTCGACGCCTGGCGCGCAGCTCTGGCCGCCGTTGCGGACCACGCGCACGGTACCGTCCTGCTTGCCGAGGAGGATGGCCGGCCGGTGGGGACGGCGGTGCTCTTCGGGCATCACTCGGCCGGCTGGCTGCGCGCTGCGGTCGTGGATCCGCTCGCCAGGGGTCGAGGCATCCACGCCGCCCTGACCAGCGAGCGCGCCCGACTCGCCGCCGAGCGCGGCTGGCGGCTGGTGGGCTCGGCGGTCCAGCCTGAAGGCGCGGCGGCGCGCAACATGCTTCGCTTGGGGTTCCAGCGCATCGGCACACGCCGGCACTATCTGTACAAGCCCCGAGCAGATCGACCCGCGGCATGAGCGAACTGCTGCTGGTCGAGCGCGACGGGCCGCAGGGCACCGTGCTGCGCGTGATGCTCAACCGGCCGCAGCTGCACAACGCGTTCAACGCCGAGCTGATCGGCGAGCTGAGAGCCACCTTCCGCCGACTCCCCGACGAGCCGCCTGACCGGCTGCGGGCGGTGGTTCTGGCCGGCGCGGGGCCGTCCTTCTGCGCCGGCGCAGACGTCAGCTGGATGCGCGCCAGCCTGGGCCTGTCACGCGAGGAAAACGAGCAGGACGCGATGGTCCTGGCCGAGATGCTCGACGCCATCGATCGCTGTCCGGTGCCGGTCATCGCCCGCGTCCAGGGAGCGGCGCTGGGGGGCGGAATGGGCCTGTGCGCCGTGAGCGACGTGGTCATTGCCGAGTCCGGCGCGAGGTTCGGCTTCACCGAGACTCGGCTGGGCATCCTGCCGGCGGTGATCAGCCCGTTCGTGATCGCCAAGATCGGCGAGAGCCACGCCCGGGCGCTGTTCCCCGGTGGACGCCGGTTCGATGCCGGCCGAGCCGCACGGATCGGCCTCGTGCACGAGGTCGTCGAAGGCGAGGAATCGCTTGACGCGGCGGTACAGTCGGCCGTGGAGGACATCCTTGCCGCGGGCCCCACGGCCGCCCGAGCGGCGAAGGCGATCGTACGCGAGGTGCGGGGGCTGCCCCACGAGTCGACGCGCTGGCACACCGCTCGGCGCATCGCCACCCAGCGCACGAGCGCGGAGGGGCAGGAAGGCCTGCGCGCTTTCCTGGAGAAACGCGAGCCCGACTGGCGCCGGCCGGGGTAGCAAGGGCGGCTGCCTGCAGGCCCCGGCGGGAGAGTGCGGCCTGGGCGGCATCGGAGCCTAGGCGCGTAGTCGCGTTGGCGCGTAGGGCGGTGTCGAGGGCCGGCGCTGCACGGCCCCAAGCGGCCGCTCGGCTGGCCGGTCAAGTCCACTCGGATGGACATCGGTCCGGTGCCGTCTGGGCAGATAGTCCGATAGAGAACGCGCTGCCGCACGACCAGACTGCCTCAGGAGATCTGGCCCGAGGGGGGCCACGACCGTTTGAGGGGACTGCTGGGGATGTACGGCAACCGTTCGCGCGCGCTCCTGAGCACCGGCGCTCGATCGAGGACGTTCGGCGCCGCCACGCTGGCGCTGGTGGTCCTGCTCGGAGCATCGCTGCTGGTGCCGTTGGCCGGCTTCGCCACCGACCAGGTCAACGTCGTCGGCGAGGTGGTTTTCGAGCATGGCGATGACTTCGAGAACAGGCGCGAAATTCCCTACATCGCGCTGGACACCGGGCGCGAGCGCTACACCCTCGAAGGCAAAGCCGCCGAGTCGCTGAAGCCCGGCCAGCGGGTGCGGATCCGCGGTCACCGCCGCGGCGGACGCATCGTGCTGGCGAGCAGCAGCAGCATCACGCTCCAGTCGTCCTCATCCGACTCCGGCAGCGCTACCACTACCAGCGGCGGCGAGACCGTCGCGGCCGCCTCGACGGCAGCGATCCAGAAGCGCGTGGCAGTGCTGCTCATCAACTTCCAGTCACCGACGCCCCCGCCGACGGCGCCCCCTGCGACGCCATCACCCACCAC
>Ga0247713_1000035_pt1 | contig 95732 bp, 94 predicted proteins | sample 21E_NmetaG_FD_189936 | JGI IMG/M metagenome (GOLD analysis project Ga0247713, IMG submission 189936) | Soil microbial communities from hillslope of Landscape Evolution Observatory, University of Arizona, Oracle, AZ, United States - 2-1-E_N | ecosystem: Engineered > Artificial ecosystem >... | reverse complement strand
GGGCTGTGGGAGACCGACGGCTACCGCTTCGACACCGGGCCGAGCGTGCTGACCATGAAGGGGATCCTGGCCGATGCCTTCGCCGCGGCGGGAGCGGAGATGGACAGCCACCTCACCCTCGAGCCAGTCGACCCGATGTACCGGGCCTGCTTCGCCGACGGCTCCGCCATCCACGTCCGCCACGGCCGGGAGGCGATGGTCGAGGAGATCCGTGAGACAGCCGGCGGCGCCGAGCCGGCTGGCTTCGTCCGCTTCTGCGACTACCTCACCGAGCTGTACAAGCTCGAGCTTCCCAACTTCATCGACCGCAACTTCGACAACGTCCTCGACATCGCCATGCCGCCCTGGCCCCTCGTCCGGCTGGTCAAGATGGGCGGCCTGCGAAGGCTGTCCAACGTCGTGGGCAACTACTTCTCCGACCCGCGCCTGCAGAAGCTGTTCTCCTTCCAGGCCATGTACGCCGGCCTGTCGCCCTTCGAGGCCCTGGCCATCTACTGCGTCATCACCTACATGGACACCGTGGAGGGCGTCTACTTCCCCGAGGGCGGCATGCACGCCATCCCCCGGGCGCTGGCCGAGGTCGTCGAGAAGGCGGGGGCGTCGTTCCGTTACGGCACCACGGTCGACGGGGTGGTGCGCACCACCGACGGCAAGGTCAGCGGGGTCCGGCTGGAGGGTGGCGACGTGGTGTCGGCCGACGCCGTCGTCCTCAACCCCGATCTCCCGGTGGCCTACCGCGAGCTGCTCCCGGGCGTCCCCATGCCCCGGGTGGCCCGCAAGGGCAACTACTCGCCCTCGTGCGCGGTGTGGCTGGCGGGGGTCAAGGGCCAGCTGCCGGCGGGCGCCACCCACCACAACATCCACTTCGGCGCGGAGTGGGAGGGGGCGTTCGACGCGTTGCTCAAGCAGGGCGTGGTCATGCCCGATCCTTCCATGCTGGTCACCAGCCCCACCGCGTCGGACCCCTCGCTCGCCCCTGACGGACGGATCTCCCTGTACGTCCTCGAACCGACGCCGAACCTCGACGGCAAGGTCGACTGGACCAGCGAGCGTGACCGCCTGCGGGAGCGGCTCATCGCGCGGGTGGCCGGGCTCGGGTATCCCACGGTGGACGTCGACGTGGAGCGCTTCCTCGACCCCACCGACTGGGAGCGCCAGGGGATGGAGCGGGGCACGCCGTTCGCCTTGGCCCACAACTTCTTCCAGACCGGCCCCTTCCGGCCGAACAACGTCACTTCCAAGGCGCCGGGCGTGGTGTTCGTGGGGTCGGGCACCGTGCCGGGCGTGGGCGTGCCGATGGTCCTGCTGTCCGGCCGGCTGGCCGCCGACCGGGTCGACGAGCTGAAGAAGTAGGTGGCGGGGAGCATGGTGACGCTCGAGCAGTCCTACGCCCGCTGCAAGCAGCTCAACCGTCGGTACGGGACCACGTACTACTGGTCGACCCACCTGCTGCCCGTGGTCAAGCGCCACCACGTCCACGCCCTCTACGGCTTCTGCCGGTACGCGGACGACATCGTCGACGCGTTGGATTCCCGCTCCTCGGCGCTCGGCGGCGGGTCCACGGCCACGCCGGTCGAGCGACAGGCCGCGCTCACCGATTTCGGCGACCGGTTCTTCGTCGACCTGGAGAGGGGGACCTCCGACGACGCGGTGCTGAAGGCCGTCGTCCACACGGTCAAGGCCTTCGACATCGACCCCGACTGCTTCCGGCGCTTCCTGCGGTCGATGGCCATGGACTTCACGTGCGAGACGTACGAGACCTTCGAGGACCTCCTCGACTACATGGACGGGTCGGCCGCGGTGATCGGCGAGATGATGCTGCCCATCCTCGAGCCCACCTCGCCCGAGGCGTACGGGCACGCCCGCGACCTCGGCATCGCCTTCCAGCTCTCGAACTTCTGGCGCGACGTGGCCGAGGATCTCCAACGCGGCCGGGTCTACGTTCCCCAGGAGGACCTCCGGAAGTTCGGCGCCGACCCCTGGCTGCGGAAGGTCACGCCCGAGTGGCGCGAGCTGATGGCCTTCGAGATCGCCCGGACCCGCCGCTACTACGAGTCGGCCGACCTGGGCATCCCGATGCTCCCGTCCACGTCGGCCCGCTGCATCCGTGGCGCTCGGATGCTCTACTCCGGGATCCTCGTGGAGATCGAGAAGGCCGGCTACGACGTGTTCTCGGCGCGTGTGCGGGTCCCGACATGGAAGAAGCTGGCGGTGGCCTTCCGCATGCTTCGTCCTTGAAGCGTCTCCTCGTCGTTCTACTGCTGGTGGACGCCGTCCTCCTGTCGGGGGGCCTGTTCCTTGTGGCCGGACGATACTGGTCGGGCGACATCGACCTCGACGAGGCCCTGACCCGCTTTCGAGCCGCCGGAGCTTCGGCCACCACGAGCGCTCCGGTGCCCGGCCTGCCCGCTCCCGGGGTGTACCAATACGCGACCACTGGCGGCGAATGGGTGTCACTGTTCGACACCTACCGGGAGTACAGCTCGACGACCATGCGCATCGTCACCCGGCGGGGCTGTGGGGTGCGTGAGGAGCAGTTTTTCGTCACCCAGCACCTGGAGTACTACGACCGGTGCGGCCCGGCCCTGGTGGCCTACGGCACCGACATCGCCTACTGGTGGACCCACGGAACCCAGGACTTCGAGTGCCAGGGCGGCTCGTTCGACATGGCCGGCAGCCGCCCGGGCGACCGGGTGGAGTGGGACTGCGTCGATGAGGACACTCGCGCCCACCAGATCACCGAGTACATCGGCGACGAGACGGTGGAGGTGGAAGGCGTCCCGCTGCCGGCCCGCCACACCCGCTGGACCACCCTGTTCTCGGGGGCGACGATCGGCGGAGCGCTGGTCGACGACTGGTTCGACCCATCGACCGGCCTGCTGCTGCGCGAGACCCGTGACATCGCCCTGCAGGTGGGTTCCCAGTTCGTCGGCCGCCTGGACTACACCGACAAGTCGGCCTACACCCTCCTGTCGGTCACGCCCGCCCGCTGACCGCCCGGCCACGCTGGTTGAACCGCCATTCTCCGGCTTTTGTGATCCACCACCTCTGACCTGAGCGCGGCGAAGATGTCGTGGACGTTCGGCGACGAGGAGGTTGGGCATGGGCGCAGCGGGGCGGAATGAGCACTGCCGATGTGGAAGCGGCCGAAAGGCCAAGCGTTGCTGTGGTGTGCAGCGGGGTCCGTCCGAAGCCGACTTGGCCCGGGCGTTTCTCGCCGGTCAGGTCCGACCGGCCGCCCGGGCCCTTCGTGGCTGCTCGGACGACGAGCTGGAGGATCTCCAAGCGGAGATGCTCGAGCTGCCCACCATCGACACCTCGCTGCAGCTCCCGCTTCCCCGGCTGCTGACGCCCGATGTTGACCGGCTCCTCCTGGCCATCGAGGAGGAGAACCTCGACGACATCGACGACGCCCTCCCTACCGTGCTGGCCCGGCTGGACACCCCCATGGCCCGTGCCGAGCTGGCCCGGGCGGTCCTCGCCCTGCGCGACCGGAACCGGATCGATCCGAAGGTGGCCGCCGCCGCCTTGATCGAGCTGTCCGCTCCAAAGTCGCAAAGGCTGGTCAGCTCGGCCGTGGTCCAAGCCGCCGCCGTGGTCGTGGGTGATGTCGCCACCCCGGGTGGCCTGCTGGTCGCCGGCTGAGGCCGGGACGGCGTGGTGCGCTCGAGGCGGTAATGGCCCGGGCGAGGAGCAACGTGGCGCCGGAAGGATCGGAGGTCTACGCCGCCACGGCGCCGGAGGGCCAGGCGTCGATCACGTGGGCGACGGGCACGAACATGTCCTCGCCATTGTCGAAGATCCACAACCTCGTCCCGCGGGCGGACACGAGGCTGACGTCGTCGAGGCGGGAGCCGTCGGCGAGGGCCAGGTTGACGGTCGACCCCTCACACCTTCGGAGCTCCCGACGCTTCCCTGCGGTCATCTCCGGTCCTCTCGCCGTCGTGTCGTCTTGTGTGATACAGGACATCGACACATTCGCCCGATTACTGGAGGCCTACCGGCCTTCCTTTCCACTCCACCGGGCGGCCGGTACGGGCTCGGTAGAGGCTTTCAACGGAGATGCCGGCCAGCACTACGCGGGCCAGGGGGCACAGCAGGCCGTATAAGGGGTTCTGGCCCGCGACCATCCGGCCCCCGGCGCTCACCACGACGGCGGCCCACGGGCGACGGGAGGCCACCGGCCCCAAGAGCCAGGCCAGGTGGCGTAACGGCCGCGTGTGCAGGGCAGCGGAGTTCTTGGTCAGCCCCGCCCGGATCGCCGGCCACCCGGAGTACATGCGGGCGGTCATCAACTTCGGCGCCAAGCGGGGGTCGTGTCCGCCTAGGGCCAAGGCCAGGTCGCGGTCGTCTACCACCGACCCCCGCACGGCCGCATGCCCGTGGCCGCCGATCGCCTCGTAGTGGTCACGGCGGACGAGGAAGCACTGGCCGCTGGCGAAGCCGGGAGGGAAGCCCTCCTGGGTCAGCGCCAGCCCGAGTTCGGGCAGGAGGAGCCGTTCCCAGAAGGACCGGCAGTCGAGGCCGCCGACGATGCTGGTCGACGTCGACCGCGTCGCGGCGGCCATTGTGGCCAGGGCCGACTGGGCCAGCACCACGTCGGCGTCCACGAACGCCAGCCATTCCGTCGTCGCCCCCTCAGCACCGGCCAGGCAGGCCCGCGGCTTGCCCAACCAACCGACGGGCGGCTCGCCGTCCAAGCGAAGGACGCGTGCACCCGCGGCCGACGCCAACGGACCCGTCCCGTCCGACGACCCGTCGTCGACCACCACGACTTCGGTGGCCTGGGGGAGCACGGAGTCCACGCACGCGGCGACGACCGCACCCTCATCACGGGCCGGAATCACGACCCGGACGTCGATCGGACGAGCGGCCGGGTCAGGGGCCAGGAGCCGGCGCGCCGCCCACCCCATGCGGGGCAGCCCGGCGACGGAGACCGCAGTGGCAGGCGAGACCCTCACCTATGAGGTGTACTGGCGCAGGATGGATGGCGACGAGCACGTCCGGGACTGGGCCGCCCTGCACCTCACCGAGCCGCCCGGCGGCCTCGTCGGCGGCTGGCTGAAGGCGGCGGCGGCGGTGGCCCGGCCCCTCGTGCGGGCCGGCGTCTCGCCGAACATGGTCACGGTGGCCGCCCTGGCCATGGCGCTCACCGCGGTGCCCCTGGCCACCATCGACGGCTGGGTCGGGCCGGCCGCGGCCTGCCTCGCGGTCACCCTCTCAGGCCTGCTCGACGCCCTCGACGGGGCGGTGGCCGTCCAGGCGGGGCGCACCACCAAGGTGGGCTTCCTGCTCGACTCCGCGCTGGACCGGCTGGCCGACGCGGCGATGCCGGCAGCCCTGGCGGTGGCGGCAGGTGGGGGCGCCACTGCGACCAGGCTGGCGGTCGGCGCCACGGCCGCGTGCTGGTGGCTGGAGTACGTCCGGGCCCGGGGCTCGCTGGCCGGCGTGACCGGCAAGGCGCTCATCACCCCCGGCGAGCGTCCCACCCGCATCATCCTGACCGCCGTCGGCCTGGGGCTTCCCCTGCTGGCGACGGCCGCCCTGTGGGCCCACGTCGTCATTGTCGGCGGGTCAGGCGTGATCCTGTTCGCCGACTCGATCCGCCGTCTCCGTGACGCTGACCGGCCCGCTCCCAAAGAAGCATCGTGAGGGTGATCAGGGCGAAGCCGAACAGGTAGTCCTCCACCGGGATGTCCCACGGGAACCGGATGCCGCTGTTCACCTCCGGGTTGTACAGGACAATCGGGGCTGAAAGCTTGGTCAGCCACCCGTCGACGAGGACCATGAAGAACAGGATGATGGCCCACGACACGTAGAACGTGAGCTTTCCGAGCAATCCCGTCCGTAGCCAGAAGAGCTCCACGGCCACCACGACGAGCACGGCCACGATCGACGCCCAGGTGTACTCCACGTCAGTTCCGGCCCAGCACCCGGCGCACGGCTTCGAGGGTCAGGAGGCTGCAGATGGGGATGACGAGGAAGAAGACCAGCTCCTCCACCGGCAGGCCGAACGGCAGTTCCCACCCGGTGACGTACTGCGGGTTGAAGTCCCAGTGGTCCCGGGCGATGGCTATGACGTCCCAGACCACGAAGATCACCAGGGGGATTCCCATGGCCGCCGCCAGCCGGCGGGGCCGTCGCCACACCCGGGCGCCGAAGAGGAACTCCAGCGGCAGGGTGATGAGCAGGCACAGGCCCATCAGGATGAGGTACTGGAACCGGTCGGCGCCCATCGGGGGCACACCGTAGCCACCTCGTAGTGGCGCCCCGATTACTGGAAGATGTCGCTCGGGGGTAGCGTTGGACCATCGGCATGCTTCTGGAGACGATCACCGGGCCGGGGGACCTCCGGAAGCTCGACGAGGACGAGCTGGACCAGCTGGCGGGGGAGATCCGTGCCTTCATCGTCCAGTCGGTCTCCGTCACCGGCGGACATCTCGGCTCCAACCTCGGCGTGGTGGAGCTCACCATCGCCCTGCACCGCGTGTTCCAGTCGCCCAGGGACCTGCTTCTCTGGGACACCGGTCACCAGGCCTACGTCCACAAGATCCTGACCGGGCGCCGGGAGCGCTTCGCGAGCCTGCGCCAGGCCAACGGCCTGTCCGGCTACCCGTCCCGGGCCGAGTCGCCCCACGACTGGGTCGAGAACAGCCACGCGTCCACAATCCTCGGTTACGCCCACGGGCTGGCCATGGCCCTCGACCTCAAGCAGGAGGCTCAGCGGCGGGTGGTGGCCGTCATCGGCGACGGGTCCATGACGGGCGGCATGGCCTACGAGGCGCTCAACAACCTTGGCCACAGTGGGCGGCGGGTGCTGATCATCCTCAACGACAACGGGCGGTCGTACGCCCCCACGGTGTCCCGCCTCGCCGCCGGCCTCACCCGGCTGCGGCTGAACCCGTCGTACGTGAGGAGCCGTGACCGCATCCAGAAGATGCTCCGCGGCGTCCCCGGCATCGGCGAGCACCTCGAGCTGGGCCTGGAGGGGGTGCGGGCCGCGTCCCGCGAGGTGCTGGGGTCCGGGGGCTTCTTCGAGGCCCTCGGCGTGCGTTACATCGGCCCGGTCGACGGCCACGACATCGCCGCGCTCGAGACCACCCTGGAGCGGGCGGCCGAGCTCGACGGCCCGATACTCGTCCACGTCCTGACCCAGAAGGGGCGGGGCTACAAGCCCGCCGAGGACGACGACGAGAAGTGCCTGCACGACACTCCCGTGTTCGACCCGGTCACCGGCCCGCCCCCGTCGGTGCCGGCCGGGTACACCCAGGCCTTCGCTGACGCCATCGTCGCCGCGGCCGGGGACAACCTCGACATCGTGGCCATCAGCGCAGCCATGGTCGGTCCGGTCGGCCTGATCCCGTTCCAGGCCCGGCATCCCGATCGTCTGCTCGACGTCGGCATCGCCGAGCAGCATGCGGTGACCACCGCCGCCGGCATGGCCATCGCCGGCCTGCGCCCGGTCGTCGCCATCTACTCCACGTTCCTCACTCGGGCGTTCGACCAGATCAACCTCGACGTCGGCCTTCACAAGCTGCCGGTCGTCTTCGCCATCGACCGGGCGGGGATCACCGGCGACGACGGCCCCTCCCACCACGGCATCCTCGATATGGCTTTGCTCAGCAAGGTGCCGGGCATGACCCTCTTCGCCCCTTCGTCGGCCCAGGAGGTCGACGTCATGCTCAAGGAGGCCCTGTCCATCACCGACGGGCCGTCGGCGATCCGGTACCCCAAGGGCGCCGCCCGCCAGGTTCCGCCCGACGAGGTGGGCTCCGGCCTGTCCGCCCGGCTGCTGCAACGGGGCGACGACGTGTGCATCCTGGCCGTCGGCAAGATGGTCGAGTCCGCCGAGGAAGCGGCCCGGGTGCTCGATCAGCAGGGCGTGTCGGCCACCGTGTGGGACGTCCGGGTGGTCAAGCCGCTCGACCCGCTCATGATCGCCGACGCCGCCACCCACCCCCTGGCCGTCAGCGTCGAGGACGGCGTACGCGAGGGTGGCGCGGGCACCGCCATCGCCGACGCGGTGGGCGCCACCGCCGAGGGCCGGCCGTCGCCCGCAGTCGTCGTCCTAGGCGTGCCCGACCGCTACATCGCGCAAGCCGCGCCAGCCGCCATCCTGGCCACGCTGGGCCTCGACGGTCCCGGCATCGCCGCCTCGGTCATCCGGGCGGTCGAAGCGGCCGAGTCCGTCACCGAAACCCACTGATGCCGTCCCTGCTCCGCCGGCCCGCTGCCGCAGTCGCGGCCGCCCTGCTGTTCCTGCTGACCGCATGTGGCGACGGCGATGGCGATGGCTCGCCGCAGGCCGTCCGGGACTCGGCCGGTCAGGTCACACCCGAGACGACGACATCCACCGCGGCGGCGACCACGACGACCACGGTCGGCCGCAGCACGACTACGACGGCCGCCGCCCGAGCCCGCACCACGACGACGGCGGCCCGGGCCGGCGCGCCCGCCACGACGACCCCGGCCGGCGCCCGGGCGCTCACGCCGGCGGCGCCAGGGACCTACCGGTTCGACACCTCGGGCGGCACGACCTTCGCCGGCACCACCGTTCCCTTCCCTGCGGTGACCACCCTCCTCGTCGACTCACCGACGGGCACCCAACAGCGCCTCACCCGCAACCTGCGCGACGCCGCGGGAAACGGCCTCTCCAGCGAGTTCACCCTCGACTACCGGCCCGAGGGCGTCTTCCTCATCTCCCTGAAGCTCACCACCGGCTTCAGCGGCGTGACCGACGCCCGCGAGCTGCGTCCCGCGTCGCCGGTGCTGCTCCTGGGCACAGGGGCCAAGCCGGGCACGCATGTCGAGGCTGACCTGGGTGGCACGCCGCCGGCCAGGCTCGTCGTCGACGTGGTCGGCGAGGAGCAGGTGACCATCGCCGGTAAGTCCGTCGACACCCTGGTCATGCGGGTGGCGGTCACCCTCCCGCCGGGCGACGTCACCGGTCGCCAGGAGGTCACCCTCAACGTCGACCGGGGCACGCGCCTGTGGGTGAAGGAGCGGTCGGTCACCGACGCCTCCGCGGGCGGGGGGTTGTTCGTCGTCCACAGCGAGTACACGGCCACCCTGCAGCGCCTGACCCCCTGACGTCCTGACCGCCAGCTCGGGGTCAGGTCACCGGTCCGACAGCGCGGCCACCAGCTTCACGTAGAGGGCGTCTGCATCCACGGAGGTGCCGGCGATGCACGTCGCGCCGAGCTTGCCGTGGCCCGGCACCGCCCCCAGCAGGTGCAGGGTCACGCCCGTCCCGGCTGACGGGTCGAACGCCAGGCCGGCTCCGTCGACCAGGGCGATCACCTCGGCGGGCGCCCACCCGACGAGGCGCGACAGCTTGAGGTTGTCGGTGGCCATGTAGCAGAGCCGGCGCCCGTTCGGCATGACGAGCTCCCCGGCCACCGGGTCGTAGGCCGCGCCTGCGGCCAGCCGGGTCATCCAGTAGGGGTGGGTGGTTCCGCCCATGCGGAGGTTGATCTCGCTCAGGTAGACGTCACCGGCGGGGGTGACCAGGAAGTCGATCCCGAACGAGCCGATGACACCCTCGACCGCCATCACCTCGCCCACGCGGACGGCCTCGGCCACGATGGCGGACCGGTAATCGACCGCGGCCGGGAACCGGCAGCCGATGTAGACCTGGTTCTCGGGGCCACCGAGGATCTGGTCATGGGTCGACAGCACCTCGACCGCCCCTCCCGAGTCGATGCAGAGCTGCACGCTCGGCGACTGGAGGCCCGGCACGCGAAGCAGTTCCTCGACGATCGCCCCGTCGGCCTCCAACTTGCCCGCGTAGGTCGACCACGACTCGTCCGCCGCGCAGAAGGTCGTCTTCGACGCCGGCAGTGGGTCGGCCAGCCCGTCGACTTCCAGGATGGCGTTGCCGATCCCCGAGAAGCCGTTGTCGAGCTTGACGACCACCGCCTCCGCTTCCGGCCGCCGCTTCCGGATTCCTGAGATCGCCGCCGCCACCGCGGCCAGGGAGAACAGGTTCTCCGCGCCCTCCGGCCGCCGGACGCCCGCCCGGCTCGCCACCTTGCGGGCGCCCGACTTCGAGCCCAGCCGCACCAGATGGGCGGGCGGCCCCAACAGCGTCAGCCCGAGGGCGGCGGCCAGCTTCACTTCGGCCGTCGTGACGTTGAAGGGCAGCATCGTCCCGCCCCCGGCTGCCACCGATTGCAAGCGAGCCACCACGTCCGGCCGGGCGAGGACCTTCTCCGAGAGGCTGCCGGCCGACGGGTCGCCCACGTGGACGAAGGTGAGTCGCTCCCGCGCCGCCTCCGGGTCGGCAAGAAAACCGAGGTAGTAGTCGACGATCGCCGGGTCGACCGCCACCGAGGTGACGAAGACGACCCGCAGCTCGGGGTTGTCGAGCAGCAGGAGCACGAAGAGCATCCGCTCCTCGTAGGACTCGACAGCGACGATCTTGGCCAGCTCGGCCACGGGGAAGGAGATCGACGGCACCACCACGAGGGTGCCGCGGTAGTCGAGCGAGATCAGGGCCCGACCGCGCTCACTGGGCCGGTCAGGGTCCGACCGTGTTGTTTGGGCCGGTCACGGACCGACCGCGTCGCCGAGGATCTCGTCGATCTGGGCCAGGACCCCGTTGTCGAGCGCCACACCCGAGGCGCCCACGTTCTCGTCGATCTGGTCGGGACGGCTGGCCCCCGTGATCGCCGACGCCACGTTCTCCTCCTGGAGCACCCAGGCCAGCGCGAGCTGGGCCATGGTGAGCCCAAGGTCGTCGGCGACCGGCCGGAGCCGCTGGACGGCGGCCAGGACCGAGTCCTCCCGGAAGCGGCCCATCATCGGCCCCATGGACTTGCTGGCGGCCCGGGAGTCGGCGGGCGGAGCGGAGCCGGGCTTGTACTTCCCGGTCAGCGCGCCCTGGGCCAGGGGCGACCACACGATCTGGCTGATGCCCTCGCGGGCGCAGAGGGGGATGATCTCGCGCTCCGGCTTGCGCCACAGCATGGAGTACTCGGGCTGGCTGGAGACGAACCGCTCGACCCCCGGGACGGCCAACGCCGCGGCAATCTGTTCGGCCGTCCACTCGCTGAAGCCGATGTACCGGGCCTTGCCCGACCGCACCAGCTCCGATAGCGCCTCCATCGTCTCTTCGAGCGGGGTGTTCTTGTCGTATCGGTGGCACTGGTAGAGGTCGACGCAGTCCGTGCGCAGGCGCCGCAGCGACGCTTCCGATTGCTTGCGGATCTGGGCGGCGGAGAGGCCGCGGTCGGTCTCGGACATGGGGAAGTAGGCCTTCGTGGCCAGGACGTACGACGACCGGTCCACACCGCTCAGCACCTCGCCCAAGAAGGACTCAGCCGCCCCCCGCCCGTAGACATTGGCCGTGTCGAAGAAGTTGATCCCCACCTCGATGGCCCGGCGCACGCAGGCCGTCGCCCGTTCGGCCTCCACGCCGACGCCGTAGGTGAGCCACGACCCCAGGCTGATCTCCGACACCATCAGGTCGCTTCGCCCCAGGCGGCGGTACTGCATTCCCCGTTGCTAGCACGCATGGAACACGCCTCCGGCCGAACGGGAGAGAATGCGGGCCATGCGCCGCGCCGCCCTCCTGGTCGCCTCGATCCTCGTCCTGGCCGCCTGCAGCTCGGGTGAGCCGTCAACCGCCCCGGCCCCAGCCCCAGCCGACGGGCCGTCCACCACGCCGAGCACCCGGGCCAGCACCACCGCGACCACCGGGCAGGGCGTGGGGACGCTGCTGGCCGCGGGCGACATCGCCTCGTGCAGCTCGACCGGCGACGAGGCCACGGCCGCCCTGCTCGACGCCCGGCCCAACGCGGTGGTCGTCACGCTGGGCGACAACGTCTACGAGTCGGGCACGGCCAGAGAGTTCGCCAACTGCTACGACCCCACGTGGGGCCGCCACAAGGACCGTACCCGTCCCGCGCTCGGGAACCACGAGTACGGGGTGTCGAAGGCGGATGGCTACTTCGAAACGTTCGGTAGCGCCGCCGGTGAGGCGCCGCTCGGTTGGTACAGCTTCGACCTGAACGCCTGGCACGTGATCGTCCTCAACTCCAACTGCGAGGCGGTCGGTTGCGCGTTCGGAGGTACCCAGGAGCGGTGGCTGCGTGAGGACATGGGCGCCCATCCGGCCCAGTGCACGCTGGCCATCTGGCACCACCCCCGCTGGTCTTCGGGCAGCACCCACGGGCCCACCCCGGCCGTGGCGCCGCTGTACCAGGCCCTGCACGACGCTGGGGCCGACGTCCTCCTCAGCGGTCACGAGCACAACTACGAGCGTTTCGCACCGCTCGATCCGGCCGGCCAGGTCGACCCGGCCCGGGGCATCCGCCAGTTCGTCGTCGGCACCGGTGGACGCAGCCATTACCCGTTCGGCCCGCCGACGGTGGGCAGCGAGGTGCGCAACGACAACACCTTCGGGGTGCTGGCCCTCACCCTGCGGGCCAACAGCTACCAGTGGCAGTTCGTGCCCGAGGCGGGCAAGACGTTCACCGACTCGGGCTCCGCCACCTGCCACTGACCGGAGCGTCAGCCGGTCGACAGCCAGAGAGCCACCAGCCCCCGCAGCCGTTCAACGCCCGTGCCCTTGGCCGCGCTGACCCAGATCACGTCTGCGGGGGACAACCGGCACGCGGCCGCCACCTCCTTGGCCCGCTTTCCCCGTTGCGACGACTTCACCTTGTCGTGCTTGGTGGCCACGACGGTGTGCGGGAGGCCGTTGGCCCGCACCCAATCGAGGAGCTGCAGGTCAAGCTTGGTCGGGCCGATCTCACCGTCGACCAATACGACCAGCATCGACAACCGCGTCCGCTCCAGGAGGTAACGCTCGATCATCACCCGCCACGAGGCGCGCATCGCCTTCGACGCCTCGGCGTAGCCATACCCGGGGCAGTCGACGATGGTGGCCCCTTCCGTGACCGCGAAGCAGTTGAGCAGGCGGGTGCGCCCCGGGGTCTTGGACACGTGGGCCAGCCCCTTGCGCCCGCTGAGCGCGTTTACCAGCGACGACTTGCCCACGTTCGACCGCCCGACCACCGCCACCTCGGCCCGCGAGTCGGGAAGGTTGCGGGCGTCGTCGACTGACATCAGGAACTGCATGGGCAGGGGAGGCATCTCCGCCCCATGGTCGCCGATTCAGGTGCCGAACCGGTTGATCGATAGCTTGCGGCGGAGGTGTTGTATGGGGCCGGCACAGGGAGAGCGCATGTGTGCGCGGCGGCCGATAGCGTAGGGCGTCGTTGCAGCACGGCGAGCGACGGGAGAACCCATGGAGAGCATCGACAGGCGCACCTTCCTGTTGGGGACGGTGGGCGCTGCGGGGGTCCTGGTCCTGGGGTCGTGCGGCGGTGACGGTGACGGAACACCCGGACCCGAGGGACAAGGCGAGGACCTTGCCCCCGCCACGCGCCCGGTGCTCCGGCTACCCGGAGGCGACCAGGGTTTCCCCTCGCCGTTCGGCTACCAGCGGGGGCCGGGGCTCATCAAATCGAGCTTTATCTATGACACCCTGGTCTGGAAGGATTCCACCGGTCAGATCCTCCCCTGGCTCGCCACGCGATGGGACCGCTCGCCCGACGCCAGGACCTACACCTTCCATCTCCGGGACAACGTCCAGTGGCACGACGGCCGGCCGTTGACGGCGCGGGACGTGGCGTTCACCTTCGAGTACTTCCGCTCCCAGACGATCCCGCCGCAGGTCATCGCCCAGCCGCTGCCCGAGATCCAAGAGGTCAGCGCGACGGGCGACCACACCGTCGAGTTTCGCCTGAGCAACCCCCTCGCCACGTTCTTCGGCTTCGGGGGGGTGGGCTCGGTGCTGATCGCGCCGGAGCACATCTGGTCCGGCGTCGAGAACGCGGGAACGGCGAGCGACCCTGCTCTCCTCGTGGGCTCCGGGCCCTACCGCCTGGAGTCCTACAACCGGGGCCAGGGGTCGTACCTGTACTCGGCCAACGACGGCTATTTCCTGGGCCGGCCCTTCGTGAGCCGGCTGGAGTACCGTCCGGTGGGCGACCAGTTGGCCGCCGTGGTGGCGGGCGAGGTGCAGATGGCGAGCGCGTCTGGTGTCCGGCCGGACGTGCTGACGCCTTTCCGGAACAACCCCGATTTGGAAGTGCTCCAGGGCCCCCCCGGAAACTCGGGGTCCGGGCTCTGGTGGAACCTGGCCCGTGGTGGGGCCCTGGCCGACCCTCGCTTCCGCAAGGCGTGCGCCCACGCCATCAACCGTGAGGACCTGGTGCAGCGGCTGCACGGCGGGAACGCTGACCCCGGGAACCCTGGGTGGATCCCAGGGCCCAACCCCTTCCACGTCGACGTGGAGCAGTACCGCTTCGACCAGGAGCGGGCGAACCAGCTGCTCGACGAAGCCGGGTATACCCGGCCCAGCCCCGACGGGGTACGCCAGGGGCCCGACGGTCAGCCGCTTCGCTTCTCGCTGCTGGTGGCGAGCCCGCCCGCACCCCTCACCGACCTCGTGGTGAGCGCCCTCAGTGCTGTCGGCGTGGAGGCCGCACCCGAGGCCCTCGACACGCCCGCGTTCAACCGGCGGCTGACCACGGGGGGTTCGGAGATGTCGATCATTGGTTTCGGCGGCATGAACACCGACCACGCCGCCGACTATCTGCGGCAGATCTACTCGTCCAAGACGGAATCGGTCCAGCATGCCCAGGGGTACGTCAACCCCGAAGTCGACCGGCTGGCCGACGAGCAGCTGAGCGCTGTTGACGAGTCGCGACGCAAGGAGATCGTGGGCCGCATCCAACGGATCGTCGCCGACGATCTCCCGCTCCTGCCCCTCGTCTACCCCCACAGCTACACCATCTTCAACAAGAGGGCATTCGACCAGTGGTACTACACCGAGGGGGGCGTGGCCGGCACGGTGCCCTTGGTCGAGAACAAGCAGCTCTACGTCACCGGACGGAAGACCGGTCTGGAGATACGCCCCACCAGGTGAGGCCGGCGTCAGGTTTTCCCATGGTCCGTGGCACCGTGCGTCTCGTCCACCTCACCGTCCAGGGCGAAGGCGGGGGCGGCCTCGATCAGCCGCCTCGCGGTGGCTGTCCTGGGCGAGGACGACACGCGCTGGGACGACCCCTCCTCCATCACCCGACCCCGGTCGAGGACGACGATGCGGTCGGTGACCTTGCGCACGATGGCCATGTCGTGGGACACGAGGATGAGGCCCAGGCCCATCTCTATCTGGCGCTCCCGCAGGACCACGAGCAGGCGGGCCTGCTCGGAGGCGTCCAGCATGCTTGTGGGCTCGTCCGCTACCAGCAACTGCGGGCGTGCGGCGAGGGCGCGGGCCAACGTGACCCGCTGTAGTTGGCCGCCGGAGAGCTCGTGGCTGCGGCTGTCGAGGAACGAGCCCGACGACGGCAGGCCCACGCTGTCGAGGGCCTCGACCAGTGCCGCCTCCCGCTCGGAACGATCGCTCACCCCTCCCAGATCGAGTGTCTCGCGTACGATCTGGCGCACGGTGAACCGGGGGGATACCGCCTCCCACGGGTCCTGCATGACGAGTTGAATGCGTCGGCGAACCTCCCGGGCCCGGCGCCCCCAAGAAGTCGGTAGGGGAGCCCCCTCGAGCACCACCTCCCCGGCGTCGGGGGCCAGCTGGCCGGTGAGCATGCGGGCCAGCGTGGTCTTCCCACTGCCCGACGGCCCGATGATCCCGAGCGACTGGCCCTCGCGCAGTGCCAGTGAAACCTCGTGCACGGCGTGCACCGGGTGGCGGCGGTCGCCGAAAGTCTTGCTCACGCCTCGGGCCTCCATCAGGGTCTTGAGCCCGCCGAAGTGGCATAGGACCTGGGTGCCCCCTGAGGGGATGAAGGGTGGGCGCTGCTCGGAGCAGATGGGTTCGGCCTGCGTACACCGGGGATTGAAGGGGCAGCCGGGCGGCACCGACCTGGGGTCGGGAGGACGGCCTCGAATCGGGCGGAGATCCTTGGTCGTGGTCATGACCGGGTAGGCGTTGATGAGCGCCCAGGTGTAGGGATGCGTGGGCTGGCCCACGACTCGCACGGTGGGGCCCACCTCCATCGCCTCCCCGGCGTAGAGGACCATCGTGCGCTTGGCCAAGCGGCTGGCGTCGGGGAGGTCGTGAGAGATCACCACGAGGGCGAAGTTGTGCGCTTGGGCGAGGGCGGCAATGCGGTCCACCAGCTCGTGACGGCTTTCCGGATCGAGCCCCGCGGTGGGCTCGTCGAGCACCACCAGGTCGGGGTCGAGGGCCAGGACCATGGCCAGTGCGGCGCGCCGCCGCTGCCCGCCGGAGAGCTGATGAGGGTAGCGGTCGAGCAAGGCAGGCTCGAGGAGCACCTCGGCGGCCAGCTCCCGGGCCCGAGACTCGGCTTCGCCGGCTGTCACCCCGCGACGGTCGCGGACCGGCTCGGCCACCTGAGCCCCTACTGTCGCCACCGGGTTGAAGGGCGCCCCCTGCAGGGCGACGGCGACCTTTTCCCAGCGGACCGCGCGCAACACCTCGGGGGTCGCTCCCAGGAGCTCCGTCCCGTCGAGGCTCACGCTGCCACGGGCCTCCGGCGGCTGGATCAGACCGGCCAGGCAGGCGGCCAGGGTCGACTTCCCCGATCCCGTCTCACCCACCACCGCCAGCGACTCCCCTCGGTCGAGGGAGAAGCTCACCCCCCGTAGAGCTTCCACCTCCCCGCCGAAGCAGACGGCCAGCTCCCGCACCTCCAAGAGGGCGCTCACATCCCCCTCCTCCACCGCGGGTTCAGCACCGGCTCCAGGCCCACGCCGAGAAAGGCCAGGCCCATGACCGCGAGCGTGATGGCGAAGCCGGCAGGCAGTACCCACCACATCCAGGCGTCGATGAAGTAGAGGCCGGGGTGGAGCAGGGCCTTGTTCAGCATCAGGCCCCAGCTGACCCCCGTGGGATCGGAGAGCCCCAAGAAGGCCAGCGAGGCCTCGAGGATGATGGCGTTGCCGGCGATGAGGATGAAGCTGCTGACGGCTATGGGGGCGACGGCGGGCACGAGATGGCGGCGGACGATATAGGGCACTCCTCCTCCAAGGCCGCGGGCGACGGACACGAAGCCCCGCTGGCGCAGGCTCAGGGTCTGGCTGCGCAGGAGGCGGGCGACCACCGGCGAGGTCAGCAAGGCAATGAGCAGGATCAGGCTGCCGCGGTCGGCCCCGATCAGAGCGCCCACCAGCACGAGCAGCGGGAGGCGGGGAATGGCCAGGAGCACGTCGACTATGCGCATGGCGACCACGTCGGCCACGCCCCCGAGCAGGCCGGCGGTGACGCCGACGACGATGCCCCCCAAGATGGCGAGGGTCGCCGCCCCTACCGCGACCGTGAGGGAGGTCCGGGCCCCCCACACGATCTGGGACGCGATGTCCTGGCCGATGTTGTTGGTGCCAAGCAGGTGACGGCGCGACGGTGGCTGGAGCGAGTCACCGGCCAGGGCCCGGGGGTCGTAGGGGGCGAGCACCGGGGCCAGCACCGCCACCACGGCGAGGGCGACGACGAGCCCGCCGCCGACCAGAACCAGCGGGGAGCGCAGTGTCTTCATGGGGCCGCGGTGCGCGGGTCGAGGCGGCGGTAGAGGGCGTCGGCCAGGAAGTTGGCCGTGACCACCAGGATGCTGAGCACGAGGAAGCAGGCCTGAAGCGTTGGGTAGTCGCGGAACTCCACCGCCTCGAAGACCAGCCGGCCGATGCCGTGATAGGAGAAGACCGTTTCCACCAGGATGCCGGCCGTCACCGCGAAGCTCATGTGCACCGCAGTCAGCGTGACCGCCGGCAACAGCGCGTTGCGCGCCACGTAGCGGTACTTGATCCACCGCTCGGGAAGCCCCTTGGCCCGTCCCACGAGGAGGTGATCGGCCCCCAACTGGCCCACCATGCTGGCTCGCATGTTGAGGTACTGGCTGGTGACGAAGTTGGCCGCGAGCACCGCGGCGGGCAGCGCCAGGTGGTGGGCGATGTCCGCCACGCGGGAAGGCAGGCTGGCGTCCTCGAGGAACGGAGTGCGGACTCCGGCGAGGGGGAACCACCCCAGCCTGACCGATAGCACGAAGAGGGCGACCGAGCCGAGGAAGAAGACGGGGAAGCTGTGCAGTCCGAGGAACAAGGCCAGCAGGCCTCGGTCGGCGGGGCGGCCCCGGCGCCAGCCAGAGTGGATGCCGGCCACCCAGCCGACGGCAACCGCGAGGGAAATGGAGGTGAACAGGAGCAGGAGCGTCCAGGGCAGGCGCTCCTTCATGAGATCGGTGACCGGGGCGCTGTAGCGGATGGACACTCCCAGGTCTCCTCGCGCCAGGTCGCCCAGGTATCGGCCGTACTGCTCCACCAAGGGCCGGTCGAGCCCGTAGTACTCCTCCAGCTCGGCCCGAAGCGCCTCGTCCTGCACGTGGGTCGGTGAGCCGGAGTCGACGAGGGCGTCGATGGGGTCCCCGGGCATGGCACGGGGCAGGAAGAAGTTGACGCTGATGAGCAGGAACACCGTGATCGCGTAGGCGGGCACCGGGCCTCCTCGGCGGCCCCTCGTCGGAGTCGGCGCCTCCGCCTCCGGTGTGAGGGGCCCGATCTTGTCCCCGAGCTCGCCTCGATCGACAAACCGTTCTCGGGTTCTCATCGCAGCACGTCGGGTAAAGCCGTCAGCCGCAGCATGCGTACAGCTTGCCGCTTGCCACAGACCGAACGAGAACCCCACCGAGGTCGTCTGATGTCGCGCGAGGACGGGGCACGCCCGGTAACCGATCCGTAACCTGACGGATGGCCAACCGTTACCCATGGGGACGACGATGGCCGAGTGAAACGGCTCTTCGTGGGCACCTTCGCCGCTGCGCTCCTGCTCCTCGGCTGCGGGGACCGCTCGACCGGCACCGACGAGACCGTCGCCGGTCTCGTCCCTACGCTGCGGCCCTCGGGGACCACGGTCGAGGCGACCACGACGACCGCCGCCGCTCCGTCCACGACCACCACGGTTGGGGGCTTGCCCGGAGGCTGGGCTGAGTGCACCAACGCCCAGCGGGGCTACTCAGTCGGACACCCCACCGGATGGCACAGCGCGTACGGGTGCCGCTACCTCGACCCCGAGCCGCTGGACATCCCGCCCAACACAGACGGTTTCTTCTCAGCTGTCGCGGTCGTGGACGGGGACACCTCGTTCGACCAGGCCCGCCAGCGCTCCACCGACAGGTTCGTCGTGATCGTTCTGCGAGAGGAGACGACGATCGACGGCCGCAGAGCCGTGCGCTACGAGACCGAGGCCACCGGAGAGGGTCTGTTCGACAAAGGGAGCCGCGTCTACAGCGTCGTCATCGACAATGACGGCCGAGCCTTTGAGGTTCTCACCGCCTGGTTCCCCGGGACTTCGACGTCGGAGTACCAACTCAGGAAGAAAATGGTGGACGAAGTGGTCAAGACCGTCCGCTTCCTGCAATAGGTCGGGCACAGAACTCCTCCGCTCGTTGCCGGTGCGGGCAATGTCCCCATCAGGCAGCACCCGCGCGAGCAGGCCGACCGACCGGCAGTCCTGCCCAGGCTCCCGCCCTGGCCATGGGACTACGGTGACCGCAAGGAGGTCCACGTGACCCAAGCCCGCGCCGTTGTGGAACCGTTCGGTGTTCGACCAGTGGTACTTCACGCCAGGGTGGTTCGCCGGCGGCGTCCCGACTGTCTACAACAAGCACGCCTACGTCACCGGCTCAAGACCGCCTCGAGATTCGACCGACGAAGTAAGGAGGACGATGTGACCGATCCGGAGACCATCCAGAAGGTCGTCGACTTCCACGGGCACATGTGCCCCGGGCTGGCCATGGGGATCCGGGCCGCCGAGGTGGCCCTTGAGGCGACAGGTCCTCATTCTGCGGATGAGGAGGTGGTGGCCATCGTGGAGACAGACATGTGCGGCGTCGACGCCGTCCAGTTCATGACCGGTTGCACCTTCGGCAAGGGAAACCTGGTGCACCGCGACTACGGCAAGAACGCCTACACGTTCGTACGCCGCTCCGACGGACGGGCGATGCGTGTCAGCACCCGACCCGGCGGCTGGGGACCGGCCGATCCCGAGTGGGAAGGGCTGTTCGCCAAGGTCCGGGCGCACGCCGCCACGCAGGAGGAGCGTCAGCGGTTCCAAACGCTGCACCTCGAGCGGTCGCGTCGCATCCTGGCTGCACCGCTAGACAGCCTGTACGACGTGAGGGAGGTGCAGGTCGAGGCGCCTCATCCGGCTCGCATCCTCGCTTCCATCGAATGCCAATCTTGTGGGGAGCCCACCATGGAGACCCGAATCCGCAGGATCGACGGCCGAGAGCTATGCCTCCCGTGTTTCCAAGACGCACTGTCGGGAAGAACAGCCGTCCCTCCCCCGGGAATGATACGGAGCTCGTAGTACGGCCCGATGCAGCCCGGCCGCAGCTCCCATGGGGCCGCTACCGTAGGCGTCTGCCGACCCTGCCGCGGCCTAACCGCGGCCTAGATCGAAGGAGGGCCTGAAGCAGGGACTGCGTGGATAGCCTCTGACCACGACGTTTTCTTCTCCCGGCCCTCGGGCCCTCGTAGCTCAGGGGATAGAGCATCGGTTTCCTAAACCGTGTGTCGCAGGTTCGAATCCTGCCGAGGGCGCCACGTCGGACCAGCCCAAACGTGCTCTGACCAGGACTTTTACGGCAGAACGGTCCGACCGAGAGTACGGGCGGGTACGGCTCCGGACGGCTCGAAACGGGCTAGAGCAAGTCGGAAACAAGTCGGAAAATCTGAAAGAGCCGTCCGGCCAGCGGCGTGGCCGTGGGGGGGCAATCTACGCCCACTTCATGGAGGCGGCCGACCACAAGGCGGCGGACCTGATGGGGCGTCTGCTAGACGATGGCACCCGCGTGAGCGTCCTCGATGCCTGCCGATCGAGTGAGCGGCTCGCGCCCTACCGCCGCATCCGGCTCTCGACGTTCGGACGGCTCCGGGCGGCCGGGTTTGCTCTCCTCGCGACGTTTGAACATCCGCACTACACGCTCGTCCCGCCCGACCTGTCAGACCTGACGATCGTGCGGCTGGACCGGTGTTTCGACGATCCGATCCCGAACCCGGCTGGGGAGCCTGGGGGGTAGCCTGGTGAGACGGAGGCTTGCGTGATTAACGACTACGACCTCGCCGTCGACTTCATGGACATGACGAACGACCGGCGCCTCTGGACACGCCTCCAAGACGCCCGGCCGGGGTTCGTGCCGATCGCCGGCCGTCACGTGATCGTCGGATGCGAGGACGCAGAGCCAGCGGTAGCGCGGATCCTCTCGGTGAACGCCGAGGGGCACATCGAGTTGGAGGTACTGCGGGGCAGCGTCGACTCGCACCGCGACCTGCTCGCTCCGACCTGACCCGTTCCGGTTCGGCGGCGTCGGCGGAGGGCGGCGGACGGCGGTCCACCCCGTCCTGTCACCGTCGTAGTGCTCGGACGTGTGCCGGAGGAAGGCTGCCGTGGACGAGGAGGGCGTGGCCTGGTTTGATTTGGCGGAGGACGTTTGCCGGGGCGAGCGGGACCTGGGTGGGCGGAGCGTCAAGCCCGCCCGTTGGCTGGAGCATGGCAGGGACGTGCTCTTGGCCGAGGAGACGGGTGACGTAGTCGAGCCCCGACGCTTCTGACATGCCCGCGAAGAACACCTTGGTGACGTGGTTGGTCAGGATGGTGTCGGCTTGGCGACCGTAGATGGCGTCGATCTCGGACTTCGACTGCCAGATGGTCACGAGCTGCACGCCGATCCCGGCCAGGGTGGAGGCCCACTCGGGCAGCTGGCGTTGTGGCGTGTTCGCCGCCTCGTCGAGCACGATCAGAAGAGTCGGGTCAAGCGCACTACGACTCCGGCTCGCTCGCTCGAACGCCTGGTTCACGAGGTCGCCGATGAGGCCGCCGAGCACAGGGGACCGGCGCACTCCATCGGCCAGTGGCGCGCAGACGTAGAGGGTGTTCTCGCCCTCCAGCAGCCAGTCGAGGTCGATCTCGTTGGTGTCGGACACTGCTTCCACGCGGGGATCGGCCCATGGCCAGACGGCCGTCCTCGCCGTGCCGTAGATGCCCGAGCTCGTCCTCGGGTCCATCGCCCAGATGCCCTTGAGCCACGTCTGGACCTTCCCGCCGACGCCGCCCGTTCGTCGTCGCTGTCGATGACCGCTCGAATCAACGGTGCGACCACGCCCGAGCGGTGGTCGCTGGGCTGGTCTTGGGACAGGACCCAGTCGACGACGTCTGTCATCCCCCTGCCTTCGACGTTCGCCGCGGTCCACTTGCTCGTCAACGGGAACTGGTTTGCTCCGAGTCGGAACGCCCGCGACAGCGTTCTGCGAGTCGAAGTGCGCTTGGCCGACGTACCTTCATGACGTGACGGGGAAGGTTCATGGTGGACGCACGGCTACTGCACCTGTAGCACGCCCCATAACGCGGACCTTCCAAGGGACGGCAGGACGTCCCCCAACGCCGGTACCGGGTGATACCAGGCCGGCGGCAGGGTCAGCGGGTACGGCTTCGCGGAGGAGTGTCAGACGGGCTGGCGGGCGGCCGTGATGTCGTGGAAGCCCAGCCCGTGATCGGGCTCGTAGTCCCCATGAAGGACCTCAGGGGCCAAGTCGAGCCCGTTGGGCCAGACGACGGTGCGCGCCTCGTCGTCCACACGAACCTGAGCGAAGTACGCAGGGTCGTCCAGGGCAAGGAGGAGCGACCCGTGAGCCTCACCGGGCAGGTACTGCAGGTCTCGGACGACACCATCGTCGAACAGCAGCCGCATCACGTGCGGCCGGATGACGGCTACGCCGACCACGGCAGGAGTCCGATTACGGGCGTTCATGGCAGCGGCTCAATGGTACCCGGAGGCTCTCCGTTGCTGGCCCTCGACCAGGCCTCGAGTAGCCCGCCCCGGTGGAGTTGGGCCCACTGGTTGACCAGCCTGGTCCGACTGATCCCCGGCAACTCGATTACTCGGCCACCCTGGAGGGGCGTCCCATTCGCGACCGCCAGCTCATGAGGTGTGCTTCGACGCCCCACCGCTCGATGCGCGAGCGATCAGGTCCGGCCGGGTAGGTCTCGTCGGCCCCCAATTTCTCCAGGGCCGCGTCCAGCACGCGCCACCGCGCCTGCCACTCGCCGAAGGGGATGTCGCCTCGCCGGACGGCACGCAGCCAGTCGGCCGGCTCCCCCTGGATGGGGAGCTGGAGCTGGCGGGTCGTGAGCAGCTCGATGCATTGGAAGCCGAGGCGCGCGCAGTGCATGGCGTACTTGGTGTCGTACCCGTGCTCGGCGACGAGCTCCTCCCGCTGGCCACCGCCGCGCCGGCCGTGACCGCCCCCTCGCACGCCCAGCAGTCGCATGGCCTGGGACTCCATGTACCCGCGGTATCGAGGGACGACGTGGCGTCCGATGAAGGCATCGGCGAGGCCGCGCAGCTCATGCCCCTCGTCCGTGGCGTACAGCACCGGCGCCCAGAACGACATCAGGATCGACGGATTGCCACTGGCGGCGAGCCGAAGGAATCGCCGCAGGGAATGAAGGGTGCGATCGGTGTCCCCGGGCCCAGATCGCGTCCCCTCCGGTTGTGTGCGTTGCATGACCGTCGTGAAGCCGCGCGGGTCGAGGCCGAGCACGTCTTCGGGCGGTTCGATGACCACGCCCATCTCGTCATGGTCCTCGCCGCCGGGTAGCCCGGTACCGTGCGCTGTCGATCCCACCTCGACGAGCAGGATCGTCCTCTCGGGCAGCGACGGGATCTCAGGCATGAGCTCTCACAGCCTCGGGTCCACGGGCTCGCTCTCCAGGGCGAGGACGCCGAAGACGCACTCGTGCACCCGGTACAGCGGTTCCCCGGCGACGAAGCGCTCCAGCGCTTCGATGCCCAGGGCGAACTCGCGAAGGGCAAGCGATCGCTTGTGGCCGAGCCCACGCTCCCGCAGGCGGACGAGGTTCCCCTCGGCTGTGTACTCGGGTCCGTAGATGATGCGGAGGTACTCCGGCCCCCGGCACTTGATCCCAGGCTGGGTGAGCCCCTTGCGCCCGCGGTGGACGACGTCGACGGGCTTCACGACCATTCCCTCGCCCCCAGTGCCGGTGTGCTCCTCCCACCAGGCGGTGGCGGCCGCCTCGCTCTCATCGTCATGGAGGTCGACGATGACGCTGGCCGTGGCGCGGAAGGTGCTCGGGTCGACATTGGCGAGACGCCCCATGACGTCGAGGTGCCAAAGGTGGTCGGTAAGGGCGTGGACCTTGCCCTCCCCGGCCAGCACCTGGAACGGGGCCAGGCGTAGGTCGTCGACCGAGGTGACCTCCCAGCAGTACTGCCGGTAGGCGTCGACAAAGCGGTTCGCCATGGAGCGGCGCTCCTCGGTCCGGCCCAACAGGGCGCCGACGTCGGCGCCGCGCTCATGGGCCGTCTGGAGCAGCTGCGCCTCAGCTCCGAGCGTCGCCGTCGCCGCCGCGCCCACCGACGCGTACTGCCGGCGCAGGAGCTCCTCGGCCTTGGCCGACCAGGGCAGGAGCTCGGCGTCGAGCACGAGCCAGTCGCTGGCCAGCTCTTCCCAGAGGTCGAGGCGGGTGACGGCCGAGCGGACCTTGTCGAGCAGGGCGACTTCTCGGGCCTGGTCGTTGAAGAACGGTCGGCCCGTCCGGGTGACGATCGTTCCCGCACCTGGGCCTCCGGCCACGCCAAACCGGCGCTCGGCGACTTCGGGATCACGGCACACGACCACGACGGCCCGCGAGCCCATGTGCTTCTCCTGGCACACGACACGGGTGACGCCGTCACGGCGGAAGGCAGCGAAGGCTTCCGCGGGATGCTCGAGCAGTCCTTCACGATCGGTGGTGGCCGTGGGCGACATGGTCGGTGGCAGGTAGACGAGCCAGCGCGGGTCGGCGGCGAAGCGGCTCATCACCTCCAGCGCAGCCATGGCGTTCTCCTCGCGGATGGTCACCGTCTGGCTCAAGCCGGTGGTGATGATGCGCTTGCCCATGACGTCATCGAGGTCGAGATCGGTCGGCTCGCGGGTGGCATCGACCGACGGAGCCGCGACCAGGGGTCGGGCCGGCTCCCAGTACACCCGGGCGGCCGGGACCGACACCAGCTCGCGCTCGGGATAGCGCAGGGCGGTGAGCTTGCCACCGAAGACGCAGCCCGTGTCGATGCAGATCGTCCGGTTCAGCCACGTGGCCTCGGGCACCGGCGTGTGGCCGTAGACCACCATGGCGTCGCCCCGGTAGTCCTCGGCCCAGGGATAGCGCACGGGAAGGCCGAACTCGTCGGTCTCGCCGGTGGTGTCCCCGTAGAGGGCGAAGGACCGCACCGCACCCGACGCCCGACCCTGCATGTCAGCCCGCAGGCCGGCGTGGGCGACGACCAGCTTTCCGTCGTCGAGCACCAGGTGGCTGACCAGGCCGTCGATGAACTTCTCCACCTGCTTTGAGAACTCGGCCGGCTCATCGGCGAGCTGGGCCAGCGTCTCCGCCAACCCGTGGCTGACCGTGACGTTGCGCCCCCGCAGGGCGCGGAGGAGCTTGGCCTCGTGGTTCCCGGGGATGCACAGGGCGTCGCCGTCGTCGACCATGGCCATGACGAGCCGCAGCACCGCCGGCGTGGCCGGTCCGCGGTCGACCAGGTCGCCCACGAAGAAGGCCCTGCGACCGCCGGGGTGATGGGCACCGGCTCCGTGGGGAGAGATCTGGTAGCCGAGCTCACCCAGCAGCGCGGCCAGTTCCTCGAAGCAGCCGTGGACGTCGCCGATGATGTCGAACGGGCCGTGGTCGCCGCGACGGTCGTTCCACAGCGGCTGGCGTTCGACGGTGGCGGCGTCGATCTCATCGACGCCGTGGAGGAGGACGACCTTGTGAAAGCCCTCGCGACGCAGGTTGTTCATCGACCGGCGGAGCTGGCTGCGCTGGTTGCGCAGCACGTGGGGGCCGAAGCTGCGGTCGGGCCGGGCCGCGTTGCGGTGGGCGCAGACCGTTTCGGGCACGTCGAGCACGATCGCCACCGCCAGCACGTGGTGCTTCTTGGCCAGTGCCACTAGGGGCTTGCGGGACTCGGGCTGCACGTTGGTGGCGTCCACGACGGTCAGTCGGCCGACCTCCAGCCTCTTGGCGGCGACGTAGTGCAGGACGTCGAAGGCGGCCGGTGTCGCCGCTTGGTCGTTCTCGTCGTCGCTGACCAGGCCACGGCAGAAGTCCGACGACAGCACCTCGGTGGGGAGGAAGTGTCGGGCAGCGAAGCTCGACTTGCCCGAGCCGGACACGCCCACCAGCACGACGAGGGACAGCTCCGGAATGGAGATGGTCATCGGTGGAACACCGCCATCTGCGTCGGCGATCCGTGTTCGGCGTCGACGGGTCCGATCCCGGAGAGCTCGACGGCGTAGCCGTGCCGGGCCCCGACCTCGCCAGTCCAGGCCGCGAACTCGGCCCGGGTCCACTCGAAGCGGTGGTCGCGGTGGCGAAGGGTGCCGGTCGGGAGAGTCTCGAACAGGACGTTGTACTCGACGTTGGGGGTGGTGACGACGACCCGGCCCGGTCGGGCGTAGGCGAACACGGCTCGCTCGAACGCGCCGAGCCGGGGTGGGTCGAGGTGCTCGATCACCTCGACCACTGTCGCGGCGTCGAAAGCCTGAAGGCGCCGGTCGCGGTAGGTCAGCGCTCCTTGGACGAGCTCGACCCGCTCCCGCTGGCGGGGGGTCATGGTGTCGAGGTGCAGTCGGCGGGAGGCAGCCGAGAGCGCCCGGTAGGACACGTCGACCCCGAGGACGTGCTCCACCTTGGTGTCGCGCAGGATCCGCTGGACGAGCTTGCCGCCGCCGCACCCGAGATCGACAACCCGCCGGGCCCCCGCCGCATTGAGCTGGTCGACCACGGCCGTGAGCCGCTGCTCGTTGAGGCTGATCGGCTTCTCGACCGCCTCCTCCTCCTGGTCGTGGGCGGCGCCCGCTTCGTCGAGGTCCTCTGCGTCGTCGTCCTCGGCGAGGAGCCGGGCCAGGGCGTCGTTGGCCAGGCGGCGGTCGTGGCGCAGGTACCGCCGGGCGATGAGCTCACGGTCAGGGTGAGTGCCCAGCCAGTCTCCGCCCCGCCGGAGGAGCTTGTCGACCTCCTCGGGTCCGACCCAGTAGTGCTTGTCGTCGTCCAGGACCGGCAGCAGCACGAAGAGGTGCTCCAGCAGATCGCGGAGGCGACGCGTTCCCGTGAGGGTCACGTCCAGGTACCGGCTGTCCCCCCACTGCGGGAACTCTGGGTCGAGGGGGATCGTGGTTGCCCGGACGTCGTAGCCGATCGGCTCGAAGAGCCGACGCAGGATGGCCTCGCCGCCTCGGCAAGGAACGACCGGAAGGTGGATGACGAAGGGCATCGGGATATCGGCCAGTTCCGGTCGCTCCTTGCTGCGCCCGGTGAGCGCCGTGCCGAACACCTTGTTGATGGCGACGGAGAGGAAGGACGACGCGGCGTAGGGCCGGTCGTTGACGTACTGGGCCAGGGAGAAGTCGTTGCCCTTGGGACCCTTGCGGTCACGGACGAGGCCGACGGGGTCGACCTCCACCAGCAGTGCCGCGGTGCAGCGGTCATGGCCCGCTTCGGGGTAGACGACGTGGACCTGGCCGAAGGACATGTCCGTCGTCTGTACCCGGTCGGGGTTCTTGTGCAGCAGGTAGCCGAGGTCAGTCGCCGGCTGGTAGGTCGTCGTGATCGAGAGGAGCATCGGGTGTATCGCCTCCAGGGGAACCTCGATCATGGACCACCGCTGGCACCGTTGCCGCTGAGTTTCGGCGTGATCAGGCCAGGCCGAGGGCAATGAGCCCTTCCGGCCTGGCAACAGATGGTCCGCCAGGCCGACGTCATCTCGCCGTGAGAGCTCGCCCGGAGGGATCCTCGAAGTGGACGGGCAAGTGGATGGGAAGATGGGCAAGCGGCGTATGCGCGGAGCCGCTTCCGCCGAACCGGATCGGCCAGGCTGGCGCCGGCTGTGCCGACAGCTCGGCGTAGAGGCGTGTCTGCACGACCTCCGCCAACTCCAGGCACCGCTTCTCCTCGACACCGGAGAAGCCATGACGACTGTTCGGCCCGTCTCGGTCATCGGGACACGTCGACGACCCCGAAGATCTACAGCCACCTCATGCCTGGCGCCGATCAGCGAGCCGCAGGCATCGTGGGCAAGGCGCTTGCTCGGCCCCCTGCCGAGGACTCTCCGGACGCGTCGCAGTAGACCTGACGGCGGAGGACACAAGGTGCTCTACCGTCTGAGCTACGCCCGGCATGGTGGTGCCGGGCGGCGGGATTCGAACCCGCAACCACCCGCTGAAGAGGCGAAGGAACCCCCGCTTGCGCATCAGGCCGACTCGGCTGCGGAGCATCGTCGTTTGGCTGCGAGGCCAGGATTCGAACCCGAATCTCCTGGTTCAGAGCCAGGCGTGGTGCCGGTTGCACTACCTCGCATCGGTCTGGATGGAGAGACTCGAACTCCCAACCCCCGGCTCCCAGGGCCGGTGCGCTCCCATTGCGCCACATCCAGCTGTGCTGTTGGTACTGACGGTCGGGTTCGAACCGACACTGGCGGCGGTCTGAGCGCCGTGCCTCTCCCGGTTGGGCTACGTCAGCATTGGTGGACCGAGCCGGTGTCAATGGCCATGTGAACCCGCGCGTAGGCGGACACGAGAACTGCGCGCTGGCGGCCCGTGGTGGCGGGGGCGAGGATCGAACCCGCGCGCAGGGCGTATGAGACCCCGCTGATCGCCAGATCCCCCGCAAAGATGGTGATGGGGTGACCGGCCGGACTCGAACCGGCTTCTTCCGGGGCCATGTCCCGGTGTGTCGTCCGCTTCTACTTCGGCCACAGTCGACGAGGGAGGAGTCGAACCTCCGGCATCCTCTTTGTAAGAGAGGCGGTCTGGCCACTGACCTACTCGTCGCGAACTTGCACGTAGGGCATCGTGCTCGCCGTGAGAATCCTCGTTCCGTCGATGCCCGCTCGAGCTGGTGGTCCCGGCAGTGCTCGAACCTGCTCCTGCCGGGTTTCAACCGGCCGCTCCACCGTCAGAGCTTCAGGACCATGCCTCGCCCGGGAACCGGACGACCGGAGGGTGCGCCCTTGCGGGCATTCATTTGCAGATGAAGTAGTCCCCGGTCTGCGCATCGGGCGAGGTGAAGCAGGGCCGGCGGCGGGGATCGAACCCGCTCTCTCTCGGTTACGACGCGAGCGTCCTTACCCTCAGGACCTCACCGGCAGGATGGTCCAGCCCGAGGTGGGCACGTCGGGCGGGACCGGGTACTGCAGCCTGCCTCAGGTCCCCTTGTAGTTCAGGACCTGATGCAGGGTGTGCAGAACGGTGACGAGGTCGGCCTGGTCGGCCATGACCTGGTCGATGTCCTTGTAGGCGGCCGGGATCTCATCCAGCAGGGCGCCGGCCCGGTCCGCCAGCCACACCTTGCCCGCCATGGCCGTGGCCAGGTCGGCGTTGGTGAACAGCTTGCGGGCCTTGGTCCGGCTGTGGCGACGCCCGGCGCCGTGGCTGCACGACGTCCAGCTGGCCTCGTTGCCCTTGCCGGCCACGATGTAGCTGCGGGTGCCCATGGAGCCCGGGATGACGCCGAGGTCGCCGACGTCGGCCCGGATGGCCCCCTTGCGGGTGACCCACAGCTCGCGGCCGCCATGGACCTCCTGCTGGGTGAAGTTGTGGTGGCAGTTGATGCGCCGGGTCTCCTTGCCGGTGCCGATGAAGCGCAGCACCTCGGCCAGAGCCCGGTCCATCATCGACGTGCGGTTGGCCTTGGCGTAGTCCTGGGCCCACAGCATGTCGGTGACATAGGCCTCGAACTCCCGCGTGCCCTGGACGAACCAGGCCAGGTCGGGGTCCTCCAGGCTGAGGGCGGCCTCCTTGGCCAGACGTCGGGCCTTGGCGATGTGCATCTGGGCCAACTGGTTGCCGATGCCCCGGCTGCCCGAGTGCAGGACGACCCATACCCGGCCGCGCTCGTCGATGCACAGCTCGAAGAAGTGGTTGCCCGAGCCGAGCGTGCCGAACTGCTTGGCCGCCTTGTCGGCCTGGGCGCTCGACAGCGCAGTGGCTGGACGGTGGTTCGACAGCCACCGGCCGGCGGCGTTGCCGGCGGTGTCGTGGCCCTTGCCCACGCCGGCGGGTACGGCCCGCTCTATGCGGCCGAGGAGGGGCTCGAGGTTGTCGGGCAGCTGATCCTCGGTGACGTCGAGCTCGGCGGCGATCATGCCGCAGCCGATGTCCACGCCCACGGCCGAGGGAATCACGGCGCCCTTGGTGGGGATCACCGAGCCGACGGTGGCGCCGATGCCGACGTGGGCGTCGGGCATGAGGGCCACGTGGCCCTCCACGATGGGCAGCCGGGCGGTCTTCTCGGCCTGACGGATGGTGTCGGGCTCGATGTCGCTCGCCCAGGAGACGAGCTTGGGGTTGATGGTGGTGGGCATGGTGGACACCTCCTCTTCGGTGTAGTTGTGCCTCAGTGTGGTCGGAGGGAATCGAACCCTCGTCCCCGGCGTGGCGTGCCGGGATCCTTGTCCGTTGAACGACGACCACGTGGACGCCCGGGCAGGACTCTCACCTACGTGTCGCGGTTTGCAGCCGCGTGCCTTGATGCTCGGCCCGAGCCTCGGAACACGCCCGCCTCGAAGAGGCGTTCGGGCCGCTGGCCCGAAGTGCGTGCTTCCGGGGCGAGCCACCGGGCGGTGGCTGCCAGAGAGCGGGTTGAACGCTCGTCTTCCGGGTAACAGCCGGACGTCCGTGCCACTGGACCACCTGGCATCGATTGCGTACCGCGACGGGGAGTCGAACCCCGGCTTCCGGGATGAGAACCCGGCGTCATGACCACTTGACGATCGCGGCGAGAGCGGAAGCGGGGCGACTCGAACGCCCAGGGGCCGTGAGACCCGTACCTGTTTTCGAGACAGGCTCCTCATCCAGCCGGTTCACTTCCGGGGCCTCGCCGGCACGATTCGAACGTGCGACGCCCGCCTTCGGAGGGCGGTGCTCTCTCCACTGAGCTACGGCGAGGTGGCGTCGACGGCAGGGGTCGAACCTGCACCCTCCGGCTTCGTAGGCCGGTGCCCTCTCCATTGGACTACGTCGACGAGTGGCGCCACCGACTGCTCGCCCCGGAAGCACGCAGTTCGGGCTTACGGCCCGAGTCGCTCTTCGAGCGACGCGTGCTCCGCGGCTCGGGGCCTCGAACCCAGTCTTCTCCGGGGTAAGAGCCCGGTGCCCTACCTGTCAGGCGTGACGCGCATCGTTGTTCGTGGGTCGGAGAGGAATCGAACCCCCTGTGTCGGAAAGACGGCTGGATTACCGCCAGCTGCGCCCCATGGCGCGACCGACCCATGCGGGGCCATAGGGAAATGGCCCCGACGACGATGCTCTGTAGTTGTCAAGATGCTCGCGTCCGGACTGGTGATCCGGCGACGTATGAGCAGGCTCGGAAGGTGTCGAACCCCCGGCCATCGGTGTTGGAGACCGCGGCGCCACCACTGGCTCGAGCCCAAGTGAACACGCGCATGACGGGGTGCGCGTCAACGATGAGGATGCGGAGCGAACGAAGGAGCGTCAGCTACCAGCGAACGTCGGTGCTGCCGGTATTCCCGGCTTCCCGACCAGCCGCCTGTCGCTCTTCGAGTGACAGACCGGGCAGGCACGGGTACGCGCCGACGCTCAACGGGGCTGTTCCCCGGAGCTTCGTTTCGACGATGTGTATGCGTGCCATGGACATCGATAGTAGACATTCTGCGGACGATGTCAACCGATTATCGGCGGACCCTAAGCATCCGGACGTGCGTGTCGACATCGCCGGCGGCGTACCCTTGGTCTTCCAGCCGCTCCTGTGGGGGCCGGTCGATGGCCCGACGCCGCCGCCAAGAGCGTCAACTATGCACATGACAAGGAGATCCGTCGCCCGCCAGTGACGCCGGGAGCCAAGACCCGCCGGACGGACCTGCGTGAACAGCGCCGCCGGCGCCAGCACGGTTGCTGGGACCAGCTGATCGTCGCCCCGCTGTGGGTGGCCTACGAGGCGAACCTCGGGACACTGCTGCGCACCTGCGACGCCGTCGGCGCCTGCATGGCGGTGCCCAGCACGGACCACTACCACCAGGCGCTCGACAGGGGCGACACGCTTCCCCGCCGGCCTCACGTCCACTGGGTGCGGAGGTCCAAGCTGAGCTGGATCGCTGAGCAGCGCGAGACGAGCCGGATCGTCGCCGTCGAGCTGGCCGAGGACGCCACTCCGCTCACCAGGCTGACAGCGGCTCCCGCGCGCACGGTCGTCCTGCTCGGACATGAGCACCATGGCGTGCCGGCGGAGGCATGGGACCTGATCGACGAGGTCGTCGAGATCCCGATGGTCGGGCAGGGGGCGAGCCTCAACGTGGCGGTCGCAGGATCCCTGGTGCTCTACCGGCTCGCCGGTCTGATGTAGCGGTTTGTGATGGTATCAGACTGATACCTTAACTCGATGGCCATGACATTGCGCCTGACCGAGGACGAGCAGGCCGCACTGCGCGAGCGGGCCGAGGCCGAGGGCATTTCAACGCAGGAGGCGGCGCGCCGGGCGGTGCGTGAGTACGTCGTCCACGGCCGCCACCGCGACCGAGTTTCCGCTGCAGCAGGCCGGGTCATGGACGTGCACGCCGAGGCACTCCGACGCCTCGGTGAGTGACGCCGAGCTTGAGTACCTCGATGTCGAGGACCTCGTCGATCTGGCCCGGATGCTCCTCGGGAACGCGCCGCCGATCCGCGACATGGGCCTGCTCGGTTCCGCCGCGGCCCGGCCACAGACGACGGTGTTCGGGGAGGACGCCTACCCCGACATCTGGACCAAGGCGGCTGCGCTCCTGCAATCCGTCGTCAAGAACCATCCACTGATCGACGGGAACAAGCGTCTCGGCTGGCTGTCCACCGCCGTGTTCCTGGAGCTCAACGGCGTCGCCGCCCAGCAAGCGACCAACGACGAGGTCTACGAGTGCGTGATCGGGATCGCGGCCGGCGCGGGCACAATCGAGGAGATCGCAGAGGGCCTCCGAGCGCTGGTGGACTGACCTTATCGGTTCAGCCGGGCGGGGCCCGCGAGCTGGCTGAGGTCGAGGAGCAGGGACCCGTCCGTCGATGACCATCTCGATCCCGTTGACGGCTGTGGCGGACTCGTCCGAGACGAAGTCGTGGGCCTGCCGGCGATGAACTTGAGCCATGAGTGAAGATTGACCCGCCGCCAGCGGCGCCCGGAACGCGGCGGTGCCCCTGTCGCAGTAGTCCCGGACCCTTCGAGGTGATGGATCGACCCTTCCTGCGGCGCCGCGGCGACGACCTACTGGGCCACGCGGTCGCTGGGTGAGCGATTACCTCCGGAGGAACCGCCCGGCGAGCGCATCGCTGAGGGGAGTCAAGAGCCGGAAGGTCACTGTCATCGGCTGGCTGCCTTCCTGGCGCATTGGAGCGACGAGGCCGCAGTACGCGAAAGCCACCTGCTGTCGCTGGCGCCTTACGAAAAGGTGTAGCCGACGGCCATTGTCGAGCGCCTCCACGATCTCACGACCCTTCTTGCTCTCCGGAGCCGTCGTCGATTGGGACGTCCAATGAAAGGTGTCGGCGGACTCGAAACGGTCGACATACTCCTCCCCAGATCGGCCGGCCTCTTTGTCCAGGGTGACGAACAGCACGGTGTCGTCGGCGAGCGACACGTGCCCGGACTGCCAGTTGCCCGGGTTGTAGTTGAGACCGAAGAGCCCAGGCACATCGTCCCGACGGAAATCGCGGCCGAGCCACTTGCCGATCGGGTCCCACAGCGTGGGGTCGACTCGCTCCACCAGCTCGCCAACCACTGTCATGGCGCGGGACGCGAGCAGGTCGCCATGCCCCTCGCCGGTAGATCGGAGGATGAACCCATTCGTGTCCTTGTCGAGCAGCTTCATCGCCGGCCGTCGCTCGCCCCGCTCCCCAAGCTCGACGAGAACCGCTTGACCAACCAACGACTCGACAGTGCGGCGCTTCGTCCACCGCATCCTCACGAGATCGCCGTGACGCAGGGGGAGAGCGCCGCCCGCCATCGACTCACCTCGAACAGTGACCAGGAACTCGTCCGGGTCGGCCTCGCCGAGACCGGCGATCGCTTGATGCCGTGGCGCAACATCGGCCGGCACCGGCGAGTCGAAAGCTCCGCAGGCGACCGCGTAGGTCGGAAAGTGCGGGAGCCTCGACACGTTGCCGGCGGTCTGAGCCGCCGATACCGGATTCAGTACCCAGCCGCCAGGTCCCTCGGCCAGCAGCACCTGGTGATCGCTTCCCGGATGTCCCGCTGACGGGCCGAACCATCGGCGAAGCAGAGCGGGCAGGACGTTGCCCTCCGTCCCCGGACGCGTCGCCACGTTGAGGGCGACCTTCATGAACCGACCCGTGTACCGCTCTCCGTCGGCCATGAACTCGGCGGTACCCTCTGGCAATCCTGGAGTTTGCCGCCGGTCGAAGCGGACGATCGGCGTGCCGCTGGAGTGGGAAACCTTAAGAGTTACCGCTGACTCCGTGGATGCATCGCTAGAGCCACGTACGAAGTAGTCGTGCAGCCGCCATTCGACGAGCTCGGCAACCATGGCATCGAACGCCTCGCCCAACTCGTCAGCGACCCGGAACCGGGGGACGAAGCGATCGCCCTCCATGTCGAACCACTTGCCACCGCTCCACGCCTCGACTGGGTTCTGTCGCCAGTACCGCTCCCACTTGGCGGTCTCCACAACCTGCACCGAGGGGAACTGGCCAGCGTCGACATCTGCGGCGAGCCGAGGGTCGCCTTGGATGATCTGGAGCGACCGGGCAGCGAGATCACCCAGCGGCATGCCCGTTCGGAGCTGACCATCATGCAGCAGCGCCTGGAGCAAGACCATCTTGAACGAGCGGGTCATCTTCGTAGTGGACACCTCGACGAGGAACCCGCCAACGTCGCCGACGACCCGCTGCTCCTCGGGGCTCAGGAGCCCGAGTTCATCGAGCAGTTCGAACCAGCCGCCGGACCGCAGCTTGGCTGCTCTCACGTTCGCGCCAGCAAGCATGACTTGCAGGGCTGAAGGGCGAACTCCGTCCTCCGCGAGCTCGAGGCAGAGATCGCGGAGCACGTCAGATGCTCCGGTCCGGCGCTCCCGAATGAGGGTCGTGAGCAGGTCGACCGCCTCCAGCGAGTACTCGACCGAGCAGCCAGCAGGCAGCGGCAGAGTCTTGTCCCGGATGGCCTCGAGCAGCTCCTTATCGGTCGGCGATCGGCCGAGACGAAGCGACATGAGCGTACGAACGGGTGCAAGGAACGCCCTGTGGTTTCCCACGAAGTCGACGACGTCGAGATGGTCCTTGCCGACCGCGATCCGGAGCCCACGACCGAGCTGTTGCAAAAACACCACAGGCGACTCCGTCGGTCGGAGCATGAGGACGGTGTCGAGGGTGGGAAGGTCGACGCCCTCGTTGAACAGGTCGACGGTGAAAAGGACCTTGAGGCTGCCTCCCTCGAGCTGGTCGATCGCCCGTGTTCGGAGGCCGATGGCAGAGCCGCTATGGAGAGCCACGGCAGGGACACCGAGTCCCTGAAAATGGGTGGCCATGTATTCGGCATGACGGATCGAGCTGCAGAAGGCAAGGGTCCGGTCGCCTGCGCGGGCGACCCACTCCCGATGGGCCGCATCAGCTCGCTCCTTTGTCGCCATTGCCGCCTCGAGTGCTGCGGGATCGAAGCGCCCGTTGCGCCAAGGGATCGGTGCGAAGTCGACCGTGTCTGCGACACCCCAGTAGTGGAACGGCGCCAGTTCGTCCCGTTGGACACCGTCGACGAGGTCGCACCGGTACGGAACGTTGTCGCCGCAGAGGGCGAGCAGATCGGCACCGTCGAGCCGTTCAGGGGTCGCAGTCAGCCCGAGCAAGAATCTCGGCTGGAAGTGGCTGAGAACCCTCCTGTACGTGCTCGCCGAGGCGTGGTGGAACTCATCCACCACGACGTAATCGAAGGAGCCGGCCGGGAAGCTGCCAAGGTGACGATGCAGGGTCTGCACAGTCGCGAAGACGACATCGGCGTCGACTGTATTCTCGGCTGAGGTGAAGAAACCCAGGCGGGCTTCCGGCCGCACAGACCGGAACACGTCTCGTGCCTGGGTGAGGATCTCCTCGCGATGGGCGAGAAACAGGACCCTCGGGAACTCCGGTCGATTGGCGTCGAACGCCGCCAGCCAAGTCTTGCCGAGCCCGGTAGCCATCACGACCAGCCCGGCCCTGTGTCCAGCGGCCCTCGTCGCCTCAAGTGCCGCAAGCGCCTCGAGTTGAATCGGGCGGGGCCTCGGACGGTGCACGTCCGGCTCAGCGGCCGCCTCTGCAACGACGGGCCTCGCCGTCGCGTCGACTTCGCCCACATCGGTGATGGCTCTCACCGGCTCCACGAAGCGATCCCGGTAGCGCGCGACCCAGAGATCATCGACGCGAGTGCTGCGACGATCGTTCCAGAGGCGCTCGAACCCAAGGATGAGATCTCGTACCTCGGGCGTCTCTACGGACCACTCGATTCCTTCTTCGATCCCCGAGCGGCTGAGGTTGTTGCTGCCGACGAAGCCCCGTCCGTAACCGCTGTCAGATGACCAGAACAGATACGCCTTTGGGTGGAAGCTCGTCAGCGGGTCCTGAAACGCACGGACCTCCACGCTGCCGCGGCTCTGATCGTGCTCGGCTCTTCGGCTGAGGTCGAGCAAGCGAGCGAGCGCGTCGGGATGGGTCAGCATGAGGTAGTCCGTGGTCAGCACTCGAACATCGGCGCCGCGGTCGATTGCGCTTCGCAGGTGTCGTTCGACCAGGCTGACCCCCGATCGCATGATGAAGCTGACCAGGAGATCGATTCGGTCGAAGGTCTCGTTGATCAAGCATCGAAGGAGCTCCAGCTTGAGAGTTCGATTATCCAGTCCGTCGACCAACTGCAGCGGAACGCGAGGAGTCCCGGGCGGTCGGGATGCGAGGTAGTCGGCCTTCTCGGGGATGACCCAGCGGATACCGCCACGCGGGTTAGGCACGTCACCCTCGACGCGCGGGATCACGTGCACGTGAAGGTGGTCCACGGTCTGGCCCGCGGCCGCGCCCGCGTTGAAGCCAACGTTGTAGCCGTCGGGGACGTGACGCACGTCCAGGAGTGTCTTGACCTCGGCGACGAGATCCCAGATGTCGTCTCGCTCCTGCCCAGCGAGCTCCCACCAGGAGGTGACCAGGCGTCTGGGTACGACGAGGCTGTGCCCCAGGCTCACTGGGTGGTGATCGCTGACCGCGAACGCGGACCGGTTCGCAGCCAACCAGGACGAGGGTGGCAATTCGAGAAAGGGGGATCCGCCTATCACGCCCGTAACTCTGCCCCAGCCAGCGCATGTCGGCATCAGGTGGCCGGGAATGACGTGCGTCAGGGCGCCGAAACACAGCCTGATGAACGAGGTCACGGTCCGGAGCGTCTCACCCGAGGACATCGCGTCCTTCGCCGGCCGGGTCTCGACTCTCTTCGGCGCCACCGACGCCATCCAGCAGTGGTCCCGGACGGTCGTTTGGGAGAACCTCGTGGCCGCTGGCCAGCCCCACGGCGTCGATCTGGACGTGTCGAGCTACCTGGCGTCGGTCCGTGGCGCCGCCTCGTCGGACCAGCGATTCGCGGAGATGGTGGCGTCGCTCGTCAAGGCGTCGTAGGCGGCTGCTGTCTCAGCGGGTGACAACATGGCCGTCATGACCACACCGCCGATCCGGAGGTACGCCGGCGAGCTGGTCCGAACCGTCGACGCGCTCCGGGCGGAGGTCGCTTCGGCGGCCGTCTGATCGGCTCGCATGGCGACCCCGATGGACAGTGCCGTCGGCGCCCTCCTCGGGCTGGCGTGCGGCGATGCGGTCGGTACGACCCTGGAGTTCAAGCCGCCCGGGACCTTTGAGCCGATCACGGACATGGTGGGCGGCGGCCCGTTCGGGCTGAAGCCGGGGGAGTGGACCGACGACACGTCGATGGCGCTGTGCCTCGCCGAGTCCATCCTCGATACCGGCTCGCTCGATCTCAAGGACCAGCTACGGCGCTACCTGATGTGGAAAGACTCGGGCTACCTCTCATCCAACGGCCGCTGCTTCGACATCGGTACCACGACCCGGACCCAGCTCGAGCGGTTCCGACGAACCGGTGAGGCGATCGACCCGCAGCCCGACGAGGAGGCCGCGGCCAACGGTTCGTTGATGCGCCTGGCCCCGGTGCCGATCCGGTGGCACGCGGATCCCGCTACGGCTGCTGAGCGCTCGGGCGAGTCGAGCCGGACGACACACGCCGCCAGGCGGCCGGTCGACGCGTGCCGGCTGATGGGCGCCATGGTCAGCGCGCTCATCGCGGGCACGGCGTTCGAGGACGTGGTCGCACCGTCGTTCTGGCAGTGGGGCGACCTTCACGCCGCGATCGAGGAAATCGCCGGCGGGAGGTGGAGAGCCAAGCGGCCGCCTGCGATCCGGGGGACGGGCTACTGCGTGGACGCGCTCGAGGCCGCGCTCTGGTCGGTCGACGGGGCGGTCGACTTCCGTGACGCCGTCCTCCGGGCCGCCAACTTGGGCGACGATGCCGACACCACGGCGGCGATCGCCGGCCAGCTCGCCGGCGCCCGTTGGGGCGCCTCTGCGATTCCGCTGCCGTGGCGGGAGAAGGTCGTCGCCGGCGAGCGGATGGTCAGCCTGGCCCGCGGCCTCTTCGTCGCCGGCGGAGGCGACGCCGGCGGGACCGCCTGGGCGCACGACGAGTTCGTCCACGCATGGTGGGTGCAGTCCGGTCAGCTGCTGGCCGGCGAGTACCCGGGCCACCCGTCGCCGTCGCGGGCGCGCCAGAAGGTCGACCTCCTCGTCGACGCCGGCGTCCGCACCTTCGTCGATCTGACCACCCCCGCCGACCGGCTGGACCCGTACGAACCGGTCGTCGCGGAGGTCGCCGAGGCCCGGAGACTCGATGTCCGCCACGTCTCGTTCCCGATTCCGGACCTGGGTGTCGTTGGCGACGATCGATACGACGAGGTGTGCCGAGCGATCGAGGACGGCCGCCGGCGAGGCGTGGTCTATGTCCATTGCTGGGGTGGAGTCGGGCGGACAGCCACGGTGATCGGTTGCGTCCTGGCCGGCGAGGGGCTCAGCTACGACGACATCGTCGATCGCCTGGCGACCCCCCGCAGGGGCAGCCGCAAGGCCCATCGCATCGCTCCGGAAATGCCCGTCCAGCACGACCTGATCAGGCGGAGGATCGCCGGCCCGCGCTGACAGGTGACCTCCAGAGGCCAGCCCGCCGTGGCACGCGCTAGCCATTCGGCGACGACCGCAGCGCAGCGCCAGCGCGTCGTCGAGCTCCTCCGCTCGGACCCCGGGAGCGCGGCTGTCCGCTGGATTGCCGTTGCGTTCGGTACTCTGACTTCCATGTCGCGCCTAGATCGGATCACCTCGGAGCCCTCGATCTGCCACGGCCAGCCGACGATCCGGGGCCTGCGCTACCCGGTCGAGAATCTCCTCGAGTTGCTGGCCTCCGGCATGACTATCGAGGAGATCATCGAGGATTACCCGGACCTCGATCGCGAGGACCTGCTGGCCGCGCTGGAGTTCGGGGCGCTCGCCTCGGGGATGCGACGAGTGGTGCCTCTCGGCGCCGCGTGAGGTTCCTGGTCGACGCCCAGCTACCCGCCCGTCTCGCCCGCTTGCTCTCCGCAGCGGATCACGACGCCATCCACACCTCCGAGCTGCCAAATGGCAACCGAACCACCGATGCCGAGATCGCATCGCGGGCCGACGCCGAAGACCGCGTGGTGGTCACCAAAGACCGTGACTTTCGCAACAGCCATCTTCTCCGATCGACTCCCCGGCGCCTGCTTATCGTCGCCACTGCCAACATCAGCAACAACGAGCTGATGGCCCGTTCGATCAGTTCCTCGACGCGATCGTCGCATCCCTGAACGAGGTGCGGTTCGTCGAGCGGTCCTGACCAGCTGATCGTGCACGACGACCACTGACGGCTTGGCCGTCAGGAACCCCTCGGCTGAGTGGACTTACGGCGTCCGGCCCGTGACGGCAACCCAAGCTGTGGGCCCGCGCCCGCGGCGTGCCCCATGACCCTTGATCCAATGGCGTGTCGCCCGCCGTACCGGCGACCTCGCGTAGATCCGGGCCGGCTCAACTCACCGACGCAGTCGCAATCCCCTCGGCTGTCGCCGCGGCGAGAAGCGCCCGATCGCCCGCGACAACGACGAGGTCCGGATCACGAACGCGATCTGCGGCTGCGAGATGCACAGCGTCGTAGCCGCGCAGTCCATGCAGCTCGGCGAGATGGCCGGCGCGCCGCGCCAGCCCGTCGTCCAGCTCGACGAGGTCGAGCTCCTGGTATCTCGCCTCCAGCGCTCGGACCGCGGAGCGGAGCTGCCGAACTGTCAGCCTCCCCAGACGCTGGGCCTGCGCCAGGGCCGCTCGACCCTCCGGATAGACGAGCCGGATGCTCACGGACCGATCGGCTCCATCCCAGAGCGTGCCGGCGCGGGCGGAGCCTGGTTCGGCCACAAGTAACGGGACGACGGCGGACGTGTCGAAATATGCGATCACCGCCGCTGGTCGGCGATGAGATCGGAGACGGTCCCCGTTCCCTTGATCGGCGCTCCGGCGCGACGCTTCCGCCGCGGCGCGGGGCTCACGACCCCCTCGGCGATGAGCCGGTCGAGCACCCGCTGGGCGCCGATAGGAAGCACACGGGCTACGGCACTGCCTCGATCGGTGACGACGACCTCCTCGCCCTCACGCACACGGTCGAGGTACCGGCTCAGGTTGTTGCGCAGCTCCCTCACACCGACCTCTATCACGGCGCCACCTCCCGAACGTAGCCACTACGATCCTGGCAGTGTAGCCACATGGGGCGGACCACGCATCGGCGGGCCCGTAGTATTTCCCGTCGTGGTCTACCTCACCGGACATGCGCGGGGCGTGAGCTCGTTTCGAGCAGCTGTGCACCCGAGACGGTGATGTGAAGGCCGATCGGACGCAGCAGTGGATCGCGCTCGGCGAGACCGCGGCCGACGACGTGATCGGTCCTGCCGGAGACTCGACCGAGGACTCCTGGTCGCTCATGCGCGCCTGCTGCGTCGCACCGGTGGTGCAGTTGATTCGGGCGTCCCACCCTCGGCTGTTCGCAATCTCCGGCCCGGTAGGAGCAGGGAAGTCGACGGTCGCCAGCGCAGTGGCGTGCTCGCTGGCGAATGTCGGGATGCGCGCCGTCGCCCTCTCGCTGGACGACTTCTACCTCTCGCGGCAGGAGCGGGAACGCCGCGGCATCGCGTGGCGTGCCGCGCCTGGGTCGCACGACATCGACCTGATGGTGGAGACCCTTACCGCCATTCAAGATCGGTCGCACCCATTGTTCCTGCCGCGATTCGACCCGTCCCGAGATGACCGGAGCACCGACGAGTGCCTCAACGACGCCCCCGACGTGGTGCTGTTCGACGGATGGATCATCGGGTACGACGGTGAGGGCTACGGACGCATCCTCCCGTATCTCGATTGGCACCTCCATCTCGCCGTTCCGACCGACGTCGCCCGCCAACGTCGATTCGATCGGGAAGCGAAACTGCGCAAGGAGACGGGAGGAGCGTTCACTCCGGAGCAGATGCAGCGGTTCTGGGACGAAGTGCTCGGGCCAGGAATGGACACATGGGTGCCGGCCTCGGCTGAGCACGCGGACATCGTCGTTCAGTTCACTGAGACCGGTCCGACGTGCCTGGCCGATCCACGACTCGACGAGTTCCTACCGAGCGCGGATGCGGTTCGTAGAATGCCGACGTGAACGCGGAGCAGCCCACCGAGGAGCAGGCGCAGCGCCAGACGCCGAAGGCCGAGCCGGTCGTCCCCGAGCGGGACTAGAAGCAGGCGAGCTGGCGACCATCGTCACCGTCGGCCACGGGACGCTCTCCGCTTCCGCTTTCGCTGCTCTCGTACGCGACGCCGGTGTGGGCAGCATCGTCGACGTTCGTCGATTCCCCGGAAGCCGACGCAACCCACAGTTCGGCAGGGACGAGATGAATCACTGGTTGCCCGACGTAGGCGTGGCGTACCGGTGGATTGAGCCCCTTGGTGGTCGGCGGAAGGGTTCGCCGGAGTCACTGAACAGAGGGCTACGAAACGCGCAGTTCCGGGCCTACGCCGACCACATGTCCTCCGACGAGTTCGGCACTGCCGTCGACGAGCTGCTCGGGCTGGCCTCGGTCGCGCCTGTGGCGGTGATGTGCTCGGAAGCGGTGTGGTGGCGATGTCACCGGCGACTCCTGGCCGATCACATCGTGGTCGTCGCCGGGCTGCGGGTGCAGCACCTGTTCCACGATGGTCGGCTCGCCGATCACCCGATCACGCCCGGTGCCCGCCGCGCCGACGGTCACGTCCTCTACGACTCCGCTGGCTGAAAGGTGTGCCGTGCCGGGGGCCGCCTCAGGTGCCCTTTTAGTCGCAGGGCGATTGATGAACCAGGGCCGCGGTCCTGGGCCGTGAACGGTCCTACTCGTGTACTACCATATCGAGGTGGCAGTACGGAAGAAGCGTTCGATCTCGGTGCCGCCTGACCTTGATGCGGAGATCGAGGCAGCGGCTCGCGCCAGTGGCATGACGTACAGCGCCTGGCTCGCAGCCACGGCGCGCAAGGAGTTTGTGATTCGGGACGGCTTGGCGGGGGTCGCCGAGTTCGAACGCGAACACGGGCGGTTCACCGACGCAGAGCGGGCTGAAGCCGAGGCGTGGGCGGACGATGCCGTTCGCCGATCGCGGCGAAGTGGGAGCCGTCCACGTCAGAGTGCCTGATGGGCGTTACGTATGACACGGGTGCTCTGGTCGCCGCCGATCGCGGCGAGCGGAGGATGTGGGCTCGTCATCGCGCCCTCCTGACAGCCCGTATCGCTCCGACGGCGCCGGCGCCCGTCGTCGCTCAGGCTTGGCGGGGAGGCAGTCGACAGGCGTTGCTGGCTCGGCTCCTGCGAGGGTGTGACGTCGAGGCCCTTGATGACGCCCTGGCTCGTTCAACGGGAGCATTGGCCGCGAAGGCCGGAAAGGCAGACGTCGTCGACGCGTGCGTCACGGAGGGGGCTCTGCGTCGGCGCGATCTCGTGATCAGCTCCGACCCGGCTGACCTCGAGGCGCTCGCTGCCGCGGTGAACCGGCACATCGAGGTGGAGCGCCCGTGAGACTCGTCCAGCGGCCCCGCCGCGCCGGGTCGCCCACGGTTGGCGACAGGCTCGCCGCGGGCAGTATTCGCCTATGACGACACTCGTGGTCCTCGATCAGGGCGGGTCGATCTCCATCTCGTTCGAAGACCTTCTCAAGTACCACGGCAGGAGCTCGATCGCCGGCGTCGCCCACGCCTTCAAGGCGATGGAGCGCGCCTTCCCACTGCTGTCCCCCGGTGAACCGCCGGAGCGCTACGACATAACCGTCGAGAGCGGGTTCCCCGGCGGAGGCGCACGGGACGCGTTCGAGATGGTCACCCGGGCGGTCACAGGCGACCGTTACCGGCTGGCGTCAGAGGCTGACGGGGCCGAGGCTCCGGAGGCTCCGGGAGGCCACTTCTTCTTCCGTCTGGGCTACCGGGGAACAGTGGTCGACCTGGTGTTGCGAGCCGGCCTCGTACCGGAAAACTTCCTCCAAGTTGCCTGTAAGGAAGCGCCGACGCCGGCCGAGGCCGTTCGCGCCCAGCAGCTCAAGGAGGAGATGGCTGAGCGACTCTTGAGCCTGCCGGCGGACGAGGTCTATGACGCCAACGTCCGCTGAGGCAGTGCGCCCGGATCGGGCGCACTGCTGTGGCCGCGCCCTCAGGTGCCCTTGTAGTCCAGGACCTGATGGAGGGTGTGCAGCACGGTGACGAGGTCGGCCTGGTCGGCCATGACCTGGTCGACGTCCTTTGGCCCTCCACGATGGGCAGCCGGGCGGTCTTCTCGGCCCGACGGATGCTGTCGGGCTCGATGTCGCTCACCCACGAGACGAGCTTGGGGTTGATGGTGGTGGGCATGGGGGGCACCTCCCTTCGGTGTCGTACCGAGTGTTCCCCAGTGTGGTCCGGGAGGGATCGGCGAGACACCGATTTACGTTCCAGTGCTGCTTCCGCCGTGTGACGGTAGAAAGGTACTGTCATCCGGTATGGCCAAGGAGAAGGTCACGCTTACGCTGGATGCTGGGAACCTTGCCGCTTTGCGCTCGCTCGTCGGTCCGCGGAGTCTTTCCGCGGCCATCGACGCCGCGCTTGCCGAGCGCGTCACACGGTTGCGCCATCTGGCAGCGGTCGACGATTGGCTGGCCGAGCTCGATGCCACCCATGGCCCAGTGCCCCCGGAGACACTCGAATGGGCAGCGCGCCTGGTCGACGAATGGGACTCCAAGCCTCGTCGCCAAACGGGCCGGCTGATGCTTCTTCTCGACAGTGAGGCGGTCTCGGCCATCGCCCACGGGCCGCCGGTACGTCGCGACCGCGTCACGATCGCCTCGATCCAGCCCTGACCCCTTCGGCGGCTGATTCAGTAGAACCGGCGAGGTGCCGACAACAGGGAGCGTGCCCGCTCGCCTGATCCGCCTTCGATACCCGGCATCGTGTTCAAGGTGTGCGATCGCCCTTCTGCCCAAGACGAGCGCGTGGTGGGACGGCGACATGAAGGCGACCAACTGCCAGACGTGCGTGGCCGCTCCTGGGCTGTTGCCGCCGGAGCCAGCCACCGCGCCACGACCAGCGGAAGGACGGCGGGGGATCGCCGGTGGTTCTGCGCAGCGGGAGTACGAGCGTCGGAAGGTCAACCGTGAGCGCGGGGTACGTTCTCGTCACCCCCGTGTCGGCGGGTTGATCCTTGCGCTGACCGATGATCCGCACACGACGACGAGCTGGGCGACGGGGGCGGTAGGGGAGCGGAGGATGGGAGCCCTGCTCGACGCCCTGGCCGGGGCGGGCGTCGTCGCCATCCACGACCGGCTACGGACCGGCACCAAGGCGAACATCGACCATGTGGCTGTGGCACCCTCCGGTGTCTGGGTGATCGACCCGAAGTGTTACAAGGGGGAGGTCACCAGGAGGGATGTCGGCGGCTGGTTCTCCACCGACGTGCGTCTCTACGTCGGCCGGCGCAACTGCACGAAGCTGGTCACGGCCATGTCGAAGCAGGTCGCCGCCGTGCGTGAAGCCCTCGGTCCGGACTGGGCCGCGGTGCCGGTGCGCCCGGTGCTGTGCTTCGTCGACGCCGAATGGCCCTTGTTCGCAAAGCCGTTCGAGCTCCAAGGAGTACTCGTGACGTGGCCGAAGGCGATACCTGAGCTTCTCGTTCGCCCCGGCCCGTACGCACCGGCAACCGTGCAGCTCATCGGGTCGACGCTGGATGAACGCCTCCTGCCAGCGTCGTGAGCGGTGCGGGCGACATGCTCGCCGCGAGGACGGATACCTGTTCGATGCCGTGGGGGCCGGCTGGCCGACCGGCGAGTCGACGAGTTCCTACCCGGGCGCGCAGAACGGTGACCTCAGGGTGGGTACCGTCGAACGGATGGCCGGGCGTCTCGTCAATCTCGCCTTAGCGGTGTCTCTGCTCACGGGGTGTTCGCGCGCGGCGAGCGACCAAGCCGTGCTGGTGCAGCGCACGACGAGCTCGACCAGCACGCCCATAACCACGACCACGACCACCACGACCACCACGCCGACGACCAGCACGACCACGACGACCACCACCACGACCACGACCACGACGGTCTCGCCCCGGCCCGTCACCCATCAGGCCTACACCCCGTTTGCCACCGCTGGAGGCGTCGTCCTGCGCCACCCGGCGGCGCGAGTCGAGCGCATCGGCTTCCACGAGTCGAACCTCGACGGCGCCCAACAGCTGGAAACGCTGCCGACGTCCGCCCCCGCGCTGGTGCTCGAAGGCCGAGCGCGCGACACGCTGGCACGTGGCGCCGCCGATGTCATGGTCGACCCCGAGGCGGAGATCCGGGCGCCCGTCACGGGTACAGTCCTCTCGGCCGGCACGTACGTCCTCTACTGCAAGCACTCCGACGACTTCCTGGTCATCGAGCCCGACGACCATCCCGGCTGGGAGGTCAAGATGCTGCACATCGACGGCGTGCGCGTGCGGCCCGGTGCCCGCGTCCAAGCGGGCGTCACCGTCGTCGCCCCTCGCGCCACCAAGCTGCCGTTCGAGTCGCAGGTCGAGGAGGGGTCCTACCGGCCGGCCTGGCCCCACGTCCACATCGAGATCGACGATCCCAGCGTCCCCGACCGCCCCACCGGCCCTGGCTGCTGAGCGGGTCGGGGCCGGGCGTCCCACGAGTGGAAGACGGGCAAGGCGCCCGCGGCCCGCGTTTCCCGATCGCCGACGCGGGTAGGGCGTCGTCACGTGAACCCACGTGAAAAGGGCGATCATGGCGATTGACGGCGATCAGCCCACGCTTCCGCTCGCCGGCGGCGGGGCACTGCCTCTGGTCGGTCTGGGGACGTGGGAGATGACGGGATCCCAGTGCTACCGAGCCGTGCGGTACGCCCTCGACGTCGGCTACCACCACATCGACACCGCGACGATGTACCGCAACGAGCGTGAGGTTGGTCGGGCCGTACGCGACAGCGGGCTTCGCCGTGAGGATCTGTTCGTGACGACCAAGCTGCCACCCGGTGATGCCGGGCGTGAACGGAGCACCCTCCAACGCAGCCTGCGAGCACTGGGGATGGACTACGTCGACCTGTGGCTCGTCCACTGGCCACCCCGCGGTGGTGCCGGGTCTCGGGTGTGGAAGCAGCTCCTCGCGCTCCGCGACGAGGGGATGGCCCGCGCCGTCGGCGTCAGCAACTACTCCACCGCCGAGCTGGACGAGCTCGTCCGCGCGACCGGCGAGGCCCCGCAGGTGAACCAGATCCGTTGGGGGCCGACGCTGTATGACCCGAGCGAGCTCGAGGACCATCGGCGGCGCGGCGTGATTCTGGAGGGCTACAGCCCGTTCAAGACCACCGACCTGCGCGACCCAGCGCTGGCCGAGGTGGCGGCGGGCCACGGGGTGACTGCCGCGCAGGTCGTGGTCCGGTGGCACATCGACCACGGAGTCGTGGTCATCCCGAAGTCGGCGACGCCGGAGCGGATCGCCACGAACTTCGACGTATTCGGCTTCTCCCTCGACGAAGAGGAGCTGCGCCGGATCGACGCGCTGTCCGGAGCACTCCGCCGGTAGTCCTGCGAGGGACGGCCGTGGACCTCTCGGGCGGCCTGGGCTGCGCGTCACACGTCGGTCACAAAGACGTGGCCGCGGTTACCCGCCGCTGTGCTGGGGAAGAGGATAGATGCGAAACGCCATAGACGCAGTTGAGAGGAGGCACATGATGTCGGAGAACACACCCAAGACGATCGGGGAGCCGACGCAGCGCCGCGTGGTCGGGGGGGCCGTCGTACTGCTCGCCGGTGCGGCCGTAGTGGCAGGGCTTACGCTCGCGGGGGTGTCGCCCCCGGGACTGCTGTTGGCCCTCGGCGCCACGGCAGTCGTCGCCTGGCTTGTCGACGGAACCAGCACCCGTTACCTGGGCCCCGGGCTCGTAGCCGTAGCGGCCGGGGCCGGAATCCTGCTCGGCAACACACTGGACATGGATCCCCGGAAAGCGGAGCATTCCCTCGTCTACGGCGGCTTCGGCCTCGCGCTGCTCGCCATTTCCTACTTCAACCCGATGGCGGCTCGCGCCAGTGGAGCCTTCCTCCTGTACACGGCTCTGACCGTCCTCGTAGTCGGCTTCTCCATGGGATGGTGGCTGACGGCGATCCTCATCGCCTGGGGGGCGTACTGGCTCGTCCGAGCCAGTCGAGGCGAAGGCATTCCTCAACCCGCTCTCGACGGGTCACGCGGGGCGGGCGAGCACCGAGTGCGAGAGCCCCGCACGCCAACCGGGAGCCGCACCCTCACTTCACGGTGACAGTCACCTTGTCCATGACCGGAGGGTTGAGCGGCGAGTGGGTGCCGTCGCCGGCCACGACGGAGAAAGTGTGGGCGCCAGGCGCCAGGTCGGGAACCGAGATGGTCGTCTCCGTGGTGTGAATGATGCCCGCCTCCACCGGGATGGGCTGGCCGGCCGGCGTGGGTTCGCGGTCGATGAAGACGTGGAGATGGCCCGTGGCGCCGGACGTGTCCCCGTCGGCCTTGACGAGGGTGAGGCCGTCGACGTTCACAGTGAGCTCGACCGGTTGCCCGGCGGGTGACGTGGCCGGCGCGGAGACGTCGACGGACGGTCCCTCCACGTTGACCGTCGTCTCGGCCACAGCCGTGCCCATTCGGGCGTGGGTTCCGTCGCCCAAGACGACCGCCAAGCGGTGGGCGCCCATGCCGAGGCCGCTGATCACGATCGGGTCGTCGGCCGAGTGCACGACATTGGCCTCCACGGGGATGAGGGCCCCTGGCGCGACCGGATCCCGGTCGATGAACACGTGGTAGTGGCCCGACCTGCCCGACGTGTCGCCGTCGGCCTTGACGATCTCCAGGCCGGTGCTGACCATGTCCAACGCCACGACGTTGCCCTTGATCGCCGCCCCGACAGGGGGAGCCACGATCGACAGCGATGGGCCGGCTGAGACAACAGGAGCAGCCGTCGTATCGGGCCCGGCGATGGGCTTGTCGTCGTCCCCGCAGGCAGCCATCAATGTGAGGGCAAGTGTGGCCAGAGCAACGGACCGGATCGGCTTCATGTAACGCTCCCTGTCGTCGGATGTCATTCCGCCTGTCGGGAACAAGGTCTACAACGGTTCACGCAGCTGGTGGGTGAACCGCGGCCTGCCCGGCGAGACTCAGCCGCGCGTGGAGGCGTTTCCCGATGGCCGCCCGGGGTAGGCGTCGTGAGGTGACCGGCTCAGGGACCCGGCTTTGAGCGAGCGGGTGCAGCTTGTCTGGTACGGCGACGATGCCCCGTGGTACGACCACGGGCCGCAGCATCCTCTACGTCCTGCTCGGGTGACGCTCACCCGCCGGCTGATCCACGACTACGGGATCGTCGACGGTCACGACGTCGTCGAGCGACTCGCCCGCGACGCCACTGACGACGAGCTCTCCCTCGTCCACACCCCGTCGTACGTCGATGCCGTTCGCAGAGCCGGTCATGGCGAATCGGGCCCGTGGGGGCGGTTCGGCTTCGGTCCGGGCGACAACCCCGTCTTTCCGCACATGCACGAGGCGTCCTCCCGCGTCGCAGGAGCGTCGCTGGTGGCCGCCGAGGCCGTCCTTTCCGGTCGGGCCGAACACGCCTTCAACCCCGCCGGGGGTCTGCATCACGCATTGCCCGAGCGGGCCAGCGGGTTCTGCGTGTACGACGACCCCGCCCTGGCCATCGCCTGGCTGCTGGACAACGGCGCCGAGCGGGTGGCCTACGTCGACGTCGACGTGCACCACGGTGATGGGCCGCAGGCCATCTTTTACGGCGACCCGCGGGTGCTGACGATCTCGCTCCACCAGGACGGCCGCACCCTGTTTCCCGGCACCGGGTCCGTCGACGAGCTGGGTGACGGCGACGCGGCAGGCACGAAGGTCAATGTGCCGCTCCCTCCCCTCACCGGCGACGAGGGGTGGCTGCGGGCGTTCCGGGAGATCGTCCCACCACTGGTTGAGTCGTTCCACCCCACGGTGCTCGTCACCCAGCTGGGCTGCGACACTCACCACGAGGACCCGCTGGCGCATCTGGTCTTGACGACGAACGCCTACCGGGTGACGGCGGCCGTTCTTCACGAGCTGGCCCACACCGCCGCAGGGGGACGCTGGGTGGCGACCGGCGGGGGCGGTTACCGGTGGGCGACGGTGGTGCCCCGGGCATGGACCATCTACTTCGCGGAGATGGCGGCCGCCGAGGTTCCTGACAGCCTCCCCGAGGAATGGGCCCAAGCGGCGGAGGAACAGGCAGGCGAGCCCGTACCGCGTCGTCTCTCCGAGGCTCCGGTCAGCATGCCAGGCGCCGACGAGGAGGCCGTCCGGCGGTCGGTGCAGGCGACGAAGGGAGCGATCTTTCCGTTCCACGGTCTGAGCGTCTCATGACGATTCCTCCTGTTCGCGCAGAAGCGCCGCTTCCTCCGCCTCGGCGATCTCGAGCTCGACCTCGCCCCGTGGCCTGCGGAGCACCGAGACGCCGAGGCCGGACGCCAGGGCGTCGACCGCGGCATACGTCGGTTCCTCGATCACCGCGATGGTGCCGGTGTGCCCCGGCGGTACGGCTTGAGCGAAGGTCCGCAACACGTCGTCGGAGCCTTCGACTTCGGCGATGTCGATCAAGGAGCCGACGACCGCACCGGTGGCCCCGCCGAGGAACAGTCCGAACGGTCCACCGAGGAGCCCGATGATCCCTCCGATCACTCCACCGGTGGCCGTCGCTTTGATACGGACGTCCTCCGCCTGGTCGAGGACGACGGTCCGTCCGTCCTCGGTCCGTTCCACGAGTGCGACCGCCTCGAGCCGGATGTCGCCTGCGTCGTGGAGCTGCCGCAGGCCCTGGAGAGCTTCCGGGGCCCGCTCCGTAGCGCTGAAGGTGAGCACGATCACGTTGTCCATAGGGACCTCCTTGCCGCGTCCGCGGGTCCCTACCCTGGGGTCCACGTTCGCAATGACGCCGGCGGCGACCAAGCCAAGCGGCCCGTCCCGGGAGGGCCTAGTGTCGAATCCATGCGAGGTCGTCGGCTTGAACGTGCCCGTGACGGCAAGCGGATAGCGGGTGTCTGTGCCGGCCTATCGGCCTACACCGGCATCGATGTCACGCTGATCCGCGTCGCGTTCGTGATCTTCGCGCTCACGGGGATCGGGGAGCTGGTGTACCTGTTGCTGTGGATCTTCGCCCCCAAGGCGGCAAGAGAGTAGAGGCGAGCACGGTGCGGCGAGGTACCCCGCGACCGGCTCAGCTTACGGCGAGCGCCTGTTGGGCCTGGATCATGTGGTAGAGCAGGATGAGCTGAGTGAGGGCCAAGGGCTCGTCGCGTGTTTCGGGGTCGATCCGGCCGAGCGACTCGGGAACCGGCACGTCGACACCCAGCTCGGCCCAGATGGCCTCTTCGACCTTCTTGGTGTCCTCGCGGCTGGCGTAGGAGTGGATGTGCACGGAGTCCACCGGCTTGCCGTCGTCGTCCCGCCTCAGCTTGAGGTGCATGCCCTCCTTGACGTCTTCATCGAGGATGGACGTGAGGTCGGGGTGGCTGATGGTCGGCCGTAGGAGGAGGTAGGCGCTCAGGGGGTCGTCGGCGGTCTCGCCCCGCTCTTCGATGGGGGCGAAGCGCACGACGATGTCGGCGTCGGCCCGCTGGGGGCGGATGAACTCGATGGACTCCGGCTCCCGCTTCTTCAAATCCTCGCGGACCTGCTCCTCGGTATAGCCCCGCTTCGTGGTGTCGCGGCGAAGCTTCCAGGCGATGCGGATGTCCTCGGGCGGGTCGAGGTACACCTTGATGTCGAAGGTCGCCCGGGACTTCTTGGTGTGCAGGGGGAGCAGCCCCTCCACGATCACGAACTCACGCGGCTCCACGTACTCGGGGCGACCCAGCTCGCCGGTGTCGTGGTCGTAGACCGGCTTCAGGATGGGATGGCCCATCGAGAGGTGGTGGAAGTGCTGGTCCATGATGTCCATGTAGTTGCACTTCGGGTTGAGCGGGGTGAACGGAAGGTCCTTGCGCTCCTGACGGTCGTAGCGGTGATAGTCGTCGGCCGCCACCGAGGTGATGCGGTCCCGGCCCAGCGCCTCCACCAGCCCGGCCGTGAGGGTGGTCTTGCCCGTCCCGCTGTCTCCGGCGATGGCCAGCATGATGGGGCGGTGGGCCTCGACACGCTCACCCCCGCCTTCTCGCTCAATGCTGACCTGCTTGTCGGTCATTTCCTACCTCCGGTCGCCGGTGTCGGGTGGAACTGTCTGGCCCTTGCCGATGATCACGACGCCGTTGTCGGACAAGGTGAAGCGTTTGCGGTCGGCGTCGGGATCGACGCCGATGGTGGCGCCGGGGGGCACCTGGACGTTCTTGTCGAGGACGGCGTTGCGTACCACCGCGCCGCTCCCGATCACCACGTTGTGGAGGAGCACGGACCGCTCCACGCTGGCGTCGGGACTGACCACGACTCCCGGCGAGATGACCGATCCTTCCACAGTGGCGCCGGTGATGGTGGCGCCCGAGCAGACCAGGGAGTCCAGCACCCGGCCCGTGCCCTCTGCCCCGCCCACCACGAACTTGGCCGGAGGAAGGGTGGGAGCTGAGGTGTAGATCGGCCAGCTGTGGTTGGCGAGGTTGAACGCCGGCTCGGCGGCAACCAGATCCATGTGTGATTCGTAGTAGGCGTCAAGGGTGCCGACGTCTCGCCAGTAGGCGTGGTCGCGATCGGTCTCGCCCGGCACCCGGTTGTCGGTGAAGTCGTGGACGTGGGCCTCGCCCTGTTCGACCAGCATGGGGATCAGGTCGCCGCCGACGTCGTGTTTCGAGTCGTCGTTGGCGATGTCCGCGGTCACCGCGTCGGCCAGTGTCTTCGCGGTGAACACGTAGTTGCCCATGGACGCGAAGACCTGGCTGGGATCGTCGGGCAGGCCCTCAGGATCCGACGGCTTCTCCTTGAAGCTGCGGATGACGGTGCCCTCGCCCGGCTCGATGACGCCGGACGCGCTGGCCTGGTCGATCGGCACCCGCATGCCCGCCACGGTGACGCCCGCGCCGGTGTCGATGTGCTGCTGGACCATCTGGCGGGGGTCCATCCGGTAGATGTGATCGGCGCCGAAGACGCAGATGTAGTCCGGGCGCTCCTCGGCAATCAGCTCGAGGTTCTGGTAGATCGCGTCGGCCGAGCCCGAGAACCACCGGGGCCCGCTGCGCATCTGCGCCGGCACCGGGCTGACGTAGCCGCCGAGCATGGTCGACAGCCGCCACGTCCGGGCGATGTGCAGGTTGAGGCTGTTGCTCTTGTACTGGGTCAGCACGATGATCTTGAGGTAACCGCCGTTGGCCAGGTTGGACAGCACGAAGTCGATCAGCCGGTAGTGACCGCCGAAGGGAACCGCCGGCTTGGCCCGATCGGCGGTAAGGGGGGCGAGCCGCTTGCCCTCGCCCCCGGCCAGGACCAGGGACAGGACACGGGGATCGGTCCGCGGCGTCTGGGAGATCTCGGGCATGCCTCCCTACCCTTGCAGTCGGGGGAGCGCCCTGACGAAAAGGCCGGGGTGTCGGGGGGTGACGACGAAGGAGTGGGTGAGCCAGCCCCACGGTGTCTCCTCGGGGGCGGGGAGGAGCGCGTTCGGGGTGATGCCGGTGGCGATGAAGACGCAGTCTTCACTGCGGACCAGATCTTCGACTGTCAGCACCTGGTCCAGCTCCACCCCGTCCGCCTCGATCCCGGCTCGCTCCTCGTCGCTCTGAGGGGCCAGTTTCGATTGCATGTCGCCGCCCAGCAGCCGGGTCACGCAGGCGGTGATGACTCCTTCGGGCGTCCCGCCGACCCCGAGGGCCAGGTCGGCGCCGCCATCAGGCAGCAGCACGCGGAGCGAGCCCATGACGTCGCCGGCGGGGACCGCCAGCACGCCCGCACCTTTGTCTCGGATGTGTGCGATCACTTCCTCGTGCCGGGGCTTGTCGAGGACGACGACCACGAGGTCCTTCACGTCCTTGCCCAGCGCCTCGGCCACGCGCTCGAGGGTCTGGTCCACCGGGGCGTCCACGTCGATCGTGCCCTTGGCGGCCGGGCCGACGATCAGCTTGTCCATGTAGTAGCCGGACGTCGCCCAGATCGAGTCGGGCGGCCCGGCGGCCAGGACCGCGATGGCGCCGTCCAAGCCGCTGGCGCAGTAGTCGGTGCCCTCCAACGGGTCGATGGCGAGCTCGAACGCAGGCCCGTTGCCGTCGCCCACCTCCTCGCCGGTGTACAGCATGGGCGCATCGTCCTTCTCGCCCTCGCCGATCACCACCCGACCCTTGCCGGGCACCGTTCCCAGAACCTCGCGCATGGCGGCGACCGCTGCCCCGTCAGCACCCTCCTTGTCACCACGGCCGACCCAGGGCACGCACGCGAGTGCGGCGGCCTCGGTGGCTCCGAGCAGATGCATGGCGAGGCTGTCGGCATCGTAGGCCTGGCGGTTCGACTGCTCCGTCACTTTCGACCTCCTCGCGGGCTCCCCATGTAACGCCGCACTCTAGACACGCATGCCAGGCCTTGACGGCGGCGACTGCGGCACTACGGTATGGCCCACGATTCGCACACCCGCCGACGGCGCGTTGGGAGCGAAGCGCCGGCCGAGGCCGGTGACCGGGAGGCGGCGCGGCAGGACCCTTCTCGGAACCGCTGTTGCCCTAATCCTCCTGGCGTCGTGTTCTGACGACTCGCCGTCCGTCCTCCGCCCTCGCTCGGAGGCGGCCGAACGGGTCGAAGGCCTGTGGTGGCTGACCTTCTGGACCTCGGTGGTCGTGTGCGTCCTCGTGGCCGCGTTCATCGTCCAGGCGGTCCGGCGTGGTCGGGCCGCGGGCCCGGACGAAGGCATCGACAAGCGGCCGGTGCCGTGGGGCCCGCGATTCATCGTCATCGCCGGCCTGGTCGTGTCGGGCGCCGTCCTGGCCGGCACCTTCGCGGTATCGCTCCGGGCGCTCAACGCGCTTGCTGGTCCGTCGGGGAACCCGGCACTCACGGTCGAGGTCATCGGCCGCAACTGGTGGTGGGAGGTCCGGTACCCCAACGGAGCGGTGACGGCCAACGAGATCCACATTCCGGTCGGGCGGCCGGTGGAGGTGAAGCTCTCCACCGCGGACGTGATCCACAGCTTCTGGGTGCCGCAGCTCAACGTGAAGCAGGACCAGGTTCCCGGGATGGACAACCGCATCTCGCTCCTCGCCGATGAGCCCGGGCGCTACCGCGGACAGTGCGCCGAGTTCTGCGGCCTCCAGCACGCCCGCATGGTGGTTTACGTCGAGGCCCAGCCGCCGGCGGAGTTCGATCGGTGGCTGGCGCGGGAGGCTGCCCCGGCGGCGGCGCCCACGTCCTCCACGGCCAGCACCGGCCGCGACATCTTCCTCAGATCGTCGTGCGCCGGCTGCCACGCCGTCAGGGGCACCGCCGCGGTAGGGACGCTCGGGCCCGACCTCACCCACCTGGCTTCCAGGGAGACGATCGGCGCCGGAACCCTGTCCATGCAGCGAGGTCCGCTGACGGAATTCGTGCGGAATGCACAGGACGCCAAGCCGGGGGCCACCATGCCTCCCACCGAGCTGACGCCCGAGGAGCTCTCCGCCATTGTCGACTACCTGATGGGCCTGGAGTAGGAGGCACGTGACCACCGTCCTCGAGCCGCCGGGCTGGAAAGACGAGCTCACCGAGGAGCTCGACGAGACCTGGCACTCCCCGCCCGGACTGCGCGAGTGGATCTCGACGGTCGATCACAAGCGCATCGGCATGCGCTACTTCTACCTGGGGATGGTGTTCTTCATCATCGGGGGCGTCCAGTCCCTGCTGATACGGATGCAGCTGGCCGGTCCGGACCTCGACCTGCTGAGCCCAGAGGCCTACAACCAGCTCTTCACCATGCACGGCATCACGATGATGTTCCTCTTCGCCATGCCCGTGCTGTCGGGCTTCGGCAACTATTTCGTGCCGTTGATGATCGGGGCCCGCGACATGGCGTTCCCTCGGCTCAACGCCTTCGGCTTCTGGGTGCTCCTGGGCGCCGGGATCTTCATGTACTCGTCGTTCGCCATGGGGGTGGCCCCGAACGACGGATGGTTCAACTACCTCCCCCTCGCCGGGGCGGAGTACACGCCCGGAGTCAACATCGACTTCTACACCCTGGGCCTGATCTTCCTCGGGGTCTCCTCCACCGGTGGCGCCATCAACTTCATCGTCACCATCCTCAAGCTGCGCGCCCCGGGCATGACGCTCAACCGCATCCCCATCTTCGTCTGGGGCGAGCTGGCGATGGCCCTGCAGATCGTCTTCGCGTTGCCCGCGCTCTCCCTGGCGGCCGTGCTCCTGACCCTCGAGCGCAAGTTCGGGTTCCACTTCTTCGACAAGACGGCCGGTGGCGACCCGCTCCTGTGGCAGCACCTCTTCTGGATCTTCGGCCACCCCGAGGTCTACATCGTCGCCCTCCCCGGCTTCGGCATCGCCTCCGCCATCATCCCGACGTGGTGCCGGAGGCCGATGGTCGGCTACACCTACATCGTCATCGGCGAGCTGGCGGTCGCCCTCGTGGGTTTCGGCGTCTGGGTCCATCACATGTTCGCGGTGGGGCTCTCCAACATCACCCTGAGCTTCATCTCGCTGGCCAGCTTCATGGTCGTCATCCCCAGTGGCATCCAGGTGTTCGCCTGGCTCGCGACGCTGGTCTCGGGCCGCCCGAAGCTCTCGTCGGCCATGTGGTTCGTCCTCGGCTTCATCATGATCTTCGTGATCGGCGGCGTCACCGGCCCCATGTTGGGCGCGGTCGTGCTCAACCAGGCCCTGACCGACTCGTACTTCGTGGTCGCCCACCTCCACTACGTGCTGGTCGGCAGCGCTGTGTTCCCCATCTTCGGGGCCGTCTACCACTGGGGCCCGAAGATGACGGGGCGCATCCTCGACGAGCGCCTCGGCAAGGTGAGCTTCTGGCTCATGTTCGTCGGGTTCAACCTCGCCTTCTTCCCCCAGCACCTCCTCGGGGTGTTCGGTATGCCCCGGCGCATCTACACCTACGAGGAGGGATTGGGCTGGGACGCGTACAACCTGGCCTCCACCGTCGGCGCGTTCGTGCTCGCAGTGGGCATCCTGGTCACGATCGTGAACTGGTACCGCAGCAAGCGGAAGGGGCCGGTGGCCGGCAACAACCCGTGGAACGGGGAGACGCTCGAGTGGTACACGTCGTCACCGCCCCCCCACTACAACTTCGTGACCGTGCCCACCATCCGGTCGCGTGAGCCCATGTGGGACCAGCCGGAGCTGGCCGGGGGGGCTCAGGCGCCGTCGGAAGGGGGGCGCTCGCTCACCGGGGGCCACGTCACCCTGTCGACCAGCCTGCTGGACGCACGGCCGCAGGCGATCGTCCACATGCCGCATGCGTCGCCCTGGCCGTTCTACTTCTCCGTCGCCCTGACCGTGCTGTTCTTCATGATCCTTGTCGAGCTCTGGTATGTCGCGGTGCTGGCGGGGGTGGCGTCGGTGATGACCATGGTCGGCTGGTACTGGCCCCGGCACGAGACCCAGGAGACCTGAGGTGGCCGCCGGGACGCACGAGATGACGCTCGCCGAGACCGGGATGCCCGGGGAGGTCCTCCCCGAGCACGGCGTCGGCCCCAGGTCGTTCGCGTGGTGGGGGATGGTGTGGCTCATCGCCACCGAGGCGACGCTGTTCGCCATCCTCCTGGCCAGCTACTTCTACCTCCGCTTCCGGAGCCCGCACTGGCCCCCCGAGCCCATCGAGGCGCCGGAGCTGATGCTCCCCCTGATCATGACCGCCATCCTGTGGTCCTCGAGCATCCCGGTCCACATCGCAGAGAAGGGCATCGAGAAAGGCCACCAGGGGAAGCTCAGGTGGGGCCTGGCCCTCGGGTGGCTGCTCGGCGCCATCTTCTTCGTCGTCACCGTCGCCGTCGAGTGGCCCGAGGCGCTGCACCACTTCACGCCGCGTACCAACGCCTACGGCTCGATGTTCTTCACCGTCACCGGCTTCCATCTCAGTCACGTGCTCGTCGGGCTCTCCGTCAGCGCGTTCACCCAGGTCCGGGCCTGGCAGGGGGCGTTCGACGAGAAGAGGCACGTGTCGGTGCAGAACTTCGCCATGTACTGGCACTTCGTGGACATCGTGTGGTTGTTCGTGCTCCTGTCCATCTACGTCTCCCCACACTTCTGATGAGCGTCGAAGACGTCGAGAAGGAGGAGGCCCTCGAGGAGGCCGGAGAGGCCATCAGCAAGGAGGAGCGGCGCGGCTCCATCGCCCTGTGGTTCGGTGTGCTGGGCAGCCCGTTCGCGTGGCTCGGGCACCTCGGGGTGAACTACTCGCTCGAGGAGTGGTTCGCCTGCTCCGAGTCGGCGCACCACAAGGGTGAGATCCTCGGCGTCGGTGTGAAGACGATCTCGGTCCTGTTCAACAGCGCGATGGTGGTCGTCGCCGTGCTCTCAGGCCTGGTCGCCCTGCGCTGCTGGCGGAAGCTCCAGGCTCAGGACGGAGACGAGAACGGTGACGACCGGATCGAACGGGCCCGGTGGATGGCGTTCGCCGGCATCGTGGAAGCCGCCCTCTTCCTGGGCATCATCGTCTTGGGCTATCTGCCCACCCTGATGATCGACCAGGTCTGCGAGACGACGCCGTGACGCTGGCGCACCAGGTCGTCGCGCCCTCTGATCTCGCCGGGTCGTGGACGTTCGAGCCCGTCCTCCTGGCCACGCTGGCCGCCGCCGCCCTCGTCCACTGGCGGGGCAGGGCACGTCTCCGCCGGCGCATCGCCGGCCCCCGGGAGAAGCGGCACGCCGTCGCCTTCTACGCCGGGCTCATGGTCGTGGCCGGGGCCTTGATGTCCCCGCTGGACGCCCTGGCCCACACGTTGTTCTCCGGGCATATGGCCCAGCACCTCCTCCTCATGGTGGTCGCCGCGCCCCTACTGGTCTACGCCAGGCCGACGGCGGCGCTGGTCGCGGGCCTGCCGGCGGGAGGGCGCGACATGGTGCGACGATCCGGCCTGCGCCGCCCGAGTCTGCGGAGGACGGCCCACGCGCTGGCCAGACCCGTGGTCGTCTGGATCATCGGCACGCTGGCCCTGTGGGCGTGGCACATGCCGGCGCTCTATGAAGCGGCGCTGGCCCACGAACCCGTCCATGTGCTCGAGCACGCCAGCTTCCTCGGCGCCGCCCTGCTGTTCTGGAGCGTGGTGCTCTCCAGTGGCGCCCGCCGCGGCGTGCCCCGCCCCATCGCCATCGTGCTGGTCTTCGCCTCCGGCGTTCAGAGCTCCGCGCTCGGCGCCGTCCTCCTGTTCGCCTCGACGCCCCTTTACAGCGTGCACGCCGAGGGAGCGAGGGTTTGGGACGTGTCGCCACTCTCCGACCAGCAGCTGGCCGGCGCGCTCATGTGGTCACCGCCGGCGCTGCTGTACATCGTGGTGATGGGGTGGCTCCTGGTGCGGTGGTTCGACGAGATGGAGCCGGCGTCGGCGCCGGACCGGCTTCTGGCGCCCGCCGGGGAAGCCCGATGAGGCGCACGCTTGCTCTCCTCCTGCTCATGCTTGCCACCCTCGCCGGGTGCACGTATTTCCGCGAGGAGGCGGAACCGTACAGGCCTCCCGTCTACTACGGCCCGTCGGAAGCAGCGGGATCGGTGAACCCGGGGCAGCACCTCTACATGAGGGACTGCGCCTACTGCCACGGCAACGACGGCAAGGGGACGAGCCAGGGTCCGGACCTGACGGTGGGGACCAACGGTGGCGCCCTCACCGACTTCGTTCTCCGGACCGGTCGGATGCCGGTTGCCGCTCCCCCCAAGCAGATGCGGCCAGGGGAGCCCGTGTACAACGAGCGCGAGATCGCCGACATCGTGGCCTACGTCACCAGCGAGTTCCGCCCGCCCGGGCCCGGGGTCCCCCACATCGACCTCAGCAAGGGGGAGCTGGCGGTGGGCCAGCAGGTGTACCAGGAGCACTGCGCGGCCTGCCACGCTACGACCGGGATCGGCGGCGCGATGCTCATTCACCCCGACGAGGACGAGCCCCGAAAGACGAGGGGGATCGTCATCCCCAACTTCGTCCGTTCCGACGCCCAGGCGGTCGCAGAGGCGGTCCGGACGGGGCCGGGAAGCATGCCGGTGTTCGGGACGCGCGCCATCTCGGACCACGAGCTGGAGTCGCTGCTCGTCTACATGGGGTACCTGAAGGACCCGACGGACAAGGGAGGTGCGCCCATCGGCCGCGTCGGCCCCGTCGTCGAGGGGGCGGTGGGGTGGCTCGTCGGTCTGGGTTTGCTACTGCTCGTCATCCGATGGATCGGCACCAAGGCCGGGGAGGTGGAGTGAAGGCGAAAGAGGGAATGATGCGTTCCGGGCACGGGGGCCCGGCCCGGGACACGCCGATCCTGGTGGCGCTGGGGGTGGCCATCGTCGCCGCGGTGGCGGTGACCGTTGTCTACGCCCTCGGGGGGCAGCCCCAGCTCGAGGGCGCCCTGCTCGGGCTGGCGCTGGGCGGCGTTGCGGTGGCCCTTATCGTCTTCGCCCGGCGCATGCTCCCCGGAGGCCACTTCGTGCAGGTGAGGGAGGACCTGCCGGGGACGGCCGACGAGCGGGCCTCGGTGGCGAGCGCCTTCTCCACCGGCGCCGAGCCGATGGAGCGCCGGAGCCTGATGGTCAAGATGTTCTGGCTGGCCGTCGGGGCGCTCGGGCTGGCCGCGCTGTTCCCGGTCCGCTCGCTGGGCACCAGTCCGGGGTCGTCGCTGCGGCACACCGACTGGAAGCGGGGCACCCGGGTGGTGACCAAAGACAGGCGACCGGTGCGCGTCGAGGAGCTCGACGTCAACACCATCCTGACCGTGTTCCCGGAGGACCACCCGGACTCGGCCGACTCCCAGACCATCCTCCTGCGCCTTCCCTCCGGCGTTCGCGTCCCCGGTCCGGCGAACTGGACGGTCGAGGGGGTCGTCGCCTTCTCGAAGATCTGCACCCACGCCGGCTGCCCGGTGAGCCTCTACCAAGCCGCGACCCAGGAGCTGTTCTGCCCCTGCCACCAGTCGACGTTCTCGGTGCCCCAGGGGGCCAAGCCGACGTTCGGGCCGGCCGCCCGCCCGCTTCCGCAGCTCCCCATCGGTGTCGACGGTCAGGGGTTCGTGGTGGCGATGGGCGACTACACCGAACCGGTCGGGCCGGGGTACTGGACCAGGCCCCGTGATTAAGCGGGTCTCGGCCTGGATCGACGACCGCCTGTCGGCGGCGTCGTTCACCCGGCACGCGCTCAACAAGGTCTTTCCCGACCACTGGTCGTTCATGCTGGGCGAAGTGGCGATGTACTCCTTCGTCGTCATCCTCGTCACCGGGATCTTCCTGACCTTCTTCTTCGACCCGAGCGTGGCCCACACCACCTACGAGGGGTCCTACGAGCCCCTGCGGGGAGTGGAGATGTCGGAGGCCTACCGATCGACGGTCGAGCTCAGCTTCGACGTACGCGCCGGGCTCGTGATGCGCCAGGCCCACCACTGGGGGGCCATCGTGTTCATCGCCTCTCTCGTCGTGCACATGCTCCGCGTGTTCTTCACCGGCGCCTTCCGGCGGCCCCGGGAGATCAACTGGATCGTCGGAGTGACCCTGTTCATCCTGGCCTTCTTCAACGGCTTCACCGGCTACTCGCTCCCCGACGACCTGCTGTCGGGCACAGGCCTCCGGATCGCCTACTCCATCGCCCTGTCGGTGCCCGTGATGGGGTCGTGGCTGGCCTTCCTCGTCTTCGGCGGCGAGTTCCCGGCCCATGAGATCATCCCGCGGCTGTTCATCACCCACGTCATGATCGTCCCCGGGATGATCATCGGTCTGTTGACCGTGCATCTGGCCATCATCTGGCGCCAGAAGCACACCGACTTCCCGGGGCCCGGGCGCAGGGAGACCAACGTCGTCGGCAGCAGGCTCTGGCCGACGTACGCCTTCAACTCGATCGGCCTCTTCTTCGCCGTGTTCGCGGTGCTGATCGCCATGGGCGGACTCTTGCAGGTCAATCCCGTGTGGCTCTACGGGCCCTTCCACCCCGACCAGGTGCCCTCACCCGCGCAACCCGACTGGTGGCTGGGGTGGACCGAGGGGGCGCTCAGGATCATTCCCTCGTGGGAGATCCGCGCCTTCGGCTTCGAGATCCCGAACCCGTTCTTCGCCGGGGCCCTGCTCCCCGGCATCACCTTCGGATTCCTGTACCTGTGGCCGTTCCTCGAAGCGCGCGTGACTCGCGACCGCGAGCCGCACCACATCCTGGACCGCGCCCGTGACCGCCCGGTGCGCACCGCGCTGGGAATGACGACGCTGACGTTCTACGTAGTCCTCCAGGTGGCCGCCAGCAACGACCTCATCGCCAACAAGCTCGCGGCGTCGGTCGCGACCATCACCCGGGTCTTCCAGGTCCTCATCATCGTGCTGCCCCCCCTCGTCGGGTACCTGACCTACCGGCTGATGAAGGGGTTCCAGGTGAGCCGGGCCGAGCGCTTCTCGGCGGTCCCGCTCGACGCCGTGCTCCACCCGAAGCGGTACGACAATGGCGCGCCGGAAGAGGAAGCGAGTGAAGAGCCAGAAGAGTCAACCACCGCGAGCTGAGCTACGCGTCGAGGCCGTCGAGGATGACGGCTGGACGTGGTGCTACGTCGAGCCGGAGAGCGGCGTCGAGCTCTACAGCAACGAGACGTACGCGATGGTCGACGACGCCAAGGACTGGGCGCGCCGGGCGTACCCTGACGTACCGCTCGCCGAGGACGAGGAAGGGTAAGCCCTACGCGCTGGTCGTCACAAGGCGATAGACGGTGACGTGGGCCTGGCTGTCGGCGATGAAGGGGGAGCCGGTCCAGTCGGCCCACCGCTCCTCGCGGCGCAGACCGGCCAGTTGGGCCATGAGGTCCAGCTCGGCCGGCCAGGCGTACCGGTGGTTGGCCGGGTAGAGCCGCACCGAGCCGTCGGAGAACACCGCCTGTGTCGTGCGCATCGTCTGCTCGACGGGGTCCAGCTCGGCCGACTCGATCGACATGGTGCCGGAGCGCATGATCCGCGGGCGCACCAGGCGGTTGTGCCGGAAGGCGCCGACGTCGGGAACCCATGCCTCGATCACGAACCGGCCGCACGGGGCAAGGTGGCGGGCCGCGTTCCGGAAGCACTCCACCTGTGCCTGCTGATCCGGCAAGGCGAAGATGGTGTTGGCCGCCAGGACGACCAGCTGGAAGTCACGGCCGGCGTCGGACACGGCGAAGTCGCCGACCACGACAGGGATCTTGTCGCCCCCCGGCTTGGCGCGCAGCTTCGCCACCATCTCAGGTGACCCGTCGACACCGTGTACCTCGAGGCCACGCTCCAGCAGGGGCAGGGCGAGACGGCCGGTACCGATGCCGAGCTCGAGCACCTTGCCGCCGCCGCCGGCCAGCTCGGCCAGCCGGTCGACCGCGGCATCGGTGTCCCAGTGGCCGGCGTAGAGGTCGTCGTACTCGTCGGCGATCCCCGACGCGCCGTAGTCGGAGGGATCGAAGTCCGTCATGGAACCCGTGAGCGTAGGGCACGACAGGCGTCCGGAAGGCATGGAAGTCTCGCGTCGGCTCATTTGGGGTAGTGCCATGCTCATGCGTCCCTCCACGCTCGCGGCCCGGCGACGCCCCGTCGACTGCGAACCGCAGTTGCCGCGCCCCCGGGGCCCGATCAGCGCGTTCGTGGTCCGCCACCTCCAGACGCCGCCTCATCCCTTGGGCGATCTCCCTGCGGTGGAGGGGGATTGGGACAGCGACGACACGCAGCTCGCCCTCTACACGTGTTACGAGCTCCACTACCGCTCCTTCGCCGGCGTCGACGGGCGGTGGGAGTGGGACCCGGGGCTCCTGGCCTTCCGGGCCACGTTGGAGCGGGCCCTGGAATCGGGCGTGATGGCTGCCGTCGGGGACCAAGTGACGAGCGAGCCCGTGGAGGACCAGCTGTGGGCCCTGGCCCAGGGCGGTGCGCCGTCGAACGGAGATGCCGCGCCGAAAGCACCGTCGCTCTCGGCCTACGTCTCGGAGAGAGGCACCGTCGAACAGGTCCGGGAACTGGCCGTGCACCGGTCGGCCTACCAGTTGAAGGAGGCCGACCCTCACACCTGGGCCATCCCGCGGCTTGCGGGCGCCCCGAAGGCCGCCATGGTCGAGATCCAGGCCGACGAGTACGGCGGCGGTGTGGAGTCGAAGATGCACTGCTCGTTGTTCGCCGTGACCATGAGCGAGCTGGGCCTCGACAACCGTTACGGCGCCTACCTGGACTGGCTGCCTGGTCGGACCCTGACCACGGTCAACCTGATATCGCTGTTCGGGCTGCACCGCCGCCTGCGGGGCGCCCTCGTCGGCCACCTGGCCATCTTCGAGATGACGTCTGTCGTGCCCATGTCGCGATACGCCCAGGCCATGTCCCGCTTGGGGATCGGGACCCGGGCCCGGCAGTTCTACGACGTCCACGTGGAGGCGGACCAGCACCACCAGACGATCGCGGCACGCGACATGGCGGGCCGGCTGGCGGAGGACGAGCCTGCCTTGGCCGAGGACATTCTGTTCGGTGCGCGGGCGGTGATGGAGGTCGAGAAACGTTTCTCCCAGGACGTGCTGGCTGCGTGGGCTGACGGCCGATCGTCGCTGCGCCTGGCGCTGCCCCTCGACAGTGCCCCGCAGAGCCCCAACGGCCGGTAGATGCCCGACACCTCTCTCCAGGTCACCTATGTCCTACCCCTGCGGTGGGTGGAGGACGGTCCGCTGGACGACCTCACCGACTACCTGAAGCTGCTTGCCGATCGGCTGGAGGTCATCGTCGTCGACGGTTCGCCGCCCCAGCGGTTCACCGAGCACCACCGGGCGTGGGAAGGGTTCGCCACCCATGTGCCGCCTGATCCCCGGTTCCGCTTCCTGAACGGCAAGGTCAACGGCGTGCTGACCGGCATCGAGCGTGCCCGGCACGAGGCCGTGGTCGTGGCCGACGACGACGTCCGCTACGGCTGGGAGGAGCTCGAGCGGGTGATCTCAGGGCTGCAGCACGCCGACGTGGTCCGGCCCCAGAACTACTTCTGGCCGTTGCCGTGGCACGCTCGCTGGGACACGGCCCGCATGCTCCTGAACCGGGCCTTCGGCGGTGACTTTCCCGGCACCCTGGGCGTCCGCCGATCGACCCTTCTCGACGCCGGCGGCTACGACGGGGACGTCCTCTGGGAGAACTTCGAGCTGATGCGCACCGTCGAGGCCGTCGGAGGGGTGGTCCTGCACGATCCGGGCTGCCTGGTGCGCCGGCTGCCGCCGACCGCCCGCCATTTCGCCGGCCAGCGGGTCCGTCAGGCCTACGACGAGTGGGCCCGGCCGGCCCGGATGGCCGCCTACCTGGCCATCCTTCCCACTGTGGTTCGGCTGGTAGCCCACCGACGACAGGCGGTGTTGGCCGTGGCGACAGCCGCAACGGTGGCGACGGCCGAGGTCGGCCGCCGTCGAGAAGGCGGGACCAGCCGGTTCCCGGCATCCAGCTCGCTGCTCGCCCCGGTCTGGCTTACCGAGCGGGCGGTGTGCGCGTGGCTGGCGCTGGCGAGGAGGGTCACCGGCGGATGTCCCTACGCCGGCGCCCGCTTCGCGCGAGCGGCCACGCCGCTCCGCCGCCTACGAGGCAGGCGTACCGCTCGATAGCCGCTCCGTAGGCCGGGAACGCGGAAGGATGGGTTCGTGGCCGCTCGTCCTGACCCGGTGCAGGCGGCCCCTGCCGTGCGGGAGGCGATCACCCGCCTGGCCCAGGTGCTGTACGACATCGACTCGTCGCCGGAGCTGGCTCTGGTGCGCGACCGTGACCAGCTCCGGGGCCGGTCAGCGACGGTCGCGACGGAGACCGCCGCGCTCGTGGACGGGCTCTGGACCCGGTACCCGCTCCTGAGCGACGCGGGGGAGCGGATCGAGGCTGCCCTCACCACGGGGAACCGTCAGGAACTGGGCTCGCTCCTCCACGCCCAGGGCATCACCCTTCCCGACGGGACGAGCACCGGGGCAGTGGCGCTGCTACGGGTTCTGGAAACTGATGCGGAGCGGGCCTCAACTGCGATCAGACGACTCGGGACGGCGTGGCGAAACGCTGTCCCTCGCCTGGACGCGCTCAGGGCGCGGCTGGTGAGCGCGGCGGCCTCGGCTGAGGCGCTGGGCATGCCGGGGGACCCGGAGCTGGCCGCGGCCCGGACGGTGGTCGACGACGTCACGGCCCAGGCCGCGGCCGACCCGCTCGGTGCCGATCTGGACGGGGCGGAACAGCTCGTGCAGCGGGTGGAGGAGCGGCTGGCGGCCCTGGCCCGGACCCGGGCCGGCATCGGGCCCGACCTCGACGCGGCGGAGGCACGCCTCGAGGACCTGGCCCGGCTCATCGCCGCAGGCCGCGGCGCCCGCAACGCGGCGGAGGACCGGATCCTGGACCCGGGCGGGCTGACCACGCCGCTGGACCCGGCCGAGCTGGACACCGGCGACCGGGCCCTGCGCCCATGGCTCACACGAATACGGGCCCAGGCCGCGGCCGGGGCGTGGCCGGCGGCGGCGAAGGGGCTGAAGCAATGGCAGGAGGAGGCCGACGCCCTGCATGCGCGAGCCGGTGCAGTGGCGGCCGCCAACCGGGCCCCGCTGGAGCGGCGCAACGACCTGCGCGGCCTGCTCGACGCGTTCCGGGCCAAGGCGGCTGCGCTCGGCCTGGCCGAGGATCCGGCGCTCACCGAGCGCTACCGGTGGGCTCGGGAGGCGCTGTACGCCTACCGTTGCGACGTGCGGCGCGCGGAGACCCTGGTGCGGGAGTACGGCCGGGCGATAGAACTGCCCCCGTCGGGAGGAGGGCCCGTCAGATGATGCAGGGATGCGCCGAGCCCGGGTGCCCGGGAAAGATCCTGGCCGACGGGTACTGCGACACGTGCGGCACGAAGGCCCCAGCACCGGCGCCGGCCAAGCCGGTTCCGAATCCCACGCCCGCGCCGGCGACGCCCACGCCTGTCGCCCGCAATCTCGAGACCGGGTCCACCCGCTCCGGGGGCTCCCGTCGCACGGTCAGCGGCCGCACCCGCACCACCAGTCGACGCTCGACCATCGGCGCCGGCATCGTCGACGTCCCGCCCGCGCCGGCCATCGACCCGGCCACGATCGTCATGGCCAACCCCGAGGTGAGCGAGGAGAAGCGCTTCTGCTCGAACTGCGGGGCGCCGGTGGGCCGAAGAAAGGGACGCCAGCCCGGCCGGCTGAAGGGGTTCTGCCCCCGCTGCCGCAACGCGTTCGATTTCGTCCCCAAGCTGAAGCCCGGCGACCTCGTCGGCCGGCAGTACGAGATCGTCGGCGCGCTGGCCCACGGCGGCCTGGGGTGGATCTACCTGGCCCGTGACAAGGCGGTGAGCGACCGCTGGTCGGTGCTCAAAGGCCTGCTCGACGCCGGCGATGAGGCCGCCATGGCCGTGGCCGTGGCCGAGCGGCGGTTCCTGGCCGAGATCGAGCACCCCAACATCGTCGAGATCTACAACTTCGTCACCCACGCCGGCGCCGGCTACATCGTCATGGAGTACGTGGGCGGCCCGTCGCTGAAGCAGATCCTCAAGCAGCGGCGGGAGGCCAAGGGCGGCGAGCCGGACCCGCTTCCGGTCGACCGGGCCATCGCCTACGTCCTGGCCATCATGCCCGCCTTCAACCACCTGCACCGCCGGGGCATGGTCTATTGCGACTTCAAGCCCGACAACCTCATCCAGGTCGGTGACCAGGTGAAGCTCATCGACCTGGGCGGCGTGCGGCGCCTCGACGACCCCTCCGGCGACGTCTACGGCACGGTCGGCTTCCAGGCCCCGGAGATCGCCGAGTCGGGCCCGTCGATCGCGTCCGACGTGTACACGGTCGGCCGCACGCTCGCCGTCCTCACCATGGACTTCAGGGGCTACCAGTCGACGTACCAGCACTCGTTGCCCGACCCGGCCGAGCACCCGGCACTCGCCTCGCACCCGTCGTTCTACCGGCTGCTGCTGAAGGCCACGGCCATGCACCCCGACGACCGTTTCCAGTCGGTGCCCGAGCTGTCCGACCAGATGGTGGGCGTGCTGCGGGAGGTGGTGGCCGTGGCCACCGGGACCCCCCAGCCCGGTCCCAGCGCAGTGTTCGCGGGGGCTCCGGAGGACGACGGGCTCCCCGTGCTCACCGTGGACCCGGCCGACCCGGCGGCCGGCTTCGTCGCCAACCTCTCGAGCGACGACCCCGCCGACGTCCTGCGCAGCATCACCGACGCCCTCGCCCTCCAGCAGGTCACGGAGACGGTGGAGCTTCGGCTCCGCCGGGCCCGGGCCTACGTGGACCTCGGCCGACGCGACGAGGGCGCGGCCGAGCTGGCCCGGATCGAAGGCGACGACCCGTGGGAGTGGCGGGCCTCGTGGCTCCGCGGCGTCATGGCCCTCGCCGCGGACGACACGGCCGCCGCGGTCAAGGCGTTCGACCGGTGCCTGTTCGAGGCCCCCGGCGAGCTGGCGCCCAAGCTGGCCGCGGCCATCGCCGCCGAGCGGGCGGGCAACGCCGCCGACGCCGCCGGCCTCTACGACGTGGTGTCGACCGTGGATCCGTCCTACGTGGGCGCGGCGATCGGACTGGCGCGCTGCCGGCTGAAGGAGGGCGACGTTGCCGGCGCCCTGGCCGCGTTCGAACGGGTGCCCTCCACCCACCGGGCCCACGGCGAGGCCCAACTGGCTGCGGTCCGGGCCCTGGTGGGGGCGGACCGGTTCGCCGAGGCCGGCCAGGTGCTGGAACGGCTGCAGGCCGCCGGACGGGAGGCGACCCAGCTCGACGTCGAGCTCTTCGAGGCCGCCCTCAGCGGCCTCATGGCCGGAACGGTGAAAGCGCAACCTTCCGTGACCGTGAGGGGGCAGCCCCTCGACGAGGCGGGAGTCCGGCAGGGACTGGAGCGGGCCTACCGCACGCTGGCCAAGCTCAGCCCCGACGACCCGCAGCGGTGGAGGCTGGTGGACCGGGCCAACCAGGTGCGGCCCGTGTCCCTGGTATGACCGACGCGGAGTTGGCCGACGCCGGTGCGGCAGCGACGGTCGACGTCGCCGGGGGGTGCCCGGCGTGCGGGGAGCCGATCGTCGTCGGCGACCTCTTCTGTGAGGCGTGCGGGAAGGAGCTGCCCAACACCGAGGCAACGGCGCCCGCGCCCGTCGAGGCGGCGCCCCCCGCTGCGCCGGGCGTCACCTGTCCGTCGTGCGGGAACGACGGCGAACCGGTCGAGGGCTATTGCGGGGCCTGTGGCATGCGGCTGCCCGCTCCACGGGATCACCAGGAGCTGGAGCTAGAACGCGTGGCGGGGGTCACCGACAAGGGCGTACGCCACCACCGCAACGAGGACGCCATGGCGATGTTCGTCGGCGACGGCTTCGTGGCCGCCCTGGTGTGCGACGGCGTGTCGACCACGGTGAACCCCGATGTCGCGTCCCAGGCTGCGGCCGACGCGGCCTGCGCGGTCCTGGCCGAGCGGCCCGACCACGACGCCGCCTACGACGCGGCCCGAGCGGCCGTCCTGGCCACCAGCTACGAGCCTCACGCCGAGCTCGGTCCTCCGTCGTGCACCTACCTGGCCGCCGTGGTGACGGACGAGCGGGTGACGTTCGCCACCCTGGGAGACTGCCGGTCCTACTGGGTCACCCCCGGGAGCGCGACGCAGATCACGGTCGACGACTCCTGGGCCGAGCTCCAGATCGCCTCGGGGGCCATGTCACGGGCCGAGGCCTACGCCCACCCCAACGCCCACGTGATCACCCGCTGGGTGGCGAACGACGCCGACCCGGCATGGCGGCCGACGATGGTCGACTTCGAGGTGCCCGGGCCGGGTCGGCTGTTGCTGGTCTCCGACGGCTTGTGGAACTACACGATCGAGCCGGCCACGTTGGTGGAGGCGATCGGGCAGGAGCCGCTGGAGCGGCTCGAGCTGGCCCGCCGCCTGGTCACCTTCGCCAACGAAGCCGGCGGCTCGGACAACATCACCGTCGTGGTGGTGGACCTCCCCCTGAACGACGCCGACCTGAAAGGCTCCTCGTCACCATGAACTTCTCGGCCTCGACGTACCAGAACGAGTTCCTCCCCTCCGACGCCACCGAGGTGCATGCGGTGGTGACCGTGACCGCGACCAACGGCGAGGCCACCGCCGCCACGTCGGCGGAGAAGGCCGTGGTCCTCATCGTCGACACCAGCGGGTCGATGGGCCAGCCGGAAACGAAGATCCGGGCCGCCCGGCAGGCCCTGGCCGCATCGGTCGAGGAGCTGCCCGACGGCACCTGGTTCGCGGTCATCGCCGGGAGCCACGAGGCGATCTGCGTCTACCCGCCGACGTTCGCCACCGGCGAGCCTCCCTCGCTCGTACGGGCCGACGCCCGCACCCGGGCCGAAGCCGGGCATATCGCCCGGCAGCTGCGGCCGGAGGGCGGCACGGCCATCGGCACGTGGCTGGACCTGGCCCGCGCCATCTTCGCCGGCCACCCCGAGGCCATCCGGCTGGCGTACCTGCTCACCGACGGCCGCAACGAGAGCGAGCCGCGCCAGAACCTCGAAGCCGCCCTCCGCCGGTGCACCGGCGTGTTCCAGTGCGACGCACGAGGCGTCGGCTCGGACTGGAAGGTCTCCGAGCTGCGCCTGATCACGTCGACCCTGCTGGGCGAGGTCGACATCATCGCCGACCCCGACGAGATGGACGACGACTTCCGCGCCTTCCTCGAGCGGGCCATGGGCAAGTCCGTGGCCGACGTGCGGCTGCGCATCTGGGCGCCGCAGGGCTCGACCATCAAGTTCCTGCGCCAGGTAGCCCCGACCATCGACGATCTCACCGGCAAGGCCATTCCGGTCAACCCGCTGACCGGCGACTTCCCGACCGGCGCCTGGGCGGGGGACGAGACCCGGGATTACCACCTCTCGGTCAGCGTCCCGGCGGGCAAGGTGGGCGACGAGAAGCTGGCCGCCCGGGTCAGCTTGGTGGTCGACGACCAGCCGGTGTCCCAGGCGTTGGTCAAGGCCATCTGGACCGACGACCACGCCCTCACGGCCCGCATCAGCCCGCAGGTGGCCCACTACACCGGCCAGGCCGAGCTGGCCTCCGCCATCCACGACGGGTTGGAGGCCCGCAAGCAGGGCGACGACGACACGGCGACGGTCAAGCTGGGGCGCGCCGTGCAACTGGCACACGAGTCGGGGAACGAGGGGACGGTCAAGCTGCTGCAGAAGGTCGTCGAGGTGGACGACCCCGCCACCGGCACCATCCGCCTGAAGCGGGGCGTCGCCGCCGTCGACGAGATGGCCCTCGACACCCGCTCCACCCGTACGGTGCGGGTGACCGCCAAGCCCGCCACGCCGGAGGCCTAGATGCCCGCCACCTGCCCCAACGGCCACCAGTCCGAGAGCGCCGACTACTGCGACACCTGCGGCGCGGTCATCGGTGGGGCCGCCCCGGATCCGGCCGGGGCCGCGGCCCCAGTCTCGGGGAACACCACCCAGATGCCCGCCGCCCCCGCACCGATGTGCCCGAACTGCGGCGCGCCGCGGGAGGCCGACGAGGTGTTCTGCGAGGTGTGCGGACTGGACTTCGCCACCGGTCAGCTTCCTCCGGCGCCGGCCGGTGGCCCCGGTCCGCCCGCAGCTGCCGCCCCTGTTATGGGCGTGGAGACAGGTTGGGTGGCCGTGGTGTCGGCCGACCACCGGTATTTCGAGTCCAACCAAGCCGAGAGCCCGGACGCGTCCGTGGCCTTCCCCACCGACGCCGTGGTCCGCGAGGTGCCGCTCATGTCGTCGGAGGTCCTGATCGGGCGGCGCAGCGACTCCAAGGGCATCTTCCCGGAGATCGACCTCAGTGAGCCACCGTCGGACCCCGGTGTCTCGCGGCGCCACGCCGTCCTCCGCCACCAGCCCGACGGCGAGTGGGTGGTCGTCGACCACGGGTCGACGAACGGCACGGTGGTCCGCAGCGCGGTCACCGCCATCAAGCCCGGCGAAGCCGTGCGGCTGCACGACGGCGACCACTTCCACGTCGGCGCATGGACCCGCATCACCCTCCGGAGGGCGGGCGCCCCCGCGTGAGCGTGATCACCCGGCGTATTCGCGCCGCCGCGGAGACGACGCCCGGTCGCTACCGGCTGTGGTCGCTCGCCACCGCGGTGCTGCTGCTGGCCACCGGCGTGGCCGGCTGGGCGGCGGCCACCGCGCTGCGCTCAGGCACCGACCGGATCCGCAACAACGCCGGCCCCGTGCTGGTCGCCACCCAGCAGCTGGTTTCCAGCCTGGCAGAGGCCGACGCGGCGGCCACCGCCGCCTTCTTGTCCGGCCGTCAGGAGGACCCCGAGTCGCGTCGGCTGTACGAGCAGGCCCTGGCCCGGGCCAGCCAACAGATCGAGGACGTCTCAGCCCTCATCGGCGCCGATCCCGCCACCCACGACAGCCTGAAGGATCTCTCGGTGGCCGTGATCCGCTACGCCGGCCTGGTCGAGGCGGCCCGGGCCACGAACCAGGCCGGCGTCGCCGGTGCCGAGCGGTACTTGGTGGACGCCCTCAACCTGCTGGCCACGACGCTGGCCGACGACGCCACCCGGCTCACCGCCGCCACCCAGCGGCGCTTCGAACGCGACGAGGACCGCCGCGACACCGGTGTCCTCCCGGCCGTCGCCGTGGCCGCGCTGGCGCTGGCCGTCCTCGTCGCCGCCCAGCTCTGGGTCTTCCGGCAGAGCCGGCGACTCCTGAACCTGCCGATGGTGGTGGCGACGGTGCTGCTGGTCGGCGGGATCGGCTGGCTGGCTGCGGTCACCCTCCGGTCGGGCAACGACATCGAGCAGGCCCGCGTCAACGGCTACGACTCGATCACCTTGACCTCGCGCATCCAGACGACGGCCTACCGGTCGAAGGCCGACGAGACGGTGGCCCTCATCACCGGCGACCAGGCTCGCCGGGCCCGGGCGACTGAGACGGCGGAGGTCGTTCTCGGCGACCGGGCTACCCCCGCAGTCGTCGATGCCGTGCGGGACGGGCGAGTGCCGGGGGTGGCGGGGCTGCTCACCGACGCCGCCGCGGTGGCGGACTCTGACCGTGAGCGGGCCGCAGTGGCGGAGATGCTCGTGCGCTGGCAGCGCTATCAGGACACGTCGGCCCAGCTCCGCGCCACCACCGACCCGGCCCAGGCCCGGGCCGTCGCGGTGGGGCCGGCCAGCGCCACGTTCAACGGGTTCAACTTCTCGGTGGAGTCGGTGCTGAGCGACAACCGCAGCCAGTTCCTCGACGGCCTGGCGTCCTCGGCGCGGCGTCTCCGAAGCCTCGACCTCGTCGCCCTGTTCCTTCCGCTCGCCGCCGCCGCGGCCGCTGTCAGCGGTTTCCAACTGCGCATCAAGGAGTATCCGTGACGCCCGCGACCCCCGGCCTCAGCCGTCGCCGGTTCCTTGCCCTCAGCGCCGCGGCGCTGGCGGCCGGCGCCTGCCGAGGCAGCAACAGCCTGCCGGACTTCAGCGGGCAGCTGCGGGTGCTCAACTGGTCCGACTACATCGACACCGACGACGGCGGTGCGCCCGGCACCGTCAGCCGGTTCCAGGAGGCCACCGGCATCCCCGTCGACTACGTCGAGGAGTACAACGGGAACGAGGAGGCGTTCGCGAGCCTGTTCGAGCCGACCCTGGGCGAGGGGCGCCCGACCGGGTACGACGTGGTGGTGCCCACGTACTGGGCGGTGGCGCGAATGCTGGAGCGGGGCTGGGTCCGGCCGGTGCCGCTGGAGCGGGTGCCGAACCACGTGAACATCGAACCCGCCTACCTCGGCATGCCATGGGACCGAGGGGCCCGCTTCCACATGCCCTGGCAGGTCGGTATCACGGGCATCGCCTACAACCCGGCGCTCACCGGTGGACGTCAGGTGGGGGCCGTGGCCGACCTCTTCGAGCCCTTCCTGCGGGGCCGGGTGGGCATGGGGACCGAGATGCGCGAGACGGTCGGGCTGGTGATGCTGACCCAGGGAGCGGATCCGTCCCGAGCCACCAAGGCGGCAGCGGAGCGAGCCCTGGAACGCCTGGCCGCGGCGAAGGCCGACGGGCAGATCCTTCGTTTCACCGCCGACGAGTTCGTCGAAGGCCTCAAGTCCGGCGAGCTCGCGGCCTCCCTGGCCTGGTCGGGCGACATCATCCAGCTCCAGCAGGAACGCCCGGACATCCGGTTCGTGATCCCGGCGGAGGGCGGCATCCGCTGGTTCGACAGCATGGTGATCCCCGCCCGGTCCGGTGGTACTGCGGTAGCCGGCGACTGGATGAACTTCGTCTACGACCCGGTGAACGCGGCCCGCATCACCGCCGCGGTGCAGTACATCAGCCCGGTGATCGGCGTGCGGGAGGAGCTGGTGCGGGCAGGTGGGGCGTCGGCCGGGCTGGCCGAGAACCCGATCCTCTTCCCGGACGACGAGACCCGGCGCCGCCTGTACTTCTGGGCCGGCCTCGACAGCGCCACCGAGGACGAGCTCCAGGAACGCTTCTCGTCGATCACCGGCTGAGCCCGGATGGATCCCATGCACACGTACCACCCAGGGCTCGACGACTTCGCTGACGAGGTCGTCGACTTCACCCGCCGCCGGATGGCCGCCGACGCCAACGAGCTTCCCCTCGGGCACCCCCGCCCGCCGGCCGAGCTGGACGCCGCCGCCGGCGTCACGATCACCGACGAGGGGCTGGGCGCCAGCGAGGCCTTGCGCCTGTTCCGCGACGTCCTGGAACCGGCGTGCCTGTCCGTCGACCACCACCGCTACCTGGCCTTCGTCCCCGCCGCGCCGAGTGAGGTGTCGATCCTCGCCGACCTGGTGGTGAGCGCCTGCTCCATCTACGCCGGCTCGTGGCTGGAGGGCGCCGGGGCGGTGTGGGCGGAGAACCAAGCCCTGCGCTGGCTCGCCGACCTGGCCGGTCTCCCGAAGGAGGCAGGCGGCGTGTTCGTGTCCGGCGGGACCATGGGCAACTTGTCGGCGTTGGTGGCGGCGCGCGCCACCGCGGCCGGCCGCGTCGGACAGAGGCAGGATTGGGCGCTGGTCGTGGGGGAGTCGGCCCACAGCTCGATTGCCGCGGCCGCCGGGGTGATGGGAGTGGAGCTGGTGACCGTTCCCGGCGAGCGCCTGACCGGCGAGCGCCTCGCCCCGGTCCTGGCCGGCGTCGCCGACCGCTCCTTCGCCGTCGTCGCCACCGCCGGGTCCACCAACCTCGGCCTGGTCGACGACCTGGCGTCGGTCGCCGAGGTGTGCCGGCGCCACGGGATCTGGCTGCACGTCGACGGCGCGTACGGGGGAGCGGCGCTGGCTGCCCCGTCGGCCCGTCACCGCTTCGCCGGCATCGAGCACGCCGATTCGTTCATCGTCGACCCCCACAAGTGGCTGTTCGCCCCGTTCGACGCCTGCGCCCTGCTGTACCGCGATCCCGCCCTGGCCAAGGCGTGCCACGCCCAGCACGCCGACTACCTCGAGGTGCTGTACGGCGGGGAGTGGAACCCGTCGGACTACGCGGTGCACCTCAGCCGCCGGGCCCGCGGCCTGCCGTTGTGGTTCTCCCTGGTGGCGTACGGGGCGCAGGCGTACGTCGACGCGGTCGAGACATGCCTGCGGACGGCGCGCCAGGCCGCCGAGCTGATCAGCGCCGCGCCGCACGTCGAACTGGTCCTCGAACCCGAGCTGTCGGTGGTGGTCCTGCGCCGTCCGGGCTGGAGCGAGGAGGACTACCGGGCCTGGTCGCTCGCCCTGCTCCGACGGGGCGATGGCTTCGCCGTACCGTCCGCCCACAACGGCGAGCCCATCCTGCGTCTCTGCATCGTCAACACCCGCTCGACGGCGGCCGATATCGCGGTGATCCTCGACTCCATGCGCTGAGTCGGACGCCTACACCGGGTGCTCGGCACGGAGGCGCACGCCCTCCTTGTGCAGCCGGCGTACGGTCCTGAGCTCATGGGCGTCGGGCCCCTGGTGGTCGGTGCCGGGCACCTCGAGGATGGCCGGCAGCCCCTGGAGGCGGGGATGGCCGAGAAGGGCGCGGAACGGGCTCTTGCCGATTGCCCCCCGTCCGACGTTCTCGTGGCGGTCCGATCCTGTTCCGCGAGCGGTCTTGGAGTCGTTGACGTGTAGGCAGGCCAGACGGTCGAGCCCCACTGTGCGGTCCAGCTCGTCGACCAGCGCGTCGGCCGCGGCAACGGTGTCGAACGACATGCCGGCTGCCCACGCATGCTGGGTGTCGAGGCAGACGCCGAGCCGGGGGTCGCCGTCGGCATGCTCGATCACCCTGGCCAGCTCCTCGAACGACCGGCCGATGGTCCCCCCGGCACCGGCCGTGTTTTCGAGCAGCAGCGGGCAGTCGGCCTGGTCGAGGGCGCAGCGGATCCCAGAAGCGATGGCGTCGAGGCGGGCATCCAGGCCGGCGCCGAGGTGGCTGCCGATGTGGACCACCAGCCCGGCCGCCCCCATCGCATCTGCGGCCCGCAGGTTCTCGGCCAGGCAGGCGCACGACTTGTCGTAGATCTCGTCGTTCGATGTGCCGAGGTTGATCAGGTACGGCGCATGGCAGACGACACGCTCGACGACCGCACTGGCCCGCCACGCGTCGGCGAAGACCGCGGCCCGCTCGGCGTTGGCCAGCGGGTACCGCCACTGCCGGGGGCTCTGGGCGAACACCTGCATGACCTCGGCGCCCATGGCCTCGGCCCGGCGCAGGGCGACGAGCAGGCCGCCTGCCTGCTTCACCTGGGCGCCGAAGAGCATCCCGCCTGTCTACCCTCGCGGCGCGCGACCGCCACCACTGTGAAGGGGCCCGGAGACCTTGAGCAATCGGCCATCGGAGAGCCGAACTAGCTCGACGTCGGTCGGCGAAGGTCGGCTGAGCCGCGGGCGAACCGCCGAGCATGCGATTTCCCTGCGGGGGTAGTATCCGGTGACTACACCGCTGCGAACGCACGGTGCGATGCTCGCCTTAAGCAGTCAGGGAGGGTCTGTTCGGCTAGAGGAGTCATCTTGCAGGCCAACGATTCCGAGTTCTCACTGGTGTTCGGCCGGGCCCTCGGACAGGTGATCGTCAGCATCCACGGCGCGGTCGACGCCCGGACCGCGCCGGAGTTGCGGCACCGGCTGGCAGACCTCATCGACGGGCAGGGCAACCGGCACGTCGTGCTGGAGCTGAGCGCCACGTCTCACGTCGACCCGGCGGGCCTCAAGGTGTTCGTCGACGCCCACAAGCGGATGCAGAGGATCGCCGGGGAGCTTGTGTTCAGCAGCCCGCCGGCGAGCGTCTCTCGCGCCTTCCGGTCCTCCGGTCTCGACAAGATCTTCACCGTCACGCCCGCGTGGGCCCATCCGGCGAACGGCCCCAGCAACCCCAGCGCCCGCAATCCGGCTCGCTGGGGACGCAGCGGCTGAAGAACCAGCGTCGCGCTTAGGCGGTCACCGCTCGCATTGCCGGCCGTTGGCTGGCGCGCCAGCCCCGGCGCAGCTTGCGGCGCTCTTCCTCGTCCTTGCCGCCCCAGATGCCGGCTTCCTGGTTGCTCTCCAGGGCGAATTGCAAACAGGCGCTTTGCACGGGGCAGGCCCGGCAGACCGCCTTCGCAGCCTCAATCTGGCTGACGGCCTCGCCGGTGTTCCCGGCCGGGAAGTACAACTCGACGTTGGTATGCCGGCAGGCGGCGTCGTGCCGCCATTCCTCGGTGTCCCAATCGAAGACGGGGCTCCATGTCACAGCCATCAATCGCTCTCTTTCGGTGCTCGGACTCGGGCTCGATCCGCGGCGCTTCCTAGGGGGCACAACGGTGACGCTGCCGGGGTCTCGGGCAACGGAATGCACTGTCGACAGCGCTCCGATGGCGGGCAACAAAATCGACGGGATCAGTTTACGCCACCGCGACCGCGATCGGCCACACTTTCTCGAAGTGATCGAGGAGTACGTGTTGCGGGGCCCGGGGGTCTACCTTCGACCGCGGTGAGCAGGCATGACCCGTGGGCCGGCATCCTCTCCGGCCCGGTCGACGGCCCGGCCCGGGTGCGGGCCGCCTATCCCGAGGTCGACGGCGCTCCCGGGCTGCGGACGCGCCACCGCGGGAGCGGGTTCACCGGGACGTTGGCTCGCTGGGAGCGCGACGGTCTGGTGCTCCGGGGCGCCAGCGGGTTGGAGCGGATCTTCGTGCCCACGCCCGGCGGTTTCGACGTCGAGGGCAAAGCGGTCACCCTGGTGCGCCCACCCGTCGCCCGGCCGGTTGTCGGCGCGGCGGCGGTCACCGCATCGGGCTCGCTGGCCGTGGCCGGACAGCGGGCCCGAGTGGCCCGCGCCAGTCGCATCCTGGTCGAGGGCGTGCACGACGCCGAGCTGGTGGAGCGGGTGTGGGGTGACGACCTGCGGGTGGAGGGCGTGGTGGTCGAGCGGCTGGACGGCATCGACGACCTGGCCGACGTCGTCGACCGGTTCGGGCCGGGCCCCGGGTGCCGCCTGGGGATTCTCGTCGACCACCTCGTGCCCGGCAGCAAAGAGGCCCGGCTGGCCACCGAGGTGCGCCATCCGCACGTCCTGGTGACGGGGACACCGTTCGTCGACGTGTGGCAGGCAGTCAAGCCGGCCGTCGTCGGCATCGCCGGCTGGCCGGACGTGCCCCGAGGCGTCGACTGGAAGACGGGCGTGTGCACGCACCTGGGCGTCGACCCAGCCACCATGTGGCCCCGGATCCGCTCGTCGGTCCGCTCCTACGTCGACCTTGAACCAGCCCTCGTGGGCGCCGTCGAGCGGCTGATCGACTTCGTCACCGAGGCCGAATGATCAGCGGGGGTCGGGCCTTCGCGGGGTGAGCACGCCGGAGGGGACCGTCCTGTCCGTGGCGCCCGACTGCCTCGAAGCGGTCCGAGCGGCCGGCTTGAACCTGGAGGACGTTCTGGAGGGGCTGCCCGAGGCCTTGGGCCAGTCCGGCGGCGTGGTGGGGCACGGCGTCGGCCCGCGTGGCCGAGGCCGCGGGCTTTCCCGACCGAGGCTGGTCCATCCTCGGCCTTCCTACGGCAAGCTGAGCATCCTGTGGCTTGACCACGCGTCCGCGCGGCACGCACGGGGCACGATCGTCAGCTGACGGGAGCGAGGGCCCCACGTTACGGCCGGGTGGGCAGTAGCCTCCACGCGCTCATGGGTCTGGCCGCAGTGGAATTGGTGGTGATCGACTGGGACGGGCCGCCGGCGGCCCTCTCGGGCCGGCTGGCGCAACTGTTGGCGTTGGGCATCGACGTGGTGCTGAAGCCGTCGGCCGGGACGGAAGCGGCGGCCGCGGCCGTCGACCACGCTGGCGCACCGGGCCGGCTCGAGCTGGCGCCGCCCGGCGAAGAAGACGTTGCCGGTTGGGCGCGCCGGCGGCTGCTCGGTCCCGGCGCACCGGAGGGGGCGGTGGTGGTCGTCGACGACGTCGAGGACCTGGACGACGTCCTCGTGGCCGACGCCGCCTTCCCCGCCCCGGGAGCCGATCCGTCGTGGCGGATCGTCGTCGACGGTCACGACATCGAGCGTGAGCCCGAGGTGGAGTCGTGGCTGACCGTCGGCAACGGGCGTACGGGCACCCGCGGGTCACTGGAGACGCCGGGGCCGGCGTCGCTCCCGGCCCTGTACGTGGCGGGCATCTTCGGCTGGGACCCCCAAGGCCAGGCCGGGCCGCAGCTCGTCCGAGGGCCGGAGTGGACGTGCGTGGAGGCCGAGCCCGAAGGCGGCGCAGCCCGACGGCGGACGCTCGATCTGCGTCAGGGCGTGCTTGTCGGGGAGTCGGACGGCTTCCGTTCCGCCCGGTACGCCTCGTTGGCCGACCGCCGGCTGCTCGTCCTGCAATGTGAGGGGGCGAAGGCCGGCGACGTCCCGGTCCCGGCGGCCACCGGCGCGGTGGCGGCGGTCGATGCCGCCGTCACGGGCCGCGGCCTCCACGTCCGGATGCAGGGCGTGCGCGGGGCCACGGTGTGGTTCGCCATCTCGAACGGCCAGGACAGGGGGCGATCGACCCGGCTGGTGGCGGTCGATCGAGACGGTCCGGCTCACGACGCGCTCACCCGGGCCGAGGCCCAGGGACCGGCCGAGCTGCTGGCCCGCCACCGGCGGGCCTGGCGGGAGCGCTGGCTTGACGCCGACGTGGTCGTCGACGGCGACGCCCAGGCCCAGCGCGACCTGCGCTTCGCCCTCTACCACCTGATGATCGCCGGCGACCCGGAGAGCGATCGGGCGTCGATCGGGGCACGGTCGCTGAGCGGGCCCGGCTACCGGGGCCACGTGTTCTGGGACACCGAGATCTTCCTCGTGCCCTTCTTCATCTGGACCCACCCGGCGACGGCCCGGGCCCTGCTGGCCTACCGCCACCGCACCCTCCCCGCCGCCCGGGCCAAGGCGGCGCGTCTCGGCTACCAGGGCGCGCTGTACGCCTGGGAGTCGGCCGATACCGGCGAGGAGACGACACCGGAGTTCGTGTGGCTGCCCGACGGCACCCGCCTCACCATCCTGACCGGCGTCCAGGAGCACCACATCGCCGCCGACGTGGCTTGGGCGGTCTGGCAGTACTGGCAGGTCACCGGCGACGACGGCTTCGTCGAGGACATGGGCGCCGAGATCGTGGTGGAGACGGCGAGGTTCTGGGCGTCCCGTGTCGTCGCCGGTGATGACGGCTGCCAGCACATCCGTGAGGCCATCGGCCCCGACGAGTACCACGAGGGCATCGACGACAACGCGTACACCAACGCGATGGCCCGCTGGAACCTCCGGGCCGCGGGGGCGCTGTCCGACCGGTTCCCCGAGGTCGCCGCCCGGCTGGGCGTCACCAGCGCCGAGCGCGAGCGGTGGCTGGACGTGGCCGAGGGACTGGCCGTGCTCTTCGACCCCGACACCAAGCTGTACGAGCAGTTCGAGGGGTTCTTCGCCCTGGAGAACGTCCGGTCCGTCGACCTCGCGCCGCGGCCCTTCACCGGCGAGATGGTGGTCGGTGTAGACCGCCTGCGCCACACCCAGGTCGTCAAGCAGGCCGACGTGCTCATGCTCGGTGTCCTCCTGCCCGACGAGGTCGACCCTCACGTGCAGGCCGTCAACTATCGCTACTACGAGCCCCGGACGTCCCACGGCAGCTCGCTGTCCCCGGCCATGCACGCCTTGGTGGCCGCACGCGTCGGCGAGCTCGACGATGCCGTCGCCTACTTCGAGCTGGCCGGCGGCGTGGATCTGGACAACCGTATGGGGAACGCGGCCGACGGGGTGCACATCGCCACCATGGGCGGGCTGTGGCAGGCGGCGGTGTTCGGCTTCGGCGGGGTGCGGGTCGACGGCGACGCCGTGCGGATCGACCCGCGCCTGCCCCCCGCGTGGAACGGGCTGAGGTTCCCGATCCGGTGGCGGGGGAGCCGGATATCCGTCGACATCCGGGCGGAGGCCATGGAGCTGGACGTGGAGGGCCCCGCGCTGGTGGCCGTCGGCTCCAGCCCGCCGACCAGCCTCGACGCCGGCCGCGTCGTCGCCCGCAGGTCCGGCGACGGTTGGTCATTGGAAGCCCATGCGTGATACGCACATCCACTGCAGTCCCGGCCTGAGTAGCAAGCCGGGAAGAGAGAGAATGAGACGACGATGACTTCCACATCCACAGCTTCAGCAACCAAGTTTCTCGCCGCCCAGCGCAAGCAGCTCCTGGCCCGCCGGGAGGCGTACCTCGCCGACGTGGCCCGCAGCACCGCCACCGCGCTCGAGCTGACGGAGGACGGCGCCAACCAGGACTCCGCCGACGAAGACGGCTTCGGCGAGGGCGACACCCTCAACGTGGAGCGGGACCGTCTGCTCGTCGTCGCCAGCGAGGCCAAGGAGCGGGTGGCGGAGATCGACGCCGCGCTGGCCCGGGTCGAGGCCGGAACCTATGGCGTCTGCGAGTCATGCGGCAAGCCGATCGCCAAGGCCCGCCTCGAGGTCGTGCCCGAGGCCGCCCTCTGCGTCAACTGCAAGACCGGCGCGTTCCTGCGCCGGAAGTAGTTCCCCGCCCCTCTGGGGACACTCCGACGATGACCGGTGACTTCACCATCGGGGTCGAGGAGGAGTTCTGCATCGTCGACGCCGAGACCGGCGAGCTGGCGCCTCGGGCGGAGCAGGTCCTGCCCCTGGCCAAGGAGGCGCTGGACGGACAGGTGGAGGCGGAGCTGAACCGGTCGCAGATCGAGACCGGGACGGAGGTGTGCACGACACTGGGCGAGGTGCGGGCCGAGCTGGAACGCCTGCGCCGATCGCTCCGGGAGGCGGCCGCCCGGGCCGGCTGCAGCGTGGTGTCGGCGGGAACCCACCCCACCGCCAGTCCGGAGGACTCGAGCGTCAACCCGAGCAAGGAGCGCTACCGCCGGCTCGAGCGTGAGTTCCAGGCGGTCGCCCGCGAGCAGCTCGTCAACGGCTGCCACGTCCATGTGGGGATCGGCGACGGCGACCTCGCCATAGACGTGCTGAACCGCACCGGCCCGTGGCTGCCCACGATCGTCGCCCTGGCCGCCAACTCACCGTTCTGGGCCGGTGAGGACAGTGGCTATGCCAGCTACCGCACCCAGGTCTGGACCCGCTGGCCGCTCACGGGCATGCCTGCGCCGCTGGCCTCACGGGCTGAGTTCGACGAGTTGATCGAGGCGCTCCAGGCGGTCGAGGCCCTGCCAGACGCCACCTTCCTTTACTGGGACGTCCGGCCGTCGGCCCGCTATGAGACCCTGGAATTCCGGGCGGCCGACGCCTGCCTCACCGTGGACGACGCGGTTCTGGTGGCCGGATTGTGGCGGGCCTTGGCCCGCACGTGCGCGGCGGAGGCGTGCGTCGGAGCGCCACCCCCGGGATTGCGGGGCGAGCTCGTCCAGGCCGCGAGGTGGCGGGCGGCCCGCTATGGCGTGGAGGGGACGCTGGTGGACCTGGCCGAGGGGCGCACCGCGCCGGCACGGGAGGTCGTCGACCGGCTGCTCGGCCACGTGCGGCCCGCCCTGGAGGAGGACGGCGATTGGGACGAGGTGAGCGGCCTGGTGGACAGAGCGTTGGCCGGCGAGAACGGCGCCGTCCGCCAGCGGGCGGCCTTCGCCCGCAGAGGTCAGATGGGCGACGTGCTGGCGCTGCTCCTGAGCTGATCCCGCGCCGGAGCGCCCGGGTAGTATTGGAGATGCCTCGCAGGTGTCAGGGTGCATTCGCCGCGGTCGTAGCTTCGCTGGCCCTGCTGCTGCCCACGCCGGCGATCGCCCAACCTGCGCCGCCGGTCCTGGTTATCGAAGGCAAGGGCTTCGGCCACGGGGTCGGCATGGCTCAGGACGGCGCCTACTCCATGGCCGCCGCCGGCAAGTCGGCGGCGGCCATCCTGAGCCACTTCTACCCCGGAACCGCCATCGCCCGCCGCACCGCCACCATACGGGTCGGGATCCACGAGTCGCCGGGACCGGTCGTGGTCGTCCTGCCCGCAGGGGGCGAGGTGCGCGACGCACCGTCGGGGGCCCAGTCGCCCGGCTTCCCGGTGACAGTGAGCCCCGGCGGCAGTGTCTCGCTGGCCTTTCAGGGTGGGAGGTACAAGGCTACGCCGGTGTCGGGCGCGGCCATCACCCGCGCCCCTGCTCCGGCGCCCGCCCCCGCACCAACGGCGGCGGCGCCAGCTCCGGCCGCCCCGGCCACCACCCCGACCACCGGGCTGCTCGACCCATTGCTCGGGGCGCTGGTCCCCACCACCGTGCCGCCTACCAGCGCACCTGCCGGGGCGGGGCCCGCCAACGCGGTGCCGGCCTCCCAGAACGACGCGTTCTCGGGCCGGGGACTGTGGGCGGTGCCCAAGGGAGGGTCGACGGTGTCCCTGCCCGCGGTCGGCCGCAGTTATCGGGGCACCGTGGCGGCCGGCGCCGCCGGTGGCGGCCTGCATCTCACCAATGAGGTCGACGTGGAACAGTACCTCCGGGGCATGGGTGAGATGCCGGCAAGCTGGCCGGCGGCCGCGCTCCAGGCTCAGGCGATCGCCGCCCGCACCTACGCCATCCGAGCCGCGGCAGCCGGGAAGACGCTGTGTGCCGACCAGCGGTGCCAGGTCTACATCGGCGCGGGGAACGAGCACTCCAGCACCAGCGCGGCCACGACCGCCACGCGAGGCCAGGTGTTGACGTACCAGGGCGCCCTGGCCGAGACCGTCTACTCCGCCAGTGGCGGCGGGATCTCCGCCACGCCGAAGGAGGGCTTCGGCCCGGGCAGCCCGGACATCCCCTACCTCCAGCCGGTCGAGTACCCGGTCACCGACCCGCAACTATGGGCGATGACCATGCCTGTCCAGCAGGCGGGCGCCCGCTTCGGCTACCGGGGCGACGTGACTGATATACGGGTGTCGAGCACGGGACCTTCCGGTCGACCGTTGGAGATCTCCTTCGAGGGCAGCAACGGGCCGATGGCTGTCGATGCTCACCGGTTCTGGGCCGAGCTCCAGCTGCGGTCCACGTTGTTCACCCTGCGCATCGAAAGCACGCCGCCTGAGGTCCAGGGCGAGCCGCTCGTGGAGAGCCTGGCCGAGGATCTCCTCCCGCCGCCCGCCGATGACCTGCCGGCGGCGGTGGCCATAGGGCCGAGCCGCGCCGACCAGTCGCTCGGCCGGGCTCCGTGGGTGGGCTTGGCCGTCCTCATGCTCGCCGCGTGGGGAACGGCCGCCAACCGGATGACCGGTCGCCGGCCGTCGACGGCCGCCACCGCGGCCGATTGCGGGGAGGGTCAGTCCTCGGTACCGGACCGGGACGGGATGGTGTAAGAGGGCCGGTCGCTGTCGGGGGCTGTGGTCGTCGGGAAGGTCGGGACAGTGAAGGTCGGCGGCGGCCTCCTCGGCTGGGTCGTGTCGACCGTCGGGGCGGTGTCCGGGGGCGTTGTGGTGTCCTTGAGCTTGACCGGGGCTGAGGTGGCCGGCGGTGACGTCGGTGCGGGGGCCTTGGCGGGCGCCTGGGCGGCCGGCTCCGAAGCCGGTGCCGTGGAGCCCCCACCGCCGCTGGGCCCGGTACGGCGAGCCGGCGCCGCGGTGGCGGCCGGCGAGCCCGAGCCCGAGCCCGAGCCGGATCCCGACCCGGCATCGGCGGCCGTCGTGTCACCGGTGGGCTCGACGTCGGCATCGACGGCAGGCAGCAAGTCGGCAATGTTGATGCCGGCGGCCGGCGCCGTGGTCGTCACCGTGGTGGTGAGCGGGATGGTGTTCAGCGAGCCGGTGACAGAGATCTCGTTGCTCGGCCGCCGGGACTGCGAGGAGTCGGTGGGCAGGTCGTTGCGGGCCCGGACCGAGAGGAACATCCCGAGCAGCACCAAGCTGACCACGGAGATCAGCCCCACCACGGCGGCGTTCCCCTGCCGGAGTTCGATGCGCCGCCACAGGGGGCCCTCGGGGCTCCGCTCGGCCGCCGGATAGACCGGGGGCGTCGGGAAGGCGCTCGTCGAGATGAGGCCGATGTCGCCGTTGGCGCCGGGTGCCGACCAGATGGACTCCGAGAGCGGTTCCACCGCCGGCGTGGAGTCGGCCGATGCTGCAACCTCGGCTCCGCCGCCCAGCCCGCCCAACGCCTGGTCGTGGTGCACGGTGGTGTCACCATCGTGCCCGGGGGCCTGCCACTGGACGTCGAGGTCCGGCAGGGGACCGTGCTCGATGACCGAGTCCTCTGGCGTTGGCGGGAAGAGAAGGCCGCCTTCGAGGTCAGCCGGGTGCTCGGCCCCGAGAAGCGGCGGGCCCCCGGACTCCCCGGCCGGCGGCGCTTCCCACGTCCCTGCGTCGGGCCACATCAGGGGCTCGTCGAAGGACGTCGACGGCAGCGATGAGTCGGCGAAGGCGTCGAACGCCGACCATGAGGAGTCTTCCTGTCCCTGCGCTTCGTCGTCGGCCATAGGCCATCCCTTTCGCCGGGGCTCAGCACATCGTAGTTGCTGGTCCCTCGGCCGCACGCCCATCTGCCGAGCGCCCCTCGGGCCATCAGGGCGGCGAGCGGCGCGTGACCCTATGATCGGCGGAGGTGCGTGGCGTGATCGGCCGGAGGTCCGCCGCAACGGCGGCAGTGGTGGTCGTGCTGGCCGGCGCGGCAATCGCCGGCTGGCTCCTGCTGCGCGGCGGGCCCAACCTCCCGAAACGGGAGGTCCTCGCCTACCTCTCGGCCTGGGAGCGCTTCGACGTCGAGGGGATGCGGGCGATGACCGCCGCCCCGCCCCCGGAGCTCGACGGGGCAGTGGCGGGCATGCGGGACGATCTCCGCATCACCGCCGCCCGGTTCACGCCCGGGCCGCTCCGGTGGGAGGGTGACGGGGTCGTCGCCGACTTCACCGCCCAGGTCGAGCTGGCCGGCCTCGGCGCCTGGAGCTACCCGGGCGTCTTGCGGCTCCGGCAGATCGACGGCGAATGGCTGGTGGCCTGGTCGCCTGCGTCGCTCCACCCCGACCTGGCGCCCGGCCAGCGGTTCGGCCGCAGCCGGACTTGGCCGGCCCGGGCCCCGATCCTCGGCGCTGACGGCACCGAGCTCGTGTCGGCCGGCGAGGTCGTCGACATCGGTCTGCAGCCCGAGCGCATCAGGGACCGGGCGCAGGTACTGGCCCTTCTCGAGCAGCAGCTCGACGTGGAGCCGGCCGATGTGACCGCCGCGTTGAGCGCGCCGGGCGTGCGCCCCGACCACTTCGTGGCCGTCGCCCGCATCCGCCCCGACCGCTTTGCCGAGGTCCGGCCGGTGCTGGAGCCGGTGCCGGGCGTCTTCTTCCAGCGCAGCACGGGCCGGCTCCGCGTGACTCAGAACTTCGCCGCCCATGTGCTCGGTCGCTTCGACGAGGTGACCGCCGAGCGGCTGGCGGAACTCGGCGCCCCGTACGTGGTGGGCGACCAGGTGGGTTTGTCGGGGCTGGAGGCCGGGTTCGAGCGGCACTTGGCCGGGACACCGTCGGGCGAGGTGCGGACGGTCGACGTCGCCACGGACGCGACCGTGCGGACCCTCTTTCAGTTCCCGGGGACGCCAGGCCAACCCGTGCGCACCACCCTCGACCGGCGCACCCAGGAGGCTGCCGAGCAGGCGCTCGCCGGGGTCACCTCGCCGGCGGCGATCGTCGCCCTCGACGCGGCTACTGGCGACGTGCGTGCGGTGGTCAGCCGCCCCCTCGACGAGGAGTTCAACCGGGCCCTTGCCGGGCGGTACCCGCCCGCATCGACGTTCAAAATCGTGACGACCGCCGCCCTTTGGGGCGCCGGGATCCGGCCGGAGAGCCCGGTCGCATGCCCCGCCGAAGCAACCGTCGGCGGTCAGAGGTTCAGGAACTTCGAGGGCGGGGCGCTGGGCGGGACGACCTTCCGCTCCGCCTTCGCCCAGTCGTGCAACACCGCGTTCGTGACCCTTTCGGCGGAACTGGCCGACGCCGCCCTGGGGGACGCGGCGGCCACGTTCGGTTTCGGCAGCGCCTACGACCTCGGGGTGCCCACGGCCGGCGCCCAGTTCCCGGCGCCCAGAGACGCGGCCGAACGGGTGTCGCAGGCCATCGGGCAGGGACGAGTCGTGGCCAGCCCGCTGCACATGGCCACCGTGGCCGGGGCGATTGCGTCGGGTGCCTGGCGGGCGCCCCGGCTGCTGTCTGACGGTCCCGCCGGGCACGTCAACCCTCTGAACCCCGACGTCGCCGCCGCCCTGGAGGATCTGACCGCCGAGGTCGTCCGCACCGGGACGGGAACGGCGGCCGCCGCGCCCGGTCAGCCGGTGGGAGGCAAGACGGGCACGGCCGAGATCGGGGGGCCGGGCCCAGACCGGACCCACGCCTGGTTCATCGGGTACCGCGGCACCCTCGCGTTCTCCGTGCTGGTCGAGGGCGGGGGCGTGGGCGGCCGGGTGGCTGCGCCGCTGGCCGCCCGGTTCCTGACCGCGGCACCCTAAGCTTCGCCGTGTGCTCGCCTCCGTCCTCCCGCCGGGCAAGGAAGGCGTGCTGCCCAGCCAGTACCTGGCCGCGGCGATCGACGAGGGAGTGATCTCCGCCGGCGCGTTCACCATTCCCCGGGAGAACATCCAGCCGGCCAGCCTCGATCTGCGTTTGGGGGAGGTCGCGTACCGCATCCGGTGCAGCTTCCTGCCCGGGCGCCATTCGGTCGAGCACCGGGTCAAGGACTACGTGATCGACGAGCTCGACCTCCACCGCGAGGGGGCGGTGCTGGAGACCAACCGCCCGTATCTCATCCCGCTCAAGGAGCGGCTGGCCCTGCCGGCCAACGTCCGGGGGAAGGCCAACCCCAAGAGCTCCACCGGCCGCCTCGACGTCTTCACCCGGATCATCACCGACGGCAGCGACCGCTTCGACGAGATCGCCGAGGGCTACTCCGGCAACCTCTACCTGGAGGTGGTCCCCCTCTCCTTCGCCATCCGGGTGCGGGAGGATCTCAGCCTCAACCAGCTCCGCCTGTCGGTCGGGCGGCCGGAGCTGTCCGACGGGGAGCTGCGGGAGCTCCACAGCCGCCAGCCCCTGCTCTTCCGCCACGGCGAGCCGGTGGCGGCCGAGGATCTGGCCGTCGACGACGGCCTGTTCCTGAGCCTCGACCTGCGGGGGGACCGGTCGGGCCGGGTCGGCTACCGGGCCCGCGACAACGCTCCGCTGCTGGACATGACTCGGGTGGGCGGCCTCGACCCAGACGCCTACTGGGAGCACGTGAAGGGTGAGGACGGCGACCGCATCGTCCTGACGCCGCAGCGCTTCTACCTGCTGATGTCCGACGAGTCGGTCACCATCCCGCCCGACCTGGCGGCGGAGATGATGGCCTACGACCCCACCAGCGGCGAGCTGCGCACCCACTACGCCGGGTTCTTCGACCCGGGCTTCGGCTACGACGAGGCCGGTATCTTCCGGGGGTCACGGGCCGCGCTGGAGGTGCGGGCCCACGACGTGCCGTTCATGATCGAGCACGGTCAGCGGGTGTGCAAGCTCACCTTCGAGCGCATGCTCGAGGAGCCTGCCACGCTCTACGGCCAGGGTATCGGCTCGTGGTACCAGCAACAGGAGGAGACCCTGGGCAAGCACTTCCTCCCGCGCCGGGACGATCAGCTGACGCTGGGCCCGGCCGGCTGACGCCGGCCACGTACGTCAGATCAGGCGATGCAGGGGCCGGTGCTGGTGGCGCCGGCCCGGGGCCGGGCCAGAATGGGCGTCACTTCCTCGCTGGCAACGGCGAAGGCTGTGGACCGGCGCAGGTTGGCGACTGCGAAGGCCACGCCCACGACCTGGCCGGAGCTGTTCACCAGCGGCCCTCCGGAGTCGCCGGGCTGCAGGTCGGCGTCGAGCACGAGGATCTGACGGGCGGCGGCGGGACGGTCGTAGATGTCTCCGACGTCGACCGTGACGCGCCGGACCACCCGAGCGGGGGACACCTCGACGGCCGCTCGGCCGAGGGGATGCCCGAAGACGGCGGCGTTCTCGCCCGGCACGGCCGAGCCGAAGTCGAGCGAGGGGACGCCCAGCCCGGCCACGTGCAGGACGGCCAGATCCTTGACCGGGTCGAAGATCTGCACCGAGGCGGGCAGCGAGCGGCCGTCGGGCCGCACGACCAGCAGGGCTCTCGTGCCCGCGACCACATGGGCGTTGGTAACCACAGTGTCGGGCGCCGGCGAGAAACCGCTCCCGGAGAGACGAAGGCCGCACGCCGCGCCGGTCACCTTCACCGTGGACGCGGCGACCTTGGACACCAGAGGCTGCGGAACGTCGGGGGCCGCGGGACGCCCCCCGAGCACGCGGCCCAGCAGGTCGGTGAGGCCGGCGAGCAGGTCGGACGACGGGGCACCCGCCGGCTGGACCCGTCCACCCTTGGGGCCCGCGTGGGCGGGGCCGGCTGTGGCCAGCACCGGGAAGGCGAGGACGATCGCAAGGGCAAGCGCCCCGGCCGGCCTGCGCTTCATCCCTCGGGACCGGCGACGTGTGTCGGAAATCATGCAAACCTCCTGCTCCCAGCGATCCTGCCAACGTACCGGTCCCTGGCCGGCACCGGGGAGAAAAGGCCGAGAAATCCGTTGCCGATCTCAGATGGCGATGTGCACGTCGAGCAGTACGAGCGGCCAGACCAGCACCGCCAGCACGGCCGACAGCACACCGGAGAGATCGTTGAGGCGGCCCAGGAACCCCTTGTTCGACGCCACGACGAGCCCGATGACGATCCAGATGACGAACCCGAGCGACACCGGCCTGCGGAGCATTCGGCCGTTTCTACCAGGTCACGCGACGTCAGAGGCGGTGCTGGAAAGTGAGGTGACACCAGGGCCAGGTCTGGGTAGTAGGCGGCGATGAACGAGCTTCGACGTCGACGGGCCGTTGCCGGGCCCGCGCTGTGCGCCCTCCTGGCACTGCTGGTGCTGGGTATCGCCGGACCGGTCCATGCCCAGACCAACTCGCCAGGGGGCGGCCAGCCCACAGGCGACGCGCCGGCTCAGGGATCGACCAGCAACGAGGCGGGCACCAACACCGGGGGTGACGGCCAGGCTGGCAACCGCACGACGCCCGGGGGCGGCGGCGCCACTGGTGGCGGGAGCAGTGGGGCTGGCCAAACGGACACCGGCGGCGGGGGGAACGTCGGCACGATCCTCGGGGTGGTGGCCATCCTGGCCGTCATCGGCCTCGGCATCGGCGTGGCTGCCCGCCACCGCCGGGTCATGGCCGACGCGGGCACAGCGGAGCGCTAGCACCCGCGATAAGGCCGGGAATCGGGTCAGCGCTCCGGCTCCCTCGGCAAACCCCGTGGTACGGTCCGCGCCGGTCGGGCTGTCCCGGCCCGCCGGAGAAACGCTGGATCGCGATGTTGTCCAACCGACCCGCTCCCGCCCCGCCGTCGGCACCGGAGTCCCCTCCCGGGGTCAAGCCACCCCGTGCGTGGCAGGCCGTGGCCCTGTTCCTGGTGACAGCGGCGGTGCTATTCGTCGTCATGGGGGCGGTTGCCCCGCACCTCCCCGAAGCTTCGGGGCCTCGTCTCGCTCCGCCGTTCACCGGTCCTTCGTGGCTGGCCGGATGGGCGCAGTGGGATTCCGGTTGGTACCGCCAGATCGCCACCGACGGGTACTCCTACGTCGCCGGCCAACAGTCGACCGTGGCCTTCTTCCCCGCCTACCCGCTGATCATGCGGGCGTTCCGGGTGGTGGTGGACGACGCCTACGTCGCCGGGATCGTGGTCACCGTGCTCGCCGGTGCGGCGGTCGCCGCCCTGCTCGCGACATGGCTGCGGGCCCGGCTCTCGCCCCCAGCAGCCTGGGCGGCGCTTCTGGGCTTCCTCCTGTTCCCGTACGCCTTCTACCTCTACGGCGCGGTCTACGCCGACGCCTTGTTCGTGGCCGCGCTGCTGGGTGCGTTCCTGCTCCTCGAATCCGGCCGCCCGCTGCTCGCCGGCCTGGCCGGAGCGGTCGCCACCGCCTCCCGCCCGGCGGGCGTCGTCCTGGTGATCGCTCTGGCGGTGCGAGCCCTGGAGCGTCGCGACGCCCTTCGGCCCGTCCGGGCCGGCTTGGTCGACTGGCAGCGGGCGCGGTGGATCGACGCAGGAGTCCTGGTCTCGCTGCTGGGATTGGCGGGATGGTGCCTCTACCTGTGGGCCCGCTTCGACGACCCGTTGGCCTTCGCCAGCGCTCAGGAGGCATGGAACCAAGGGGCAGGCCCGGCCACCTGGCTGAAGTTCCAGTTCTTCCGGGACGTCGCCGATCTGCGCAGCCCCGGGGCATGGATCCTCTTCATGGCCCATCCGGTGCTCACCGTGGCCGCCGCCTGCCTGTTGCCCCGGGTGTTCCGCCGATTCGGCGCCGGCTACGGCGTCTACACCGCCCTGCTCGTGGGGCTCTCCGCCCTGTCGACCAAGAACTTCTTCGGGATGGCCCGGTACCTGCTCGCCGCCTTTCCGCTGTTCGCGCTGGTGGGGGAGCTGTTGGCCGAGCGCCCGGCGCTGCGGCGGCTGGCCCTTCCGGCGGGCGCCGCCGGCCTGGTGGTACTCACCGCAGTGTTCGGCACCGGCTATTACCTCTCGTGACAGGGTGACGTACGGGCGCTTCGCGTCCGACAGCCCGCGCAAGCGGGTGCTGTCGCTCTACCGGGGGGCGCCGGCCATGGTGCGGGCCCACGTGGCGGTGCGATGGGCGACGTGCCCGTTCCCCGCGGTCGCCGCCCAGTTGCCGGCGGCCGGTCGCATCCTCGACGTCGGTTGTGGCCATGGGCTGCTTTCGCTGTTTCTGGCCCTCTCCTCGTCCGACCGAAGCATTACCGGGATAGACGTCGACGAGGCCAAGCTTGGCGCGGCCCGGGCCGCAGCGACCCGCGGCGGCCTCGACGTTTCCTTCGAGGCCGTGGCCGGGAGAGCGTTGCCGGAAGGGCCCTGGGCGGGGATCGCCATCGTCGACGTGCTCTACCTGCTGTCGGCGGCCGATCAGCGCGCCCTGCTGCGGTCGTGCGCCGACGGGCTGGCGCCCGGAGGGGTGCTGGTCGTCAAGGAAATGGCGCTCGTCCCCCGCTGGAAGGCCCGGTGGAACTCCCTCCAGGAGACGGCCGCGGTCAAGATATTGGGCATCACCGAAGGCGACGAGCTGACGTTCCTGCCACCGGCCGACATGGCGGCGGCCATGGTGGAGGGTGGTCTGACGGTGCGCGATCGCCCGATCCACCGCGGGTACCCGCATCCTCATCACCTGCTGGTGGGTGGGAAGCCGGGATGACGGCTTCCGCCTCCGCGCTGGGTCGGGGGCTGGTCATCGCGCCCGGCGCAGAGGCGCCCCCCGGCTGGGACGGCGTCCCCCGAGTGCGGGTCGACGATGAAACCGCCTCCGGGACGCTGCACGAGGCGTGGTCCCGCCGCCGGCCGGTGGTGGTGGAGCTCGGGATCGAGGCCGGTGAGCTCAAGGTGCCCGAGCGCGAGGTCCGCGCTCCGTACGAGGTGGGCGCGGGCTTCGAATTCGGGCGGGAGCGGCTGCACTTCCTGGTCTGGGCCAACACCTACGACGGCCGGTCCGGGGAGCCGGTCTGGTGGCACGGGGTCCGCGCCGGGCGACTGGGCGCCCGGGTCGGTGGGCCGGCCGACATCGTGCTGCCCGACGGCACACCGGCCTGGTGCGACGGCGGGCCCAGAATTCCACTAGGTCTTACCGAGGGGGTCGTCCACCGGGACTCGATCGACGCGGGCCGGCTGACCGTGGCGGGCCAGGCCGCGCCGGGCGCAGCGCTGGCCCCTGATCAGCTGGCGGCCGTGGCCCATCCCGGCGGGCCGGCCCGCATCATCGCCCCGGCCGGTTCCGGCAAGACCCGGGTGCTCACCGAGCGGCTCCGCCACCTGCTCGCCGACCGCAACCACGAGCCGGACCTCCTCACCGCCGTCGCATACAACGTGAAGGCCGCCGACGAGCTCCGCGAGCGCACTCACGTCGGCGGAGAGCCGCCAGACGGCGCAGTCCTGCGGCCCACCATCCGGACCCTCAACTCCCTCGGCCTGTTCATCTGCCAGATGGCGGGCCAGGTGAAGGTGGTCGAGGAGCGCGAGGTCCGCAACATCGTCCAGTCGCTGGTCAAGATCCCACGGAAGGCCAACGCCGACCCGGTTGCCCCTTACCTCGAAGCGTTGTCGGCCATCCGGCTGGGCCTGCTTCATCCGATGGCCGCCGAGACCCGCTTCCCCGACGCGGCGGGCGTGTCAGTGGCCTTCGGCGCCTACCGGGCCGCTCTCGCCGCCCGCGGCGCAGTGGACTTCGACGAGCAGATCTACCGGGCGGTGGAGCTGCTGCTCACGGACCCGGACGTGCGGGCTCGGGCGCGGGCCGGCTGCCGCACCCTGCTGGTCGACGAGTTCCAGGATCTGACCCCGGCCCACGTCCTCCTCCTCCGGCTGCTGGCGGGACCGGCCGGATCGGTGTTCGGTGTGGGCGACGACGACCAGGTCATCTACGGCTACGCCGGCGCCGACCCCGGCTTCCTGATCGACTTCGACCGCTGGTTCCCGGGCGCCGCCACCTACGACCTGCGGGTGAACTACCGCTGCCCGCCCGCCATCGTCCGCGGCGCCCAGACGTTGCTCGGCTACAACCGGCGTCGCCTGCCCAAGGAGGTGTCGGCGGCGCCCGGCCGGGCCGAGGAGGACGGCGCCCTCGTCGTGCGGCCGATCCCGGTCGACGACCTCACGGTGGCGGCCCGGGACCAGGTGGCGGGCTGGCTGGCCGACGGGGCGCCGGCCGACGACATCGCCGTGCTGGCCCGGGTCAACGCCGTCCTGTTGCCCATCCAGGTGCTCCTCGCCCGGTCCGGCATCACCTGCACCCGGGCCGTCGGCACCGAGCTGCTGGGCCGTACCGGCATCGCCGCCGCCCTGGCCTACCTGCGCATGGGGCTGGCGCCGGGCGACATCGCCCGGGAGGACGTCGCTGCAACTGTCCGGCGGCCGTCGCGCAAGATCGCCCGCAACGTCATGGAGATGATGGGCCGCCGCCCGCGCACGTCCGTCGCCGACCTGCGCAGCCTGGGCGACTGGCTCTTCGGCGACGACGCCGAGCGGGTGCACACCTACGCCAACGACGTGGAATTGGTGGCCCAGGCGGTCAGCCGCTCCGGGGCGTCCACGGCCGGGGTGTTCGACGTGGTCCGGCGCAAGGTCGGCCTCGACCGGGCCATGAACGCCCTCGACACCTCACGGGGCTCGGCCGACCGGTCGGCCCATGGCGACGACCTGTGGGCCCTGGAGCAGCTCGCCACCCTCCATCCCGATCCCGGCGGGTTCGAGCCCTGGCTCCGGGAAGCGCTGACCTCACACCCTGCCGGCGACAGCGGCCCCTGCGTGCACCTGTCGACCGTGCACAAGGTGAAGGGTCGGGAGTGGCCGTACGTCGTCGTGTTCGGGGCATCGGCCGACCTCTTCCCTCACCGGCTGGCCGACGACGTCGAGGAGGAGCGCCGCGTCTTCCACGTCGCCCTGACCCGGGCCGCCCAGTCTGTGGTCGTCCTGGCCGACGAGGACGCCCCGTCGCCGTTCATCGCCGAGCTGGCCGGCACCGCCCCGGTCGCGGCAGTCCGGGAGCCCCCTGCCCCCAAGGTCGGGCCTCGCACCGAGATCCCCGCGGCGGGGGAGTCGCCGGCGTGGGACGCCCTCCGGGCGTGGAGAACTGAGATCGCCCGCCGGGACAAGGTGCCGCCGTACGTGGTCATGAGCGACGCTCACCTCAAGGGGATAGCCGAGCGCAGGCCGTCGACGCTGGGCGAGCTGGCCGCCTGCCCGGGCATCGGGCCGCTCAAGCTCGAGCGCTACGGCGAGGACATCCTCGGAGTGCTCGAAGCAATCTGAACTGTGACGATTGGACACGCCCCCTGTGGCGTGCTCGATCGTCACCAGTTCAGGGGGAGAGCCGTTCGATGACCCAGCCGTCACCGGAACGCCGGTACCGGAGCCGGTCGTGCAGGCGGTCGTCGCGGTGCTGCCAGAGCTCGACCGCCTCGGGCACGATCCGGAACCCACCCCAGAACGGCGGCCGGGGCACCTCGCCGGGGAAGCGGGCGGTCATCTCGGCCAGCCGGTGCTCGAGCTGGGCCCGTCCCCCGATCACCTGGGTCTGGTGCGACGCCCAGGCGCCGAGCTGGCTGCCCCGGGGCCGGCTGCGCCAGTAGGCGTCGGACTCGGCGGGGTCCACGAGAGCAGCGGGGCCGGCCACCCGCACCTGACGCTCCGGAGGCCAGAAGAACAGCAGGGCGGCCCGGGGGTTGGCGACCAGGTCGCGCGCCTTGACACTTCCGTAGTTGGTGAAGAAGGCGAAGCCCCGCTCGTCGGCCACCTTCAGCAGGACCATGCGAGCCGACGGGCTCCCGTCGGGAGAGGCGGTGGCCACCGCCACCTCCACTGGGCGCCCCGCCTCGGCATGCCAGGCCTGGAACTGGACGATGGGATCCGGATCGACGTCGTCCTTCGTGAGTCCGCTCACCTCGGCATCATGGCCGGAAAGCACCAGGCCCCCCTCGAAGGGGGGCCTGGACTGCTGCGGATGACGCCGAGGAACGTGGGGGGTTACTCCAGCGTGCAGCCGCAGGAGTTGATCTCCCGGGTGATGACGCCCTTGCCGGTGTCCATGTGGGTGGTGCAGGGCATGCAGGGGTCGAAGCTGCGGATGGCCCGCAGCACGTCGATGCCCTTGATCT
>Ga0247713_1000034_pt1 | contig 96195 bp, 103 predicted proteins | sample 21E_NmetaG_FD_189936 | JGI IMG/M metagenome (GOLD analysis project Ga0247713, IMG submission 189936) | Soil microbial communities from hillslope of Landscape Evolution Observatory, University of Arizona, Oracle, AZ, United States - 2-1-E_N | ecosystem: Engineered > Artificial ecosystem >... | reverse complement strand
ATCCAGCTCAAGAGGCTCAAAGTTGGCATTATCGCTATAGACAGTCCATGTCACCCGATCATGGGCGGACTCAAATGGCGCCGCCGATTCGGAATCGATTCGGCAAAGGCACCACCGTCCGTCAACCGGTATAGCTGCGCTAACCGACCGCTCCTCGTCCGAAGCCGGACCACCCGTACCCCTATAGGCCAGTCGAATGGCGCAGTCAAGCTGCCCTACTCGGTACCTGACTGCTCCCTCCGCAGTGTATTGGTCAGTCGCCTAAGCTAAGGCGAAGCACGGGGTATAGTTCGGTTGAGACGGTGCCGTCCGTCATTCGGCTCGCTGATCCCTTTGACCCGGTTGCGCCGCCTTCAGGTGGCGCGAGTGTCTTGTATCATGAGAGCGATGATCACATTCATTCTGTTGTTAGGCGTTCTCGGCTCCATCGCGACTCTCTGTGCCATTGTTCCACAGTGGTTGCGAGATCGGCGTGCTCGCGTTGACCCCCCTCTCTCCGCTGTGTTAGTCGTAGGCGCGTCGATGTTTCTCGGTTATGTCAGCTTAGCCGTTCTAGGGACCGCGCTGCCTGACGCTCTGTCTCGGCTCAGCGAGGAGGAGGCAGCGACGGTACAAAGCGCGTTATCGGGTGCCCCTGGCTGCTCGGACTGGCCGCTCGTCCGAGTTAGCTCAGCTGTAATAAGGCGGGATGCAAACGCAGTGGAGTGGACCTGCAGTTGGAGCATTGTTGGCTTTCCACAGTTTAGTGGCGTAACACAGTGCACGGATGGGCTTTGGCATGGTCCCGGCTTCATCCAAGATCAGTTTTTCGGTAACTGCTCGCTCTGATCCGGTCTCGCTCTTGAGGGATGGTATCTACCTCAGGCGTCTCAAGTCACCCTGACAGACAGGGGCGCGGCGGTGCCAAAAAACCCTTGCGCCGTGTGTCGGCTTCGGCGTGATGAGCGGCCGCTCCTGCGCGCCTGCGACACCGAACCAACTGCGTTATCGGGCGGGTTCCTGTCCCCCAGGTCCGGCGAGGGCTGCGGCGGCGAGGACCGCCGCGCCGATGGTCTTCCAGATCCTTCGCCTGCCTCGGTGTCGCATTCCGTCCAGATCGACCGATCGGCGAGCCGGCTTGAACGAAATGGTCCGTTCAGACCACTACGGTCAAGGCATCCGGTTCCAGGCGGACCGAGATGACCTTGGCCGTGCCGGTCCGCACGCCGTCGAGGCGGATGGGCAGCGGATGCTCCAGCTCGACCTGGAGGGCAGCCGTGCGCCGTTCCTTGATGTTCGGGTGGGGAAGGTGGGCGCCGTGGTGAAGGCGGGCTCGCACAGGAAGGAGCTGGCCGAGGGCCAGGTCGACGTCGTAGGTGTCCAGCAGGCCGTCGTTCGGATGGGCGCGGGGCCCGAGGTTCCAGCGGCCGACCGACTGGGCGTTCATGGCCAGGAACGCCCGCGTCCACAGCCGGGTGCGGGCCACCATGTGGGCGACGAACAGGTGGAGGCGGCCATCCAACAGCGCCTCTCCCAGGTCGACGGTGAACCTGACCCCCTGCAGCTCCTTGCTGCGACCGCCTCCCAGGGTGCGGCACAGGTCGCCACCCAGCAGGCCGAGCGCGGGGAACGGGCGCCGGTTCCGGCGGGCAGCGGAGAGGGCGGCGGCGGCTTCGGCGTCGGAGCCGACGATGACTCCGCCCTCGGGCAGTGCCCCGGGCTCACCCCAAGGCTGGCCCTTGGCGATGGGCGACACCGCCGTTATCCGCCGACGACCGAGGAGGCGGCGACCACCCCGCGGAACAACCGGTCGGCGGCCTCGCGGGCCGCCTTGGCGGTGGCCGGGTCGGGGGCCATCTGGCCGAGTTGGCGGACGAGGTCGATGAGCTGCTTGATGTTGCGGACGAAGTCGCCGCCGGACACCGCCTCGTCGACGATCACCTCGGAGAGCTCCTCGCCCGCCGCCCAGCCGTGGGCGTGGGCGACGAAGCCGGGATCGGGCCGGCGGGTGAGGGGCAGGCCGGCCTCCTCTTCGGCCGAGTTGAGCTCGGTGGCCATGCCCTCGAGCTCGGACCACCGCCGCTTGAGCCGCGACGACGGGAACCACGGCTCCTCGGGCCGGCCCTCGGGCCGGCGGGCCTCGTACGTGAACGTCGAGGCCAGCGCAGCCACGGCGGTGGGGTCGAGCTGGTCGAACAGGCCGCCGCGCAGGGCCTCGGCCACGAGGAGGTCGCACTCGTGATAGATGCGGGCCAGCACCTCGCCCCCCTCGGTGAGCGACCAACCGTCGACGTAACCCCACGTCTGCAGCACACGCAGGACGCGGTCGAACTGGCGGGCGAGGGACTCCGTCCGCCCCTCGATGCGCCGTTCGAGCCGACGCCGGTCCTTCTCCAGCCGGTCGGCCCGTTCCGCGGCCCGGAGGTGCCGGCGCAGGTCGGGGCAGGCGGCCACCGGCAGATTCTCAGGCACACGGTCGTCGACCGAACCGGTGACGCTTTGACCCGCCCTGGCGTGCTTTTCCGTCACCGGTTGCGAAGGGCGCAGCCGGCCCAGTGCCTGCGCCACCTCACGGCGAAAGCCCGGGTTGCGGGGCGAGTAGGGAACGGGCAGCTCGACCCGCCCCACCGTCCGAGGGGGAAAGCGAAAGTCGCGTGCCGACAGGGTGAGATAGCGACGGTCGGGGGTCAGGGCCCCGACCCGCACGTCGTCGCCCCGGCGGTTGGCGGTGGAGATCACCGCCACCCGGCCGGCGGACTTGCCCCCCGACACCATCAACACATCACCGGGCTTCACCCGCTCCAGGGCAGCCACCACCCCGCTGCGGGCCGAGGCCCGGCGAGGACGGCCGTCGTCGTCGTCTTCCCGCAGAAGCTGCCGGTACTCCCCCACGTCCCCCAGTTCGCACGTCGCTTCGTTCAGGGCGGCGGCTAGGAGGGCAGTCGTGCGCTCGACCTGTGCCTCGAGGCGCACGACGTCGCGGTCGGAGGTGAACTGGGCGAAGGAGAGGTTCAACAGGTGACGGGCCGCGTCGGGCGGGTACCGGCGGACCAGGTTGGCGGCCATGTTGTACGTGGGCCGAAACGACGACCTCAGGGCGTACGTGCGGGTGGAGGCCAGGCCGGCCACCTGGTCGAAGGGGACGTAAGGCGACCAGAGCACGACCGCGTAGCCGATCTCGTCGATCCCCCGCCGCCCGGCCCGGCCGGTGAGCTGGGTGTACTCCCCAGGGGTCAGGAACTCGTGGCGCTCCCCGGTGAACTTCGACAGCTTCTCGATGACCACCGTGCGGGCGGGCATGTTGATGCCCAGGGCGAGCGTCTCGGTGGCGAAGACGGCCTCGACGAGCCCGGCCGAGAAACAGGCTTCCACCGTCTCCTTGAACGGGGGGACCATCCCGGCGTGGTGGGAGGCCAGCCCGGCTTCGAGGGCGGCCAGCCAGCGGCCGTAGCCCAGTACCGTCAGGTCGGCCTCGGACAGGTTCTCCGTGCGGGCCTCGGCGATGGCCCGGATGGCCGTGGCTTCCTCGGGGGTGGTGAGCCGGAGGCCGGAGTCGAGGCACTGCTTCACCGCGTCGTCGCACGCCGCCCGGCTGAAGATGAAATAGATGGCCGGGAGCATCCCCTCGTCCCACAGCCGGTCGATCACCTCGGCCCGTCGGGGCGTGTGCAACCGCGCTCGGGGATGGGGGCGCCATCTGTCGCCGGGATGGCCGGGGCGCGATTCCAGCCGCATCGCCTCGGGGTTCGGCTTGCCGTGGACGAACGTGCGCAGCAGTCGGAGCTCGCTGCCGTTCTCCCGGTGACTCGCCTCCCGGTCGCCGACCATGTAGAGGTGGTTGAGGGTGACCGGTCGCTTCTCCTCGATGACCGCGGTCGTGGCCCCGCGGACCGTCTGGATCCACTCGGCGAACTCCTCGGCGTTGGAGACGGTGGCCGACAGGCAGACCAGGTCGACCTCCGGGGGCGTATGGATGATGACTTCCTCCCACACCGGCCCCCGGTACCGGTCCTGGAGGTAGTGGACTTCGTCGAGGACCACGTAGCGGAGGCCGTCGAGGGCGGAGGAGGCGGCGTAGATCATGTTGCGGAGCACCTCGGTGGTCATCACCACCACCGGGGCGTCGCCGTTTATGGAGTTGTCGCCGGTCAGCAGACCGACCTTCTCGGGGCCGTGGCGGCGGGCCAGGTCGCCAAACTTCTGGTTCGAGAGCGCCTTCAGCGGGGTGGTGTAGAAGGTCTTGCCTCCCTCGGCCAGGGCCTTGGCCACCGCATACTCGGCCACCACCGTCTTGCCGGAGCCGGTCGGGGCGGCGACCAGGACCGACCGGCCGGCGTCCAGGGCGTCGAGCGCCTCGACCTGGAAGTCGTCGAGCCCGAACGCGTAGGTGGCCGCGAACTCGTCGCGGGTCACTTCTTGAGCAACCGGCCGATGAGGATGGAGCCTTCGTAGAACAGGTACATCGGGACCACCATGGCGAAGAGGGAGTACGGGTCCTGGCTGGGGGTGATCACGGCCGCCACGGCCACGATGATCACCAGCGCTGGTCGCCGCCACCTGCGCAGCGTGGCGCTGGTGATCACGCCGGCCAGCTCCAGGCAGACGAGAAGCACGGGGAACTCGAACGCGACCCCGAAGGCGATGATCATGAGGATGACCAGGCTCAGGAACTTCGAGGCGCTGAACAGCGGGGTGAGCTGCTCCCCTCCCACGCCGACCAGGAACCTCAAGGCCGTCTCGAAGGTGTACAGCGCGACGAAGGCGCCCAGGGCGAACAGAAGGATCGACGCGACGATGAAGGGGATGGCGTAGCGCTTCTCCTTCTTGTGCAAGCCGGGGGTGATGAACCGCCAGAGCTGCCACAGCACGACCGGTGAGGCCAGGAAGGCGCCGCTCCACGCCGCCACCTTCAGCCGGGTGGCGAAGGCCTCCAGGGGGTCGAAGAAGACGAACTCGGTGTTGCCCGTCACCTCGGTGTAGGGCCTGATCAGGATGCTCAGGATGCGGTTGTAGACGATGAAGCCGACGACAGCCCCCACCACGAGGGCCACCACGGAGATGATCAGGCGGCGGCGGAGCTCGGAGAGGTGGTCGACCAGGGGCATCCGGTCGCCCAGGTCCTCGGCCTCCGGCTCCCACTCACGGGGCCGCTCGGGCCCGGCGTCGTCGGAGATGATGGCGATGGTAGGCCCTAGGTTCGGGGAGGCTCCCCGGCGGGGGGGCCAGAGGGTTCGGTGGAGGGCGTGGGTTCGTCGTCAACCGGAGAGGCGGGCTCGGCTGCGGTGGGCTCCACCGGAATGGGCGGCTGGTACCCGGCCTGGGGCCGGGAGTACGACGGCCGGGAGTCGTTCGGCTCCACCGCGTTGCGGATCTCGTCCTGCAACCCCTGGGACCACTTGCGGACCTCGGCGATGGCCTTCCCCACCTGCCGCCCCGCCTCGGGCAGCCGTTTGGGGCCGAGCACTATCAGGGCGACGACGAGGATGACCATGATCTCCGCCGGTCCCAGCGAGGTGGGCACTATGGGTCCTTCCTCGCGGGCCGGTGACCCGCCTCCTCGACCACTCTACTGGCGGTGCGCCTCGTCGACGGTCGTTCCGAGGCGGGAGACCTCGGCCTGCACGGCGTTGAGGGCGGCGCCCGCGTCCGCCAGGTCGGCCATGGCGGTGCGCAGCTCCACGATGGACTTCGAGAGGCGCATGAAGGAGCGGATCAGAAAGAACCCGCCGATCAGCAGCACGGGGACGAGCAAGAGCCAGAGGGCCTCCATGTGCCCATCGTACCCGCACGATGTCCCTAGAGTCCCTGCATCATCGAGTCGCTCCGTACGCCGCCGATCGCCTTCGCCCACCGGGGCGGGCGAGCGCACGCCGCCGACAACACCATCGAGGCGTTCAAGCTGGCCCTGCGACTGGGAGCGACGGGTCTGGAGAGCGACGTGTGGCTCACCGCCGACGGCGTGGCCGTCCTCGACCACGACGGCAAGGTGAAGGTGGGCCTGCGCAGCCGGCCCATCGGTTCGCTCGACCGGGCCGCGCTCCCGACCCACATGCCGACCCTGGAGGATCTCTACGCGGCGTGCGGCACGGGTTTCGAGCTCTCGCTCGACGTCAAGGACCCGGCGGCGGCCCCGGCGGTGGCGGCAACGGCCAGAGCCGCTGGGGACGACGCCCCGGGGCGCCTGTGGCTCTGCCATCCTGACTGGGAGCTTCTCGCCGGGTGGCGTGAAGACCTCCACGACCTCCACCTGGTCGACAGCACGAAGCTGCGGGCCATGCGCCAGGGGCCGGAGCGGCGGGCGGCACAGCTCTCGGCCGCGGGCATCGACGCGGTGAACCTGCGCTACGACGAGTGGACCGGCGGGCTGACCACCCTGTTCCACCGCTTCGGGGTGCTCGGGTTCGGCTGGGACGCCCAGCACGAGCGAGTCCTCCGCAACCTGGTGAACATGGGCATCGACGGGGTCTTCAGCGATCACGTCGACCGGATGGTCGACGTGATCGGCCCGGCCTGAGCGAGGGCGGCGCAGACGTCGTCGACGGAGATCCGCAGGAGCCCGGGGTCGGGCTCCGTCCCGTGCGGATCCCCGAGCCGGCCGGCCCACAGGGCGACGTGGCGGGGGCGGTCGGGCGGCGGGCCCCACTGCGACGGGGGGACCGGCCCCAACAACACCACCGAGGGTGTGCCGAGGGCAGTGGCCAGGTGGGCGACGCCGGTGTCGCCGCAAAGGACCATTCCGGCCGCAGCGACGACCGACGCCAGCCCGAGCACGTCGGTCCGGCCGGCGAGCACCGCGGGCGCGGGAAGCCCGGCCATCTCGGCCACCTCCCGGGCCAGCAGGCGCTCTCCTGCGCTGCCCGTGACGACGACCGTGCGGCCCTGGCCCCTCTCGTGGCGGGCCACGGCCGCCCATCGCTCCGGCGGCCACCGGCGGGCGCCCGAGGCCGCGCCGGGGTGGATCACCGTGGCCCCTTCGACTCCGGGCGGTGGTGGCCGGGGCGGAGTGGGAAGGTCGAGCGCCGTGGGGTCGGCCGGGACGCCACTGTCCCGCAGGAGCCGGCACCACCGCATGACCTCGTGCTCCGTGGATGACCACGACGGCCCCTCCGCCGACTCCTCGACGTCGGGGTGGGCGAAGGCGATCAGCCGCCGGGGAGCCGAGTCGAGCAGCACTCGGTGGCTCTCCGGGCCGCGGCCGTGCAGGTTGACGGCCACGTCGGCCCCGACCAGCGAATCGTCGAGCGTGGTCAGCGGGGCAACATCGACCACCTCGTCGACCGTGGCGCTCAGGCGGACCAGCGGCTCGAGGGCGGCCGAGGTGGCGAGCACCTTGCGGTGGTCAGGAAACGCGGTGGCCAGGGCACGGAGGGCTGGTACGGCAGTAAGCAGATCGCCGAGGCCCAGGGCCCGCAAGACCACCAGCAGCGGACGCGGGTCAGCGGTCGGAACGGCTGAGGACCTCCTGGGCCAGACGGCTGGTGGAGCGGCCACCCAGATAAGGCAGGACGACAGCCTGGCCACCCCACTCGGCAAGGAGGCCGGCCTCGGGGAGGTCGGCCACCGCGTAGTCGGCGCCCTTGACGAAGACGTCGGGCCTGAGGCGGTCGAGCAGGGCCAGGGGCGTGTCCTCGTCGAAGATGACGACGCCGTCCACGCAGCCCAGAGCCAGGAGCACAGCAGCCCGGTCGGCCTCGGGCACGTACGGGCGGTCCGCTCCCTTCTGCCGGCGAACGGACTCGTCGGAGTTGAGACAGACGATGAGGCAGTCCCCGAGAGCGCGGGCCGCGGAGAGGACGCTGACGTGCCCGGCGTGGAGGAGGTCGAAGCAGCCCCCGGCGGCGACGACCGTTCCGTTCCCCGCCCGGACTCGGCGGATGAGGTCCACCGCCGCCGGCTCGCCGGTGACCGTTGCCGGACCTGCCTGTTGCGGTCTCGGAGCGAGGGCCGCGAAGGCCCCGCCCCCGGCTACGAAAGTCGAGGCCGCCGCGACTGCCGAGACGACCGCCTCCGACGGGAGCGCTCCCGCGGCCAGAGCGGCGGCCGCGGCGGCGGCGAAGCAGTCGCCCGCGCCGCAGGGATCGCCGCCCTCGACAGGATCGGCGGGGACGACGAGCGGCGGCATGTCGCCCATGGTCAGCAACGCCCCCCCGGAGCCGAGGGTGACGGCCACCGCGGCCGCCTCCCATCGACTCGACAGGGCGCGGCCCCGGGCGGTGTGGGCGGCGAAGCCATGACCTTCGACATCGGGGGTGAGCCCGGCGGCCTCCTTGGCGTTGGGCGTGGCCAGGCGGGCGCCGGGCACGGGCTCCGCACCTCGGGGATGGGGATCCCACACCAGCGGAACGCGTGGGGGCAGGGCGGCCAGTGCCGACCGCACTCCCGGTTCGAAGGTCATCCCCCGGCCATAGTCGGCGACCAGCACGGCGGAGGCACTGGAGAGGGCAGTGGCCACCTGGGCTGGGCAGGGTCCCACCGGTGCCGGTGAGCCACCGTGGTCGAGCCGCAGCAGCGAGCGCCCGTCGGCCCGTATGCGGACCTTCTCCGGCGTCGACCCCGTCAGGCCAAGGTCGACGACCTGGACCCCGCGCTCGGCCAGCAGTGCGGCCAAGGTGCCTCCAGCCTCGTCGTCGCCCAGGGCGGTGACCAGCACCACGTCGTCTCCGTTCGACCGGGCCAGGGCGGCAGCCAGTGCCGCGCCGCCCGGGCGGGCGTGGTCGGCCTCGGCGTCGACTACGGGAACCGGCGCGTCCGGACAGATCCGCTCGACCCGGCCCTCGATGTCGCGGTCGAGCAGCGTGTCGCCGATGACGACTATCACATTTGAGCTCCCGGCCTTCGCTGTCACACGCTGCTCCGCTGGCCGGCGTGGGCGACCGGTGGAGCCACACCCACGGTGACGTCGACCGCGGCGCACAGCAGGTGGACGACGATCTGGTGGACTTCCTGCACCGTGGCCGTGGCCGGGGCGTCGACGCACACGGAGTCGTCGCAACAGGCCGCGAGGGGGTTCGGCCCCCGCCCGGTCAGCCCCCAGGTGGTCATGCCCCGCCGAGTGGCGGCATCGACGGCAGCCAGGACGTTGCGGCTGCTGCCCGAAGTGGACATGGCCACGAGGACGTCGCCGGGCCGGCCGTGGGCTTCGACCTGGCGGGCGAAGATCGCCGACGCGCCGTAGTCGTTCGCAATCGCGGTGACGGCCGACGTCTCAGCGTGCAGGGCGAGGGCGCTGAACGCCGGGCGGTCGTCGCGGTACCGGCCGACCAGCTCGGAGGTGAGGTGCTGGACCTGCGCCGCGCTGCCGCCGTTCCCCGCGGCGAGGAGCCGGCCTCCTCCCTGGAGGACGCCGGCCAGGTGCCGCCCCCACTCGTCGACCCGGTCCACGTCGGCGGCCAGCGCGGCCAGCGGACGGGCCAGGGCGGCCAGGTGCTGGCGACCGGTGGGAAGCGGGAGAGGGCCCGGGCTCTCCACGGCGCTCACGACCGCGCCTCCATCCCGACGTCGGCCACGTCGGGATGGAGGCACAGCAGTTCGCCGTAGACGCCGAGGGTGGACCGTGCCACCCGGTTCCACCCGTAGCGTTGGCGGGCTCGGCGGGCTCCGGCGGTGCCTAGACGCCGGCGGAGCGCAGGGTCCTCGAGCAACGACTTCAGGGCCGCGGCGAGGTGCTGGGGGGATCGGGGCGGCACATGGATGCCCGTGACTCCGTCGACGACCGTGTCGACCAGGCCTCCGACCGCCGTCGCCACCACCGGTACGCCACAGGCCATGGCTTCGAGGGCCACCAACCCGAACGGCTCGTACCAGGGGGCGCAGAGGACGGCGTCGGCCGATCGCAAGAGCGCCGGCAGGTCGGCCCGGTCGACCCGGCCCCGCAGCTGAACCCGGTCGGCCACTCCGGCGGCCTCGGCGAGCCCCATGAGCCGGCGGGCCTCCTCGTGGTCGGGGAGCGCCGACTCGTCAGGGCCTCCGGCGATGATGACCTCTGCCCCCGGCACCTCGGCCAGGGCGGTGACGACGTTGCCGACGCCCTTGCGCTCGACCAGCCGGCTGACCACAACCAGGCGCGCCAGGCCGGGGGTCCGGGGCTCCACCGGCCCGTCCGGGCAGAAGTGGCCCAGGTCGACGCCGCAGGGCACGACCTTCACCCGGTCCACGTCGGCGCCCAGGCGGGCCAGCTCGAAGACCTCGTCGGTGCACGTCGCCACCACCCTGTCGACCTCGGCCACGATCTGGCGCTCGACATCCAGGCGCTCGGCTGGGCTGGTGTCGCGCTCGCCCTGGTGGCGACGCTTCACGACGCCGAGGGCGTGGAAGGTCTGGACTACGGGGATGTCGAGCGGCCGGCCGGCCTGGATGGCGGCCAAGCCGGACATCCAGAAGTGGGCGTGCACCACGTCGGGACGCCACCGGTGCCAGACCCGGGTGAGGTCGGCAGCGAAGGCGTCCATGTGGGGAAGGAGGTCGTCCTTGGAAATCGGGTACGGCGGCCCGGCGTCGACGTGGTGGACGGCAACTCCCGGCGCGAGCGTCGCCCATCGGGGCAGGGTGGGGTCGTCGCGGCGGGTCGACACCATGACCTCCACGCCCATGCGGCCGAGTTGGCGGGCCAGGGCGGCCACGTGCACGTTCTGCCCACCGGCATCGACGCCACCGAGCACGGCCAGCGGGCTGGCGTGGTCGGAGACCATGGCGACCCTCATCCCGCTGCCCCCACGGCAACGGGTGACGACAGCCGGTCGACCGCCTCGACCGCCGCCCCGACCGGCACCGAGGACAAGCACGGGTGGCCTGCGACCGGACAGACGCGGGCCCGGCAGCCCGCGCACGTGATGGCCTGGTCTCCCAGCAGCACGCTCGGCACTCCCCACGGCGCCCAGCGGGAAGAGGGCACGGTGGGGGCGAACAGCGAGACGACCGGCGTGCCGACCGCGGCTGCCAGGTGCGCGGGCCCGGTGTTGCCGACGACCACCGCATCGGCCCCGGCCAGCACGGCGGCCAGGCCGGCGAGATCGGTGCGGCCACCGAGGTCCACGACACCGGCGCGCGGATGACCGGCGACGAACGCCGCCAACCCGGCTTCGTCGGGACTGCCGGTAACCACGACCTGCCGACCGGCCGCGACCAGGGAGTCGACCAGGGCGGCGTTGGCGGTTGGCGACCACGCCCGGGCCGGCACCGACGCACCGGGGTGCACCACGGTGTACGGGCCCTCCAGCTCCGGTCCGGCCGGGAGGGGCCGCAGCCGCAGGCGGCCGTCGTCGCCATCGGGAAGCTGGAAACCGAGGGTGGCCACCGTCGACAGGTTTCTCAGGACCTCGTGGATGTCGTCGTCGACTGTGTGTCGCACGTCGAGCAGAGAACCGGGATAGTCCTCGCTCACCGCGGCGATGGTGGGCACGCCCGCCATCCGCAGGACCAAGGCGGTGGGCAGTGCGCTCTGGTGCCAGGACGAGAGGATCACCGCGGCGTCGACGTTCTGGCCGGCGATGTCGTCGACCAGGGCGGTGACCGCGGCGGGAGAAACGGGCTCGGGATGGGGGTCGATCCACGGAGCCCGGTGGACGACGATGTCGTCGACGCCCGGGAGCAGCCCTGCCGCGGCCCGGCCCTGGGGACCGCACAGGTAGGTGACCCGGGCGGCGCCGTCGGCGACGGCCCGCACCGCCGGGCCGGAAAGGAGCACGTCGCCCGCACTGTCGAGCCGGACGACGAGCACGTGCCCCATCACCGGTCTCCCATCAAGAGCTCCACCTGGTCGCTTGGGCCGACCAGCAGGTCGACCGCTTCGTCGAGCGTGTCGGCCACCTCGGAGGCCTCGAGAACCTCTTCCGGGCGGGTGGCCGGAGTGGGGACCAGGATCCCCCGGGCACCGGCGGCCCGGGCCGCGCCCATGTCGGCGCCGATGTCGCCGATGACCGCGCAGTCCGCCGGGTCGACGCCGAGGGCGACGGCCGCAGCCAGCACGAGCCCCGGTGCCGGCTTGCGGCACCTGCAGCCGTCGTCCGGAGCGTGCGGGCACGTCATCCGGGGCCCGAGCGGCCCCACCAGCTCCTCCAGCCGGTCGTTGACCGTCTCCACCTGGGCCATGGTCAGCAGTCCCCGGGCCACGCCGCTCTGGTTGGAGACGAGGGCGAGGGGCACGCCGGCGTCACGCAGACGGGCCAGTGCTCCGGCTGCTCCAGGAACCGGCTGTACCTGCGCAGGATCGCCGTTGTAGGCCACGTCGACCACAAGGGTCCCGTCACGGTCGAGGAGGACCGCCGCCGGACGGTTCGCGCCGCTGAAACCCACCGGTGCAATCGACACGCATCGCCTCGCAGACAGAAGGACGTGGCGCGCCGCCGCTTCTCGACGGACCCCGGGTCGATGGGCTACCCGTCAGCGAGGAGAAGCAAACTACCTAAAGGGAATTCGGTTCTCCCACCGACGCATACCGCACGAATGGTGCGATGTCGGCAACCTGCCACTCCACGAAGTACTCGGCTTCCAGCGTGGCGAGCGCGTCGGGAAGCGGACGTTCCATGGACGGGGGTCGGTCGGGCAGCGGGAGGATGGTGGCGCCGTCGATGCCGGTCAAACAGATGTCTCCTACAGGCAAGCAGGGTGGAAAGAAATGCGGGCTACAGGCTTAACCTGCCCGGACTTTACACCTCGCCAAGCGGGGCCGGAGGTCGCGAATTCGCCATTGTTATCGAGCGCTCACGGCCCCACCTCGTCCTGGCGAACCTCGGCGCGGGCCTGGATGCGCAGTACCTTGTTGACCGCGCTGAGGTAGGCGCGGGCCGACGCCTCGACCACGTCGGTGGACACACCCCGGCCGGACACCCGGATGCCGGCGGCCTCCAGCTGCACGATGACGTCGCCCAGGGCGTCGACTCCACCCGTGACGGCGGAGACGTTGAAACCGGTGAGGGTGCCATCGACACCGGTCGCGGCCTTGATGGCCTTGCAGGCGGCGTCGATCATCCCGTCGCCCTCGCCGGACGCCTCCACCTTCTCGCCGCCGCAGAGGACGACGACGGTGGCCCGGGGCACGCCCACGGTGCCGCCGCTGACCTCCAGCGACTCCAGCGAGTAGGTGTCCTCCAGCCGCTCGCCCATCTCCTCGGCGACAATGGCCTCCAGGTCGGCGTCGGTCAGCTCCACCTTGCGGTCGGCCAGCTCCTTGAAGCGGTTGAACGCGGCGTTGAGCATGTCGCCGGAGATGTGGATGCCCATCTTGGCCAGGGTGTCGGAGAACGCGTGGCGGCCCGAGTGCTTGCCCAGCACGATCTGGCTGCCCACCTGGCCCACCGAGCTGGCGTCGATGATCTCGTAGGTGCTGCGGTCGGCCAGCACGCCGTGCTGGTGGATGCCCGACTCGTGCTGGAAGGCGTTGCGCCCGACGACGGCCTTGTTGTACTGGATCGGGTACCCGGTCAGGCGGCTGACCAGCCGGCTGGTGCGGGCCAGCTCCTCGGTGCGGACGCCGGTGCTCAAGCCCGGGAACTGGTCGGCCCGGATCTTCACGGCCATGACCACTTCCTCCAAGGCCGCGTTTCCGGCCCGCTCGCCCAGGCCGTTCACGCACACCTCGATCTGGCGGGCGCCCGCCTGCACCCCCGCCAGGGAGTTGGCCGTGGCCAGGCCCAGGTCGTTGTGGCAGTGGACCGAGGTGACGTAGTCGCCCTTGACCTCGCGCCGGATGTACTGGATGAGGGCGCCGAAGTCCCACGGGATCCCGTAGCCGACGGTGTCGGGGATGTTCAGGGTGGTAGCCCCGCTGTCGACTGCGGCCTGCAGGACCTCCAGCATGAAGTCCAGTGGCGTCCGCGTCGCGTCCTGGGGGCTGAACTCGACGTCGGCGGTGTGCTCGGCGGCCCGGGCCACGCCGCTGCGGGTGGCGGCCAGCACCTGGCCGCGGTCCATCCTCAGCATGTGCTCCATGTGCTGCGGACTGGTGGAGATGAAGACGTGGATGCGGGCCCGCTCGGCGTCGCGCAGGGCGTCCCAGCACCGGTCGACGTCGGTGACCTGCGTGCGGGACAGGCCGGCGATGGCCGGGCCCTGCACGGTGCGGGCGATGGCGCGCACGGCCTCGAAGTCGCCCTGGCTGGCCACCGGGAAACCGGCCTCGATGTAGTCGACGCCGAGGCGGGCTAGCTGCTCGGCGATCTCCAGCTTCTCGGCCGCGTCGAGGGAGATGCCCGGCGACTGCTCGCCGTCGCGCAGCGTGGTGTCGAAGATGGTCAGTCGCTGAGGATCGGGGATCATGGGATGGGCCTTTCAGGTGGAACGGCTCTCTGGAAAAGAAAAAACCTCCCGGCCCGAAGGTCGAGAGGCGTTGGCGAGCACCGGAGGCGCCCGCCGCTACGTAAGGAGCAGGGTGCTGAAAGCGCGCGCGGTGTCGAAAGACGGGTACATCTCCTGTCGAGGATGACATTCGCGGGGCGAACCGTCAAGTAGGGTCGCTGGGATGATCAGGAAGTCGTCGTGATCAGAGGGTTCATACGTTTGGTCGTCCGCCTCGGGCTTCTCACCGGGATCGGGTTGGCCTTGTTCAAGGTCCTCAAGGGCCGGCGCTCCGCCTCCGAGTTCGGCAGCCCTTCAGCCGACTGGGCGCCTCCCCCCACGCCGAACCCCAACCTGCCCAAGGCTCCTCCCGAGCCCGAGCTGGTCGAGCCGGTGATGTTCGAGGAGATCATCGAGAAGAAGGCGGCCATCCGCGCCGTGCCGGAGCCGGTGTCCCAGCCGGACGCCGTGCCCTCTCCCGAGCCGGCGCCGGCTACCGACAAGGCGCCGGAGTCGGGCATCCCCGGGCTCGCCGGTCAGCCCGGGGCCAAGAAGGCAGCGGCGAAGCGGTCCGCGGCCAAGAAGGCCGCCCCTGCGGCGCCGGCCGCGGCCGGACCGGTGAAAAAGGTGGCGCCCAAGAAGGCGGCCGCGAAGAAGGCCGCCCCGGCTACCCCCGAGAAGGCGCCCACGGCCAAGAAGGCCACTCCGGCGAAGAAGGCTCCCAAGAAGACCCAGTAGGGACCGGCGTCGCCGGTCGTCAGTCCTGGCTGACGGTGGCGACTTGGAGGATGCCGTCGGCGGCGCGCAACTCGGCCACCACCTCGGGCGGCAAGGCCTGATCGGTGGACAGGACCATGAGGGCGGCCACGCCCGACGGCGAGCGGCCGACGTCCATGTCGGAGATGTTGATCCCCGCCCGGCCCATCGTGGCGCCCACCAGGCCGATCATGCCGGGCCGGTCGTCGTTGCGGACGAACACCATGTGGCGGGCGGGCGGGATGTCGACCGTGTGGTCGTCGACCATCACGAGCCGGGCCTCGTCACGCAGGCCGAAGAGGCTGCCGGCAAGGGAGTGGCCGTCGCCCCGGAGGGTGATCAGGTTGACGTAGTCGTGGGCTGCGGCGGTGCGCGACTCCTGCACGTCGATGCCCCGTGCCTCGGCCAGCTGCGGCGCGTTCACATAGGACACCGGCTCGGTCCCGTGGGCACTCAAAACGCCTTTCAGCACGGCGAGGGTGAGTATCCGGGTGTCGTAGTCGGCCAATTGCCCCTGGTAGTCGACGGCCAGCGACTTCGGCTCGCCCTCTTCCAGCGATGCCCACGTCCGGCCCAGTCGCTCGGCGAGGGGAAGGAACGGGCGAACCGCCTCGGCCGCCTCGCTGGCGTCGATGTTGACCGCGTAGGGGACGAACTCCCCCGCCAGGGCCAGCGACACCTGCTCGCCGATCGTCTCCCCGGCCTTGTCCTGGGCCTCGTGGGTGCTGGCGCCGAGGTGGGGCGTGACGACCACCGACGGCAGGCCGAACAGCGGCGACTCGGTGGTGGGCTCCTTGGCGAACACGTCGATGGCCGCGCCGGCGATCCGGCCCTCGGAGATGGCCGCCGCCAGCGCCGCCTCGTCGATGATCCCGCCTCGCGCGACGTTGACGATGCGCAGATTGGGCTTGGCGTGGGCCAGCAGGTCCTCGCCGACCAGCCCCACGCTCTCGGGCGACTTCAGGAGGTGGATGCTGATGAAGTCGGCCTCGCGCACGACCTCCTCCAGTTCCATCAGCTCCACGCCGAGCTTGCGGGCCCGCTCCGGCGACATCCACGGGTCCCATGCCACCAGCCGCATCCCGAAGGCGTAGGCCCGCTGGGCGACGAGGGTGCCGATCCGGCCCAATCCGAGCAGTCCCAGGGTCTTGCCATGCACCTCGACGCCGGTCCACTTCGACCGCTCCCACAGCCCCTGCTTGAGCGCCGCGGACGCCTGCGGGACGTTGCGGGCGGAGGAGAGCAGGAGGGCCATCGTGTGCTCGGCGGCGGTGACGATGTTGGACAGCGGGGCGTTGCAGACCATGATGCCCCGCCGGGTGGCGGCGGCCACGTCGACGTTGTCCAGACCGATGCCGGCCCGGCCCACCACGACCAAGTCCGTGCCCGCCTCGAGAACCTCGGTGGTGACCTGGGTCTCGGAACGGATGATGAGGGCGGCCGCCCCAGGAACCATCGATAGAAGCTGTTCTGGACTGAGCCCGAGGCGCACGTCGACCTCGTGACCCTCGTCACGCAGGCGCTCCAGCCCCCGCTCGGCGAGCTCTTCGGTGATCAAAACCCTGGCCATCGGCCCATGGTCGCACACAGGGTCTGTGCGCCCCGCATCTACTCCGGGGGCTCGTCGTCCTCTTCCACCCACGGGCGGTAGACGGCCTGAGCGTCGCGTGGGCTGCGGTTGAGGTGGACCTCGTACCGCTGGGGGCCCTCCGGCTCGCCGGGCGCCTCCTGCTCGATGGCGATCGTGTCCCGCTTCTTCTCGGGATCGAAGACGTCTCGTAGGCCGAGGGCGATGCCGGTCAACAAGGCTCCGGTGGCGGTCCGAGCCCGCTTGGGCGGCACCCGCGGTGCAGCCGCCGGCTCCTGCGGGGGCAACTTCAGCCCGAAGATGTCGTCCTGGCCGTAAAAGGCCTCCAACGAATCGTCGGCCTCGTCCCGCTCCTCGTTGGGCCGCTCGTCCATCGGCCCAGGCTACCGGCGGGATCGTGGTTTGCTCAGCCGCTCAGCCGCTCAGCAGGGTGGCCAGGCGGCCGACGCCCTCCTCGAGGGCCTCGTCGGCCAAGGCGTAGGAAAGCCGGGCGTAACCGGGAGCACCGAAGGCCTCGCCGGGGACGATCGCCACCTTGGCCTCGTCGAGCACGATCTCGGCCAGCTCCAGGGTGGTGGCCGCGGTCCGCCCGCCAGCCAGGGGCCGGCCCAGTACTCCAACGAAGGACGGGAACGCGTAGAACGCGCCCTCCGGCTCCAGGCAGGTGACGCCGGGGATGGCGGCCAGCAGCTCGTACATCCGACGCCGCCGGCGGTCGAACGCGGCCCGCATCTCGCCGACGCGCACCTGGTCGCCGGTGAGAGCGGCCACTGCCGCTCGCTGCGACACGTTGGCCACGTTGGACGTGACGTGCGACTGCAGGTTGACCGCGCCCTTCACGACGTCGGCCGGGCCGATCATCCACCCCACCCGCCAGCCGGTCATGGCGTAGCTCTTGGCCACCCCGTTGACGACGATCGTGCGGTCGGCCAGCTCGGGAACGAGGGCCGGCATCGACGAGAAGACGTGGTTGCCGTAGACGAGGTGCTCGTATATCTCGTCGGTCACCACCCACAGGCCCCGGTCGCCCGCCCACCGCCCCACCTCGGCCACCTGCTCGGGGGTGTACACCGCCCCTGTGGGGTTCGACGGCGAGACGAACAGCAGCACCTTGGTGCGGTCGGTGCAAGCCGCCTCCAACGCCTCGACCGTGGCCCGGAAGCCGGTGGACTCGTCAGTGGGCACGATCACGGGCACGCCGCCGGCCAGGCGGATGGATTCCGGGTAGGTGACCCAGTACGGCGCGGGCATGAGCACCTCGTCGCCCGGGTCCAGCAGGGCGGCGAACGAGTTGTAGACGGCCTGCTTGGCCCCGTTGGTGATCACGACCTGCGACGCAGTCACTTCGTAGCCCGAGTCCTTCGCCGTCTTGACGGCCACCGCCTCCCGCAGATCGGGCAGACCCGCCGCCGGGGTGTAACGGTGGTTCTTGGCCTGGGGCGCCGCTTCCACGGCGGCGGCCACGATGTGGGCGGGGGTCGGGAAGTCGGGCTCGCCGGCGCCGAAGCCGATCACGTCGTGGCCGGCGGCGACGAGGGACTTCGCCTTGGCGTCCACCGCGAGGGTGGCGGACTCCTCGATGGCGGCGACCCGGCGGGACAGGCGTGCGAAACGGGTTCCGGTGGTCTCAGGCACAGGTGCGATAGTGGCACGCAATGAACTCCTCGTCTCCGGATATCACCCTTCCCGTCGATCTGCTCCCTTCCGACGGGCGCTTCGGCAGCGGCCCGTCCAAGGTTCGGGCCGACGCTGTCGCGGCGCTCGCGGCCGCCGCGCCGACATACTTGGGCACCAGCCACCGGCAGTCACCCGTCCGCTCGGTCGTCGGGCGCCTGCGGGCCGGGATGGCCGACCTGTTCGCCCTGCCGGAGGGCTACGAGGTGGTCTTCGGCAACGGTGGGGCGGCCACGTTCTGGGACGTCGCCCTCTTCTCGCTCGTCGAGCGCCGGAGCCAGCACCTCGCGTTCGGCAACTTCTCCGAGTCTTTCGCCACCATGGCGGCCAATGCCGCGCACCTCGACACGCCGGACGTCATCGAGTCGCCCGCCGGCACCCACCCGGACGCCAAGCCCAACCCCGACGTCGACGCCTACGCCCTGACCCACAACGAGACGTCCACCGGTGTGGCCATGGAGGTGCTCCGGCCCGCCCTGGCCGAGGAGGGCCTGGTCCTCGTCGACGCCACGTCGGCAGCCGGCGGCATGCGGGTCGACCCGGGCCAGTTCGACGCCTACTACTTCTCCCCCCAGAAGGGGTTCGGGGCTGATGGGGGCCTGTGGATCGCCCTCTGCTCCCCCGCCGCCCTGGCCCGGGTGGACAAGATCAAGGCCACCGGCCGGTGGATCCCCGAGTCGCTCAGCCTGGCCACCGCCGTCGAGAACGCCCGGCTGGACCAGACCTACAACACCCCCGGCCTGGCCACTCTCTTCCTGATGTGCGACCAGCTGGAATGGATCCTGGCCAACGGGGGCCTCGAGTGGGCGGCGTCGCGTTGTGAGACGTCCACGAACATCCTCTACGGGTGGGCGGAGAAGTCGGAGTTCGCCACGCCGTTCGTCGCCGACCACGCCGACCGCAGCCCGGTGGTCGCCACCATCGACCTCGCCGACTCGATCGACGCCAAGGCGGTCAACAAAGTCCTCCGCGCCAACGGCATCGTCGACACCGAGCCCTATCGCCGCCTGGGCCGCAACCAGCTACGGGTGGCCGTGTTCCCCAGCGTGGAGCCCGACGACGTCACCGTGCTCACCGGGGCTATCGACTACGTCGTGGCCGCCCTGTCCTGACACCGACCTCGCCAAGACTCATACTCTCCTGATGAGACGTGTGCTTGCAGTCCTGGTCGCCGCCGGCGTCACCGTGGGCGGGGGTACGGCCGCCTGGGCCGGAACCGGGGGCGAGGGAGGGCCGAAGCGTGAGGCTGCCAGGGCCTGCCTCAGCCAGGCGCGCGAAAAGGCTCCCGACGCGGAGAAGGGCGCCCTCAAGGAAGCGGTCAAGGCGTGCCTGAAGGACGCCGGCATCGAGGGCCGGGCGCCCACACCGGAGCAGCGGGCCAAGCGGGAGGAACTGCGCAGCTGCCTCCAAGGCGCCAAGGCCCTCCGCTCCGAGGACAAGGCCGCGGCCCGGGCTGCGGCTCACGCATGCTTCGAGCAGGCCGGCGTCACCCGAGGTCGCATGCGGCAGAGGCTGTCGCGCGTCAAGGAGTGCCTGGCCGAGGCGCGGACCGAGCAGCCGGACGCGTCCAAGGCCGACCGGCGCGCCCTCGTGAAGGAGTGCCTCGCCTCCAAGGGTGACTGATCACGACCGGGGCGACGTGGCCGGCCTGACGGGGTGGTGCTAGCCCCACCCCTCGAAAAGCCTGCCAGCCCCCTTCCCTCTGCGGGCCAAATGTGTCCCAATAGGCATAAGAGAAGCACAAGCCGGGAGTTGCAGGGGCAGGCCCCGGTACGGGGGGTGACCTGGTGAGCACGGCAATTTTCGACTCCGGCCCGAGCCTGGAGGCGCCCGGAGCGGTAGTGACCTTGGATTCGACGGCGGCGCTCGACTCCGAAGTGGTCGGCGCCAAGGCGTCGTCCCTGGCCCGGGCCCTGCGGGCGGGCCTGCCGGTGCTTCCCGGCTGGGTGGCCACGACCGGCGCGTTCGGGGCACTCCCGCTCTTCGGCGACGACACGACGCTACCGGTCGACGCCGAGCTGAGGGCCGCGTGGTCGGAAGCGTCCGAGGAGGGTGGGCGGCCACTCGTCGTGCGTTCGTCCTCGACCGTCGAGGACGGCCACACCAGCTCGATGGCCGGCATGTTCACCTCGGTGCTCGACGTGCGGGACTGGCGCTCGTTCCGGCGGGCGATCGACACGGTGCTGGAGTCGGCCGAAGTGGTGGTTCTGGGAGGCGCCGAGGACGGCGCCCGTGTCCGCGCCCCCATGGCCGTGCTCATCCAGCCCCAGCTCCTGCCCACCGTCGGAGGGGTGATGTTCGGGGTCGACCCGGTGTCGGGCCGTACCGACCATATCGTCGTGTCGGCGAGCGAGGCAGGCCCCGCGGCCGTCGTCGGGGGCGAGGTCGACGGCAGCCGTTACGTGCTTTCCCGCCGCCGGGTGGTCGAGGGCCCCGCGCACGGGCCGCTGACCCCTCTGCAGCTGCGCCACTTGGCTGCGCTCGCCCACCAGGCCGAGCGGGTGTTCGGCGCTCCACAGGACGTCGAGTGGGCCTTCGGGCCCGACGGCACGCTCTGGCTCCTGCAGAGCCGCCCGGTCACCGCGGTGGGCGCCTCACCGGCAACCGGGCCCACGCTCGGCCCCGGGCCGGTGGCCGAGACGTTCCCCGACGCCCTGTTGCCGCTGGAGGAGGACCTCTGGGTGGAGCCACTCCGGGCCGGACTTCGCTCGGCGTTGGCCCTGGCCGGCACCACCACCAGGCGCCGGCTGGCCGCGTCGCCCGTGGTGACCACCGTGGGCGGCCGAGTCGCCGCCGACCTCGACCTCTTCGGTGCCGGCAACGAGCCGGCATCGGCCCTTCGCCGCCTCGACCCCCGCCCGCCGATCCGCCGGCTGGTGGCGGCCTGGCGCGTCGGCCGCCTCCGCGCCGCCCTGCCGGACCTGGCGGCCGATCTCGTGGCCAAAGTCGACGCCGACCTGCTGGCCGTCGGCGCGGTGAACCGCCTGTCCGATCGGGAGCTGCTTGGACTCCTGCAGGGATCGGCCCAGGGGCTTCTCGCCCTCCACGGGCACGAGGTGCTCATGGGATGGTTGGTCGAAGCCGACGCGACAACCTCGACCACGACCGCCGCCTCGGTGGGCCTGCGGGCCCTCGCCAACGGCCGGGCCGACGGGCTGGCGGACGATGAGATCGTCCGGCGCCATCCCGGTGTTCTCGCCTTGGTCCCGCCCCGCGTCGGGCCTGCGCTCACCCTGCCACCCACTGTCGCCCTGCCGGCCACGTCGCCGGCAGCCACCGACCAGCCCGATCGGGCGGCCGTGCTGCGGGAGGCCCTCCGACTTCGCGCCCGCTGGCTCCAGGAGCTGACGGCCAGGGCCTCGTGGGAGCTCGGCGAACGCCTGGCCACACGCGGCGCGATCACCGGCGCCGCAGACGTCCGCTGGCTGCGGCTGCCCGAGCTCGTCGACGCGGTGACCACCGGCGCGGTCCCGGCCGACACAGCGCGGCGTGTCGGCTCGCGCCGCGGAGCCCCGCTCCCGGCTCGCTTCCGCCTGACGGCAGACGGCAGCGCGACCCCGGCCGCGGTCCGGCCGGCGCATCGCGGGCACCGCCGCCACCGGCGCGGGGGAGACACAACCCAGGGCGCCGGCACGGGTGCCGGCGGAGGCCGAGGATCAGGTCGGGTGCACGGGGGCGACGGGCCTCCCGAGCCCGGCGCCGTCCTGGTCGTGCGGACGCTCGATCCCGGCCTGGCGCCGCTGCTGCCCAGGCTGGGAGGTCTGGTGGCGGAGACCGGCAGCTTCCTGTCCCACTTGGCCATCCTGGCGAGGGAGTTCGGAGTGCCCACCGCGGTGGGGGTGAACGGCGCCTTCACCCGCTTCCCCGCCGGCGCCGACGTGGTCGTCGACGGCACAACGGGCGAGGTCATCCTGGTCGACGAGCACCGGAGCGGGGCGGCATGAGCCCGCGACGCATTTCCGCGGTCCTGGGCGGTGCCGTCCTCGTCTCAACCGCCCTGTACTTCTTCGTCTACCTGTGGCGCTGGGAGTGGAACCGGGCCCTCATCGCCGGGATGCTTTTCGTCGCCACCGAGGTCGCGGTGGCCACCGTCGTCGTCCTCAACCGCCTGCACGGCTTGGAAAGGAGGCTCGGCGCCCCAGATCCGGCCGTGCTGGCCCGAATCCGTGAGTCGGCGCCGCCGCCCCGCGACCACTTCGAGTGGCTCTCGCCCAGGTCGGGTCACCTCGGTGTGTTCGTCCCGGTGCTGATCGGGATGGGCGTCGTCGCCTCGGCCCTGGCGTGGCTGGTGGAGCGGCTGGCTCGGGCCACTGCCGGACCGGCGCTCGAGCGGGGCCTGGCTGCCCGCCTGAGACCGCTGGCCTGGCCGGCCGGCGGTCTCGTACCGAACGAGGACGACGACGCTCTGGCGGTGCTGGACCATCCGGCGCCGAACGCCGCCCAGCGGTGAAACGGGCCCTCTTGGTCGTGCTGGCCGTGGCCGGCGTGGTCATGGGCATCGACGTCCTGGCCGACCTCACCCAGGACCGGCCCGACCGCGTCCTTCCCGGCTCCCGCAGCGAAGTCCTCCTCGAGGTCGACTCCCGTGACCGGACCGGGTCGGAGCTGCTGTCGGCCCAGGGGCTGTGGGGCGCCTGCCAGGGCACGGTGTACCAGAAGCTGGCCGAGCCGGGCGTGACACAGGTTGCCGAGGGTCAGTTCCGCTTGCTCACAGAGCCCGCCCTCGGCGAGCACGCATGGCGGCGGCTGCAGGGCTGCCTCGAAGACGCCACCCTCGACCGGGTGAAGGCCCGGGTCCTGAGCAAGCGGGACCTGGCACCCGTCCCGGTGCCCTAACCCACGCGGCTCCAGATGCGGCGAGGAGCGTCGAGGACCCGGCTGACGGCGGTCACCATCGTGCCCGGTTTCTCGGGCCGGCCGTCGTCCATGCGGGCGACATAGGCGATCTGCTCGAGGCTGGGTGGTCCGACGGCCAGGTTCCGGCGCAGGGCGTCGCGGCCGGAGAGGTCGCCCAGGTTGACCTGATAGGCACCGACCATGGCGCCGGTCCGCCCGACGCCCGCTCCACAGTGCACGAAGATGCGACCGTTGGCGCTTCCGGTGGCGGCAAGGAAGGCGTCGACCTCCTCGGTGGTCGGCACCTGCCCGTCGCGCATCGGGATCCGGACCAGGTTCATGCCCAGCTCTTGGACGGTGCGGGCGTCGTGCTCCAGGCCGTCCTCGGCTCGCAGGTCGACGACCGTGGTGACCCCCGCCCGGGCCAGGTTGCGGTAGCCGTCGGTGGTGGGGGCCGCGCCCCGCCACAGCCGCTCGTCGACTGCCCGCAAATTGTCGACGCCGTCAACGGTCGACGGCGTCGCGGTGGCCGTGGTCTCACGCGCCCAGAAGGAGGCAGCCAGGATGGTCAGGTTTCCCACCACGAGGAACGCGACCGCGGCTCCAAGTCCCTTGAGCAACCAGGTCCCGACCCGTCGACGTGTCACCTGAAGCGCTCCATGTTCCTTGAAACTGCCCCGTAGGCGGTGCGCCATACGCATTGCGTCGGCATCCGCCTGGGCTGTCTGTACCCACATACGGCGATTTGATCCCGCCCTACCGCACGGAGACCACCACCCGGCCGGTAGCATGGGCGCCTCTCGCCACCATGGACCGGGCCACTGTCGACGTCTACGAGCGGCGGGCCGAGGAGTGGGCCAGCCGGCGGTCCCCGCTCCACCGCGACCGGGCGGTCCGCCTCGCCGCCCGGGCACTGCCCGGGCTCGTCGTGGCCGACCTTGGCTGCGGCCCCGGCAACTACCTAGCCGATCTCGGGCAGGACCACGCGGTGGTGGGTGTCGACGCCGCGGCAGCCATGCTCAGCGTGGCTACGCAGCACGCGGGGAGTGTCGCCAAAGCCGGCTTCGTCCAGGCCGACCTCGAGGCGCTGCCGTTCCGCGATGGGGTCCTCGCCGCCGCCTGGGCGTCGAACTCTTACCTGCACGTGCCGAGGACCAGCCTCCCGCTGGCCCTGGCCCGCCTGCACTGGGCCATGGCGGTGGGCGCCCCACTGGCGTTGTCCGTGGTGGCCGGCGATGGCGAGGGTGACTGGCCCGGCGACGACTTTCCCGGCCGGTTTTTCTCCTACTGGCAACCCGAGGACCTGGCCGCCCTGCTCACCGGAGCTGGTTTCGAAGTCGACCAGGTAGCCGTCGAGGGCGAGCGGGTCTGGGCCGACGCCCGCCGGGCCCGGACGCTGCCCGACACCGTAGGCCCCGGCCTGCGGGTGCTGGTCTGTGGACTGAACCCGAGCGTGGTGGCCGCCGACGCCGGGTACGGATTCGCCGGCCCCACGAATCGCTTCTGGCGGGCAGCGGTGGTCTCCGGCCTGGTGACCCGGCCTCGCGACCCGCTGGGCTGCGTCCGGCACGACGGCGTCGGCATGACCGACCTGGTCAAGCGGGCCACACCGAACGCCGCCATGCTCACCGCCGACGAGTACCGAACCGGGGCCAACCGGGTGCGGCGGCTGGTGGAGTGGCTGCAACCTGGCCTCGTGCTGTTCGTGGGGCTGGCCGGCTGGCGGGCGGCCGTCGACCCAAAGGCGGTTGCCGGTTTCCAGCCCGACCCCTTCGGCGGCGTGTCGGCCTACGTGATGCCCTCGACCAGCGGGCTGAACGCCCACAGCAGCGCCGCCGAGCTGGCCGCCCACATGGCCGACTCTCTCGCCGCGCTCCCACCCGCCTAACGTCCTTGCCTGTGTCCGACGTCCCCGCGGTCGAGGAACGGCCGAAGCCGTCCCGTCGCACCCTGATCCTGCTGGTCGCGCCCATCATCGTCATCACCACGATGGGCTTCATCGCCAGTGCCTTCACCCCCACGCTCGCCACCAAGCATCCGCTGCTCATGATCGCCCTCGATGCCCGGAACCGGTTCCTGGTCCTGGCCCGTGAGGTGGACCTGGTCCCGTTCGTGATCGTCGCCCTCATCCGCCGGTCCTTCAGCGATCCGCTCTTCTACCTGCTCGGCCGTTTCTACGGCGAGGGCGCCCTGCGCTGGCTCGAGAAGAAGGGTGGCGGCGGCGAGCTGGTGGTGTTCACCGAGAAGCTGTTCAAGAAGGCCGGCTATCCGATGGTGTTCTTCTTTCCGGGGGCGATCGTCTGCGCCCTGGCCGGCCAGACCGGCATGTCGCCGGTCGGGTTCATGGCCACCAACCTGGCCGGGACGCTGACCGCGATCATCGCCGTCCGCCGGTTCAGCTCCGCGATCGCCAGCCCGGTCGAGGGGCTCTTGGCGTTCTTCAGCCGCAACCTGGTGGCCACGACCGCGGTCAGCGTCAGCCTGGTCGTGCTCTCCCTGACGCTCAACCGGATGCAGGGCAAGCTCGACCCCGACCTCGACGAGCTCGAGGGCAAGCCGGCGTCAGATGTCGAGCAGGGAGTCGAGCCCGACGGTGACGCCGGGTCGCGAAGCGACCGCCTTCACCGCGAGCATGACCCCCGGCATGAATGAGGCCCGGTCGTAGGAGTCGTGGCGGATCGACAGGCTCTGCCCGGTGGTGCCGAGCAGCACCTCCTGATGGGCCACCAGGCCACGGAGGCGCACCGAGTGGATCCGGATGCCGCCGGCTGCCTCTCCGCCTCGCGCCCCCTGCAGCACCTGCTCAGTGGTGGGGTCGGCTTCCCAGTCCGCTGACCGACCGGCCATCCGCTCGGCGGTGTGCACGGCCGTGCCGGACGGAGCGTCGACCTTCTGGTCGTGGTGCAGCTCGATGATCTCCGCGGTTTCGAAGTAGGGGGCAGCCAGCTCCGCGAATCGCATCATCAGCACCGCGCCGATGGCGAAGTTGGGGGCGACGAAGCAGTTGCTCCGGGTGAATCGGGTGGCCAGCTCCTCGTAGTCGCCGGCGGTGAAGCCCGACGTGCCGACCACCGCGTGCACTCCGTTGGCCGCGCACCAGGCCAGGTTGGCCCGAGCCGCGTCGATGTGGGTGAAGTCGACCGCCACCTGGGCTTCCGCCCGGGCCAAAGACTCCGCGTCGGGCGACACCTGCAAGCCCTGGAGGTCGGCGCCCGTGACGCCGCGCAGGTCGATGCCGGCGTGGAGCGGGTCCACCGCGGCGACGAGCTGCAGGTCCGGCTCCTCCACCACCGCCCGGCACACGGTCGAGCCCATGCGCCCACCGGCGCCGAACACGCCCACCCGAATGGTCATGGCGGCTAGGCGACCCGTGCGGCGAAGGCGTCCTCGTCGAAGGGGCCGACCACGGCCAGTACCCGCTCGTTCCCCAGGATGCGGTCGGCGACGCGCCGCAGGTCGTCGTGGGTGACGGCCTCCGTACGGGCGACAACCTCGTCGAAGGACATCACGTCTCCGTGGATGAGCTGGCTGCGCCCGATCCGGTTCATACGCCCGGACGGGTCCTCGAGGGACAGGGCCAGGGAACCCTTGATGTGGCCCTTGGCCACCGCCAGCTCCCGGTCGGTTACCGGGCCTTTGGCCAGCTTTTCGAGCTCGTCGTCGATGAGGGCGAGAACCTCGTGCGCTCGCCCGGGCGCGGTGCCGGCGTAGATCGCCAGCGCCCCGCTCTCCAGGTAGGCCGCCCGGTACGAGAACACCGAGTACACCAGGCCCCGCTTCTCCCGGATCTCCTGGAACAGCCGGCTCGACATCCCGCCGCCGAGGATCTGGTTCAGGATCGACAATGCGAAACGGTCGTCGTCGTGGCGGTCCAGCGCCCGCATGCCGACCACCAGGTGCGCCTGCTCGGTTGTGCGGTGCTGGATGACGAGGGGCCGCACCGGCAGCAACCCGGGGCGTTGCCGGGGGGGCGCCGAGCCCGGGCGGACGGTGCAGCGCCGGTCGATGCCGGCGACCACGCTGTCGTGGTCCAGATTGCCGCTCGCGGCGAGGACGATGCTCGGGGCCTTGTAGCGGGTGGTGAAGTAGCCGTTGATCTGGTCGCGGGTCATGGCGGTGATCGTCGACCGCTCGCCGAGCACCTCCCGGCCGAGCGGGTGCCCGGGGTACAGCGCCTCGTGCAGGAGCTCGTGCACCAGGTCGGACGGCTCGTCCTCGTGCATGTTGATCTCTTCGAGGATCACCTGACGCTCGGCGTCGATCTCCTCGAGCCGGAACGCCGGCGCCCACATGATGTCGGAGAGGATGTCGAGCCCGAGCTCCAGATCCTCGTCGATCAAGCGGGTGTAGAAGGCGGTGTACTCCTTGGTGGTGAAGGCGTTCATGTCGCCGCCCACCGCCTCGATGTCCTCGGCGATGGAGTGGGCGCTGCGGGTCTCGGTGCCCTTGAACAGCAGGTGCTCGAGGAAGTGCGAGGCCCCGGCCTCCGCCGGGGTCTCGTCACGGCTGCCCGCGTCGACCCAGAAGCCGACGGTCACCGAGTGCGCGTCTGGCATCGCCTCGGTGACCACCTGCATCCCGTTGTCGAGCGTGGTCGCCCGGATGCTGTCGGGCACTAGCGGGAGCGCCGCCGGTCGCGGTCCCGGTTGCGGCGGGGGGCTTCCCCACCCTCGGGCCGTCCTGCGGCGACATCCGCGGGGCCAAGATCACCGAACTTCTCCTTGGCCTGGGCCTCGAACTGCGCCTCGAAGCTGACGAATTCGCGGTCGTCTGCGGGCTTGACGTCGCCACCGGACGGCCGGTCGCTGCGCGGCCGGTCGGACGCCGAACGGTCGGCCAAAGGCCCTGACCGTTCGGAACCGGAGGACTGCGGCGCCGCAGGCGCCTCGTCGCCTTCTGAGCTGTCCCCGACAGGGGACAGTGCGACCTTGCCCTGCGGGTCGATGTCATCGACCCGGACGGTGATGTCGCTACCGAGCGACACCACGTCCTCCACCCGCTCGACGCGCTTGCCGCGCCCCAGCTTGGAGATGTGGAGGAGGCCGTCACGGCCGGGAAGGATGTTCACGAAGGCCCCGAACTTCGTGATGTTGACCACCTTGCCGGTGTACACGTCGCCCACGTTGGCCCTCGGCGGGTCGAGGATCTGCTCGATCCGCTGCTGGGCCTCGGTGACGGCCACGCCGTCCTTGGAGCCGATGGTGACGGTGCCGACCACGCCGTTGTCGTCGACATTGATGTCGGCGCCGGTCTCCTGCTGGATGGTGTTGATGATCTTGCCCTTGGGCCCGATGACGTCGCCGATCTTGTCCATCGGGATCTCGAAGCTGATGATCTTCGGGGCCGTCTGGCGGACCTCGGAGCGGGGCTCGGCGATGGCCGCGTTCATCACGGCCAGCACCTGGAGGCGGGCGTCGCGGGCCTGGGTGAGGGCCGCGGCCAGCACGTCGGCCGGGATGCCGGCGATCTTGGTGTCGAGCTGGAGGGCGGTGATGAACTCGGCCGTGCCGGCCACCTTGAAGTCCATGTCGCCGAACGCGTCCTCGGCGCCCAGGATGTCGGTGAGGGTCGTGTACTTGCCCTCGGCGAAGACCAGGCCCATGGCGATGCCGGCCACCGGCGCCTTGATCGGCACACCCGCGTCCATCAGCGACAGGGTCGACCCGCAGACCGACGCCATCGACGTGGAGCCGTTGGAGGACATGCAGTCGGACACGGCCCGCAGGGTGTAGGGGAACTCCTCGACCGGGGGGACGACGGGCAGGAGAGCGCGCTCGGCCAGCAGGCCGTGGCCGATCTCCCGGCGCTTGGGGCCACGCATGAACCCGGTCTCGCCGGTGGCGAAGGGGGCCATGTTGTAGTGGTGCATGTAGCGCTTGGAGTCGTCGATGCCGATGGTGTCGAGCATCTGCTCCATGCGCGGCATGCCCAGAGTGGCGACGGTGAGCACCTGCGTCTCACCCCGCTGGAACAGGCCGGAGCCGTGGGCGGTGGGGATGAGGCCGACCTCGGCCGACAGGGGCCGGATGTCGGCAGGACCGCGGCCGTCGATGCGCATGCCGTCCTCGACGATGCGCTTGCGCACGATCTTCTTCTGCAGGGCGCGAACGGCCGCCTTGACCTGCTTCTCGCGACCCTCGAACTCGGTGCCGAGGGCGGTCTGGATCGTGGCCGTGGCCTCATCGGTGGCCGCGTTGCGGTCGGCCTTGGAGACGATCTTCGACGCCTCGGTCACCGGACCGGTCCCGACCTCCACCACCCGCTCCCAGACGTCGTCCGCGTAGTCGACCTGGGTCTCGAAGGGAACGGGCGGCTTGGCCCCGAACTTCTCGACCAGCTGGCGCTGCAGCCCGATGGCGTCCTTGATGGGGCCCTTGGCCGCCTCCAAGCCCGCGGCGATGACTTCCTCGGTGACCTTGGGTGCGCCCGCTTCGTAATAGCGCCAGGCGTCCTCGGTGCCGCCCGCCTCGACCATCATGACCGCGACGTCACCGTTGTCGAGGCCACGCCCGGCCACGACCAGCTCGAAGGTCGACAGGTCGCCTTCCTGGTAGCTGGGGTGGGGAACCCAGGCGCCGTCGGTGGTGTAGCCCATCCGCACTGCGCCGAGGGGCCCGTCGAAGGGGATGCCCGACAGCATGAGGGCGGCCGAGGCGCCGTTGATGGCCAGGACGTCGTGGGGGTTCTCCTGGTCGGCGCCCAGCACGGTGGCGACCACGTGGACCTCGTTGCGGAAGCCGTCGGGGAACGACGGGCGCAGGGGCCGGTCGATGAGGCGGCAGGTCAGGATGGCCTGGTCGGTGGCCCGGCCCTCCCGGCGGAAGAACGAGCCGGGGATCTTGCCGGCCGCGTACATCCGCTCCTCGACGTCGACGGTGAGGGGGAAGAAGTCGACTCCCTCCCGGACGCCCTTGGAGGCGGTGGCGGTGACCAGGACGACGGTGTCGCCGATGCGGGCCACCACCGAGCCGTTGGCCAGCTGGGCCAGCTTTCCCGCCTCGAACGAGAGGGTCCTGCCTGTGTCCCCAATGGGACCTGATACGGAAACGGGTTCCGTCATATGTGTTGCTCCTTTGTCTTTACAGACCGGAGCGGCGACGGCCAGTTCCCAGTTGTCAGCCACCCGGGCTCGTACCCGAGGAGCTGGCGACTGGCAGCTGACTCTTGCGCCGTCAGGTCCGTCTTGTGGTCGAAATGGAACGAGCGGCCCTCAGGCCGCTCGCTGCGTACTGCGTTACCGCCGGAGGCCGAGGCGGGCGATCAGCGTCCGGTACCGCTCGACATCGTTGGCCTTCACGTAATCGAGCAGGCGCCGCCGACGGCCCACCAGCATGAGCAGGCCTCGCCTGCTGTGGTGGTCCTTCTTGTGGGCCTTGAGGTGCTCGGTGAGGTGGTTGATGCGTTCGGTGAGGATCGCGATCTGCACCTCAGGCGAACCCGTGTCAGTGTCGTGAAGCCGGTATTCGCCGATCGTGGCGGTCTTGTCGGGCATTGCTGAAGCGCTACCTCATCTTCAGGGCGGAAAACACTGTGGGCGGGAAACACTGCGGGGACGCGCCTGAGCGGTCGCAGAGGCGCAGACACGATGGTACCAGCCCGGTACGGTCGGACCATGACCGAGGCCCGCACGCTCGTGGTGAGCAGGAGCTGCCGCATCCCGCTCGACGAGCTGGAGTGGCGGTTCAGCGCCTCCGGCGGCCCGGGCGGCCAGCACGCCAACACCTCCAACACCAAGGCCGAGGTCCGCTTCGACGTTGCGAACTCGCCGTCGCTCGGACCCCGGCAGCGGTCGCGCCTTCTCGAACGACTGGGTCCCGTCGTGCGGGTCGTCGCCTCCGACGAGCGCTCCCAGGCCCGCAACCGCGATCTGGCCCTGGAGCGCCTGGCCGCCCGCCTCGCCGAGGGACTGCACGTCGAAGCGGTCCGGGTCCCCACGCGGCCCCGCCCGTCAGCCAAGCTCAACCGGCTCGACGACAAGCGCCGGCGCTCCCAGACGAAGCGCCTTCGCAGTCGCCCGGCCGACGACTGACTAAAGGGTCGACGAACACGTTGGACAGGAACGTCAGCGTGACGCACCGAAGCTCCAGCGCCGCGTCGGCAGTCAGTACCCGAGGCGGTCGAGGGACCTTGGTTGGCGCTGCCAGTCGGGGTCGACCTTGACGACCAGGTCGAGGTAGGCGCCCTCACGAAGCTGGGCCCGCACCGCCTGGCCGACCTGCTTGAGCACCAGCCCGCCCTTGCCGATGACGATGCCCTTCTGGGAGTCGCGCTCGACGACGATCTCGACGCGGATCACCGGCCACTCGTACTCGGTGACCCGGCAGGCGATGGAGTGGGGCAGCTCGTCCCGCACGACGGCCAGGAGCTGCTCGCGCACCAGCTCGGCCACCCAGACCTCGTCGGGCTGGTCCGTGACCATCTCTTCCGGGTAGTACTGCGGGCCCTCGGGCAGGCGGGCGACGATGGCCTCCACCAGCTCGTCGACGCCCTCGCCGGTGCGGGCCGAGATCGGGAAGTACTCGGCCAGGTCGAGCGAGGCGGCCCGGGTGAGCTGGGCCAGCACCTGGGTGCGGTCGGCGATGTCGACCTTGTTGACCGCGCACAGCGCGTCCTTGGGCAGCCGGCCGGCCACGAACCGGTCGCCCTTACCGAGCGGGGCGGTGGCGTCGATGACGAGGCAGACCACGTCGACGCCGGACGACGCGGCCTCGGCGGTGGCGTTCAGCCGCTGGCCCATGGTGGTGCGCGGCTTGTGGACGCCGGGCGTGTCGACGAAGACGACCTGGGCGTCGGGCCGGGTGAGCACGCCCCGGATCTCGGTGCGGGTCGTCTGGGGCGAAGGGGCGACGATGCTGATCTTCTCGCCGAGGATGGCGTTGAGGAGGGTGGACTTGCCGACGTTGGGCCGGCCGACGAGGGTGGCGAAGCCCGACTTCACCCCCGGTCCACTGTCATTCTCGGTCAGAGACCGGCTCGAGCTTGCTGATCCGCACCCGGCCGATGCGGCGGCCCTGCACCCGCTCGGCCCGCAGGCGGCGGCCGTCGTAGTCCACCGTCTCGCCCTCGGCGGGCACGTGGCCGAGCAGGAAGTAGACCAGTCCGCCGACGGTGTCGTAGTCGCCTTCGGGAAATTGGGCCTCGAGCAGGTCGTTCAGCTCGTCGATCGGCATGCGGGCGTTGACCCGCACGTCGCCGCCAGGCAGGGGCTCCATGGGAGGCTCCTCCACGTCGTACTCGTCGACGATCTCGCCCACCAGCTCCTCGATGAGGTCCTCGAGGGTGACGAGGCCGGCGGTTCCGCCGTGCTCGTCGACCACGATGGCCATGTGGGTCTTCTGCTTCTGCATCTCGGGCAGCAGCTCCGCCACCCGCTTGGTCTCGGGCACGAAGTTGGCCGTGCGGGTCAGCTCACGCACCTGCACCTCACCCCGCTTGTCTCGCACGGCGCGCATCAGGTCCTTGGCGTACAGGAGGCCGTTGATGTCGTCGATCCCCTGCTCGTAGACGGGGATGCGGCTGAAGCCCGCGGCCATGACCACCTCCATGGCGTCGTTTACCGTGGCCCGGGCCTCGATGGCCACCATGTCGGGACGGGGGATCATCACTTCCCGCACCACGGTGTCGCCGAACTCGATGATGGAGTGGATGAGCTGGCGCTCCTCCCGCTCGATCACGTCCTCCTCCACCGCGGCGTCCGCAAGTGCCAGAATCTCCTGCTCGGAGACGTAGGGCCCTTCCTTGAGGCCCTTGCCCGGGATGATCATGTTGGTCAGGCCGATGAGGCCGCGAGCCAGCAGCCGGATGGGCGGAAAGCCGACGATGGCCGACACGAGTGGCGCGGTCAGCAGCGACGCCCGCTCGGGGTGCTGCACGGCCCACGTCTTGGGCAGCGACTCGGCGAACACAAAGACCACGACCACCTCCAAGGCGGTGGCGGCAGCCACGCCGACGGGGCCGAAGAGCCGTTCGGCGACCACACCAACGAGCGTGGCCGCCACGAGGTGGCAGAGCAGGACGAGCAGCAGGACGGGGTTGAGGAACCGCTCGGGGTGCTCCACCAGGCGCACGAGGGCGGCGGAGCCCCGGCGCTCCTCCTCGGCCAATGTCATGGCCTTGATCCGGTTGACCCGGGTCAGCGCCGTTTCGGACATGGCCAGGAAGGCCGCCGCACAGATCAGGACGAAGACGGCCACCAACATCAACGTCTCGGAAGTACTCATGGCTTGTGGAACTGCTCCAGTAGCTCTCGCTCCCGCCGTTCCATCGCCTCCGCCTCCTCGTTGTCGACATGGTCCATGCCCAGGACGTGCAGGATCCCGTGCACCACGAGCAGCGCCATCTCGTCGTCGTAGGTCCCGGCGTGATCGGGCGCGTTGCGAGCCGCGACCGCCGGGCAGACCACCACGTCGCCCAAGAGGTTGGGCGGATCCGACATCTCCGGGTCGGCGCCCGGCCCGGGCCCAAGGGAGTCGGGCGACCGGCCGCCCTCGACCACATCGTCGTCGTCGATCGGGAAAGCCAGCACGTCGGTGGGGCCCGCCTTGCCGAGGAAGCGCTTGTTCAGCTCGGCCATGGCGTCCTCGTCGACGAAGAGCATGGACAGCTCGGAGTCCGCCTTCACGCCCTGCGCCCCCAGCACCGCCTTGGCCAGGTGGACCAGGCGGAGAGCGTCGACCGGGTGGGCGGACTGCTCGTCGGCGGCGAAGACCTCAAGCGGCATCAGGTGGCGGCCGTGGATGGGGGATGGGCCTTTTCGTAGGCGTCGACGATCTGCTGAACGATGCGATGTCGGACCACGTCCTTCGACGTCAGGTGCACGAAGGAAAGGCCGTCGATGCCGGTGAGGATCTGCTCGAGGCCGAGGAGGCCGCTGCGCCCGGCTTGGAGGTCGACCTGGGTGACGTCGCCGGTCACGACCGCCCGGGAGCCGAAGCCGATACGGGTCAGGAACATCTTCATCTGCTCGGGCGTGGTGTTCTGCGCCTCGTCGAGGATGAGGAAGCTGTCGTTCAGGGTCCGGCCCCGCATGTAGGCCAGCGGGGCGACCTCGATGGTCTCGCCCTCGAGCAGGCGCTTGGCCCCCTCGGGCCCGAGCATGTCGTAGAGGGCGTCGTAGAGCGGGCGCAGGTAGGGGTCGACCTTGGCCAGGACGTCGCCTGGCAGGAAGCCCAGTCGCTCCCCCGCCTCTACCGCCGGGCGGGTCAGGATGATGCGGCTGACCGTGTGGGCCTGAAGCGCCTGCACGGCCAAGGCGACGGCCAGGTACGACTTCCCCGTGCCCGCGGGACCGATGCCGAAGGTGACCGTGCTGTTGGCGATGGCGTCGACGTAGCGGCGCTGGCCGGTCGTCTTGGGCCGGACCGTGCGCCCCCGCGACGACCGCAGCACCTCGGCGGCCAGCACCTCGGAGGGTCGCTCGTCGGCCTTCACCATGTCGATGGTGCGGCCGACGTCGGACACGTCGAGGCGCTGGCCCCGCTGGAGCAGGAGCACCAGCTCCTCGAACAGGTGGCCCACCTGGTCGGACTGGTCGCCGGTGATGCTGATCTCGTTGCCCCGTACCAGGATCTCGGTACCGCCGAAGGCCTTCTCGATCAGGCGCAGCAACTCGTCGCGCTCGCCCAGGAGATCCACCATCAGGTGGTTGCCGGGCACGAGGATCTTGATCTGGGTCGGGGACACGGCTGGGTTCACGACTCAGGCTACCTGCCCTGAGCCGCCGCCCGGGGCAACTTCGCCCGCGGATGGCGCTGGGGGACTCCTGGGGTAGGAAACGCCTCGGCCGACGAGGAGGAGGAACGATGCTGGGTTGGGTGGGCGACGTCGAGCAGGAGACGCTGGAGAACGAGAACTTCCGCACCGTCCTCTTCACCGGTGACCGGGTCCAGCTCACGGTCATGCGCCTTGCTCCCGGCGAGGAGATCGGAGTCGAGATGCACGACCACCTCGACCAGTTCCTGCGGATCGAACAGGGCAGCGGTCGGGTGACGTTCGGCCGCTCCGCCGACCAGGTCGAGGAAGCGCACGACGTGGAGGACGACTGGGCGGTCATCGTGCCGGGCGGGGTGTAGCACAACGTCATCAACACCGGCGCCGGCGAACTCAAGCTGTACTCGCTCTACGCCCCACCCGAGCACGCCCCCGACACCGTCCATCGGACGAAGGCCGAGGCGGACGCCGCCGAGCACTGAGCCGGACTACCCGGGAGGCCAGTCCATGGGCCGCCCACCGACCACGTGCATGTGCAGGTGGGCCACGGAGTTCTGGGCGTCCTCGCCGACGTTGAACACCAGCCGGTACCCGCGCTCGGCCAGGCCCTCGCTGCGAGCCACCTGCTGGGCCGTATCCATCATCTCGGCCAGGAGGTCGGCGTGCTCAGGAGTGACCGTGTCGGCGGACACCACATGCTCCCGCGGGACCACTAGGACGTGCACCGGCAGGGCGGGCTTGATGTCCCGGAAGGCGTACGTCCGCTCGGTGGAGGCCACCTCCTCGGACGGCAGCTCGCCGGCGACGATGCGGCAGAAGATGCAATCGCTCACGGCACCGGTCAGGCTACTGCCGCGATGGACGGCGTCGGCGACCTCGAGCGGTGGGCGGCCGACGCCCGGGCCCGGGAGGCCGCCGACGCACGGGTGCGCGAACGTTGGCTCCTGGCCCAGGCCGCCGATTCGGCCAGCCTGGCCGGTCTTTTGCTCGCCCTGGCCGAGCGGCGGGAGACGGTGGTCGTGGCCACTGTGGCCGGCCGGCGCCACCGGGGCGTGGTGACCGGCGTAGGCGAGGACTTCGTGGCCATCGAGGCGCAGTCGGGCGCCATCACACTCGTAGCCCTGTCCGGGCTCGGCGACGTGCGCGTGGCCGAACGAGCGGCGCGACCCGGGCCCCAGAGGGCCGCCACGACTGGCGACCGGCCGGGCCCGGGCGCGCTGGGCGCCCGCCTCGGGGACGTGCTGGCCCAGGCCGCCGGCGGCCGCCCGAGGATCCTCGTGCAGACCGGGTCCGCTTCAGTCGTGGGCGACCTTCGGGCGGTTGGTGTCGACGTGCTCACCGTGGAGACCGACGGTGGCAGCGGTCCGGTCTACGTGGGGTTGCCGTCGGTGTCGGAGGTTTCCTTCTTGGCTTCGGGATAGAGGTGCTCGAGGTCGCCCGGGGTGATCCGCGAGGCGGTGATGAACGATTCGACCTCGGCTTCCTGTAGACGGATCACTCGGCCGAACTTGTAGGCCGGAAGCTCGCTCTCGTCGATCAGGCGGTAGAGGGTCCGGACCGTGACCCCGAGGCGCCGGGCCGCCTCGCCCGTGCTCATCCAGCGAATGTCGTCGTCTGGCATGCCGGGCATTGTAGCCGGGAGTCGCCGTTCCCCGTGGTTCCTCATGAGGTTTCATGAACGCGATGCCCCATGAACTTATCCAGAGCTTTCCCACGCGAAATCCCCAGGTTCTTGTACTTGTGCCATTCCAGCGTCTTTCATAGTGTTGCGCCCGTCGGGTTCCGAGGCAGGCGAAAGGCGGCGGCGATGGCGCAACAGGTGGGCACGGCGTCCAAGACGTCGCCGCCCGAAGGGAGCACCAACGGCGCGCCGGGGCGCGCTGTCCGGCGCCGCCGGGGACTGCCCGGAAGCCGGGCGGTGGTGGGCGGGCTGCTGGTGGCCGCCTCCGCCGTCGGCCTCTTCGCCGCGGCCAGCGGTTCTGGAGAAGGGCCGGGCCACTCCTACGTCGTCGCCCGTCACGAGCTGGCCGCCGGCACCCGCCTGCAGCAATCGGATCTCCAGCTGGTGCCGATGGAGCTGGCGGCGGGCGTGAGGACTCGGGCGTTCGACACCGCCCAGCCCCTCGTAGGCGCCACGCTGGTGGCCCCGTTGGGCACCGGGGAGCTCGTGCAGTCGAGCGCGGTCGTCGCCCGCAAGGGCGACGTGGCCAGCCGGGAGCTGTCGTTCACCCTGGAACGGGGTCGCGTCGGCCTAGGAATCAAGCAGGGCGAGCGCGCCGACCTGCTGGCGACCTACGGCACCGGCAACGACGCCTTCACGACACTGGTCGTCCGCCAGGCCCTGCTCGTGGCCATCGAGCGGCCCCGCACGTCTGGCGGCGACCTGGGAGCAGCCACCATCACCGTGTCGGTCGAAGACCCGGCTGACGCACTGGCGCTGGCCCACGCCATCCAGCAGGGCAAGGTCACGCTCGTACGGGCCACGGGCGCCCCGCCCCAGGGCGGCGTACCGCCCACCTACCGAGTGGGCCGCAGCTGATGGCCGCCGAACGCTTCGTCGTCCTGGGGCTCGCTCCGGCCCGCTCAGCCTGGTTCCGGTCGGTCGGGCTGTGGGCCAACAGTGGCGCGCTGCCGGCTGAGTTCGTGCGCTGCATCTCCGCGGAGGAGGTGAGGGCACGGCTGGCGTCGGGGCGGGCGTTCTCGGCGCTGGTGGCCGATGCCGGGCTCCCCGCCGTCGACCGGGACCTCGTCGCAGCGGCCGGCGCCGCCGGCTGCGCAGTCCTGGTCGTTGACGACGGCCGGGCCACGCGGGACTGGCTGGAGCTGGGCGCGGCCCGCGTCCTGGCTCCGTCCTTCGCGCGCGAGGAGCTGGTTGTCGCCCTCACCTCGTGCGCCCACCCGGTCCGCCGCGGCGATGCCGACCCGTCCGACCTGCTCAGCCGACCGGCGCCGGTCGCCTGGCGCGGCGCGGTGGCCGCCGTCACCGGTTCCGGGGGCACCGGGGTGTCCACCGCGGCCATTGCCCTGGCCCAGACGCTGGCCGACGACGTACGCCACGGCGGCATGGTGCTGCTGGCCGACCTGCGCCTACGCGCGGAGCACGCCGTGCTCCACGATGCGGGCGACGTCCTCCCGTGCGTGCAGGAGCTGGTGGAAGCGCACCGGTCGGGCCAGCCGTCGGCCGACGACGTTCGCTCGCTCGCGTTCGCCGTTCCCGAACGGCGTTATCACGTACTTCTCGGGCTCCGGCGGGCCCGCCATTGGCCGGCGATCCGGCCGCAGGCATTCGAGGCCGCGTTCGACTCGCTGCGCCGGGCCTGGGGGGTGGTCGTGTGCGACATCGACGCCGACCTGGAAGGCGAGGGCGATGCGGGGTCGATCGACATCGAGGAGCGTAACGTCATGGCCCGCACCGCCGCCGCTCAGGCCGACGTGGTCTTCGCCGTCGGCCTGCCCGAGCTCAAGGGCGTCCATTCGTTCGTGCGGGTCCTCGACGACCTCATCGCCTTCGGCACCGACCCGGCCCGCATCGTGCCGGTGGTCAATCGGGCGCCCCGGTCGGCGCGGGCCAGAGCGGGGCTCGCTGCCGTCCTGGCCGACCTCACCGGCCCCTTCGCCGGCGGCCGGCTCATGAACCCGATCCACCTGCCCGAGCGCAGCAATGTCGAGGCCGACCTGCACGACGGCGCCCGGCTGCCATCGGCGCTCGGCGCGCCTCTCGCCGGGGCCTTCAAGGCGCTGCTCGATCGTCCCCGGCTGGAGCCGGTGGCGGCCAGCCCCGAACCGGTACAACCGGGATCGCTCGGACACTGGACCGAGGAGGCGCTCGGATGACCGCCTGGGGCGTCGAGGCCTCTCCCCTACAGGACATCGAGCGCCGGGTCCAGTCGCGGGCCAAGGAGACGTCGCTCGACATGGCCGGTGAAGACGGTCGGGCCAAGCTCCGGGCCCTCATCGCCGACGAGGTGGCGGCGTGGAGCGACGCCTACAAGCGCGGTCTGCGGGGCTTCGACCTGGCCAACCCCGAGGTCGTGGCCGAGCGGGCCTATCGCAACCTGGCCGGATACGGCCCGCTCGAGCCTCTCCTGGCCGACGACGACGTGTGGGAGATCATGGTGAACGCTCCGGACCAGATCTTCGTGAAGCGTCACCGTGGCACGAGCGGCTACCACGACGAGGCCTTCAACGACGACGACCACGTCGTCCGGACCCTGACCAAGATCCTCGACGAAGCGGCCGGCTCGCATCGAAAGCTGGATCCGGCCGAAGGCCTTCAGGACGCGCAACTCGACACCGGAGCGCGCCTCCACATCGTCCACGGCGACGTTGGCCGCGACGGTCACGTCCTGGTCAACATCCGCAAGTTCACCGGTGTCGCCTACCGCAGCCTCGACGAGCTCGTCGACCGCGACATGCTCGACACCCGCGTCGCGGGGTTCCTCCGGGCGTGCGTGCGCGCCCGGTTGTCCATCGTCTTCTCCGGCTCACCGGGATGCGGCAAGACCACCCTGCTTTCCTGCTGCGCGGCCGAACTCGACCCCAGCCTGCGGGTCGTGGTCGCCGAGGAGGTCTTCGAAGCCGACCTCCCATTGCCCAACGTGGCGTCGATGCAGACCCGTCCGGCCCGCCCCGATCGGCGAGAAGTCGACCTGCGCCGGCTGGTCTCCGGCTTCCTGCGCATGGCTCCCGACATCGCCGTCGTAGGGGAAGTGAGGGACAGGGAAGCCCTACCGCTGCTCCTAACGCTCTCGTCGGGCGTGAAGGGCTACACCACGATCCACGCCGGATCGGCCCGGCAGGCCCTGAGCCGCCTGCGCTTCATCTGCCAGCTGGCCGACACCAACGAGCTGCCGATGACCGCTCTGAGCTCGCTGGTCAGCGAGGCGGTCGACATTGTCGTGCACTGCGCCCGGGTGGCCGGCCAGCCACGGGTCATGGAGGTGATCGCCGTCGAGGAGCCGCAGACGGGCCCGGACGCTGTGCAGTTCACGGCCACGGAGCTGTTCAGCCGGCCGCGACCGAACGAGGCGCTGACGTGGAGCGGCAACCTCCCGCTCCGGGCCGCCCGCGCCCTCGAGGAGGCCGGCTACGACATGCACGAGCTGCTCGACACCGGGGGAAACCGGATACGAACGGTGCGCGCGGTCGCTGGAAAAGGCACCGGCACGGCCTCCGGCACGGACAAAGCTCGGACCACACCGACGGTGCAGCGGGCCGGTCGGAGGCGCACGACCTCGTGAGCGCGGGCATGCCGCTCGTGCCGCTGGCGGTTGCCCTGGCGGGCGCCTACGGGGTCTTCCTTCTCTACACCGCCATCGCGTTCGGATGGCAGGGCGTGGGCTTCGGCGCCAGCCGGCTTCGATCCGAGACCCGACTACGGGCCACGGCTGGGCAGTGGCTGGCCCAAGCCGGCCTGGAAGGCGTCGGTCCCGGTGAGTTCCTCACCGTCATGGCCGTCCTGTTCGTCGTCGGCACTGGGCTCACGTTCGCCGTGCTGGGCGCGGCGCTGCCCGCCGTCGCTGTCGGCGCCTTTGCCGCAACCTACCCGGCTGCCTCGTACCGGGCCCGGCGTACCCAACTGCGGGCGCGAGCGGCCGAAAGCTGGCCGAGGATGATCGAGGAGATCGCCTTGCTGGCCGGCTCGCTCGGGCGCTCCGTCCCTCAGGCGCTCTTCGAGGTGGGTCGGGGCAGCCCGGAGGAGATGCGCCCCGCGTTCGCCGCCGCTCACCGGCAGTGGCTGATCAGCACCGACTTCGAACGCAGCGTGGCCGTGCTCAAGGCCGGCCTGGCCGACGCCACCGCGGATGCCGCATGCGAGACACTTCTCGTCGCCCATGACGTCGGGGGCACCGACGTGCAACGCCGGCTCACCGCTCTGGTCGAGGACCGGGTCGCCGACCTCCAAGGCCGCAAGGACGCGCGCGCCCGGCAGGCGGGCGCCCGCTTCGCCCGCCGGTTCGTCCTGTTCGTCCCCGTCGGCATGGCACTCGTCGGCCTCTCCATCGCAGGGGGACACAACGCCTACCGCTCCGCGGAAGGCCAGCTGGCCGCCGTGTCCGCCATTGGCATGGTCGTCGGGTGCTGGCTGTGGTCGGGCCGCATCATGCGACTGCCCGAGGAAGAGCGGGTGTTCCATGGGTGACGCCGCCCGGGTGCGGCTCGCCGTTCTCTGCGGACTGGTCCTGTGGGCCGGCATGACGCTCGTGCTCTCGCAGGTGCGCTGGTTCTCCCGCCCGCCGTTGCTCGAGCGGTTGCGGCCCTACAGCCCAGCCGGCATGGGTGGTCCCGCCCGCCGCGGCGCCATCTTGTCCGTGGAGTCCTTCCGCGACGTCGTCCGGCCTCTGTGCCGAACTCTGGGCGAACGTATGGCCCACCTGTTCGGCGTCAGCGAGGAACTCGGCACCCGGTTGGAACGCATCCATTCCACCGACGACGTCACCGGCTTCCGGGTCCGCCAGGTCGGCTGGAGCATGGCTGGGTTCGGGGCCGGGGCGCTCTTCTCGATAGCCCTCCACCCTCCGGTTCTCGTCGCTCTGCTGGTGGTGCTGAGCGGGCCCCTACTGGGCTTCCTCGTTCCGGAGCAGCAGGTCGCCTCGGCATCGGATGCCTGGCGCCGCCGGCTCAATCTCGAGCTGCCGGTGGTCGCAGAGCAGCTCGCCATGTTGCTGTCCGCCGGGTACTCCTTGGGCGCCGCCCTGAACCGGCTGGCCGCCCGCGGCGGCGGCAACGTGGCGAAGGACCTCACTCGCGTGTGCGGCCGAATCCGACAGGGCCTCACCGAGATCGAAGCCCTCCGCGAGTGGGCGGAAGTGGCTGACGTTGAGGCCCTAAACCGGCTCCTGCCCATCCTGGGGCTGAACCGCGAAGCGTCCGACCTTGGGCGCCTCATCTCCGAGGAGGCCCGCTCCATCCGCAAGGACACCCAGCGCCGCTTGATCGAGACGGCCGAGCGCCGCGCGCAACAGGTGTGGGTCCCCGTCACGGTGGCCGCACTGGTCCCCGGGGTGATCTTCCTCGCCGTCCCCTTCATGGAGGCGCTCCGCCTCTTCGCAGCACCGTGAGCTCACACCAATGCAACCCATGAGGAAAGGAACCCCGATGGAATTGTCTCTACAAGCGTACGTGTGGGGCAGAGGCCTCGCGTCATCTCTGACCACGAACGACGAGGCGGGCGAAGGGGTGGTCTCCACCGCCATAGCCGTGTTGATCATGGCCGCGCTGGGCGCGGTGATGTGGGTGGGGTTCCAGGCGATCTGGGACAACGCCAGCACCCAGACCACAGAGCAGATCAACACGATCGGCGCTTCGTAAGCCCCAGCCGGACGGAGCCGGAGGCCGGATTGGACGAGCGGGGCGGAGGGCCGATCTCCCTGTGGGTTGGCTTCTCCGTCTTCCTCGTCATGCTCCTGTTCGCCGTCCAGGTGTTGTTCAACCTGTACGCCGCGTCGGTGGTGACAGCGGTCTCCTACGACGCGGCAAGGCGGGTCGCTGGGGGCGACGGGGGCGAGTCCTATGTCGCCGATGCCGAGGAGCAGGCCCGTCAGTCCCTTGGCCGTTACGCCGAGAAGGTCACGTTCGATTGGAGCGGGACCAACGCGGAGGAGGTCGTCCTGCGCGTGCAGTCGGACAATCCGAGCGTCCTGCTCCCATTGATGGCCGGTCCCGCGGCCCTCGACCGGCTCGACCGCACCATCCGGGTCCGCGTGGAGCGGTTCCGGTGAGGCGCTTTATGGCCCGGGCGCGCCGCGACGAGTCGGGGCAGATGGCGGGGATGGAGGTGGTCCCGTTCGGCCTCCTGACGTTCGTCGTGGGCGCGCTGATCGTGGCGAACGCGTGGGCGGTCATCGACGCCAAGATCGCCGTCTCCGCGGCCGCCAGGGAGGCGACGCGCGCCTTCGTCGAGGCGCCCGGGGACTCGGATCCGCACGCCATGGCCCACGCCGCGGCCCGGTCGGCCGTCGAAGGCGCCGGGCGGGACCCGGCTGAGCTGGTCCTGACACCCCTCGAGGCCACCTTCGCCCGATGTGAGACGGTCACCTTCGAGGCCAGCTACCAGATCCCCGCCATACGGGTGCCCTGGGTCGGGGGCTTCGGCGACGGGTTCACCGCCAGCGCCCGCCATGCAGAAATAGTCGACCCATACCGTACCGGCGTTCCCCGCACCGTCAATGGCTGTGTGTCGACACCATGAGCCGGAGCCGGCGTGGCGCCGGCCCGGCACCGAAGGGGGCAGCACTCTGCTGCTTTTCCCGGCGGCGATGCTGATCATGGTGGCCTTGGCCGCCATGACGGTCGACAGTGCCATCAGCTTCCTGGCCCAGCGCCAGCTCCAAAACGCCACCGCCGCGGCGGCAAATGATGCCGCCACTGAGGCGGTCTCCGACCGCGCCTTCTACGAGGACAACCGGGTGGAACTCTCGCCGTCCGCCGTGGAGGAGGTAGCCGTCGCTCGCATCTATGCGCTGATCGACCAGTCGCGCCACCACGATCTGGTCGTGGACGCCGAGGCGGTCGCGCCGGCAGCTGCTGGCTGCCCGTGGACGGTCAGGGTGTTCGCATCGTCCCGGGTCGACGAGCTGTTCGGCAAGGCCGTGCCCGGCTCGACCGGCCAGGTCGCGGTTCGGGCCCAATCGGTGGCGTCGCCCCGACAATCGGCTGCAGGCTGCTGAGCGTCTCGGTCATGTCGAGAGCGATCCGCCCACCGCTTCTTCGACGCTCATTGTCACGGTGTGCCCTTAATCGACGATTATGCTGGCTAAACGGCCCCTTAGTCGACACTTTTTAGCGAGAGGGTGACCGCGAGGTGGCCGACGAGGTTCTTTTCACTGGAGCCGAGGAGCCGTCGCGCCTGAGCCGCATGGTACGACGCGGCGAGCTGCGGCGACTGGCCACGGGCGTGTACACCACGAACCTGGTCGACCCCATTGAGGAGGTGGCCCGCAGGAACTGGCCGACGATCACATCGCACTTCTGCCCGGGCGCACTCATCGCCGACCGTTCGGTGCCGATCGGTCAGCCCGACTCGCAGGGCCAGCTCTTCGTCGTGGCCAACCGGGTCCGGCCCGTCCAGTTGCCGGGCCTCACCATCATTCCGCGCCGGGGGCCGGGGCCTCTCCCGGACGACATGCCGTATCTCCATGGGCTCTTCATCAGCTCGATTCCTCGGGCGCTGGTCGAGAACCAGCGCAGCTCTCGTTCGGTGAAGGGCAGGCCGTCACGAACCCTGCGGGAAGCGGAGCTGGCGGACTGGGTCGACTCGATCGTTCGCAACTACGACGAGGCCAGGGTCAAGAAGTTCCGCGCCCGCGCTCGTGAGGTCGCCGAGGAGTTGGGGATGATGGAGGAGGGCGGTCGAGCCGACCGAATGATCGGCGCCGCGCTGCAGACCCAGAAGGTCACCACAGCCTCGGGGTCCTTGGCGGCCCGGCAGTTCGGCGTTCCCTACGACCCTGCTCGCGAGCCGCTGTTCGACAGTCTCTACACCGCGTTGGACCGGCAGGCGCCTATGACCATCGTCGCCTGGGACGAGGACGCTCCTCGACGCGAAACCCTTCCCTTCTGGGAGGCGTACTTCTCGAACTTCATCGAGGGCACCGAGTTCACGGTCGACGAAGCCATCGGCATCGTCTACCGGAACGAGATCCCGAGGGGCCGCCCGGCTGATGCCCATGACATCCTGGACACGTACCGGGTCGTCGCCGACGACAACGAGATGAGCTTGCGTCCATCCACGTTCGCGGAGTTCGAAGAGCTACTGCTTCGCCGGCACCGGCTGGTCATGCTTGGCCGACCCGAGTCCCGTCCCGGCGAGTACAAGGAGGTGCCGAACCAGGCCGGTTCGACACTGTTCGTTCGGCCGGAGCTGGTGAGAGGCACATTGGTCCGGGGATGGGACCGCCTCGCACTGCTGCCCAGCCCGGCCCAACGGGCCTTCTTCGCCACGTTCCTCGTCGCTGAGGTCCATCCCTTCGCGGACGGGAACGGTCGGACTGCCCGGGTGATGATGAACGCCGAGCTGCACGCCGGCGGAGAGATGCGGGTGATCGTCCCGATCATCTACCGCAATGAGTATCTCGACGCGCTGCGCCGGCTGAGCCGGCAAGGAGACGCCGACCTGCTGATCAGGGTGCTCTCCTTCGCCCGTCGCTATACGGCTGCGGTCGACTTCTCCGACACCGAGGTCGCCCGGCGACAGCTGGCGGCGACGAACGCCTTCGTCTCGCCGGACGAAGCGTTGACCAGAGGGCTTCATCTGATCCTTCCCTCGACGTTCATCGAAGGACAGAGATTTAACGAAAGGTCTTGAAACGCCATGTAGAGGTCCGTAAGATGTCACTATGGCGGAAAGGACGTCGGTCGCAACAGATGCCGCCGGGCGGCGGGTGATGGCGAAGGTGGCGGGCGACGCCGACGAGGCGGTTCGGCTGGAGCGGGAGGCGGCACAGCTCGAATCGGCCCGGCATCCTGGCGTCGTCGAGCTGGTGGGCGTCGAGGGCCATGGCGTCGGAGCGATTCTGCTCACCACCCACGTCGACGGGCCGACTCTGGGCCGGGTGGGGCGGCTCCCGCTGGAGGAGAGTGCCGGGCTGCTGGCCGCTCTGGCCTCGACCCTCGCCGACCTCCACGACCTGGGCCTGGTGCACGGAGGCGTGTCGCCCGACCACGTCATCGTCGGCCCGGGAGGCAGACCGGTCCTTTGCGGTTTCGCCTACGGCGGCCACGTCGGACAACCGGCCGGGCCGGTGGCCGCTGTTCCGCGACAGTTCGCCGATCCGGCCGCGGCAGATGCTCGAGCGCTCGCTCCGGCCCTCGACGTGTTCGCCATCGGCGCGTTGGCCCGCTTCCTGGTGCCCGACCCTCCGGCTGGCCACGTCCTGGGCAAGGTGGCAGAGGAGGCCATGTCCGAGGACATTTCGGCTCGGCCCTCGGCCCGAGCGCTCGCGCAAGCACTGCAGTGCGAGGTTCCGGCGGCGCGGCTGCCCCGTGGCCTCGACCCGGGCCCGGTGGCGCCGGCTCGACCGGCCGCCTCCGACCCCCTTGCCGCGTTGCGGCGTGAGGGGGGTGGTTTCGCAGCGGGGCCCCGGGCCCGGCCGCCAGCCGCAATCTTGATCGCCACCGTGGCCGCCGTCGGAGTCGTCGGGGCGGCGATCCAGTTCGCTGGATCCCCGAGACCCGGCTCCCCAGTCGTCACCGAGATGGGTGCCCCATCGTCGTCACCAACCGATCCCCCACCGGACGAGGACCAGCCCGGGCCGACCACGACCCGGGCCGGGCTGGCCTCGTCGCCCATATCGACGGTCTCGCCACCGATGCCGACATCGACCCCTTCCTCGCCCTCGACCGTGGCCTCCCGCCGGAGCGATTGCCCGCCGGCAGCCGGTGTCCTCCAAGCCGACGTCGATGGTGATGGCTGCACCGACGCAATCCGCTACGCGGACGGCATTCTCGAGGCCGCCAACGTCCGCTGGTCGCTCGGTGAGGAGGGAGATCAGGTGGCCATCGGTGACTGGGCATGCCGGGGCAGCCGTACCGTGGCGCTGTTTCGGCCGTCCACCGGTGAGATTTTCCGTTTCGACGGCTGGGCCGGCCTCGGACACGACGTCACGGCCACCTTCGTCGCTCGCGTGCAGGGCGGTTCGGCTCTACGGGCGGCCGACGTCGACCGCGACGGCTGCCACGAGCTCGTCGTCGAGCGGGCGTCCGGCGCGGCCGAGATCGTACGTTCGAGACCAGGCCGACCGTGAGCGGGAAGCGGTGTACGACGGCGGCCGTGTGGGTCGTCGGGCTTGGCGCGACAGCCACTGTGCTGCAGTGGACAGGAAGAGGTGTGCTTGCCGCCCCTTCGCTGACGGAGCCGGGCCGGTGGGCAGCCTGGCTGGAGGCCCGCGACCCGATCGTCGCCGCCTTCAGCATCCTTCGTCTCGTCGCCCACGGTGGCCTCTGGTACCTGGCTGTCGCAACCCTCGTAGGGCTGTTGCTGCGCATGGTCGGTGCGGCCTCGCTCGTGCGGGTCGCCGACCGGTTGACCATCGGGCCGGTACGCCGGATGCTCGCCGGCACCATGAGCCTGGGGCTGGCGGCATCAGGTGTCCTGGCCGTCGCGGCGCCCGCGCTCCGGGCGCCAGTCGCCGCCGCCACCCAGTCAGTCGAACCGTCGGCGACTTCCACATCGACGACGGCCACATCGACCACGGCCACTTCGACGTCCGCCGTCTCACCGGCCACCGTCACGATGCACCAGCTAGCCCCCGCGGAAATCGGCCAACCGCCCGCCGTCGCGCCCGCCCCGGAGGTCGCCACGGCGACCACCTCGCCGGCCGACCACTGGACCGTGAGGCCGGGCGAGTGCTTCTGGTCGATCGCTGACAGCGTCCTGACCGAGAAGTGGGGCCGGCCGGCCAGCGACGCCGAGATCGTCCCCTACTGGCAGCGCCTGATCGACGCCAACCGCCACCAGCTCATCCAGCGCGACAACCCGGATCTCATTGTTCCCGGGCAGCTCCTCGCCGTGCCCGCGCCGTAGGTGACGCAGTGGCCCACGTACACTCGGTTGCCATGGCCACGGACCTGGCATGGGGCGCACCTCTCACCGAGGATGACCTGGCCACCATGCCCGACGACGGCCACCGCTACGAGCTCATCGACGGTGTCTTGATCGTGTCGCCGGCCCCCAGGATCAACCATCAGATATGCGTGATGTCGCTCGCGGTCCTTCTCCATGGCGCACGTCTGCCGGAGCATCAGGTGCTTCCCGGCCCGGTCGACGTTCGCTTCTCCCGGACGACGGTGCTCATACCCGACCTGTTGGTGGCAAGGAAGAGCGATCTGACTCTCGCTCGCCTGGAAACTGCGCCCTTGCTGGTCGTCGAAGTCCGGTCGCCCAGCACCCGGCTCTTCGACATGGGGCCGAAGCGGATGGTCTACGAGGCCGCCGGCGTCCCCGCCTACTGGCTGGTCGACCCCGATGGGCCCAGCGTGACGGTGCTGGAGCTCGAGGACGGGCGCTATGTCGAACGGGCCACAGTGACCGGCGACGAGGCGTACCACGCCACCATCCCCTTCCCCGTCACGGTGGTTCCCGCCGAACTCCTCGACTGATCTACGCAGGCTGCAGGCGGAGCTGGAGGTCGTCGAGGCGGCGCAGGAGGGCGTCGGCGTCGGTGCCGAACAGGCCGGCGATGGCCCGGATGTCGTCGGCCCGGATGGTGAGCACCCGGCCGTTGAAGTCCTGCCGGCGGACCTGGATGCTGCTCAGGTACTTGTAGACCATCTCGAGCTCGGGGTCGCCGTCGACGGCCTGGAAGCGGGCGAGGTCGAAGGTGACCTTCGACGGCCATGTCGGGGCGGGCGCTCGGACGTCGGTGGGCTCGATGCCGGGGCCCGGCGGCTCACTGGGGACTTCGCCGTCCCGAGGGAGGAGCTGGTCGACCGGCACCCGATAGAAGTCGGCGAGGCGCTGAAGGCGGGGGACGGAGATGACCCGCTCGCCCCGCTCGTAGGCCCCCAGGACCGACGCCTTGAACTCCTGGCTCGACGCGGCCTCCACCTCTTGCAGGGACAGCCGCTTCTGCCGGCGGATGGCCCGCAGCCGCTGCCCCACCCGCCGGGCATAGGTCAGAGCGGGACCCAACAGCTCGGTCGCTTCGCTCAAGGCCGAGCCCCCCTTGTCCGTCGGCACCTCGTCCTGATCGCCCGCCTGCAGTTTATCCGACAATCGCAGAGCGTGCCGGAACGATTACCCTCCGGAGTCATCCCCGAGGACCACGCCGGCCCGGAGCGCGCACAGCAGTGTGCCCGCCACCACCGCCGCCGTCTCCGTGCGCAGCACCGACGGCCCCAGACCGACCAGCACGCGCCCGGCATCGGCCACCTCGGCCTGGTCCCAACCGCCTTCGGGACCGATGAGAACCACCGGGTTGTCCAACGAGGGCGGACCGCCTCCGGGATGGGCCACCGCCGCGCCGGGCTGGGCTGCCATGACCGCGAAGGGGGTGACGACGTCGACCGTCGGCAACCACACCCGACGGCTCTGCATGGCCGCCTCCCGGGCCACCCGGCGGAGGCGGGCCACCTGCGTTCCCGCCTCTCCTGCCGGCCAGCGCACCACCGACCGGGCCGACAGCAGGGGCACCATCCGGTCGACGCCGATCTCCGTCAGCTTCTGGACCGCCCACTCCGGCCGCTGCCCCTTCACGACGGCGAAGGCCACGGTCACCCTTGGGTCCGGGCGGGACACGGTCTCCACCTCCCCCACCGGCTCCAGCGCCGGCCCGAACCGGCACGCCAGCCGCCCACCGGCTCCGTCCGAGACGGTCAGCAGGTCACCGGTCCGCAGCCGCAGAACCCGCTCGAGGTGATGTCTGTCGTCGGGCGAGAGCGCCGGCGCGCCGAGGTCCTCGACGAAGGCGTGCGCGGTGGCGGCCAGCTACCTGAAGTGACCGCTACTTGAAGGCACTTCGTACCTTGGCCATGAACCCCGCCTCGGCGGGCGCCACGTCCTCGCCTCGGGCGGCGGCGTACAGGCGGAGGATGTCCTCCTGTTCCTTGGTCAGGTCCACAGGGGTGTCGACCACCACCTGCACGAGCAGGTCGCCCCGGCCCCTGCCGTTGACGTCGGGCACGCCCCGGCTTCGGAGCCGGAACACCTTCCCGGGCTGGGTAGCGCGGGGGATCACCAGGTCCTCGGTGCCGTCGAGCGTCTCGTACCGGAGGTGGGCGCCCAGCGCGGCCTGGGCCATGGGCAGGTGCAGGACGTGGACCAGGTCGTTGCCCTGGCGCAGGAACCGTTCGTCGGGCTTGACCCGCAGGTGGACGAACAGGTCACCCGGACGCCCACCCCGGGGCCCGGCCGCGCCGCGGCCGCCGAGCTGCAGGGTGTTGCCGTCGTCTACGCCGGCGGGGATGTCGACGGTGTAGGCCTTCTCCTCGGTGCGCCGGCCCTCCCCCCGGCAGTCGGGGCACGGCGTGGTGATCTCCTGGCCCAGGCCGCTGCAGCGGGGGCACGGCCGGGCCGTGACCATCTGCCCGAGGATCGACTGGCGGACCTGACGGACCTCCCCCGCGCCGCCGCATGTGGTGCAGGTGACGGCCGACGTCCCCGGCTGGGCCCCGGTGGCGTCGCAGGTGGTGCACGGAACCGGCACCCGGACCCGGATCTCCTTGGACGCGCCGAAAACTGCAGAGCGGAAGTCGAGCTCGAGGGTGACCTCCATGTCGGCGCCTCGGGGGGGACCGGCCTGGCCGCGACTGCGGGGCTGGCCGAAGCCGCCGGCCCCGCCGCCGAAGAAGCTGTTGAACAGGTCGCCCAGGCCGGACCCGAAGAGGTCCTCGAACCCGCCCGCGCCGCCCGCGCCGCCACCGGCCCCACTGCCCCGCAGCCCCTCCGGGCCGAACATGTCGTAGCGCCGGCGGCGCTCGGGGTCACGGAGCGTCTCGTAGGCGACGGTGACGAGCTTGAAGCGCTCCTCGGTTGCCGGGTCGCCGCCGTTGACGTCGGGATGCAGCTCGCGGGCCAGCTTGCGGTAGGCCCGCTTGATCTCCTCGTCGTTGGCGCTGCGGCTGACGCCCAGCAGCTCGTAGAAGTCCTCGATCTCGATGGCCATTGAGCGCCCTAGCCTTCGCGCAGGTGGCGCCCGAGGCGGGCGCTGACGATGGCCACCGCCGCCATGGCCTGTGGGTAGTTCATGCGGGTCGGCCCCAGCACGCCGATGGTGCCGACGTGGGATCCGTCGACCTCGTAGGGGGCGACGACGATCGAGCACTCGGCCAAGGAGTCGACGCCGTGCTCGGCGCCGATGGCCACCGTGAGCCCCTCCACCCCGAGGGCATCCTTGAGGAGCCCGACGAGCACGTACTGCTGCTCGAGGCCGGCCAGGACCTGGCGGACGGTTTCGACGGCCTGGAACGTGGACGCCATCCTGGCGGCGCCCCCGATGAAGACCTGGTCGGCCTCGCTGTCGTGGTAGTCCCAGAGGGCCTGGCGGGCGGCGTTGACCAACTTGTCGGTGGCTGCGTCGCCGGTGCGGGGAATGGGGTGGTCGTCGGCCAGGGGGCGGCCGACGACGTAGGCCGAGAGGTGGGCGGCGGCCGCGCCGATGCGCTCGTCGCCCGTGCTCTCGGGCAGCTCGATGTGGGCCTTCTCCACGCCGCCGTTGGCCAGGACGGCGACCACCACGGCCACCCGGCCCCCGAGGGGCACGAGGTGGACGGCCCGCACGCTGGAACCCTCGTGCGGCGGCGCCACCACCAGCGCGGCGTAGGTGGTGAGGTTGGACAGCAGCCGGGACGTGTCCTGGAGCATGCGCTCCAGCTCGCCGTGCGCCCGGGTGAAGAACTCCTGGACCTGGGCCCGCTCCTCGTCGCCAAGGGCGCCGGGCTCGGACCGGATGTCGTCGACGAAGAAGCGGTAACCCTTGTCGGTGGGAATGCGGCCGGCGCTGGTGTGGGGGTGAGCCAGGAAGCCCTCCCGCTCGAGCTGAGCCATCTCGTTGCGGACAGTGGCCGGCGACACCTGCAGGGCCCCGATGCGGGCGACGTGAGCCGACCCGACGGGCTGCGCCGTGTCGATGTACTCCTTCACCACCGCCCGGAGAATGGCGGCCTTGCGCTCGTCCAGCATCTTGGGTACCGATGATACAAGCGGGTGCCAGGATGAACGGATGTGGGCTCAGGGGTCGTGGGCACAGCGCGACGCCGCCGTCGTCTGGCACGGCTTCACCGACATGTCGTCCTACCTCGACCACTGCCCAGTGGTGGTCGAGCGGGCCGAGGGCCACGAGCTGGTCGACGTCGACGGCCGCCGCTACCTCGACGCCATCTCCTCGCTGTGGGTGAACACCCTGGGCCATCGGGTACCGGAGCTCGACCAAGCGGTGCGCGACCAGCTCGACCTCGTGGCCCACTCCACCCTCCTCGGTAACGGGAACCGGGTGGTCGTCGAGCTGGCCGAGGCCCTGGCCGAGGTCGTCCCCGTTGTCGGGCCGCACTTCCTCTTCGCCTCCGACGGGGCTTCGGCGGTGGAACAGGCCCTGAAGCTCGCCTTCCAGTTCTGGGCCCTCCAGGGTGTCAGGGGCCGCACGAGCTACCTGGCGTTCGGGGCCGCCTACCACGGCGACACGGTAGGAGCGATGTCCCTCGGCGCCGACGACGGGTTCGGGGCCGAGCTGTTCGATCCCCTCCGCTTTCCGGTGGTGCGGGCCCCGGGGTACGACGACCCGGCCTGCTTCGACGTCGCCTGCCGGTTGGTCGACACCCACGCCGCCCGGCTGGCCGCGGTCGTCGTCGAGCCCCTCGTCCAGGGGGCAGCGGGCATGCGCATGGCGGCGCCCGAGGGCTTCGCAGGCCTCGCCGACGCCTGCCGGGCGGCCGACGTGCTTCTCATCCATGACGAGGTCGCCACCGGGTTCGGCCGCACCGGGACCCTTTTCGCCACCGAGCAGTGCGGCCGGGGGGCCCGGCCCGACCTCCTGTGCCTGGGCAAGGCGATCACCGGCGGCTACCTGCCCCTGGCCGTCACCGTGGCGGGCGCCCGGATCTACGACGCCTTCGCCGCCGCCGGCCAGCCCTTCGCCCACGGCCACTCCTACGGGGGAAACGCCCTGGCGGCGGCAGTGGCGCTGCGCCACCTGCGCTTACTGGCGGAGCGCGACGTGCTGGCCAACGTGGCGGCCCGCTCCGCCCAGCTCTCCGAGCTCCTCGCTGGACGGGTCGCCGCCCTCCCCGGCGTAGGCGACATCCGGGTGAAGGGCCTGCTGTGCGGAGTCGACGTGGCCGCCGGCGCCGGGCGGGCGGTGTGCGACGCCGCCGTCGCCGCTGGAGTTCTGCTGCGGCCGATCGGCGACACCGTGATCGTGGTCCCGCCCCTCACGATCGGCGCGGCCGAGATCGAGCGCCTCGTCGACGTGCTGGCTCAGGCGATACGTGCCCAGCTGGGCTGACCGGGTCGCCGCCGAGTGCCGGGCCGTCGAGGCCGCCGGGCAGTGGCGCAGCATCCGTGACGTCGACGACGGCCTGGTCTACTTCGCCTCCAACGACTACCTGGGCCTGTCCGCCCACCCGGCGGTGGTGCACGCTGCCCATGCCGCCCTCGACCGCTGGGGCACAGGCTCGGGCGGAGCGCGGCTGGTGGCCGGCTCCCGGCCCGTCCACACAGAACTGGAGGCGGCGCTGGCCGACTGGAAGGGCGAGAACGCCGCCCTGCTGTTCCCGACCGGCTACGCCGCCAACCTGGGCGTGCTGGCCACCTTCGCCACCTCCGGGGCTCGGGTGCTGTCCGACGAGCGCAACCATGCGTCGATCGTCGACGGGTGCCGCCTCTCGCGGGCCGAGGTCTGTGTCTACCGCCATGGCGATCTGGACCACGTCGACGACCTGCTCCGGACCTCGCCCGGGCCGGCCATCGTCGTGACCGACACCGTCTTCTCCATGGACGGTGACGTCGCCCCCGTCGCCGGCCTGGCCGACCGCTGTGCCGGCCGGGGCGCCTTGCTGGTCCTGGACGAGGCCCACGCCGTGCTCGGGCCGGAGCCGGGGCCGGTCCTGGACGGGGTCGACCACTTGCGAGTCGGCACGCTGTCGAAGTACCTGGGCTCGCTGGGTGGGTTCGTCGCCGGGCCCCGGCCGTTCGTCGACCTGCTGGTCAACCGGGCCCGGCCCTTCATCTTCACCACCGCCGGGACACCGGCCGACGCCGCTGCCGGACTCGCCGCCCTGGGCGTGCTGCGGTCGGAAGAAGGCGCCCAGCTCGTCGACCGGCTGCGGGCCAACGTCGACCTCGTCCGTCAGGGCCACCCCTCCCCTATCGTTCCCGTGGTGATCGGCGACGAGGCCGACGCCCTGGCCGCGTCGGCGGCGCTCCGCGACCGGGGCCTCCTGGTGCCCGCCATCCGGCCGCCCACCGTCGCCCCCGGCACCTCCCGCCTGCGCATCTCGTTGTCGGCCACCCACACCCCCGGGCAGGTCCACGCCCTGCTCGACGGGCTCGAGGCGGTCCGCCGTGCGCCCTGAGCGGCTGGTGGCCGTGCTTGGCACGAGCACCGGCGTGGGCAAGACGTGGGTAACGGCGAAGGTCGCGGCCCAGTTGAAGGCCGGCGGGACCACGGTTGCCGCCCGCAAGCCGGCCCAGTCCTTCGCTGCGTGCGACCCCGAGACCGATGCCGACGTGCTCGCCCTGGCCACCGGCGAGTCGCCGGAGGACGTGTGCCCCCGGCGCCGCTGGTACGGGATCGCCATGGCGCCGCCCATCGCCGCGGCATTCCTCGGCATCGAGCCTCCCAATCTCGACGAGCTGGTCGCCGAGATCGAATGGCCGCCCGCCCAGGTAAGGGTGGGCCTCCTCGAGACCGTCGGTGGGCCGCGGTCGCCACTGGCCGGCGACGCCGACAGCGCCGCCTTGGCCGCCGCGGTCGACCCCGATTTGGCGGTGCTGGTGAGCCACGCCGGGCTGGGGGCGATCAATGCGGTGCGCCTCTGCGCGCCGGTCGTACCTCCGCCGCTCGTCGTCTTCCTGAACCACTTCGACGGGAGCGACCTGCACGACCGCAACCGGCGGTGGCTGCAGGTGGAGGGCTTCGACGTGGTGGTGGACGTCGTTGAGCTGGCCCGGCGGGTGGCCGGTTCCTGAGCAGGCGCGAAAAAGCCGCCGGCAGTGCCGGCGGCTCGGTTCGGGTCTCCCTTAGATCACGCGGACGTTTTGCGCTTCCTCGCCCTTTCGACCGGGAGCGACGTCGAACTCGACGCGCTGACCCTCATCGAGCGACTTGTAGCCCTGCCCTTGGATGTTGGAGTAGTGAACGAAGACGTCGTCGCCCTGCTCGCGTGAGATGAAGCCGAAGCCCTTCTCTGCGTTGAAGAACTTGACGGTACCTGTTGCCACGGAAAACTCTTTTCTTTGAGAACAGCACCCCACCTGAGGCGCTCCCACCAGCCTATGCCGATTTGGGGCGGCGCGACGCCCCGAGCCGGAAAGGGCACGGTGGCGGCCTCTACGCGGTGGTCACCTTCAGCTCGACGTTTGGGGTGCGCCCGCACACGCCCTCGGCCGCCACGATGGCCAACCGGTGACGACCACCGGGCTGGAAGAGGTCGCGCCTCTCGGTGCGCGCGCAGGTGGGGTCGGCCACGGCGCGCACCTCGACGACATCGACGCCGTCAGCCGGCAGGGCCACGTCGACGGGGCCCACCTCCTCACCGGGATCGAGCTCGAAGTCCCGACCGTCCACTCTCACGACGAAGGCGTTCGGATGCTCGTTGGCCAGCGTCACGGCGGCCCGCCCGGGCACCGTGGTCGACGCTGTGGCGGGAATCGAGGTCGGCGTGGTGGCGGTCGTCGGCGTGACCGGAGCCCTGGTGGTCGGCGTGGTGGCAGGGGGTGGCTGGGCCGTCGGCGGCGCGGTCGACCCGATGGCGGCCAGGACGGCTGCTGCCGCCTTGGGAACCGTCGTGGACCGGGCGATGGCCGGCGCCGGCACCGACGTCACGGGGGGCAGGGAGGTGACGGCGGTGGTGGTGGTGGACGAGTACGGCACCTCGACCGTGCGGGGGGTGCCTCCGGCGGCGCTCACGACGTCGCCGTCGAAATCCCCGTCCCGGACATCGACGACACCGGCGGAGACCACACCGAAGGCCAGGAGGACGGCGGTGGCCCATGCCAGCCAACGGGCGGCAGCAGGCGTCTCCCGCATCTCTTCACCCACCTGTCGCTTCCCCGATCCCGCCTCGATTCCACACGTCTGGGAAGGTATCGGCGCCTCAGCCGCCGGACTTGAGAGAAGCCGGAAGTTAATCGTCGAGCTTGAGGGCGGAGACGAACGCCTCCTGGGGCACCTCCACCCGGCCGATCGACTTCATCCGCTTCTTGCCTTCCTTCTGCTTGTCCAGCAGCTTGTGCTTGCGGGTGATGTCGCCGCCGTAGCACTTGGCGATGACGTCCTTGCGCATGGCCTTGACGGTGGTGCGGGCGATGATCCGGCTGCCCATGGCGGCCTGGATGGGGACGTCGTACTGCTGGCGGGGGATCAGCTCCTTGAGCTTCTCGGTCATCTTGCGGCCGTACTCGTCGGCCTTCGACCGGTGGAGGATGGCGCTGAAGGCGTCGGCCGGCACGCCGTTGAGCAGGATGTCGACCTTCACCAGCTCGCTGCGCTCGTAGCCCGACAGCTCGTAGTCGAGGCTGGCGTAGCCCTTGGTACGGCTCTTGAGCTGGTCGAAGAAGTCGATGACCACCTCGGCCAGGGGGATGCGGTAGACGAGCTCCACCCGCTCGGGCGACAGGTACTCCATCTTCTGCAGCTCGCCCCGGCGGTTCTGGCAGAGCTCCATGACCGTGCCGGTGTACGACGTCGGCAGGAGGAGGGTGGCCACGAAGATGGGCTCCTCGATGAAGTCCACCTGGTTGGGCGGAGGCATGTTCGAGGGGTTGTCGACCTCGACCACCTTGCCGTTGGTGAGGGTGGCCAGGTACTCCACCGACGGCGCGGTGGCGATCAGGGCCAGCCCGAACTCCCGCTCCAGGCGTTCCCGCACGATCTCCATGTGCAGGAGGCCCAGGAAGCCGCACCGGAAGCCGAAGCCGAGGACGCCGGAGCTCTCCGGCTGGTAGGTGTACGACGAGTCGTTGAGCCGCAGCTTCTCCAGGGCGTCGCGCAGGGCGGCGAAGTCGTCGCCCTCCACCGGGTACAGCCCGCAGAACACCATGGGCTTGGGGTCCTGGTAGCCGACGAGGGCCTCGGCCGCCGGCCGCGCCGCCAGGGTCACCGTCTCCCCCGAGCGGGCCTCACCCACGTCCTTGACCCCTGCGATGAGGTACCCCACCTCTCCCGGGCCAAGGTCGGCCAGCGGCACCGGGACCGGCGTGCGGGCGCCGATCTCGTCGGCCTCGTGGGTGGCGCCGGCCTGCATGAACCGGAGCTTGGCTCCCGTGGTGATCCGGCCGTTCATGACCCGGATGGCGCTGACCACGCCCCGGTACTGGTCGTAGTAGGAGTCGAAGATGAGGGCCTGGAGCGCGGCGTCGGGGTCGCCCTTCGGGGCGGGAATGCGCTCCATGGCCGCGTCGAGCAGCTCTGGAACGCCCTCACCGGTCTTGCCGCTGATCCGCAGGACGGTCGCCGCGTCGATACCGAGCACTTTCTCGATCTCCCCCGCCACCCGGTCGGGCTCGGCGAAGGCCAGGTCGATCTTGTTGACCGCGGCGACGATCTCCAGGTCGTGCTCCATGGCCTGGTAGCAGGTGGCCAGCGTCTGGGCCTCGATGCCCTGGGTGGCGTCGACCAGGAGGATGGCGCCCTCGCAGGCGGCCAGGGAGCGGGACACCTCGTAGCCGAAGTCCACGTGGCCCGGCGTGTCGATGAGGTGGATGACGTGGTCCTTCCAGCTCAGACGCACGTTCTGGGCCTTGATGGTGATGCCTCGCTCCCGCTCCAGGTCCATGGAATCGAGGTACTGGGCCCGCATGTCGCGGGCATCGACCGCGCCGGTCAGCTCCAGGATCCTGTCCGACAGCGTTGTCTTGCCGTGGTCGATGTGGCTGATGATGGAGAGGTTGCGGATGCGCGACGGGTCGATCATGGGCGTGTCCATTGTCGCAGCCCCTGCGTAGCATGGGACCCATGACGGACGTGGTGACTTCCGGCTACACGGCTGACGACCTCGAGCGGCTTCGCCACGCGTTCAACGTCCCGGTCCACGTCGAGCTCGACCCGTGGGGGAGCCTGCTGGTGACCCCGGTCGACGACGACCACGAGGTCGCACGGGCCGAGTTGGTGCGGCAGGCCACCCTGCAGCTCGAGGCCGCGGGCCACATCGTCGCGCCGAGCATGCCCTGGAGCGTTCCGGCCGGGACCAGTTACCTTATGATCCCCGACCTCGTGGTGCTGCCCGCGGGCTGGCAACGGGTGGGCGAGTGGGGCTTGGCCCCGCCACCACTGCTCGTGGTCGAGATAGCCTCTCCGGCCACCCGGTACGTCGACCGGACCCGCAAGTTGGTCGACTACCGCATGGGCGGGGCTCCGCTGTACCTGCTGGTCGACCTGCCGGCCACGTTCGAGGCCCACGACCGCACCGCGATCGTCAAGGCCACCGGCGCGATCGACCTCCTGGTCGGGGGGCACCCTGTTCGCTTCTCGCTCCCCAGGACGTCGGCGTGAGCGTCGTCCTGGCGGACCCCGGTTACACGGTCGACGACCTCGACTGGCTTCGCGACGAGATCGGCGTCGCCCACCTGGAGCTCGACCCGTGGGGAAGCCTGATCGTGTCACCAGCCACCGACGAGCACGAGCTCGCAATGACCCTCCTTCACGAGCAGGCACTCAGCCAGCTCGACGTCCCGCCGGGGGCGGTGCGGTCGAATGGGACCCCGTGGGCAGTCGCCGGCGGCACGGGGTACCTGCTGATGCCCGATCTCATGATCCTGGCACCGGGAACGCAGCGGGTTGGCGAGCTGGGTTTCGAACCCCCGCCCCTCCTCGTGGTCGAGATCGCCTCGCCGTCGACCCGGCGGATCGACCGTGGCCGCAAGCTGATCGACTACCGGCAGGGCGGCGCCGGCGTCTACCTGCTCGTGGACCTGCCCAACACGTTCGAAGCCCACGAGTTCGCCACGGGCAGGGTCATGAAGGCTACCGGCTCGATCGACCTGACGGTCGGCGGGCAGCCACTGCGCTTCACGCTCCCCTCCACCTAGAGCGTCGGGTCGTCACCCCGCTGGGGGAAGGCCACCAGGTCGGAGAGCAGGGAGGCGGCGGCCCGGACCAGGTCGCCACGCTCCACGTCGAGGTCGACGCACAGGTTGTTGCTGCTGGCGGCCATCCTGGCCCACGGGGGGCGCAGCTCCAGGGCGAAGCAGGCTCGGAGGTGGACGCGCATCGGTGCACTGGTCCGGGACCGGGCAGTGACGGTGAGGTTCGGCTCGGTGAACGTCATGGGTACCGCAGCAGGGGCCTGAGCCGCGGCGTGGATCAGGTACGACACGAGCCGCTTGGCCTCCCACGTGGTCAGGCACGGGTCGACCACCTCCCAACTGCCCTCAGGAGCGAGCACCCGCACGGACACCAGCAGCCAGTTGGAGTCCCACGGGTCGCGTTCCTCGTCGGGGAACTGGTAGCCGACCAGCCCCAGCTCGAGCTCGTTGCCCTCTCGGCCGCGCAGCAGCATCCCCGCCAGTCTGGCCCCGAGCCGACTGCTGATAGCGTGTCCTTCCGGCATGGCCAACATCAAGAGTCAGATCAAGCGCAACAAGACCAACGAGAAGCGACGCCTGCGCAACAAGGCGGCCCGCTCCGAGATCAAGACGCGAGTCAAGGTCGCTCTCACCGTCGCCGCCGAGACGCCCGAGCAGGCCGACGAGGCCCTGAAGACGGCCATCAAGCGGCTCGACAAGGCGGCGGCCAAAGGCATCATCCACAAGAACCAAGCTGCGAACCGCAAGTCCAAGCTGATGCGCCGCGTCAGCCGCCAGACCTCCGCGTCGGCGTAGTCCGCCGGGAGGCCTTCGAGGCCCTGGCGGCCCGGCGCGGGCACGCATCCGCGATCCCGGAGCGCAGCATCGAGCTCGACCGAGGGTTCGGGCTCGAACTGTGAGGGAAGGCAAACCCAAACCTCGGTCTCCACTTCATGCCTCACGGCGCCGACGCTTGAGGAACCGCTGGAGCCGCGGGACTATGTCGAGGTCCTTGATCCGCCCGGCCGCCTCCTTCGATCGGATCACATCCTCGAGGGCAGCCACAGGAGCCTCAACGTCGCCAACCTTGATGATCACCACGGAACGACGGAGGTCGGGGTATCCCTGCGTGCCGTCAGGCGTGTAGGTGATGTCGAGGGGGCCGTGATCGGTGATGAGGTTCAGGAAACCCCGAATCTCACCGAGCGAAGTGCGGTCGAACACCATCGCCAGCCCTGACGGCTCGTTCGGACCAATCCAGAGCCGGGCGTGCATCTCCTCCAGCGCCCGAGCCAGGGCGTCGAGATTGCGCCCTGCCCGGTCCGGGACCAGGTCGATGTCGTAGGTGCGCTCGACCGGGGCCCCGTGCAACTGCGACGCCACACCGCCGATGATGATGTAGCGCACCCCTTCGCGGTTCATCGTTGCAACCACTGCACCGATCTGCGCGTCGCTCATCGGCGTGTTCGACCTCCGGCCGGCAGCCAGCCGCTCGGCACGTTGTTGCTCGTTCGCTTGCGTGCGTAGCTGCTCCTTCTGCTTGCGAAAGGTTGTCGCCATGCGCTTTGCAGCTGCCACGGGGTCCTCGTCCACATGGCGGAAGCAGCGGGTGTTCGCGTGAGCGACCAGGCGACGGCAGGGGCCGGTGGCCGTTGGAAACCCGCAGCGATTCTGCATTGTCAGCGACCACTGCGAGAGACCCGGTCCTGCTCGTCGGCCCAGCGCTGCCTTTCCTGGGCCGGTCGGCTGGCCTCCCATTCCGCGGCGACACGGGCTTGGTCGTCCGGGGCGGCGAGGCGCAGGCGCAGATCGAACCCCGCCGCTGCGAGGAGGCGGAACAGCGTAGGGAGCGTGGGCTGGCGGATGCCACGCTCATAGGCCGAGATGGCGGACTGTGGGACCCGTGCCCTCTCGGCGAGCTGGACCTGGCCGAGGTCCGCTTTCTGGCGTGCCATGACAAGCAAGTTTCCTGCCGCTCGTTCCCACCCGGCGTATTGGTCCATGATCACACTATACACGATAGTATCTATTTTCGGAGCACAATGGAGCGGCGAGCCGCCGGCGTAAGCAGGGCTCCCGGCTAGCGCCGGGCGGGCCTTGGCGCCGCCGAGCGGCTCAGGCCGCTGAGCCGGGCGACGAGCACCTCGAGCACCACTTCCGCCGGCCAGTCGACGGCGCCCTTCAAAGCCAGGTCGGCCTCGGCCAGCAGGTGGAAGGCCCGGGCCACCGGGGCGTGGCCCAACCGGCGCACCTGGAGCAGGGCCTTCTTGGCCGGGTAGGTCGACCCGCCCGACATCCCCAGCAGGGCGGCGGCCGCCGCCTCGTCGGCCACGTCGGCGCCGTCCAGTCGCAGCATCCGGCCGAAGTGGCTGTGCAGCGTCGCGGTGATCACCAGGGGGTGCCGCCCTCCCGGCCCGATCAGCCGGCGCAGGACCGCGAGCGCCACCGCGGCGTCACCGCGGTCGATGGCGTCGGTGAGCTCCCACGGGGCCACTGATCCCGCCCCGCCCAGCAGCGGCGCCACCTCGTCGGGGCCGATGCGGGCGCCCTGTCCGTACGCCGAAGCCAGCATCTCCAACAAGGAGCCCAGGCGGTCGACGTCATCGCCCAGGTGCTCCCCCACCATGGCCGCGGCCCGGGCGTCGAGGCGGACGGGGCCCTCCTTCAGCCGGGCGGCCAGCCAGGTCGAGCGGCCGCGGCCACCGGGCACCCCGGCATCGACGACGTGACCGGCCTTGCGCACCGCCTCGACGAGGGAGCGAGCGACCTGGCCGCCGCCGGCCACCAAGACGAGCGAGGTGGTCGGGAGCGGGTCCCGTAGGTAGGCGACCAGGGGCTCGACGTCGTGCGTCGAGAACCGGCCGACGTCGCGGGCCACGACGATGCGCCGGTCGCCGAAGAAGGGAGGCGTCTGGGCGGCGTCGACCAGGGCGCCGACCGTGTACTCCTCGCCGGCCAGCTCCTCGGTCATCAGGCCGGCGTCACCGCCGTCGACCAGGTCGGCCACCAGGTGCTTGACCGCATCGGCAAGGAGCACCGGCTGGTCGCCCCGGACCAGGTATGCGGAGAGAGCGGGCATCAGGGCGCCTCAAAGACGGCGGCCAGGACGTCGCACACCCGCCGGGCGCCCCGCACGTCGGCCGTCCTCACGATCCGGGCGCCCCGGATCACGCCCACCGCTGTCGCCACGACCGGGAAGTCCTCCGCCGTGACGTCGAGGAGCAGCGTGTCGGGGATGATTCGCTCGGCGGCAAGGCCGGCCGCTGTGGCGCCCGCCGAGGCGCCGGCCGGGACGAGCACGGCGACGCCCGCCTCCGCGCACATGGCCAGCGAGGACGGCGTCTGTTCCGGTAGGTGGAGCAGGGCGGCGCCGGCGGACAGCGCACGCCGGACCCGGTCGTCGTCGCTGGCGGTGGCACACACCGGCACGGGCATCTGCTCATGAGGGTATGTCAGCTCCACCATGTCCGCTCCCTGGTCGACGACATCCTGTGGCGACCCGCCGACCCCCATGACCAGAGCGCGGGTCCGCAGGTCGTAGCTGCTGGAGCCCAGGGTGATGATGGCCACCCGGCAGTCAGGGAACCTTGATGACGACCACGGCCATGTCGTCTTTGGCGTCCCCATGCTGGAAGTCCAGGGCGGCGGCGACGATCCCATCCGCAATGCCCTGTGCGCTCATGGCGGCGGAATCGTCGACCAGCCCGAGCAGCCGCTCCTCGTCGAAGAACTGGCGATCTCGCCGGGCTTCGGTGACGCCGTCGGTGTAGAGGACCACGACGTCGCCTGGCTGGAGCATCGCAGAGGTGTCGGTCAGCTGGGGCCGGTCGAGCATTCCCAGAATGGTCCCGGTGTCCCCGAGCCTGTCGAAGCGCCCGTCGGCGCCGCGCCGCAGCGGAAGGTGGTGGCCTCCGGAGGCGACGTTGAGGCGGATGCCTTCAGCCGTGTGGTCGAGGGCGACGAACAGCGCGGTGCAGAAGTGGTCTGGGTGGTACCGGAACAGGGCGTCGTGCAGGCCGGCGAGGACAGCGCTGGGATAGGGCGTGCGAAGCGCCTCAGCCCGCACCGTGTAGCGGGCAAGGGCGGTGACAACCGCCGCGGCCACGCCCTTGCCGCACACGTCGCCCAGCGTGATCGCCCAGGTCCCCCGTCCGGTCTCGAAGACGTCGTAGAAGTCCCCACCGACCTCGCTCCCGTCACCGGCCGGGCGGTAGGCCCCGCCGACGTCGAGCCATGGCGGTGACACGATGGCCGGAGGGAGAAAAGAGGCCTGGAGCGTGGCGGCCAAGGCGGTAGCCCGGGCCTCGGATTCCTCCGCCCGGCGACGGGCGCCGAGCAGCTCCGCCTCATAGGCGCGGCGTTCGGTGGCGTCGAAGACCGCCGTCCGGACCATACGTGGTGCGCCGGCGGCATCCCGGATGAGCACCGAGTTCACCAGCACCGGTAGTCGCCTGCCGGACTGGGACACGAGCTGGAGGGCGACCTCCCGCACGGTCCCCTGCATGCGCAACATCGGGGAGAAGTGCGTCTCGTAGAAGATGCGGTCCCCGGGAGGCAGGAGCTCCTGGAGACGTCGCCGCCCGACGAGGGCATCGCGGTCGTAGCCGGTCCAGGCCAGCAACGTGTCGTTGACCTTCACGATGGTCCCATCGGGCAGCGTCGAGACGTACCCACATGGCGCGTTCTCGTAGAGCTCCTGGGGGTCGTCCTCCACCAGCGCGGCGTAGAACCCGGCTCCGAAGGGCACGTTCGTCGCAGCCAGTTTGCCCTCCTCGGTCACCCGTCCATCAGGAAGTCGGCGATCGCGGCCACGGTCTCCTCCGGGGCACTGAGGTTGGGGCAGTGCCCGCTCGCCCGCAACTTCACGAACCGGCTCCCGGGCAGGTGCTCGTGCACGTACTGGCCGACGGGGTCAGGCGCGATCACGTCGTCGGAGCACTGGAGCACCAGGGTCGGCACGCCGACCCTGGCCACGTCATTGCGGTTGTCGGACAGGAACGTGACCTTGGCGAACCGCTTCTGTATCTCCGGGTCGGTCCGGCAGAAGCTGGCCGTCAGCTCGGCCCCGAGCTCGGGCCGGTCAGGGTTGCCCACTATGACCGGCGCCATGGCGCTCGACCATCCCAGGTAGTTGCTGTCGAGCGACGCCAGCAGATCTTCGATGTCCTGCTCGGTGAAGCCTCCGACGTAGGCGCCTTCGTTGATGTACCGGGGCGACGGGCCGATGAGAACCAACTCCCCGAACCTCTCAGGAGCAGCGACCACGGCCAGGACTCCGACCATTGCGCTCACCGAATGCCCGACGAACACGATGTCGCTGAGGTTCAGCTCTTCACAGATCTCGAGCACGTCCGCTGCGTACCCGTCCAGCGTGGAGTACCGCTGCGGGTCGTAGGCGCTCACGTCGGAGCCGCCGGCGCCGACGTAGTCGAACAGGACCGTCCGATACCCCTCCTCGAATGCAGGAGCCACGAACCGCCACATGTTCTGGTCGCAGCCGAAGCCGTGGGCGAACACCATGGGCCTCCCGGAAGGGTTCCCGGAGACGGTGACGTTGTTGCGCACCACAACGCCTGAGCCCACCGCCCCAGGGTACGCGGTCGCGAGCGGGGTCCGGCCGGCAAAGGGGCGTAGGCTGTTCGTACTTATGATTTCCGGGCGGATGTGGCGACTGGCCGCGTTGACGATGATCGGAATGGCCCTCTCCGCCTGTGCCGACGGAGACGGGTTGGCCAAGGCCGACGCGCCCGAGGCCGGCCGGGCCGGGTCGAGCGGCGAGGCGCCGGCGAGCTCGCAGCCGGGCGCCGCCGCCGCAGAAGGGGAACGAGCCGATCCCGCCGCACCCGGCGAAGCCGGAGCTGACCTCGGGCTGGCCGACATGGCCGCCGCCTTGGGAATCGCAATCCCATCGACGCCAGGGGGAACGCCCGGGGCGCCCAGCGGCCACCCGGGCGTCACAGGCGGCGCCCCGGTGGCCGGCGGGTTGGCGGTTTCTGGCGCGTCGTCGGCCGGCGGGACGGTCAGCGGAGGCGCGGCTGCGCCGACGCAATCCGGGGCGGCCGATACGGGGTCGGCGTCGGGGGGCGGCTCCTCTGGCGCCCCGTCCGGTGGGTCGGGCTCCCCGCGGCCGAAGATCGCCGCCACTCCTGAGGACTGCGCCATGTTGCGCCAGGTCATGGCGATCGTGGACCACCCGGAACTTCACCAGCTGAAGGCGGATACCGGCTGCTGAGCAAACAGGCGCGCTCGGGCCGGTCTTAGCCCCGAGCGGACCGCACCTGGACCGTGAGGCGCGGGCTCGTCTCTTCGAAGCGGACGACCAGGCTCCCGGCGGCCATTTCAGCTCCCGCCGGAGGTACGACGACTTGTCCCCGCAGCCGGTGCCCGGTCGGGGCGAGGATCAGCCGGGGAGGAAATCGGAGGAGGAGGGCCCGGACGTCGGCCGCGGCCGCTGTTCCCGGCCGGGTGACTACGAGGACGTCGAGCCGGCTGACGTCGGCCATGTGGAGCGCCGAGAGGAGCGCCTCGGGTGAGGAGCGGAGGTCGTCGACGACCAGGACGCTGGCGCCGCCGTCCCGCCACAGACGAGCGCCGGACACGAGGCTGCGGCCATCGACGGCGGAGGGACGGAGCACGGCGAAGGCCGGAGCGAGGGCGACCGCGGCGCCTGCCAGTCCGGCGACGACCACGCCTGCCCGCCGCCCCCCACGCTGACAGGCGACTCCGACCGCCAAGGCGGCGCCGAGGCCGGCGACATGGACTGCTCGTAGCTGGCCCAGTGGGACGGCGGCGCCCCAGCGGGCGACCGCCGCGATCCATCTGATCATCAGGTCGGTGGGCAGGTGGAGGAGGCGCGACACCGCCTCCCCCGCCCATCCGGCGACCAGGCCGGCGGCCATGCCCCACATCATCAGCGGCCCGGCCACGGGCGCGCCGAGCAGGTTGGCGGGCAGCGCGGCGACGGGAAGTCCCCCGAAGACAGGCACCAGCACGGGCACCACGCCCACCTGGGCGGCGATGGTGACGCCTAGGGCACTGGCCACCGGGCGTGGACCGGGGATCCGGGCCGAGAGCCGGGCACTGAAGAGAGCGATGCCCGCGCAGGCGCCGACCGAGAGCAGGAAGGCGAGGGAGTGGACCAGCAGCGGGTCGACCAGCACCAGCCCCGTCACCGCCAGGCTGAGGATGCGCACGCTCGACGCCGGCCGGCCCAGTGCCGCGGTCAGCAGAGTAAGCCCGGCCATGGCCACCGCCCGCAGCACCGAGGGCTCCCAGCGGGTGAGTATCCCGAAGAGGACGAGCGCGGCCACGCCTCCGGCCAACCGGCCAGCGAGCCGAAGCCGACCGAGGAACGGCCCGAGCAAGGCCAGGACAAATGCCACGTTCGACCCGGACACGACAAGCAAGTGAGAAAGCCCTGAGGCTCTGAAGTCGTCGGTGACCTCGGGCCGCTGCCCACGGGCGTCACCCAGGACGAAACCGGCGTACAAGGCGCGGCGGGTGGGGTCCAGTACCTCCGCACCGCGCAGGAGGGTGCGGCGCAGGCCGTTGGCCAGACGGCTGGGGATGCCGCCGTGGGAGGAAAGGGAGGCGCCGGTCACCGTCATGCGGGCGGCGACGTGGCGCCGGGCCAACCGCTGGCGGGCGGCCTCCGGGACAGGTTGGAGCTGGCCCCGGAGCTGGACGCGCTCGCCCGAGAGCCGGTCGCGCAGCGTCCGAGCGGTCGAGCCCCGGGCCCATGCCTCGACCCGCTTGCCGCCGATCCGGACGTCGGCCCGCAGGGCGCCGGCCACCTCGGCCGGGTCGCCGACGAGGGTGGCCACACCCGACCAGGGACCGACGGCGGGCGGGCGCAGCCCGTCCCACGACCGGGCGCCCAGCGCAGACGCCGCGAGTGCGACGGCTGCCATCAGCAGCACCGGGCGGCGGAGAGCCAGCGCCACGATCACCAGCGCCAGCACCGGTACCAAGGGCAGGGGTCGTGCGGCCCAGGCCCCGGCGCAGGCGGCGAGAGCCAGGGCGACGGTGGCGAGGTCGCCCATCAGACCCTGACCATGGGCCGCAGCGCTTCGAGCTTGGCCGGGCCGATCCCGGGCACCTCGAGGAGCTCGGTGACCGACCGGAATCGACCGTGGTTCGCCCGGTAGGTAAGGATGGCCTTGCTCGTGGCCGGGCCTACCCCGGGCAGGGCCTCGAGCTGCTCGGCGGTGGCCGTGTTGAGGTCGAGAGGGGATGCGGGCGCCCCCTTGGGCCCACCCGCACCCGCGCCGGCGCCTGCACCGCCGGCCGGTGGGACGCTGCCGACCACAGGCGGCACCGGCTCGCCCTTCTTCGGCACGAAGATCCGCTCGCCATCGGAGACCCGGGCGGCCAGGTTGAGCTGCTCCAGGTCGGCCTCAGCCGACGTGCCGCCGGCCGCGACCACGGCGTCGGCGACGCGGCCACCGGCCGGGACCGCATAGACCCCTGGACTGGTCACCTGGCCGGCCACGTGGACGGTTGCGGTGACCGGCGGAGTGGAGGGCAGCGGAGCGGAGGGGTCACCGGGCGCCCCAACGGAGCCGCCGCCGCTCGATCCGTCGACCGGCGCTGACCCGGGCTCGGCGCGGGGCAGGGTGAGCTGGGGCGGGGGCGACGACGCCCCCAGGAAGGCGAGGCCGACGGCGATCAGGACGACGACGGCAAGGACCGCGCCCCCGGCCGCCACCATGGGACGCGACCACGGCACGTCGCGGAGAGCGAGCAGCCGGTCGATCCAGGACCGGACCGGTACGGGTTGCAGCAGATCGGCCAACGGGCGCGCACCCCCACGGGAGAACCGTTCAGGGGGAAGCCGCCGGGCTACCGCTCAGACTAGAGGCTGGCCACCGCGATCGCCAGGGTCTGACGCGAATCGTTCGGCGGCCGCCTCCGCCTCCACCTCCAACGGGATGAGCCGGTAGGCGGCCTGGTGGCCAAAACCTTCGCGTCGCCACCGCAGGTACGCGCCCAGGTACTGGCGAAGGAACTCGACCTTGCCCAGCTCACGCCACTGGCGGACGTGCTCCTCCTCGTGACGGAGCAGCCGAGGATCGTCGGCGTAACGGCGGCGAACGCAGACCACAGAGCCGAGGGTTATCGCCGCGGAACCGGGTGGGACCGGCCCGCCGATCAGGAGCCAGTGGTCACCATGGCGCCGCAGCCGCATGACTCAGTACAGACGGGACGCCAGGGCCCTGCGGTAGCGCGGGGTGCGGGGATCGTCGGCGCCGAGCATCTCGAGGAGGTCCACGAACTCCCGCCGGGCATCGTCGTCGTCCTTGACCCGGTCGAGAAGGGCGTCCAGACGGGCGTCGAGCGGGCCATCGCCACCGGCGTCCCCGTTCTGGCCGAGGCGGGCGAGGGCCGCCACCCGGCGGGACTCAGCGGTCTCCGGAACTCGAGTCAGCAGCGCCAGTGCCTCTTCGCCCAGGCCCCGCCCGGCGAGCAGCTCGGCGAGGGCCACCACGGCGACGGGATGGTCGTGCTGCAGCTCCAGCGCCTGGCGCAGGGAAGCCTCGTCGCCCTGCTTGGCCAACTTGTCGGCCTCGCTCTCGGCGGGGGCGAGCCGGGCGACGAACTCCCGCACCGCGGCCTCCGGCAGGGCGCCGACGAAGGAGTCCACCACCTTGCCGCCGGAGATGGCGAACACTGCGGGGATGGACTGCACAGCGAAGCTGGCGGCCACCTGGGGGTTGCTGTCGATGTCGACCTTGGCCAGCTCGACCTTGCCGCCCGTCTCGGCGACCACCCGCTCGAGGATGGGGCCCAACGTCCGGCAGGGGCCGCACCACTCGGCCCACAGGTCGACCACGACCGGGATGTCGGTTGAGCGCTCGAGAACGTCGTGGGCGAAGGTTGCGTCGGTAACGTCGGTCATCAGGAGTAAGTCAACCACCTGGCTGGCCTCCGGATTCCGGCGCGGCCGGCGCTACCGTGAGGGGCATGGACGCAGCATCTGACCTGTACGAGCTGCGGGCGCGGCCGGAGCTGGACGGCCCGGTGCTGGTCATGGCCCCGGAAGGGTGGATCGACGCCGGCCTGGGTGGGGCGGGCGCGGTGGCGGCGATGCTGGCGGTGCTGGAGACCGAGGTGGTGGCGTCGTTCGACGTCGACCGCCTGCTGGACTTCCGCTCCCGGCGGCCCATGTCCCACATGCTCGACGGCGTCTACACCGACCTGGTCTGGCCCAAGCTCGAGCTGCTGGCCGCCCACGACCTCGACGGCCGCTCCATGCTCATCCTCGTGGGCCCGGAGCCCGACCACTTGTGGGGGGCGTTCTCGGACGCGGTCGGAGAGCTGGCCATCATGTTCGGCGTCCGCCTGGCCGCCGGCATGGGGGCGTTCCCGGCCGGCGTCCCCCACACCCGCACGAGCCGGCTGGCAGCCACGGCCACCAACGCGGAGCTGGCCGGGCAGCTGGGGGTGGTCTCCGGCACCGTGGAGGTCCCGGCGGGCGTCCTGGCCGCCGTCGAACGCCGCCTGGCCCGGCTCGAAATCCCCACCATCGCCATCTGGGCCCGCGTCCCGCACTATGCGTCATCCATGCCGTACCCGGGCGCGAGCCTCCAGCTCCTCGAGGGCCTCACCACCGTCACCGGCATCCGAGTGGAGACCCCCGACCTGGCCGCGGCTGCGGCCGCCACGCGCGAGCACCTCGACGAGCTGACCGCCAACAGCCTCCAGCACACCGCGCTCGTGCGTCAGCTCGAGGCCCAGGTCGACGCCGAGGGCGGCGAGGAGGGCGCCGCCGCCACAGACAGGGCCGCCGGTCAGACCGAGGCCACCGAGGCGGGGTGGGGCACCCTCCCGACCGGCGACGAGCTGGCCGCCGAGGTGGAACGGTTCCTGCAACAGGGGGAATAGCGCCCTGCGGTCAGCTGATGGCTCGGGTCGGCTGATCGTCACGACAGCTGATCTTCAGGACAGGTGGCACAGCAGGAAGTCGAGCTCGGCCCGCATGTGGCGGACCCGCTCGTCGGTGACCATCGACCCGTGACCCGCATCGAAGCGGCGAAGCTCGACCTTGCCGCCGGCGGCCTGCAGCGCATCCACGTAGTTCATGACCTGGCGGATCGGGCAACGGCTGTCGTTCTCGCCGGCGATGACCAGGACGGGCGCCCGTACGCGGTCGACGTAGGTGAGCGGTGAGCGCTCGACGTAGAGGTCGCCCACCTCCTGGGGGCCTCCGCCGAAGAGGGTGCGGTCGAAGGCCTGGAGCGCAGGCGCCTCGTCGGCGAAGGCGGTGACGTAGTCGGCCACGGGCACCACCGCGCTCGCCACCGCCCAGCGCTCGGGATGCACGCCGAGGGCCAGCAGGGTGACGTAGCCGCCCCAGGATCCGCCGGCGATCGCAACCCGGCCCGGGTCGACCACGCCGTCGGCAACCAGGGCATCGAGCCCGGCGACGACATCCTCGACCTCGGGGAAGCCGGGATTGCCGATGAGGGCGTCGCGGAAAGCCGTGCCGTAGCCGGTGGAGCCCCGGTAGTTGACCATGGCCACCGCCAACCCGTGGTCGACGAAGGCCTGCACATCCGGCATGAAGTTGTCCGAGTAGGCACAGGCCGGGCCGCCGTGGACGAGCATGACCACCGGGTGCGGACCGTCGCCCGGTGGCGTGGCCACGAACCCGTGGATCCGCTGACCGGACGGGTTGGCGAAAGACCACGACCGGAAGGGCCGGCCAGCCGGAGGCCGCTCCCCGGGCGGGGCGCACACCTCATCGCCGGCGACGGTACGGATGGTGGCGGGTTCGGCCCCGCTGGCCAACCTGAACCAGATTTCGCCGTCGGGCCGGACGCCCGCTCCCGAGACGGTACCCGGCGGGTGGTCGATCTCCTCCAACTCGCCGGTGCCCAGTTCGAGGCGGTGGAGCCGGCTGCGCCCCTCGTGCTCGTGAACCACGAGCAAGGCCGACGCGTCCGGCCACCAGTCCTCGATCTCCACGTCGCCGGGGAGCTCGAGGGGGTAGTCCCGGCGACGACCGGTCGTGAGGTCCCAGACGGCCGGGCGCTGCAGGCCGTCCCGCTCCTGGCCCAAGGCCAGCCGCTGGTCACCGACGACCGGCGACCACGCGGCGACGCTCAGGCCCAGTCCCGGCCCGTCCCACTGGTCACCCCGGCCGGCGCCCGTGCGGGCGTCGACGACCCGGACGGCCATGTGCATGGTGTCGCCGTGCTCGGCGTGCTGCAGGGCCAACAGGCCCGAGTCCCGCGAGAGCCCGGCCACGTCGACGGGTTCCGTGTGGTGGTGGACGAGCCTCGCCTGCGTGTCGCCCTCGACGACGAAGACGGAGTAGCCGTCGTCTTCCGCCGTGCCGGCGACCACCAGGCCGTCGCCGAGGCACAGGCCGGCACTCCACGCGTCGGGCACGCCCGGCACGAACGGGCGGGGCTCCCCTTCTTCGAAGGGAGCGACCAGCCAGTGGCCGACCTCGTCGCCGGTGACGTCGTGGAACCACACCACTCCGGAACCATCCGGCGTGGCCGCTCCGCCCACCACCCCGATCGGGTGGTCGGTGACCTGGCGGCGCAGGCCGGTGGCCCGGTCCCACGCGTAGATCTGCCAGGCGCCGCTCTCGTTGGAGGAGAAGACGAGCCGGTCGGGAGCGTGCCGGGCCCAGTCCGGGAAGCGGACGGACGCGGCCCGAACCCGCTGCTCCCAGGGCTCAACCATCAGGGGCCGGACGTCGGCCTACAGGGCCACAACCGGCTCGTCGTCCCCCTCGGACGACGAGACATCGGCCAGCGCCCACTTCAGCTGGAACTCGATCTCTTCCTCCTCGTCGTCGCGCTCGTGCTCGATGCTGAACTGCGCCCGCCTCGGCACCCGAATCCGCTCTCCGGCGATCTGGATGCGGAACGGCGCGTCGGTTTCGAGGGCGTCGGCGAGGCGCCGCAGCTTGGCGACCACCTCTTCCGTCGGGTACACGCGCTCGACATCACGGGGTTCTTCGGCCATGCCCAAAGCTAGCCGTGGCGTCGATGGCGGCGGTCGCCGTGCGATACCTACCTGACGAGGTTGACCAGCTTGGGCGGCCGGGCGATGACCTTCTTGGGCTCGGCGCCCTCCAGTGCGGCCTGGACCTTCGGAGACGCCAGGGCCAGGCGCTGCATCTCGGCCTCGTCGACACCGGCGTCGACCTGGATGCGGTCCCGCACCTTGCCGTTGACCTGGACGATCATCAGCTCGGTCAACGCCGAGGCGAGGGCGGGGTCGAAGGTCGGCCAAGCCTGGGTGTGGACGTGCTCGCCGGGATGGCGGCGCTCCCACAGCTCGGCGGTGACGTGAGGGCTCATGGGGGCCAGAGCCAGCAGCAGCTTGTCGACAGGGTCGCTCACGTCGGCCCCGGCTTGGACGTGCTTGTAGAGCAGGTTGGTGAACTCCATGCACGCCGCCACCGCCGTGTTGTACGACCAACGGTCGTAGTCGTCCGACACCTTGGCGACGAGCGCATGGGTGGCCCGCTCCAAGTCCCCGGCCGGCGCGGTGGCGCCGGGGACCATGGCCACCTCGCCGGTGGCCAGGCGCCACACCCGGTTGAGGAAGCGGGCGCAACCCTCGATCACCTCGTCGGTCTGCTCGCTCCAGTCGACGTCGTCGGCGGGCGGGCCCACGAACAGGTGGAAGAGGCGCAGGGCGTCGGCGCCGACGGTGTCGAAGTACTTGGCCGGGGCCACCAGGTTGCCCTTCGACTTGGACATCTTCGACCCGCCCATGCGGATCATTCCCTGGGTGAAGAGGCGGGCGAACGGCTCCCGCAGCTCCTTGGGGGCCACGCCCAAGTCGGCCAGCGCCTTGGTGAAGAACCGGGCGTACATGAGGTGGAGGATGGCGTGCTCGATGCCGCCGATGTACTGGTCGACCGGCAACCAGTGGGCGACGACGGCCGGGTCGAACGGCGCCTCGGTGTTGTGGGGGTCGGCGAAGCGCAGGTAGTACCAGGACGAGTCGACGAAGGTGTCCATGGTGTCGGTCTCGCGGGTGGCCGACCCGCCGCAGGTGGGGCAGGTGGTACGCAGGAAACCCTCGTGGAACCGCAGGGGCGACTCGCCGGTGGGGCGGAACTCCACGTCGTCAGGGGCGAGGACCGGCAGCTCGTCGTCGGGGACCGGCACCGCCCCGTGCTCGGGGCAGTAGACGACGGGGATGGGGCAGCCCCAGAAGCGCTGGCGCGACAGCAGCCAGTCGCGCAGCCGGTAGTTGACCCTGCGTTCGCCGATGCCCTGCTCCTCCAGCCAGTCGAGGGCCTTGGTGATGGCGTCGTCCTTGGTCAGTCCGTCGAGCCACTGGCTGTTGATGGCCGGGCCGTCACCCGTGTAGGCCTTGCCGTCCCAGCCCTCGGGGGGCTGGACGGTGCGCACGATGGGAAGGTCGTAGGCCTCGGCGAAGTCCCAGTCGCGCTGGTCCTCACCAGGGACGGCCATGATGGCCCCCGTGCCGTAGCCCATGAGCACGTAGTCGGCCAGGTAGACCGGCACGTCCTGGCCGTTGAACGGGTTGACGGCGTACGAACCCGTGAAGACGCCGCGCTTCTCTACCGGGCCCTCTGCGGACTGGCGCTCGACCTCGGAGTGGGTGGACACCTCCGCCACGAACGCCTCGACCGCGGACCGCTGATCGGCGGTGGTCAGTTCGGATACAAGGGGGTGCTCGGGGGCCAGCACGACGTAGGTCATGCCGAAGGACGTGTCGGGGCGGGTGGTGAAGACACGGATGGCCTTGTCGGTCCCGGCGAGCTGGAGGTCGAACTCCGCGCCCTCGGAGCGGCCGATCCAGTTGCGCTGCATGATCTTGACCCGCTCGGGCCAGTCGAGGGTGTCCAAGTCGTCGAGCAGCTGGTCGGCGTAGTCGGTGATCTTGAAGAACCACTGCTCGAGGTTGCGCTTGACCACCACGTCGCCCGAGCGGTCGCAGGTGCCGTCGGCGTTGACCTGCTCGTTGGCCAGCACCGTCTGGCAACCCGGGCACCAGTTCACCGGCGCTTGCTTGCGATAGGCCAGGCCGGCGTCAAGGAAGCGAAGGAAGATCCACTGGGTCCAGTGGATGTACTCCGGGTCGTGGCTGCGGACCTCCCGCCGCCAGTCGTAGACCGCGCCCAGGCGCTCGATCGACTCCTTCAGCTCGGCGATGCGTGCGTCGGTGAACGGTCGCGGATGGACGCCGGTTTTGATGGCCGCGTTCTCCGCCGGCAGGCCGAACGAGTCGAACCCCATCGGTGAGAGCACCGCGTAGCCCTGCATGGTGCGGTGGCGGACGATGAGGTCGCCAAAGGTGTAGTTCCGGACGTGGCCCTGGTGGGCCGCCCCGCTCGGGTACGGGTACATGCACAGCGAGTAGAAGGGCGGGCGCGGATCGTCGGCCTCCACCTGGTAGGTGCCGTCGTGGCGCCAACGGGCCTGCCATTTGCGCTCTATGTCCTGCACGTCGTAGGCCTCGGCCATGACCGGATCGTAACGGGCGGACCGCCCGGCCGGCGCTGCTACGTTTGAGGGCGGCGGGGCTGTAGCTCAGCTGGTAGAGCACTTGCATGGCATGCAAGGGGTCAGGGGTTCGAGTCCCCTCAGCTCCACGGCAAACCCGCAGGTCAGAGGGGGTGCGCTGAAGATCGTGCTCCCTCTCCCTTGTGGACGTAGCCAGATTGAGCGTAGCCTTTCGCTCATTGGCTACGTCGAGGGGGTTGGCGGATGGGACAGCGGGCCACCGTGCGATGGAACGAGGCGGCAGGGCGATGGATGGCCTGGGTACGGTTTCCCGATGGCTCGCGCCGCAAGGTGGAGAGGGTCAACAAGGCCGACGCCCAGGCGGATTTGGACGAGCTACTCGCGCTACGGGCCCAGTCCATCGACCCGGGGCCGCGACGGGTCCGACTGGCCACGTTCGACGACGTCATCGACGCGTGGTTCGCTGACGGCTGCCCGAACAGCTCGGCATCCAAGAGATCCCGTCATGCCCGTACCAAGTCGCCGAACACCCTGACCAACGCTCGCCAGCTCCTCGCCACCAGCGTGCGTCCGGTCATTGGGCCTCTTTGGGTCGACCGCACCTCCACCCAGCGGCTAGAGGCGCTGTTCGCCGACATGGCCAGGCGCGGCTACTCAACCAGCACGATCGACCGCAACTGGAACTACCTCAACCAGGCCCTGCAACACGGCCTACGCCACCGGTCGATCAAGACGAACCCCGCCGCCGATGTGCTGCTGCCCGAGAAGCGGGCCGCGAGGCCGCGGAAGAGCTTCACGATCGAGCAGGCGCAACGTCTGCTCGTCGACGCCATTCCTGCCGACGCCCGGCCCGCCATGTGGCTCACCGGCCTCATGTGCGGATTGCGGCCGGGTGAGCTAGCCGGCCTGCGCTGGCGCCTCGTCGAGATCGACTCAGAGTCGCCAAGCATCCAGGTCACCGAGCGGGCGCTGGAGGTCGATGATCGCTACGCCGGCCAGGTCGAGCCCAAGACTCCGCGCAGCAAGCGCTGCATCGGGCTTCACCCCCTCCTTGTCGCCGCCCTGCAACGCCACCGAGATGAGATGCGGATGTTGGGCCTTTACGACGAGGAAGGCTTCGTTTTCTGTAGCCGCAACGGCACGCCGATGACCCTGTCCAACCTCAGGCGGTCGTTCCGGCAACTCTGCGAGCGGGCCGGGCTGGGACGAGATTGGACGACATACGAGCTTCGCCATTCGTTCGTCTCGCTCGTTGCCGATCAACTCGACGACCTCGTCAAGGTGGCTGACCTTGCCGGTCACGTCGACACCCGAACGACGCAGGGCTACCGCCACGCTGTTCGTCCCTCGCTGCCGCACGCCATCGACGCATGGGACCGGCTCCTGGCAGGAGGAGGAGACCGCCCGGCCGCGTCGGAGATGAGCGGGGCCTAAGGCAGCTTCCTACGCTTCACTGCCCGAGTTCTGTCGGCGTCGGCCCGCTTCGCTTCGGATGGAACGCTCGACGTCCCCATTGAACGAGTTATTCAAAAGCCGCCAACTCCTTGTCCATCGACACTGGCGTCGTCTTGCGACCAGATCGCCTCGTTCATTTCGTCCAAGTCCGGCTCGGATCGTGTGGTGCCCGGGCCTGGCATGCTGACAGGACGGCCAGTCCGCGGCCAGGAAGTCCTCGGCGTCCCCCCGAGCGACGATGCTTTACAGCCTCGGCGCGGTCGCGTACTGTCCGAACCACGCCGTCGACGGTCCGGCAGGTTCGACCGATCCTCTCTTGCCTGCATGGCCAGAAGTGGCCGGGGCGCTGCTGGTAACAGCCCCCGGCCGGGCCGACACGAAAGGACCTCGTGCCGACATGACGAAGCTACTTCCGCGCCGCGGCGCCAGCTTGGCCGCGCCCATCCCCGTCCCTCCCGTCACCACCTCAACTCCAGATGCGGACACCCCGCCGACCGTTGCGCCCTTGGCCTGCCGCTCGGCAGTCGCCTCGACCACGAGGAGGGCTGGCCGATGATGCGATCGCTTCCGGGGCCGCTGGACCCGGGTGCCCCCCCACTGTTCGCCTCGCCCGTCGACGTCATCGCCTGGGTGCGGGCGGTCGACTGGCTCCTCGCCGCCGACCGGGCCGTTGTCCTGCACGTCGACGACGACAGGCGGCTCACCTGCGTGGCCACGAACCACAGCCAGCTGAAGCACCTCGGCCCCACGGCCAAGGACGCCCTGGTCGCCGACGCCCTGCAGTGCGGGGCGTCGGCGGTGCTGGCTGTCGACCTGCGCCCGAAGTTGCCTCCGAGCGCCCCCAGCAAGATCGACCACCGCCGCCATGGCCAGCTGCGACAGGACTTCGCGCGTCCACGGCCTGGCCCTGCTTGACACGGTGATCGTCACGCCCGACGGCGGGGTGTCCGTCACCGGCTCGCCCACCTATCCCGTCCCCGGAGAGCCGTCCTGGCTGGTGGTGCATACGCCTGCGCGTCGGCCTGTCCCAGGCGCCGAGTGGGCTCATGAGGGCGCCGCCTCCTTCCCACCCGGCTCGGCGCGAATCCGTGACCGCGGTACAGCGCTGTGGCTGGTCCGCCCGCCGGATCGTCCGTAGTGCGTGGCCAGTAAGTGGAGGGGACCGACTCCGGTCCGCTCCGCGGCATCGTTGTTTGCAAATCCTGCGCGAGAACCTGTCAGGCCGGGCGAACGCCGGGACCGCAGCCGAGGCCAGGATGCTGAACGCACTGGCGGCCGCTCGGTCAGCGGCCGGTGACATCGACGGGCCAGAGGCAAGGCACGTAACGGTCATCCGGCACCACCCACCACCTGACGGAGCCGATCGCAGGCAGCAGCGAACCGATTACCCCCTACGCCCCCAACGGCACCAAGGGGGCGCGGCGGAGCGGGTCCCAGCGGCGTCTTCTGGGACGCGGGTTAGGTTAGGGGCGTCCTCGCGCGTTATCGTTCACTTCGCGCTGCGCGGCACCAACGGGTATCCGGCGTTATGAAGCGGTCCTGTGAGACGCTCCTCGCTGACGAGAGAGTTGCTGCCGTTCGCGCGACACGCGCCGGGCGACCGCCTTTGTTGTTCGTCGTCCAGAACTATTTGATGCAGGCCTGGCAGTCAGCCGACGAAGATGACGAGTCGACCGCTGTAGGCGAGACGGCGTACAGGTGGGTTCTCTGCCTCTACTGGAACTGAACTATTCGCGGCGCAGCCTCCGACGGATGGCGACGACAACGATTGCCGCCAGCGTGGCGGTCCCCTCAGGACAACCAGCCCGAGCGCGACGAACTCCCAGATCAAACTGCCTTCGGGCACCGCGCCTGAAAGCATCAGCGCCTGCCCCGGCGCACGTACATGACCACGCCGACGATCAGGGTGAACAGCACCAGCAACGGCAGCCCGACGTAGAGGAGCAAGATCAGAACAATGTCCCAGCCCGTGAAGACGGTCCCGCCCAGGATCACGACTCGGGCTCCAAGTCCAGGAAGGGCTCGGTCGAGCAGCCAGCGACCCCCCACTCCTTCGAAGCTCCGTTCCCTTCCAGCTGCAGACCTCGGGAGCGACCAGCCACCAGCATCACCGGTCCTGGTCCACGTACGTCGGCCGTTGGCCCGGCGGGAACTCCTCATATCCTGGCGGCGGCTGTCCCGTCTTCACGCACGTTCGCCCCGTATCGGGAGCTTCAATCGCCCTAACGGCACGTTCGCCGGGTGAGCACATCCGTTCCCTGAACACAAAGGAACAGGCCCCCCCATCCAGAGGAGGACCGCGACGAGATCGCCATGGCAAGTCGGTGCCTGACGGCCATCAGACCGTCGCCGCCTTCTTCGGGGGACGCGGCAGCGGAAGATCGTTCCAGGTGAGCTCGCTTCTGAGTTCCTCATGCATCTTCATCATGACGGTCGAAGCAGCTGCCACCACAGGGGTTGGCCCCCAGATACCGCTGGGTCGACCCTCAGCATGTCGTTCGAGAAGCGAAACGACTGCCATGCCCGCTTCGGGATCGAGTAGACGTGCCGCTACTTCTCGGTGCCACGCCACCGGACTTGACGGGGTGACCGCTGCGGGTTGGGACCGACGGGGGTCTCGACCCCGACGAGTCGGTCCCGGCAAGATTGTTCGCATGGAGCCGCAGCCGCTGGTGGTGCTGACAGGCCCACCCGGGGCGGGGAAAACAACGGTCGCCAGTCAGGTGCTTGTCTCCGCATCGTTGGGCGTTCACCTTCGCGGCGATGACTTCTGGCATTACATCGAGAGGGGCTGGATAGCCCCGTACCTCCACGGTTCTCATCGCCAGAACGAGGTAGTCACCACAGCGCTCGGCGCGGCGGCGGCCGAGTTTGCAGCGGGGGGCTACCTGACCGTGCTTGAGACGATCGTCGGGCCGTGGCTGTTGGGACACGCGGTCGCAGCCGCCCGCGCGAGACGCGTCCCGGTCTTCTACGTCGTTCTCCGACCCTCGCCTGATGTCGCCATGGCCAGGGCTGAAGCGAGAGCGGCTGGCGCACTACGGGAGGCTGCACCCGTTCGCAAGATGTACGAGGCCTTTGCGAACCTCGGGCCGTTCGAGCAGTACGTCATCGATTCGTCGCTGCAGACGCCGGCGGAAACGGCTGCGGAGGTCCTCGCCAGGCTTCGAGAACGCACGGCTGTTCTCGATGTCACCCTGCTACCTGACCGAGCATAGGTGCCCATCCTGCCCGTACGCCCCCGCCGGAGGAGATGGTTGCAACCGATCGGTATTCGCGCGGCGGGGTCCGCCGGCGCGAGGTGACCCCTAATCACAAGCGCCGCGGGTCCGCCAGGGTCGCGCTGATCGCCGGTTAGGTGGGACATCTACGACTGGCGGCGCAGGTGAGGCAGCCGCGCCCTCAGGTCGACGGCCGCCCGTTCATGAGGATCGGTCACGGGCATGCTCCTCGTGCCCGTGACCGCGCGGCCGTAGACCTCGTAGTTACAGTTAGCTTCTCTTCAGCTCCTCGGCGAGCATCACGATGATACCGCTGGGGCCGCGTACATAGGTGAGCTTGTACACGTCTCCGTAGGTGGCCACGCCGCGCAGCGGGTGGCAGCCGTGCCTCGCGGCAATCTCGAGGGCCTCGTCGATGTCGTCGACCGAGAAGGCGACGCGGTGCATTCCGATCTCGTTGGGCCGTGTTGGCGCCGTCTCGATCGCGACGGGGTGGATGTACTCGAATAGCTCGAGGCGACCGTTGCCGTCTGGCGTCTGGAGCATGGCGATGTTGGCGTGGTTGCCGTCGAGGCCGACGGCGGTGTCCGTCCACTCTCCACTGACCGTGTCCCGGCCCAGGACGGTCAGCCCGAGGTCGGTGAAGAAGGCGATCGTCGCTTCCAGGTCACGCACGGCGATGCCGACGTTCTCGAACTTGATGGGCGTGCGTTGCAAGTTACCGAGCCGCGGGCGCTCTGTTCAGGCCGACGCTTCCTCAAGTTCCGAAAGACGACCGACGACCGGGGACCCGCAGGAGCAACGGGCACCGGAATGCAGCGACCCGTACTTCAAGGCGTCTGGGCGCTCGCCTCGCCACAAAGTGGGCCTGAGCGCGGTCATGCGCCATAACTCCACGGCCTACGTCAGCTGGCGGGTGTCCACTATCGCCGGCACTGCGTGATACGTCCTGTCGATCGCCGCAGCGACGAGTGTGCCCCTGGTCCAGTCCCGGCACTATTTCAATGGTCGTTCGGAACTGCCGAGGGTGCTTAAGTACGCCACCTCCGGCAAGAGCGGACTCTCCCGGCTATTCAGACAGCCATTCGTTCAGAAACGCAAGGGTCGCGACATCCGGTCGAGCGAGGCCAACATCTGGATGCCGCGACAGCTGGGGTCGTGTCGTCAGCTCGAGGACCCGACGGGCAGCCTGTCGTCGAGTCTCGACGTCGCCCTGGAGGTCGGCAGCCCGTGCCAAGGCCAGATTCCAGCGGAAGATCTGCGCGCTGAATGAAGATGAGGCACGGCCTCGTCGAGCAGTTTCAGGGCATCGGTCACAGCACGTTCCTGAGCCAGCTCCACCTCGGCAAGGGAGATGTGGACCATGCCGCTCGTCTTGTTCAGGTCCGGGCAGTGGGCCAGGACGTGGCGGTAGGCGGCTTCGGCGTCGGCCAGACGACCAGCTGCTCGCTCGTAGTCGCCGATCAGCTCAAAGGCATGCGGAACGTCGAACGAGTCTGGATACTCAGCGACTGCGCGACGCAGCAGCTCGAGGGCAGCATCGATGTTCCCTGCGTCTGCCAGGGTGATCGCCTGAATACGCAAGTACTGCGACCGGTTGGTCTTGCGCGACCTGCCGAGTCGTCGCTCGAATTCCTCACGAGCCCCATCGTGCCCCTCCGTCGATCGAAACCACTCGTCTCCCATTGGCCACCATCATGGCGACTTGCCGTAGGACACGACGCGCTCGCTGGCCGCGACGACGTTGAGTAGCAGTAGGTGCCATACCTTCTCAGGTTCACGCTGTCGGAGATGTCCGGTAACCGATCCATATCCGTGCCTCCTGCGCGCTGGAAAAGGCGCCTCCCAACAACGAGTGTCGCAGGCTCGAGGGAGTGACCCCGACCGCCGGTGCCGATGCAGCCTCCACCACGCTGAGCGATCCGTGCTTCGAGAGGCTCGAGCAAGCGAAGGTAGGCGGGGTCAAGGCCGCAGGCGCAGCCGGCGCCCGCAGGGCCCTGGCCTTGAGGCCGCCGGGGATCCCGGCTCACCATGGAGACCGCCCAGCGCCCAGGGCGCTGGGCTTGCCCCGCGCCTTTCACAGTCCCAGTTCGAGGCCGATGTCTCGTTCAAGCACCCGGACCTCTGGCTCGGGTGTCCAGGCCGTTTGGGCCAGCTCCAGGCGGGCGGGGGCGATGCCGTCCAGCGGCTCTCGTTCCAGGTCCATGTCGTAGGCGGCGTCGTCGATCTCCCGACCGAGGCGCATCAGACGGGGCAGGGCCTCGGGGTGGGCGCGGTGGAACTTCGAGGCGGCCTCGCGCTGGGCTTCGAGCAAGCCCAGCTCCTTCCTGGCCTCGGGCAGCTCGGCCCGTATGCGGGCCCGCTCGGGGCCGGCCAGGGCCTCGAAGGCGTCTCGCAGGGGAGCTTCGCGTTTGGCCGCCTTGGTCGCCTGCCGGTGGAGCTGGTGCCGTTCGCGGAGACCGGCGTGCTCGGCCTGGTCCAGGCAGCGGCCCCACTCCGCCAGCACCCGGTTGCGGGCCATGGCCGCCTCCCCCAGCGGCGTCCCTCGCAGCACTCCCCCGCCCTCGCAGTTGTCCAGGGCGTGGAGCTCGCGCTCCAGGTGCTGCACGCGGGCGTGGGCCTGGCCGTAGGCGAGGTAGGGGTCACCGGGCATGGCCGCGCGCAGCGCCTCGCGTTCGGCCACCAGGCGGGCGTGGCGTAGGCCGGGCGGCTCCCGTTCGGACTCCCTGGTGGGCTGAACCGGCAAGCCCGGTGAGGGGGTGCCCTGGTCGATGGCCCAGCCGACGCGACGGGAATGCGACCACGATCCCTTCAGGTCCTCGACGGCCTGCTCGACCGAGTCGGCCACCACGTGCACAGTGGTCGACTCCCAGGCCCGGCTCATCTTCACATACGCCAGCTCCCGGCCCCCGCCGTCCTCCAGGGCCTGGGCCCGGCGCACCGTGGCCCCCTGGGAGCGGTGGGCGGTCACCGCGTAACCGTGGGCCAGGTGGTCAGCGCCGAGGTCCTCTTCGGCGAAGCGCTGCAGGCGGCCGTCGTCCATGGTGGCGGCCATCTCCCGGCGGGCCACGTCGACGGCCAGCACGGTGCCGCACTCGGAGGTGACGATCTCGCCTCGGGCGCCCGGAGCCAGGGTGACGACGCGGTCCCCGGCCCGGTAGCCGACCTCTCCCACCACCAGCTCGGGACCGGACAGCCGGTCCAGCTCGTCCCAGGCCATCCGCCCCCGGCGGTTGAGCTCGGCCACGTTGGCCCGCTTCCAGGCGTACATGGCCGGGTTGGCCCCGACCCGCACGTCGGCCACCCACCCCTCCACCGTGGCCTGCAGCGCCGTGTCCCGATCGGCGGACACGGCGATGCGCCCGTTGGCCGCGTACCAGTCCACCGCCTCGCCCACCTCCCCCGAGCGCAGCTCGGCCAGGGCCACCCGCTCGGCGGGATCGACCTGTCGGACGTTCTCACTCAGGACGTGGACCGCGCCGCCGAAGCGCGCCACCAGGGCCTCGAAGCCCCCGCCCGGGCCCACGGCGGACAGCTGGCGGGGGTCGCCCACCATCACCACCTTGGTCCCGGCGTGGCGGGCCGCCTCCAGGAAGGTAAGCAGGGCGGCGTCATCGGTCATGGCCGCCTCGTCCAGCACGGCCACATGGCGGGGCGACAGGTGCAGGCTGTCATGGGCGATGCGCCAGTTCAGCGAGGCCAGGGTGCGGCTGGGGTCGATGCCCGCCTCCCGGCCCAGGGTGCGGGCCGCCTGGCCCGAGGTGGAGGTGCCGACCACCTCATAGCCGGCCGCCTCGAAGCCGTCGCGGGCCGCGGCCAGGGCGGTGGTCTTGCCCGATCCGGCCACCCCCACCACCAGCTCCACCCCCCGGCCCGAGGTCAGGATGGCCTCCACCGCCGTTCGCTGGCCGGCGGTGAGGGGACGGTAGAGCGCCAACTGGGCCCGGGCCACGGCTGCCTCCGCCTCCTCGGCCGACACGGCCGGGCCGGGACGGGAAACCTGGGACTCCACGCAGTGGGCGATGGCCTCCTCCCGGGCGATGGTGGTGGCGGTGGCGTAGGCCCGCTGGTGGGCGCCCGGCGCCCGCAGCAGGGGCACGGCCTCGGGGTCGGCCAGGGTGCGGGCCACCACCCGGCCCAGCTCGGAGAGGTTGCGCCCGTAGAGGTCGGGGGCCACGGCCACGATGACCTCGCGCTTGGTGAACACCTTGCGGGCAGCCAGGGCGCCGTCGGGGTCGAGGGCCGCCTCGGCTGCTCTACGCAGCTCGTAGTCGCTCAGCTCCGGGGAGGGCAGCCGACGCTCGGCCGCGGCCCGGTCCACCTCGGCGGCCATGCGCTCGGCGCTCCAGCCCACCTCGGCGATCTCGGCCTCCCAGCGGGGCAGCAGCTCGCCGATGGCCGCGTGGCGCTTGGGGTCGCGGGTGGTGCGGGCGGCGACGTTGCGGGCCCGGTAGGAGTCATGGCCGGTACGCGCCATCTCGGCGGTGATCTCCGCCGCCCGCTTGGAGTGGGCGTCCATGACCTCGGAGGGCACGCCGGCGATGGCCCAGTGGCCGAGGCGCCCCGAGGGACCGGCGTCGGGCACGATGCCATAGCCCAGCTCGACGGCCCGCTGGGCCGACGCCACCCGCCCGACCATGGTGGCGGCGTGCAGGTGCTCACGCCACAGGGCGGTGTCGGCCGCCTTCCAGCCGCCCCGAGCGTCGGCCATGCGCACCAGGTTGGCCACCAGCACGTGGTCGTGCGGACAGGGGTCGCCGGCCCGGGAGGTGGCGTGGCGGGTGGAGGCGTAGATCATGCCCTCGGTGGCCGTGCGTTGGGCGCCTCTCCCCCGGCGCCCGCCCACCACCGCGGTCACCTGGTCGAGGTAGGCCAGGGTGGCGTCTCGCTCGGCGTCCATGATGCGGTGCATGTCCTCGGCCCGGCCCATCACCCCCAGCTCGGCCACCGACTTGTGGGCCGAGATCACCAGCTCCAGGCCCGGGCGCTTGGTGGTGACCAGGCGCTCGCCGGTGGTGGGGTCACACGCCCCACCCGGGCCGAACAGCGCCTCGTACTGGGCCTCGGTCACCGCGCCCTGCAGGCCGAGGCCGCCAGCTCCCCGACCGCCCCAGCGCAGCGGCGTCTCGCCCCGGGAGGCGTAGTAGGCCAGGGCTTGGCCGGGGTGGTCGTCGCCCCGGGCCAGGACCGTCGAGCGGTGGTACTCGACCGAGTCGACCCCCATCATCCGCATCCACGCCATGTCGGCAAGGCCCCCGGCAACCCCGGGAGGGGTTGCAATCGTGTTCAAATCGATTCTGCCTTGCCTAGTCATAGTCGAATCCTGTCAGTGGCGTAAAGGGGGGTAATTGGATCGAGCTCGGTAGCCTCATTGTTCGGTGTATGATGACTAGTATCGAACCGTATTCATCGAGTTCGCCTGATGCCTCCTGATGCCGGAAAGTACATCGTCGCTGGCACAGCCATTTTTTTGCCCATGAGTCCGTACGTTGTGGAGGCTTTGCTTGGGGCACGGTCTCGAGTCGAGGGGATGGGATCCTGGGACTTGACTCCTTTAAGATCACATTGCGTCGTGGCGCCTCGCCTCGGTCTCCTGTACTGGCATAGGAGATGGCAACGTCATCGTGGACAGGCGGGTCCATCGCAGCGCAACCGCTGATCTCTCAGGCCTCGACCACGCGCTACCGAGTGCGTGCGTCATCGCGGCGAGCATGACGTCGAAGACCTCCCTTGGGCGGTGGCTGCCGGAACCTCGGCTCGGATGCCGTCAGCGCTTCAATGAAGCATGGGCAAGCGGCGGTCCTAGCTGGAGCCAGCTCCTCGGCTCACTCATTTCATTGAGAGAGCGCCTTCATCGTTCACCGCAGACTGCCCAGGCTGCCCTATGTCGAGGGCACCTCATCGGGACCACCGGGCAGTGTCGGCTGTGCGCTTCCTAGCAGCGCCCGCCACGGTGCATCTGGTGGGCCGTCCACCGAGCCGGCAAATGTCCGCTGTAATCGATGGAAGCCGCGTAGGTCGGCTCGGAACGCCACGACATCCCACACATCGCCGTCGAGCTTGGCGAGGTAGCGGCCTGCTTTCGACGCACGATCCGGGAGGTCCGACGTAATGAGCAGGATCGGAAGGTTTTGGCGCCGAGCCAGCTGGATCGCCCGAAACCCCGCCTTCTCCAGGGTGTCCGTCCTCCGACCGCCGCCCTGCGAATGTTCGTATGGCGTCCCGCGAGCGAGCACCAGGAAGGACCGACCGTCCTGGCCCCGCACCTGGGCGTCGACCGGGATGTCATCGATCTCGAAGTCGATCCGCTCGACGGTAGCGCCAGCGTCAGTCAAGCGCCGGATCGCCATCTCCTTGAAGTCGGCGCCAGCCCGCGGGGCGCGCGATTGGAAGTCCGTGCGCTGGCCAAGGCCGTTCTCCTCGAACGGCTCACCGTCTGGGCCAGCGCTGATCTCAAACAGCCTGTTGGATTCGTCGCTCGTCATGACCGTCATCCGGGAATGGGGGAAGGCCGAGCAACCTCCGTCGCTCGGGAAGCTGGTCGATGACCAGGTGGCTGCCCGGCACCTCGAGAATCCGGTACAGCTGCGTCCGAGACGGCGCAGTGCGCACCGTCTCGGAGTTCGTAACAACGAGGTACCGCGCCGACAGATCACAGGCGCGAATCTCCTCGATCACCTCGTCGAGCTTGGCCGGCGTCGTCGCAATCGACCGGAGCCAATTAGCTCGAACGATCTCATCGGCAGCAAACGAGCGTTGCCGACCTCGACGCCCAGCCGGTACCAGCCAGCCACGCTGCACCCAGTCGTCGAACTGGTTGTAGGTGACGCCCGCTGCCTCGGCGGCTTCAGACTCAGAAAGCAGTGGGGTCTTCCGACTCTCGTCGAGTGTGTCCTGCCACCGGGCCTCCTCCAGCTCCTCGAGACTGCTCTCGACGAGTAGCGCGGCGACTTGGGCTGGGCCGACTCGACGGCCGGACCCGCCGACCTCGCTGGCGATGTCCTGCAGACGAGACCAGCTCTCCTCCTTGAATGGCACCTGCCGGCTGACCTTCCAGGAAGGGTCGGTGGGGCGACCGCCGCTCGATTGCAGACGCTCGTTGAACTCCTTGCGCAGAGCCAGCATGTCGAGCGGACCCCCGATCCTCTTCCGGCCGACCTCGACCACCCGAGATGCGCCGAGAGCCTCCGCAAGCCTTGCCTTGTCGTCCCTCTTCATGCCGATGCCCCTTCCTCCTGGTCATCGAACACACCGGACTCGACGTAGGACAGGACCATCTGCGTCTCGTCGTAGACCAGCGCCCCGCCGCGTTGGTCGTCCCGCCAGACACCGCGACCCGGCGGGAACGCTGTCGCGCCTCGAAACAGCTGCCCGAACGTCGCCAGGGCTTGCTCCGTCCAGTAGGCCTGGTCAATCGGACTCCCCTCTCGGTCGACGCTGGGCACGAACAGCGTGACTTGGTCAACGCCGGCAGGCGGACCGGCTCCGAGGGCGGCGTGAAGATCGCTCACAGCTACTTTCTATATCGAAAGTCGCCTGTCTGTCCACACCGTTTCGTATCGACCAGGACCGTGCGCGTTGGACCGCCACGTCAACTCAAGACATGAGCGGGGGGGGGACGCGCCGAGCTGCGCCGGCGGAGGGGGGACCGCCACGTACCCTCGTCGCACCGGCGCAGTGGCCGCTGCCCGACGATCGCTCAGGCGGCCCACTCTTCGGAGACCAAGCGACGAATCCGCTCCTCCGTCGACGGATGGGTCGTGAACAGGCTGGCGAAGTTCACGTGCCGGCCGGTCAGGGGGTTCACGATGTACTTGGCCGACTGGGCCGGGTCGACGTCCATGGGTACGACACGCGCCGCGTGCTCCAACTTGGACAGCGCCCGGGCCAGAGGCCGGCCGTCGCCGAGCAGGCGGGCGCCGGTGGCGTCGGCCTCGAACTCACGACTGCGGGACAGCGCCATCTGAAGCAGCCCAGCGGCGAGCGGGGCCAGAAGGGCGGCCAGGAGCATCCCCAGAGGGCTGGAGCCCTCTTCGTCGTCGGAGCCTCCGCCGAACAGCGGCATCCACATGAGGGAGTTGGCCAGGAAGCTGATGGCCGTCGCCACCGCGGCGGCCACCGACGACACCAGGACGTCGCGGTTGCCGATGTGGCTCAGCTCGTGGGCCAGCACGCCCTTGAGCTCCTCCCACGAGAGGATGTCGAGGATCCCGCGGGTGACCGCCACTGCGGCGTGGTTGGGGTTGCGGCCGGTGGCGAAGGCATTGGGCTGGCGGTCAGGCGTCACGTACAGCTTGGGCATGGGCAGCCCGGCCTCGGCGCAAAGCTCGCGGACGATGCGGTGGTACTCGGGCATCTCCCACGCGGTGACGGGCACCGCTCCCGCAGCGCGGATGGCGATGGCGTCGGAGAACCAGTAGGAGCCACCGACCACCGCCAATCCCAGCATCAGCCCGAAGAGGGCGCCGCCGCGGCCGAAGAGAGAGCCGACGAGCACGAACAACCCACCGAGCCCGCCCAGGAGCACGGCGGTCTTCAGCGCGTTCGTGCCACGGCGCAGCGGCGAGAACAGTCGGCGATACGGAAGCGTCCGATGTTCAGTCGGGCGTTCGAGCAGATTTGTGGTCATGTCAGTCCCTCCTTTCGGCATTGTTGGGTCATGTCAGTGCCCGTGTCCCTTCATGACGAAGGGCGCGGGCGGCGAACGGAGCTGGGTCGTCCGGTCGCGGTAGGAACGCTCGGGTCCAGGCCAGCTTGTCGGCCAGCCGGTCGAGCATCTCCCGCCACGCCGGCGGGTCCCATCCCTCGACCACAGCGCCGAGCTCCGGCGCCGTGGTGATCCACACCAGTGCGGGGGTCCCGCTCAAGCCCAGGGCGGTGGCCGCCTGTGCCTCCGGGTCGACGAAGACCGCCACCTTCCGGGCCAAGGGCCCGAGGACGCGGTCAACGTCGGTTTCGTCGGCTGCGACCAGCACCACCCCTACGGTGCAGTCCGCGCCGCTCAGCGCCTTGTCGATGCGCTCTACGACGGCGAGCAGACGCTCATAGGACGACGGCCGGCGAACGTCGATGACCACGAGGCACAAGTCGAAGAGCGTGGTGAGGTCGTCGACGGTCCGTTCCCGTCCTTGGCGGCTCCGCAGCTTCACCGAGGCGACGTCCATGGCGTCTCCTCCTCACGCCGCCTGACCCGACGGCGTCTTGGTCTGGCCCTCTCCCCGGGCGGCGGCCTCGACCGCCTCGGTGATGGGCCCCAGGACACTTTCGGGCTCGATGCGGAAGCCCCGCTTGCGCCCGGCGAACTCCCGCAGGCAGTCGACCAGCGCGTCCAGGGCCCGGTCGGTGGAGGCGGCGAGCGGGGCCACCCCGACGATGCCCAGGTGGGACGAGCAGTGCGGGCAGCGATCAGCCGTCAAGGGGCTGGCGTTGTAGAGCTGGAAGAGCAGGAACTCCCACCCGCAACTATCACAGGTGGCGGAGATGCGCATAGCTGACTGACCTCCTCTCTCACTCCTCGTGTGTGGGATCGCTCTCGGCCGAAGGCGGCGGCGGGGTGGCCGAGAAAGGGGTCCTCGGCCACCCGGCTGTCGTTTCTCAGGCCGCGTTCGCCGTGGTCTCGATCGCCTTGGCGTTACCACCGGCGGCGATCTCGACCTTGCGGGGCTTGGCCTTCTCGGCCACGGGGACGGTAACCGTCAGCACGCCGTGGTCGTAGCCGGCCTCGATGTGCTCGGTGTCCAGGCCCTCGCCAAGGAACAGCTGGCGGCTGAAGGAGCCTTGGGGCCGCTCGTTGACCAGCCACTCGTGGCCCTCGGCGTCAGGGGCCTGGCGCTCGGCGCGCACCGTCAGCACGTTCTTCTCCACCGTCAGGTCGATGGACGCGGGGTCCACGCCGGGGAGGTCTAGCTGCACCACGAAGCGCTCGCCGCGGCGGTAGGCGTCCATCGGCATGGCCGGAGTGCGGCCCTGGCCCCACAGCTCCGTCAGCCGGTCGATCTCCCGGACGGGGTCGAATCGCATGAGCATCCAAATCACCTCCTCTACGAAGATGTACGAATGACCATCTCGATCATGCACAGGAGACGTTGATCGACTGCGGTTTATTCCCAGCAGCGGGGAGGAACGACGGCCCCCAGCGGGAACACGCGACCCCGGTCAAGCCGTTTAGGTGGGTGACAGCAAAGTTCACCGCTTCGAAGATGAGAGTTGGCTCAAGACGGGCTTGTCATTGAAGGGGGTGATCCGCCGATGTTCTTCGCTGCCCTGCCTTGGACCTATTGGATGGCCCTTCCGCTCTTGGTGGGCTCGCTGATCATGTTGGTCGGCTTCGGCCTCGTGTACCTGAAGAAGGTGGTGGAGCCTCACGTCCTGTACATGGACGCTCTGAGTGCGGCCAGGGCAAGCGCCTCCTTCGCCGGAGCCGGGAGCCAGAGACCCGCCGTGAGCCAGCGGAACCAGCTGGCCGGCCCCGGTGCCCACCGAGCGGCGATCTCCAGCGGCGCCGGCTCCATGAAGAGGGCGTCGTGACCGACTATCGCCGGCCAGAGGTGTCCGGCCCTCCCCCAGGCGTCCAATCTGCGACGGCACAGGCCGCGCCCAAACGGGCGTGGCTCCTTTCGGTTCTCGTTGCTGCCCTGGTGGGCGCCGTGGTGGGTGGCGGCATGGTCGCGGTGCTCGACGACTCACCGAGGCCCGTACCGGGCGCCGCCGAGGCCATCCGGCCGTCCAGTGTCCTGGCCGAGCCGGGCGACGTTCGCGCGGTCCTGGAGCAGGTCCAGCCGGCGGTGGTGGCCATCAGCACCACCGGCTTCGCCTCCGGCGACTTCTTCGACATCGTGCCCAGGGACGGAGCGGGGACGGGCATGGTGGTCTCGGCCGACGGCGAGATCCTCACCAATGCCCATGTGGTCGCCGGGGCCAGCCGCATCGAGGTGAAGCTGGGGGATGGGGACAGGACCTATCAGGCGGTCGTGGTGGGCGCCGATCGGACCTCCGACGTCGCTTTGCTCCGCCTGCAGGACGCGGAAGGCTTGGCGACCGTGCGGTTCGGGCGCTCGGCGGACCTCCAGGTCGGCGACCAGGTGGTGGCCATCGGCCACGCCCTGGCCCTGCCGGGAGGCCCCACCGTCACCACCGGAATCGTCTCTGCTCTCGACCGCTCCATCGGCAACGGGAGAGACCGACTCGAGCGGCTCATCCAGACCGACGCGGCCATCAACCCTGGCAACTCCGGGGGACCGTTGGTCAACGCCTCCGGTGAGGTTGTCGGCATGAACACCGCGGTCATCCAGCAGGCGGGCGGCGGCGCAGGAGCCCAGAACCTGGGCTTCGCCATCGCCAGCGACACGCTGGTGCCCATCCTCGACGACCTCCGACAGGGCCGGGGTCAGAGCCGGGCGTTCCTCGGCGTATCGACCTATCCAGTGAACGCCGACGTGCGCCAGCGGTTCGGCCTGGTGGCCCGCCAGGGCGCCCTGGTCGTCGACGTGACCCTCGGATCCCCGGCGGACGCCGCCGGCCTTCGCCCCGGCGACGTGATCACGGGCCTGGCCGACCGGCGCATCTCCTCCCCGGAGGATCTCAGCACCGCCGTGCGCGACCACGATCCGGGCGAGCGCGTCGAGCTTCGATGGCAGCGGGGGCCGGACGAGCGGACTGCGACGGTGACCCTCTCACAGACCAGCGGGTAGGTTGGCGAAGGAGGCACCCCCAGGAAGCCCCACTCGACGTCGCCAGGCCGGCGCTCGCATCTCTTTTCCGGTCCGACGGGAAGACGGGAGCGGCCCGGATTGTTGTAATGGTCGAAGCTCCCATATGAGGCTATCGATACACTCAAGGAGGACGAACGATGCTTGTGCTCTTGCTTGTGTCTTGGCTCCTCATCGGCATTGCCGCCGCGTGGGTGGGAAGGAGCCTGGCCTCTGACGCCTTTGGATGGCTCGGCACAGGGCTGTTCGGCATCGCGGGCGCGATCGCCGGTGGCGTCGTAGCCCTGTCTGTGTCCGACGCCTTCGCCGTCGGCGTCATTGGGGCCGCCTTTGGCGGGCTCGTGGGCGTCTTCATCCGCGGCTCAGCCGAGGAAATCCGCACTCCAGGACCGGGCCTGGCAGTCTGAGCCTTCCCCGCTGGAACTCGTTGCGATGCAGCCTGGTCTTTCCAGGCTGCATCGTCATGTTGTAACGCCAATCAGCCGCAAACGAGCGGCCTCTTCACAGCACCTGTGCCCGCTGCAGCGCCCGTAACACCAAGAGCCCGGGGACCATGGGCAGCCAGTAGCTGACGAGGCGGAAGACGAGGACGGCTGCGATGACCGGAGCGACGGGTCCGCCCAGGCCGGTGAGGGCGACGACGAGCGCGGTCTCGACTGCACCGAGCCCCCCAGGTGTAGGGCTGGCAGAGGCGATCGCCGTGCTGGCCAGGTAGGCGAGGGCGAGGCTGGCAAAGGGCAGGTCGACGCCGATCCCGCGACACACGACGGCGAGGGCCCCCAGGTGGCAGGCCGTCGTTGCCGCCGTGCCGAGAGCCAGCAGGGCGGCCCGGCCAGGCCGGTGGATGAGAGGAGGAAGCGCGCCCGCGGCCAGCCGCAGGCGGGTGGTCACGTTCCGTCGCCCCAAGGGACGGCGCAGGGCCAGGCCGAGGGCGACGAGGGCGACGACGAGGAGGAAAAGTACGGGCCACTGCTCCGGCAACCGCTCCTGGAGGCCACGAGTTGCGGCGACAGCAGCCCCGGCGATCACGAGAAGAACGGCGTGAGCCACGACGCTGGTGGCAGTGACCAGGCTTACGACGCTCATGGCGGTCCGACGTCCTAGCCCGGCTCGCTCCAGGTAACGCTCATGGGTCGCCAGCGCGCCCAAGCCCCCGGGCGCCAGGCGGTTGAGGAACGACGAGGCGACGTGCACGGCGATGGTGCGACCGAACGCGAGTGCCCGGGGTGACGAGGCCACCAGGGCGAGGGCCGCCGTCGCGTAACTGAGGGCGATGAGCGCGCCGGCCAGCGCCACGTCCGGCCAATCGACGGCGGCCATGGCGCGGAGGATGGAGCTGACATTGGCGACCTGCGGGAGGACGGTGTGGACGGCGAAGGCGCCCACGGCGAGCGTGGCCAGGGTGGCGGGGCGGACCCGGGTCACCGGCGGCGGCTCCGTGGGTGTCACTCCCGCCGCCTCCGCCACCACCCCACGCAGATCCTCGAGGAGACCGCGGCGGCGCCTTAGGGCGGCCCGGGTGGTGACGGAGAGGGCGAGGGGCTGCAGGAGGGGCAGCGCCGCGGCCAACTCGGCGACGTCCAGCATCTCGGACGCGGCGCGGACGGCGCGCGGGGCTCCCACCATGCACGCCAGTGACCCCAGGAGCTCCGCCACGTCTTGGCCACGGCGCCGGTCGCTGGCCGCCGCCTGGGCGTAGCCGAAGTCGACGAACCACGGCAGGCCCTCGGCGTCGACCAGGACGTTGGCCAAGCGGAGGTCACGGTGGGCGATGCCTGCCCGGTGCAGCTTGGCCACCTCGCTCCACACCGACCGCAGCAGCGAGTCATCGACTCGGACCGGGTCGAGTGAGCCCAGGCTGCGCCCAGCCACCCACTCCTCGACCAGCATCACGTAGCCCTGGTCGGCGGGAGCGGCGAGGCGCAGCGACGGGACCCGGACGCCGGCGCGCTGAGCCAGTAGGGACAGGTACGCCTCATGCTCGACCTGCTGCTTCGGTGTGGCGAATGGCGACTCGTCCTCGACCTCTCGGAACACGGCGAACCGCCAGAGCTTGTAGAGAAGGTCGGCGTCGCGATGGCGACGCCCGACGACCTTGACGAAGAGGGCGGCGCCGTCGGCCGCCCTTACGAAAAAGGGGACGAGCGGCGAGCGTCCGCCGTCAGTGGCACCGCCTCGGTCACCTCGATCCCATGGCGGCCAAGTGCCTCCCGCAGCAGCTGGGCGGCACGGGGGTCATCGGGCCGGCCCCACGCCAGGTGCACCCCTGAGCCCACCACCCACCCCAGGGCCAGTCCGCCGAGGACATCGGCAGGAAGGTGGGCTCCCACGTACATCCGTGCGAACGCCACTGTGAGGGCGGCGCCGGTGAGCACCCCGCGGGCCCGCCGCCCGAAGTAGGGGGACGCGGAGGCGGCCAGCGCGGCAGCGATGGCGGCGTGGGAGGAGGGAAAGCCGAGGTCGTGTGCCTCCACGCCCCGCACGGTCACCGAGTCGAGCAGCCCGCCGGGGCGCCCGCGGTCCACTACCACCTTCATGGCCTTCGCCGTGAGCCACGCGACCATTCCTGCGACGCCCATGTCGCGAGCGAGACGAGGGCGGCGGGCCAGAAGCGCGAGGGCGACGGTGACCGGCAAGGCGCCGACGGAACCTGCCTGCATCAGGAGGCGCAGCGGGAACGAGAGTCCCTCGGGTAGTTCGTTGACGAGACGGAACATGTCTGTCTCCGCCGAGCCCGGCCGGTGACGGCGAGCGGCGAAGGCGCTGGCGGCCATGGCCGCCATGCCCATGACGATCCGCACGACGTCGCCCGGGTGCCGTCGTGCCGGCGGGTCACTCGAGGGGCGGGGGGTCGTGGCCCCGACTTCTCCTGCGGTTCTCTCCCGGCTCATGGCGTGCTCCCAGGCGATCGGCATCGATAGCCGAAGTATGCATAGAACAGGTCGGTTTTGAAGCCCAAAATCTCTTGTCGTAAGTGCAGACTCGTGGGAAAGTTGGGGTAGGAAGCGAGACGGTTGAGCAGTCAGCCGAAGGCGAGGAGGCCCGGCGCTGGGCTGCCGCCACGGCGACGATGCTCCCTCGCTCCGGGGATTGGGACGTACCCAACGCGCAGAAGGTCGAGGATTCCGCCGGCGACCCACGATCCCGCCGGCCGCCCTCCTCGCCCGACCTGAGATCAAGATTCAGACATGAGAAGAGGAGGATGACATGGCTCTTCCGACCCGTCGTAGTGGGAATGGTGAGATGGCGCGCTCGGACCCCTTGGCCGAGCTCGACCGGCTGAGCCAGCAGCTGAGCGGCGTCCTGGGCATGGAGCTGCCGTCGTTGACGGAGGGGTTCACCCCGATGGCCGACATCGAGGAGTCCGACGAGGCCTACACCGTCGAGTTGGAGTTGCCCGGGGTGAAGAAGGACGACATTTCGGTGGAGGTGTCCGGGCGGCGCTTGGTGGTCTCCGGCGAGCGCAGGGAGCGCGAGCGGGTGGGCATCCTCCGCCGCCGGACGCGCAGTGTGGGCCGGTTCCACTACGAGGTGAGCCTGCCCTCCGCGCTCGACGAGGACGGCATCGACGCTTCGCTGGCCGATGGCGTCCTCACCCTGCGGGTGCCCAAGGCGGCGTCCGAGCGGCCTCGCCGGATCAAGGTCAACTAGTTCAACAGTTGGTGGATGCCGCGGAGAAGGGCAGGTGGATGGCCATGGCGGTGAGCTGGACGGGCGAGGTGGGCGGCGCGGGGGAAGGTCCCGGAGGCACAGGCGCTGGTGGTCCTGATGGAGCGCTACCAAAAGCGCGTGGTCGAACAGCTCGCCGTCACCGACGAGCTGCTTGGCCAAGCCGGACACCTCGACGGCTGCGCCGAGGGGGTGGCCGAGACCGTGGATCTCCTCGAGGCTGTGGCTCGGCACCTGAGGCAGAACGACGTCGAGGTCGGCCGGCTGATGTCTTCTCTGGAGAAGACCAACCGGTCAGGAGAGCCCCCAGGCCGTGGTGCCGGTGGGCCCCGGAAACTGCGAGGAGCCGCGGTGGGCGGCCGCCCCAGTGGGCTCACGCCGCGTTTGCGGCGCTGCTTTCCTCGGACGTGGCCCGGATGGCCTTCTGCCCTGTGCCGGCGGCGATCTCCACCTTGCGCGGCTTGGCGGCCTCGGCCACGGGGACGGTCACGGTGAGCACCCCGTGGTCATAGCTTGCCTCGACGCGCTCGGTGTCGAGACCCTCGCCCACGGAAGAGCTGGCGGCTGAAAGAACCGTGGGGCCGCTCGTTGACCAGCCACTCGGACCCCTCGTCGGTGACGGCCTGGCGCTCGGCGCGCACAGTCAGGACGTTCGTCTCGATGGTTAGGTCGATGGAGGAGGGGTCCACGCCGGGAACGTCCAGCTGGACGACCAACCGCTCCCCTTGGCGGTAGGCGTCCAGGGGCATCACGCCATGGCGGCCCTGTCCCCAGAGCTGCGTCAGACGGTCGATCTCACGGAAAGGCTCGAATCGCATGAGCATCGGTTCATCTCCTTCGTGTCCATTGATCCCTTCTGGACATTTGACAGCATTCGACTGCGGTTATTTCGAGGCGGCACGCAAGTAGGTGCGGGCCTTGGGGACGGGGTGCCCGTCTTCGGATCCATGGAGGCTGAGGCTGCTCCCTCGCCGGCGCGCCGAGGCATCGACGGCGGCGAACACCTCCCGCACCGCGGAACTGACTCCTGAGGCAGCGCGGAGGTCGATCACCACTTTCCGGTTGCCCTGGTTGTCGACCAAGTCCCGCAGCACCAGCCCGAGAGGCTCGGCGGCGCAGTCCTCCAGCGCCCCCCGCACCGTCACCACCACCGTGCCGAGGGCCCGGCCAATGGCGACGGAGAGGCCAGAGGGCCACACGGATGCGTCCCCAGCGCCGGCTCCGGAACGACCGGACTCTGTCTGGCCGATCATCGCTGGTCCTCGGCCGGGAGCGGCGGGCCCACGTTTCCGTACGCTCCGTTGCTGATTGCCTGCCCCCCATCGCCATCCGCGACCGCCGTCTCGGCCGAGGGGTACATCGGCAACACGGTCTCCAGCCCGGCGATCTCCAGCAGCCGGACCAGCCGGGACGGCCCGGCTACGCGAAGGGTGCCGCCGGCGGCGCGTGTCCTGCTCAGTGCCTCTACCAGCACGCCCAGCCCCGAGGCGTCGAGCAGGGGTACCCCCGAGAGATCGACGACGAGACCGGGATGCCCTGCGGCGAGGGCGCCGAGTCGGGCGTGGAGCAACGGTGAGGTGTAGACGTCGAGATCACCATCGACCTCGACGATGGTCCATCCGCACCACTGTCGGGCGGCTATGGCGAAGTCGAACCGGCAGCCGGCGAGGGTCAGCATCGCCATGCCACCATGCCTCCAGCCCTGGCCACATCCATTCATTCCTCCTTCCGCGCCATCTCCCTGAGGAGCGACGTCCAACTGAACCGTTCTCAGTCGATGCGCGTGTTGCCAACGCGCCACCGGCCGGAATCCCGGCGCGACGGGATGCCCTGGCCAATGGGTTTCGGCACCGCCGCGGCTCGCGCCGAAAAGCGGCTATCCGCAGGTTCTCGGTCGAGGGCTGACGGCCCAACCCTTCGGCCTCGCCGGGAGGCCCTTACTCGTTCACCCCCATTTAGCCCCTATTCTCGGCGGCCGTCAAGGGCAGGGCGCGGATCGGCGTGCACCACGCAAGCCCCAGCACTAGCCTGTGGGCTCCGTGTAGAAGACGCGCCTGGTTGGTCGGGGCGATCAGCGCTCCCGGTCCTGCTCCACACCTACATTCCCCCGTCGGGGAGGGTCCGTTGGTCAAGATGCAGGCGAGTCCTCTGTCTGGTGGGGTCACGTCCCCCCCCCCCCGGAACTAGGAACGGCCCCCACGGGGTCCGT